>Ga0208192_1000024_pt1 | contig 182009 bp, 172 predicted proteins | sample June2015DPH_13_1_2_FD_184711 | JGI IMG/M metagenome (GOLD analysis project Ga0208192, IMG submission 184711) | Peatland microbial communities from SPRUCE experiment site at the Marcell Experimental Forest, Minnesota, USA - June2015DPH_13_150... | ecosystem: Environmental > Terrestrial > Soil >... | reverse complement strand
GGACATCATGGTACACCAGGCTCACCGACATCAACGCTTTAGGCGCTCCACATGCTGTGAACCTGAACGCGATAAACGGCTTCTCCATAGGTTTTGGTGTACGTGGCGACACGATCGATACCGATGGTTGCGATATCAACAGCGTAGTGTTCTTCGACAATATCCGGCTGTACGCTTCGACATGTATCCCGTCATATGCACAGGCACAAGGTTTGTCGGCTGACCTGGACGGTGACTGCGACGTTGACCTCAATGATCTGGACGCCTTTTCGAATCACTGGCTCTGGGCGGCTGTACCCCAGCACAGCATTACCACTACGGTGCCCCATAAGGCCCCCGTAATTTGGTACAAGTTCAATGAGAGTTCGGGGGTTACTGCTGCTGACTCAGCAAGCGGTTACACCGCCGATGTTTGTGGCGTTGTGCTGTGGGAACCCACCGGCGGCCGTAACGGCGCCGGGTGCATCACACTTAACAGCCTCGCCAGCAACAATAGCCACGTTGAAGTAAGGGACCCGAATACAGCATTTGGCTTCCTGACTGACGCTGCTCACTATTTCAATGCCGGCAACGGCGGCAGCGTCAGCTTCTCGGTCTGGATTAATGCTGATAGGTCTGTGGGCGATACTATGAACAACTCCTGGGCCGCTACGTTCACTGTCTACGACTCGTCCTTTAACGAACTAGCTGCGTTCTCGGCTCCAATTAGGTGGTCTGATTCACGCGCCTGGTTAAGCCAGCTTGACGCAATCGGCGCCACAATTTCCGTATATTGCCCCACACAGCCGGATAACTACTATGGAGGCCGATGGAACCACTGGGCAGCCGTCAAATCAGAGCCCAATACAATGACCGTTTATTGCAACGGCAACCGGGTTGCAAGTAATAGTCTGGCGAATGCAGCACCGTTCTTTAAGCTGCCGATACAATCTTTCCGCATCGGTATGCGCGGCACGTCGTACGCCAACTGGGGCAAGTGGTCCGGCAAAATGCAGGACTTCGAGGTTTATGACTACGCTCTGGATGCCAATGAAATAGGTTATCTGGCAACTGATGGTACAGGTGTTGTAGGATTGATACCGCTGATTGACCCGGCTAATATCAACACGGACGGGGCAGCATCACCGTTAACAGACCCGAACCAGTGTGTCAACTTTGGCGACATAGCTACAATGGGAAAACAGTGGCATACACAGATACTGTGGCCGTAACAAACGCAACTTGTTAATTAGTGTCTTCTTCGGGGCCTGCAACGCCGATTGGGCGGGGCAGGCCCCGCTTATTTTTAGGCATGTGTAAATCTTCATTCTTTTGCTGAAGGTACTCTGCGTCAACGCTAAAACGGTAGAATCGCTTTAACTGTCGAACCTCCGACCTCGGGGTTATGGGCCTGGCTCTTGCTATGCTTGCCACGTCAATTATACTGCCATTTTTAACGCCTCAGGCAAGGCGTTAAGGTTAATAGCTTCTCTTTTCAAATAATACAAATCCCGAATTAATAAAGAATTGGAGTTTACTCCAGCGCGAAGGCTGGGATATCAACCATAAAAGGGTTTATCGTTTTATATAAGAGACATTACGCATTTTCACAAATGGGGAGACCTTCGCAATTCTGTATAGAATCTATATGCGTCGAGGGCTGATGTTTGGCCAGTCCGATTAGCTGACGGGTTTTGTCCGGGGAGGCAATCTCCCGTCCTATTGCTCGGGCAACTTTGACTATACGCTCTATGAGGCCCGGATTTGTGGCAAGGTGTTTTCTCTCATTGTCATAATAAAGGTTGTCTTCCAATCCTACCCGCACGTGTCCGCCCATAGTTATGGCCATAGAATTTACATAAAACTGGAATCGCCCTATCCCCGTCGCGGACCAGACGGTGCTTTCCGGCAAAGCCCGAACCATTGTAGTGAGATTAAAAGGAGTGGCGCTGATAGTGCCGAGCGAACCGAGAAAGATATTGCAGTAATACGGTTTATGAAGCACGCCTTTTTTAATAAGGTAGTGGGCATAGTCGATCATTCCAAGGTCAAAGACCTCCCATTCGGGAACGACAGAGTTTTCACTCATTGCTTTTGCAAGCGATTCAATCATTTCCGGCTCGTTTATCGAGGCCTGATTGGGAAAATTCAATGAGCCAAGCGTCAGTGAGGCAAAATCGGGCGCACAGCCGGGCCCGGGGTTAAGAACTTGTGCCCGCTGATGAAATTCATTAAATGTTCGCCCGCTTGCGGAGCCGCAAATAAGCAGCCTGGGGCATTTGTTGCGGATGCCTGAAATAATCTCAAAATAGGTTTCTTTTTTATATGTAGGAAGCCCCGCTTTGTCTCTGGCGTGAATGTGGATAATGCTGGCGCCTGCGTCCCTGCAACGGCGGGCATCCTCGATAATCTCATCGGGGCTGCAGGGCAAATATGGATTGTCGGTTTTTGTTGGAACCATACCGGTGATTGCCGCGTTGATTATCAGGTCGTCCATTTTACTTTCCCTCTATGTTTTGCTTAACAATTTTAGCCGGTATGCCAACTACCTGCACATTATCAGGGACATCTTTGGTCACAACGGCGCCTGCTCCGACAATTGAATGAGAGCCGACTGAAATGCGGTCAAGCACGATGGCACCCATTCCAATATAAGCAGCGTCACCTATAGTGCAAAGACCGGCGATATTAGCACCGGGCTGGATAGTAACGTAATCGCCTATTTTTGTGTGATGGCCGATTAATGCGCCGCGGTTGACTATTACGTGCCGGCCAAGAGTAGTGTAGGCCCCGATTACTACTCCGGCACTGACAATTGTGCCTTCGCCAAGGGAACTTTTCAAGGATACCCTCGCGGATGGATGCACAATAGTCGCAAATGGTATGTTGAAAGCCGACACTTGTTCGATAAAGCGTTTTCTATGGGTTGTGGCAAGTGCGCATACCGCACAGTGAGTTTTTGACAGTTTCGCGACATCATCAACCCAGTAAACAGGCAGGCCTTCCAGCTTTTCCAGGCATTTTTGATGCTCCATATTTTCAACAAAACCGGCCAGCCGAATATCAGGTATTTCTGATATTATATCCGCAATCTCGATGGACAGGGTCCTGGTGCCGAGGATTAAACATTGTGAGTTTAATCGTTCCATTTACCAGCCCTTTCCAATAATGTCTGTTATGTAACCGATATGCTCGTCAGTCAAAGCAAGGTGCATTGGCAGAGAGATTACGCTCCGCCAGAAGTGTTCCGCGTTTGGCAGCTCCTGCTTTTCATACATTGGGTACAGGTCATTACGCCGGTAGTGGACGCTCACGGCAACACCGTTTTCTCGCAGCTTGTTTACAAGGTCATCGCGTTTCTCCGCCAGGACGCAGAACAAATGAAAGCTGCTCTTTCGGTCGTTTTTATATTTAAGCAAACTGACTCCCGGCACATTTGCGAGGCGCCCGGCGTACAGGGAGGCAATCTCAGCTCGGCGGGCATTTTGAATTTCAAGCAAAGGCAGCTGTGAAAGCGCAATAGCCGCGTGTATGTCGTTCATCTGATACTTAAAGCCGAGTTCATTTACGTCATATTCCCAGTCATACGCCTGGGGTCGATTTCGCTGGAAAGTATCGCGGTCGATTCCAAGCCATCTGAGTTTTTTTAATCTTAAGTAATGCTTCTCGGATTTTACCGTCAGCGCTCCGCCGTCTCCGGCAGTCAGGTTCTTTACGGCGTGGAAAGAAAAGGCGTGGATGTCTCCGTGACTGCCTATACGCTTGTCCTTGTAAGTTGCTCCGCAGGCGTGCGCGCAATCTTCAATGATTGGAATATTATGTTTTCGGGACAAGTCGTAAAATTCATCGAGGTCACAGGGATAACCGCCGTAATGCATAAGCATTATAGCTCCGGTTTTTTCGGATATCATCCGTGAAACTGACTTTACGTCGAGGTTGCCGGTTTCCGGCTGGACATCCGCGAAAACGGGTTTTAAGCTGTTGTATAAAATGGCGTGATTAGTTGAAATAAAAGTCAGGGCGGTTGTAATTACTTCCGAGCCGGGCTTGAGGTCCAGTAAGCTCAAACCCAGATGCAGGGCGGCCGTGCAGGAGTTTAATCCTGCGCAGTAGGGCACGCCGATGTAATCAGCAAACTTTCGCTCAAAAGCTTCTGTTTTGGGTCCCAGTCCCAGCCAGCCGGAGCGTAATACCTCTGCAACTGATTTTATGGCTTCTTCAGATACTACGGGTCTGAACAGTGGTATTTGCACAGCAGGTCTCCATAATTCGCAGCAGAGAATTTTTCATCGTCAGTTCTTGTGTAACAAATTTATAAGCCGAGTTCACGATTGCCTGTCGCTGGTCTTCATGTTCCATATAATGGCAAATCGCGTCGGGCAATTCCGAGAATTTTGCCCGGACAAAATGGACGCCGGGTTTGTAGGGAGCCGTCTCTTCAACATATTCACTGACGACCAGGGCGCCGCAGCTTATGCTCATTAAAAAACGCATACCGGCCATCTCCCAGGGAATATTTGGTATATCGAGAACAATTCTGGTGCGGTTAAGCAAAGCGGTACGTTGCTCTCCGTAGCATCCTTTGTCAATTATCTGTAATTTTATTCCTTTTGCAGATAATTTTTTACCGAGGTCTTTCAACATGGAACGACGTCTTTTGATTTTGAGAGAGCCGATGGACAGAACGTCGATATCTCGCTCAAGAGATAATTTTTTGCCCCAAGAGGGGTGGTATCCTACAGGAATAAATCCGGCGTCTATACCGATTGTTTTCAGGGTTTGCATTCTTGGAATCGTGGTGGTGAACACGTAATCTATCCATCCTTGTTCAAAATTTCTTTTTGTCCACTCAAAAGATTTCATGAGAATATAGGACTTTTGAGTTCTGATTTCAGAATAGCCGGGGCAGTTATCGGCGAGGGCTTGTTTTTTGATTTTACGGTTCAACAGCCAGCGTGCTGCCTTTTGCATTTCGTGGTGAAAAGGAAGACAAGTCCTGATTAACTTCGGCCAGGGGGAACGCAGTTTCTGCCAGTCGCAGTTTAACAGTTTTAAGCCGATTTGCCGTCCGCGTTCGCTCAACTGCGGGGGCGGCAGAGGGTCTATCAGCCAAAAGATAGTTAATGGTCTGTTCGGGCCGCAATTGCTGAGAAGATTTGTGAAGCCATCGAAGTGGGTGCCATCGCCTACAAGCAGCAAGATGTCCGATTTCATAGCGCCAGGGTCGCCGTCATTGACAAGATCCGGAGAAAAGCCCAAATCACCGAGGGTCTGGCATAACATCGGGCCAAGCTGAAGGTTGTCTTCCCCAATCGGATATGCGCTTACGCAAACGCGGGAGTTGCTTTTATCAATCATTGATAGTTCTTAAATACTTATTACTTAGGCAATTACACCACCCTGACCAGGTATTGGAAAATAACCCACTTCACGCCGGAGATATTAGCTTTTCGTAAGGGATTGTCAACTAATTTTATGTTTGGGGGCGAAATGAAAACCCTGTCGTAAAGTGTAAATCTTGTGTAACGGGCCGTGAAACATATAATCTATCCGCAAGGATTAATTAAGGACGCGAATACAATGAAAGCAGCTATTGGAAATAGCATTCTGGAACTGCTCGACGGCGACATTACCGAAATGGACACCGACGCAATCGTTAACGCGGCCAACGCCCAATTGGTTCTCGGCGGGGGAGTAGCGGGTGCGATAAGGCAAAAGGGCGGGCCGGCGATTCAGCAGGAGTGCGATAAAATCGGCGGGACATTCGTCGGCGGGGCGGTTATCACCACGGGTGGCAAATTAAAGGCCAAATACGTTATTCACGCTGTTGGTCCAAGGATGGGCGAGGGTAACGAAGATACCAAACTCAAAAACGCGACGCTAAACTCGCTCAAACTGGCTGATAAGCATAATCTCAAAAGCATCTCATTTCCCGCCATAAGCGCAGGCATTTTCGGCTTTCCCATAGACCGATGCGCCGAAATAATGCTGCGAACGGCTATTGAATATTTGAAGGCCAAAACAGGATTGAAAAAAGTCGTATTCTGCCTCTTCGGCAGGGAGAGCTACGCCGTTTTCGAGAGGCAGCTTGGCCGGGAAATTGCGCAATGAGGTCTTGCCGCAGATTAAGCAATAGGAGTTAAAAGCAGCAGGGGTGGGGCCTGAGGGTGTCAAAGCGGTTTATGAAAACCTCAAGGTCAAAAGAATAGCCGATTTGAAGACGGCAATTTAAAACGGTAAATCACTTGATTGAAACCGGTAAATTACTTGAAGTATTGGCATTTGCCGGTTAAACTGAGGATGGTCAATCAAAATAGAGAAGGATATCGCAATGATACGAGTAAAAACAGGTGACTTCGCATAGTTTGCCGCCTGTTTTATCAAACCGGTTATTAAAAGAGAGGTTTTGCATATGAGTACAAAAGTGCCCGCAACACCCGTACTGAGTATGCCTATAGCATTGATGAGATGGGGAGTATATGCCTGTTTTTTCTTCTCCGGCGCCACTGCGATTATTTTTGAAGTATTATGGAGCCGGCAGTTTGTAACGGTTTTCGGCAACAGCGCTTATGCCATCAGCATTGTATTATGTGCATATATGACAGGCCTGGGTTTGGGGGGACTTGTTGGCGGGTGGTTTGCTGACCGCGTTACACAGCGAGCGGCTGTTTACGGTATAGTTCAGATAGGAGTAGCGGCCTGGGCGATGGCGATCCCGACAATGTTGACCTGGCTGAGGGAACTGGTGCCGGCACTGACGGTGTTGTCGCCGGAGTCGCTGTTTGTGAGCACGATGGCGAGGTTCGGGTTATCTTTCGCTATTTTGGTGGTTCCGTGTTTCCTGATGGGGACAACGTTGCCCCTGCTGGTGCGGGCTTTAACTGAATCCGAACGATTCATCGGCTCTCGCATTGGAATGTTGTATTGCCTTAACTCGTTAGGCGCTGCTTTAGGTTGTCTTGCCGCAGGATTCTGGATGATAGAAACGATTGGTTTGGGCCGGACTAATCTGGCAGCCATTGGCGTCAATATTGCTATTGCAGTTACGGCCATGGCCCTTTCCAGACCGGTTGCCCGTGCGATTACACTTGGCGAGGCCAAAACTCTTCAGGATGTCCCGGCTAATTTAACTCTGGGACGAGAACAGCAACCTCGCGGTGTAATACTGCTGATTTTGGCATTTATGAACGGCCTGGCGGGGCTTGCGTGTGAGGTAGTGTGGATACGTTATTTGGCGTTTTTTAGCCACACAGCTTATGTGTTTCCCACAATTCTGTGCGTTTATTTGCTCGGTATAGGGCTGGGCGGGCTGGTTTACGGTTTGCTGGCGGGTTGGATTAAGCGGCCCATAATGGCGCTTGGTTTTATAGAGATGATGCTGGCGGTATCGGTTATCGCAACATTCATAATAAGCGCATTTATTTACGCCGAGGGACCGCCGCCGCCGCTGGAACTCAAGGGAATGGCTCTGGTAACGGTGCTTTTTTCGACGGTGCTGATGGGTATCTCGTTCCCGTTGTTGTGCGCGGTGTATGGACGCCAGGTCAAGATGCTCGGCCGGAGAACCGGATTGCTGGTCGCGATTAATACGGCTGGTACCGTCGCCGGGTCGCTTTTACCGGTGTTTGTGCTGGTGCCTATGCTGGGTATTCAGAAGAGTATAACACTGATATCGGCGATATACGGCGTAATGGGACTTGTGTTGCTGGCCAGTGGTGGCCGGTCAAACTGGGGGCTGGTGTGGCGAGTGGCCGTGGGCTTTGCCATGGTTTTGCTTTTTTCGGTTAGAATGGTGCCCTCGAATCTGTGCCAGCGTGTGTTCTTAGCCGGGAGTTTTAATCTGGCCAAGCACACGGACATTACCTTCTACCGTGAAGGTCGCACAGGTACGGCTGTTGTGACGCGTGACAAGGTGGACGGCTTTATGCAGGTTTATATCAACGGCGTGTCCGAGGTACCGTTGCTATATTGTCACAAAATATGTTTCAAAATGATTGGCGACCTTGCTCCAATGCTGCACCCCAATCCGGACGAAGTGCTGATGATATGCTTCGGCGGCGGCGTTGCCGCCGGTGCGACGGCGCAGATACCGGAGGTGAAGCGTTTGACGATCGTGGACCTGGAAAACAGCGTTATAGATGCCGCAAAACTTCTCGATAAAGAAAATAATGGATTGCTGGATAACCCCAAAGCGCATATCGTGATAGATGATGGCCGCAACTATATAATGACGTCGCACCAAAAGTGGCCCGTAATTGTCTCGGATTCCACACACCCAAAATCAGGCGACAGTTGGGTGCTCTATACACAGGAGTTCTACCGCCTTGTGCGAGAGCATTTGACAAATGATGGTGTCTTCGTTGAGTGGGTGCCGCTGCACGATCTTAGCATAGAGGAATTCAAAATTATAGTGAGGACGTTCCAGTCGGTATTTCCTCATACCAGCTTGTGGGTTACAGAGGGGTTGGATGAACGCGGCAGCTTAGTCGCATATACACTGCTGGCTGCTACCCCGGAGCCGCTGAAGATAGACGTGAACAAGCTGCGTGATCGTCTCAATGTTGAGGCGGTGCGTCGTGACCTCGAGCCGTTCAGTTTGCATACTCCCGCGGGTTTTCTTGATACGTTTTTCAGTGCGGAGGAGCAATTACGGCAGTGGGCAGGTAATGGGCCGGTCAATACAGATGACCTGCCTTTTACACAGTATCAGACGGCCTATTCCGAAAACCCTATGTTTGAAAATGGAAATCTCATCGAGCCGATGGAGGACATTTGGCCTTACCTGGCTGGCACAGGCAGTCCGCAGGAAGCAGAGCATCTGCGGCAAGAGCTTGCACTTCGGGCAAAGGCCTCTCGTCTGGTTTTGCAGGGTCAAATAAGAGATGCGTACACCTTGCTGCCCAATGACGAGCGATATAAACAGATGCAACATTTTTACGAAGTGACATCGGGGATATATATTAGAGGTCTTGTGAACATGTACTGGGACGATCCGAAGTTTCTGGAGCATCTGGTCGGAGTGGCAGCCGGTGACAAGGCAGTGGTGCCTATTTGTGAAAGGATACTACAATTTGCCCCTGACAACGTTGTGGCGCTGAGCACGTTAGGCGTAATGCGCATCAAAAATGAATCCTGGCAGGAGGCGGAGAATTACCTCATGCGGGCTGTGCATCTAAAGCCGAACTCGGGCGATATTCGCTTCAACCTCGGTTTAGTCCTGGACAAAACCGGACGTCACGCAGAAGCCCTTGAACAATGGAAGGAGGCGGCAACTACCGCAAAAGATGACAAATCTGCCAACCAACTGGGGGTTCGCTTGGCAAAGGAGGGAAAATTGGAGGAAGCCATCCAGTGGTTTCGCCTCGCCACAGACATCAATCCAACAAGTAAAATAGTGCGGCTTAATCTGGCTCGTGCGCTGTTTACGACTGGACGCGCGGATGAGGCATTGACTCATCTGCGTTACGTCCTGAAAATTGACCCTCAGAACGAGACGGCTCTAAATATGCTGGCAAAAATAAAAACGCGGGATAAAACCGACGGGGAAGATAAAGGCGGCCTGAAGTAATTCTATATCGCCCCCCGCGATATTTCCAGTGCGCCCGGCAAGAAGCGTTGCGCATTGGGTTGGATGTGATTTTCCTGCCAGATATTGTTTTGCTCGCCTCGCTTCGCGGGCAAAGCGGGCTGCGCTCGCAATGACTGCGTTTGGAATTACCAATTCCAATTTGTTGTTACAGGGATATAATTCCCCTTTATGAAAAACGCAGCGATAAGTGAATTATTTTCCGAGATGGCGGATGTGATGGAAATTCTCGGCGAGGACAGGTTCCGCATCAACAGCTATCGCAAGGTTGCACGGGTCATCGGCGATATGCCGACGGATATCGAAGAGATGTTGGCGACGGGGAAATTGGCCGAGACGCCGGGAATCGGGAAATCATCATTAGCAAAAATCGAGGAATTCATAAAAACAGGACAAATCACCGCACATCAGGAGCTTTTGAAGAAGATTCCGCAGACGCTGCTGCAACTGTTAAAGATACCGGGGATGGGGCCAAAGGGCGTTAAGGCAGTTTATGAAAACCTCAAGGTCAAAAGTATAGCCGACTTGAAGGCGGTGATTGAAAGCGGCAAATTAGCTGAATTAGCCGGTTTCGGCGATAAGAAGGCAGCGATTATCGCCAAGGGTATTGAGTTTCTGGCGAAGTCAACAGACAGGATTCGCTTGGACCAGGCGTTTAACGCAGCGACTATTGTGATGGGATTTCTTGATGGATTGCCCGGCGTCAAAAAAATCGAGTATGCCGGCTCGCTGCGCCGATGCGCGGAAACAATAGGAGACGTTGATATTCTCGTTTCCGCAAAGGAAGGCAAAAAAATCATCGACGTCTTTGTCGGTGCGGAATTTATTCAGGAGATTATTGTAGCAGGGGACACCAAAGGCGCGGCAATCATAAAAACAAATAGTTGTCCCGTTCACGTTGATGTGCGTGTTGTGCCTGACGAGAGTTTTGGCGCTGCCTGGCAGTATTTTACTGGCTCAAAACAGCACAACGTGCGATTGCGTGAGATTGCGGTAAAAGCGAAACTGAAACTGAACGAATATGGTCTGTTCCGCGGTAAAAAGATGATAGCCGGTGCGACTGAAAGCGAAATTTATAAAAAGCTCGGTCTCGATTACGTAGAGCCGATGTTAAGAGAAGACAGGGGGGAAATTGAGGCCGCCCGCAAATATTCGCTGCCCCGTCTGGTTCGATTGGAGGATATCAAAGGCGACCTGCACATACACACGACGGCCTCCGACGGCTCCTGCGAAATCGAAGAGCTGGTCGAGGCCGCCAAATGCAGGGGCTATAAGTATATCTGCATAACGGACCATTCGCCTTTCGTAGCGATTGCCAATGGGTTATCCCCTACCCGGCTGGCTAAGCAAATCGACAAGGTTCGCAAATTCAACGACCGGCAAAAAGATATTACAGTTTTGGTCGGCTCAGAGGTTGATATACTCACGGATGGTTCGTTTGATTACGATAACAAATTACTGGCCCAGCTTGATTTTGTGATTGGCTCGATTCATTCGAGAATGACCGGCTCTCGCGAACAGGTTACGACCCGGGTACTCAAGGCGATGGATAATCCTTATCTTCATTGTATCGGCCATCCCACCGGTCGGCTCATCGGCGAACGTGAGCCGATGGATATCGATATTAATGCGGTAATCAAACACGCAGCCGAGACACATACCGCGATGGAGGTCAGCTCAAATCCTTATCGTTTAGACCTGAAAGATGTTCACTGCAAAATGGCGATTGAGATGGGCGTAAAATTAGTCATAAATACCGACGCCCATAGATTGCACCAGCTTGATTATATGCCGTTTGGCGTGGCGACGGCGGGGCGGGGCTGGGCCACGAAAGCCGACGTGCTGAATACCTGGCCTTTGGCGAAATTGAAAACCTGGCTTGCCGCCAAAAGAAAAAAGCTCTAATCGTTCGTTATTGTTGCGGCGGGTCATGGATGTATTCGAGCAAATCGCCAGGCGAACAATTCAATGCCTTGCATATCGAATTGAGCGTCGAAAATCGAATCGCGCGCGCCTTGTTGGTTTTCAGGACTGAAAGGTTGTTCAAGGCGATACCGGCTGCATCGGCAAGCTCCGTTAGTTTCATCCGCTTATCAAGAAGAACGTAATCGAGTCGAATATTAATCATCTTTTGTCCTCCTTAGACCAGCGTTTTCGATTCTTCGATGACGGGAAGTAGCCGACGGATTATCACGCCCGCCCCGATTAGCAATATAATTTTAGCCGGGAGCGGGCTCAAAAGCGCCTCAATAAAAAGCACGCGGTATCGCTGCGAAACTTCGAGCAATTGGGGATTTGCAAACCATGAATTGGCCGAGATGAAGGCCTCGACAATCAAAACAACCACGTAAATGTAACAGAGTTTGTCCGCCAGCCGCAGCATCAGGCCGGCTTTGATTTCGGGCCTGATAATGTAAACAAGCAGTTGCGAAATGGAAAATGCCAGCAGGCCGGGAATAGCGCAATCGAAAGCATGGGTGAGGGAGACATATGTAGATATTTCGATGGATTCCCGCTGCTGTACTGTTCTAATCTGACCTGCATTGATTGTATAGATACCCCAAATCGCATAGGCAAACAAGAGTACCCCTACCAGCAGTAAAAACCACCCGATGCACTTCGCAACAACGCAATATATTCGTAAAAGCCGGGAATTTTTTTCAATGAATTCGTTCATAATTTTCTCCTTTCTATTATATTTGTTTAATCTATCATCTATTGTTCTCCTTAGACCAGCGTTTTCGATTCTTCGATGACGGGAAGCAAACGATGCAGTATCATCCCTATGCCGATGAGGAGCAGAATTTTTGCCAGGGTTGTCACAAGCAACGGCTGCAATAACAGTATTCGGGTCTGTTCCGATATTTCTGGAATTGCTAAATACCTTAAATTTACAATCCAAGGACTGTCGCCGGATTTTATGGAGCCGATGGAGATGAGTAACTTGATAATCAGAAAGACGGCATAGAAGTAGCACAATTTGTCCGTCATTCCCAGTATAAGAGGCGGCTTTTTCATGGGTCGAAGTAAATAATCCAGCAGCCCACCGATGGCGAAGGCCAGAAAACCGGGAATCACAAAGTCATAGACAAGGGCCGAAATAACATAAAGCAAAAAATCTATCTGCCGTTGTTCCTCTTTAATTTGCCAGCAATTTCCGGCAATAGCAAAAAGCCAGAAAAACCCGCCCAAAATCAAGACCCAGCCAAGGATACGGGCTATAAGGCAGTATGCCTGCAATAGCCGACGATGTTTTTCAATAAACTGTGTCATAAAACGCCTCCTTTCTATTATATTTGTTTAACCTATTATCGTTGATTATTACACGATAAGAATGTAATTGTCAATGAAAAAAAGAAGATTTTCTTGTGATTCTTTACAGGGCAATACCGCTGATTTATATAAGTCGTTGATAGAAAAGCGGTTACATTACCACTGTGCCTCGTAGAACGGGCCGATGTAGCCATCTTTTTTCGGGTCGGGGCGGGTCTTGAGAATCGCCTCGGCAATCGCGACGTCGGCTGGATAGGTAATTTTGATGTTCGATGAATCGGTTCCGACGATTGAGACCTTGTGGCCGAGGGCCTCGACTAACTGTGAATCATCGGTGATTTTCTCAGTGTTTGCCTTGTCGGCCTTTTCGCGGGATTTTTTCAGAAGCGAAACCTCAAAAACCTGCGGCGTCTGGGCCTCATAAAACCCTGCTCGGTCAACGGTTTTTACGATGACACCATCTTTGACTTCTTTGAGAGTAGCCGTAACGGGGCAGGCCAAAATTGCGGCCCCGGTTTTGGCGGCGGTTTTTATTGCGTCATCAACCCATTTCGCGGTAACACAGCATCGTGCGGCGTCGTGAATCGCTACAAGCTCGATATCGTCTTTCAATAATTGAATCGCCTTGTTGACGGTTTCGAATCGTGTTGCGCCGCCGATTAAAACCTTGACGTTGAAAAGCGAGAGATTCGCCCCATAGCGGATTTTCACAATCTCTTCGTCTTCCTGCGGGATAGCCAGGAGGATTTGTTTGATATCTTCGCGGTTTGAGAACAGTTCAACGCTTCGCAGGAACGCGGCTCTGCCGCCGACATCGACAAATTGTTTTCTTCGTTTCCCGCCGAATCGCTTTCCGGGCCCGGCCGCACAAATTATCGCCGCAACATTAGGCATAAAGTCATAACTCCATCAGGTCTGCCCAAAGCATAAACAATAAGACCTGATTGGTCAACAGTCGGGTGAGGGTAGTTTGAGAACGGGGGGAACGGAATTGGTTAGTGGTTTTTAATCGCCGGCGGGCAGGTTCGCGAGATTTTTCCTGACCTGGTCGGCGCAAAAACTGCTGGGATACATCCGGAGGAAAGCGGTTAGTGTTGCTTTGGCATCCGCCAGATATTTCTTTTTTTGTTCGGTGCTTGCGGCATCCTGCTGCTGCCAGAAGTGGATTTTGAGCAGGCAAAGCTCGTATAAGGCCTGCATTCCCCCGTCGGTGTTTTGATATTGTGTGTGCAACTCGGCAAGTTTTTCGGCGAGATGCTGTTCATCGGGTATGAGCTTGACCTGGGCGAGCAGGACATTGTCTCGCAGGGGGTCTGTTTTGCCCATTTCCGCCAGCAGGTCATCAAGCTGGGCGGCATAATTTGGGCTGTTTTGGTTGAGCGTAACGAACCTTGCCAGCCGCCTTGAGGAATCCGGTTTGGCGGTGCGGTTGTCTGGGCTGATAAGGGTGCGCAACTGGCTGAGCTTTCTTTGGAGTTCCGTCAGTTTGGAAATGGTCATCGCCGAATCGGGTGGTGGGCGGAACAAGCTGAATATCGATTCTTCAGTTGGCTGGTCGCCGGTAAGAAGCTTCAACCGTGTTTCGAGCAATTTGGAGGCCTCGGCGATAATAGCTTCTGCCTCATCGAACCTTGCCTGGCCTGCCCATTGCATCGCGATTCGCCAGCGGGCTTCGAGCGATTCGGGACTTTTACCGAAGCCGGTATATAGCTGGAACCACACCGCGCGAGAGCGGTCGAATGGATAATCGCTGTAGAAATGAAGCGTTTCTTTTTCATCCAGAACACGGTTATCAGGGCTGTATTCAGTAAGCAGGGCCTTGTAATACAAGGCGATGGGCATCCGGTTGCTTTTGGAGCGGTGCGTAATAAACAGATCGTATTGCCCAAGCAGCCACTCTCTTTTTTCCTGATACCTCAGCTCCGCCGGGACAACAAACCATGTTGGCCAGCGGTCGTGTGCGAGTTGTGACTGGATTTCGGCCTTTAGCTCTTTGCGCAACGCTATCGGCTCAGTCGGGTAGAAAAAACCGCCTAAATACTTGGCAACGGCGGGGTTTTTTATGGCTCGGTCGATTGCCTTGGTGATACTGTGGTCGTGGAATTCCTCAATCTGTTCCGGATTATTACGGGCGACGTAAAGTTGATAATCCAGCTCATCAAACCCTACCCTGAATCTGAAGGTTACTGCCGCGAGAACAAGCAGAATTGTTGTAGATGACCAAATCAGCCCTGGTCTGTACCGGCTAAAATGCCCTATGCCGAGCACCGCGCCTGCCACGCCAAGCCCAATCAGCCAGGCACCTATCCAAGGCGTAAATGAAAAACCCCATTTAATCGGCTCGACCCCTTTGGCGCCGCCGAAAATGCCCCAGTATAAAAGCTGCGGCAGCATACACAATGCTATCGAAGTTATGCGTGAACGAAACCGCAGAGGCCGACAGGCAACCGCAATACAGCTTATCAGCAAGCTGACCGCGAATGCGGGTAAATCAGCGAGAAAAAACACGGCCAGAATCAAAGGCAAGCTGTAACTGAAACTGAGAAGTTGAGATGTGAGGGGGGGGACTACCGCCAGCGCCGCCATAAGCAGGGCAAGTACGAGAATCTGCCAGGGATACTCAAAGATGCTTACGCCGGTCAAAAGAAATCGGCCTATTTGCCAGAATGCGGGCGTCGTTGCCAAGTCGAGATTAAATGCCCCGGGTGAACCGGTAAGTATCTTCGACCAGAACAGGCAAACCCCGGCAAAGGCGACCACTGTCAGCAGCCAGAAGGTCAGGACGTTCGTATGGCTGTAATGCAGCGTCGGCCCCACAGACAGGAACGTCTTGCTGGTTGCTATCGGCGTCTTGTCATTGCCGTTATTATTACCGTTGGTATCCGGCATACACCTTTCTCTCAATAACGACCATTATATGAAATCCCCCGGTGACTGATGAACCATTAAATCATTTCCTAACGGTTTTGTAAAGCAATAGCCGCGTCCAAAAAACTTCTTGCAGATTACTATGTTTGTTTGTTAAAGAGCTTACACTAAGCAAAACGGACGATGATATTGACTAATCGTTGTAAAAGTGCTATAATGCGAATTATACCAAATCTCTATTAGCGGGTATATATGGCCAAAACAGCACGCAGACATTTGGGGGAAATACTATACAAGGCGGGCTTGGTGGAAAAACAAGCCCTCATAGACGCTATTAAAGCGGGTCAGGCAAGCAAAAAACGGCTGGGCGAGGTCCTGATTGAAAAGGGCCTTATCGACGAGGAGAACCTGGCTAAGGCCATCGCCAAGCAGTTCGACATGAAATACGTAAATCTTGATACCACGACCATAACGCCCGAATCGCTCAGGCTTGTTCCTGAGGACCTTATCAAGAAGCATAATGTTTTGCCTCTCGGCTTGGACAACGGCCGGCTCAAGTTGGCCATTTCCGACCCCGTAAACCTCGATGCGATGGACTCCGTCAGGTTCCGCACGAACAAGGAGCTTGACTGCTATGTGGCCAATCCTTCGAAAATCCGCAAATTTGTTACCGATTCGCTCGACCAGAACAGGGCAGAGGAATCCGACCGGCTCAGACACAGCATCGATGCCACTGCCGCCGAGCTTGCCGAGGCGGGGCACGAGTTTCAAGCGGAAGTCCTCAAGGCAGGGCAGGTTGCGGGCGATGACGGCCCCGTTGTTCGATTAGTCAACCTTATAATTGATACAGCCGTCAATATGCGAGTAAGCGATATTCACATCGAACCGATGGCCGACAGGGTGCGAATCAGGTATCGGCTCGACGGAGTGTGCTTCGAAAAGGATAACATTCCCAAGAATATGCAGGCGCCCATGATGACGCGTCTCAAGATTCTTTCCGGCATGAACATCGCCGAAAAGCGTATTCCGCAGGACGGTCGTATCAAGCGCACCATAGGCAATCAGGACGTTGACTTCCGCGTATCCGCGCTGCCTGGCAACCACGGCGAAAGCATCGTGCTTCGTATTCTGCGCCCTGACGCGGTAAACATCGGTATTAAGGCCCTCGGCTTCGAATCAGACGATTACGACCGTTTCCAGAAAATCATAAGAAGGCCCAATGGCATATTTCTTGTAACAGGGCCGACCGGTAGTGGTAAAACAACAACGCTTTACGCCGCTTTGCAGGAGCTGAACAAGCCCGACAAGAAAATCATTACCGCGGAAGACCCCATCGAATACAGCTTCGCCGGGATGAACCAGGTGCAGGTTCGAGAGGATATCGGGCTTTCCTTTGACAAAATACTACGTGCGATGCTTCGTCAGGCGCCGAATATAATCCTCGTCGGCGAAATTCGTGACGGCATCGTCGCTGACGTCGCAATCCAGGCCGCACTTACCGGTCACCTCGTCTTTAGCACACTTCACACCAACGATGCCCCAAGCGCTATCACGCGTCTGGTCGATATGGGCGTTAAACCGTTCCTTGTCGCAAGCTCAATTCAGGCCATTATGGCCCAGCGACTGGTGCGGATAATATGCAAGAACTGCAAAACCGTCGATAAGGACCCGGACCCCCAGCATCTTCGCTTGCTCAATATTACGCCTGAGGACCTGAGGACGAACTCGGTTTACAAGGGCACAGGTTGCAGCCAGTGTCAAGGTCTCGGCTACAAGGGGCGTAAGGGCATATTTGAAATGGTCGAGCTTAACAATGAAGTCAGGGAGCTGGCGTTCTCGAAGGCGCCTATTGGTGAACTGCGAAAGGCCTGTATCGCCAGCGGTATGAAAACCCTTATGGAAGACGGCAAACTCAAGATATTCAGAGGAGTTACCACGCCGGCGGAAATCGCAGCCGTAGCGCAGACCGAGGGCGTGGTCGTTTGATAAATCTGTATTTTTTTGGGAATCGCTAAATGGCAACAGTAAATATTGACCGCCTGCTTCAGGCCTGCGTCACTATGGGTGGCTCAGATATTCATATTGCCGTCGGCCGACCGCCCGTTCTGAGGATAGATGGCCGGCTGCGCTCGCTGGAAACAAAAGTTCTTGAGCCGGATGATTCCTTTGCTCTGATGAAGAGCATCACCCCGGAACGAAACCAGCAGGAATTCCAGGAAGAAGGCGGCACCGACTTCGGTTTTGCGTATGGCGAGCAGTGCCGATTCCGTGTCTCCGTGTTCAAGCAGAAAGGGAACGTCGGTATCGTTCTGCGTCTGATTCCATCCAAGATTTTGAGTTTCGATGAGATTGGTCTGCCGAAGATATGTGCCGCTCTTTGCCGCAGACCGAGGGGGCTTTTTCTCGTTACAGGACCGACCGGAAGCGGTAAAACAACCACGCTGGCGACGATGATCAATTACATCAACGAAACTATTGACCGCCATATCGTTACCGTGGAAGAACCCATCGAATACTACCATTCGCACAAAAAGTCCATCATTAACCAGCGCGAAGTTGGAATAGATGTTCCCAGCTTTTCCGAGGCGCTTCGTCGCGTTCTGAGGCAGGACCCTGACGTCATCCTCGTCGGTGAATTGCGAGACCTTGAGACGATTGAGGCCGCTGTTCGTGCGGCGGAAACTGGACACTTGGTTTTCAGTACCCTCCATACAACCAGTGCCGCGGGTACCATTACCAGAATTATTGACGTATTTCCTGTTAACCAGCAGGAGCAAATCCGCATTCAGTTAAGCAGTAACCTGATTGCCGTTCTGAGCCAGGCGCTTTGTCCGTTATCCACAGGCAAAGGCCGAATTGCGGCTTATGAATTTATGGTAGTTACGCCTGCTATTGCGAATCTTATCCGCGAAAACAAGACCTACCGTATCGACTCCAGTATCCAGACCGGCAAAAGACTTGGTATGCAGCTTCTCGATGACCATTTGTGGCAATTATATGAATTGGGTAAGATTACGATGGCTGAGATGCTCGATAAGGCCCGGTCGCCCGGCGATTTACATGATAAGGCAATGGCACACCTCAAGACCCTCAAGCCACACGAGAGACCCCATGAAGACGAAGAGGATTTTGGACCTATCCTGCGAACGTAATGTCTTGTGGTTTTTGATGTTACGGAGGTTTTGGGGTATATGACTCAGCCGACGACGATTTTGTGGGGGATACATCCGTTAATGGGGTTATCCTAATGCGTGGCAGGGGGGTATAAGTTAGGTTTGCGAGATATGATTTTTAAGACACAGACAAGGTTTATGGGGCTTAAATTTCGTCTCATTAACCGTGTGTCCAATTGCTAATTCTTTGACAGAACATAAATTATGAGCATATAATAGAGGGTGTTGGCAAGACACAAGTAAGGGATGAGTTTATGGAAAAGATGCCGCCAATAGAACATTTACGAGGCAGACCCATCGGCCGAGTACTTATGAAGATGGGGTTGCTAACCCGCGAAAATATACACCAGTGTCTCGAAATCCAGAAAAAGCGACAAAAAGAAGGGCATAAGACCGTCCCGATAGGGGAGATTTTTGTTGAGCTTGGGCTTGTAGATGAAAAGCAGCTACATATCGCTCTGGCCGCCCAGCGAGGAATGGAATTTATAAATCTCGCCGAAACGGATGTTCCGCCGATCGCCCTGGAAAAACTCTCGCCCCAGATGGCCAAGACATACCGCGTTTTGCCTATTGAATTCAAGGCGGACACAAACGAGTTGGTGGTGGCGGTTGACAAGGCGGACAGCTTCCGCGCCACAGACGACTTGAGCACGCTGCTCGGTCTGAAAGTGACTGCGAAAATCGTTGACTCACAGGCGCTTGACGCGGCAATTACGAAATATTATCAGCAGAAGGATGAGGGAGAGGGCATAAACGAGCTTATCACTGAGATTCAGGAAGACGGATTCCTTGCCGAATTCGAGGGTCGAAACCAGAGCATCGACCTCGATGAACTCAAGGAACTGTCGGAATCGAACCCGGTCAAGAAGCTTCTTAACTTAGTGCTGATGCAGGCCATCAGGGACAAGGCATCGGACGTACACTTTGAGCCGTTTGAAAACGAATATAAGATGCGATATCGAATCGACGGCGTGCTTTATGAGATGGTTCCTCCGCCTAAGCATATCGCCGCCGCGCTTAGCTCTCGAATAAAAGTTATGGCCAACCTCGATATTGCGGAGCGGCGACTGCCCCAGGACGGTCGAATTTCTCTTACCGTGCAGGGCAACCCCGTTGACCTGCGTGTAAGCGTTCTGCCCACGATGTTCGGGGAAAGCGTCGTGCTTCGTATCCTTGACCGCAGCCAGATGCAACTCGACCTTGCAAAGCTGGGCATCAGAACCGACGAACTGAACATTATCCGACAGCTTATTCACAAGCCCAACGGCATCATCATCATTACAGGCCCAACGGGCTGCGGCAAAACCACGACACTCTACGCGGCTCTAAGCGAGCTTAATGACATCGAGACCAAGGTAATCACTACCGAGGACCCGATCGAATACGATATTGACGGCATCATTCAGGTGCAGATGAAGCCGGACATCGGGGTGACTTTTGCGAAGTGTCTGCGTTCCATTCTTCGTCAGGACCCAGACGTTGTGATGGTCGGCGAAATCCGCGACCTTGAGACGGCGGAAATCGCCGCGCAGGCGTCCCTGACCGGTCACATCGTTTTTACGACGCTGCACACCAACGACGCGCCGAGCTCCATCGCCCGACTTTTGGACCTTGGCATTGAGCCGTTCCTTGTTACGGCAACGCTCGAAGGCATTATCGCGCAGCGGCTGGTGAGAAAAATCTGCGAGCAATGCAAGACGCCGTTCCAGCCGACGGAAAGCCAGCTTATGGAACTTGGTCTTACGCCTGATGAGGTCAAGGGCAAGCAGTTCTATTACGGCGCCGGCTGCAGCAGGTGCAACAATACCGGGTACAAAGGCCGGACGGGTCTTTTTGAAATTATGACGTTCAACGACGAGATATGCGAGTTGATTATGAACCACGCCTCAACAAACGTTCTGCGGACCGCCAGCCAGAAGGCCGGTATGAGATTGCTTCGTGATGCGGGTCTGTCGGCGATTTATAACGGCGTGACGACGATCGACGAGGTCGTGAAAGAAACGATGGCGGAAAGCGAATAACTTATGAACCAGATATTCACAGGAGGTATTTATGCCGCTCTTCAAATATGAAGCGCTCGATTCTCAGGGGGTTGCGATAAAAAATGAGGTCGAGGCGTTAAGCCAGAAAGAGGCGGTCAGCAAAATACGAAATATGGGGTATTTCCCCACGAAGGTATTGTCCGTTGGCGCCGGGAAGAAAGTCGGCGTTGCTGCCGGAGCCATCGCCAAACCTAAGAAGAGGCGAGGGGCGGGCGGCAAGGTCAAACTAAAATACATCACCCAATTCGCCCGGCAGTTGTCCACGCTGCAGGACGCGGGTCTGCCCATCCTGAGGTCGCTGCGAATCCTTGAGGAGCAGCAAAAGGCGGGCACCTTCAAGCGCATCATCGGGTATGTCGCCGACGAAATCGAGGGAGGCGCAACTTTGTCTGAGGCGTTGAACCGGTTTCCCCGATGCTTCGACCGTCTGATGGTGGGTATGGTTGCCGCCGGCGAGACGGGCGGCGTGCTCGACCTGATTTTGTCCCGCGTGGCCGACTTTATGGAAAAATCCCAGAAGCTAAAATCCCGCGTCAAGGGCGCGATGATTTACCCGATAGTGGTTCTTAGCGCGGCCCTTACGATGCTTTTGCTGCTGATGATATTTATCATCCCCAAATTTCAAATTGTTTTGACAGAAATGCTTGGGGAGGGGCACATGCCCATGGTAACGCAAATTGTGCTCAGGGTAGCGCAGTGGATTGCGAATGACTACGGCTGGGCCATCCTTGTCGGCGTGCCGTTTGCTTTTATCTTCCTGACCCGCCTTATCCGGCGGTTCCGCGTCGGGCGATACATTCTCGACAGCATCAGAGTCCGGATGCCCGTTATAGGTCAGTTGACGCGAAAAGTAGCCGTCACACGATGGACCAGAACGCTGGGCACTCTTATCGGGGCGGGCGTCCCCATCCTCGACGCGATTAACGTTACCAGCGAAACGGCGGGAAACGAAGTATTTTCCAGAATGCTTATCAACGTTCAAAACTCCATCCGGCAGGGCGATACCTTCGCGGCGCCGTTGAAGCAGTCCAAAACGGTTGACCTGATAGTTTCGAACATGGTGGCGGTAGGCGAGGAAACGGGAGATTTGGATAAAATGCTTTTGAAAATTGCCGACAATTACGACGAACAGGTTGACGTTCTCGTCGCTTCGTTAATGCACCTGCTCGAACCGATAATGATTGTCGGTCTCGGCGGCATCGTGCTGACCATCGTGATGTCGGTGTTCGCGCCGATGGTTTCAATTATTACCAACCTCGAAGTTGGCTGATAAAACTAAAACCTAATAACCGGCGTTATATCGAATACTAAAGGAGAAGACAAATGAAACGGGTTAGCAACAACCAGCACAGCAGGCACGGCTTCACCATTATCGAGCTTCTCACGGTGATGAGCATCATTATTATCCTTATCGGCCTGCTTGTCCCTTCGCTGAATCGCGTCAGGCGATACTCGATGGACGTCAAGCAAAAGGCGCAGTTCCACAGTATCGCCATTGCGCTTGATTTGTTCAATTCCGAGTTCGATGGCTACCCCAATTCCGACGCGGTGGATGACCAGGCCACGCCCCAGAACTATTGCGGCGCGATGAAGCTGACCGAGGCAATGGTTGGCCAAGACCTCAAGGGTTTTAATCCCGCATCCCGCTTCGAACGCAGCGGATTCGGCAATGCGACCCCGACTCCGACTATTTATCCCCCCTTAAATTCCCCCGATGCGGCAACCTATAACGAAAATATCAGGTCCAGAAAGATGTACCTCCAGCTTGAAAACGCAAACGCCTACCTTATTAGTGACATCTACAGTACGACAGTTATCAATCAAGCTGGCTACGGCTCTACTAAGGGCTTTGACCCCAATACTTATGTCCTTTGTGATTCCTATAATCGCGTTACGAACAAAACCACGGGCAAAAAAATGGGTATGCCTATTCTCTACTATAAAGCGGATTCGACAAAATTGAAACACCCATTGCCGGGTGACTCGTCTGCGACAATCAGCGCCAATATTGCCCAGTACATATATAATGTCCTTGACAACCAGGACCTTATTGATATGGGATTGCCCTGGTGGTCTCCCGGCCCCGTGCATCCACTGGCGTCAGGCGGCGGGACTCCAGAAGGCGCGAGTGTGGATTTCCCCAAAAAGTTCTACGACATTACCCGTGACACCAAGATTAGCACAGGCGACAGGCCTGTCAGAGCTGACTCGTATATCCTGATGTCGGCGGGCTTTGACGGGGAATACGGCACAAAGGACGACATTTATAATTTTGGTGACTAAAAACTCGCCGAGGAATGACAATAACTGACTTTAGTCAAAAGGATGATTATGATGAATAATCGTAAGGCATTTACAATCGTTGAGCTGCTTATCGTCGTAACCATTATCGCCCTGTTGTTGGGTATCCTTCTACCTTCAATTGCGATGGTTCGCACAAAGGCCAAGGAAACTGCCCAGAAGGCCCAGTTCGCGACAATAGATATGGCGCTGGAGGCCTTCAAACAGGATTACGGCGACTACCCGCCTTCGAACCTGACATGGACGGCATCGCCGTCATCCCAATATTGCGGCGCACAAAAACTTTCCGAGGCGCTACTCGGTTTGGACTTGATGGGTTTTAATCCGAATTCCAACTGGCAGGCATTAGATGGGGCTTATGATTCCACAACCGCCAATCTGCAGGCAAGAAAAGGCCCTTATCTCGAACTGGCGAAAACCAGTGTGTTTAACCTTGGCAAACTGTTCAATAACACTGCTTCGCTTGCTTCCGATACAAATGTGCTTTGCGATATCTTCAAAGTAAGGAAAACAATCGATAACGATAGCACAGGTAAACCCCTTACTGCCGGCGCTCCGATTCTCTATTACAGGGCAAATACCTCCAGCAAGATATTTGATCCGAACATAACAGTACTGAACACCAGCTATAGAATCTATGATTATACCGACAACAACCCTTTAATTCAGCTCGGCAAACTCACCGCAAACGGCGGTTCCGGCCTGATGCATCCACTGGGTTATTCTGTGGGTTCTGACAATCCGGTTTTTTACAATGACAGGTTCAAAGATAATGCGTTGCTTACAGGATATGGGGGGACGGGCACTGGCTACGGGATAAGAAACCCGAAGATTACGCAAAACGTCTGGCCATACAGGCCTGATAGTTACATCTTAATCTCGGCGGGGCCTGACGGCTATTACGGCACGGCTGATGACATCCACAACTACTAAACACCGGCATTCGGGCGATTGATTTGCTTATGAGAACGCGCGCTTATAAATCCGGCTTTACGCTCATCGAGATGCTCGTGGTGGTGGCGATTATCGCCATACTCGTCTCGATGGTCGTCGGCATCACCAAACGCATCGACGACCAGAGCAAGGAACGGCTCTGCCGCAACACCATCGCCCTGGTCGGCAACGCTCTCGAACAGTTCCGCGACTTCGGATACGAATACAAAGGGCTCTATGCGAACATTGGGTTGGCTTTTCCCATCGATTGCGACGGATTTGCCACAACAATAATTGAATCAACATTACAGAACGCTCTATATCAATCTGGTACGAATGTAGATGTCATACCGGATGACCCAATTCATGATCCTTATTACTCCGGCTCTGAAGTGTTGTATTTTATTTTCAGCCAGGTCCCTGATTGCCGGACCACGCTCGATAAAATCGACAAATCGCTTCTGACAAACCAAAAACCTGATGGCACACTAATCACCATTACCATAGGCACATCACCGGCGATACCTTTCACAAGAATCATTGACCCCTGGGGAACGGCTCTGCGATACGACTACTACCAGAAAGACAGCTTGTGGTACCCCGTTCCGAATACAAAAAAGACCTTTCCTGTAATAACATCCGCCGGGCCGGACAAGCAATTTGATACGGCTGATGATATATCGAACGTGAAATGAAATGAGGAATAAACGCAGACAGGCCGGTGTGACACTTGTTGAGATGACGGTTGTCGTCGCGATAGCCGCGTTAATGGTCGGCCTGACTATCCCCGCGGCGAATATGCTCCTCAATTCCTTTGAATCGGAAAGCGGCGCAAAGTCGATAGTTAGCTCCGCTTTGGCCAGCGCACGCGCAATTGCCGCCAAAGAGCAGCGCTACGCAGGAATACGATTCCAAAAACGCTACGACCCAAATAACTCTGACCCTCTCAATGAATCGCAATATATCGTTTTTATAATTTACGATTATGAAGCTACCAACTTGGCTAACGGTTTTCGCGCGGTTGACGGAATCCAGCCGATTAAACTACCTGACTCTATTGGTTTAATGGACTTTTTATATAACACGAGCTTAGGCGGTGCTACTCCCGATGGTAGCTTTGCTAATTCTAATGTTTTGCGGGATACTACGACGTTTTCAATTGTCTTTTCACCATCAGGCAAACTTGTCATCCACGATGTCCAGACAAGAAACAAAAACGGCCAGTACAATCCAGCTACCCCATCAGCATCAGGATACGATGACATATTCAACTCGTATGTCAATATCATCAACAACGGCCTTGGTATGTTTGTTCAGGATGATTACCCCCTGGATGGTCTGGATAAGGAACCCAGCCGGAACAGTTTTGTGATTTACGACACAAAGAAATTGAAACAGACCAACGTAAACTATCGCTGGACGAATTATCTGTCTCAGCTAAAGCCGATTTATATAAACCCTTACACAGGGACAATTATTAACTAAAAATGAGCATCCAAATTAACAATCAGCAATCAGCAATCGGCAATCGGCAATTTGCCAGGGGCTTTTCCCTCACCGAGGTCATTCTTGCCGTCGGGATATTAGCTGTGGGGATGCTGTTTATCGCGGGCGTTTTTCCCGTAAGTATTTATTTTACGATGGTTGCCACCGAGCGCACCATTGCGGTGACTGTCGCCGACGAGGCCTTCGCGAAAATAAAACTCTACGGCATATACGACCCGAACGTAATATACAATGCACAAACTTATTACGAGAAAGCTGCGCCGGTACCAATTTCAGATGCTGAATTTGCGTATCCATCGACACCGACAGCTGACCCCAATTCCAAGCGATACTGGTGGTCTGCGATATGCAGAAAAACAGATACCAATCCTCTGTCACGAGATGTTCAGGTTACGGTTTTTGTCTCTCGAAAGGTGGGCACAACGACCACCTATTATGGTTACGACGCCGGCAGACCTAATGCTTTCTATGTGCCTGTAACTTTAAGTGGCAGCGATTTACAAGTTAACGTGGCGGACAAGAACAAAATTAACGACGGCTACACAATAGTAGATGATGCCACCGGCCAGGTATATCGCGTTCTTGAGCGTTATGGAACCAATCTGGATTTACTTCGTCTCAACGAAACATGGCAGGGCGGAGCGACGGGCGATGTCTGGGTTGTTCCGCCGCCTGTTAACGGCGGCCGATACCCCTGTATTGGTGTCTATCAAAAGGTTATGCGTTTTTAATCGCTACGAACTATGAACAACGAACTACGAAATACTAAATACCCGCCTTTTGGCGAGGTCTCGCCTTCGGCGGACGAGCCACGATTCGGCTTTACCCTCGTAGAGCTTGTTGTCGCCATAGGTATAATGGCGCTGGTCATTCTCTTTGCCGGCACGGTGTTCAAGACCAGTATCAGCTCGTATCGCATCGCCTCGGCCCAGGCCGAGATTATGCAAAAATTCAGAGCCATTACCGACCAGTTAAACAACGACTTCAGAGGTCTCCGCAAGGATGCCCCGATGTTTATATGGTTTCAAGTTGATCCCAATAATAATCGCTTCGACCAGATTATGTTTTTCGCCGACGGCGATTTCCAGTCAACGGGACAATGGGCAAATAAGACAATCGTCGGCAATCTTGCGAGAATTTATTATGGACAGTCACAAAACACCTATGGACTGAATGCACAATACCCTATCCTCGCCCGACGACAGCACATATCAAGTGCTGATACCGACCTTAACTCCTGGCCAAACCCAGACATTACTACTTTTCCAACAACATTTCTTCCGAATCTTAATGACTATTATGAGCATGACCTTATTTCTTTGTCTCAGTGGCAGGCACTAACAAACGACATTGCATATGGTCCTACTAACGTCAACCAGATAATCAACGTTTGTTTCGGCAGCCGACCGACAGTTACTCTCGCGGACGCCAATACCCTGCATTTGCTGATGGCCGAAAAAGTGGGCAGTTTTTCTGTTCAGTGGAGTTATTTCTATCAGGATGTTTCAACCGGACTGACACACATTTATTGGTGGCCGAGTATTGACCCCGACGGCAACGGCGATTTTTCCGATTCAGATTTCAGCAGAATGCCGACGAATCCGAATCCCTTTGGTTTTTACTTTAATACGGCCGCACCGTCCTTTTTGAACTGGTTTTCGTGTGATAAGGCAGTATATCTGGCCGGCGCGGTAGCTGAATCTGTTTATCCGAGGGCGTTAAAATTCACCTTCACGCTTTACGATTCGAGAGGCGTGTTCAAGGATGGCCAAACATTTACCCATATCGTTTATATTGGTGACTGATATGAGACAGAAGACAGAAGACAGAAGACGTCCGCTTCGTCCCTTCGGGACGGGCGAGATCTCGCCGAAGGCGGAGAAGACAGAGCGGCTTCGCCGAGGGTCTGCGATTATTCTCGCCATTGTTCTTACAACACTGCTGGCAATGCTCGGCGTTCTCTTTCTTCTTTCTTCCCGAGTTGATTCAGTTGCCACCTCAGGAGTGGGGGATAACCAAGACCTTAAATTAGCCGTAGATACGGTAGTCGCGCAAATATCGGAAGTTCTTACTCATAACGTCCCCGGAGTTGACCCAAACGGCACATATTACAATTACCCCGATGCCAACAATCCCTGGCTGGCCTGCCTCGAACCATATCAGTCCGGCTCTAATTATTTCTGGCGACAAGTCAGTAACATCTATGGTCCTCCCGCATGGCAGATAGTGCAGGCTCAGGTTCTTCCCGAGTATCAGCCGGCTACTCCCAACACCCTCGCTGACGCTGATGGTGATGGCGTGAGCGATTCGATTTGGGTACAGGTACCCGGTAAAGCATCCAGCAAAGGCAAACCCATCTATGCCGCTGTTCGCATAATCGACAATGGCGGTATGCTCAATATCAACACCGGCTACAAATTTGACCCATGCGGCCCCATAGGAAGCATCGATGGCTCAAGCCAGACGCAAATCAACCTTTTGGCTCTGGCTAATAGGCCTTTCTATGCTCTGACCCCGGCTGATATTCAGGCAAGGGCGGACTACCTTAATAACTATCGCTGCGGAACGGGTCCAAATGATATTACATCCTACGCCAGCAATGTTGTCTGGAAATATGACCAGCCCGTCAGTCCATATACGCCATTCGATATTTCCGATGAGCTTGAACTTAGATACAGATTCCTTGTAAATCAGACAGGCATCGATACTCGCTCCGAAGTAATGACGAACTGGGAAATAGGCAGAAAATATGATTTCCAGACCCCCATTAATTCGGCTTCGGACTTAAACGAGTGGTTTAGAAGCTCCAATTCCGATTATGTCCTGACCGACCCAAATTACGCTTATCGCCACATCGCCACGACTTACAATATGGACCGGGTTATCAACCCCGCCGGCAATAAAATGTTCAATATCAACTCGCCTTTAAACTTTAATAAAGATTCAATTTACAAAGTTGTTCGTGAAGCCCTTGACCCCAATGTTTTTTCAAGTGCCGACGTGGCACAAATCACCGCAAACCTGATGGATTACATCGATGGCCCTGATTATAATACCTGGGACCCACGATACGACCCCAATAATGAAGTAACAGAGGTAAACGACTCGTTTGGGACTCCACACTACGGCTTTGAGCGGCCCTGCGTTTACATTTCAGAAATTGCCCAGAATTTTTATCAGCCGGGTCCCAACGACCCTAACGTATATCGTTCTTACGCCATAGAACTCTTCAAGCCATATTGGGAAGACGACGAGCCAAACGGATGGCGAATCGTTACTACGGATTCTGATGGCTACCAACACCTTATACCCATAATCTGGACCGGCTCAAGACGTTTTCATGTTTTGGCAAATATGCCCAACACGACAGTCCCGGAAGCGAATATCCCAATAGTTTTTAATGATATTCCAGGGCCAAACGATTTCAATGGTTTTGACCCGAACAAATTCAATTACCGATCTCAGCCGGCTGACGTAAATTTCGGCGGGGGTACAGATATAATTCTCCAGAGGAATGTAAATGGCTTTTGGCTTCAGGTTGATACGCTTTTGGTGCCCGATGGCGATGTAAATGGCAGTAGCTGGCTGGAGCCAAATATTGTTGGCTATACATCACACAGTTTTGAAAGAGATATAACCCTCAACAAGTGTATCAGGAAGATTTTGAACCCGAATATGACCACGCCGACAATCGGCTCTATGAACCATCCTTTTAACTCCGGGGGTGATATGATTCAGGCGCACCCCGCAAACAAAATGTTTACTAACGTCGGCGAAATCGGCCAGCTCTTCCGCACCGATGCTTATTTGACCAATGAGTTCAGTACGGAAGCAGAAGTTCGTCTCAATCTCGCCGACCTCTATGTCCAGAACCTTTTCAAATACCTGACCGTGATGGACCCATACGACCACAACCAGCCAGCTGAGACAAAAATCAAAGGCAGAATCAATATCGATACCGCACCGTGGTTTGTCCTGGCGCAACTGCCGTGGGTTACTTACCATACCCAACCGAATTATAACCTTGCCCAATCAATCGTAAATTACCGTGATACTATTCACGGCCCCTTCAAAAATATCGGTGAACTTATGACGGATGCCAATAACAGTATAAATAGCATAGGTTATTACATAGGCAGAGGCAGCGCTATTCCCACCACTTTATTGACGCCGACGGATATGGATGGCGTGGGCGGCGTGGGAGATGCATTTGAGGAACGGGACGTTATATTTGACCGTATCAGCAATCTTATAACGGTTCGCAGCGACGTCTTTACGGCCTATATCCTCGTCCGCATCGGCACTGACGGCCCGCAAAAACGCGTTGTAGCTATTTTCGATAGAAGCGGTGTTACGCCCACAGGCGGAAAGGTAAAGATTGTTGCGATACAGCAAGTGCCAGACCCAAGGTAATTGTCGAATGTCGATTGACGATTGACGATTTTGAACTGTAACTAAATTGCCGATTGTCGGTTGTTGATTTGCGATTTTAAAATACGAACACAGATTGCCGATTTAATGCCAAGAAATAGCTACCGGGTTTTACTGCTGAGGGCGGTTTTACGCGAAGCAACCACAATCGCAGTCAATTCGTTGACTTCCGCCAATAATCTTGTTACAGCCGCTTGCCTGACAATATTGGCATCAATCAGCAATTCTAACCAGTATCCCGACTCGTCTATCTCCTCTTCCACAATTCCAAGTTTTGCGATAAAATCCGGTTTTGACCTGGCTCTGCATACTGCCCTGTAATTGGCTCCAACGGATGTCGCTGAACGTAAAACTTGTTTGCCGATTACGCCTGCCGTAAGCGATTTTGGGAGAGATTCGACCAGCCGTATAACAGCCAGGCCAAATTGTTTTGTTCTGTTTTTCAAGTAATCGGGCGTCATATTCTTTTCCTTCAATCGACATTCGGCAATCGACAATCGACAATCACTTCAGGATGTTCAGCATCTCTGAGTAAACCTTCTTATTCGCTCCCAGCGTCATTAATTCCTGCCCCGCGTAATTGTCGAGGTTCATCGGGAAAAGTTTGTTTCCTTTCCAGTCGCTGACAATCGCGCCGGCGGATTCGGCAATCAATACTCCTGCGGCCACGTCCCAGATTTTCGGCCTGACGAATACCACCCCAATCAAACTGCCCTTTGCCAGATACGCTAATTGCAGGCACGAACTGCCTAATGTTCGAGACCTCGCCTTTTCCATAAGCGCTATTACCCATTTCGGCACGCCGTTATCGAAGAAACTGTCCGTGCCGATGCTGCAGAATTTGTCGAACCCCTCGTCACTGGCGAAAATCCGCCTGTTATTGAGCCGGGCCTCGCCGCCTTTTACGGCTGTGAACATCGAATCCGTCGCCGGGTCATAAATCACTCCCACCACCGGCTCACCTTCATACATCGCCGCCACAGAAACCGTAAACAGCAGCATCCCTTTCGCGAAGTTGGTCGTTCCGTCTATTGGGTCGATTACCCACCAGACCTTTTTGCTGCCCCTCGGCGGCTGTTTGAACATCTCGCCTTTCGGGCCTTCCTCACCGATAAATCCGTCATCCGGGTAAATCTCTTTTATCCGGTCGATGATTATTTGCTGACAAATCGTATCCGCCTGCGTAACGAGCTGGTCCGGGCCTTTGACCGACACCTTGATATAGCTTGATTCCTCCATTGCCCTTTGACCTGCCAGCCGAGCCGCGACCTCCGCGGTTTCCAACATCCTGCTCAAATCCTTCTGTTCAAGCACCATATAATTTTCCTTTCTTGACGCAATTTGAGAATGCCGGTATTGTAACGCCCTTATGGAATCAGGCCAACAACCAATCTCGCCAAAGTTGTTTTTGCGTGCTTCCGCCACTCAGCGGCTGATTGCGGCCGGTATCTTTCTTTTCATCGCCGGCGGCTTTCTGCTTGGCTGGCTGATGGGGCAGTTTCATTTCACTCTATATCCTTTTCCCTGCGGTTTTAAGCAGCGTTACAACCTGCCTTGCCCGACCTGCGGTATGACCACCGCCGTCATCGCCTTTGCGCGGGGCGATATAGCTGGCGCCTTTTACACCCAGCCCGCCGCGGGATTTTTCTGCACGATTGCTGTTGTAATCGCATTTTTTGCTTTTCTTATCGCCGTCTTTGGAGTATATTCACCGTTAATTGAGCGGCGGCTTGCATCGTTGAAATTACGATACATTCTCGCCGCGTTGTTGTTGATTTTTGCCGTGGGCTGGGCTGTAACCCTTGCAAGGGCAATAGCACAGAACAGCGGCAATTAAGATGCTGGGGTAAAGTGAAACCGAAAAAGGCAAAATCTGGTATTACGATACGTTCGTTTTGGCCGGCCATATTAGTTTGCGCGGGCCTGCCGATGATTCTGTTTTACGCCGGCTGTAATGCCGTGGGTATGGCATCCGTTCTCAGCAGCCCGACGTCATCCGAAGCGAAAAGCTCCGCCCAATATAATCTCACCGGGGACAAAGGCCAGAAAATCCTCGTCTTGGTTGACCAGCCAGCTTCTTTCAGCGCGTATGCCAACCTGCGATTCTACCTCACCGATACGATAATCAAAATGCTCCAGGTCAAGGCCGAGATAAAACCCTCGCTTTTCATCGATTATAAAACGCTTGCTGACTTCCGCGCTGGCACGCCCGATTTCTATATGCTTTCGCCGGCGCAGGTTGGCGAGAAACTCGGGGCTGATTTGGTCCTGGCAGTTACTATTATCGATTGCAGGATTACCGATATAGGCGAGGCGGGCTACAACGGTTCTCTTGACGCTAATGCCGCTCTTTACAAGGTTGCGACAGGCGAAAAACTCTGGCCCACAATTGAACAGTCACAGCTCGTTCAGGTCGGGTGCGAGTCAGAGCGGCGGGGCCAGGATGCTGCTTGCGTCCGCATGGCTGCCGCCGCCGCTCACTGCATAACAAGATATCTCTATGATTGTCCCAAAGCCGGTTTCAAAATATCGGATGAGCGAACCGTCTCAGGGTGGGAAAAGTAAAAAACGAAATTTTATCTGAAACTTTTTTTATAAAGGATGATTTGATGATAAAGGTTCTAATTACAGACAAACTCGCACAGGAAGGCATCAACCTGCTTAAAGCAATGTCCGACGTCGAAGTAACCGTCAAGACAGGCATAAGCGAAGACGAGCTGGCAGGCATAATCGGCGGCTACGACGGCTTGATTATCCGAAGCGCAACCAAAGTTACCGCCAAAGTCCTTGCCAATCCGTGCAGATTCAAGGCCGTCGCCCGCGCAGGCGTCGGTATCGATAACGTCGACGTAAAAGAAGCAACCCGCAAGGGTGTTCTGGTTATGAATACGCCCGGCGGCAATACCCTCAGCGCAGCCGAACACACTATGGCGCTGATGCTGGCGATGAGCCGGCACGTTGTCCCCGCCTGCAATTCCCTTAAAGCCGGCGCTTGGGACAGAAAACTATACGAGGGCAATCAGCTCAATAACAAAACCCTCGGCGTAATAGGCCTGGGCAGAATCGGTATGGCTGTCGCCAAAATGGCCAGGGGTTTCGATATGAAAATTCTCGGCTATGACCCGCTTGCCATCCCCGTGGGAGCCGACCAGTTGGGTATCGAAATCACCGATAAGCTCGAAAGAATCTACAAAGAGGCCGATTACATCACCGTCCACGTCCCCAAGAATGAGCAGACGCTCAATATGATTAACACCGACCAGATTAAAATGATGAAGCCGACCGTTCGCTTGGTTAACTGTTCTCGCGGCGGCATCATCAATGAAGATGCGATTTACACGGCGCTGGCCGAAAAACGCATCGCAGGCGCGGCCCTTGACGTTTTCCCGAAAGAACCGCCCGAAAATACGCGGTTCAAGGAATTCGCTAATTGCCTCGTTACCCCTCACCTCGGCGCAAGCACCGAGGAGGCGCAAATCGAGGTCGCGGTCGAAGCGGCTCAAATCCTGGTAAACGCACTGCGGGGCGACTCCATCAGGAACGCTATCAACGCGCCATCTACCGCCGGGGCCGTTCCCCCGCTGGTTCTCAAGTATGCCGAGCTTGCGCGTCGAATCGGCATCGTGCTCAGCACTATCGCGCCGGGACAAATCAAACAGGTCCAGGTCGAGTATCGCGGCGCAATTGCCGAAATGCCACTCCAGGCCGTAACGCTCAATTTCGCCATCGGCCTGCTCCAGAAGCATTTTGAGATGCCGCTGAATTTGGTCAATACGCCGGTCCTTGCGAAGGAACGCGGCATCAGTATTGACGAAACCAAAAACCCGACGCCTAAAGACGTCGCGTCCAGCTTTTCCGCTAAGGTTGTCACCGACAAAATCACTCGCACCATTACCGGCTCGGTCTTCGGCGAAAAACTGCTGCGCATCATCGAAATCGACGGCTTCAACGCTGAGATAACCCCGCAGGGTGCGGTCCTCATTATCTTCAACGAAGACCGTCCCGGCGTTATCGGCCATCTTGGCACGGTGCTGGGCAAACACAAAATCAACATCGCAACTATGGGTGTCGGGCAAAAGCTCGACCAGCAAAAAGCGGTACTGGCCGTATCGCTCGACAAGACACCTGATGAGGATACAATCGCTGACCTTCGCAAGCTTGACTTTGTCAACGAAATCCATGTTTGTCAGCTTGACTAACTTCGCAGACGTAAAAATTAAAGGCGAATCGGCAGCGATTCAACGGGTGTATAAATAATGGCCGGCGAACTGATTATTACCGTTAGTGGTCTCAGGGGTATTGTCGGCGAAAATCTTACCCCGCAAGTCGCTGCCGATTATGGCCTCGCGTTTGGCTCGTTCCTCCGCTCAAAATTTTCTGACGCGGATAAGTTAACCGTTTGTATGGGCCGGGACTCTCGGCCAAGCGGGCAATCACTGGCTTCTGCCGTTACGTCCGGCTTGACGACCGCAGGTATTGACGTAATTGACCTCGGCATTGTAACAACACCAACCGTCGGCATTATGGTTAAGCACCTCGCCTGTGCAGGAGGTATTGTCATTACCGCCTCTCATAATCCGCTCCCCTATAACGGCATTAAACTCCTGCTCGATAACGCTATGGCCCCGCCTCCCGATGTGGCAGGGCAAATCAAAATTTGTTTTGAAATCAGAGATTTCTTTTCAGACGACCGGCTCAAACCGGGCCGCGTCTCCGCAAATAGCAAAGCGGATGATATTCACCTCGCCAAGGTCCTTCGTATTGTTGACCAAAAGGCAATCGCCAAAAAACAATTCAAAGTCGTTCTCGACAGCGTAAATGGGGCAGGGGGACGACCGGGCGTAAAACTCCTCACGGCTCTCGGCTGTAAAATCATCCCCGTGAATATCGAGCCGACCGGCTTATTCGCGCATCCGCCCGAACCGACCGCCGAGAATCTTACGTCGCTTTGCGACGCTGTGAAAAAAGCACACGCCGATATCGGTTTCGCCCAGGACCCAGACGCCGACCGTCTTGCGATTGTCGATGAGACAGGCACATACATCGGCGAGGAATATACCCTCGCGCTGGCTGCCAAACTTATATTCAGCAGACAAACCGGCTCCGCAGCCGCAAACCTGTCAACGTCTCGTATGATTGACGACATCGCCAAAGCGGCAGGGGGACGAGTTATCCGTACGCCCGTTGGCGAGGCAAACGTCGCTTCCGCGATGATAAAAAACAAATGCATCATCGGCGGCGAAGGCAACGGCGGCATTATCGACCTCCGCATCGGCCCAATCCGCGACTCCCTCGTCGCTATGGCATTCACGCTCCAGTTGCTTGCCCAGACAGGCAAAACCGTAAGTCAACTCGTCGGCGAGATACCTCGCTATTCAATGACCAAATACAAATTCCCCGCCGACAAGGCAAAAGTTAAACTCATCCTCGACGCCGTTAAAAAACTATTTCCTGATGCGAAAATTGATTCCTCAGATGGCTTCAGATTCGATTTCCCCGACGCATGGATTCACATCCGCTCAAGCAACACCGAACCGATTGTTCGGGTTATTGCTGAGGCCAAAGATAAAGCCGTTGCCGCAAAATATGTCGACGCTGTCCTCAAAATCGCCAAAAATTAGGGTTAAACACCCCTCAACTCCCACCTGTCGCTTTCAATCAGGCAAAGTTGATATTCTCCCTTGAGCAGTTTGCCGGCGAACGAAATCTGCTGTTGAGTTTCGTCCTTTTTGATTAGATGGTATGCCCCGCAATCAGCTATTTCCACCCGGCCTTTGCCCTTATTTACGCTGCCCTCGTAACTCAAAAACTTAAGCGGATGGTCGAAAATCCTCACCACCTCCACCGGTTTGTCGCCCCAATCTTCAGGCGGCAAACACACCCGATACGTCTCCAGAACCGTGCCGTTTTCCAGCATCAAATCCCAGTGTGCTGGCTCATCCTGCCTTTCGTGCCGCTGTATAACGTATTTCTTTGTTTCACGCATAGCTTGTCCCTGATTATTATATCATCCCTGCGTCACTTTTTTTTGGCCAAAAGCGGCCAATCTGGCAACTATATAAAAAAACACCTATGTTTTTCTTGACAGAACTCCCCCTGATGTGCTTAGATATAGATTGTTCTGAACCTCATTTTTATAGGCGATGATAATTATATCGCTGTGAGGAGGCTGGAGAGATGAAATATTGTAAAGCGGTTATTTTAATCATTTCTTGTTTCCTGCAGATAAGAATTGTTTCCGGGGCAGATTTTGTCATACAGCAAGGCGATAATTACGAATCCTTTGAGGTCTCACAGGATTGGTTTGGGATCCCATCACCTACTGTAGATATGACTGGCGGCTCGGTGGGCAATTATGGCTACCCTGATAGTGGAATGTATATAAAAGACTTTGGGACGCTTAATGTCTTCGGCGGGAATACTCAGTATCTACACATGTCTGACTCAAGTACCTTCAACATGTATGATGGATTTGTATTGAATGACGTTATCGCACAGGGAAATAGCACAATTAATATGTTCGGGGGGCTCTTGGGAAATTCAAGCGTGAACGGATTATATCTTTCAGACCATGCTTCCCTTAACATAGATATGATTGATGGTTACATCGGCGCCATACCAATCGCTATGAACTCAAGCACTGTTAACATCTATAAGGGCAACGTTCATTATCTCGCTCTTTATGACGACAGTATTGCGGATATCTATGGCGGTGATATCGGATGTCTCGGCGGGCCGATAGAGATCGATCCAACTGCGACATTAACTATTCATGGTTACAATTTTGTTTATAATCCCTACGCGTATGGACAACCAAGCACGGGTGGGCTTAGTGAACTTACAGGAGATGGCCTCGATGGTGTGTCTATAACAATCATTGGCCTTCCCGACCCATACACAAGCGATAATATACATCTTGTGCCAGAACCAGGAACACTGGCATTGTTTACTTTGAGCGGCTTTTTTACTTTGAGACGCCGCACTAAGCGATAACGAACCTATTGGCTTTTCATCCTCAAAATAACATCTTGTTTAAATCCTTCAAATGATTCTCTTTCGGCTACCCGGTATGTTTCCAGAATCCTGCCGAATTCCAGCATCAAATCCCAGTGCGGTCGTTCTCCGTCTCTTGTATGTCGTTGTATCACAAATCTCAGCGGTTCATCCTTTCTCATCCCGCCCATTATATACTCCTTCACATTTACAAATCACCGCATTTTTTTCTTTTGCAATTAGCCCGCCAATCGGATACAATCATCGCCTTCTTGAATGTTGCTCTGCTGAACGTTTCGCCCGCTCGGCAGCAGCGGGTGGGGTCTTGAAAGGTAGCCCGCCATTGGCGGGTAAATTTGGTTTGCTATGCTTGATAAATTTTTTAATCCTAAATCAGTTGCTATTGTTGGTGCCTCAAGGCAAAAGGGCAAGGTTGGCTACGAAATTCTCAGGTCGATGCTCGATGCCGGCTTCCCAGGCAAAATCTTCCCAGTCAATCCTCGGGCCGATTCAATCGAGAATCTCAAGTGTTATGCCGACCTGCCTTCCATTGGCCAGGCGCCAGACCTTGTCGTAATAGTTGTCCCCGCTAAGTCCGTCGCACCGGTAATGCAGCAGTGCGCCACACTTGGCGTCAAAGCCGTGGTTGTAATCACCGCCGGCTTCAAAGAAGTCGGCGAGGAAGGTCGCAAGCTCGAACAGCAGGTCGTCCAGATTGCCAAGCAGGCCGGCATACGCGTCATTGGCCCCAATTGCCTCGGACTCATCGTTCCCGCCAAAAAGCTCAATGCCAGCTTTGGCGGAACGCTTCCAGCCGTCGGCTCGACCGGCTATCTGTCTCAATCCGGCGCACTTTTGGCCGCTATCCTCGATATGGCAAACACCAACGGAATCGGCTTCAGCAAGCTTGTCAGCATCGGCAACAAAGCCGACGTCGATGAGCTTGACATCATCGAGGCGTTCGCGGCTGACCCGGATACCAAAGTCATCGCCGGTTATCTTGAGAGCATCACCGACGGCAACGCCTTTGTTAGTATAGCGGAACAAATATCCCTGAAGAAGCCCATCCTGCTTATGAAGGCGGGCGTCACCGCCGCGGGCGCAAAAGCCGCTTCCTCACACACCGGTTCCCTTGCCGGCAGCGAAACCGCTTACGAAGCCGTCTTCGAAAGGGCGGGCGTTATCCGGTGTTTTTCCATTAAGTCCCAGTTTGATTTCGCCCAGGGATTCGCCTATCAGCCGCTTCCGAAAGGCCCTTCTGTTGCCGTCATCACCAACGCGGGCGGCGCAGGCATTATGGCCGCCGACGCGATTGAAAAACTTCACCTCACCTTCGCCAAACTCAGCGAAGGAACCATTCGACGGCTCGCCGAAAAACTCCCCGCCGCCGCCAATTTGCATAACCCCATCGACGTCCTCGGCGACGCGCTTCCTGACCGTTATGAATTCGCGATAGAAGTCGCTCTCGAAGACCCCAACGTCGATGCGATACTGATTTTGCTTACGCCCCAGGCAATGACGGACGCTACCGGAACCGCCAAAGCCATCGTCGATGCCTTGAAGAAAAAACCCGGTAAACCGGTGTTTGCCTGCTTCCTCGGCGCAAACAAGGTCGCAGCAGGAAACGCCATTCTTAAAGATAATAGGATTCCGCAATACGATTCTCCCGAGGCCGCCGTCCTTTCCATTAAGGTTATGGTTGATTATGTCCGCTGGAAGGCAAGACCAAAACGCGTCGTCAAACTCTTCTCGGTCAATCGCCACAAGGCCGAAACCATCATCGAAAGACACCTTCGTCAGGGTGTCAGCCAGATTGGCGAGGCGGAGTCAAAAGAAATACTTGAGGCATACGGCTTCGTAACACCTAAAGACGCTGTTGCCAACACCGCCAAGCAGGCCGTCAACATCGCCGAGCAAATAGGGTATCCCGTCGTCCTTAAAATCTGGTCGCCCGATATAATCCATAAATCAGACGTCGGCGGGGTCAGGGTCGGCCTCGAAACTCCTCAGGAGGTTATGGATGCCTTCGACCTTATGCTGTTTAGAATCCCCAAAAAACTCCCTAACGCTAAAATTCTCGGCGTTCTCGTCCAGAAAATGTGCTCGGGCGGCAAAGAGCTTATCCTCGGTATGCACCGCGACCCGCATTTCGGCCCTTTGATGATGTTCGGCATGGGCGGCACAATGGTCGAAGTTATGCAGGATGTCTCCTTCTACCTGGCGCCTCTGACCGCCGAAGAGGCAAAACAAATGCTTGTCAACACTCGAACTTATAAAATGCTTGTCGGCGCTCGGGGCCAGCAGGGCATTGATATCGAGGCCGTCGCCGAAGGCTTGCAGCGACTTTCTCAGCTCGTTACCGAATTCCCCGAAATCCAGGAAATGGACATCAACCCCTTTATGGTCGGGCCGCAGGGTACAACTCCCGTCGCCGTTGACGCTCGCATAAGAGTAGAAAAAAAATAATTCGGGACTATATCTATGCCTCAGTTTGACTGGAAAGAAAAATATAAATCCAAAATCACTACTGCCGAAGAGGCGATGAAGCTTATTAAATCGGGCGACCATATCTTCATCGGCACCGCCTGCGCGCAGCCCCAGCATCTCGTAGAAGCGCTGGTCGAGCATTCCGCGCACATCTACGACGCGCATATAGTCCACATGCTCACTATGGGCGCCGCTCCTTACGCCACCGAAAAATTCCGCGAAAAATTCAAAATGAACTCGTTTTTTATCGCCGACAACGTTCGCGACGCCCTCGGCAAAGGTATCGGCGACTACACCCCCATTTTCCTCTCTGAAATCCCCGGTGAATTCGAAAGCGGCAGGATTCCTCTCGACGTCGCCCTTATCACCGTAACCCCGCCCGACGTCAACGGCCTCTGCTCACTCGGCGTCTCCGTCGATATCGTCAAGTCAGCCGCCGCCAACGCCAAATACGTTATTGCCCAGGTTAATTCCTGTATGCCGAGAACCTTCGGCGACAGCTTCGTCAACGTCAATTCTATCGATTGTCTCGTCCCCTTCGACAAGGAAATCTTCGAAATCGCCATCCCTGAAACCGACGACGTTATGCGACGCATCGGCGAAAACATCGCTCGGCTCGTCGAAGACGGCTCCACCATCGAGTGCGGCATCGGTCGAATCCCGCAAACCCTCGCCGAATACCTCAAAGATAAAAAAGACCTCGGCATACACACTGAAATGTTCAGCGACTGGATTATCGACCTCATCGAATGCGGCGCCATCACCTGCGCAAAGAAAAACATCAATCACGGCAAAGTCGTCGCAAGCTTCTGTATGGGTACAAAACGCCTCTACGACTACATCAACAATAACCCCTTCTTCGAATTCTACCCGACGGAATATGTCAACGACTCCTACCTGATTAGCCAGCACGAAAAAATGATCGCCATAAACGTTGGCCTCGAAATAGACCTCACGGGTCAGGTCTGCTCCGACTCCCTCGGCTATCGCTTCTACAGCGGCATCGGCGGCCAAATCGACTTCATACGCGGCGCAGCCAAAAGCAGGGGAGGCAAGGCAATCATCGCTATGCCCTCAACCGCACGCTCAGGTCAGGTCAGCAGAATCGTCCCGCACCTCACCGAAGGCGCAGGCGTCGTCACCACCCGCGGCGACGTCCATTACGTCGTTACCGAATACGGCATCGCGTATCTCCACGGCAAATCCATCCGCGAAAGGGTCCTCGACCTCATCAATATCGCTCATCCCAAATTCAGAACTTCGCTTATCCAGGCCGCCAAGGCACAAAAATATATCTATGAAGACCAGATAGAGCTGGACTGGGCCAAAGTCAGGTACCCCGTCGAGCTCGAACGCTACGACACCCTCCGCGACAGCACCGAAATTTTCTTCAGACCCGTCAAACCAAACGATGAGCACGAACTGGCGGAAATGCTCTACTCCCTCAGCGAAAAATCCGTCCAGACAAGATATATGACCCACACGATGACCTTCCCCCACAAGGACGTCCAGCAGCTCACCAATATCAATTACCAGCAGGATATCGCCATCGTCGGCGTCGTCCCCGGCCCCTCAGGCGACGAGCACATTGTCGCTATGGCGCAATACTTCTTCGACCCCAAAATCCAGGCCGCCGAAGTCGCATTCGTGGTCCACGACGAATGGCAGCAAAAAGGTATGGGGACATACCTGTTGGATTATATTACCAAGATTGCCAAACAAAGAGGCGTCAAACGATTCTTCGCCAAAGTCCTCCCCGGCAACAAACCTATGCTCGCCATATTCCACAACTCCGGCTACAAGGTTAATACCACGTTCGACGGAGAGGTTTATAATATATCTTATGACCTGACTGATAAATAAAGAGAGACCGTTGTGATCACAAAACCCGCTGCCTTCATTTATTCCCCCCAGCTCGAAGAAATTTCATATCCGCCGGGACATCCTTTCAATACCATACGCGCAAAAAAAACACGCGACATCATAAATTCAATGGGACTCCTCGCCGCTCCGGATAGAATCGAAGTCCCTCCTGAGCCGGCCGATAGAATTATCCTCAAAAAATTCCACACCGCCCGCTACCTGCACAACCTCCAGAACGCCTCGAAAGGCCAATGGGATTACGACGCCCTCAATATGGGGCTTGGCACCTCCGATTGCCCCGTCTTCAAGGGAGTATATGAATATGCAGTTCTGGCAGTCGGGGCAACCATTACCGCCGCACAGCTCATCCTCGACGGCAAAGTCGGTGCTGCGTTCAATCCTTCGGGCGGCTTTCACCACGCCCACCCCGAGTTTGCCGCCGGCTTTTGCTACATCAACGACGTTGCTCTTGGCTGCGAAGTCCTCGCCGAGCAGGGCAAAAAAGTCCTCTACTTGGACGTCGATGTTCACTGCGGCGACGGCGTCGCTGCCTTTTTCTACGAACGCTCCGACGTTATGACTATTTCGCTTCACCAGAACCCCAAAACACTCTTCCCCGGCACCGGCTTCGAAAACGAAATAGGCAGGGGCAAAGGTAAGGGCTACTGCGTAAATATTCCGCTCCCCATCGGCACATACGATGAGGCCTATATGCTCGCAATCAAAACCGTCGTCCTGCCGCTAATCCACGCCTTCAATCCCGACGTTTTTGTCTTTGAGCTTGGCGCTGATGCCCTCGCCGGCGACCCGCTGGCAAATCTTCGCCTGACAAACAACGTTTACTCGGACATAATTCATCAGTTGCTCGCCTTCGGAAAACCCATCCTTATGACCGGAGGCGGCGGCTACAACATCGAGAACACCGTTCGCGCCTGGGCGCTCGGCTGGTCTGCGCTCTGCGGTGCGGATGGTGAGCTTGACGCCAATATGCTCTTAGGCGGGATTATGCTCCAGACCACCGAATGGCAGGGCGGCCTGCGCGACAGAGTTCTCCCCGTTAACTCCCAGCAGCGGGACGCCGTTATGCCCGCCCTTACCGCCACCCTCGATACCCTCAAATCAACGGTCTTTCCTCTCCATGGCATCTGAATAATCCCCTCGTAGCGAAGTGCAGATCCCCCAGTGGTTACTCCTTTGGCTTTGTAACAGGGAACTCCACGGCCTGTAACGTTAGTTTTGAATTTTTAGTGTTGAGTGTTGCACCCCACTGCTTCGCTTTGCGAAGCAAAGCGTGGGGGCGTGAGTTGAAGGACTCGGCCACACTGTTCGGTGGTTAGGTTTTTCTGTGGACTTAGCGGTAAAGATTCTCAAACGCCGGCGGGGATATTTGCCTTGAAAAACTCCTTGTATTTCATATCCACCTTGAGAATGTGAAATGTCAACCATATTTTAAGGAATTCTACAATCTCACGCAAGACCATTGATTGATTATTCAGGGCGTTTATGGATAGTTCGGCCGTTGTCTTGAAGAAGTAGATGTGCTGCTCTTTATGCGGCTCAATCTCCGGATAGCCGTATTCCTGCATAAGCTCTTCTTCAGTCGTGAAATGTTCTTTCGCATAGTTAAGCATTTCCGTCAACGTCTCCGAGACCAGCTTTGAATCTGAGGATGCAGCGGACCGGTCGATGAGCTTATTGATGATTTCAAATAGATGCCGATGTTGACGGTCAATCTTCTCAACCCCAACGCTGTATTCCTCTTTCCAGCGAATCTTTTCCATTTTAACTCCCATATTCAGCTATGTTTACAGGCCGCGTTCCGAAGCGAAAACTATACCTGTTTTATCGGCCTTAAAGTCCCGGAAAGTTATTGTTTTTTCGCACTTTTTTAACTTTTTCCTTCGGCCGGTAATTTACTACAAAATCGCCATTTCTTGCGTATCTCGTCCAAAAAGCAGGGTTTGTTGAGTATACCAAGCCGACCCAAAAACAGTGTCAATCCTGCCGTAAGGTATCCCTTTCGGGAGTGTGAATCCGTGTCTAAATTTTTTTGTGCTTTTTTGTGGCTAAAAATTCTCTGCGGTCTTTGCGTTCTCTGCGGTGATATTTGGAAAATTCAACCTCGCGAACTCCCCATGGTATTTTTTTGCCGCTGCGTCATACGCCTTCGCTGCTTCTATTTCCGACTTGAACCTGCCCAGCCACAGGCGTTTGCCGTTTACCCTTATTTTGACGGTCCATCTGCCGGTGCGTTTTTCGGAGTAGATGCCGATATATTGCGATGTGGTCTTGGCTTTAGTTTTTGGCCTGTTATACGAGTTTTCCGAATGAGTGGCTAAGCGCAGATTCGCCCTTCGGTTATCGAGCGTATCATTATTCCTGTGGTCAACTAAAAGATGCTCCGGCGGGTTCATAATCTCCCTGTGCATACTCACCATTTTAGTTTTGCCTGGCCCGATTTTGACGTTTCTGAAGGCGTAGAACTCTTTTCCGTTTCCGCCGATGTACCAGTTGTAATTTTTCAACTGGTAGTAATCCATCGGCTCAACTATTGTCCATTCACCTTCGCCTAAATAAATCCGCCGATATGTGTAGCCGAAACGGAGTAGGCGAAAGGCGAGAAGGGGACAGGTGAAAATAAAGTCGAGCCAAACGGAAATCTTTATTGAAATGTTAATGCCAGTTTCCATATCTCACCTCTCGGAGCGTAGCGCAGATCCCCGGGAACCCGCCCCATTGGTTCTGCAACAGGAGACCCATTCAAAGAAATCCCAATTTCAAATTTCAAACAAAACACAAAATGAAAATTGTTTTGATTTACCTTGCGCATAAGGCGCGAAATCTGGGATTTCTATCCCTGCTCCCTTGCCCTCCCGGGGCTTGCTACTTTGTGGTTCTCCGCTACCTCTTGCTTTTCACCTGCTCACCTGCTCCGCTATCTAATCTCTCGCGAAGCGTCCGCGCTTCGCGCGTCCCTCTATATATAAGGTGAATTTCAGAGTATTTTCAGCACTTACAAAACATCATTTTTTGGCCGAAAGTCAGTAAGTCCTTTTGCCGCAAAGAATAAAAAAATAGTTAGAGAATCGCCAGATTTTTTTGGCAATATAGGCAATTTGCGAAACAAAGGGATTAACATTGTTTCGTCATGGTGAAAAAGTCGGTTTTTATGCTGAAAACGGGGAAATCTTGCCTTTGTAAAAAATAGGTGACTGTCACTAGTTGTTTCCTAAAATTTACAAGAACTTAACTAAAATTTGATAATATAAATTGTTCTGTAAACCCAATTACACTGCTAACACTTTCTTTGTCTATCTTATCCCACTCTGCATGAAAAGCCTTATTCCTTAGTTTAACGTAGCTTTGAACTATTGGAACTTGTGCTCCTTTAATTACACCTTTAGTTTTGAGTGCGTTTATAATATCAGACATATCTTTATCATCTACATTTAAATTTTCTTTTATCGCCACACGCTTTAATGAGTCCTCCAGCGCGGCACATGCAAGAACCACTGCAACATCTTTATTATCATCCAGAACTTCTTTTGCCAAAGCTATAAAATCCGCAAATATCTCTGATTGAAATAATTGACGAAAATCAGAAAGCATTCCTGATTTTATATCATGTTGAACACCTCTTAAAATACCTAAGAGTTGACTAATATGCATATAATAGCCGCTGTGCATTGTTGCAAATTGAGGCGTCTTTAATACATTCTGGAAGTTAGCTTGGTACTGACTATCTTTGCCATATAGACGCAGAATAAGCTGTCCGCCTCTTGATGTGATTGCACTTAATTCCTCAATGCGATCATGTCCTAGACCGCCAGAAGACTGTGACGCATCTCTTGAAAGTTTCTCGGTAACAGTAACTAATTCATCAATCTCAGATACAATCTTGTCGTTAATATTTATATTCATTTTCACCATCCATTTTTATATTCATCCCAATGTTACTTCACCACACTATCACACATTTGAAGGATTAGTCTAATCTTCTAATTTTTTTAATATATTCTCTCCCAGTACAACACCAAACTTGATTCTTTCCATATCTATCTTGTCTGATGTAGAGTGCACTTGATTATTTCGGATTAACCTAAGCTCTGCTATTTTACTGGCAATATCTAAGTCTAATATTCCTAATCTAGCTGCCTGTTCCCACTTAAATGTATGTTTGTGATCAATACCAGCAGACAATAATTTTTTACTCAAGGCCAACTCGATTTGGTTCCAAATATAAATAAGCTTTTCTAATGACACTTCGGTTACAGGGGGCTCTGGCTCAATACCAAAAAGATTCTGCAATAGAATACAAGCAATCTGTCGATACGACTTCAGGTATCGCTCATCTACGCTGAGCCCGGTACCGTTGTGATAAAGCTGGTTTCTAACTCGATGGTAATGCTCTATGTCTCCAGCATCTAATCCTGAAACTCTTTCTGAGGCATATTTAAACACGAGGGCCACTAATTTCGGAAAACTATTAACAGCATCATTCACATCTTTCGGGGGAAACATGACCCCTGATTTCCCTTGTGGAAGTGAGATAAATGTGCGGATTGCAGTCTCTACTGAATTATCAATGCTTATGAAAGCAATCCTTTTATCAAACGCAGATTCAAGTTTGATATGCGAATCTGCATGGTTGAACAATTCAATCGCCCCCGATGCCCATGTATCTTTCATTTTTTTTACACCTTATTCGCCTTTTGGCTATTGCATCTTCGCATTATCTTTTGCTTTTAATAATTAATAATTAGGGACAGCCACCTATTATTTCTTATTAACTTTAATTCTGCCGGACGGCAAAGTTGAAGGTCAAAGGTGTGATTCTCTACTTCCGGCCTTAAAGTGGCAGTATATCTCCAAACCGGCGATAAAAGCAACTATTTTCACCACGAAGCACACGAAGGTTCACGAAGAAATATTTTAAGAAACTAAAAATAAAATCTTCGTGGTTCTCGGTGTCCTTCGTGGTTTAAAGAGTTCCGTTTAATATTTTTATCATATCTTCAAGTTTATTTTTATTAAGTGAAGAATCCGTCGGCAGGTGGACTAATCGTTCAATAGTGCCTTCGGCTCTTGGGCAGCTACCCGCATGGTAATCAACTTTGGCAAGGTCATCCCCGCTAAGCGGATGGACCGGGCTGATATACCAGCCGGCGATATCCAGGCCTTGAATGCCTGCCCGATGGACTATTTCCCACTTCTTATATACCCGCAGGGGGTATCTCATCAGTGTAATCTTCGCCTGCGCCTCTCTGGGCCAAAGGGATAATCCGGCGTCGCTGAAGGACTCCTCTATCATCGCGGTATTTTGAAGCCGGAACTGCTGCAATTTGGGCCAGTTTACCAACTGTTTCAATGCCGCTTTTGCCTTTATTTCTCCGGCCAGCCGGACGTATCCTTCACAGGAAGGTATGCCATTTTTCAGAAAAGATTTTCCCCTGAAATGTAACGCACCACGTAGCCGGGAGTATTGATATCCGAGGTAACAATCGAGCCGCGACTGACTGAATGGGTGATATGCTCGCCGAAGGCAAGCCAGAATAAAATCTGATTTTCTGGACGCGGGCGCAGCGAACCGCTCGATTTGACGGTCAACTTTTTCGAGTAAGCCGTTTGAATTGACGGTCAGCATCCCTCCGGGACGGACGGCTCCTTGGCCGAATGTGCCTAATTTTTGATTGTTCCACCTGCAATCCAGCGAGTGGGCACAATCTTCGACGATTTTTGCGCCGATTTTGTTGCAGGCCGCGAGAAGCTGCTCTAATCGGCCGGGGTTGCCAAAGGTATGCTGTAAAATCACTACTTTGAGAGAGCCGGCATTCTGAACGAGGATTTCCTGCGGGTCTATGCACAGGTGTTCATCAATGTCCAGATACACGGGGACAGCGCCGCAGACCTTGACGGCTTCTACGACAGCCAGACAGGTAAAAGCGCAGACGCCTACTTTGTCGCCGGGATGAACATCAAGGGCTTTGAGCAATATGAACAATGCGTGCCTGCCCAGCCCAAAGGCCCTCGCAGCCGGGGCGTCTGCAAACCGTGAGAATGCTTCTTCGTATTTTCTTCGCCATCGGTCGGCCATTTCATCGACTCACAACCATCCCCACAACAAAAAAATCCGCAATTGACGCGAAGAAAAGAAAAACCCTGCCACTCGCCGAGAGCGAAGATGGCAGGGCTAAATACAAAAAATCCGTGTCCATCCGTGTTAATCCGTGGTTACTTCTTCACCGGTCCCAAAGGTAGCACTACTTTGCCGTAACATTCGTTTAGTACCTGGGCAAGGCCGGTGTATATGGCCGAGAAGCCGCAGAATATGCCTTCGTAGCCCGCTGCTGTGCCAAGTTCGGCGCTGCCGTTAAGGTTCTTGAGTGCGAGCATCCAAAACAGCACCGCCAGCGACAAAAATACCACCTGCAAAGCCCGATTGAGTTTCAAAGTGCCGATGAACATTACAAAAGTAAACAAACCCCACATAAATAGATATGCCGCCATTCCCTCTTTTGCCGTGGCATCCGCGATTCCGAGTTTCGGTGCGACTATGAGCCAAACTAATGTGAGCCAGAAAAGGCCGTAAGAGCAGAACGCCGTCGTCGCGAACGTGTTGCCTTTTTTCCATTCCATTATGCCTGCGATAATCTGGGCGAGTCCGCCGTAAAATATGCCCATCGCCAGAATCATACTACTCATCCCGAAAAACCCGGCGTTGTGCAGGTTCAGCAGGACCGTTGTCATTCCGAATCCCAGAAGCCCTAAGGGCGCAGGATTCCCCGTCTTGTCTTTTAGCTCCACTACGTTTACATCCATATTCTCTTCCTTTCCCTAATTTGTAAAATCAGCGTTTGGCAACTAAACTGTCCGCTGTACGCTATACGCTGTCCGCTAATCTGACTACTTTCCTCTGCCTTTTACCAGCGATTCCACCACAGTCGGGTCCGCAAGGGTGGTAATATCGCCGAGGTTCGATACATCGCCTTCTGCTATCTTTCGCAGAATTCTTCGCATAATCTTGCCCGAACGCGTCTTGGGCAGGCCGTGAGCGAACTGAATTGCCTCGGGCACCGCGATGGGGCCAATTTCCTTACGAACGTGCAGAAGCAGCTCTTTTTTCAGCTCTTCGGTTTCCGGGATGCCTTCCTTGAGCGTTACAAAGGCATACAGTCCCTGTCCTTTTATATCGTGCGGAATGGGTGTTACCGCCGCTTCCGCGACCTTTTCGTGACTCACCAATGCGCTTTCCACCTCAGCGGTCCCGATTCTGTGCCCCGACACGTTTACAACGTCGTCGATTCTGCCCATCAGCCAGTAATCCCCATCCTGGTCCTTCCGGCAGCCGTCGCCTGTGAAATACAAATTAGGGAACATCGTAAAATACGTGTCGACGAATCTGTCGTGGTCTCCCCACATCGTCCTCATCATCCCAGGCCACGGTTTGCGGATACATAGTTTTCCGCCCTCGTTCACCGCGCAGATGCTCCCATCATCGCGCAGGATCACGGGGTCAACGCCGAAGAACGGCTTGCACGCGCTTCCCGGCTTTATCGTATGCGCCCCCGGCAGGGGGGTTATCAGTATGCTGCCCGTCTCCGTCTGCCACCACGTATCGACTATTGGGCATTTACTATGTCCAATTTTCTCATAATACCAAATCCACGCCTCCGGGTTGATGGGTTCGCCGACAGAGCCGAGGATTCTTAGGGTGTCGAGCTTGTATTTGGCGGGCCATTCTTCGCCGAGGCGCATCAGGGAACGAATAGCAGTGGGGGCGGTGTAAAAAATAGTTACGCCGAATTTGTCGCAGACCTGCCAGAAGCGTCCGGCGTCAGGATACGTCGGCACACCCTCGAACATCAGGGACGTCGCGCCATTGGCAAGGGGGCCGTAAACGATATAAGTGTGCCCCGTTACCCAGCCGATATCCGCGGTGCACCAGAAAATGTCGTTGTCATGGACGTCAAAAATCAATTTATGGCTCATCGCGGCGTGCAGCAGGTATCCGGCTGTCGTATGCACCACGCCCTTGGGTTTGCCCGTTGAGCCGGAGGTGTAAAGAATGAACAGCGGGTCTTCGGCGTTCATTTTCTCGGGTTCGCAGACGTCTTTGACTTTTGCAATTTCGTCGGTGTACCATGTGTCTCTGCCCGCCTTCATATTGCACGGCTCTTCGCCAACCTTCACAACTATCGCGCCTTCGATACTCGGCGTATTGGCAAGGGCGGCGTCCGCGATATCCTTGAGCTTTATATGCTTTCCCGAACGCATCGACACGTTGCTTGTTATCAGCAGCTTGCATTTCGAATCGTTAATCCTGTCCTTGAGCGAATCGGCGCTAAATCCGCCGAAGACAATCGAGTGAATTGCGCCGATTCTGGAACAGGCCAGCATCACAATCGGCAGTTCCGGGACCATAGGCAGATAAATCGCAATGCGGTCGCCTTTTTTTACGCCTTTGGATTTCAGCACATTGGCAAATTTGCACACCTCTTTGTACAGTTGCTCATAGGTGTATTTCCTGACCGCGTTATCTTCTTCACCCTGCCATATAATCGCGGTTTTTTTCGCCGTGGCTGTTTTCAAATGCCTGTCTAAGCAGTTATAAGAAACGTTTAATTGCCCATCCGCGAACCAGGTATGCTCGATTTTGCGATTTTGGGTGTCCCAGGTATATTCGAGGCTCTTCGTAGGATTTTTGAACCAGGTGAGCGATTTGGCCTGTTCGAGCCAGAACTTGTCGGGCTCATTGATGGATTGCTCCCACATCTGCTGATATTGTTTCATACTGCCGACGTGCGCCTTGGCCGCGATTGACGCCGGCGGCGGAAATTTCCTATCTTCCGTCATAAGAGATGTCATCGATTTCTTCTCGTTGCCCATACCGCTTCTCCTTGTTCCTCAGGGGGGTTTGAAATTGTCAATTGGTTCTATTGAACCCATTACGCATAAAACGGCATATTCTTCACGTTGGCCGCAAAATGTCAATAAAAACTTATTATTGAACGATAAAAAAGGCAAAGGGCGATTTTGCTGCATAAATTTTCACAACTGAACCGACCGTGAGCTGTTTTTGGGGTTTTGGCCGCAGATGAAAAACATTGCTTATGGGGACGATATTTCTACAGGAGCATTTGGAAAATCGCCCTTGATATTGAGTTGGCGTTCTGATATTAACAACCGCTTATGAAAACGGGTTTGAAAAAATTATTGGTTTGTTTTGTTTTGGTATGCGCATCAGCCGGCATAAGCAAAGCCGACCTGGCGGGAAAGGTCGAGACAATCGTCGCCTCGCAGACACAGGGCAAGGTGCGCATCGCGGTCAAAATTGTTAATCCCGCTACCGGCTCGGTCATTTACAGTCACAATGCCTCTGCGCCTATGACGCCCGCCTCGAATATGAAGCTTGTCACAACCGCCGCAGCGTTACATTACCTCGGCCCGGATTTTACTTACCTGACGGGCGTCGGCCTAATCGGCGATTCAATCGCGGTTATAGGCAGCGGGGACCCGCTCTTAGGCGACAAGCTCACTTTGCAAAAAAACAACCTTGATGCCCGCTGGGTGCTCAATGACATCGCGGAAAATCTCCGGCGAAATAATATAACAACGTTATCCGATGTAATTATTGACAGTACTGTCTTTGATGATGAACTCGTTCAGCCGAACTGGCCGAAAAAAGAGCTGAATCGATGGTATGCCGCCGAGGTCGCGGGACTTAATTACAATGACAATTGCATCGAGATTATTGCCGAAACCGTTGGGCAAAAAGTCGAGTTGACCCTCGACCCGTCGACCAATTATGTGAAAATAATCAATAAATGCACGCCATCTCTCAAGCCACCCGATACTGTCTGGGGCGCAAGACCATCCGGCTCAAACGTCATCACCGTCGCCGGCGTCTGCCACAAAACATGTGAACCGATTCGCGTTACAATCGACCGCCCTCCGGCTTTCTTTGGATTCCTTCTTGCCGAAGAGCTTAAACGTTCAGGTGTTGCCGTCAGGGGACAGCTTGTCGAAAGAGAAATCCTGCCGCAGGAGCAGTTCAAACTTCTCGCCGTCTATCGCACCCCTATATGGGATGTCTTCGAGCGTTCCAATAAGGACAGTTTGGGGCTTGCCGCGGAATCACTGCTCAAAACAATTGCCGCATATCGCCAACCATCCGGCAAGGGCGGCTCCTGGGCACAGGGCAGGCAATTCGTTTCGGATTACCTGGTTTCGCTGGGGATATCCGCCGACCAGTTCGTTATCGACGACGGCTGCGGGCTGAGCGATAATAATCGTCTCAGCGCAAACCTGCTCACCGCTATTCTCTTAGACATTTACAAAAAACCCGAGTGGCAGAAGTTTAAGGAGACCCTGGCGGTAGGGGGGGAAGATGGCACAGTAGGCAAATGGTTCAATGAGCCGAAATACAGGGGCAAAATCTTCGCCAAGACCGGCTATATCGGCGGCGTCAAATCATTATCAGGCGTCTGCACCACTGAAGCAGGCGACCGCGTATTTTCAATAATCACCAATAAAACAAACGGCAAAAGCCGGCAGGCCATTCTTGATATAGTCAAAGCCATTATTGACGAATCGCGATAATTGACCAGCCGAAAGGCAAAGAACTCGAATCTGACGATTAATGCTAAAAATCGGCAATATAATTCTTGATGTTCCCTTTTTTCAGGCGTCGCTTAGCGGATACAGCGATTACGCTATGCGGGCAATTGCGCGTGATTGTGGAGCGCCTCTTGTATTTGCCGGCGTATTCCTCGCGAAAAGCGTCCTCCATCCGCGGGTCTTTAATGACCCGTCATTTAAACCCGGCGAAGACGAACATCCGATAGGGGCCCAGCTTTTGGGCGAGGACCCCGAAATAATGGCAAAGGCCGCCAAAGTAGTATGGAAGGCGGGTTACGATTTAATAGACCTGAATTTTGCCTGTCCTGCGCCCAAAGTTGTTCGACGAAAGCGAGGGGGCTTTCTTCTCAATGACCCTGACAGGGCAATAGAAATCTATAATGCCGTGAAAGAGTCCGTCGATTGCCCGGTAACTATTAAATTGCGGACGAGTTTCGATAATAAGTCCTATGACAATTTCTGGGACATCTGTTCCCGGGCCGCGGCTGGAAAGGTCGATGCGTTAATTGTGCATCCTCGCGCTGTTTGCCAGAGATTTACCGGCTCGGCAGATTGGCAGTTTTTGTCAGGGGTTAAAAAACAATTTCCCCGCACAATAATTATAGGCAGCGGAGATTTATTTTCTGCTGATACAATTAAAAATAATATGAAAAATACCGGCGTAGATGGTGTGGTAATCGCTCGCGGCGCAATCGGCAATCCCTGGATTTTCAGTCAGCTTCGCGCGGGAAACGAGTTTTTAGCCCCAACTCTTGAGCAGCAGGGCCGGGTAATTTCAAAACATTTCTCTTTATTTTGTGAAATCTATGGGCACAAAAATGCCGTCAGGTATTTTCGAAAATTCGCGATTGCCTACTGCAAGCTTCATCCCTTGCGCAGAAAAGCCCAAAAAGCCCTCGTTTCAGCAAAAACGGCCGAAGGATTCTTAGCTCTCGTAAAACAATGGTATGGTCTGTAACAACGTTTTTTAGTTGTTGGCATATCCGGCACAGGTTATTATTTTAACTATGCCTGAATCTGTGAAAAAATCTTTCGTTATTTTCACGTATTTTGTCCTGATATTGGGTACCTTGCTGGTCTTCTGGCAGGTACATGATTTTGGTTTTGTTAATTATGATGATAATGGCTACGTATATGAAAATTCGCACGTCTTGAACGGTCTGACCGGGGAAGGTGTCATCTGGGCTTTTACTACCAACCACATGGGCTACTGGCACCCTTTGACATGGCTGTCGCTTATGCTCGATTGCCAATTGTCCCTTCCGGGAGGCGCAAACCCCGGCTGGATGCATCTTATGAATCTCCTTTTACATCTTGTAAATACCCTGCTAGTTTTTGCGGTATTCAGGAAAATGACCGGCGCACTATGGCGGGGCGCATTTGTCGCGGCGGCCTTTGCGATTCATCCGATGCATGTCGAATCGGTAGCGTGGATTGTCGAACGCAAGGATGTATTGAGCACATTGTTCCTTCTGCTTACACTGGCCGCTTATATCAGCTATGTAAGACGCCGCGGCCTGGTTCGCTATGCGCTGACAATGCTGCTGTTCGCACTGGGCCTTCTCGCAAAACCAATGCTTGTTACTTTGCCGTTCCTGCTGCTGCTTTTGGACTATTGGCCGCTTAATCGTTTCACCGCTGAGTACGCTGAGACCCCTTCGGCATGTTCAGGGCGGGCCGCGGAGAAAAAATATAAAATAAAATCTGCGAACTCTGCGGTGAGACCGACGGGATGGTTAATAATCGAAAAGATTCCTTTCATTGCTCTTTCTGTTGTCTCAAGTGTAATTACGTTTCTGACTCAGCTGGGGTACAGTGGAGTGGTACCTATCGACGCACTTCCTTTGAAGGCCAGAATTGCCAATGTCTTCTTATCTTACACAAGATACACAGGTAAACTGTTCTGGCCGCAAAACCTCGCGGTATTTTATCCTTTTGACGTCAACAGGTTTGCGTTTTGGCAGGTGGGTGTGTGTGTTTTATTACTGCTTGTTATATCCATTTTTGTAATTCGTTTTGGACGAAATCGAAAGTATCTGCCGGTGGGCTGGTTTTGGTTTGTCGTAACGCTTGTGCCCGTCATAGGCGTTGTTCAGGTTGGCAAGCAGGCCTTTGCCGACCGCTACACCTATGTTTCCTATATAGGTCTTTTCATAATGATTGCGTGGGGTCTGCCGGAACTGCTTTCGAAATGGCCTCAGCGAAAAATTGCTCTCGGCCTGTCGATGGTAATAGCGCTGATACCCCTCGGAATATGCACGCATAAGCAGATAAGCTATTGGAATAACAGCTTTATTCTCTTTTCGCATGCTATCGAGGTAACACAAAACAATTATATTGCGTACAATAATCTTGGCGTTACCTGCTACCAACTTGGCCGCTATCAGGATGCGGTAGAAGCATATAAGCAGGCCATCCGAATCCAGCCGGATTTTGCCGAGGCACACTATAATCTTGGTGCTGCCTACGGCAAACTTGGCCGCGGGCAGGATGAGATAGAGGCATATAAGCAGGCCATCCGAATCAAGCCGGATCATGCCAAAGCATACTATAATCTTGGTGTTTCATATAAAGACCTTGGCCGCTACGAGGATGCGGTAGAGGCATATAAGCAGGCCATCCGAATCAAGCCGGATTACGCCGAGGCACACTATAATCTTGGCTTTACCTGCTACCAACTTGGCCGCTATCAGGATGCGGTAGAAGCATATAAACGGGCCATAAGAATCCAGCCGGATTTTACTCTGACGCACTATAATCTCGGCGTTGTCTACGACATCCTTGGTCGCTACGAGGATGCAATAGAGGCCTATAAGCAGACCATAAAAATCAAACCGGATTACGCCGAGGCACACTATAATCTTGGCGTTACCTGCTACCAACTTGGCCGCTATCAGGATGCGGTAGAGGCGTATAAGCAGGCCATAAAAATCAAACCGGATTACGCCGACGCACATATTAATCTTGGCGTTACCTGCTACCAACTTGGCCGCTATCAGGATGCGGTAGAGGCGTATAAACAAGCCATCCGAATCAAGCCGGATTTTGCTCTGACGCACTATAATCTCGGCGCTACCTATTTAGTAGCCGGCGACAAGGGTTTGGCTCTTGAAGAATACAAAATCTTGAAAACCCTGGACACTGAGGAGGCAAACGAATTGTTTAAATTGATTAATAAATAGGTATTCACGAACCGGCTGAAGGATTCTTGGCCGTCGTAAAACAATGGTATGGATAGACACTGTTTTAGACGCTGATTGCGCCCGCCCTTGGCGAGGTCTCGCCCGCTTTTAGCGAGGCGGACAGATTTACGCTGTTTTTTACTATACGTTGCCCGCTTGCCCTGAGCAAAGCCGAAGGGCTGAACGCTATCAGTGATTCCCCTTGCTTTTGACGACAATCGTGAGGATAATGTTGACAAGAGCAGGAGTTACGCACCGTTGACCTAAAAGCTGATTTGGTTGACTATCCGAAAGGCAAAGAAGTAGCGTTTTATATGGATAGTAAAATGAAACTCCACTAACTATTGTTTGGAATAAAGGAAGAATATGAATCTCAACGAGATTATTCAACTTACATCGAGTTTATCGATTACTATTGGCGTGCTCTTTGCGATCACGTTCGGATACTGGATGCTTCGTCGGTTTATGCGGGAGAGGGAGTGGGAGAAATCGCGTGAGTATGATTTACGCAAAATGGAAATGAAGAAGCCCTCCGATAGCTCACAGTCCCCCGAAAAAGATACCCCTGTTGTTGACCCAAGCGGTTACATACTAATTAACCTCCCCGATTCGCAAAAAACGACCTTTATGGATCTCCTAAAGGGCTTCGAGGAGTATGCTTTACTAAAAGGGTACAGAATTTCGTTTTCATACGACGGAAGCCTTCCAAACAAGGTTGCTTTCCGATTCACAATTCTCCAAGGCGGTATCACCGTAAGCTCGGATAAAGTACGCGAAGACATGCAGGAATATATCAGGAAGGTTCAGAATGGAGATACGTTTGACGACCTCGAAATCATTATGCCACCAGAACAGCACCACATTACCCAGATGATTCTCAAAAACAGACTGGCGTTTCTGCAAAGCACCTATACGGCGCAGAAGAATGCTCTTCAACTTTATGAACGACTTATAAAAACTTTCGGCTCTAACTCATTAGCATCTGGAAACCATCAAATCTTCATCCAAGGTTCTGGAACAATGTCACCAAGTCAATACTCTGCGGTGAATTCCCAACAGATTGCGCAGGGGCAACACATCAAGATGATCGGAAACAAATCGGACCAGACCCTTAACATTGGTAATACCTTCAATGATAGGAAGTTGGTTGCCGAGATGATCGACCACGTTGTACACCTCCTTTATAGTGAAAAGGAAAGCAATTCATATGATGCCCGCAAATATCTGGAGAAGGCAAAGGACGAAATCTGCGACGAGGTTCAGCCCGATGAATCACGTCTCAGACGCTACCTTGAAAAAGCTCGTGAGATTTTCAGCACGGCAACATTTACTAAAGAAGTTGTAGATGCTTTTAAGGAACTTCTGGGAATGATCGGAATCACTTGATTGTCGAACAATCGCATGGGGAACAACGCAGCGATTTAGCTCTCCTGAAAGCGGCGTGATTTTAACGTGCAATCATTTTTTCGGCAGGGTGATTAAGCAATTGCCGATTGCCGATTTATTGGGTCCCCGGCGGCAAACTACTTTAATGGCAAATGAATCGTAAATGATGTTCCTTTGCCGGGGTGGGAATCGACGGTTATTGTTCCGCCGTGAGCGTCGATAACTTTTTTGCAAAGCGCAAGGCCAAGGCCTGTGCCGGTTCGATTATGCTCATCGCCGGCGATTTTTTTGTACTTTGTGGTGAAAAACGTGTCGAATACCCGCGATACCTCCGATTGCTCTATCCCACAGCCCGTGTCGCTGATTTTTATTAGAGTACCATCGTTGTCCGCCTGTGCCGAGATAGTCAGTTTTCCGCCATGAGGTATCATCGCCTCACGCGCGTTCAGGACGAGGTTCATAATCGCCTGCTGCAACTGCACCGGCGAGGCGTAAACCTGCAAATCATCACTAACCAGAATCTCAACCGTTATTCCATCTTTTGTGAAGTCCCTGCAAAGGCAATCGAACACGGCGTTGACCATCGGCAGCAGGGGGGTTTCAACTTTTTCTCCGCAGCCGGCTTTGGCGAGCGAAAGGATGCTTTCCATTACCTTTCCCGCCTGCCGGCAGTTTTTGGCTGTCCTGCGAAGTGTGCGTTCCGCCAGCTCCCTGTCGTCTGTGTGCTTAAGCGCAAGTTCCGCGTAATTAGTCAGGGGGGTGAGGAGATTATTGATTTCGTGGGCTATCATCGCTGTTGCCGAGCCAAGGTTTGCCAGCGCCTCGAGCTGCACCATATCCTTTTCGAGCGCCTCATTGCGACGTTGCTGCTGCACTAATTGGCCGTGCACAGCTTTGCGTTTTGCGATAATGCTTGTCAACGCCATTCCTCTGCTGTAAAATTCCTTTTGAACTGTAAACTTATAATATATCGACCTTTTTCTTGCTCTTTCTTGAACCTCCTATGAACGAACAGAGAATACTTGAAGAGCTTGTGATGCTGCTTGAGGCCAATGGCGTCGAAATTCGCCGGGAACCCCTTGCCGGCGGGGCAGGGGGGTTGTGCACCGTCAACGGCAGGCACTTGTTCTTTCTCGATACACAGGGCTCCTCCATTGAGGTTGCCTCCGCCGCCGCGGAAGCTGTCGCCAAGCTCATTGATATCGAGAGTATCTATCTTCGTCCGGAAATCCGCCAGTTTATCGAGTCGCATAGTTCCTCCGTTAAGGAGCGATGAATATGCCAAAGCTAAAAAAAGTCGCCATAATGCTTGCTGAACAGTACCAGGTCCTTGAGGTCTGGTATCCTTATTACCGTCTTAAAGAGGCAGGCATTGACTGCGACTTTATCGCCGCCGAGGCCAACAGGGAATATCCTTCCAAAGAGGGCTATCCCTGCAGGTCAACATTGGCCGCTAAAAACGCCAGAATCGAGGACTACTCCTGTATGATTGTCCCCGGCGGATTCGCGCCCGATTTTATGAGAAGAAGCGATGATATGATAAAATTCGCCAACGATATGGTCAACGCCGGCAAAATCATCGCCGCTATATGTCACGGTTGCTGGCTTTTGTGCAGCACCAAAATCCTTAAGGGCAAAACCGCGACCTGCTTTATGGCTATTCGTGACGACGTCAAAAACGCCGGCGCAAAATACGTCGATGAGGAATGTGTCGTCGATGGCAACCTGATTACATCCCGAAAACCCGATGACCTCCCGGCGTTCTGCGAGGCGATACTAAAAGCACTCGGCAAATGAGAAGACACTGATTAACACGGTTTTTTTAGACACGGATTAACACAGATTTACACTGTTTTTTAATTTTTTCTCTGTGACCTCTGTGCTCTCTGTGGCTAAAATACTCTTGCCGTAAGGCATCCCTTACGGGAGTGGCTTAAAGGAGCTATTTACTATGACAAAGAAAAAATTCGAGAACCAGACAGCCAAAACGCCCGTCATCCTCGTTGTTGACGATAACCGCGAAAACCTCGAACTGCTCGAGGCCTATCTTGAGGATATCGACTGCCGGACAATCTCCGCCTGCGACGGTCCCGAAGCCCTTGATATCGTAAGAAAGGAAAAACCCGACCTGGTCCTGCTCGACATTATGATGCCGAAAATGAGCGGCTTTGAGGTCTGCCGAAGGGTGAAAAATGACCCTTCAACCGCCCACATCCCCATCATTATGGTTACTGCGCTCAATGAGTTTGGCGATATGCAGCGGGCGGTTGATTGCGGCACAGATGATTTTGTCTCCAAGCCCGTCAACAAAATCGAAATGCTCACCCGCGTCAAAACTATGCTCAAGCTCAAGCACCTCACCGACAAACTCGAACGCACCCTTGCCTATCTGGCCGAAATCGAAAAACAAACCCAGTCAAGCCGGCTTGACTGACCCGGCAGGGTACAATGTACCGAATATCGGCGGGGGAGTTACGTCCCAAAACCGGCTGCCAATTTCTCCATTTCAGGCGGAATAGTCGTTACAGCCGACACCCTGATGCATAAATATCCTCCCCGCCGCCCAATTTCCCTTAACCGCACTCAATCGCCCACCGCCGCCGTGCCGATAATACCCGTGGACGGAGGTTCCAGCCATCTGGTCTGTATAAACAAAAGACCGGGCTTATCGAGGGGGATGGCTTCCCATTATAGACATAGACCATTTATGGGCCAGTTACTGGGAATTTTGGGTGGCGGCATCGAGGTCGAAATCACCGACCTTATATGGCATTGTCTTCGCCAGTCCGCGGAGACAATCGCCAAATCAGACCCCGCACATGCGCAAATGCTCGAAGGATTAGTCGATTTGGCAGACGTGAGAAAACCGTCGGTTCTTCGTCATCGGCTCGATGAATACAGCAGTGCGCATCCCCGTTCCCATTACGCCAACCTTGCCGCCGCTGCGATTGCTCTGGCTGACAGTCGTGTCAATGACGCCTTTGACCTGCTAAAATCGGTATATTCCAAATGTCCCCGAAATGTTATCGCGCTCTACGCCCTCGGCCATTGCTGCGAACGGCTTGGCCGCGAAGCCGACGCAATCGCCTTCTACCAGGACTGTCTTAAATTCAAAAAGTATCTCCAGTTCCCACGACAACGCCTCGCCGCTATTTACTTCAAAAATGGCCAAATCGAAAAAACCATTACTGAATATCAGTTCCTCGCCGCAGAATATCCTGACGACCTCACAATTCTGCTTACGCTTGCACATCTTTATATCGCCATCTCGCAATACAAGCTCGCCGCGGATACTTTCTCAACCGCCATTCTTATACAGCCCTATAATTTCTCGCCCGAAAACGACGAGATTGATTCGCTTATTGAGGCAGGGGATCTGAATGACGCGATTGATCTTATCGAAAACACCCTCGAACAGTATCCAGACAGGCCGGATTTGCTGTTAAGACGTGCATCCGTCTTCGCTTCGCTCGGCCAGGACGACCAGGCGCTCGCTCATTACAACCACACCGTTGCCGTATGCCCGCACTTTCTCGACGCCAATATCAAACTCGGTTCTCATTATGTGCGGCTTGGCAAACCCGCCTCCGCCGCGATTCAATTTACGCAAGCCGCTTTGATTAACGATCGTCTTGTTGACGCCTACCTGGGGCTCGCTACCGCCCAAAAACTCAGCAATAACACATCTGAGGCCCTTATTTCGCTTTCTCTTGCCTCAACCATCGATACCAACGGGCCGATGCTGTTTGCAAAAGCCGCCTGTCTCCAGTGTCATTCGTCATCCTCCGGCCTCGAATCACGTCCCATCGATTCCATATTGGATGCCCAGAGGAATATGCTCCAACTTCGTCCGCAAAACCCCGAATTGCATTATCGTCTCGGCATACTTATGATGAGCGTCGGACGTATTACCCAGGCGGCGGAATTATTCCAAAGGGCACTCCAGCTAAACCCCACCTTCGCTCCCGCCCGCAATAAGCTCGCCGTCTGCCTCTATGAAACCGACGAAACAGCGCTTGCACTCGAAACTCTGACCACGCCCAACTGCCTCCAGCCCAACACGCTCGACCTCCATTATCGTGTCGCCCTCCTGTATTGCGACAAAATCAAATTCGCCTCCTCCTTACTCGACCTTGAACAATGGCTCCGCGAAACCCTCGCCTCCACCGACGCCGTCGTCAATATCTCAATTGTCCTGCAAAACCTCGGCCTGCTCGACCCTGTTAGCTCTACTTGGGCCAATCTTAGCCCGGCTGTCAACTGCCAGACCGCATAAACACCCGTTATCCAGGCAATCCTCGCCAAATCCGCTCAAACCACCTTAAATACCTGAATGAAACATAACATATATTATGAGACGTTCGATACTTAATCTTAAACCGTCTCATAAGCATAACCGTTTGCTACAATCTGATTTGCGGCCTTGATTCTCAACCGACCATCCCGCCTGATATAATATATCGCCGTCGTCTGTGGTGACTTATGCCCCATCAATTTTTGTGTGTCGGTCAATTGCATCGTATTGCTCATTGCCGTGGCAAAAGTCGCCCTCATATCTCTAAACGGTCTTATCGGTTTTACGCCAGAGCGCCGCTGTAATTGCCTGAAATCTCTGGCAAAATTATCATACGGGCAATTGCGCCTGCCGTATGTAAGTTTGCCGTCCAGGTGCAGTTTTATCAGTGTCACATAATCTTTTGGTCTCACACTGATATACGGTTGATTCATTGGCAGGTCCTGTGCCAGTTCCTTCAAAATCCGATGTACTGGCACAATGATATCCGGCAATTGAATCGTCTCAGGCAGCGGCACATCTCTTTGCTGGTGATTCTTAATCTGCCAGGGCCAAGCATCTTTGCCGCCCTTCTTGCCGCGGATGTGGATGCACTGGCCTGCGTAGTCGATATCGTTTTTCATCAGGTTCAAGACCTCACCCCTTCGTAACCCGACCATTCCCAGCAGGATATAAATCTGCCAGTGCATATTGGCCATTCGGAACATCCGTTCAATTTCACTTGGCCCGAATATCGCCCCGACGTAGTTTTCAATCTGAACATCCTTGATGAGTTCGAAGGGGTTTGCCTCGATGATCCGGCGTTTCACCAACCATTCCCAAAAGGGCCTGAAGTTGCGAATATAAGTATTGACCGCCCTTCTCGAACGATTCGCCAGCCAGTTTCTAAAGTCCTCTGCCATTGCGTAATCGACCCGCCCTGCCGTGATATCTTTGCCGAATAACCCGATAAAATAGTTGCAAACCCTTTGTTTAATATCCTTGCTCGTCTCAGCCAGCTGATTGCATATCAGATATTGGCTGAACAATTCTCTGACCGTCATAATTTTTCTCCGCCTTCCTGCCCTCACGTTTAAATTTGCACAAGCAAATCTGTGAGGGGCTTTCCCGACGGCCGCTGCAACGGCCGCCAGAGTTACCAAATGAAGGTCGAGAAGTCAAGCTCTTGTGCAACAATATTTTTGGGGCCTTTGCTCCCTACCGGTTGTCTCCCATTAACTTTTCAATGTGCGCTAATCGTTTTTGGGTGAGGCGGTTTTTCAACCACCTGTCCTCGCGGGCCTCAATTGAGCACTTACTGCTCACGTGTCTTTGCCTGACACTGGCGAATTGTCGCCCAAAAACGATTATTTACTTGTTATTTTTTAGCTTCTCATAAATTTGCATCATCGTTACGATGTCATCATCCATGATTTTTCCCTTGACAACGTCACCGCCCTTTTGCTATACTGAACGCATTGCAGGCGCAAGGAGGATTTGCCGAATCTTTGAAAAGTTTTGTTGCATCAATTTTCGTCTGCGCCATTTTGCCGTTCTCCTGTCCGCCTTCAGCGAGACCTCGCCAGGGGCGGGTAAACTGTTGGCATTATCGGCGCGGCAAGCGAATGTGCAACACAAAAAAATGCGTAATTGTGCAATAAATACCGCTTTGTTTTATAAATACCGACGTAATAAGGACTTGCATAACTGAAAAAATCTGTTAATTTCTGGCTTTATGGGCAAAACGACGGTTGACTTGACTGAGGTTGCTAACAAAATAAGACAAAAGCTATTCCCTGTCTATGGACTCCGGAATATCTTGTCGGCGGGATTATTGCTGTTTGACAGGTTGTCCGGCGATGAACAAAAGAATATAATTGCGGAGGCAAACGGCATTGATATTGAGGATGCATCTCAAAAAGCGGCGGGAAATGTTCGCTACATTATTAAAATTTTACAATCTCTGAACGCCAAACAAATTGCCATTGCCTTACAGTTTTTGTCCCCGGACGAATGTCGAGTAGTAAAGAATATTCTTGACGATATCAACCCTGAAATCCAGCACAAAAAACGCAGAGTATCCACTTGATTAAGGAGGGTTGCTGAGTTAAAATGCCTTTTTTGAGGTGACAAAATGAAACGCATTCTTTTCGCAGTGATCGTCTTTGTGATCGCCGTTTTTGCCTTTTACTTTATCCCCAGGGGCGTCGAACAACAATCCCCGTCAAAACCAACCCATATCGAAATACGAAGAATCCTCCCTTCGGCGGTGAAAGAAATACCATTGGTTTTACGAGATGTAACCATCATTGAAAGGGGTATTGGTGGAGAAAATATTAGAGTTGGACCGGGGATGAACTACGCATGCAAGGATGGTCCAGCAGAAACATTGGGCGAAAATGAAAGGTTATATGTTCTTGAGGAAAAAGATGGTTGGATACGTTTTAGAGTTGTGCCTGATTCACAAGAGAAAACTTTTAAAAGGCTTGATATACCCTATCGTGAATGGTCGGCATGGATAAAAAAGGATTTGACGATTCCGGATTCCCAACATTGATCATCACCGGAACCAAGGATTATTACAATATGGGCGGCGAAAAGCAGACGGTCTTTGTCCTTGAGCCGCTTGAAGTGCCGGATAATGTCTTGTAAATCCTCTTTATTTGCCCTCCTGCCCTCGATGGTTGCCCCAGAGGTCTGCAATCGGGGGTCCATTTAGGCCGCCTTTGGCCTCTCGCAAGCCGTAGGCCCTGTGGTGAGCCGTAATGCTTCATTAGAACCCTCGTGCATCGCCCCCGCGGTTAGATTTGCTGGGCAAATCTGCGGGGGGCGACCGATTCAATCGGCTATTTTGGCCGATAGCGTTAAGTGCCGAACTCTTTGTGAAATAAACCGCCGCTGCCGTCGATAACTGCTTTGCCGCCGTAGCCGATAGCTCCGTCAAGTCCCATATAGCCATCGCCGGGTGGATTATTCATATCACTGCTGATTATTGTATTTCTGATATTGACACTTATTATGTCTCTGTATCGACCGCCGGGAAGATAAGATTTTTTGCCGCGACCTATATCGACTGTCGGACTACCCAGCAACGGACGCAGAGTATATATTTCTTTGCCGTGCGAATGCGCCTCGAAAGCTACGCCCCAAGTTATTCCGCCATCGTTACGATACAAGAGCAACTGACCGCAAACCCCGACGGCATTTGGGTTTTTAATTGCGGCAATATAATGGTCGTCGAAGGTAAAAGATACTACCCATCCATCAATCGGCACTATCGGCCAGGTAGCTGTCTGCCATATCCATTTTTCCGGCTCGCCTGCGTCTGGGTCCCAATTGTCTCTTCGCGGCACTATAAAGGTTCTATTCGGATCAGACCACGAAGGCAAAATTGGATTACCTTGAAACTTTGTCGTTATTGTTATGCCGCTGAATGTGATAGATATTGAGCCGGTGTAATCGAGAACGCATCTTGCAGCCCGCGTCACTCTCCGTTTTTGTGTTGTGCGATTGTAGCCGATACCCTTTACGGTGATTATGGAGTTTACCGCAAGACGTTGGTAATAACCTGCTGCGATTGCCTTAAAATTGTTTCCTTGCGGTATATCTGCTTGGCCGCCATCATCCCCCCACGCAATGATTGAACCATCCGATTTCAGGGCAACCGACATATTTCCGCCTGCCGCGATTGCGATAAAATCTATCCCTGCCGGAAAATCACATTGACCATTACTATTATCACCCCAAGCAACGATACTGCCATCAGATTTTAGGCCGAGTGAGTGTCGCCGTCCCGCCGCGATTGCCGTAAATGTTCCGGGTGAACAACTTGCCTGCCCATAGGTATTGTCGCCCCATGCTTTTATGCTACCGCCAATTCTGAGGCCGAGCGAATGTGCCTCACCTGCCGCTACCGCAATAAAATCCTGATAAATGGATATATCAGGGACATCACATTGTCCGCTGTCATTATTGCCCCACGCGACAATATATCCTTGCCCATTTCCTGCGCCGTGTTCGTGAATTGCGAGATTGTGATACCATCCGGCGGCGATATTGATATAAACTATGGGCGTTCCGCCGAAAATAGCGGGCGGGCATGGAGACCAAAAATCACTATCACCCCAGCCGACAATAGTACTGCGGTCAATTTTCAAAGCAATGCTATGCTGTTTCCCCGCCGCAATTTTGTCATAGTCCGTTCCGGCTGGGCAATCAGTTTGCCCATAAGTATTGTCACTCCAGGCATAAAGCGAGCCGTCCGTCTTACGAGCTATTGCGTGTGCTACCCCTGCCGTCATTTTATCAAAAGCATATCCCGAAAAAGTCAACATCGGGGAACCGACAGGCGCCCACGGATAGATTGTATGATTAGATATTTTGAGAGCAAGTCCGAAGCCAACACCTGCTGCGATTGCCGTATAGCCGGTTCCGGCAGGCGGTTTCACCAAAGCGCTGTAACCCAAACCCCAACCTCTCAAAGAGCCGTCTTTTCTAAGGGCAAGAGAATGTAAGTAACCCGCTGCAATGGCGATAAAACTATTTCCAGAAGGGCAGGTCGTTTCGCCGTAAGAGTTTGTCCCCCAGCCGACTATTGAGCCGTCTTTCCTCAGAGCCAGATTATGACGCCAGCCGGCAGTAATAGCCGTAAAGATATTGTCACCGATGACCGAGGGATAATCCGTTTGGTGGTCGCCGTTCCAGCCCCAAGCGATTATCGAACCGTCTGTTTTAAGGGCGACGCCATGCGCCTCGCCCGCCACAATCACCGTAAAATTGTAACCAGCCGGAATACTTGCAATCTGCCCGTGGCTATCGTAGCCCCAACCGACGATAGAACCATCCGATTTCAGGGCAAGCCCAAACGATGTCCCCGCCGCAACGGCGATAAAATCCGTCCCCGATGGCGGGTCAAGAATCGTAACCCCCAATCCGCCCACTGTTGGCATCGCATTTTTTTGTCCCCATTGAACGATTGAGCCATCTGCTTTTACGGCTAAACCCCACGCCCCTTTACCAGCAGATATGTAAGTGTACCCTTTACCAGTGGGCGCCGGCCTGTCCTCTGCCTCTGCGATATTATCCCAAGAATTACGTTCAATTATCTCGCCGTCTGACGTCAGAAAAACAGAATTGCCGCCGCCTGCCGCGATTTTATCGACGTAGTTATTGGTGGGAAAAACGGTATTGTAATTGGCGTCTGTACCCCAGCCTATGCCGGCCCTGTAATTCTTACCTCTCAATATGTAGGTCTGTGCCATTATCCTCTCTATGCGTTATTCGAGGCATCCTCATCGCTTGCCTCAAAGCCCTCTGTAGTTTCCCAAACACCATTCATTTTTGCGATTTTGAGTTTGTCGGCAAACTGTTTTGCAATTTCCCAGTATGTTTCAAAGTCGCCGTATGTTGGCCGGTTATCCTCAGTGCCGGTATGCCCTAAGATGCAGAAGAAAATACCTTTATGACTTGTGCCCCATATATACTCACCGCCGCTATAAATTCCTGCTGTCCATTCGACCGGCGGATTAGTGATTTGAGAGTACCCGATTGTTTTGTGCATCGTCAGCAAGTGCCTGTCAGCATCTCGCAAGTCGCCGCCGCCGGATATATCGCAATAGACCTCAATCTGCTGGATAACTGCCCAGTAAGCAGCCCAGTTAGTCCCGGTAATAGGTCTTGTTGTGTCGTCTGTGGCCTCATAGCCGATTATACAGTAATAAATTTGGGCATCGTCGCCGACAAGCGTATCGTCTTTGGCCCAAACCTTATGTTCCCACGCTGCGGGGTCAGTGCCATCATGATCGAGAAAACAGGTTATATGATTTGATTCGCCTGCATCTTCTGCGACATAGGCAGTATGAATGCCGGTGGGTTCCTCTATGGGTATGCCCACCCATTTGCCGATTGCGCCTTTGCTCGTTGCGGTTCCGCCATCGCTTGTGGCATCATCGCCTGCCTGCTCATAAGTTATCTGGTCATTTTCCGTATCGACATTGGTTATGATAAAGGTGCCGTTGAACGAATCATCGGCGACATCGGCGATTATCACTGATTTGCCTGTTTCAAAATCATCCACCGATTCCAGTGTGGCGATGACTGTGCCGGAAGCCCTGTCAATACTTGCAATATTCGCTATGGCATCGTTGTTTATCTGCCAGACAGCCAATCGGTCTGCAACAGATAGATTATGGCTTGACTCGGTTGAGTAATTTTCATAGAGATTGAGAATTTCAGTTGTGCCTGTGCCATCATCTTCAAAATGGTCAACCGCACTGCCTTCCCAGTTGGTATCGATTATTTTCTGTTTTTTGCAGTTATAAACGCCTGACCCCGTAGCATTTGAAACGATCTCATAGATTTTAACTCCCGCTGAACTGGTTTCGCCGGCTGTTATTTCAAACGGTATTCCCACCCACCGTTTTGTGCCTTCATCATCCGTTCTCTGCCAGGCGGCCAGACGGTCTTCGACTACAAGTGCAGTCCCTGCCCCTCCGCTTTCCGCAAGGTTAAGGATTTCAACGATGACCGGGGTTTCATCTTTTGGCTGAAACTTATCGACTCCTGTCCCTGCCCAGTTCATCTTGACGAGTTGCAGCTCGAAGCAGTTATATATGCCATCGCCCGTCCCTGCCGTCTGCACCTCGAATATTTTTATATCCGTCCCCCGTGGCGGCCACATCTTGGCCCTTCGCGGTTCAGATATGAGTGGCAGAGGTCTGTTCGCCTTGCGTATTATCTTCTGTAATTTTGCGAGTGCCCTGCCCGTCAATGTATAATCGCGGTCGGCCATTTGTCTTTCCTATCCGCTACCTGTTGTTCCTGAACGTTGTTTTACGTTCCCGATGCTCGGAGAACCACAAAGGCATCAGAATCGACGTTATTTGTCAGGGTGATGATGGCCGGGTCATATTTCAGTGTTCCGCCGGCATCAAGTTTAGTTGTCGTTATTATCCTGACCGCGGTTGATTTTGTCAGGTCCAAGGTCCCGGCGGTCTTTATAGCAACCGTGGCGATTGTTCCTGTTGTATTGCTTGTCACTGTCCCGCCCTCGATGGTCAATGTCGTTACGGTACCGGTGCCGTCTATCAGCAGCGTGCCGGCCTTTGTTGTGATGGTTGTCGCAGCGCAAAGCAGCGTATTTTCACCGCCTGTCTGGTTCAATGTCGTCAATGTCGCGCCCGGCCCGATTGTCAGTTCCACATCGCTCGATGGTTGTGTCGTATAGCTGGAATTTATAACACTGAAGGTCGCCGACTCTCCCGTCCCGAAGGCGATGCCGACCTTTCCTTTGCGTATTTCGAGCGTATTGCCGGCGTTTGTCCCCAGCAGCATTACTGTCGGCGTATTTGTGTTCGCCGGCGGCCCGCTGTTGTAGATGGTGATGGCCGTCTGTACCGTTCCGAGGTTGAGTTTGATTCTCCCGCTTCCGGTTGGTATCCCCGGCCCGTTGTAATAACCTATCTTCACGGCCGTCGCTCCTATCGAAAGATAGTTGACATCATCTCCTATCTGGCCTATATAGCTCTGTGATATATTCAGTGATGCGAGGGTCTTTGATGATTGCGCAAGGCCGCCTGTCACGTTTACCGACGAATTCTCGAAATAGACATTATTGCCGTCCCTCGGCACTTCGCCTGTTGACCAGTTGGCTGCTACCGCCCAGTTGCTGTCCGTTGTTCCTGTCCAGAGGATGGTATTGGCTGCGCTGGAGAGTTCTGCCAGTAAACTGATGATTAACAAACCAACAATCAAAATCTTTTTTGTTTTCATAATTTAGTTCCTTATCCTGAATTTTTTCCTCTATATTTATTTACTCATTATCTGCCCAGATTCAGTCCCGAAAATGCCATCTTCCTTTTCGTCCAAAAATAAAGCGGTACAGCCGGTTCAAACGGTTCGCCGGGTCTCGGAGGATATATTCTGGTCCCGGACAGGCGAAGCGGCACGGGCAATGGCGTCGGGTCACCGTTGTCATCTAGCGCTCGGACAATCACTTTTTTGCCTTCAGTATCGATATCAATAGCCTCGCCATATCCCTCGTTTAATATTCGTCTATACCATCCCCAATTCCAATTATGGTCTTGTAGCGTGAAAATAAAATTATAAGTGGCCTTGAAATAAAACAGGTTGGCACATCGCATTCTGACTGCCACAGGCGCCCGGCACATCGCATCCCCGGGTTTGTAACCCCAAAAACTATCGATATTTATAGTATTGGCATATTGCGACATCAATTTGTCGTCCCATTCCGGCTGGTTCCTTGTGATTCGCAGTGTCGTAAATGCCGTAGGTTCCTGCAGGGGCGGGTCGAACGGTTCTCCGTTCACGTTGCAGAGCGGTTTCAGCAGCAATCCATCATCATCATAGGCCATGTCGATTCTTTGTGATATTTCCTCGCTTCCCCAGTCGATGTCCCAGGGCTGGTCGCATGGATTCGCTAACATCTCCGGCACAGAGTCGGATGATCTGTTTGCCTGGTTTGAGTAAATGCAGATGACCTCATAATCAAAAGGCCCCACCGCCTTGACACTTTTTTTTTGCAGCCACAGCCAGGGATTGAACGGATGTCCCGAAAAAGCTGGTGGCACCTGATGCTGGTCTCCCGCCACGCTTCCGGGCGCGGCGGCGGTCAGCGCCAATAATGGTCTTAATCGGGGGTCGTCAGTATTATCGAATGCGACCTGGCATGTGAGCGGGGCAGTAAGAACCATGGTCGCCAGGTCCTGCTCACATGAATACCCATGCCAGTCTAATACAACAGATATCACGGCCATAATTTAACCTTCCAAATCCTCAATATTGACCGGCTGAACCCTTCCGGCCTTATGTATGTTGTCCAATACGACCTTTATCTGCTGCAGCAGCGATGTGCTTTCCTGCGAACTCTTCGCTATTTGCGCATCATAATTGATTGTCTGGTTCGGCGATGCCCATCCTCTCATTTTTCCCATCTCGAACGGCGCCAGTCCCGGCGTCGGGTCGTACGGTTTTATTTTGGCCTTATCCTCGAGTCCCTGTAATTTTTCGGCCCAGGGTATTAGGAATTGAATGTCCTTTATCTTCGCGCCTTTTAAGAGCATCTCATAGAGCATCGTAAATCCCTTGCTCTTGCCAAAGGTGTCGATACTGGTTTCCATATGCAAAAAGGAATCATCGATTGCTTTTGTCAGGTCCTTGGCCTTCGTCATCTGTTCGAGGTCGAACATGTCTTTGTTGTATTTTGCCAGGTCCTCCGGATTGACTCCCAGCATTTTCAGGTCATAGTATTTTTTTCCGCCCGCCGTATCGCCGAAAGTTTCAATCTCCCTGTTGAGTTCCGCCATTGCCTTCGTATATTCTTTGGCTCCTTTTATTTGGGCATCCGTTTTTTCTACAGCATCATCGCCCTTATCAACATATTGCCGGAGGACGTCGAGCGCATCGCCTGTCCCTTTGGCTATATCCTTCCATTGTTCTGTCTGTTGTTTTACTTTGCTGCCCCATAGATAATATTGTCCCTCTGGCGATGTCCTGCCCGTCCCCAGCATATAAAATAATCCCGATAATTGTTTCATCACAAATACGCTTGGCCCGGTTGTTATATTACCCACATTTTCCTTAAGGTCTTTCCATGAGTTGGATAGCCTGTCGATTTGACCTTGTGTCCCTTTTGCCATTTCCTGCGTTACGATAAATCCTCTATTACCTTCGGTCAGGACCTTATTAAATCTCTCCGTCTGCGAGCTGCAGTCATCGAATTTCATCCCCAATCTTGTAAACCCTATATAATTGCCCTCGGCCGCCTTAGCGACCATTCTCATTGTTGTTTCGAGGTCTTTTTGAAGTATTGTTGACCAGCCGATTGCTGCCTCGGTTGCTTTTTGCAATTGTTCGCCGGATAGATGTCCCAATTGTGCGCCAAGTCCCATCGCTTTCACGATGAGCATATCGTGGATTCCGGTCAGTTTTTCAAGCTCACCCGCGTATTTTTGCGCCGCGCTGGCCGCATCTACACCCAGAACACCCGCTAATCGCAGCATTTGCTGTTCAAGTTGGGCATATTCCTTGATTGAATCCTCGATAAAACTGCCGATTTGATAGGCCCCGAACCCGCCGGCGATCGTCGTGAATGCCGAACTGAACGCCCTTTCGATGTCGGAGAGTTCTCTGCTCGCTCGGTCATAGCCCTGTATTACGATATCTACCTGGTGTTTCGCCACATCTACCTCATATCAAAAAGCAGATATAAAAAAGTAAAAATGTTATGCGGCTTTGCCGCCTCCGAATTTTTACTATTTACTTTTTACTATTTGCTTTGTTTATAGAAAGTTCTTAGCTTTCCAACGAACCTCGCGCCATCGAGGAACCCTTTTGCCTGGTCTAATTGTCCGCCCGCGACGGGTGCCAGTCCGTGTTCGAGGTACATCGTTGCCACCTCAATAAATTCCCACGTCCCGGGCGGTATGATTGTCAGGGGGCATTTGTTTATATAGATTTTTCCCGTTTTTTTGCATTCTTTGCATCCCGCCGCGCCGCATTCCGGGCACTCGAAGAAAAGCGGCGTCGATTTTGTCGGCTTGTCCCTGCATTTATCATTTCCCGGGCAGTTTTTGCAGCCGGCCCCGAACGACAGGCCGACCGCGATTGTCAGTTTTTTCGTTCTTCCGCCGTGAATCCCTGGTATTCATAATGGGCAAGCAGCTGGCCCAGCTCATATGATGTGCAGATATCTTCGAGCTTCTCGATATCAAACGGGATTTCCGTCTTCTGTCCTTCGGCTTCGGTCTTCCAGATGTTTTCCCAGCCAACGACGGCGGTTTTGAGGATGTCTAAAATCCCGTCGATGGATCGGATATCCGGCCCGACGTTTCTGGCCTTGTCGATTGCCTCGATGATTTTTCGCATCTCGCGTGCCGAATGTGTTCTCAGCTCGAAGTGTCTCTGTTTTTCCGCCGGCTTATTTTTGTCGGCCTTGAGTGTTACCCAGAATGTTGTCCCCGGTTCCGTTGGTATCGGCATAATTCGTTCCTCGTTTCTCGTCGTTCGTTTTTCCGAAGCGGCCACAAGCCGCTTTCCAAATTACGATATACGATATATTAAATACGATATACTAATTACGTTACCGCGATACTTACTGCATCGTTTCCGCTGCTGTGATGGCATTCGCCCGTCCAGTCGAGAATCTTGAGTCCTTCCCGTTCGCCATCTTTCAGTTCCTTGCACTGGACCTTCGGCAACGTGAAGGTTATTATGTCAACGCCGTCCGTTGCAGCTATTGCGATGGCCGCCTCCGTCCCCGCCTTTTTGATGCCGTGGAAATCATAAGTGGCTACGAGGGTCTCGGTCGGGTCGAGCGTGATAATGGGCCCATCGTAGTTGCTCATGATATAATAAATGCCGGACAGGTTGGTTACGACTATGCCCATATCGAGAGTGGCCTTGCTGATGTTCAGCAGGTTTGTTGCGACCGTCAGCATTCCCGAACCAAAGAGGATAGGTTCTCTTGTCGAAGGCGACCACGTCGGTATCGCCTCATCGATTGGCGCAATCCAGTATCCGAAGAACTCGCATTCGAGCTCAATCGGCTTGCCGTGGACAAAGTTGAATTTGGTTTTGCCGTAGCATCCCTGCAGCATCTTCTTTTTGCCGTTCTCCCAGACGGCGATTGATATTGTGCTCTGGGCGGCTATGCTGGAGGACATCGAATAGACCTCAGTCGCCTTTACGAAGCCGCCCGCCTCCATCAGGACAGCGCAGAACGGGTCCAGATGATGCGAGCCATCCCCTTTCAGTTCCGTCTTGAAGGAGCATCTCCCGAGCGGTTCGCCTTCCCTGCCCTGGAACTCGATGCCCATATACAGGCCTGACCCGACTCGTTTGATATATTCGGCGGTCGATTCGCACTTGAGGTCATATACATGACCCGCCAGGGTTGGCGCAAGATATGTCCCTTTCGTCGTTTCGGCTATCACCTTCATTACATGCAGTGCCCTGACCAACGGATTTACCGGTGCCATCTTATGTCCCTTTCAATTTTTAGCCGTTATTCTTGTTTCTTAATTCTCAATTCTAACTTCTAAATTCGTACATACTGATCTTTCAGCTGTGTCACGTACTGCACAGTGAATTCGATATCCAGCGTATGGAATCCCTTGCCCGCGGTGATTGACATATCGAACGGATTATCGTCAAGTCGGATTCTTGCGAGCTGTGCATTGGTTTCATCGAGAATGATGCTGTCGTTTTCCATCAGTTTATTGATAATGTCTGCGCCGATTCGGTTCATTGCGGTATCGGGCGAATCATCCGACTTGTCCGACAGGGACACAAAGCACGTGCAGAACACCCGCTGGTCTCGCGTGCTCGTATTTCCCGCTGCGTTTTCCGAGGCCTTATTCGCTGCCTGTCCGACGAGGACCTGTCCCGTCTGGTACGGGCATCCGCCGGCCAGATACCAGCTCACCATATTATTGATATCCACCTGTTTGATTCTGCCTGCATGGAGCGTATAATTGCCGCTCGATGTTGCGGTGATGGCATTGATGGCCGTCACGATTGCATTTATTACATTTTCAATTACCGGATTATTCATATTATTTTTTTATTATGCTCCCAATTCGCTTTTAATATTTCCGCCGAATATAAGGTTTTCCGTCGCGATATCGAGCATCCTTTCGAGCATCCCGCCTGCCGATTGTTTGACACCTTCGAACATTCCCGGCGCCTGTTCGAGTATTGCCCCTGGTGATGGCCCGAATATTTCCTGAATAGACAGCCGTCCGACCATCGAGCTTTCAGTCAGCTCTGCCGGCACTCCGCCGCCGAATTCGCCGCCGAGCGCCTTTTGGCCTCGCCAGCCGGCTGAATATCGCCTGAAAATGCCCGTATGACCGCCTGGCATCGTCGCCTCGAACGCTGAGGGTATGAATCCCAATCCCCCTGCCTCGAATGTAGCGCCAAGGGGTCCCCGGTGTGCCCTGAAGGCGATTAGCGGGATTCTCTTGCCGAGTACGCTTATCATTCCGGAGATTTTCGACCATCTGGCGTTGATTGCCCGGGTGAGGTATTTGCGTGCAACTCCGACCGCTGCTATCTCGCGTTCGATTATTTCCTTTTTGGTCTCTGTTACGGTCTTTCTGATGGCCTGATGCAGCGCCTCTTCTATGCCGCCGGGCATTTCTTTCAGGAGCAGGGAAATCTTATTCATCTGCGCCTTGTCGATCTTAATTTCTATGCCTACTCTTGGTTCGCTCATATATTCAGCGTACAGGAGCAGCGGACAGCGTACAGAATCCTGAACGCTGAACGCTGAACGCTGTCATCTGATCTCCAGCGTCATCATTCCCTTGTCGATTGAAATTATATTTGTTATTCTTCGCATTGTCGGTGTTTCTCCGGGCCGCAGCGCCAGTTTCACCTTGTCTTGTCCGACATCGAGCGTATCGCCTGCGGGGTAATATGTAATCGTTTCCGCCCCGAGTCCATCCAGAAATGCCTGTGCCTGCGATATAATCATGTCATCGAATATCGATTCCGAGACGATATTCGTTCCCGACAGGATTCCTTCGGTGGCGTCATTTTTGACCGTGATGACAGTCCTTTCCGCCATACTGTGCGGGATGTTATCGAGAGGGCTGATTTCGCCACGTTCGACAATCGCCTTTATGCTGCGATATGCTACTGCCGAGGCAGTTAATGTGTGGTTTGCGATGATGGTTGAAATTGTATATGTATTGACTCCCTGCAGGATTGCGGTTCCATCGAGGGTCCACAGTGTCTCGTAGCCGGCCTCCGGCGTTGCCAAAAATATCTGGCCCTCGCCTGTTGCGACAAGTACTGTTCCGGTCGGTGTTATGGTAACGTGATTGCCAGCGGTTACGGTCACGGTGAAGGCATCGTATGTAACTACCGGATGTCCCGTCAAATCGCCGTATATATCATATTCCCCTGTTATATCACCATATGAATACCAGCATGCGGGTTCTGTAACTCCGTGCAGCGAGCTGATTTTCCACATTCCCGCCTCTGAATCAAACCATATCTCGTAAGTGCCATCCGCTCGGCGGTAATACGGCTCACCGTTATATGTCCCTGAGGGCGGATATGTGCCGGCTGCAAGTGTTCCTGTGACTTTTATATTCATTTATTTCACCAAAACGAGTTTAGAACAGATGAGAAAATCAGAACTTGAATTCGAGTCGTTCAGACCTTGAATGGCGAGCAGATTATGGCCCACAGTCAGCTGATTGACATAGGTCGAGATGTCATAGGTATTCCACGCGGAGGTTGTCTCAGCTGATGCCTGCGTAGCCAATGAGTTCCACACCGGTGTAGTTGGCTTATTGATATATTTTACCAGAGTGCCGTTGATGTAAGCTGCAAATCCATCATCATATCGCATCAGAAGGGAGAGTCCGGTTACGGCATCGAGAGAGGTTATTTCAAAGGGTATTCTGATATAACAGGTGCCGTTTATGTTGTGCATAGTTGTAAGAACATCGTTGCCAATCCATTGGTAATAGGCATCACAGGGGTCTGTGCAATAGCCGACTCCGCCGTATCCGGCCGTCCAGGCGCTGTCATTGTAGTCGTAATTAGTCCTCCAGTCGGTCCCGATATCCCCTGTCGGGACAAGTATTTTCTTATATTTCATTTCCGTAACTACGATGTTTGGGTCGTTGGTATCGCTTACAGTGGTTGCCTTACCCCAAAAGCAGGAAAGCGGATATGATGATGTTGTCCCCGCCAGAACCAGAACAAAAAACAAAGACATGAGCAGTTTCTTCATCATAGTATCCCGCACCAGTTCGGGCCTTTGGGTTTGTCCGGCCATAACCATTTTGTCAGTATCAAAATTAGTCGCTTCATTACTTCACCACCCCACCAGAATTACAGAACTGTTTTGTTTCGGCGGTTGCCAAGCACCTGGTGTTGACTTGCCGCCATCGAGAGTGGGCACGGCATTTATACAAGGCGAACTCGGCAGCAAACTAAAATCATTAGTGTCTTTATTTCTGAATCGCGGGTCGGCTGAAATACTATTGACATCATTCAGGGGGAAATTAACTACGCCGTGATTTGCCCACGTCAGCCAATCCGCTTTCATAGTGGCTAAATCTGGAATTACTGTCGCTGTATTTGCCGTGAGTTCTATGTCTGCAAAACCAGAAGTGCCATTAACGTAGCAGTTGAAGTTGATATAGTTATCGCTTACTCCATAAACACCATACGAATCAGCATCCGTTCCAATGGCATACGTAGCGCCAGCCCCATCAAAGATGTTGTTGTATATCTGGTTGTGGCTCTGATAAACAACTCCAAATCCTACATCATTCTGGCTGGACAGTCCGAAAGCATAACTACCCGTCGAATGACAGGTGTTATTGAATACGTTGCAGTTTGATGCACCTTTCAGAAGTAAACTGCAAGGGCCATTCGCTATGTTATGGTGAACATTTATCTTTTGTCCCTTAATAACAATCTGATAGTTGCCTCCCATAACCGTATCGTATGCGACTTCGCCCGACTGGACATTGTTGCCGACAATAACCGCGTGCTTGGCTTGTGCGCCTGATAGAGTAACTACATTATGTCTGATAACCGCATTGCCAATAGGGTCAGTAATCCCGCCGTCCAGGCCTATTTGTATGCCATACGAACCCGCCGTTCCCATCGCAAGCGTGATTGTGTTATCAGCTACAAAGATATTGCTCCCTGTATTTTTCGTGCCGCTTACGCTAATAGCAGCGCCAGCCGAACCAAATGTCGAAGTGAATGTATTGCCGGTAATAATCACATTGTTTAAATCTGGGGCAGCACCAGCGGAATAATTAGCATTTATGGTTGGGTTTGTAGAATTGGGATGAAATATATTGTTAGTGATTCTAACATTTTTAAGAACACTGGTATGGTCAAGCTGAATCAATGATATTGTACCAGCGGAAGATTCGGTAAAGGCGTTGCCATTAACGGTGAGTGAATTGACATTATAATCGGAAATAGCCATATTAACAGTGGAAAACGTCGGGTTGTTAGAGATATTTACATCCGGCAAAGGCGTTCCCGATGGATTAAGAAAAATAGTCGGTTTTGCCGAGGTATCTGTGATGCTATTGCCGGTAATAGTTATCGGCCCATTAACACCTGAAATCCAAATTGCCCCAGCCGACGTGCCTGCCCCCGTGATAGTTGCGGTATTCCCTGTAAAAATAAGGCCATTCAATCCGACCATTTCTATGAGATAACCCGATACAGGGAGAGTTGAATTGGTAATGCTTAAAGACCTTGTTGGTGTAGCGTTACTGCCTCCGTGAAAAAAGCCTGAAGATGGAGCGCCATCAGAAGGATTGCCTAAAATACAGTTATTAACAACACCGTTTACATCGCCACTGCCGAAATCTATCAAATCCCCAGGCGAAGGTTTGATATTCCTCAAGGTTAGATTTGTAAGTGTAATCGTCCCCTTACTCCCGCTATCCCAATACATACAGTCGGACGCATTGAAATCCAGCACTACAAGAGTGGGGTCTGTATTTGCTTGGCCGTTATTCCAACCGTTAATCGTAAGAGCTTTCGACGTTGACCAGTAAAACTCCTTCGAAGTTGTTTCGGTATAAGTGCCTGGCTCAACCCGTATCTCGGCGGGAAATGTAACAGCACCAAGCGCGTGACCCACTGTTTTCCAGGCGTTAGTACCTTCGGTTGCACCAGTATTGGAATCGCTGCCATCTGCTTGGATGTAATAATAGTTGGTCGCCAACGCCTGCCCACAGACAAATAGAATCAACAGGATTGTAATTAGTTTATATCGCATTGGCATCTGCTCCTGCATAATAAACGAATATCTTTTTGGGGGTTACAAACTGAACATCACAACTGCCAAAATTCGCACCAGTTCTCACTGCCGTTGCAATCGTTGTGCCGTTCACAACATCGATTACGGTACTATTGGGGTCAAAGTGAACAATAAAACCAAAGGCATCGTTGGTATCGCGTAGGGAGAAAAGCTGACCGATTCTCGCCGTATTGGTATCGTAAATGCCTATGTTAATATCTTTTGTTATGCCTGTGCAGGTAAACGTCCAGCGATTATTGCTGTCAACAAAATTAGTATCGGAAGTTATATTCAGCCAACGAACAGCGTTGACATCGCTCGCTGTCGCAAATCTGCTATTAGCATCAGTCCTGTCCACGACACGCAAGCCGTTGACATCGTTCGCCAAAGCACCGCCAGCAGCAGCTATCGCAGCACTATTTCCTGCTACCGCGCCTCCTGCGCCATCGCCCTTCAAAATAGAGGAGGTCATAGCAACTGGGCTATTGCTCAGAGAAATCACCGGATGACCTGTTGCTGTCCCTGCGGGCGAATAACTCCCGTTCGGGTCAGAGTTGGTTCTTGTCCAATACGCAGAGCCGGTCGTTGCTGGCCCAGTACTTATGCAATATCCCGGCAGGGATGGGGCGCTCCATAACCAAAACAAAGAATCTGCCGTTCGATAAGTCGGCAAGCTGTTATAAGTGCCATTCTGATAGAGTTTTCCTGTTATATTAGGAGAAAGGGTATCTGTCGATGTTATGATGTTATAACTCACAAACCTGTTTGGGTCTGCGAACATGGCATTAACATCGTTCGGAGCAGAAGGAAGATAGCCAAGTGCAGCAGTTATATCAGCAGAAGTTGAAGGGGCAACATTACCATCACCATTAAAATGGGCAAGACCGATTATTGTTCCATTCGAGCCGTTGGGGTCAATGTGGAGGGCAATCGTATTGCTTTCGCCAGTCCTCGTATAATATGCAGGATAGTTTATATCGGATGCTATAAACTGGTGAGTCCCGCCTGAGCCATCCAAAGTAAATACGCTTGCCGTTGTTGGCCCGTTGACAAGTCCGCCTGCCGTATATTCCGGCATATAACCGGCCGAAAGTCCCGTAAGTCCGCCGCCTGTTATCTGGTTTTGCAGCCAGGCGTAAAAGGCCGGATTAGAGCAGGGGTCGCCCTGCATCATAGGCCATAATGGCGGCAGTTTTGCCGCCTGCGCCAATGAGCATAATATCATCAGGATTATTATTGCAGCCGTTATAATTCTCTTAATCATATTTACCTCATTGAATTTAGAGTTTAGAATTTAGAATTTAGAAAATGATTCGGATTCAGTTCTTAATTCTAACTTCTCACTTCTCAATTCTTTAATTCTCACTTCGTTTTATCCGCCGCTTGCGCCGGACAAAATGATGTAGATATGGTCTATGACCGTCCAGTTTGCATTATTGATAAAGATTCCGAAATATTCATAACCCGCGACCGGGAACACTAATTGCAGAATATCACCATAGGTTTCTGTGCCTGAATACCCGCCTTTATAGACGCCTAACGGCCACTGGTAACTGAGGGTCATTTCATCAGCCCATTTATAGTTCGGGTCCGCTACGGGCGCTGCGGCGGTTCCCCGCAGCGCAGCTCCCGAGTACGGGTTATTGCTGAGCTGGACGTTTCCGATTCCGACGGGTCCGGAAAATACCTTTTTGACGCCTCCGTATTTGCGGATGGCGAAGGCGTTGACGTCGAATGCCCCGGCGTTGGCATCGTTTGCCTTGTTGATTGCGTGCGCGAATATGGATACCTCGGCGAGCGCCCACTGGTTGGGCATCGCGAGCCATCTTCCGGTTCCTGTAACGGTCCCATCAGCCGTTCTGGTGTTGGCGATGACGTCTGCCCAGGTCTTTGTCCCGAAGGTCGGCTGCGTATCATTGGCGGTGATATCGATGATATAGAGGTAACCGAATTTGGCGTCCCCTATATAGGTGAGCTGGTTATAGGTGGTGAGCGCCTTATCATCCGCCATTGCCGATGCGACCCAGAGGATGGCCAGCGCTGCAATAACGCCGGCGATGATGATTGTGATTTTGTTTATTCGTCTCATATTTTCTCCTTAGCCGCAGAGGGCATAGAGTTCATAGAAAACAAAAAACAGTGTTAATCTGTGTTAATCCGTGTCTAAATATTTCCATGTCCAATCAGATACGCAATTGCCGCCACGATGGTTATTTTGGCAATGTCAACGCCGGCTGCGGCCAGGGCATCTTTCCAGCTTTTTTTCGTTTCTTTATGTTCCTCGAGATGTTCTTCGAGCTCCCGGCATGGTCTTGTCGGCGCTTCAGGCATCAGTTCGAGTTTGGTGGCGATAGTTGCAACATCGGTTGCCATTGAACCAACCGATTTGACGAGTTCATCTATTCGGTTATGTATCCTGTTGAGGTCATCTTTATCCGGCGGCATATCATTGCGGCCAATGGCCGTCTCCAAATATCAATTATCAATCGCAATTCCGCAATTTCGTATCGGCATTGGGCCGGGCGGCGATATTTATCCCGGCCCTGCCGATACAGCGCAAACGTCTTTACTTTTTCAACTCATCGTCCCTTGTAGGGAAAGCGTTGCCTGCTACGCCCAGATTCCGCGCATTTTCTGGATTTCCCAGCCGTTGCCCGCGATATCCGGGTGAATGATAATGTAATCCCAGTGTTTCGCCGTTGCCTTGGTATTGGTTCTGGTTGCATTGTCCACCCCGGCGATATCCGGCCCCATTATTTTGTCCGACGCATTTGGCTGAACGGTAATGAGCACCGCCGCATCCGCTCCGCCGTTGATAATCGCGATGGGTCCCAGCCCCGCCGCCGTCGCCGGCAGCGTGATTGTCTTGGCATCGACGGTCATGATAAATGCCTTGCCAACGTCCTGTATATCGAGCGTCTTGTTATCGATGAGCGTCTCGAAGGTAAAGCCCTCGAATACAGGGCTGTTCGGCATAAACTCATTGAGCTCGACGTATGCGACGGCATCCGTCGCCGCCATAGCCACCGTCAGCGAGCCAACGAGGAAGTCAGCCGCAGTTAGGTTCGTTGTCAATGCTCCCGTTCCGGCCGTCCCGCCGTAAGGGTCCCCATTCTCGTCCCAGCCAACCGGATCTCCTGTGCTTCCGGCAATCTGGGCCTTAACGATTTTTGCGATCCCTTCGACCAGTATCGCACCCTTCACATTCGCCTCGATATCGGTCACGCACAAACCAGCTCTTCCGCCCGACTGGACCATTTGGCCCGCCAGGCACGCCGAGGTTGGCGTATAGTCAATCATGTCTCCCTGCTGATATGCCATTGCTTCCGTGTTCATAATTCGTTCCTTCCCGCCCTCGATGGTTGCCCCAGAGGCCTTCTATCGGGGGTCAAATCTTAAATTTTAAATTCTTTGTTCAGCCACAGAGTTTATGTCCGCGTAATCCGCCTACTGCGGAGAAGTTCGTGGCTACTTTTCACTGGTTCCGGTTCCGCTGATACAGGCGTCGCCAGCAGCTTATGGCAGTTAAAGCATTTCATCTCCCCCGGCTCATTTACTTTGCCGTGCCTTTCAGCATAGTGAAGTTTGTCGCCTTTTCGGACAAACTCCGTCTCTTGCCCGCATTCACATTTCAAAATCAGGTTCTGTTCCATTTTTTGTTTCCTTTTTTTTAAAAATCTCAATACGAAACTGACAATCCACAATCGTTTAGTTACTGGTTGTTCTTCTGCATCCCGCGGAAGTCCAGCGCCTTGACGCCCACATCCAGATAAACGCGGTATGTCACGCCTAAAACATCGGCCGGCGAAGGAAGTTGCTCGACTGTCGGCTGTTCGACGCCGTTGAGGAATCCGACCTCGATCGTATCGACTTCGCCGCCCCTGCCCGTAACGTACCAGGAAGTGGCCGAATACCCGCTAAATGCGGAGTTCGACAATCTCGGCTCAGCGACAACCTGAAGATTATCATCCATCAGGGCGTTATAGTTGCCCCTGATGCTTTCAGTCGAAGGTGTCCCTGCGATGACGATGGTTGTGCTGCGGGCAAGATTCATTGCCGTATATTTCAATTCAGGCGGAACAAGGATGACACGAGGCATGATTGTAATCTGGCGACCGGCCTTGTCTTTTTGCTTGATGAAGGCAGCGCATGCCGCCTGCAGAGTTGCCATCGTCAGTGCCGCACTGGTATTGAGGTTGAGGTGCGTTGTGGCGTAGAACAGCACTATTCCATCACTCATGGCGCCGTTGGCGAGCAGGTGCGTATATACGAGGTCCGAGGGCAGTTCTGCCGCCGCCCTGCCGAGCCGTTCGGGCGTCCGCGTGAATGCGCCGAGGTCATCGTTGATTATCTGCTGGCGGGTAATGCTGAACTTCTTGGCATAGGTGTCCAGTCGGTACTGTTCGTACTCTTCCTCTGCCCCGCTTTCTTTTATTTCTCCGCCGGCACCGACCTTCTCAAGCGAGCCGGTATCCGTCAGCCGGACGCGGGTCGAGAGTTTGAAGTCGGGCAATGTTCCGATGGAGCACCAGTTCCGCCACGTGGCCGGCACAAAATTGTAGCCGCGCATAGCGCTTTTATTGGCGATTGCGCCGAGAATGAACGGCAGGGAGGCCGTCGAAAACGCCATACGGATTGTGTCTTCCCTGCCCAGCGGCACATCCCCGCCGTCGAGATTGATGGCGTACCGGCACATATCCAAGAGATTCATGTCCCTGTGCCTGCTTGCGACTTCTGCGCGTCGCTCGCCGTTTGTCTTGTCTTTCAGGATGGTATCCTCGAATCCAGCCCTGATGAGCATGGCGTCGATGATTATGTCCCTGCTGTCAACACCCTGTGAAATCACCAACCCTGGCCCTTTGACCTTTGGTCTGGCCTTGCGGATGTGTTCCAGGACAATCGTCCTGAACGCATCGACCGTCGTATCGCCATCGAGCGCCCTTTGAAGGACATCTGCCGGGACATCCTGACCGGCAAGCTCCCTGATGGTTGAGCACCTTAGCCGTTCGGCTGCAATCGCCTGCTGAGGGTCAATTGCCACGGTGGTCGCTGAAGATGTCCGCTGATTGTTATCAGCCTCAGCGGTCTTGGCCGGCTTCTTTGCCGGGTCGGACCGGGCGGTTTTGTCATCTGTTTCTGTGCCGTCGTCCGCCATCTTTTCGGCACGGGCCGTTTCGGCATCATAATCCTTTTGCAGCGATGCCCTCTGCTGCTCGCTCAGTTTGTCATAATCCAGACCTCTTGCAGCGAGCCACTGTTTGAACTTTTCCATTTGTGTATCCTTTCCCGCGTATTTACGCGACTTCGCCGCCGGGTCCGCCCCGATCGGACAAACACTATTTTCCTTCAGTTCCCATTCCAGTGAAATTCGTAAATCAATATCTGCGGATGCCTTATAATGAACGCCTTCGATGTCCGCCTCTTCGCCGGCGTTGATTATTACCGAACGTGTCACCTTGTATCCAATTGATTGGTCCCTCTGATGCTTTTCCTTCGCCAGCAACCAGGCATGTTCTGATAGCGGTGATGTACTATAATAATCACGGCCTATGATTTCCTCACCCACAATGTGCGCACCGCGAGCACTTCCTAACTGGCTCGAAACAGTTGACCGGTCGTGAGTATCCAGCAGAGGAACCTGATCGTGCAATATTCCACCTTTCAATACGAGTATTTCTTCAATTACGCTCCATGTTGCCATATCAAAGACACGTACCCGTGCAGATGTCGCGAAAACCGCCTCAATGGAGCGTGTCTTTTCGTCGAGGGTATCTAATCGCAGTGAATATATCCTGCATGTAAGTCCTGTATTATCCACAGCGTCCCTGTGAGTTAATCTGTTAATCAAATCCTTTTTCATTTCGCAACTCCATTACTCAAAGCAAAAAGCAGATAGCAAATAGTAAATATATTGATGCGGCCTTTGGCCGCTTCTTTATTTCTTTTTGCTTTTTACTTTTTTATTTTTACTATTGTTGTTGTTTGACTCATCCTGCAGGGCCGCCGCGACTGCCGCCGGCGACATATTCTCAAAGGTAAGTCCCAGCGATTCGAGCAGGTCCTTTTCTTTTTTCCGTTGTTTGAATTCTCTCTCCCAGTCCTTGCCATCCTGTGCATATACCGCGGCATAAGTTGTTGAGCCGTTTCTAAGATTGATGTCTTTTTCGGTCGCATCTTTAACCGGGTCAACGTGCTCATCACCCGGCCAGAACCATGCGTAGGAAGGAACTTCCTGCGGCCAGTTATAATTGATGAGCGATTGTTCCCTGTACCAGGCATTTACTATCCTTGAAAGGACCGATTCTTCAATGTCGCCTCTTTTGGTATTGATGTATCTGTAAAATATCTGATGGTCCATTCTTCCCGATGCGTAGTTATAATCGGCGGAATTGGCCGCGGCGATATTGAAGGGCATGCATTTGGGTCTGGCTATCTCATTGAGTAACTCGCCTTTGAATTCCCCGTAACTTGCCGCCGGCTGTTCGGGTTTAAACTGGAACGCCTTTCCCCCCGGCGGGAATGTCAGGACTGCGTTTCTTGCAAGTTCTATTTCATCCATCGCCTCATATGATGCGCTACCATCCGGTTCCTGTTCCATCACAGCCGAAATATCAGCTGCCGTCTCCGCCGCCTGCACCGTGGCCAGTGTAAATCGGCGCAGATAAGCGAACAGAGGCAGTGATGGCGTAAATTGAGGAACGCCTCGGGTCTGGCCCGGTCTGTCCTGTTCATAATAATGAATCATATAATCGGCAGGTATTGTCTTAAATGCGCCTACCGCCAGGACAAAGGTGGCGCCGGGATGCCTGTCCAGGACATAATACTGCACCGGCCTGCCATCCTCATCCAGCTCGATACCGTCCCGCAGTTTTTCATCGATTATTCCGCCCGGCCTCATCCACGGTGTTGCTATTCTGTCCGCCTCGATCGCGGAAAGCCGCAATGCCGCCTCATTTTTTCGCGGCTTGGGTGTGCTGGTCAGCAGTATAAAACCCTCACCTGAGGCATCCTGTTCCAGTGCACAGGTTTGTCTTAAAATCATTGTCAGTGACAACCGGCCTGTCAGGTCGCAATTTTCGGCCCATGCCACAAAGGCATCTTCCATTTCACGGTCTAAATCCGGATTGTCCGACTGAAATTGAATGCGCGGCCCTGTCCCTATAAGATAGGTTGCGAATGTCTCTGATATTCCTTTTGCGTACGGATTATTGCGGATTTCGTAGCGTGCCCGGTTTCGCAACGTCCGCAGGTCCCAAAGGATTGTCGAGTCGGCGTCCCTGCCATCGGCCTTCAGCCAGTGCTCAGAGTTATATTTGTTCGTCTGCGCTGCATCGTATCCTCCGCCGATATATAGAGGCGCCACTCTTTTGGTATTTACCCTTGTCCTCCGCGATTCTGAGAGCATCCTCGGTTCCGAAACAGGTGCAGTTTTTCTGCTTTTCCGTCCTCCATCCTCAGTCATCCGTCTTCCATTCGCAGGCGCTATCATCGCGGGCTCCCGTTTTTCATGAACGCAATGTTCGGCCTTCCGCCCCTGGCTTTTATCGATGCAAGATTAGCGTAATATTTTCTCGCGGCGATGATATCATCGAGATTTCTGACTGTTACGGTCCTGTTGAACATTCTGCCGCCGACCTGGATAGTCAGCGGGTAAGCCACCTGTGATGCGATGGCCGCATCGAGAACCTCAATGATTGCCAGGTAATCTGCCATATCCGCAGAATCGGTGACTCCTTAACTTTCGACAAGGGAAATCCGGCTCAGGAGAGAATTATTACTACCGGTAGTACAAAATCTGATTTTCGCAGGTTAAAAACCTCGTGGGATTACTTTTCTATCACTTCTTTTGTCCTTACCCTCCGCCCGCAATAGCGGCAGATCATATATCTTCGAATAGCCCCGGGAATTTTTTTCACGTTGAGCACCTCCCACGACCGGCCATCCTCATCCTTGAAGTCCGCGCATCCGCATTTGGGACAGCGAATCCCAACGATGGGCATCTGCGATTCGGTCGATATTTTTGTTTTTTTATCCGTGTCCATCCGTGGAACCTATTGGTTAATTTCACCCTTCTTTTTTCTGCCTTTGTATCTCCGACAATTTCACCGTCGCCGCTTTCATCGCCCCCGGCTTTAAATACTGTATTCCCTTATAAAACCCCGCCGCCGCGGCATATACCCGCAGGTCCAGCGAGTGCGTCTGTGCCCCGTTGAATACCGGCTGCCAGATATATTTATACTGGCCGGATCGTTTATCGATGACTTTGACGAGTTTTTCATTGGTGAATTCCGTAAAAAAGTAGCTCGGAATTTCCGCGTATGTCTGCATCAATGGCGGCGCAATCACTTTGAGTTTCCCTTCCTCTTCAGGGTCTTCTGCCACCGTCGGTTCCGCCCAGGCCGTAACGAGGTTTTTGAAGTAATGCGTGTCGATGTGCATAAGTTGCATGCCGCGGTACCACGCCCTGGTGTGCCGTCGTTTCCTTATGTTCGGCTCGATTGCCGCCTCTAATTCCGTCAGCCGCAGCGGCGTGTTCAGCGGTCCCTGCTCGCCCATAATCGGCAGGCTGAATCCCGGTCTGACCCGGCAATGTTCATAGACATCATCCGGCTCAAATTTGGAATCCTCAAACGAGCATGAGACAATAAGCCACGGTCTTTTATCGTTTGGCGTCCCGTCCGACCACGGGTACGGTGAATTTATTATCACTTCATCGTATTCCTTCCAGCTCGCGGCGAAGCCGGTATTTATTACGTAATTTTTCATCCCAATCGCAAATCCGGCTACCTCGTAATCGATCCGGACGACCCCTCTTTGTGATTTGTGATAATCAGCGCTTGCAACGAGCAGTATGCAGTCGGGCGGCACGGTCCCGCGCGAGAATGTCCCCGTATTTTTCTTCACGTCCTCGGCCCGTAATTGTTTTCCGAGTTTCTTGTGTATTGTTCCCCGGATTGAGTTGTCGAAATCCATCCTTGCCCCCTGCATTATTCCCTCTTCGGTATTTGCCTCGAACCAGGCGGCCATAATCTCCGGCCAATGCATGAACGGGCTTATAAGCGCCTCGTAGTTATATCCTGATATTCTTTTTGTCTGCGTCGGCTTGCCGGAAGTATTTCCATCGGAATCCATTTTCATCCCTTCCGGCAACCATAAGCCCGACGCGACCAATTTGGGTTTTTCAATCTCTTCGATTTTATGTCCGCAGACCTCGCATTCATACCAGACGTCTTTTTTTGCAAGGATTTCATCCGGCTTCCGCAACTGTTTGGGCAGATGGAGGTTCTCGAATACCCATATCCTGTATTCCCCGCAGCGGGGGCACGGAATGTAATATTTGTTCTTGTTCGATTTCTCCCAGTAAACCCAGGTATATCCCCACTCGGTTGTGGGCGTGCAGCTAATCACAAATTTGCGGTCCCAGTAGGTAGTCGCCCTTTTCACCGCGAGCGCGATGGGGTTGGCCTCTCTTCCGGCAAAGGGAGGATATTTGTCCGGCTCGCGGAAAATCACATACCGCACCGACCGTTCCGCCAGTCCCGCCGGGCTTCCCGATGCCGTGAACATAATATCCATCCGGTCCAGCTTGAAAGTATCGCCCTGCAGTTGCCGCGGGCCGCCTATTATATGGCGGGCAAGATGCGGTGAATCGGTTATCATCTGTTTGATTCTCTTCTGCGAGACATACGGGATGTCGGCATCCCTCGGCACGACAATCAGGCAGTCGCCCGGGTCCTGGTCGATTGCGAAGCCGAGCATGTTCTCTTCTATCGTCGATTTTGCCGATTGCGCTGGCGCCATATTGACCACCCATTCGACCTCCGGGTCGCAGAATGCGTTTTGTATTTCAACCGCATAGGGCGTCAGCGATGATTTGTACTGGCCGGGAAACGCCGACCGTTCCGGCATCTTGCGGTATTTATCCGCCAGTTCGGTCACGGTGAGCTTCTCCGGACTGCGCCAGGCCTGCCGTTCTTTTTCAGACCAGGTTTCGATATGATTGCGAATGGCAATTATCATTTATTGTTCTCTGTGCCTTTTGCGGCTTGTTTCTTTTCAGCAACAAAGAGGTCACAAATCTCTTTTGTCGCCGTATTCACGATTGACTGGAGCAGTTTGAGGTCTCCCCCGGCCGCTCGCAGCAGTGGCGCAAGGTTTCTGCCCAGTCCGCCTAATTTTCTCCGTACCGTTATAATCTGCCTGATATTTTTTTTTTCAACATCTTCTTTGCTTATAAGCAGCCCCTGTTTTTCCTTCAGTTCCAGCTCTAACAGTTGCGCCTTTGTCTGCTTAATATCGGCGGCTGATATTTGTTCCCGCTGTTTGTGTGGATTGATAGTCGCCCCTTCGCTGTCTTTGAACAGTTTCAGGTCGCTTTTCCGGTATGTTTTTGTGCGGTCCCGCAGCGACCAGGGCAGTCCTTTTTTCTGCCAGCGCTGGATTGTTTTTTCATCGACGTCGATGAACTTCGCAGCGGCTTTTTGCCCGACGACAATATCATCATCGATGGCGGCAGCAGCATCTGATTTCTGATTTATGATTTCTGATTTATGATTTTTAATATTATCAACCATCCGTAACAATTGTCGATTGCCGATTGCTGATTGACGATTTTATTTGGAATCGACATTCGACATTCGCCAATCGTCAATTACTTAATTTGGCAGTCCGATATGATATTTATGCAGAACGCCCCGCAATTTTTCGTTTTTCTTCATCAGGCAAAGCAGCTCTGCGGCGTTCAGCTGGTTTTGCTTATCCTGTTCGACCTTCATTCTCGCCATCATTGTCTTATGTATTTTTTCCTGCCTCAAAAACAGCCAGGCATAAAGAACGCCGAAAGCCACAAGAATTATCCCGAACAACCCGCATAACTGATTTTCTGTCATTATTTTAATCCTTTATTTTTGACACTGATTAACACTGTTTTTACCGTGTTAATCCGTGAAATCCGTGTCTAAATATCTTCATCTTCTTCGATAATTTTGTCGAACTGTCCTTTTTTGAGCGCCGCAAAACCGAGCAGAAAGCATCTCCAGTACCAGCCATCTTCGCCGTGCGTCAGTTCATAAAGTCGTTGTTCGTTTATGCCCGATATTTCGCACAGTTCTCCCAGCGAGACCTGTCTAAACGTCGTCCCGTAAACAACATCTGCGGCCGGGTTTTGTCTGTTTGTCCCTGTTTTCATTGATGCCTCAAATCAATTTGCTTTGCACGGTGTATCCCACCTTTATCATCATCAGCAGGTTCGCCATCGGAGACCATTTACGATGTCTGCAATAGCAAGAATGCCATTTTATCCAGTCAGTAACATCGAATTCATTGCTGTTCCAATTTGCCTTGCCTTCGCAGGCAGCGTAGTTGCACGCCTCGGAGCAGTACCATTTCTTTTTGTCCTGGATTTCCCCGCCCGGCAGTATCAATTTGAACAGCACGCCCTTATAATCGTAGGGCCTGCCGAGAATTGATTTTGCGGCATCGAACATTGCCTGTTCGACTGCATCGGGTACATTTACCGTGATTTTCAGCCAGTGTTCGGGATGTTTGAGGATTTCCAGTGATGGCGCAAGCCGGACACCTGTGAATCTGCCTCGTGTCGCCGATGAAAAGCAAATGCCCTTGGAGCATCCGCCAATTTTACCTTTGTTTATCAAGAGGTCTTCTGCCGGTTTGTCTGCTCGATGGTTCCAGAATCTGTCGCAGAATTCGATTTCCTCGTGGCTGATGAGCAGTTTCTTATTGCCGAACTTCAGGCAGTCCGACTTATTTGCGAAGTAGCCGATTTCACCGATCGCCCTGCTTACCCATGAATCCCCCGGTCCCGATTTGTAAAATAAAAACCGTATCTTTTTCATATTCGACTCCGTTCAGCTTTTTACCATTTGCTTTTTGCTTTTTACTTTTCTTCGCACCCCATGGGGCGGGTTTTCTCATCCATAAGTCCGCCCGCCCCGTTTTCAGCCGGCTCCGCCGGTTATCAGATCCAGCCGTTCTTTTTCGCCAGCGCATAACCTGCCAGGAGCAGGGAGATTATGCCTGTCCCGGTCATCGCCTTCGGCCATTCGCTTATCAACTGTTTGGTTTGTCCGGTCATTGTGTAGGTATTAAAGTACGCCTGCGCAATCTGATTAGCGAACGCGGCTGAATTGGCATCGACCAGCCCTCCCGACTGCGCCATAGTGATTATCTGCTGGAACGCCGCCATCTTGTTCGGGTCTTTCGACAGCTCGAGCAGTCCCGACTGCAGGCCGGATATCTGTTCCTGGGTCAGTGTGACCTGCTGATTAAGCTGTTGGATTGTCTGATTGGCATCTACAATCGCCTGATTGTACCCGACGAGGAGGCCTCCCACTCCGCTGGCGCCTGTTGTCAGGGCGGATGTTGTGCATCCGGCCATCGCCAGCATCATCGCCGCCAGCAGCACTACAATAAGAATCTTTGTCCTGTGCATCTTCATTTCCTTTCATTAAAGGTTGATATGGAAGAGCGTCAAAACCGTTTTGACGTAATTACTGATAACGTCGAAAATTTTGTCATCTTCCTGCGAGGGTGTGAGCTTAACAATCGCATGGATCAGGCCGTAAGCAGGAGGAATAATGGTTACGAATAAAACCCAGTGCATATAAAGCCAGCCGCCGGTGATCCCGAAGAGGCCAAGCGTATTCGGGTCCGCGATGTTCATGTCTGCGATTCCAAGTATGATGTTCATTTTATGTCCCCTTCAAAAATTATAGTTTATCTTTGGCAATGAATCACTTAACTCACCATTTCCGTTTTTCTAAATAGCCGACTGGCTTGCCTGTTTGAATCGCATAATCAATTTCGCTCCGCGTGCTTTGACCGATGTAGCCGCCGACATTCAACACAAAAACCTCATCAGCAAGGTCAATTTTTCTCTTATGAACCTCATCGACCAGTTCTTTGACGCCTTCTATGTCCCCGATATGTGGGCCTTTGAAATAAGAATCGGGCAAAGCGCACCAACTAAGAACAATCGCCCCTTGTTTGGTTAATTCCCATTGCAAAATTAGCATCTGTTCTGTAAAACGCGTAGAACCGCACAAGCAAATTGTTTTGGGAAAGCCGTCTGGTTTTTCAATTTTCATATTTTGCTCTTTTGGTGAGTCAACTGATTCAACACCTTATCTTTTGCGGTTACAAACCGCGTTCAATTTGCCGAAGCGGGCCCATCTTTTCGCTCCGTGTCCACTTTCTCAGTCCGTGGACTGCCAGGCCGATGAATATGATATCGCGGGCCGCCAGGGACCACATTCGGGCATGAACATGCAGTCCTGCGCAGATGGTATTGCTCACAAGCCAGACATAAAAGCATCTCCGGTCGAGGTAGTTATTGAGGGCCACCCCGATCACTGTCAGTATCGTCGATATGGTTCCTAAAATTTCCATATTTTCTTGTCTAACTTCTTGCTATCATGTAATAATTGTTTCCATCTTTAACGTGAAAGCGTTTTACTGTGTAGCCATAATCTTTAAGAAATTTTCGTATCTCGAAAATTCGGGCGTTATATTGTGGTGCCATTTCCGCCAGTTCGCCCGTTGACACTTTTGGTAGTATTCTGTTGTTAAGGCGGTTGAACACCCGCCAGGTCTGCGCCTTGAGCCGTTTTGCATCCTCCTCACGGACGGAGACATTGACTTGGAGGTCCGCCAGCGTCATCTGTCCCTTCGATACTACCGTATATCTGTTCAAAATGGTCTCTCCCTCACCCGCACATCCACGGGTAGTTCCTCAATATTTTTCAACAGCCGTCCCTGATAGTGAATCTGTTTGACCCATAAAGGGATCCCGGCGGCCTTGCACTGTTCGACAATCGGTTTGACGCAGTTATGCCAGCCGTTGCCTGAAGGCGAGCTGGGTCTGCCCGGCCTCCAACCCAATGATTCCTCCTCGATGATGACCCAGTTGATTCCTTCGAGGTTGATTTCACCCATATTTCCCAGCAGCGGCCCGAACGATACCCACCGATGAATGGCCGGTATCCTCCGTAGAATGTCAATTTTCTCCTTTTCGGCGGGGAGACACACCGAAATGCCATACCAGACATTGTCAGGGATAAAGTGCCGATTTTCCCATGGATCGACAAAGTGATATCGAAGTGCGTTTTCAGGTCTTTTGGTAAGCACAAGGAATTTATGTTGAGGATGATTTTTCATCGCAACGAATATTCGATCTTGTAATTCGATGTTTACATCCCGATGGAACAAATCGCACAGGTCGCATACGAAGAACGTGTGCGGCCTCGGCTGCGTTATTTTGCCGTTCATCACCTTTTCACTGATGGCAAACTCAACGGGCGTCCCATCGTAAGGATGGTCTTTGAATTTGAGCAGGTTGATTTTCTCCGCCCAGCAATTGGCGCAGCCCGGCGAACATTTTGTACAGTGGTATCCGCCGCGTGAATCTATTATCGGATTCCAACTTTCATCCCAGTATTTGCCGATTCGTTTATTATCCATCTTTCGGTTCCCCCGGGATACAGTATTCCGCCTGTGTGTCATCTTTTTCGAGCGGGTTTTCGTAAAATCCGCACCAGGGCGGGTCATCTTCGTAATATTTGCATTCAGAGCAATTTTTCATGGGGCCGCAGGCCTTCTCAAATTTTCTTTTTACCATTTACTTTTTTATTTTTACTATCCGCCGTTTCAGCGGTCTGGTTTGCCCACGATTTCGGTTCCTTGTATTCCTCACAGGCCTCGGCGAAGAGTTTATCGATATCCAGTCCTATCAGCCTGGCCGTTGCCTTCGCATCCTCGATGAGTTCATCTTTTGTCTGCGTGATGGGTGTTGTCGCATCGATGAGGTTAAGGGACAGGGTTTTACGGATATTGAGCCAGAGTGTCTCGAGTATTTCCGGCTGTTTTTCATTTTCGAGCTTCGCAAAACTCATCCAGTCCTGGTTTACGCGGCGTTCATGGAGACCGTAATTATTGAATGTCGTCCCGAACGTCGCAGTCAGCGCCATCACAGTCGATATTTTGTTATCGCAGACCAGCGATTTTATATCCGCCTTGCCCACAAGTTCGCTTACCTTGCGAATGACAACTGACCAGCGTTTTTTGTCTAACATCTTTCTCTTTTCCGCCATCGACTTCCAGGAGGCCTTGCCGGAGGTCCCCGAGTTGCTGCTCTTGTGGTTCGCAACAGGGGATCCAGCTTTTTGTTTTTGCGGTATTATCCATCTCAGCTCGCCTGCCTTCGGGCCATGGACTATCATAGCCGGCACCGCATCCTTTTTGCCCTCTTCGGAACCCTTCCACTGGCTGGTCAGGGGGCCGAAAATAGATGTCAGTTCGTTATATTCGTTGGAATCGATATGCGCTGCCTCATCCGGCAGGACCGCAAAGATGAGATTCTTATGTTTTGCCAGCAGTTCCTTTCTCTTCATATCGAGATATGCGGTCATCTTTTTATACCAGCATGCGGGATTAAGGCAGCGGGCATTATCGGCGATTGCCGCGGGGTCATCGGTATCATCAAAGAGTCCCGGCTGGGCATCCGTCCTATCGAGGCAGCCGGAGCATGCAGCGCCTTTCTTGTCTCCTTTTCTGATTTCACCGAGGAGCCGGTCTTCCATATCCCAGGGCGCTTGTTTCAGCAATCGCCACATCTCTTTAATTTCCTGTTCAATTTCAGCCACTGTTCGCGGGTCGTCCCATTCACCGAATACGTCCGCCAGCATCTCATCCTGCATCTTTTGCGGAATGGCTGCTATGAACTGCAGGTGACTTGCCGTCAGGTATTGCAGGTGCGGCTCGGCGAGGGCTTTTTTCCAGTTCTTTGAGAGGTTGGTCTCAATTGCTCTCCTCTGGAGTACCCACGATATGGATTTGCCCAGTTTCGATGCCACCGCCTTTGTGTCACCATCATATTTGTCAAAAAGTATGTTGACCGCCCTGCCCTGTTCGAGTACGGACAGGTCCTCGCGTGCGAAGTTCTCGGCGAATGTTATCTCGAATGCCTCAGCATCGGAGATTGTGCCGTAATTTATTGCCCGTATCAGGGTCACATTGCCGAGTCCTGCGGCCATTTTCTCCGCGGCAAGCCGTCTCTGGCCCCCCAGCAGCTCGTATTTGCCTTTGTGTTGCGGGTGGTTTCGGACTATTACAGGCACAAGCACTCCTTGTCCGCGGATACTTCCAAGCAGTTCGAGGAATTTCGGGCTTTTCTCATCGATGATGCGGGGATTATCGCCCGATGGCTCGATATCTCTCACCGCAAGCATTACCAGTTCCTCTTTTCTCGTTTTGTCCGCCCCTGCGGGTTTTTCCGTTTGCGCTGTTTTCATAATTCTTTCCTTTCTCAATTCTAAATTCTAAATTCTTAATTATTTTTACGTTGCCGATTCGTTAGCCGTGTCCCTGACCGGCATCCCATACTGTTTTTTTACAAACGAAAAATGTCCGCACTTGGGACATTTGTCGGGTTTTGCCGTAAATTCCTTTTCGCAATTTGTGCATTCGTAGATTACAAAATCTCCTCTGTATTCCCCGCCTGTCGGCATCTTGTTTTCCGTCGCCGCGGCAAGCTCCTTTAAATCCATTTTTTCAAGCATTTTTATTTGTGATAGGTAACAAGGGTTAATCGGTTTAAACCCTTTCTCCTTGATTTTCGCATCGAGCGCGGCTATTGCCTGCTGTTGCGTTGCGAAATGTTCACACCACTTGAACTTTGTCCGGTTGATGTTGGCGGTCCACTGTTTTGTGCTCGCCTTTTTTCCCGGCTTGTAATATACGCCTGGATACTTGTTCTTCTGAAATTTCAAATCTGAAATTCTCCGTCTTATCTCCGGTCCTTCCCCCATCCCCAAGTCCTCTGTGATTTTTCGTGTCTTCTTTTCTTTTTGGGGGTCAATAAAACTCTGTGCCCTCTGTGTCCTTTGTGGCTGAACAATTTTCACAAGCATCTTCACAAAATCGTTATCCGACTCCATTTCTGCTGTCTTGCCGGTAAGCAGGTTCCGCAACGTGATGATTGTCTTTGTCCTGACCTCCATTACCCGGAACACATCCCTGCCGTTTGTAGTGAAAAGGTCATCCTTGACCGCCGATTCGATTCCGTTCATTTTATTTTTCATATTTCAACTCTCAAATCTTAGATCTCAAATCCTTCGCGCCCTATTCCGTCCCCGGCAATTTTTCTTGTACGCACTCGATTGTCAGCGTTATTTCATCTTTACCCTCTGCCAGCGCCTTGAGCTGCCCGATCTGCGCCTCGCTGAATTTGAGGGCATCGAACTTGACGGCCGGGTGACTGCCCTTATCGTTTGTTTTTTCGATTATTTCCCTGACCCTTGTCTTTACCGCAATTTTCGTTTTCGCCATTTTTTCATTCCTTATTTTTGCTGTTTATTGTTTGCTTTTTGAAATACGGTTGTGCGTACTGGTCGCAGACCATCCTGTTCCATTTTGCGATTGTTTCCGGGCCGATTTTGCCATCTATTTTTTCGCAGCCGATGAGCTGCTGTATCTCCTCGATTGTGGGAATCCTCTCAGCGATCAGCGTTTGTCGTTCGGCGTTCAATTCTGTCCGCTGTCCGCTGTTCCTGTACGCTGATTCATATCCCCTCCCGAAGAACCATCCGCCGGCAATGAGCATCGCCACATATAAGCATGTTCCTGCGAATTTTATTATGTCTTTTTTCACGCCGTTGCCTTCGCTTCGATTTCCTGCAATTTGACGTTAACCCGCACGATTGCTTCTGCTATGGGTGGGCATACACTGTTTCCGATTTTTGCTACCTGACTTGATTTGCTTTTGCCCGTGAGAATATAATTTGCGGGAAATCCCTGAGCCAATGCCAACTCTCGCGGCGTAAGCATCCGCAGGCCGATATCGGCAATTTGATATTCCTGCCCTTGTATTGTTACCAGTCCCAGCCGGTCTTTTGTTGTGATTGTGTGCATCGGTTTTTTAAGTGTTTGCCCGATATTTGTGCCGTAATACTTTATGAGGAAAGCCCGGACTTCCCCGATATGCGTCCCCGTCGCCGTCACAGTCGGGACCGGACTTCTCATATCGCTACCGATATTTGTCCCGTAGAATTTCGTGAGGTGACTTGTCACTATTGCATTGTGGTCTATCGAGGTTATCGTCGGCAGTGGTCTGTTCATCGCCGCGCAGGGATTGCTGCATTTGTAATACTTTGACAAAAACGCTGTGATTAAAGCGAAACGGTTCTCAGTTGTAATCGTCCGTAGCGGTTGTTCAGGAGGATAAACATAAGAGGCATTTCCTTTTTTGTGGTCGATTGCCAGCAAGTAAGGTTCGACCAATGCAAAACGGTTTGAAGTATCTACCGTTGCTATTGGTTTGACTGGTGTTTCACAACGGCTTTCGCCTGCCTTTTGTTTGTGATATTTCGAGAGATACGGCACAATAAGGGCCTTGTTGTTTTCCAGTGTAATCGTATTAAGCGGCTGTCTTGTGCTGAAGTTTTTGCGCTGGCCTTCAGGGCCGCCAACGCCGATTACAAATGGTTCTTTCGCCTCGATAACGAATTTGCGAAGTCCTTTTGCTATACGCTGCAACGTGTTTTCAGCCAGCGGCTTTTTGCGCTCAAAGATGGGCCCGCTTCGGCAAATTGAACGCGGTTTGTAACCGCAAAAGATAAGGTGTTGAATCAGTTGACTCACCAAAAGAGCAAAATATGAAAATTGAAAAACCAGACGGCTTTCCCAAATCAATTTGCTTTCCGGCTGCGGCTTTATTATCCTTCTCGTCTGTGTTTTTCGGCCATCGAGAATCGCCCGTACCATCTCGCCACTGAACAGAATCGGATGTTCTTTTTTCATTTTCATACGCATCTCGAGCAAATCGTATGTTCCTTATCCGCCCACTCACATGGTGGGTCACACGCCGCTTCAATCATCTTGTCTCCTCATTCTTGCGTTGCGTATTCTCTCTAAAACACTTTTTTTCATTGAATGGATAATCCCGGCACGCCTCAGGCAAACCTTTTCTCCCGATGTATTCCCAAATCAAGCAGGTCGGCGTATTATCGATAATCGCGTACATCAGGCACGGTTCGCCGTTATCAATATTTTCCGCTATTTTGTGAAATTGTCTGACAAGTGGATGCTCTGAATTTCCCCAAAAGTTCAAACCAACCTGGACGCAGCATCGTCCGCATCTTTTGCATTCATGCTTTTTATTATTTGCCTTTTGCTTTTTAATTTTCGTATCACTCATGCTATCTCATCTAAGCCCCACGATAATCCCATGACTCTCATAAAATCTAATGTGCATAGTTTGACACCGGTATTTTTGACTATAGGATGACAACGGAAGGCCCACAGGCACGCGTGACATTGATTGCCTTTCTGCTGATCAGTTTTTATTTTGGACACATCCACTCCTATAAACTTTTTTTCAGTGACATCAGCAATCGTAATCCAGACATCTGCAATCATGCCGTGGTCCTCCAAATTACTTTCAATACGGTCGTTGAAACGGTCAGCACAGATGCAAAGCGAGGTCCTATTTTCCGACCGACCGGACGCCGTATTTCCGTTTCAAAATTTGGCTTATTGCGCGAGCCGCGTACCGCCTTGGTTATCGAGAGCCAGGAAGGACCCATTTGACTGCAGTAATCGTTGTTTCTTCTTTTCAGAATCCTTATTATTCGTTTAAAAACGCCAATGGTTAAATCTTTGTTTTTAACACGATAATGCGGTTTTCTTTCGATGGTGGACATTTGAGAGGTGGACATGTCGTGTCACCCCCTCATTATCCGCGTGCAAATGCGGTTGCTGCTTAAAATCTGCGGTGCCAATGTCGCTCGCTTTCCTTTTTTCAAAAATCTCTGCACTACCCACCTATCGCAACCCACAATCACATCACGACTTGCGATCCATCCTGCAATTCCTTGCAACGTTACAGGACCTATTGTTGCACAAAGGGCAAAAATATAAGCACTTTTATTCACGATCCAACACCTCCCCCAGCCCCTTCATTTGCACACCCGCCAGGTGCAGATATCTCGCGGTCATCAGGATGCTTGTGTGCCCCATCAGTGCCATAAGCATGTATATATCCACACCGTTTCTCAATGCATTCACAGCAAAGGTATGTCGCAGCATGTGAGGGTGCATTTGTTTGGCAAGTCCAGTATCTTGCCCAATTGTTTTAATCATTCGATAGAGTGTTGTTGACCCTCTTATTTCCCTTGTTTTTTCCGAGACATGCAGATATGGTCTGCCTTTAAAATTATAAAACACCGGTCTTCCAATGTCCTTTCGTGCCCAGCGCGGCATCGTCTTGGGTCTGATATCATCGATGTATAACTGCAGTTCTTTACGCAGCCGGCTGCTGATTGGTATGGTCCTGTCCTTGTTTCCTTTTCCCCGCCAGACAGATATCGCCTCAACGCCGAGATACGCTGGGCAATCTCTCAATCGCAGCATCGCCAGCTCACCCATGCGCAATCCCGTTTTTATCATCAGTTCGTAAATCAGTTTTATCTGTCTGTTTTGCGGATCAGTTTCATCCATTGAATCCAAATAATCGCGGACCTGCTGCTGTTCCTGCTGCGTCAGCACTTTGTCCCAGCCAATCTGGTCAACATGCCTACCCGCCTTGGTGATGTTTGAGTTTTGATTTTGCACTATATAATTCTCATCTTCCTGATAATATTGCCGACCGTTTGCGCGTTGCCGCCTTTGCTGTGTCGTTGATAACCTAATTCATCCGTGATAATCTTGAAAAACTTGGCTATCGGCTTAACATCCGGCCTCGTTGTATCGTTCTTGGCCCTGATGGCAATTTGTATGACCTTATCGAACAGGACTGCTGTGGCCTGTCGTTTGATAATCATTCCCGTTATCCATCTGCCGACACCTTCATAAGACTTCCAGTCAGAACTTCCCTGTGCCGGATTTTGACTGACGGGGATGATTTTGTTGAGTTCAATAGAAAAAGAACGAGCGGTCCGAAAATTTCCTTCTTTAGAATTATTTATGGTACTCTCTGCTGTACTCTTATATGGCGGTCGATTTTCGCCCACACGGGCGGTCGATTTTCGCCCACACGTCTGGGCGATTTTCGCCCGTTCAATTGGGCGATTTTCGCCCGTATGATTGGGCGATTTTCGCCCGTTCAATTGGGCGATTTTCGCCCAATTGGAAATGCCGTCTAAAACCGCAGATTCGTTGAAAGTGTAATAGGTTCGCGGCGGCACACCCTTGTACGTAACGCCTATAAAACCAAGCGAGACGAGTTGCTTTTTAGCTGTCTTGAGTTCCGAATCGCCCATCACCAGCTCATCAGCAAAGTCCGGGTTTGTCTTGAAGAACGGTTTTTCGCCGGCGGGCCCGTACCACCAATAGGCGATTTGAGATAATAATAAGCCGGCGGTTACGCTGCCGGTTATCTGGGCATAGAGCTTATAATAAGCGATAACGCCCTTCGAGAATCCCTTCAATACTTCCTTCAACTGCCGCTTATCACCTGGATGCTCCATCCCCGGAATCCTTTCCTTTTTTCAATTAACCGATGATTGACAACCAAAATAAATAACGAGATTTGTGGCTACTGTACCAAGGGCTTCTATTTGCCCTGTGTAACATTTCACCGTGCCCTCCGCTTTCTCTGCCTCTGCTATTTGCTTTAACGCCTGAAATCTGTGCATTTCAACGATAATCCAGTTATATAATTCTTGTGGTGTTTTCATTTTTTCCTCGGCCACGCCTGTGGCGATTTTATAAATGGAATTTTCCCCCTGCGCAAAATCTCGCTCCGGCCGTTTTTTGTGCAGGCCTCAAGAATTGCCCAAATACAATCCAGAATTTTTTTAATCATCTTTTTAGCCACTGATTACATGAATTTCACTAATTCTTTACTAGCCACCTCGAAAAGTTGTCTCTTCTATCGGGGCAAATACTCTAATCGTTGCTTTCTCAATCGCTGCCGCTAACATACCGACAGGAATATAAGGCCGAGGACATTCATAATTCGGCGTCTTTGTCAACGACCGCACCTGTACTAAGGATTCTGTCCCCGTTGGGCCGAGGTAAACCCCAAGTATTTCCCAAAACTCACTGCAACCGTGCATTGCGCCATCAATGCGGAGAATATTATGTGGGGATATCGCTTGTATCGTTGTTTTTTTTAAGTATTTTGGATTTTTCATATTTCTGCCTTCTAACTTCTCACTTCTAACTTGTTTACAAAATTTGGTGGGGCCGAGGCCAGGAGGGAGGAGAAAAGAAAAACCTCGCCCCACCATGATTCAATTCAATAGGAGACAATCAATTATTTTTAGGAGGTGCGGATGGGGTGGTCAGTGTACCCATCCGCACGAAGGGGAGAAAACTATGATAGCGAAGGACTGGCCACACCCGAAAACCAGTCCTTTCGACTTTGACGCATCATTCCCTGACTTGCCATTGTATCGTTACCTTGCAACCCCCGTGATTAGTTTTGTCCCTTGCAAAACTGCAGGGGGATGATTCAAAATCGGGTCATAGTTTGATAGTGATATTTTTGACCCGACTTTGGAGGAGGGTGATGAAAACAGGAGCCAGCTTTGCGCCGAACAGGCCCTTTGTATCTGCTCGATTTCGCTCACCAATGAGATGGCATCTTGGTCACATCGCTGGCATAATAATGAAAAGTTGAATTGTATGATTCCGCGGACAACTGTATGCAGCAGTTGCCCGCGTGTCTGCTTTAAGGAGAGAGGAAAACTGCGATTTGATAATGCCTGCCAGCGGACAGGATTTTAACCTGTTGCGGTTTATTACCGGAAGTTATCTGCGTTTTCTCGGTCGTGCATATTCGGACACTATCCAAAATCAGATAGACCGCAAACCGTTTCTGCTTTCGCCGGTAACTTTTTTCCAGCGTTTACACATAGCTCACGCCGCCGCTGGCACAAAAGCGATTATACACAAAAAAAGCGTTGCAGCAACCGTCGTCACATAATATTCAGTTTTGATACTTAACCCGACCACCTACCATATATTATGAGACGTTCGATATTGTCTTCAAACAGGCAGGCATAGTCGTTTCTGAAATCAGAAATCAACAATAAATCTACTCTCACAAGACCAAATGTGGGCCGAGTTTCTCTCGCAAGGCCAAAGGCGGGCCGAGTATCTCGTAATTCAGAATCGCCTTGCGGAAACCGTCCTGTGTCGCGTATTGCTCCGCCAGTTCCGCCAGATATGGATGCTGCTGATGAATTTCCACTTCGCCTGAAGCTTTTGCGTTTTCAGATGTGATAGCGTCAACCTTGTGTAAATCCGGTTCGACTTTTTGTAAAGTCGGCTTATCGACTGTTATAGGAGTGCCAACCTTTGTCCATTCCAGGCCATCTACAACCTTAAGCGTCGGTCCTTCCTGGGAGTACATCGGGGGAGCTATGGGTTTTTTGGCCGGTACTGACTCAGGTCTGCGTGGGATTGCCGGTTTTGGCTGAGGTACCGTGGCAGGGGACTGAAATTGTTCATTTTCCTCCTGCTCTGCCGCCCTTCTTGCCTGTTCTTTTGCCGACGAATAACGCTCCCTGATTTTCTTCGCCAAATCGTCAAAGCCGGGCTGGTGTTTATCTTTGCCCTCTGTTGGCTTTTCTTCCACGCCCTTTTTGCCGGCCCTGGCCTTGGCAATCGCCCCGAAAACCCATATCACGAAAAAGATAACAAGAGGCGCAAACTTGCTTAGATTGTTCCCGTCATCATCGGCGCCCAACACGTTGTCTAACCAATAGCTCATTATTTCCTAATATCCTGCTGGCACAGTATCTGTCTTCTGTACTCTGTTATCCGTCTTCTACTTATTTACTTCTTGTCAACTTTTGAAATCGAATCCCTCATCGACGTATCCGCGCTTATATTTTTCATCCGGTAATAATCCATTATCCCGAGATTGCCCTTGATGAATGCCTCCGCCATCGCCAGCGGCACCTTCGCCTCGTTCTCCACAAATAGCGCCCTCATTTCCTGCTCTCTGGCGACCGCCATTGCGCGGCGTTTTTCAGCTTCGGCCTTTGCCCGTCGCATATCCGCTTCCGCCTGTGCCGCCTGTAATTGGGCACCGACGTTATCGCCTACGTCCACGTCCGCGATATCAATCGACAGAATCTCAAACGCCGACCCGGCATCAAGTCCCTTGCTCAATACCGCTTTCGATATCCTGTCCGGGTTCTCCAGGACCAGTTTATATGTAATCGAACTGCCGATTGTGGTAACAATACCTTCGCCGACTCTGGCGATGATTGTTTCTTCTGTTGCGCCACCTATCAGCCGTTGCATATTCGTGCGCACCGTCACCCTCGCCTTTGCCTTCAACTGAATACCGTCCTGCGCGACGGCGTCAACGGTATCTCTGCCCTTCTTGGGGTCCGGGCAGTCAATTACCTTCGGATTCACTGACGTCTGCACCGCGTCAAGAATGTCCCTTCCTGCCAGGTCAATCGCCGTAGCCGTCTTTAACGTGAGGTCGATATTGGCCCTGTTGGCGGCGATTAAGGCACGCACCACTTTCGGCACATTCCCCCCCGCCAGATAATGGCTTTCCAAATCCTGCGTCGTCAGTTGCAGACCCGCCTGAATCGCCGTTATCTTGCTCAAAACTATCGTCCTGCTGTCAACTTTCCGCAGCCACATTCCGACAAGTTCCGACAGTGTAACGTTCGCCCGCGAAAAATATGCCTGCAGCCACAGCCGGGCAAATTTCAGCACCAACAGCGCAAACACAAGCACCACTATGCCTACGATAACCATAACGACCAGCCCTATTACCCTCGTTGTGTCCGCTGTCTCCAGAATGATTCTTGTCATATTACTCATCATCTTGACGCCCTTTCCTTATACTTGTTCCTGTCCCTCGTTTATAACTCGCACTGTCAGTTGTGTGCTTTCCATGCGAATCACTCGCACTTTTTTGCCCTTCTCAACATATCCACTTTCGGCCACACATTCAACCCTGTGCCCTGAAAAATCGCATGTCCCCACCGGCCTCATCGGCGTAACTACCGTCCCCGTCGCCCCCATCAGTTCCTTCAACTGCGCCGTATCCGATATGCCGTCCCCCAATTCTCTCTTGGGCGGCTCAAGCGTCACGTTCTTGCCGAATTTTGTTTTTGGCAGTATCTTGAACGCCCCCACCAGCACGCTCGGTATCATCACCACCGCTATCACCACGCCGGCCCACCCAGCCGCCGCACTGTGCTGGAAAAATATTATCAGCCCCCCTGTCACGCAGGCCGCGACGCAAAGCGCCAATAACCCCCCGCTGGGAAGAAACACTTCCGCCACTATCAGCACCCCCGCCGCGAAATACAAGAAAATCGCGAATACAAGCCACCAGTCCATTAGCGTTCTCCTGTTGCTTCTAATCTCCTGTTCAACTATTTCCCTGCTCAGCTTCTCTGACAACCACCCTGTTGCCGCTGACTTCCATTATCATTACTCTCGCCCCTTTGTCAACAAACGATCCCTCCGTCACGACGTCCACTACCGCCTGCGCGAACCTCGCCTTGCCAGCGGGCCTCAATCTCGACATCGCTTCCCCGATTTGTCCAACTTTTATATTTATCTTCCCCGCGTCAGGCGGCGCAGTCAAATTCACTTCCGTCCCCCCCTGCCCTGCCTTCGGGGACAACACCAGCCGGCCAAACAACGTCGTCTTAGGCATGTATTTCGATATCATCCCCGCTATAACCAGAAACGCGAGGAATCCAAGCCCAATCGCCCAAACTTGGTCTGTAAACATTTTCCAGTCATAGTCGCTTTGTGGCCAGGGAATCTGGCCGGGCGGGGTCTTTATCAGCATCCCGAATAATCCAGCCAGGATAAAAATTATGCCTATGACCCCGACAAAACCAAAGCCGGGTATCAGGAAAACCTCAACCAGCAACAGCAGCACACCAGTTACAAATAACGCGACCTCGACCCAATTCGCCATCCCGGTCAGGAATCTGCTGCCAACGATTAGTACAAAACATATCACCGCCACTAATCCCGGCAGCCACACCCCCGGCGTCTGAAACTCAATATAAAGCCCAAGCAGTGCAATTGTTACCAATACCCCCAGAACCGCCGGCGAATTTAGCCACCGCACCATTTCTTCCGACCAGTTCGTCTCTAATTTTACCGGCTCCGCGCTGAATTCGACTCCGTCTCGTTTTTCGAGGAAACTCAGCACGCCATTCACGTCCTTCACAACCGCCCTGGCGATGCCATATTCCGCCGCCTTGCTCGCCGTCAGTGTCAGCAGTTCTTTATTGGTTACAACAAGTTCTTTATTCTTAAGGTCGTAGGCGTGGGCGTCTTTAGGCAGCTGCTCCGTCTCAAAATATTCCCATTGGCCGGTCTTTGTGTTCTTTACCCTGTAAACCTCTGTTCCCACGGTTACCATCGCCTTAAGCAACGGCATCGGGTATTTGTTCGCCTCCGCCGCCCTGGCAAACGTCGCCCGCACGAACGACTCCACCTTTTCCCTCTCCACCCCCTCTAATTTGCCGCCTAATGTTATCGGCGCACAGTCGCCTATCGTTGTGTTTTCGCGCATTATGATATCGTTGCAGGACACCGAAATCATCGCGCCTGCCGATATCGCCTCGGTATTCACATAGGCAACCGTATGCGCCCTTTTCGCGACCTCGAGGATGAAATATTTCGATATGTCATCCGCCGCGGCAACTTCTCCGCCGTATGTTTCTATCTCGTAAATCAGGTAATCCACGCCCCCCTTGAGCGCAATCTCCGTTCTTCGCTTTATCGACTTATACAGCCCATCGTCAATTGTCCCCTTGCAGACAATCACCGCCGCCTGCACCGGCCCTTTCAGCGGCGGCACTGGCAGATTTGCTTCCCCTTCCGCACTGATGCACAGCCGAGCCGCCATCACCAATACCGCCCCCAATAGCATTATCCGGCCTAACTTCTTCATATTCAAAATCTCGCTCCCGCCTAATTTAACTAAGAACTGAATTTTCTGTACGCTAACCGCTGCACGCTGAACGCTGTTTATGCCATTTTGTGCAGAATCTCGATGCCCTTGCGTATCTTCTCATCGCTCGTCGCGTAGCTTATGCGAAAATGCGTGTCCTTTTCGCTGAACACGTTGCCCGGTATAACCAGGATGTTATTCGCAATGGCTTTTTCTACGAATTTACTCGATTGGCCACCCGGGGCCTTTACGAATGCATAAAACGCCCCGCCCGGCTTGATAAGCTCGAACTTGTCCTTTAAGCCATCATAAATCAAATCGCGTTTTTTACGGTAGGCGTTCACAATGGCCGTGGTATCGTAATCCATCGCCGCGGCGATCGCCTTCTGGAAAGGCGTAGGCGCGCATACGAAGGTGTATTGCTGTATCTTTATCATCTGGTCGATAACTTCGCCGACTTCGCCCCCTGCCGCCGCGTAGCCCAGCCGCCAGCCCGTTACGCCGTAGGTCTTTCCGAACCCGCGCAGCAGTATCGCCCTGTCGCAATACTTTACTATTGTTTCACAGGGGCCATCGTAGCTGAATTTTTCGTATATTTCGTCACTCAATACAACAATATTATTCTTAGAGGCAATATTGGCAATTTCTTTCAACTGCCTGCCGCCGAATACCGCCCCGGTCGGGTTGCACGGCGAATTGATTATTATCATCTTCGTCCTGTCCGTGACGGCGTCTTCTATTTTACCCGGGTCAAGCTCGAATTTCGGGTAGCAATCCACAAATACGCATTTGCCGCCCAGCATATTTACCAGGTGCTTATACATCACAAAATACGGGTCCGGAATAATCACCTCGTCGCCCGGATTGATTAGCGCAAGAAACGCCAATAGTATCCCGCCGCTGACGCCGCTGGTTATCATCAACTTTTGTTTTTCCCACCCGAATTCCGCCTTCAGGCCCACCGTGATTTTGGCAAGCAGCTCCTCGTCGCCGGCCGTCTGGGAATACTTATTGACGCCCCGTTCTATTGCCTGTATCGCCTCTCGTTTAATCGCTTCGGGCGTATCGAAATCCGGCTGACCTATCGAAAAATTAATCGGGTCCTTCATTTGCGCGGCAAGCGCAAAAACCTTCCGTATCCCGCTCGAATCGATACATTTCATCCTGTCTGCAAGTATTTTTTTCATAGCCATATAATATACCCCCCTTTTCCCTCCAAGCCAAGTGAAATTCTGAGTAGCGAACCGTTCGATCTCGCACGATGAACTATACAAACTCCGAAAAGCTGCTATAATCATTCTAAAGCGTGAAACTGATTAAAACCGTTGATTCTTGGAAGGTTGGTAGTTTATGGCGGAAATTAAACATCGTCAACATGGAGGAAGTCCTGAGATAGAATATGCAGAGATTCACATTCCTAACGATACATCTCTCGGCGATGGAACTTTTACAACCGTACTCAAGCCGAGAGTTCTCTCAAAAAACAAACCAATCATAAGTATTATGGTCAACGTGCCAATATTCCAAATCTCAGTGAATATCAACCCCGGGACAGGAGAGATACCTGTTCTTTTGGGTCGTGCAGACGGAACTGAGCCGATTTCCAAAAAGTTATTTTTGATTCCTTCGGTTATCGACTCATCCAAATCTAACATATTAGTGGCTAGATTTAAAAACTGGGAAATTACCAGCCTGTCACTTGATGAATTAGACTTAACCCAAAAGTAAACTTATTTAAATTGCCTAGAGGTTCTTAACATATGAGCGGCATGGATATTAGTTTGTTAGAAACAGTAAACGAAGACCTGACCTATCTATTTACACAATGGAATCAAGACATCGATGATGTTTCTCTCAGGTTAACCAGCACTATACTTCGTCGTTTGCTAATTGACCGTATGTTAGGTAAAGCATCTGGTATGTTTAAAATGCAAATTGAAATTATGGCTCCTATGGCTTCCGGTCTGGAACATTTTGAAAACTTAAAAGAAATTGCGTTTTACCAGTGTGGAGGAGCAACATATAAAGGGGCATCTGTTCAATCTGCAATGATGGTGAATAAGGCCCTTAGCCAGAAAGAAATAACGGAGATGTATCAAACTGGCAAGGAAAATCACGGCAAGAGTTCCCCAATTAAATTATCTGCCTTCTTAAAACAAACAAGCTTTGTAATAAAGGGCACCCCAATCAACCGCGAAGAGGTGATAAAATATGTAGCCAATAAGCTTGGAGGGGCTCATTATGACAGCGAAAGAAAAGTCAGTGACGATTTAGAGCATAAATACACATTAATGGACAATGTGCGCAACAGCGTAATAACAGCGAATAAAAATGCTATTTATTATGAGTTACTTAGCATAGGTCAGATATTCATCAATAGTCGAGATGTGCATAAATTGAGAAAAGAGATTACAAAAACTATACTGCAATCCCATCCTATTAAAATAAAGGAAATCCAAACCCGCAAAACTGCAGATAGGATACGAAATCCGGAAATGCCGCACTAGTTTTAATCGCTGTTTTCCTCACAACTTTGCCAACCTCAAAAACCCTAGCCAACAAGATATGACTGCGTTTTTAGCGTAAAAACGAGGTTTTTTGCCGTTCCTTGTTAAAATCGGCAATCGACATTCGGCAATCACTCAATTCCCTTGACTTTCGGGGCTATTTCGGATACACTAATAGAAACGGAGAAGGTCTTCAAAAGAGCGAGAATGAGCGTGTGTTTACGAAGGCGTTGCGCCTCGTAGAACCTGTTTGTTTTGTTTTTTAAGCGGGTAACACAGCTTATGAATACCAGATGCTTATCGGCGATATTGGCTGCTATTTTCCTCGTATCCTCCGCAGCCAGCGCCGCCTTTTACGATGGCACCGAGACATTCGATTCGGGCCAAGTTTCTTTCTATAGTTCTGCGTCTCAGCTTTATGGCTACGTCGATTACGCCGTCTATTCACCCGGCTATTTCCCATGGTCCGATTCTTTCCCCGACCAGTTCTTCTATTGCTACCAAATCTTCAACGCCGCAGAGTCCTCCAATATTGCCAGATTCATTGTAAGTCCGGATTCCGGCGTTACCGCTTATTCTCCCGATTATTTCCTTTTCTCCGCAGACGACATCAAGCCGATCTATGCCGGCATTCAGCAAAATGACGTTTTCTACATATTCAACAGCCGTATCCCCGCAAACCAGAACTCATCTGTGCTGTTTTTTGCCGCTGATTCCGGGTCAATAACCAATTCCGTTATTATTGCAGGAACAATGACCGGTAGCATTTCCTTCCAGATACCAGCTACGGCGCCTGAACCGGCTTCTGTGTTATTTATGTCTCTGGCAGTACCTTTTCTGCTGAAACTCCGGAGGCGCAAATCCTGAAAACCACACAATAAAAAAAGGCCGGCAAATCACCGGCCTTCTCAAATATCATCCAGTTACCTGTTCTATTTCTTCTTTGCCTCTTTGGCGGGCTTTCCAGCCGGGGCTGCTGCCTTTGCTGCTGGAGCTGCTCCTGCCTTGGCTGGCACTCCCTTTGCCGCTCCAGGAGCTGCCTTGCCTGCCGCCGCCGGCTCCGCACCCGGCGTTGCCGTCACTGCGCCTTCCACACCCACTGCTCCTTCTGCAGCCACTTCTTTTTTCTCTGCCTTCTTCGCGCGGGCTTTTCTGTGCGACACTTTCGGAAGGCCCAGCACTGACCTGTCGTCTTCCCATTTATCCTCGTCCTTCAGGCGGTCTATTCGCTCCGCACGCGTCAAAACGTTGCGGTGTCTCACAAGTGCATCCTTCAACTTCAACGACCGGTCAATCGACATCAATTCTTCTCCTAAAACTTATTCGTCAAATCTCATCCCGAAAGCGTCACTGAATGGCTTCGGCCCAAAACTCTCGAACCCAACCGGCGCCTTGTATCCCGAGCCAATCTCTATTATCTTCTGCTTGGCCAGGTTACCGTCGGTCCCCGCTTTTTCGGGATTATCATACTTGTTTTTAGTTACTAAATAATACCAGTTATTTTTTTCTATAATCTCAGTCGCGATGCCCATTTTGTCAAAGTACTCTTTCGCCGGCTCTAAATGCGACCGGACCTGGTATATCTTCAATACTATCCGGTTCCTGCCGCCCTGCCCTGAGCCGGTCGAAGGGGTTGATGCCGGCTGATTAGCCACCACCGCTGCGGCGGAGGTATCTTGCGCCGTCGGCTGCTTTACAACAGGCGTATCCTGCGTTACTGGCTTCGGCGCCACCGGCCTTGACTCTGCCGGCTTTGCCGCCGCCGGTGCCTTCGTCGCAACCTCTCTGTTGCCAACCCGCTCACCTAATCTGAATAATACCACTGCTGTCAGCAGCACGCCCAGCACAACCGCTATACCAACCTGATACGGTATCGAAAATTCTATCCGGCCCGCGTTAAATTGAACCACGCTCGGCCTTATCGTCCACCGTACCACACCTTGCGCCTGCCCTGCCTGTGGTGAGCTTGCCTGCCCTGAGCTCGTCGAATGGGTCGAACCAGCCGAAGGGGCCTGCCCTGCCGTGCCATTCGGGTGCAACTGCTCATAGCCCGGCCTCGCCCCGGCCCTGCCCATCACTTCGTACAGCGCCTTTTTCTTCGTATTATGAACCATAGCAGTCGCCGCCTTATATCCGCAACCTTTTACACTATTGCCCAGCCCTTTTCAACAACAAAATCAAACTATTTAACCTCAATCCACCTGGCGGTATCGTTTTCTCTCGCATAATGAGTTTGAACCCCCGCCACAAAAGAAAAGGGCTCACGCTGATTGCATGAGCCCTTTTGTTTGCACACGAATATCTTTGTGACTTTTAAGCTTTCCGCCTTCTTACTATGGATAGAGTGCCCAACCCGAGCATAATGACAGTCATCGGTTCGGGGATAATCACCGGCCCGGGAATCTGTATTAAGTAGTCCTGACCGTAAGGTGAACTGGTTGCGAACAGATTATTTGCAAAATACGCCACGTTACCGTTCAACTGGCTAAGCCAGAGATTGGCTGTGGCTGCCTGTTCGATGCCTGTGGCATGGAAACCTGTACCACTGGTAACATCCCACGTGGAGTCGGTTTCGTAAATAATTTCCCATAGAGCGGCACCGAATGCTTCTGCCATTTGTTTGTTTGCGCCGGTTGCCCAGGCAGGGTCAAAATCTCTGCCCCAAAGCTCGCGAATGTAGTTGGCTTTAGTGGTTCCTATAGGCGTAGACGCTTCGTCGAGGGGAACAACATCCTGCCAGCCGGTATATGGTCCCTGGATCAATTCTATACAGAAGCCCCAGTTGGGTACCTCCGTTCCCAGACCGGTGCCGCCTGCGTTGGTCCACGAATAGACGCCCGTGTAACCGGTTACATCGGACAGGCCGCCACCCCAGACAGTGCCTATGTCAGAAAGATCATTATTGTGATTCTGGACATTTACAGTGCCAAGAAGCGTCGCATTTGCTGTAGAAGTAAGTGCGATACCGACTAAAACGACCACCGCAAAACCTCTCACCCACCTATTCATACTCATCTTCTCTCTCTCTTAAATTTTACCCGGAGAAAACCGGCGCAGAACGGTCCCACGCCAAACCAGGGTTTCTCCTGATTTAATTAATTTTTCCCTATGGATGGACAGACAGAACGTGCAGGGTAAATGTTACAGGAGAATAAAATCGCACCACTTGGTGAACTGGAGGAGTGTTATCTTCGCCTTTTCTACCCCTCGTACTTCATTCTCTCTTTATACCCCTACTACTGTCGTAAGGCCTCCAGCCCTACAATGGATACTATACCATAATTGACCATAGCTTGTCAATAGTTTTTGGACTATTTTTAAGTATAATTAATCGCATCGCGAACGTCCTATAACTTAATAGTTTTTGGACTATTTTTAGCATAATTAAGCGCATCGTGCCTTATGCTGCTCCCCGTTAAGGAATAGGCCAAAGTATTTCTTAACGCTTGCCCCCACTGTCCGCTATACGCTACACGCTGCACGCTGATTCTGGAAAGTTTAACCTCGTCCTTCGACCTCGCTCAGGACACAGGGGTTTCTTCTGTGAAGTTTAAGCGGGCGAATTCCCCGTGATATTTCTTGGCCGCCTCATCGAATGCTCTGGCGGCGTCGATTTCTGAGTCGAATACGCCTAACCATATTGATTTTCCCTGATACTTGGTTCGAGCCACCCATTTTCTTTTCGCCTTGTCCCAATAAACCCCGCTAAACCGCGATGATGTATTCGCTTTCTTTCGCTTGTTGCACTGGTTCTGTGAGTGCGTTGCTAATCGCAGGTTCGCCCTTCGGTTGTCGAGCCCATCGCCGTTTTTATGGTCAACAAGAATGCCGTCGGGGGCATTCATAATCAATCTGTGCAATCGCACAATTTTTATATCAGCAGGACCGATTATTTGGCCCCTGACGGCATAGTATTTATCTTTGTATCCACCGATACACCATTTGAAGCCGGCAAAATGGTAGTAATCCCCGGGGTCAAGAATTGTCCATTTGCCTTCGTCCAAGTAAATTTTGCGATAAGTGTAGCCGAACTTCAATTGCCGGTAAATCGTCACCGGCCACGCGAAAATAATGTCGAGCCAATTTGGAACTTTGATTTGGATAGTTGACATAATATCCTCCCCTTCCTTAAATCAAAAATTAAACATAAAAAAGTAAAAATGCGGAAACATTTCCGAAGCGGGCTCGTCGCTTCGCTCCGTATCGTATGGCAGATTCGCCAGCCGAACAGCACAAGCCTTTTTGAGTTTCTGAAGCAGGCCCTGCGCCCGCCTTCATTGACACTATGGCGGGTAAACTTCGCTACGTGTTGCGTTGTCTTTTTGCATTTTACATTTTGATTTTTAATATCAGTTGTGCCTGCCCGCCTGAGTTACCCACAAAGGTCCCTCTATAATTGGCGCGAACTTGCGCGCTTTTGACGAAAAATCCGATTTTGGGGATGCCTCGAAATGTGCTTAAGTTCTTGTGGGAAAAGGAATAAAAAAAATTTTAAGAATTTTGGATTTGAGCAAAAAACACTTGCGCGAAAATGGATAACAACTGTATCATACAACTGTTTGATACAAGTGTTTTATGCGACTTTTTTAGTCCTGTTTTATGTCCTTATTCCGCAAAAGGTTACAGCTAAAGGTCTGTCTGAAAAACACGCAAAAAACAGGCCCCGAAAAGGCACAAAAACGCAATAATCCTTGTTTTTACACTAAAAAACATTGTTTACCATTGTTTACCTTACTATTTGTGACATGACCAAGTTAATCTTATGGCCTCACCATGAGGCAAAACTTTATCGGCAAGCCGCGTTTTTACGCCAAAATTGAGGTTTCAGTAAAAAAAACTCACTCATCGCTTGATTTTTTAGTTGACTTCGAATAAAATTGAGCTATAATTCAACCTTTTTGATAATTCATCGAATATAATTGACGATGAGAACGTATAAATGTTGCAGGGAAGTAAATGTAATATTGATTACGCCTGCCGATTGAATGGAAGTTATCCGGCAGAGGAATTCATTAAGGGTTTGACTGAGCCGGAGCGATTAAAGATTGCTCATATCTTAAAGCAACTGCTCGATATGGGAAAAGTTTGGAATGTAGAGAAATTTAAAAAGCTTGAAAGTCGACCAATTTGGGAAATAAGAGCCGATCACAACCGTTTGTTATGTTTCCAATCTGGAAATTGCTGGGTGTTGACAAATGGATTCAGGAAAGACACGGAGAAGACGAAGCAAGGATATATAGATCTTGCAGTGGCAATTATGAATGAGCACTTGAGTCAACAAAAGAAATGAAAGGAGAAAAAGCCATGACAAGCGATATATTCAGAGAATTAGGATTGGACTTTCAAAAGAATGCCCAACTCTTGAAACTACATTGTGAGGAACAACTTATTTTTGATGTAACAGAATTGATTTCTATGCTCATGAGCAAAAAAGGATTAAAGAAATCTGATCTTGCTAATCGCCTCAACATTAGCAAAAGTGCAGTAACGCATTGTTTAGATGGCAGTACTAACATGACGTTAAGAACCGTTGCTGATATCTTGTTGGTCCTCGATGCGAAGATGACTGTTAATGCTGAACCTTTGGTTGTTAACGGTAATATTAATGGGGCGTTCACGACCGTATGGTTTCAGCGAGAATCAACGTCGGGGCAAAATGATACATCTGAGAAACCTTACTCTATCAGAATGGCAGGTTGATTATGAGTGAAGAAATCAAAAGTAACAATCAGAACAACATCTCAGAAAAGCCCGGTAAAACAGATTTTGCTTTAGCCATAAAGGTTTCCGATCGTGTGCAGCTTGAGAGCGTAATGTTGTTTGATTGTCACTGTAGACAACTGCGCTTCATAAAGGCTGAATCCAGGGCTTTCGATATTAACTATTCAGCGGAATCCAGCATGGATACTGAGGCTAAACGGGTTATTGTTCTCGCTAAATTCAAATGGGAAGGTTTTGAGGCGGATTCTAAAGAGAAAAAGCAATTTGCCACGATTGAGGCGTCATTCCTTCTCATGTATAGTGCCCCTAGTCTTGAAGGGATAAATCAAGAGAACGTTGAAATGTTTGGTAATCTAAATGGCATTTACAACGCATGGCCATATTGGCGGGAATTCTTACAAAACAGTATAGCCAGAATGTGTTTGCCGCCACTCACTGCGCCAGTATTTAGACTTTTCCCTCCTAAAAAAGAAGAAGCTACAACAGAGAAAAAAGAAGGTGTAGTAACGGCGCAAGAACAATCCTAAAATATTACAAGGATTAACTTAGTATTTCTGAGGCGGTCGCAAATAGAGACCGCCTCTTTACATTTGGGGAGCAAACTAGGAACAGCCACCTATTTTTGTTATCCACAGCCGATAAATCCGCCTCGCTTTATATGTTCAAGGCAGTTTAATTTTTTTGACTATCCATCCCCAGCTCAAAAAAGTTAACAGGCCAGACAACAAGCCGGCATAAAAAGTAACTGCTCCATATTTGAAAACCAGCCACATACCAACTTCTGCCGGGACCGAGAATCCCAGAAACCATAGAAGTCCGTAAAGACGGCCATTTTCTGCAAGTTTAGAGCCGGCAGATAATCGGAACATAAAGATAAATATAAAAGCCAATAAGATTTTTGACGGAAACATGAGGACTAAATCTTTGGGGCCAAAACCTGCAGGAGCAGGCACCTGGAGTAGAGTGTAACTCGTCATTTCAACCACAGCGGACAAAATCGCAAACCCCAGGGTTGTCAAAACATATATTATGATATTCTTCTGTTTCATTTTTTGACCTCCTAAGATACAACCACCTGTTCTTCCCTCTGTAATTGACCTCAATTCTACCCATCCCCTGTTTTTTCACAATGGTAAAATCCGCCATACTAACGGCGGATAAATCACGCCTTCGGCGGACAAGTCCTGTGAGTTTTAAGCCGATAAATCCGCCTGCGGCGGACCCCCGCCAAAGAACTGCGAGGGCAGGCAGGCGAGCAAGCCGCGGTGGGCAAATCCTGCCTTTTAGGTCTTGAAAACCGGGCGGATTTTTATTACCCTTGGTTCCTATGATAAAATGGCTATTAGGGGAGCACAAAATGAAACAGTTGATATTGCAAATAATCATACTTTTCTTAGTCATTGGATGTAACTCTGCACAGAATCCACCGAAAACTTCCGGTTATGATCATTTTGACAACATAGAATCCATTAAGATGCTTGAAAAGTCGCAATGTTTCCTCGTTGGTCGAATGGGACCTGCTGGTGTTGTCCCTAAGGAAGAGATTGTCCTTTGTAAAATAATGAAACGAGATGATGCTTCTGCTGTATTAGAAGAGCTTTATTCGAGAGGCTCGCCGGCGGGGAAGCTTTATGCCTTGCTCGGTTTGCGTTTCATCAACAAGGCCAAATATGAAGAATTAACGCCTCAACTAAAGCAAAGCACAGATAAGGTAGAAACTCAGGCAGGATGCATCGTGTTCGTTGAAACAGTGCAGGCAATCATTAGTTATATGGAAGCAGGAAATTATGACTATTATATCCAGGACGAATTGAAATCTGACTGATTTCTATTTCCGTCTTCTGGAAACAATCGCCGCACCGAGGCCGAGAAGCAAAAGCGTGGCGGGTTCGGGGACTGGAGAGCCGAGAATTGCAAATGCCCCAACATTCCAATATGCCTGAACAACCCAATCACCTTCATTAGCCCTATAGGCGGTTGTACCCAAGGCAGTTTTGTCAAGGTTCCAATTTATAGATGCTACAGGTGCAGTCCCAGCGATCCAATAACAAGCACCGGAATTGAGAATAGTTTCTTCTGTGGCCGGTATTGTCAGAACCTGTTGTGTCATAGTTAAACTCTCCAGTTCAAAAGATGCTATTGATTCGCCCGGCTTACCTGCGTTGTCAGTATAGATAGTAAAATTTGCCGATGTGTCTCCGGATAGCTGGAAGGTAAATACTGCGACTTGAATTTCTTCGAGATAATAAGGGCCTCCTGAAGTAGCTGTAAATGGAAATGCCCTTTCAATATTTGGCCCTAATCCAAAAAAACTGTAATTCATAAAAAGCGGCGGACTTATACCCGAACTGCCGGCAATGACAGAATTTGCGGCCAATGTGCAAGATGAACAGAAAAGTACCATTACAGCACAAAATGAAACTGATTTTGGATGTGTTTCGTTTCTCATACTCTTCTCCTTCTACAATAAATGCCTTTTGCCCCCAGTCAAAGGCGATTTTAATAATACTCTTTTGCGGGTAGTTGTCAAGAGGAAAATGGCGAAAATAATTACAGAACGGCAATCGCACACGTAGCGAAGTTTACCCGCCATAGTGTCAATGAAGGCGGGCGTAGAGCCCGCTTCGGCAATCCGCGTTTCGCCCCTTGACTGGTTCGACGGCGCTCACCACAGGCTTGCTCGGGGCAGGCGAGAAATTTGAGCAGGCGATACCCCCCCGGCGGACAAATCTTACCTTTTGTGAGAAATAATTGACTGTCCCTAATTATTGTTCAAGGCAGTTTAATTTTTTTGACTATCCATCCCCAGCTCAAAAAAGTTAACAGGCCAGACAACAAGCCGGCATAAAAAGTAACTACTCCATATTTGAAAACCAGCCACATACCAACTTCTGCCGGGACCGAGAATCCCAGAAACCATAGAAGTCCGTAAAGACGGCCATTTTCTGCAAGTTTAGAGCCAGTAGATAATCGGAACATAATGATAAATATGAAAGCCAATAAGATTTTTGACGGAAACATGAGGACTAAATCTTTGGGGCCAAAACCTGCAGGAACAGGCACCTGGAGTAGAGTGTAACTCGTCATTTCAACCACAGCGGACAAAATCGCAAACCCCAGGGTTGTCAAAACATATATTATGATATTCTTCATATATTTTATGTAATCGACCTCAAGCCACCACGCCAACGTCGGATGAATTCTACCTATCCTCTGCCTTTTTTCAACCACAAAATCCTGTGAGTTTTAAGCCGATAAATCGCAATTTCGCGCTGACAAAAGACCACAGACATCAGACAACAGACGACCGAAGTTAATTACTTGCTCTGTTGTTAATCTCCGTCGCTTTTGCCAACAAATCATCAGGTATAGCCGTCGGCTTTCCAGTTAGGTCCATAGTTGCAAACAAAATGACGTATCGCTTAGCCGGGGCCCCGCAGTTGGCGCTCTTAAAATTATAATAAAATGTGCTGTTTATACCTACCCAATAAACCTTTCCCGGCTCCAGCTTGACCGGCAAACTGCATGTTGTTCCATTTTGGTCATAGCTCGGTTGACCAGTAGTTATCGGGTACGTCTCACCTCCGCCCGTCCACGACCATGAATTGTCCTTCATCTTCTGGTCAAATGTAACCGTTATTTTATCAAGTGAAGGCGTTACATCATTGGCATACGCCTGAGGATTTGTGCTTGTAACGTACGGCGCTACCAGTTGGTAGGCGGCCTGCCACACCCTTGTTATCGCCGGCATCATCATACCCATCAGCAGGGATATGATTGCTATCACAACCAGCAACTCTATTAATGTAAAACCTTTTTTCCTCATTGCCTTTTGCCTCCAGCCAAAAGCAATTTTATTATACCTTTTTGCAGGTAGTAATCAAGAAGAATGGCTGTAACAGTGACAGAATGGCAATCGCACACCACGCTGCGCGAGAAATTTGAGCAGTCGAAAGTAGAAAGTTGATTTACTTAAAACTTCTATCTGTGCCTTTTTCTGACAATCGCCGCACCAATGCCGAGAAGCAAAAGAGTGCATGGCTCGGGAACGACAATAATATCAGCGTCCGTAGATGCCCATATCCAAAAATCATTATTTACCGCCGACCCGTTCTGCAATGTGCCGGTTATTGTGCCGATGTAATATTCCGGGTACGTTGGTGACAGCGACACATAATCCCGGAGGCTGTCACCGTAGTTCAAGTCCTGACCATTGATGCTGAAGTTACTGCCATAAAGATAAATTTTGCCGCTGCCAAACACCCCATAAATACCGCTAATCAGTCCTCCACGAACCTCAGCTATACCGTTGTCATAAGCATAAATATCGTCATAGAATGTGCCGCCGTTGGCGTAAATCCTGCTATTGTTATTTGCTGCAATATCTCCTTTAAGTGTGCCTCCATTTACCGTGATTATATTATCACCATGGGTGTCAATAGATACGTTACCTCCATCAACTGAGCCGCCATTGATAGTAATTGTGCTTTTATTAAAAGGCAGAATATATCCTGTCTTTGCGCCATCCAGCAGTTCAAGGTGTGTGCCCGGGTCGTTGAATGTATTTTTATCCAGCCAGACACCAATACCTTGATATGTATTATCATTTAACGAATGAGTTTGGCCATCGTCGAAATAAACGCTATAAATCTTTGCCTCTGAAACAACATTCATTATAGCCATAACCAGAACCGCTGCCAAAAAACTTTGCGCTCTCATCTCTCTTCTCCTTCTTTTTTTGTCTTCTGCCTTAAAAAATCATCCCTTCGGGATACTGCATTTTTACTATATGCTTTTTGATATTTGCTTTCTTGCCGCAATCGCCGCACCAAAGCCGAGAAGCAAAAGCGTCGCCGGCTCGGGCACCTGCGTCGCGATACAGCCCGGGACGTAGTGCAAGCCTGAGGCGAAGGTGGACCTGTTTCCGCTTGAATCAAACTTGTAAATTGCACTATAATCGGCTTCATAGAGATTGCCGCTGCTGTCAAACGCAAGACCATCAGGACTCAAGCCCGAGGCGAAGGTGGTCCTGTTTCCGCTCGAATTGAATTTCTCAATTGTCCCGTTTTGCCAGCAGGTCACGTAGAGATTGCTGCTGCTGTCAAAGGCAAGACCACTGGCCCCGTACAAGTCCGAGCCCGAGGCGAAGGTGGACCTGCTTCCGCTCGAATTGAATTTATAAATCGCCCCGTTTCCGGTCCCGTAGAGATTGCCGCTGCTGTCACAGGTAAGACCCCAAACGCCGCCAGTCAAGCCCGAGGCGAAGGTGGACCTGCTTCCGCTCGAATTGAATTTATAAATCGTCCCGTTTAAGCCCTCAGCGTAATCGGACACATAGAGATTGCCGCTGCTGTCAAAGGCAAGACCCGCAGGCTCGCCCAAACCTGAGGCGAATGTAGTCCCGCTTCCGCTCGAATTGAATTTCTTAATTGTCCCGGAACCAGCGATCGCCACGTAGAGATTGCCGCTTTTGTCAAACGCAAGCCCCTCAGGCGAGTCCATGCCTGAGGCAAAGGTAGTCCCTGTTCCGCTCGAATTGAATTTCTGAACTATCCCGTAGCCGAAACAAGACACATAAATATTATCGGCGTACGTAATGGAACCGGCCAACAAGGTAAGCGCAACCAAAGCAAACAATGAAATACGGCGTGTCTCACTTCTCATCTCTCTTCTCCTTCTTTGCCTTTTGCCCCCAGCCAAAGGCGATTTTTATGATACCATTTTGCCGGTAGTTGTCAAGTGGAAAATGGCGAAAATAATGGCAGAACGTCAATCCTCCTTCGTTCCTAAGGGACTACGGCGGACAGGTCCGCAATTTTTCCTGATAACCTGATTGCCTCCGTTTTCCGTCCTCTGTCTTCCGTCTTCTAAGCTACACGCTACCCGTTATACGCTAAATTCCCCCTTGCACCTCCAAACCTGATGTGCTATTATTTGCCCGCAACCCAACGTCATAAAAACCAGCCGATATTTGTGTTTGACTATCGGCTAACAGGTCGCTATTATGCGGCATTCTTATAGTTTCTATAACATCTAATGCAATTGCTTTGACTCTTTTTCAGGTAAACGGACGATTATGGATGGTCGATTGATGCTCCTTTGTGTGGTGCTTGTTCCGTGTATCGGGGCGTTTGTTCTGCCTTTTGCGGGCCGAATATCAGCGGGCCTGCGGAATTTTCTTGCGCTGGGCCTGGCAATCGTCCCCCTTCTCTTAGTAATCGTCATTTTGCCGACGGTTATGTCCGCGGGGCCTCTCAATTTCACGGCTAATATCAATAACATATTCAATTTCACCCTGTACGCCGACGGGTTAGCGATATTTATGGCGATTGTTTCCGCGTTTTTAAGCTCAATCATCATTTTTTACTCATTCGGCTACATCAGCCATTACGAAAACCAGAACGAATACTACCTGATGGTCCTGCTGTTCTTGGGCGGTATGCTGGGCCTGATTTTCTCAGCAAACCTCGTATTCCTGTATCTTTTCTGGGAAATTACGGCCATAACAAGCTGGCGACTCATCGGCTTTTTCAGGGATAAGCAGCACGTCATAAAGGCCGACAAGGCATTCCTTGTTACGATGTTCGGCTCACTCTTGATGCTCCTCGGCTTCGTTACTATTTACCAGCAAACCGGCTCATTCGACCTCCAGACCATAAAAGAAACCCTCGGCCCCAGTCACCTCTCGAATCTGGCGGTAGTTTTACTGCTGGCGGGCATCCTTTCCAAATCCGCGACGCTTCCCTTCCATACCTGGCTCCCGGACGCTGGAGTTGCCCCCAGTCCGGTTACCGCCCTGCTGCACGCGGCGCTGCTTGTTAAGATAGGCGTGTATGTTTTCGCCAGATTATTCATCGCGACATTCACCGTCGACGATTTCTGGCATACCGTGGTCCCGATAGTCGCAGGCGCAAGCGCATTAGTTTCAGCGGGAGCCGCGATGGTCGATACCGATTTGAAACGCATCATTGCCTATTCTACCGTAAGTCAGATTGGGTTTATTTTCTTAGGCCTGTCAATCGGCAACGAAATCGGCGTCGCCGGCGGATTGCTTTATATTATGATGCATGGTTTAGCTAAGGGCGGATTATTTCTGTGCGCGGGGATTGTTGAGCAGAATACCAAAACCAAGGATATAACCAAGTTGGGCGGGCTGATTAAGACAATGCCCGTTACCGCGATTGCGTTTTTGTTCTGCTCGTTTTCGGTTATGGGTATTCCGCCCTTTGGCGGATTTTTCAGCAAATATATGGTAATGACCAGCACCATCAAGGCGAATGAACTGTGGATTATGCTGACGTTTTTGATTGGCGCGGTTATGACCATTATTTACCTGCTGCGGGTGTTCAGTATGGTCTTTTTGGGTGAGGCGAAGACCCAGCCCGTGAGGGAGGGTTCAGCGACAATGGTGATTAGCGTGGCGTCTCTTGCGGTATTATCGATTATCGCGGGATTCGCGATTGCCTGGCCGACACAGTTTGTTATGGCCGCGATTCAACATCTGCCGGGGGTAATCAGATGACCGATTACACGATATTGCTGCCTATAGCCATACCTTTCGCCGCGGGCCTCATAGTGCTGCTCATAGGTCAGCGAATCCGCGGCGTCAAGGAGGCGATTACCCTGCTTGCCACGGCTGCGACACTTGGCCTGACCATAACGCTTTTCGGGGAAAATATAAGTTTATCAGTTCCTTGGGCGGGCTTCGGTATCGATTTTGCCTTGCGGCTGTATCACTTTAGTGCGTTCATCCTCGTCGCGGCCTCGGCATTTTCGTTCTTATTCATACTCTATAGTTGCTCATTTATGCGGGACAAGCCCCGACTTAATCAATTTTACAGCTACCTGCTCATAACGCTCGCAATGACTAATGGCGCGGTGTTAGCGGACAACCTCGTCCTGATGCTGTTCTTCTGGGAGGGGTTGCTGCTGACGCTGTTCGGGCTAATCGCGATTGGCAGGCCTGGGGCATACAAGACGGCGATTAAGGCGTTCGTCATCGTGGGTATTTCCGATTTGTGCCTGATGATGGGTATCGGTCTTGCGGGTCATCTGGCGGGCACAATGACAATCTCCAAAATCAGTTTGCCCGTCGATTTCCTCGGCAGTTTAGCTTTTGTGTTTATGATGATAGGCGCGATTTCAAAGGCCGGCTCGGTCCCGTTCCACACGTGGATTCCCGACGCTGCGGTTGACGCACCGCTGCCATTTATGGCATTTTTACCCGCATCTCTTGAGAAACTCTTGGGCATTTATCTTTTGGCGAGAATATCGCTCGATATGTTCAAACTTACCGCCGGCTCGTGGATAAGCATACTTCTTATGACCATCGGCGCAATTACGATACTTTTGGCGGTGATGATGGCCCTTGTGCAGAAGGACTACAAACGGCTGCTTTCGTATCACGCCGTAAGCCAGGTCGGGTACATGATTCTGGGGATAGGTACTTGCCTGCCCATCGGGATTATCGGCGGACTGTTTCATATGATAAACCACGCCCTGTATAAGAGCTGTTTGTTCCTTACGGGCGGCGCGGTGGAAAAGCAGACGGGGACAACGGATTTGGCCAAATTGGGCGGCATTGGAATCAAGATGCCGGTTACTTTTGTGTGTTTTGTGATAGCGGCCGCGTCGATTTCGGGTGTGCCGCCATTTAACGGGTTTTTCTCGAAAGAGCTTGTTTATGACGCGGCATTAGAGAGAGGGACAATATTTTATCTTGCGGCGATTTTAGGCACATTCTTTACCGCGGCGTCATTTTTGAAGTTGGGTCACGCGGCGTTTTTAGGCAAGAGGAGCGAACAAAACGAGAACGTCAGGGAAGCGTCATTGCCAATGCTTGTGCCGATGATATTTATCGCATCGGTATGCGTAGTTTTCGGCGTCTGGAATTATCTGCCTTTGAATAACCTTATAAAGCCGATTTTAGGCGAGGAACGGTTGGCGGGACATGAGTTCGGCCCCAATACGATGCTGATTACGGTTACGGTGATAGTGCTGATTGGCGCGCTGCTGCATCATTTGTTCGCGGCGAAGGTCAACGGCAGCGGGTACAAGGCAAGCGACCATATCCGCCACGCACCGTTCCTTGAGGGGGTTTACACAAAGGCCGAGAAACGCTGGTTCGACCCTTATGACGTCGGAATGAAAATAGTCCGGGGCGTATCGAGATTCGGCTGGTGGATAGACAGGGGCATTGACTGGCTGTATGAGGATTTCGCGGTACGGGTCGCAACGGGGTTATCGAGCGTGATAAAACTGGTGCATACGGGAAGTTATTCGATGTATGTCGTCTGGTCGTTAATAGGCGCTTTGTTTGCCGTAATAATGTTAATGAAGTCGTTTTAGTTAAGGGGCAATATGCTGTCACCGTTTTTACTGCTGCCTTTGCTGGCGATAATGATATTGAACCTGCCGTTTCGCAGTGTGATGCAGAAGCTGTCGGTATGGGTGGGCGTTTTGATTTCACTGTGGCAGATTGTCGCGGTGGTTTTGCTTGCGACAGGCCGGGGCGGCACAGACATCTGGGGAAGCTTTTTTAAACTTGGTTTAAGCTGCGATAACCTGACGCTTGTGCTGCTTATGTCAATCGGCATAGTGACACTGACGACGGTTCTCGTGGGCTGGCAGACACTCGGCGGGGACAAGCAGCGATTCGGTTTTATGAACCTGGTTTTTGTGGCGATGATAGGGATGAACGGCACGGTGATGCTGACGGACCTGTTTTCGCTGTATATATTCATCGAGGTGACGGCGGTCGCGTCGTTCATTCTTATCGCTTTCCAGCGCGACACCAACGCTCTTGAGGGGGCGTTCAAATACATAATCCTGTCGGCAACGGCGACGGTGATGATGCTGCTTTCGATTTCGATAATGCTGCTGGTGGTCGGCGACACATCGTTCGCTGCAGCGGGCAGCGCGGTGCGCCAATCGCAGGGCAATCCTTTAGTGATGGTAGCAATCGGTATATTTATCTGCGGGCTGTTAATCAAGGGAGGCGTGGTTCCGTTTCACGGGTGGCTGCCTGCGGCATATTCGGCAGCGCCGGCGGCGGCATCGGTGCTTTTAGCGGGTATCGCAACCAAGACATCAGGCATATACGCCCTGATTCGGCTGACGACCTCGGTATTCGCAAATAACGAATCGGTAAACAGCATACTTTTATTAGCGGGCGTGATTTCAATCCTCGTCGGGGCGTTCGCGGCGATAGGACAAAGCGATTTCAAAAAGATGCTCGCGTATTCGAGCATCAGCCAGGTGGGTTACATAATCCTGGCCCTGGGATGCGGGACGAACCTTGCCATAATCGGCGCGGTATTCCACCTGTTCAATCATTCGATTTTCAAGTCGCTGCTGTTTGTCAATTCCGCAGCGGTAGAGACACAATCGGGCACGACGGATATGAACAAACTGGGCGGGCTGGGGACAAAGATGCCGGTTACCAACGCCACTTCGCTGATAGCGTTTTTGTCAACGGCGGGCGTACCCCCCCTTGCGGGGTTCTGGAGCAAGCTGATTATCGTGATAGCGTTGTGGCAAAACGGTCTGCATACATACGCGACGATAGCGGTATTGGCGAGCGTTTTGACGCTCGCGTATTTGCTTTTGATGCAGCGAAAGGTGTTCTTCGGCAAACTGGCCGAGGGACTGACCGGCGTAAAGGAAGCCGGATGGGGTATAACTTTGCCGGCTACAATACTGGCGGCAATAACACTCGGCGTGGGTGTGTTATTCCCGTGGATGTTTAACAGTGTTTTGATGCCGATAAGCAGTTTTTTGAAATAAAGAAACAAACCCCCAGGCAGGCCTGGGGGCTAACCGATTACGAATTTTTGAAGAGTTGATATGGCAATAAATATCATACTTGGAGTATCGCTTGTGTTAGCAGCCGCGTGGACGGTAATGACGGCCCGCCTATTGCGCTCGGTGATAGGGCTGGCACTTACCAGCATGATTCTGACGATAATTATGTTCAAGCTCAATTCGCCGCTCGCGGCGGTTTTTGAGCTGTCGGTTTGCGCGGGATTGATATCCGCCATATTCATAAGCTGTATCAGCTTAACTCAGCGGCTGACCGATGAGCAGGCAGCGGCGAAACAAAAAGAGCGGTTTTCCAAATTCTGGCTTCTTCCTGTAATTCTTGTCTTGACTGGGGTGGCCCTGTACCAGGTTCATATCCCCCTTGATTTTCATTTACAGGTCGCACCAAGTGAAAGTGACGTCCGTAATATTATATGGAACTTGCGGCACCTTGACCTCGTTGGGCAGATCGTAATTCTGCTTGCCGGGGCATTTGGGGTGGTCGCGTTGTTTAAGGATTGAGCGAATGACCGAGATGCCGCAGGTATTCTGGCTTTTCAGTATAGGAGCGATACTTCTGCTGATAACGGGCTTTTACTGTCTAATAGTAACATACAACCTGGTTAGGGCACTGATAGGACTGGAGATTCTGACAAAAAGCGTAACGCTGTTTATTATCCTGGCCGGTTATGTCACCGACCGAATGGCGTTGGCGCAGGCGCTTGCCATCACACTGATAATTATCGAGGTGGTGGTGATTGCGGTAGCGGTTGGAATAGTTTTGTGCGTGTATAAGAACATTAAATCGATAGACGGAAGATTACTAAGAAATATCAAGGGATAAACCCCGTGAGATAAATAATTTCACGGGAATAACCATTAAAAACTTTATATCTCACGGGGTAAATGTAAATGCCAAATGAATTATTACTGACGCCACCTGTTGTGTTTATCGCAGTGCTGGTCGCAGCACTTTTCTTTGCGTATGTCTTGTCGAAGCTGTCGCTGAAGCCGAAGAGCGTACCCGCAGGGCTTACGAAGGAATACTCCTGCGGCGAGGACATCAAGACGCACATGATACAGCCCGACTACAGCCAGTTTTTCCCGTTCGCGTTTTATTTTACAATACTGCACGTTGTGGCGTTAATGATAGCGACAGTGCCAATGGCGACAATTCAGACGTTTATGATAGCGGTGGTTTACATACTCGGCGCGATTGTCGGGTTATTCGTTTTATACAAGAGGTAACCTCGATATGGGTTTAGTTCAGAAAATAGTAACGTGGGCGAGAATCAAGTCGCCGTGGATAATTCACTTCAACACGGGCGCATGCAACGCCTGCGACATTGAGATTATCGCGGCCCTTACGCCAAGATACGACGTGGAGCGATTCGGGGTGATATTAAAAGGCACGCCGAGGCACGCGGACGTTTTGGTTTGCTCAGGACCGGTTACAAGGCAGATAAAAGACCGGCTGATAAGAATATACGAGCAGATGCCGGAGCCGAAATTTGTAGTGGCGGTCGGGACCTGCGCCTGTTCGGGCGGGGTATTCAACGGCTGCTATAACGTCGAGGGCGGCATAGACGAGGTGATACCTGTTTCGGCATATATACCGGGATGCCCGGCAAGCCCCAAGGCGATTATAGACGGGGTGGTTAAACTGCTGGCGAGCGTAGACAACGCAGGAAAGCCCGCCAGGGAAACAGTAGTTAACGGAACATAATTGGGAGTGCCCCGTGTTAGTCGAAGAAGAAAAAATAAAACAGCAGTTAGTCGAGAGATTCGGATTGCCGGCGGAGAAGATAACTGTTCAGCGGGAAAGACGCATCTGGGCGGATGTGCCGGCGGCTAATTTTGGCGAGATTTTTGACTACGCGGTGGACAAACTTGGATTTGTAATTCTTGCGACGATAACCGGCCTTGATGAGGGGCCGACGCTCGGCGTGATTTATCACATAGCGAGAGAAAGTGGGATAATACTGAATTTACACATCAGTGTCCCGAAAGATAAACCGGTAATAAAAACAGTCAGTGCGAGATTCCCGGCGGCGGACGCTTACGAAAGGGAGATGGTCGATTTACTGGGTATGCAGGTAGAGGGCCTGCCGCCCGGCAACAGATACCCCCTGCCCGACGGATGGCCTGCGGGCCAGTACCCGCTCCGCAAGGACTGGAAAGCGGACACAATCGGTAAAACGCCCGTCTCGCCTGAATCGCAGGCGAGTCGAGGCGGGGAGGTAACAGAAAATGCCTGAGCGCGAAGTTAAATTAACGATAGGACCTCAGCACCCGATGTTGAAAGAGCCGGAAAGCTTTTTGCTGACGCTTAGGGGTGAGAAAATCACGGATATGACCGTCCGGCTGGGTTATAACCATCGCGGCATCGAGAAGGCCTGCGAACAGCGAACGTATATTCAGGATATGTACCTTGTCGAACGGGTGTGCGGGATATGCTCGCACTCACATTCGACATGCTTTATCCAGACGGTCGAGGAGATAGCCGGATTACAGGTGCCCAAACGGGGACTTTATATCCGCACACTGATTGCCGAGCTTGAGAGGATTCACAGCCATTTGCTGTGGGTAGGCGTAGCGGGACATGAAATCGGTTTCGATACGCTTTTGATGTACACGTGGCGCGACCGTGAGCTGGTGATGGACATACTGGCGCTGATTTCCGGCAACCGCGTCAACTACGGGATGAACACAATCGGCGGAGTAAGAAGAGATATAACCGCTGAACAGATACCGCAGATACTAAGCGCGATAGACACACTCGAAGAACGAACGAAATATTACATCCAGGTAGCCACACAGGAAATAACATTGCGAGAACGGCTGTCAGGAGTCGGAAAATTGTCGAAAGAAGATGCTACCCGCTTAGGTGCGGTAGGCCCGACGGCCCGTGCATCCGGAGTTGACAGGGACGTGAGACGCGACGACCCTTACGCGGTGTACGGAGAACTGAGCTTCAAGGTAATCACAGATGACCATCGTGACGTTTACGGCAGGACATTAGTGCGAGTAGGCGAGCTGATGGAATCGTATAAGTTAGTCAGGCAGATACTGAAACAGATGCCCGAAGGCCCGATAGCGGTAAAAGCACCGCGCAAGATTCCCGCGGGCCAGGCGATAAGCCGATACGAGGCGCCGCGGGGTGAGGACGTTCACTACGTCAAAGCAAACGGCAGCGATAAGCCGGAACGGGTGAAGGTGCGAGCGCCGACACTCGCAAACGTGCAGGTAGTCGCTCATATGTTAAAGGACGGGTACCTGGCGGATACGCCGATTGTGATAGCGGCGATTGACCCGTGCTTTTCGTGCACCGACAGGGCCATCGCGACGACGAACCTTGACAATGGCCGGACGGACAGGATGGACTGGCCGACGCTGCGGACATACGGCATTGATTGGTACAGCAAACAGGGAATTGATTTCGCGGAATTGAACCGAAAACTGAGGACTATGAGAGAGTCGAACTAATGGCACAGGCGTTGTTCAATATCTTTGTGTTTCCGGGGTTTTTATTCGTCGCGGCGTTCGGGCTGGCGGCGGAATACATCGACCGCAAACTTTACGCGCTGATGCAGAACCGGGTTGGGCCTCCGTGGTTTCAGCCCTTAGCCGATTTCATAAAGCTGTCGGCAAAAGAAGACGTAGTGCCGCAGCACGCCGACGCGATGGTTTTTAAGCTGATGCCGATTATCGCGATGACCTCGATTCTCACCTCGTTTCTTTATATACCGATGTGGGGTTCAAATGCGTTATTTGCATTCAAGGGCGATCTTGTCGTCGTGATGTATCTGCTGACTGTCCCCACGCTGACGTATTTTCTCGGCGGGTGGTATTCGCGGAGCGTATATTCGATGATTGGGGCGGCACGTTCGCTGACGCAGTTATTCGCGTATGAGATTCCGCTGTTTTTGAGCATACTGGCGCCGGCTATGCTTGCGGATACATGGTCGCTGAGCGGAATATCCGAATATTTCAGCGTTCATCCGTGGGCCATCCTGTTTAACATTGTTGGATTTGTAATCGCGATAATCGCCCTTTTAGGGAAACTGGAAAAGGTGCCGTTCGATATACCCGAGGCGGAAACGGAAATCGTCGCGGGGGCGTTTACCGAATACAGCGGGCGATTGCTTGCGATGTTCCGATTGGCGATTGATATGGAGCTGGTCGTCGGCGCGTCGCTATTGGCGGCGGTGTTCCTGCCCTTCGGTCTGCACTATGGGCCGGCGGCGGGATTTGCCTTATATCTCGTAAAGGTGCTGTTCGTAATAGGACTTATCTCGCTGGCTCGCACAATTGTCGCCCGGCTGAGAATCGACCAGATGATTAACTTTTGCTGGAAGGTCATCGCGCCTCTGGCGTTTTTGCAGTTCCTCTTGGACCTGATTCTTAAGGGGGTTCACAACTAATGTTTAGACCGGGAAAAATGACAAGCCAGGTGCTGCGGTCGCTTTTCAAGAAACCGGCGACGTCGTCGTATCCGTTTGTGAAAAAGCCGATGCCGAAGAATTTCCGCGGCAAGCTGCGTTTCTACCAGGAACGATGTATCGGCTGCAAAATGTGTATGAGGGATTGTCCGTCGGGAGCAATTACGATTAAACCCGTCGGCGACAAGAAATTCGTCGCTGAGATAGACCTCGCCAAATGCCTGTACTGTGCCCAGTGCGTCGATACCTGTCCCAAAAAAGCGCTCGAGGCCACGCCTGACTTCGAGCTGGCCCAACTCGAACACGGCAAACTCCTGATAGTTCTCGGCGCAGACACCGGCAACGGCACTAAAACAACTGAAAAATAAAAAAGACACGGATTAACACGGATTTACACTGTTTTTTTATTCATTTCCGCCGTAGGCGGATAAATCTCTGTGTCCCCTGTGTGCTCTGTGGCTAAAAATAAAACAAAGTTACTCTGTGGCTGATTTTGTTAAAGTCATTAAAACAAAAACTTGAAAATGCTAAACGGGTCGCGGTATTAGGCGTCGGCTCAGAATTACGCGGCGATGACGTCGTGGGGCTTCTGGTAGCAAAACAAATCGAGAAAACAATCACAAAGCAAACCACGTCGCCGGAAGTGCGTGTTTTTATAGGAGAGACGGCGCCGGAAAATCTCACGGGCGAGATAAAAAAGTTTCAGCCGACGCATTTGATAATTATCGACGCCGCCGAACTCAACAAAGAGCCGGGACATATCGAGATAATGGAACCCGGCACAATCGGCGGAACGTCATTTTGCACACACTCACTGCCGCTGGCGGTAATAATTGGTTATCTGCTCGAATCGTTCAAGTTTCAGGCGATAATCATCGGCATCCAGCCAAAGACGCTTGTATTCGGTGCACAGCCGACGAAAGTAGTTGTCGCCGCCGCCAAACACTTAGCCGAGACAATCACCAAACTGCTTACAAACAAATAACCTAAGCCACAGAGAGCACAGAGGACACAGAGAATTCAGTGTTTCAAGACCGCGGACAAGCCATAAACTCTTGACATTCTATTCTCGCCATACTAACCTAATAATAGAAAGCGTCGGATATTATTATATTGGAGTAATCGATGATGACATATTGGGATTATGTAACTGCAACAGCAATTGGGGCATTTTTAGCATTCCTATTCGGCCTTGCCCTGTTCTATATCAAAGAAAAATGTGTTAATACCGGCCAGAGAACGAAAGCTATCAAAAACCTGCTTTACGAATTTGAATACAATCTGAACCTGTTCGAGGAATACAAAAAGAAACTTACGGAGTGCATTACGGCGGTATCCGTTGATAAACGCAAGATTTACTTGAATCTGGACTATGATTTTGTGGGCACACATTTTGCGAAAAGATTTTACAACGAAGGATATCTTTCGGAATTCTTGCACCAAGAAGACATGAAAAGATGGAATATTTTTCTTTCCAAGCTCTCTCCGGGGAGTGATACTCATGTTAAAGAGGAAGTAGATAGGTGGCGAGAAAAAAACGGTGACAAAGAAAGCGTTTACAACGCCCTGAAAAACGAAATGGATGATATTCAGTTTGCCGTTGACATGACTAAATACCTTAAAACTAGAATTACACTTTAGGAGGTTGCTGAATCAGACCGAGGGAGAACTTTGCTTCCCCTGAAATATGAGTTTGGCTGATGGGCAATGCATAACAGCAACACAAAACCCATAGGTATTCCTGATTACCTTCAGAAGCTCTTGTCAATTGAGAAAAAATCAGAACTCAAGCGGTTTTGCAGAGACATTACTATTTCGTTGGATGATTTGACAAATCTGATAGTGAACTCGGCTATAATTGGGTACGTTCATCAGCGTGAGCATCATGAATATATACCTAAGCATCTACTTTATAGTGACGAGGAGATTGACTCGTTATTTGATTCGCCTGTAGGTGAAAAGCTAACTGGCAAAGCTGAGAAATGTTTAAACAAGATTTCTCAAACATTCAAGGAGAGACGGTGCCTCTCTTTGCATCTTTTTGTCAATTTATATAATCTAAAATGGCATCTTTTCTTTTTCGATCAGAATTCTGTACAGGGAAACCATTGGAAACATGGTGCCCATATTCACTTTGTGAATTACCTGTGGTCAAATCTGGACATCGATAACAATTGGGATGATTTTGACAAAATAGAAAACGGATCGTTTCATATTAGGTACAAAGATTAAGGTTGTGCGGATGAAATAAATTGATGGGCAGAGCTCCCCTACCAATTGCGGCGGAAATTGGAGTTTTAAATCCGTTGTCGTTCCGACAACGGCGAAACATGGCAGGCAAAATAAAAAGGGGACTTGCAAAACCGCAAATCCCCTTGTGTATCAACTTCAAAATCCGTTTCGGCGGATTAATCCTCGTCTCTAATTCTCATACCGTAGAAGGAACGTGCGACGAAGAAGGCCGAGATGACAAAGAAGACAATCGCCAGGGTGATATCGACCTTCCTGCTTAATACAAGTGCAAGCTCGATAGCCAGGACGCCGAACAGGGTGCTGAACTTGATGATGGGGTTCATCGAGACCGAAGATGTGTCCTTGAAGGGGTCGCCGACGGTGTCGCCGACAACGGTTGCGGCGTGCAGAGGGGTGCCCTTTTCCCTGAGGTCAACTTCGACGTACTTCTTGGCGTTGTCCCATGCGCCGCCGGCGTTTGCCATAAAGATTGCCTGATAGAGGCCGAACAAGGCGATTGAAATCAGGTAGCCGATGAAGAAATACGGGTCAAGGCAGGCGAAGGCAAGCGTGCTGAAGAATATGACCAGAAACAGGTTTATCATACCCTTCTGGGCGAATTTGGTGCAAATCTCGACGACCTTGTTGCTGTCTTCACTGGATGCCTTGGTCGCGCCTTCGAGCTTGATATTGTCTTTGATGAACTTCACGGCGTGATATGCGCCGGTAGATACGGCTTGTGTCGAGGCAGCCGTGAACCAGTAGATTACCGCGCCGCCGGCCATCAAGCCAAGCAGGAACGGCGGGTGCAGAATCGACAGGTTTGCGAGTAATTCGGGCTTGAGGCCCTGAGTGAGAATAATGATGATTGAGAAAATCATCGTGGTCGCACCGACAACTGCGGTGCCGATGAGCACGGGCTTGGCGGTCGCTTTGAATGTGTTGCCCGCGCCATCTGCCTCTTCGAGAAATCTCTTGGCCTTGTCGAAATTCGGCTCGAAACCGAATTCCTTTTTGATGTCCGCTTTGATATTCGGAATACTCTCAATCAGCGAAAGCTCATAAACGGACTGCGCGTTATCCGCCACGGGTCCGAATGAGTCAACGGCGATTGTTACAGGCCCCATACTGAGGAAGCCGAACGCAACGAGACCGAACGCGAAGACCGACGGAGCAATCATCATTACGTCTAAGCCGGTCGTGCTTACGCCATAGGCGATTGCCATCAAGCCCATGATGCACAGGCCCATCCAGTATGCGCTGAAATTGCCAGTGCAGAAGCCCGCGAGAATGGTCAGCGGCGCCCCGCCCTTCCGGGAGGCGTTGACAATGTTCTGAACATAAGCCGATTTGACGGCTGTGAACATATTGACCATCTCAGGAATCAATGCACCCGCGATTGTGCCGCAGGTGATAATCGAGGCGAATTTCCACCACATAGAGCCGTCGCCGAGATTCGGCAGGACAAGCCAGGAAACGAAATAGGTCAGACCGATTGAGACAAACGAGGTCAGCCATACAAGTGACAGCAGCGGCTTCTCAAAGTCCATTTTGTCAACGTCTTCGAATCGGGCTTTTGCTACGGCGGCATTTATCCAGTAGGAAACGCTGCTTGTGAAAATCATTACAAGCCGCATCACAAAAAGCCAGACAAGGAGCTGGACTTGTATAGCCGGCTCTTTGACTGCCAGCAGTATGAATGAAATCAGCGCGACGCCTGTAACGCCGTAGGTTTCGAAACCGTCGGCGGTCGGGCCGACTGAGTCGCCCGCGTTATCGCCCGTGCAGTCGGCTATGACACCCGGGTTGCGTGCGTCGTCTTCCTTGATATTGAAGACGATTTTCATAAGGTCGGAGCCGATATCGGCGATTTTGGTAAAGACGCCGCCTGCGATTCTCAGCACGGATGCGCCCAAGGATTCGCCGATGGCAAAGCCGATAAAGCAGGAGCCGGCGTATTTGGGGTTGATGAACAGAAGGATGCAGAGCATAACGAACAGCTCGATACTGATGAGCAGCATACCAATGCTCATACCGGATTTGAGCGGAATTTCGTAAACCGGGAATGGTTTGCCTTTTAAGCTTGCGAAGGCCGAGCGAGAATTGGCAAAGGTATTAATTCTCATGCCGAACCACGCGACGGTATAGCTGCCCGCGATACCGACCAAGCTGCATGCGAGGATTATAGCAACCGTGGCATTCGGCATTTCACGCAGCAGGTGGAAATAGACCCATATAATTATTGCGACGAGGGCCCACAGGATAAGAATGAATTTGCCCTGTGTTAACAGGTATGTCTTGCAGGTGCCGTAGATAAGCTCAGAGATTTCGAGCATCGACTTATGCACCTTCATTTTCTTAATACGGGAGTACTGCACCATGCCGAAGACCATACCGAAGACGCATATCACCAGCCCCCCGATTAACAACGACCAGCCGTCAATCCTGTCTCCGAAGAATTTGACTGACTTGAGGTCGGGCAATATCAGATCGGCTTCGCTGGCCATTGCCGCCGGCACGCCGCACAACAAGGCGACCACCGATGCCAAAACCACTCTCATTGGCGTCAAAACACCACTTTTAACCCTCGTTTCCACTATGTTCTCCTTAAAAATTCAGGTAATAAGACGTTACACCATTGCAAACCAGAAACATAAAACCAAGTAGTTTAACCGGAAAATCAGCAAATGCAAGTATTTTGCTGACTTAAATAAAGTCGGCTAACAGCACTGAAAAGCTTGATTTTTGGGGACAGGTTAGCCCCTTAGATTTCAGATTTCAGTCGGGACAGGTTTTTTCGCGGTTTTTGTTAAAAATAACGGGTTGTCCCGCCGCGGGAAATACAATTATGCCGCAAAATCATAATTTGCCTATGACCTTCAACCTGTGTATCGTTTCTAAGCAGGTCCGCGTATTGTGATAAGGGCATTTCCATTCGGATACCTTTGGGTCGGTTAAATTGGGCGAGCCGTCGCGCGAGACCTTCATAAACCATTCGCCCCCTTTGTGGTCAACAATGCAGCGGTCGATGAAATTCCAGCAATTCAAAGCGGCTTGGAGAAAATACTTTTTGCCTGAAAGCTGATAGGCGTTTAGAAACCCCACAACCGCTTCTGCTTGAGGCCACCACTCCTTGTCTGAATTGATTATTTTGCCCCCCCTGCCCTCGTAAAGCAATCCGCCATCCTTATCAAGGCCTTCCTTGAAAACCACTTCCGCCATTTTAATGGCAACATCGGCGACCTCTTTTTTTATCGCGGGCTTTTCGAGAATTTCCGCCGCCTCATAAAGCAGCCAACTTCCCTCGATGTCGTGGCCAAAGGTATATGAATCCGATTTTGGCCGCCAAAGCTCGTCGAAGAAGTGATTGAAGTGAAATGTTTTGCGGTCGATGATGTGCTTTGTAAAGTTATATATAAGGCCGAGAATTTTCTCAGCAACTATCGGCTTGTGCTTGCAGCGATACAAATTGGTATAGCTCTCGATGACGTGAAGGTGGTTATTCATCGACTTTTTTTCGTTCATATCCTTGTCACTGAGCCGTGCGCCTTCGGCTACCGTCCAGTCGCGGTTGCATATCTCGAAATAACCGGTATTTACTTTGTCGAAGCTGTGCCGCTCGATAAGCTCGAACATCTCGTTTGCCCGCGCAAGTGCGCCTGCGTCTTTTGTCGCGAGATAGTATTCGGCAAGCGCGTAAATATAAAACGCCTGCCCGTAAATTTTTTTCGAGTCATCCACGCATTGCCCGCGGTAATCAACCTGCCAGAACACCCCGCCGAATTGAGTATCCCAGAAATATCTGTTCAAATAATCGTAAGCCCTTTTAGCCAGTTCGAGGTGTTTGGGGTCGGCGTCAAAGCGATATATCGCCGCAAACGTCCAGAGGATTCTGGCGTTGAGTATCAATCCTTTGCCTGCGTGTTTATCTTTTACCAGGTTACGGCCGACGTAGCCCGCGAAACCGCCGAATTCATTATCAACCGTGTGCTTTTGCCAGAACGGGATAATATTCTCGTATAATTCGCTTCTGACTCGTTTTTGAAATGCCTCTAAATCCTTTTTAATCATAGCTGTCCGCATCCTTAATTCTTCCAAGTTTCGTTCAGAAACAACCTATGTTAGATGTTATCTGCTGATGCCGGATGAAGCAATCGTATTAACACCTAAACGCCCCTACCCTTTGCAGAAAACCTTGACTCGTAAGGGGCGATTTTGGTATTATAATTATGCGGATATCAGCCCTCTGTAGCCGTTCTATTTGAACAAGGCCCACCAAATAGCGTAATGTTTCAGGTTAGCTGTTAATTTGGGGAGGATTGACGCAATATAAGTTAAGGGGCAAGCGTCTTATAACGATAGTATCTTAAAAGAGTTATGTGTTTTTTTTAGGAATATACCGTGAAGAAAGCAATTTTACTGATAGTTGTAATCGGAATAGTAGCCGGAATAGCGGGCGGATGGTGGTATTTCAACAAGGGCAAGGCGAAAAATGTCACATTTCGCACCGCCGAGGTAACACGCGGCGACATCCTTTCAACCATAAGCGCGACGGGAACGGTCGAGCCGGAAGAACTGGTGGACGTCGGCGCACAGGTTGCCGGACAGGTTCTTGCCTTCGGCAAAGACGAAGAAGGCAATGAGGTTGACTACGGCTCACCAGTCGCGGAAGGCACGCTGCTGGCGAAAATTGACGACACGACTTACGCCTCAGATGTCGCCTTGGCCACCGCACAGTTGGAACAGGCCAAAGCAGGAGTGGAAAGTTCTCAGGCCGACCTTTTGCAATTGAAAGCGAAGCTCGACCAGGCCCGGTTGGATTGGGACCGTGCCCAGAAGTTAGGACCTTCTGAGGCATTAGCCAAGAGCAGTTATGATTCGTATAAGGCGGCTTTCGAGGTTGCGCAGGCCAACGTGGCGGTAGGCGATGCGGCGATTTTGCAGGCCAAGGCGGCTGTCAATCAGGCCGAGGCGACGCTTCAAAAAGCCAAACGTAATCTGGCATTCTGCACCATTACATCGCCGGTCAATGGCGTCATTATTGACCGCCGGGTCAACATCGGGCAAACGGTGGTGTCGAGCTTGAATACGCCGAGTTTGTTTTTGATTGCCAAGGACCTCAAAAGGATGCAGGTATGGGTTTCCGTCAATGAGGCCGACATCGGAAAAATTTACCAGGGCCAGCCGGTAACATTTACCGTCTCAACATACGAAGGCCATACGTTTAAGGGTGTGGTAGGCAATATTCGACTCAACGCGACTATGACGCAAAACGTCGTTACCTACACAGTAGAGGTCGTCACGGACAACTCAAGCGGCAAATTGCTTCCTTACCTGACCGCAAACGTTAATTTCGAGGTCAGCCGGCGAGACAATGTGCTGCAGGTCGCAAACGCGGCACTTAGATGGAAACCCAGGACTGAGCAGGTTGCGCCGGAATATCAATCGGTATTGAATGACTCCGCCGAGCAGGGTAGAGGTTCAGGGAAAAAACAGCGTGACCCTAATGCGCCACAGACACATGTCTCAAATTACAAGAAAGCCACGTTGTGGGTAAGCGAGAACGGCTTCGTCCGGCCAATCAAGGTACTCGCGGGCACAAGCGACGATACGATGACTGAAGTGCAGGGCGTGGGTTCGACAAGCTCACCACAGGACGAGCTTAAAGAAGGTCTCCAGGTAATCACCGGAGAACAACTGATATCTGCGGGCAGTACGGGGACGGTTAATCCGTTCACGCCGCAAATCGGACGACCCAGGCCGGCAGGACGTTAATAAATTTTGCGGACTCGCTGCGAACACTATGGAACTGATTGAACTGAAAAATATTTACAAGACCTATTATATGGGCGACATTGATGTCCCCGTTCTCAAGGGTATTACACTCTCAATCGGCAAGGGAGAGTTTGTCGCGCTGATGGGGGTATCGGGGTCAGGTAAAAGCACGCTGATGAATATTTTAGGATGCCTTGACCACCCTACGTCCGGCGAATACTGGCTTGAGGAGCGGGAAATATCGAGGATATCCGCCGACGAACGGGCAAATCTGAGAAATCATAAAATCGGTTTTGTGTTTCAGAATTTCAATCTTCTGGCCCGCACAAGCGCGCTTGAAAACGTGATGATGCCTTTGTCATACACGCGGGAGCATTTATCGGATAAAGAGGTAAAACACCGCGCCGAAGAGCTTCTGAACCGGGTCGGGCTTGGCGACAGGATGCACCACGAGCCATCGGAATTATCAGGCGGTCAGCAGCAACGAGTCGCAGTCGCCCGCTCGCTGATTAACAGGCCCTCGGTGCTTTTCGCCGATGAGCCGACGGGCAACCTCGACTCGAAAACAAGTGAAGAGATGCTTGCGATGTTTAAGCAGCTCAACGTGGAGGAGGGCATCACAGTTATTATCGTAACGCACGACCCGAATGTCGCCCGACATACTCAGCGGCAGATTCGTATTCACGACGGCTTAATCGTGAACAGCCAAACATCGCAGGGAGGTTCGCAATGAGGTTATTCCGCATAATGCGAATAGTGCGAACGGCGCTTCGGGCGATAGGCAAAAACCCAATGCGGACAATGCTGACGATGCTGGGCATAATCATCGGAGTCGGTGCGGTAATCGCGATGATGGAAATCGGCAGCGGGTCATCGAACGCCATTGCCAAAACCATTGCGAGAATGGGCGCAAACACCCTTCTCGTTCTGCCCGGCGCCGCCACAAGCGGAGGTATCGGCTTTGGCGCAGGCAGCAGCATGACGCTTACACCGCAGGATTGCGACGCGATTATCCGGGACTGCCCTGCCGTTAAAAGCGCCGCCCCTCTTGTTCGCGCCAGAGGCCAGGCGGTATATCAGGACCGCAACTGGGTCCCGATGAGCATTTACGGAACGACCGCCGATTACCTCGATGTCCGGGACTGGACCGATTTGGATCAGGGCGAGATTTTCACCGACAAAGACGTTCGTAATTCGACAAAGGTATGTCTTATCGGCCAGACGATTGCGCGGGAGCTTTTCCAGGGTAATTCGCCGATAGGAAAAGAAATGCGGGTTCTGAACATATCATTTAAGGTCGTCGGAGTCCTCAGCAGCAAAGGCGCAAATATGATGGGTATGGACCAGGACGACATTATCCTTGCGCCATGGACGACTATAAAATTCAGGGTCGGCGCTTCGTCTTCAACATCGAGCAGCACATCATCAAGCACAACATCGACGACAAGCTCTCCAAGCCAGTTATATCCTAATTCATTAACTTCTCTATACCCGGTGCCTTCGGACACGCAGGCGGCGGATAATCCTCAGCCGGTGCGGTTCACCAACGTTGACCAGATTGTGGCTGCGGCGAATTCCACGGCTGAAATTCCTCAGGCAATAGACCAGATAACCGCCCTTTTGCGAGAACGTCATCGTATACGCGACCCTAAAGACGATGATTTTAATATCCGCAATATGACCGAGATGACAAATGCGTTATCTTCCACAACGACACTTATGACTAAGCTCCTGCTTGCTGTAGCGCTTATTTCTTTGATTGTCGGCGGGGTGGGAATAATGAACATAATGCTGGTATCAGTTACGGAGCGGACGCGGGAAATAGGTTTACGAATGGCGGTTGGCGCAAGGGCGAAGGATATCCTGCGACAGTTCCTGATAGAAGCCGTGGTTCTGTGTCTTGCAGGCGGGATTTTGGGTATTATCCTGGGCTGTGGCGGGTCGTATCTTATAACCCGCTTTTTGCGCTGGCCCACGGAAACATCAATGGCGGCCATTGTAGCTTCGGTTGTCGTCTCAGCAAGCGTTGGAATCGTTTTCGGCTATTACCCGGCATGGAAGGCATCTCGTCTGGACCCGATTGAGGCATTACGATACGAATGAAAAACATACATTACAAAATCATTGTTGTCCCTGTATTTTGTCTTTACCTGCTGATGCAGGCGGGATGCACGGTTGGCCCCGATTACAAACCACAGGATGCAAACACCCCTGCAGGCTGGGTAGGAACGAAAAATGCCGCATCGCCGGATACAACGCTGCTGAAATGGTGGACGGAATTTAACGACGCCAACCTCACGTCATTAATCGAACGCGCGATGAAATCGAATCTCGACCTCAGGCAGGCCGAGGAACGAATTCGCCAGGCCAGGGCCGCAAGCGGCGTTGCAAACGCAGGATTCTGGCCCACCGCCGACGCAACCGGAAGTTTAAAACGCAGCCGTACACCTGCTTCTACAATCGCGCCGGCAACAATGACTAACCTGTTTCAGGCAGGTCTTGACGCCGCGTGGGAGCTTGATATATTCGGAGGGACAAGGCGGAATATCGAGGCAGCCGAGGCCGACATTCGGGCGTCTATCGAGGACCGACGCGACGTTCTGGTGACTCTTGTATCCGAACTGGCGATTAACTACGTTCAACTCCGCGGCTATCAGCAGGAAATAATCATCGCCCAGAACAACCTCAAGGCACAGCAGCAAAGCGCCGAGGTGGTTCACAAACGTTATGAAGGCGGCTTCGTCAGCGCGCTTGACGTCGCAAACGCCGACGCACAGGTCGCCACGACAATGTCTCAAATTCCTTTACTGGAAACCTCCGCGCAACAAACGATTTACAATATCAGCGTGCTGCTTGGGCAGGAGCCCGCGTCTTTGCTGGAAGAGCTTTCCCCTGCCTCATCGATACCCCTTACGCCGCCCGAAGTGCCGACTGGTCTGCCGTCGGAGATACTCCGTCGTCGTCCCGATATCAGGCGAGCCGAGGCACAAATTCATTCCGCTACTGCCCTTATAGGCGTTGCGACGGCGGATTTATTTCCGAAGTTTAATCTTGCCGGCAATATAGGCGTCAGCGCATCGAAACCCGGCGACCTGCGCTGGAACCAGCGTTCGTGGTCATTTGGACCGTCGGCAAGCTGGGAGATATTCAACGCGGGCCGGGTAAGTTCCAATATCGAGGTCCAAAAGGCGCTCCAGCAACAGGCAGTGCTTACTTATAAAAAGGCCGTCCTGACTGCCATTCAGGACGTCGAGAACGCCCTTATCGCATATACCAATGAACAGGAGCATCACAAGGCGCTTATTGACGCCGTCACAGCAAACCGAAGGGCCGTTGATCTCTCCACCCAGCTTTATGTCGAGGGACAGACCGACTTCCTCAGTGTACTTGTAGCACAAGGGTCGCTTTATAGTTCCGAAGATGCCCTGGTTCAAAGCACACGTAATCTCTCTACGGATTTGATCGCGCTCTACAAAGCCCTCGGAGGGGGCTGGGACAGCCAGTCGCCGGACAGCGATTAGTCCTATAATACAACAGCAAGAACCTTTTCTCCTAATTCGCCCATTTTAAGTAAATACTGTCGCCGAAATTGACGAAAGACAATTGTAAGGGGTTTTGAAATCCGGTTCTGTTTGAGCATAATATATATGGAGCAATGCCGCTATTTTTCGGCAGTTTGACAAAAGGAGCGATGAAATGGGAATTCAGGATTTATCGGAAAATACACTTCTTGTTGACGCGTCTCCGGAACCGAGCTTGAACGAAGAGCTTGCGAACGTTACTGACGTGGTGCGTGAAAGAGGTGATTGCGACGTTATCATTGACTTCAAACGCGTGGATATCGTCACGTCATCGAGCTTGTCAAAGCTCCTTAAACTGCGGAAGCTGCTGATGGATTGCAACCACACGCTGGTGTTGTGCAGTGTGGCGACGGCGACAAAGGGAATCTTTTCGGTAACCGCGCTCGATGGCGTATTCACAATGGTGCTCAACCAGGTCGCGGCACAGGCGTCAATAGACACCCAAACCGCAAACCTGCGGCTCTAATGAACATAACCTTTTCTGTCACCAAAGCCCCGTCCAGGTAAACCCGAACTGGGCTTTTTTTATGCCAAAATAGCGTCATAAAAACTCTTTCGCCCCCCCGTCAGGACTCGGGACAATCGAATGAGGCCTTGCAAAAGGGGCATACGAGCCGCATAATGAAGGAAGAATCATTTTAAGAAAGGTTTGTTATGAAAATTGCGTATTTCGATTGTTTTTCCGGCGCGGCAGGCGATATGATTGTCGGGGCGATGCTCGACGCAGGGCTGGATTTCGAGTTCCTCAAGAGCCAGATTGCAACTTTGGGTTTGAAGGACCTCGGCCTGAAGGTCGATGAAACGAAACGCGCTGGCCTGCGCGCGATGCACTTTATCCCCCTTGTCAAAGAGGAACACCACCATCGTCACCTTAGCGACATAATCAAAATCATCAATGGCAGCAAAATAGGCGAAAAGCCAAAGCAAACGGCCATCGCCATATTTGAACGTCTGGCAAAGGCGGAGGCAGCGGTGCACGGCAAAGAGCCAAATGATATTCATTTTCACGAGGTCGGCGCATTAGATTCGATTGTCGATATCGTATCAGCCGCAATTGGATTTGACGCACTCGGAATAGAAAAGGTTTATTGCTCGACGCTGGCAGTCGGAGGCGGACAGGTCAAAGCGACCCACGGGATAATGCCGGTGCCTGCGCCGGCGACAGCGGAATTGCTGAAGGGTGTGCCGACAGTCGGCGGGCCGATTGATAAGGAATTGCTCACGCCAACCGGAGCAGCAATCCTTACAACGGTCGCAGAAGATTTTGGTGTAATGCCTCCAATGAAAATTGAGGCGACAGGTTACGGGGCGGGAACATTAGACAGCGAGCACGTGCCAAATGTTGTGCGCCTGATTCTGGGCCAGTCGGTGGAAGATTCGGCGACAACAACCGACAGGGTTTGTCTGCTTGAGACAAATATCGACGACATAACAGGCGAGATAATTGCGCACACGATGGACAAACTTCTTACGGCTGGAGCTTTGGATGTGTTTACAACGCCGATTGTTATGAAGCAGGCCCGCCCTGCCGTCAAACTGACCGTCATCTGCCAGACAGCCGACATCACCCGGCTGGAAGAAATGATTTTCGAGGCAGGGATTACATTCGGTATCCGCAGGCAAATCGTCGAGCGAAGCAAATTAGCGAGGGAGTTTGTAACGGTGGCGACGCGATTCGGGAATATAAAAATCAAGGTCGGAAAACGGGACGGCAAAATTGTTGCTGTCAAGCCCGAATTCGCGGACTGCGCCAGGGCAACACAGGAGCATAACGTGAGCGTCAAGGAGGTTATGCAGACGGCAATCACAGAATTTAAAAAGACCAAATAGTTGTTCTAACACGAAGCGAGACGAACGAAGTAATCTCGCCTGCGGCGGATAAATCTAAATCGCTGAATGCAAGGTTTTTCAACGGCCTCACAGTTACCTGTATTTTGCCCACCTGCGGTTTTATCATCAGTTTATTGTTGTTTACCATCTTTAGCTGAGTGGGTATACTCGCTACTATGAAAATTAAATCATTATTGGTTTTGATACTTATGCCGGTTTTGTCGCTAACGATAGCGGCCAACGCGGCTGAACCTAACAACGTGGGAAACATACTAAAGGGAAACGGCTTCGACTGGCTCTTTGGTAAATGGGAAACGATAAGCGATTCGAATCAAAAGTTTGAAGCAGAGTTTGAACTGGAAGCTGATGGTTATGCAATTTCTATAGAGGCGAAAGCCGGTAAAAATGAACATACCGGTATTGTCTATTATTCACCGGTTCAAAAGGCGATTCTTTATACGGGCATTGACAGCTCAGGCCGCATCTATACAGGGACGTGGGAAATAAGAGGCGACAAACTTATCTTAAACATTGAGCTGACTGTTCCCGACGGCGCAACAAGCCATTTTGTCAGGTATCTCTCAAAGGTTGATACCGATACGATAAAATCGGTTACTTATAATGTTGTCGATGGCAAACGCTCCGAAGAGCCGATCGGCACACTCGTATTCAAGCGCGATAAATAAAACAATAGCCGCTGCTCTTTCCTCAACCCCAAATTCTCCCCGAACGGCTGATTACACCCCTGCGTATTAAAGAGTAGAAGTAATATGAGGGCATAAAAATGAAGCTCAAATACGCGGGAATCGCGGTTTTAGGTATTGCGTTGGCTGCATTGGCTGTGCAAAAGGGAGAAAAACAAATGACTACCAATAAACTGACTCCCGAAGAAGAATATGTAATTGTGAACAAGGGCACCGAAGCCCCCTTCTCAGGAGAATACCTCAACAACAAAGAACCGGGCACATACGTCTGCAAGCGTTGCGGTGTGCCTCTCTATCGCAGTAGCGACAAATTCGACGGGCATTGCGGCTGGCCCTCTTTCGACGACGAAATCGCCGGCGCAGTAAAACGCGTCCCAGACCCCGACGGCTCTCGCACTGAGATTATTTGCGCCAATTGCGGTGCACATCTCGGCCATGTATTCACAGGCGAGGGCCTCACTGACAAAGACATAAGACATTGCGTCAATTCAATTTCGCTCGTTTTTGTTCCAGCCGCAAAAGCAGACGCCAACGACCCCAACAGCAAACCTTCCACAAAGGCATATTTCGCGGGCGGCTGCTTCTGGGGCGTCGATTATTGGCTCAAGTCCGCTCCGGGCGTCATCTCAATCCGCGCCGGCTATATGGGTGGAACCACAAAGCATCCCACCTACGAGCAGGTCTGCACGGGCAAAACCGGGCACTGCGAAACTGTCGAGGTCGTCTTCGACCCCAACAAGACCGCTTACGAGGACCTCGCCAAGCTCTTTTTCGAAATCCACGACCCCACTCAGCGTAACCGTCAGGGGCCTGACGTCGGCTATCAATACCGCTCCGCCATTTTCTACGCGGACCAACAGCAAAAGCAAATTGCTGAACGCCTGATTGAGCAGTTAAAGAAAAAAGGCCTTAAAGTCGTTACATCGGTTGAGCCTGCAAAAGAATTCTGGCCCGCCGAGGACTACCACCAGGACTACTACGGCAAGAACGCCGGCCAGCCCTATTGCCACTTCCGAACCAAGCGTTTCTAATCGAGCGCATTTCGCCCCTCAACTTGTCCGCCTATGGCGGATTTATTGAGGGGTTCAGCTATCGCAACTTATTGTGTGGGTTTATCGGCGCTGTTTATAAGGTTCGGCCTTCTCTCTTCAATCTCTTCTCAAGCCGTTTCTCTTTTAACGTTTTTTGCGGCTTCTTTTTTACATCTTTTTTAACATCATGACCTTTGGACATACATTATCCTTTCCTGATACTTCGTATTCAATAGTTTCCCAAACAACAGGGACAACTGTTTCAATTCTACCCATGCCCCGCTTTTTTTCAACGCCAAAATTCTCCGCTGTTTTGCCTTGACATTCTTTTTCCCCTAAACTAAATACCCAACAATAAGCGTTGGATTTATTATGTTTGGCATCACAAATGATTACACGGCAAGTAACAGAACCGCATCGAGTTAAGGGCAATTCCCGCCGAATAATCAATAATCATTTATCAATAATCGATTTGGTCTGGAACATAACGTTGAGGTCCGCCGTATACCCCTATTAGACGCGGTTTTTTTGGGGGGGGGTGAAAAAAAATAAAAAAATTTCATAAAAAATTGTTGACGCACAGTCGATAATCCAATATGCTTGATGTGCTGATGCTGGTGTTAACGCTTTTATATGCCAGTACGGATTTATCCGGCGTAGCATTAGCGAAGACGGATGTGGGTGGAAAGAGTAGGTGAAATTGAACAGCAATTTCAGAGTGTTGAAGGTTTTGCCTTAGCTGAAGGGGCGGAATAGTATCTAAGTAACCGCTGGCAGTTAGGCAGCGGTTTTTTTATTGCTCTTTTTTAAGTGTATAGTTAAACTATTCGACCTTGACCGATTAGTTTTCAGTGATGAGCGTTGAGTTTTGAGTTGTTTTTCGTGACCCAAAACTAAAACTAAAAACTCGAAATTATTGTCGTTCGGGCTCGTAGCTCAGTCGGTTAGAGCGCACGCCTGATAAGCGTGAGGTCGGAAGTTCGATTCTTCCCGGGCCCACTCGGAATTTAAGATTTGAGACCTGTTCTCCGTAGCTTTAGCGAAGGGGGATTTCAAATCTGATATTTCCGTAATAGGGGCTCCGGGGACGTAGCTCAACTGGGAGAGCGTTGGCTTTGCAAGCCAGAGGTTGCCGGTTCGATCCCGGTCGTCTCCATTGAATTCGCCAAAGGCGAATTCAATGCCCTGAGCAAATTCCGATTTGTCGGGATGCGTCGAAGGGCATAGTTTTACCCCCCCTTCTCATTAGGGGGCAGCAGGTTAGCCCAAAGGTTAATCCTTTGGGTTATCTGGTACAGTTGTTTGACAAGTTAATATGCGGGTGTAGTAAATTTTTTTGGTCTTTCTAATACGTGGTGTTCCATCTTTCACAAAGTGGAGCGCAATGTCTGGATATTTTTTTTGGCGATTACTCATTATGACCAATCAAAGATTGATATGGTCAAGTTACTAAGAGTGTATGGGGAATGTCTTGGTGCCGAGAGGCGATGAAGGACGTGGCTGACTGCGATAAGTCCGGGGCAGGTGTCGAGCAACCGTTAATCCCGGAATCTCCGAATGGGGAAACCCGACATGACTGGGCAACCAGTTCTTGTCATCTCCGGCTGAATGTATAGGCCGGCTGAAGCGAACGCAGGGAACTGAAACATCTAAGTACCTGTAGGAAAAGAAATCAACCGAGACTCCGTCAGTAGCGGCGAGCGAAGACGGATATAGCCCAAACCAGGAAGCTTGCTTCTTGGGGTTGCGGGCGCTGATTAGGAGTTACAAAGGTAACGCAAGCAGAATCTTCTGGAAAGTTGAGCCATAGCAGGTGATAGCCCTGTATGCGACTGCGTGCACCCTCCGTTACATCAGCGTTCCAGAGTAGCACGGAGCTCGTGGAACTCCGTGCGAATCAGGGGGGCCCACCCTCCAAGGCTAAATACTACTCGGCAACCGATAGTGAATCAGTAGGGCGATTGAACGATGAAAAGAACCCCTATTAGGGTAGTTAAAAGAACCTGAAACCATACACTTACAAGCTGTGGAAGTCCTATGACCCGTCTTCGGGCGGGTAATGGATGACCGCGTGCCTTTTGCTTAATGAACCGGCGAGTTACCGTTTGTGGCAAGGTTAATCCCCTAAGGGGAGTAGCCGTAGCGAAAGCGAGTCTGAATAGGGCGATATAGTCGCAGGCGGTACGACGCGAAACCACGTGATCTACTCATGGCCAGGATGAATCAGCCGTAAAAGGCTGAGGAGGTCCGAACTCATTAACGTTGAAAAGTTATGGGATGAGCTGTGAGGAGGAGTAAAAGTCTAATCAAACGTGGAGATATCTCGTACTCTCCGAAATAGCTTTTGGGCTAGCCTTGAGGAAGTACTTTACGGGGGTAGAGCTACTGAATGGGGTTAGGGGCCTACCCGGTCACCTGCCCCAACCAAACTCCGAATACCGTAAAGTGTACCTCGGGAGTCAGTCTACGGGAGATAAGTTCCGTGGTCGAAAGGGAAACAACCCAGCCCGCCAGCTAAGGTCCCAGAATCCTGCTAAGTTATTAAGGAAGTTGGATTGCGGAGACAGCCAGGATGTTGGCTTAGAAGCAGCCACCATTTAAAAAGTGCGTAATAGCTTACTGGCCGAGCAGTCCGGCGCCGATAATGATCGGGAATAAGCAGGATACCGAAGCTGCGGATTACCAGACGGGTTCGCCTGTCTGGCAGTGGTAGGAGAGCGTTGCTGCCAGCATAGAAGCCGCACGGAGACGAGCGGTGGAGCGGCAGCAAGTGATTATGCCGGTATGAGTAACGATAAAACAGGTGAGAATCCTGTTCGCCGAAAGCCTAAGGTTTCCTGGGGAAGGTAAATCCGCCCAGGGTTAGTCGGTCCCTTAGTTGAGGCCGAAAGGCGTAGACGATGGACAGCAGGTTAATATTCCTGCACTATGTACCAAAGGTTATAACTGTGGGGGCGACGCGGAAGCAACGGTTGGAAGCCGACTAGTAGTGGCTATTGTGCCCGTGTTGTTGTCGGTTGGTAAATCCGCCGACACAAAACAATACGGGACCGCGAGGGCCGATTTAAGATGCCTGAGCAACCCGAAATTCCGCCAAGAAAAACCTCAAACAGGACAATGGTGCTTAACCGTACTAAAACTGACACAGGTAGGCAAGGAGAATATCCTAAGGCGCTCGAGAGAACCGTCCTTAAGGAACTAGGCAATTTGACCCCGTAAGTTCGCAATAAGGGGTCCCTACAGGGGCATTTAAGCAATTAGGTGCCTGCTGAGGGCGCAGTGAAGTGGCTCTGGCGACTGTTTATCAAAAACACAGTTCTCTGCTAACTCCAAAAGAGGATGTATAGAGAATGACGCCTGCTCGGTGCTGGAAGGTCAAGGAAGTCGGTCATTGGGTAGCAATACCTGAAAAGCTGGCGACCGAAGCCCCAGTAAACGGCGGCCGTAACTATGACGGTCCTAAGGTAGCGAAGTTCCTTGTCGGGTAAGTTCCGACGTGCATGAATGGCGTAACGACTGGAGTAGTGTCTCAAGGACGGACTCGGTGAAATTGTAGATGCGGTGAAGATACCGCATTCCCGCGGCAAGACGGAAAGACCCCATGAACCTTTACTGTAGCCTGGTATTGATGCCTGACATAACTTGCGTAGGATAGGTGGGAGGCGATGATGTCCCGATTTCGGTCGGGGCGGAGCCACCGTTGAAATACCACCCTTGTTCTGTTTGTCATCTAACCGTGACCCGTGAAACCGGGCATGGTACAGTGCCAGGTGGGCAGTTTGACTGGGGCGGTCTCCTCCTAAAGAGTAACGGAGGAGTTCAAAGGCATACTCAGCGCGGTTGGCAATCGCGCTTGGAGCGCAAGGGCAAAAGTATGCTTGACTGCAAGACTTATAGGTCGAGCAGGTGCGAAAGCAGGACCTAGTGATCCGGCGATTCTGTGTGGAAGGGTCGTCGCTCAACAGATAAAAGGTACTCTGGGGATAACAGGCTGATCTCCCCCGAGCGTTCATAGCGGCGGGGAGGTTTGGCACCTCGATGTCGGCCCATCGCATCCTGGGGCTGAAGGCGGTCCCAAGGGTTGGGCTGTTCGCCCATTAAAGCGGTACGCGAGCTGGGTTCAGACCGGCGTGAGCCAGGTCGGTCCCTATCTGCCGTGGGCGCAGGAATCTTGATGGAAATATTTCCTTAGTACGAGAGGATTAGGAAGTACTGACCGCTGGTGTACCGGCTGTCCTGCTAAGGGCACCGCCGGGTAGCTATGTCGGGAAAGGATAACCGCTGAAAGCATCTAAGCGGGAAGCCCCCTCCAAGATTATGATTCCAGTGACTTCGGTCACAAAGAGCCCTGGTAGACCACCAGGTTGATAGGCCGGATGTGTAAGGCGAGAGATCGCTTCAGCTAACCGGTACTAACGCTCAATTACTTGACCATATCATTCTTTGGTTGTTCGGAGTAAATCGACAATATCTGGATGATTGTGCCCACTTTAATTAATAGTACCACCCGCATATTAACAGTTTTTAGTGTTTAGTGTTGAGTTTTAAGTTTTTTGAAAACTGAATACGTACCCGGCGAAAGTCGGGGATAAAGAATTTCCTGGTGAATTTACTGACGGGGAAACGCCTGATCCCTTTCCGAACTCAGAAGCTAAGCTCGTTAGGCCGATGGTAGTCCGCAAGGGTGAGAGTAGGTATCGCCAGGAATTACGAGGCCGGTCAATTATTGACCGGCCTCTCCTTTTTTAACCACAGATTCCACAGATAATGAAATCAGAAAACCAGTTGATATCGACAATCAGCAATCGCAAATTGGAAATTCAGTTAATCAGCAATCCGCAATTTGAACGGTCTTCAGGCCTTCTTGGCAATCTGGTCTAATCGTTGTATTATCTCTATGCACGCCCTGCTGTTGTGATAGGGGCACTTCCACTCCGAGACCTTGGGTTTCGTCTTATCGACGTTGCCCTTTGCGTCAATCGTCCAGAACCACTCCCCGCCCTTCTTATCGACGACGTAATCCTCGATGAACTGCCAGATATTTTGCGCGACGTCAAAATATTTCTGCTCGCCGGTCAACTGATAGGCGTTCAAATATCCCACAACCGCCTCCGCCTGCACCCACCAGTCCTTTCCGGAATTGCTGACGCCGTTCAGGTTTGCTTCATAGAACATACTCTTATTATTGTCCAGGCCTCTTTCATACGTTGATTCGGCCAGTTTCAGCGCCATCCGCTTAAGCTTCTCTATCGTTTTCGGCTTGCCGAAAATCTCCGCGTCCCTTTGCGCCAGCCAGCTTGTCTCAATATCGTGCCCAAATGAAATCATCTGACTCTTGGGATACCAGTTCTCATCGAAGAACAACTGGCAATACGTCCCATACGGGTGCAGGATATAGTCGGCGAATATATCGAGCATTTCGCCGACGCGCTGGCCGACCAGCTCATCCTTGTTCACATCGTATAAATTGGCGATGCCTTCCAGCACGTGAAGCGACGTATTCATTGATTTAGGGGCAGCCATATCTCCAGAACTGAGCTGCTGGGTTTTTGACTTCGTCCAGTCGCGGTCGTATTTCTCGAAATAACCCTTATATTGCTTGTCCCAGACGAATTTTTCCAGCAGGCCGAAAAGTTCCATCGCCCTGGCGAGCGCCTCCTTGTCGCCGCTTGCCCTGTAGTATTCCGAAAGCGAGTATATCCCGAACCCCTGCCCGTAAACCAGTTTCTGGTTATCTATGGGTTTACCCTGCCAGTCCAGCAGCAAGTACATACCGCCGTTGTCCTTGTCCCAGAAATATTCCATAACATAGTCGTATGCCCGCTTTGCCAGGGCCAGGTGTTCCTGCTTTTTCTCGAACACGTAAAGCGTGGAGAACGTCCAGAGAATCCGGGTATTGAGTATCAGTCCTTTTGGCGCCTTTTCGTCTATTACGCCGTCGTTGTTCATCCTGCCGATGAACCCCCCTTTCGGGTCAATAGCTCGCTGCGACCAGAACGGCACAATATCCTCATCGAGTTCCTTTTGGACCCTGTTTTTGAATTCCCCGACTACTTTGATATCCATATCTTGCCTCCACACATTAAATTATGGATTATTTGCCGGCTGCCGTTCAAATTCATACCGCAATTCTGTTTTCTCGGATTAGAAAATATAAACCCGTGTTCGCGAGACATTTTAGACAAGACACGGATGATTGTCAAACGAGGACTTATGTCGCCAACTGAATCACAACGATACGACAACCGTAGTTCTGCCGTCTAATTTGCTTGCAAAGCAAGGGCGGACACGTATAATTACGCCGTTGAACGTTGCGTTATAGACGATATTTGTGTTCAACAATCGCGGCTGTAGCTCAACTGGATAGAGCGTTGGTCTACGGAACCAAAGGTTGGGGGTTCGAGCCCCTTCAGCCGCATTGAGAGGATTGCTGATTTCTGATTTAACTGCCAAAAGCATCTCTTGGCAATCAATCACACGTTGAAGCGGAAGTTGATTATGTCGCCATCGCGGACGACGTACTCTTTGCCTTCGAGGCGGAACTTGCCCGCGGCCTTGACGGCCTTTTCATCGCCTAACTGCTTTATGTCACTGTAAGCGAAGGTTTCGGCGCGAATGAAGCCGCGTTTGATATCGGAGTGGACCTTGCCGGCGGCGTCGTGAGCAATTGTGCCCTGCTTAATGGGCCAGGCACGGACCTCATCGGGGCCGACGGTGAGGAAGCTAATCAGGCCAAGCGTCTTGAAACAGGCGTGGACGAACTTGCCCGCGGCGGATTCGGTGATGCCTAAATCAGCCATAAATTGTGTTCTGCTCTCGGCGTCAAGTTGCGACAACTCATATTCGAGCTTCGCGCAGACGCTGATTATGGGCGTTGAGGTATCGCCGGGGATTTCCAGTTTCTGTTCCTGTGCGCCCTCGCCGATATTTACGGCGACGACCATTGGCTTGAGAGTCAGGAAACCAAGCGCCCTTACCATTTCCAGTTCGGCCTCGTTAGTAACAACGGAACGGATGGGCTTTTCGGATTCAATAGCGGCCTGAAGCTTTTTGTGAAGCTCAAGCTCGGCTTTGTCGTGGGCCTGGGTCTTGGTGGGCTTGTGGATTTCCTTTTCGAGCTTTTCAATACGCGTCGTTACAACCGCAAGGTCTGTAAGCAATAGCTCGGTGCGGAGGTCGATGAGGTCTTTGGCAGGATTGGCGGAATTTTCATACGCACCAATGACCAGAGCAATCATATCGACGGTGCGAATCTGGTCGATGAGGCGCCTTGCGGCCGCCCTGCCGTGGTCGTCGGCAAAATTGAGGCCTGGGACGTCGAGACATTCAATTGTCGCGTAAACGGTTTTCTTTGGTTTGTAATGGCCTGTGAGCCAGACGATTCTTTCATCGGGAGAGGCGACGACGGCCTGCTCAATGTTCGTAGTCCCCGCGGGCAACATCTGTTTGCCGCTGATTGCGGAAAATAACATGCTCTTGCCCGATTGCATCAAACCAAGTAACGCGACTTTCAAATGGTAATCTCCTTCGTTTTATAATTTTGGACGAGTTTGATTATAAATGAGTTATGAGTGAAAAACAAGGGCGTTCAATCCGGACGGGAGTTCATCAGTTCAGTTATCTCGGCGAGTGTCGGCGGTTCATATACGGACGGGAAGCGGAGGCAGGAGACAGCGGCGGTAGCGGAGGCGAAGCGAACGATCTCCAAATCGGACCAGCCCTTCAATATGCCATATACGACGCCCGCACGGAATGTGTCGCCTGCGGCCAAGGTATCGACCACGGTGATTTGGTATGGCTGAAACGTCTTAATTGCTTTCCCGGCAGAGGCGAACAAAACGGACCGACTGCCAAAGGTGAAAATTATCAGGCCGGCGCAGTTTGGCTGGTATTGCCGGAGCAACGTTTCGTATTTGACGCCGGGGTATTCGCGGTCGAGAAATTCCCGCGAACAGACGAGCGCCCTTGCCCCCTTGGCGATAACAGTATCGAAACGACTGTCGATGGTCACATAGTCCTTACGATGCTTGAGGCATAGGCGGGCGACTTCTTCGGATTCTGAGCCGAAGAATGGGTCGAGGGCAACGCATTTGGCTGATTTGATCGCCTGTTCATTTGGTTTGTTCCAGAATTTGTGTCCACCGAAGAGATAATCGACAAACCAGCCGAAGACGGTGCGGGTATCGCCATCGCAGAAGACGATATCTCGCCAGCCGGGGAAGCCGGGCTGATGATGCAGAAGGGAACAATCGACGTTGCGTTTTTGCAGATATTCGCAAAGGGGTTCGGCGGTCGAATCGCCGAGGAAGGGACCATCGAGCGTTACGGGGACACCGAGGTTACTTAACACGATGGCGCCGTTGGCCGCCTCGCCGCCCGGGATGACAAAAGTGCGGGTGATTTCCTGATAGCCGTCCGCTGAGGGGAATTTCGCCTTCAACTGGTGAATAGTTGAAAGCAAGGTCATGCCATACAGATATACGTCGGAGTTATTCATTTATAAACGGAATTACCATAACAGTCATAAGCGACGATGGCGGGGAAGTCGACGACTTCCAGACGCCTGATTGCCTCAGTGCCGAGGTCTTCGTAGGCGATAATCTCGGCGGAGGTAATGTGTTTGGCAAGCAAGGCCCCCGCTCCGCCTATGGTTGAAAGGTGAACGGCGCAATGCTGCTTGAGGGCATCGCGGACGGCCTGATTGCGATAGCCCTTGCCGAGCATCGCTTTGAGACCCGCGGCGATAAGCGCGGGGCTGAAGGCATCCATCCTTGCGGAAGTTGTCGGGCCTGCGGAGCCGATTGGTCTGCCGGGAGGAGCGGGAGTCGGGCCGCAGAAATAGATGAGGGCACCTTTGATATCAAAAGGCAACGATACCCCTTTGTTAATCGCTTCACAAAGGCGTTTATGGGCCACATCGCGGGCGGTATATATTGTGCCCGCAATGATGACTTCGTCGCCCGCTTTGAGCGAGCGGATAAACGCATCCGTCAACGGCGGTCTGATTAGTTTCACAGCCATACTCGAAGAAGTTTAACGCAGGTCGGCAATTATTTCAATTAGGAAGTATGCGCGGTATAATGATGTGTTATGGCGAAATATCCGATATTTCTGGATTTGAACGGCAGGCGGGTCGTTATCATCGGCGGCGGCAGTGTGGCTACGAGAAAGGCGGAGATGATTCTGTGCAGCGGCGCACGCTTAGTCGTAGTAGCCCCGCGTCTCGATGAGACGCTTCGCGGGGTATGCACTGGGAGTAAAGCGGAACTAATAGAAAGCAAATACTCTAAAGATTACCTCGCAGGGGCAACAATTGTGATAGCGGCGACGAATGATGAGGCGTTAAACAGGCAGATTTACAAGGACTGTCAACAGCTTGAGATATTGTGCAACGTGGTCGATTCGCCGGGACTTTGTGATTTTTATGTGCCGGCCGTAGTGCAGCGAGGGGATTTGCAGATTGCGATAGGAACTGGGGGGAAAAGCCCTGCTTACGCGGGACACCTGCGAAAGAAACTGGAAAATATATTTACCGATAAACACGGCGAATTCCTCGCCCAGCTCGAGGCGATTCGAGGATTCATAATCGAAAAATCAGCAGACGCATCAGAACGTAAAGCCATATTGGGGAAACTTGCTGGTGATGAGTCGTTTGAATACTTTCTGCACAATGGGCCTGAGCAGTGGCGTAAAAGAGCAGAGGAACAAATAATATTCCACATTAGCAACAAATAATGTCACACGGCCACGTTTTGGCACAATCCAAATCTATGACAAGAAGAATCGAATTATTGGCGCCGGCAAAGGACGCGGTGACGGCGATAACAGCAATACAATGCGGCGCAGACGCGGTCTATATGGGAGCACAACGCTTCGGGGCACGCGAGGCAGCGTATAACACCATTGAATCGATAAAGCAGGTCGCGGATTTCGCCCACCAGTATTACGCGAAGGTTTACGTTACGCTGAATACGCTTTTGAAGGATGATGAGCTTGCGCCGGCGGAGATGATGATTGGCCAGCTTAAAAAAATCGGAATCGACGGGCTGATTATCCAGGATACAGGGCTATTGGAATCGGACCTGCCCGGCCTGCCGATAATCGCGAGCACGCAAATGAATAACGATACGCCTGAGAAGGTGCGATTCCTGCAGGACGTCGGCTTTTCGCGGGCGATACTGGCAAGGGAACTGACGCTCGAACAAATCAGGCAAATCCGCAAGGCGACAACAATCGAGCTTGAGTGCTTCATACACGGGGCGCTGTGCGTTGGGGCGAGCGGGCAGTGCTATATGAGCTACGCAATCGGCGGGCGAAGCGGCAACCGGGGACAATGCGCACAGCCCTGCAGAAGGATATACAGCGTCAAAGACCAACAGGGCAAAATAATCGCCAAAGACAGACACTTATTATCAGTGAAGGATTTGAACCTGTCGCAGCATCTGGAAGAGCTGATTGACACGGGGGTTGATTCGTTCAAGATTGAAGGACGATTGAAGGACGCGGCATACGTCGCGAACACCGTGAGTTTTTATCGCAGGCGATTGGACGAAATCATAGCGAAGAAGAAACTCAAACGTGCATCTTCAGGAACAACGCGAATCGATTTTGAGCCAAATCCGGAGAAGACGTTTAATCGCGGATTTTCTGATTACGGCATCACAGGCAATAAAGCGAATCTGGGTTCGATTGATACGCCAAAATCGATGGGCGAATTTGTGGGCACGGTAACGGAAACAGGCAATGATTACTTCGTTATCGATGGCAAACAGGAACTGCACAACGCGGACGGACTTTGCTTTTTTGACAGACAGAAGAATTTGGCCGGGACGGTCATCAATCAGGTTGAGGGCAACAAAATTTACCCGCAAAAAATGCAGGATATAAGCAAGGGGCAGAAGATTTATCGAAATTACGATTACGAGTTTTATCGCAAGCTAACGGGCCGATCAGCGGAACGAAGAATCGGGCTGTCGATGGTTATGCGTGAGTCGGCTGATGGTTTGATTCTGAGCGGGACGGATGAAGATGGCAATGAGGCAACGGTAGAAATAAGCGGAGATAAGCAGCCGGCGTTGAAAAAAGAGCAGGCAAGACAAACCATTATCACGCAATTAGGCAAGCTGGGGAATACGATTTTTGAATGTTCGGAGGTGCGGGTTGAGACGCCGGACGTATATTTTCTGCCCGTGTCACGATTGAACGCGGCGAAACGGGAGCTGGCTGAGAAAATGCTTGAGGCAAGAGAAGTAAATCGGCCTCGCATGGCTGGTCATATCCTGAAAAATGATGTGCCCTACCCGCAGAAAGAACTGAACTTCAGAGGCAACGTTCTCAACAAAAAAGCGGAGGAGTTTTATCATCGCCACGGCGTTGAGACAATAGAGCCAGCGGCGGAGTCGGGGCTGGATTTATCGGGCAAGGTGGTAATGACGACGAAATACTGCCTGCGGGAAGAGCTGGGACTTTGCGAAGGTAAAACGAAGAACGAATCATTAATCCTTGTTGATGAGGACGACAGGGAATACGAAGTGAACTTCCGCTGCGGCAAATGCGGAATGGAAATAATTTTTGGGCGCAAAAAATGACCCCCAGGCAGGCTTGGGGGTTAAACATTTTTAAGATTCGATTTTGTCGATGGTAACGCGGAGGTATTTCTGGCGATGGCCGGTTTTCTTGTTGTAGTTTTTTCGCCTGCGAGTGTACTGCGACTGAATCTTCTCGCCCTTAACCACCGCTTCCTGTGCCGAGGTTTTGAATGATGCGATGACCTTTGCGCCTTTGAGGTATGGGGCGCCGATCTTGATGTCCGAGCCATCGCTGATAAGCAGGACCTTGTCAAGTTCGAGCTTTTTCGCGTCCGGGGCAACTTCTGTCAACTCGATATCGAGCGACTCGCCCTTTTCGACTTTATATTGTTTACCGCCTTGTTCGATTACTGCGTACATTCCAAGCACTCCGACGTTCAAATTAAAACATCCGTAAAAGCCGAGTATTATAGCAACTGCGGTATTGCAGTAAAGAGAAATATCGGATATTTTTGAAGGAAAGAAACATTCATAGAACTGGATTCCCGCTCCGCCACAGGCGGATAAATTTCGCGGGAATGACAAAGGCAATAAGGAAACAATTAAATGCAGATAGCGATGATAGGCGACAGGATGATGGGTATTGAGGAGGTAGGCAGCGAGCACCTTGACCGGGGAATGTTCTTCGGCGACGGGGTTTACGAGGTGCTGCGGAGCTATAATGGAAAGATTTTCGCGATAGATGACCATTTTGAGCGTTTCGCCAACAGTTTGAAGGCGATTGAAATAGCCGGCGTTGACGTCGGCGGAATCCGCTCGAAGATGCTAAAGGCGTTCGAGAAGGCGGGGATAGCCAACGCCAAGATATATTTTCATATCACTCGCGGTTCCGGGGCGAGAGACCATTTGCCGGCGGCAAACCTGAAGCCGAATTTCTTTTTGACGATTACGGAACTGAAGGATAATCCGAAACTCAAAAATGAAGGCGTCGCGGTATCGACGTATCCCGATATCCGGTGGAAGAGGTGTGATATAAAATCGCTGAATTTATTACCCAACGTCCTTGCCAAAGGCGACGCGGACAAGAAGGGATGCTGGGAGGCCGTATTTGTGGATGATAACGGGCTGATTACAGAGGGGTCGTCCTCGGCGTTTTTCGGGATTGTTAAAGGAAAGTTGCGCACGTCGCCTCTCAAGGCAAATATATTGCCCTCGGTAACACGTAAATACGTTGAGCTGGCGGCGAAGAATATCGGGCTGGGCATTTTGGAAAAATCAATGACGCCCAAAGAGGCCGCCGGTGCGGAAGAGCTTTTCCTGGCCGTGACAACAAAGGACGTAATTCCTGTTGTAAAATTCGACGGCAAAGTAACAGGCGACGGCAAACCCGGCAAGTGGACGAAGCAGCTTATCGAGGAATTCAAGAAATTTACGGCTTAATGAAGAAGCTGCTTGAGGGCACGGTAGTCGGTTTTGCCTGTGCCGAGAAGCGGAATCTGGTCGAGTTTGATTACCCGGCGGATGGAGTGGAGGCCTGACAATCCTGCGTCGCGGATTTTTTTGTTGGCTTCTTCGCGTTCGATATCGCGAGAGGTAAACAAGACAAGCTCGGGCTGTTCGGATTCTGTTGCTTCGACGGCAAGAGTCGGGCCTTTGTCGGATTCTGAGGGGTAACCAGCTTCGAGAATGGATTCGATAGCGGGCAGAGAAATCATCTCGCCGCCGAGTTTGGCAAATCTTTTGAGTCGGCCCTGGAAAGTAAGAAAGCCATCGTGGTCAACGCAGACCAAATCGCCGGTGTTATACCACGACTTACCTTCTATTTCGACGAAGGGCGATTTGCCTGAGTAATTGAGATAGCCGGCGAAAACACTTGGGCCGCGAACGAGGAGGACGCCGGTGGCGGGAAGAGAAAGCGGCTTTAATGTTGCTGAAGCAGGCCCTGCGCTGCGCTCCGTGTCGGGATGAAGCAGGAGACAATCCAGAGACGGGAGAAGTTTGCCGATGGAAAATGGCTTTGGGTCGTTTTCATCGTTGAGTGATATGATGGGCGAACATTCGGTAACGCCATAGCCCTCAAGGATGACGGCCTTTTTGCATTTCGCGGCGAGGGCATCATAAAGAGCTTTAGGACATTTTTCCGCGCCGGTTACGGCAAAACGCAGGGAGTCGAGTTGTTTTTCGGTTGCGACGCGGACAATGCCGCCGACAAACGTGGGTGTTCCCGCGAGCACGGTAACACCATAAGCGTCGATGATTTTGGCGAGGGTATCGGCCTCGGTGGGGTTGGGGGAATAGACGGCCTGGGCGCCGGCGAGCAAGGGCAGCAGCATAGTTACGGTAAGGCCGAAGGAGTGAAAAGGTGGAAGGAAACCGATAAGACGGTCAGTTTCGTAGAGCTTTACCGAGTTAAGCACGCCACGCATATTCGCGATTAAGTTTGAGTGCGAAAGCGGAACGGCCTTGGGCACTGTTTCGGAGCCGCTGGTGAAAAGGATGACGGCGGTTTGTGGAATTTTCGCGTTACGAAGGGAAGCCCAGGATAAATGTGCGGTAAGCCAGGCGGTTAGTTTCTGCCCTCGGGAGATTTTTTCACGGAACTGTTCAAGGAAACAGAACTGTGAGGAGACGGCCGAGAGGTCAATACCCTGCAAAGTAATCCTGTCAACGAGTGTTTTGCTTGTAAGGATGTGTTTGACACCAACGGAATCGAGCGAAGCGAGGATGTTTCTGGGGCCGGCGGTCCAGTTGACCATAACGGGGACCTTTTCGGCGAACAGCGTCGCCAGATAAACGATATCGGCGGTAACGGAAGCGGGCAGCATTATGCCAACGTGGTCGCCTTCGAGTTGTTTGATTAGCGGTCGAAAGGCAAGGCACGCGGTGATGATGTCACGGTATGATTTTGCGCCGGCTGTCTGGTCGGCAATAACTATGTTTCCCGGTTGACGGGCTGCCTGCTTAAGAAAAATATCGGTTACAGTATCACCCGCAGGCAAAGTGCAGCGGAGTTTAGGACATGGCTTGAACCAACCGGCGGGCACGGGTTTAATCGAAACCGTCGCCAGATAAACAAATCGCCCGCAGGCGGCGAGCATTACATCGCCAACGGTCTGCATAGCGTCGGCGTCGGCCTGTCGGAAGCCAAATTCCTTTTCGAGCCACAAGAGCAAATCAGTGCGCGCCAAGCTGTCCATTCCAAGGTCGGCGGCGAGGCGGTCAGTTTCTTTGAGATTCGAGACGCCGGAGCGCTGGGACAGTTGTTTGATAACAATTTGCCGAGTGGAATCCGGGACGGATGAGTAATCCGACTGCAAAGCAGCGGTTGTCGGCTCAGGAAGGGTTCGCGTGCCGCCTTTTTCCCAGATAGTGTAAGGAACAGAGGTATTGGGCAGAGCATCGGCGTTGTAAAAATCTTCGAGGAAACGATTGAAGGTACTGCGGTCGGCATTGCGAGGCAAATCCGGCGGCTCGCAAAATTCGATTGTGACTTTCCGGCGAGGCGCGAAAAAGATTAAACTTGCGAGCAATTGAAGTGCGCCTTTTAACAGGACAGGAACGACGAGCGGCTCCTTGCCGCTTGCCCAGCTAAACTGGCTGCCCCACAGACCACGGGTGCGAACAAGAACGACACGGGCGCCGGGTAAATTTTTCAAAATCCGTTCGACGGAGCTATTTGCGCCAAGTGATTCTTTATAACCGTGATATACCCTTCCCGCCGGCCACAACAAAAGATTGTCCCCCTGTTTAAGCCCTTCGATCGTCTCGTCAAGCACCTTTTCAATCTCTGCCTTTGCCGACGGGCCGTAGGTCGCGATGCTTGGGACGGTTCGTATGCCCCAGCGGCGGGCGAAGAAACGTATGAGTGGACGGTTGACCTGGTCCTGGTCGCCGAATCCTTTGGGAGCGAATTTGCCGTGGAGATAAGTGAACATAATAATCGGGTCGATGAGCGCAGGGTGATTGGGAAGAAAGACGATTCCGGTTTTGCCCCTGGCGGAGATTTTGTCGAGGCCGATAAGCCGAATGCGGTAACGCAGGGACAAAACCAGCTTAGATATTGTCAGCACAATAAAATCAAGCATTTTCGGCTCTCCCGCGCAGCGATATTAACAACCAGCAGGCCACCACCAATGTTAATATCGCCGAAATCGCGAAACAGTTGCTGGGCCTGATGCGCACAAGATCCAAGATATAAAAGACCGCGCCTGAAAACAATATGCCCGCAAAATCGGCAAAGTTCGACGAGGCAATCATTCTGCCTTTCATATCAGGGGCGGGCCTGATTTGAACAAAGCTGGTTACCGGAATCGAAAATATCCCGCCAGCAATACCCAGTACCGCCAACGCGCCAATGACGACCGCTACGTGCGTAAACGAAGGCAGATACGGAACCGCCGCCACCGCAAACATCGCAATTGCCATTACAATCGCCGCGGGAACCAGCACCCGATACCACCTGGCTCCTTTCGCAATCAAAGGAGCGAGCAAACTGCCAATGCCGACTCCCACAAGCTCAATGACAATCAGGATGCTGGTCATCGTCTTGCTAAGGCCGAACTGAGTCAGGCCCAGTGGAGTAATAATAAGGATTTGCAGCGACCCTGCGAACCAGAAAAACGCCTTGGCGAAAATCGAATTGGCGAGCAGCGAATCGCCGCGGGTTTGAGCAAGCGTAATGACTGACTCCCACGGGCCTTGCCAAGGAAACCGGGCCTTGGGTGAGGCGGCGGGAAACCTGGGGACAAAAAACGATATGACAAACGTAATAAAAGCGACACTTAAGCCAACTGCCGCGGCAAGAAACATACCGAGAGGGACATTGCATACGTCGCCTTTGATATCGAGGACAAGCCCCGCGCCCGCGATACCCAGTAATATCGCTATGTTGACAGCCGCGGCGATAATACCATTTGCGGTAACAACATAGGCCGCTGGATAAAGCTCCGGAATGCTGCCGTTTATCGCGGGGCTAAAGACCGTGGCCTGTAAGCCGAGGGTGAATACCGTAACTAAAATAATCGCCCAGCTATTCAGATAAAACCCGATGATACCCAGAACATACGCGAAGAGGGAGACCAGCTTGGTGCCAATCACCACCGAGCGTTTTGAGAAGCGGTCCGCCAGAAAACCAGCGTGAGCGGCAAAAATAATAAACGGCACCGTAAACAGAACGGTAATATAACTTTGCAGATATGCCAGCCCCCCCGCCACTGCCAGCAGCATCGCACATTGGCGGCAAAAATTGTCATTGAGCGTGCCGACAAAATACACCCCAATCATAGCGGTGAATTTGCGACGAGTGCCTTGAGAACGTGTGTCGTTCGGCGTGCTCATTTTAATCCCGCCAGAGGTTCCGAGTATCCTTGATTATAATGTATAACATTCCGATGAAGCCGAGAAAGAAGCCGGCAAGAAGAAGCCAGGGACTGGTCTGAAATTTTTCGTCAAGTTTATAGCCGAAGTAGCAAAACAGGATAATAACGCCGGCAAACTCGACACCAAGCCCCGACCATTTCATAAGGGCCTTCCATTTTTTATTTTCCGACTGGTTTTCCTGTGGGGACATTAGGATGAACTCTTACCGGCGATTTCGAGCGAATTCGACCCATTCGACAAGTTCAGGGCAGGCATGCTCGCCGCCAACAGGTTTTTAAGCAGGGCAACTTTCCAGGTTTCGTGCTCTTGCTGGTCCGGGGTATAAACGGCGGTTGAAATTTTTTTCTCGATTCGTTCAATTATATGTTCGATTTTTTCCTTTTTGACGTCGATTGAGGAAACAGCGTCGTTTGAGACGATAGTCGCCAAATTTTGTCCGATGAGGGCAAACCCCTTGTCGATAACCACAAAGGCCTTATTGTGTGGCTTGCCGGTTTCTTCGGACATATATTCGACCTCCATCATCCCCAGGCCAAGCTCGCAGAACATCGGCATATGGTCGCAAAGGACACCGACCATTCCGTCGTGGGCGGGGAAGACAATCGACGTGGCTTTACAATCGATTATCTTGCCCGGCGGGGCAACTACAACGCATTGAAAAGTATTATCCATAATCAAAGCAGACCGATATTATTTTTCCTTCGACGTCAGGGTCGCCGCTTTCTGTTCGGCGTCTTCGATTGAGCCGACATACATAAACGCTTCTTCAGGCAGCTTGTCCCATTTGCCTTCGCATATCTGTTTGCAGCTTTCAACGGTGGAGGCGCGTTCGACGTATTTGCCTTCGAGGCCTGTAAACTGTCTTGACACGAAAAACGGCTGAGAAAAGAACCTTTCGAGTTTTCTCGCTCTTGCGACGATTGTCTGGTCCTGCTTGCTCAGTTCGTCAACGCCGAGAATCGCGATAATATCCTTAAGGTCGTTATACCTCTGTAGAAATTCGAGGACCGTCTGGGCGGTTTCATAATGTTCTTTGCCGACGATATTCGGGTCGAGCAGACGCGATGTGCTTTCGAGCGGGTCAACGGCAGGATAAATACCTTTCTGGGTTATTGCTCTGTTAAGCACAACAAAGGAGTCGAGGTGCGTAAACGCAGCAGCCGGCGCCGGGTCGGTGAGATCGTCGGCGGGGACATAAATGGCTTGCACGGACGTTATCGAGCCGGTCTTCGTGGAGACAATACGTTCCTGCAATTGTCCCATCTCCGTCGCCAGGGTTGGCTGATAGCCGACCGCCGACGGTATACGTCCGAGAAGCGCCGACACTTCCGAGCCGGCCTGTGAGAACCTGAATATGTTATCGATGAAAAGTAGCGTATCGCCTACGCCGCTTTCGCAGAAAAATTCCGCCATAGTCATTGCGGTAAGGGCAACTCTCAATCTTGCTCCGGGCGGCTCATTCATCTGGCCGAAAACCAAACAGGTATGATTGAGAACGGTGTCCTCACTGCTGCCGATTTTTGTATGCTGCATTTCGAGCCAGAGGTCATTTCCTTCCCTTGTTCTTTCGCCGACGCCCGCGAAAACAGAATATCCGCCGTGTTTTGTGGCGATTCTGGCGATGAGTTCCTGAATGATGACGGTCTTGCCGACGCCTGCGCCGCCGAAGAGACCTGTTTTGCCGCCGCGGACAAATGGACAGAGAAGGTCAATAACTTTGATGCCCGTTTCGAACATTTCCGTTTTGGCGGAAAGGTCGATGAGTTTCGGCGGGTCCCTGTGAATGGGTTTTGTCATAGATACCTGTATGGGACCTAACTGGTCAATCGGTTCGCCGAGGAGGTTAAATACCCTGCCTAAGGTTTCCTTGCCGACGGGGACCATCAATGGCGAACCGGTATCGATGACCTCCATACCGCGTTTGAGGCCCATTGTGCTGCTAAGCGATATAGCGCGAACTCGACCGCCGCCTAAGTGTTGCTGAACCTCACCGTAGAGTTTTGTCCGGCCTTTGCCGAAATCGCCCGGTATCTGCACCGCGTTGTAAATAGATGGCATTTTTTCCGGGTCAAATTTGGCGTCAAAGATGCTGCCTATTACCTGAATTATCGTTCCTTTATTCACGCCAGATCTCCTGTTCCGCCAATAATATCGAGTAATTCTCCGGTTATCTGCGTTTGTCTCGCACGGTTGTATTCCGTGGTTAAATCCTTAATCATCTGGTCGGCGTTTTCCGTCGCGTTTCTCATTGCGACCATTCTCGCGAAGTGTTCGCTCAATGCGGCGTCCATAAAACAGGCCGATATCCAGGCGGACACAATCATTTTGGCAAGTGATTCGACGCTTTTGTAAATCGGGGGAGAGAAATGGAAATCTTCAAAAGAGAGGTTCCAGGGCCATATAGGCGTGGACCTTGTCGCCAGCTGAGCAATCAAATCCGTCAGCGGCATAATCGTAAGCGATTGTGTCTGCTGGCTGGAGGCGGAATGGTAATGCATAAACACCATCGAGAACTGTTCGAGGTCGCCTTTGATATACTGGTCGATAAAGTCGTCAGCGATTTCCTCTATTTGAAGATAAGTGGGCATCTCATCGAGTTCTGTGTAAACTTTTTTGGGCGTGACGCCGTAATGGTTGAGTGAGTTCAAAAGCCGGCTTTCCGGGAGATAAATATCGAGCTGTTTTCCCGCCGCCTGGGCCATTTTAAGATGGATTGAGAGAAGTTTGAAAATCTCCGAATTATAAGAGCCGCACAAGCCGCGTGTTGAGCCGACGGCAAGAACCGCCCATTTGGCCCCGGATTTTTCGCTCATCAGAGGATGCGTCAGCACGGCCTCGCCGGTAGCCATAAGGTAGCCGGCCCTGGCCAGGGCGTTGTGATAATCGCTTTCGGACTGCCACAGGCGATTATATAATTTAAATCTCGCGGTGGATATCATCTCCATCGTCCTGGTTATACGACAGATGTTCTGTGCCGCTTTGCGTCTCCGAAGTATTTGTCTTATGGCTGCCATTGTTCAGCGTATCTTTACTTGCGTGTTTCCTTGAATTTCCTGATAGCCGCGGTGATATTTGCCGCCAGCTCATCGCTTAATTCGCCGGTTGTATTAATTGCGGTTATTAAAGCCGGATGTTCTCTTGTAAGCCACTGGATAAGCGGGACGCCGAATTCATTGACCTTGTTGACGGGGATATCATCGAGGAGTCCCGTTGAGCCGGCGAAAATAGTTATGACCTGTTCGCCAACCGTCATCGGGGTGAATTGCGGCTGTTTAAGCAATTCGACCATTCGGGCGCCTCTGTCGAGCTGTGCCTGTGCAGTAGCATCAAGCTCAGTCCCAAGCCGGGCGAAATTAAGCAGCTCATTATATGACGCCAGGTCAAGACGCAGCTTCGCGGCGACGCGTTTCATCGCGGCGACCTGCGCGTTTCCGCCTACTCGGCTGACGCTTATGCCGACGTCGATGGCGGGCCTTATCCCGGCGTGAAAGAGGTCCTTCTGGAGATAAATCTGGCCATCGGTGATTGAAATGACGTTGGTAGGAATATAGGCGGAGACCTGACCTTCGAGCGTTTCGACTATTGGCAGCGCGGTGAGTGAGCCGCTGCCCAGTGCGTCGGAAAGTTTCGCGCTTCGTTCAAGAAGCCGGCTGTGCAGATAGAATATGTCGCCGGGGTACGCCTCTCGGCCCGGAGGACGCCGCAGCAACAAGCTCAATTGGCGATACGCAACCGCGTGCTTGCTAAGGTCGTCGTAAATGCAAAGCGTGTCGCGGTGCTGCTCATACATAAAATGCTCCGCTATAGCGCAGCCCGCGTAAGGCGCTATGTACTGCATAGGTGCGCTGTCGGCGGCGGCAGCGGCAACCACAACCGTGTAATCCATCGCACCATGACGCCTAAGCGTCTCGACTATTTCGGCGACGGTGGATTCCTTTTGGCCGATGGCGACGTAAACGCAGATTACATTTTGTCCCTTTTGATTGATTATTGCGTCAACGGCGATAGCGGTTTTGCCCGTCTTGCGGTCGCCGATAATAAGCTCTCTTTGTCCCCTGCCGATGGGTATCATTGAATCAATGCTTTTTATGCCCGTCTGAAGTGGCTGTTTGACGGGCTGCCTTTCGGAAATATTGGGGGCTTCGGATTCGATAAATCTTCTTGCGGCGGCGGTTATGGGCGATTTGCCGTCAATCGGCTCACAAAGCGGGTTTACGATTCTGCCGATTAACTCTGGGCCTACCGGCACCGAGAGCAACTGCCCGGTCGCATAGACATCCGAACCTTCCTTTACGCTCGTGCAGTCGCCGTAAATGACGGCCCCGATGGAGTCCTCTTCGAGGTTGAATACCTCGCCGCGGACGTCGTTTTCGAAGCGAAGCATCTCGCTGGCCATCGCGTTTTCCAGGCCGTAGATACGCGCGATGCCGTCGCCGACTTCGACAACCCTGCCCACGGAGGAGACATCGAGCTTGTTCTTGTACCTGGTTATCTCCTGTTTGAGGATACTGCTGATTTCACTGATATTGGACTTCATCTTTTATCCTTATTTGTTTGCAACTGTCCATTACTGTCCGCACGGCGCGATACAGCCGACTCTTTATCGAATTATCGATAACGCTTTCGCCGTATCTTATGACCGCCCCGCCCACAATCGCGGGCTTAACGTTCAATTTGAGCTGGACCTTCTTGCCCATCGCTTTCGAAATGGCCTGTGTGACATTGGCAAGCTCATCGGGAGTGATATTTTCGTGAAGCGTCAACTCGACAATGCTGATGCCATGATGGGCATCCCATATTTCGCCGAATTTATCTATCATTTGCGGAAGATACATCGTCCTGTTGTGCCTGTCTACTTCGAGCAGAAAATTCAGGGTCAACTTGTTTATTTTCCCCGCGAACATTTTGTTCAAAAGCGACTGTTTGTACTCGGCGGAGAACTGCGGCGAGGACATAATATGCAGAAACTCCCTCTCCTCAGCGATTAGCGTCTCCAGCAGTTTCATTTCGCCTTTCAACTCTTCGACTACTTCGAACTGCTCGGCAAGCTCGTAAATCGTTCTGGCGTAGAGGTCGGCAACGTGCAAACCAATGTCGGTTCCTGTCATCGCGTATCACCCGTTTGCTCGCGTTTGAGCTTTTCTATGGATTCATAGAGGAGTCGCAGGTTGTCCTCGTGAGTAACCGCCCTGCCGACGATTTCGCCGCTGAGCGCCAGCAGCATATCCTCGGCTTCCTGCCACATCCGCTGCGAGGCGGCGATTCTGGCATATTCAATATCCGACTGCGCCCTGCGTTTCATCTGTGCAATTTCGTTGCCGGCCTTATCAATCATTTCTTTTTCGAGCAGCTGCGCCTGCGCGGTCAGCTTGTTCACTATTTCGATGCCCTGCTGTTTGTACTGGTCGAGCAGCTCTTCGGCGTGCTTTCGCGAAACTTCCGCCGTCTCTATCTGTTGCTTTATATAATCCTGACGGGCCTGGAGCTGTTTGACCAGCGGCTTCCACGCCACCTTGCTCAGGATTAAAAGAAGCAGCAGAAACGCGACCAGCGTCCACAACGAATCGGCGAACGTGCCGCTGAAGATGCTTTGCTCCTCGGCCGCCGGCTCGCCGCCTGACGCCAATGCGCATACGCTTATTAAAAGCGCCAGCAACACAACTACCGTTGTTTTCAATTTGAGCATTTATGCGCCCTTTTCTTTTATCCTTTCGTCCAGAAGATCGCCAAAAAGCCGATGACCAAGGCAAACAGTGTAACGCCCTCAATCAGGGCCGCCGAGATAATCATCGCCGTAACGATTCTTCCGCCGATTTGCGGCTGGCGGGCGATTGCCTCGGTTGATTTGCCGCCGATGAAACCGATACCGATACCCGCGCCGAGTATCGCCAGGCCGCAGCCGATGCCGGCGCCGAGTATCGCCAAGCCATTGCCGCTCATTTCAGCCAACATACTTCCTGCTAATTCAGTCATTTTTACAAAACCTCCAAAGACATCAATTTGTCAACCATGTTCTGCTTCCAAAGCCAAGCTTATAAATAATGTGGAAAGCAAGGTAAAAATATACGCCTGTATAAATGCGATGAGCAGTTCGAGAAACGACATCGCTACTATCGCCCCAACCGAACCCGCTGCGACAAACCAGTTCTTGAAAATCAGTATGAGGCCGACGAAGGTCGCGAGTACTATGTGCCCCGCGAGCATATTGGCGAACAAACGAATGGCAAGGGCGAACGGCCGGACCAGGGCGCTTAATATCTCCAGGACATAAATCAAAGGCAGTATCGGCCACGGCACCTTAGGCGCCAGCATCGAGAAATATTTTAACAACCCGTATTCTTTTATCCCGACGGCGTGAGTAAGGACGAATGTCACCATCGCCAGGGTTCCTGTAATCCAGATGTTGGCTGTGGCGCCGCCGCCGAAACGCTCCTCTCTTCTTGTTATGAGATAGTAAATCGCTTCAGTAGGAACCATCCCGAGCAGATTCATCGTCAAAATGAAGAAAAAAATCGTCCAGACAAAAAATATGAACCTGTCTGTGTTGTGCCCGAGAATTGGGCGGGCAACCTCATCGCGAAGAAAAACGCATAAACTTTCGACAAAGTTCTGCCACCCGCGAGGCATTAAGCTTTTCCTGCTTACCCCAAGAGGGATTATTATCAGCAAAACAACCGCGGCAACCGTAACCATCAGCATATGATTGCTGAATACTATCTCATAACCGCCTATTGAAAAACGAAACAACGGCGCAGCTATCACCGGCCTGAGCGGGTCTAACTCAGCTAAAACAACGCTATATAACATCTGGCATCCCAATGTTGCTGTCCTGTTTTATCGGTCTTTCCTTTATGTATTCGGCAAAATCAGGGCAAATTCGCCAGTCAACTTTGCCTCAGGCATTGAGTTGTTGACCATTTCGGGGCAGGAGGGTAGTATAATACCTATGCGGCAAACAAGCCAACTAAATATGTATCAGGTTTAGAAAGGGAATAAAAATGTGTAATACGTGTGGATGCAAGTCGGGAATGAAAAAGAGCATCAAGAAGGCAAAGAAGAGCAAGGCAAAAGGCAAGAAGAAATAATTGCCGATTTCCGATTGGCTTGGCGATTGCCAATTGATTACAAATTATCCGACAAAACCTGCCAGCTATTGAAGTATGCGACTGAGTATCGCATCGTCAATAGTCGTCTTTGGCTCAAAGTGTTCGGAGTTCATATACTGCAACAAACTATGCAATAACTGCTTTGCTTCGGGTTTATCCTGTATCGCGGGCAGGTTTATTGAGCAGACAAGCAGTTTACCCTTGCCCATTTTAACTTCAAAGACATTACCCAGTTTCTTCGCCCGTTCGAGGTTGTCGATTACCTGGACAATCGGCCTGTAGCCGGCTGGCATAGCGTCGAAAATCATCGTGCGGGAGTTGCAAAGCAAATTGAACCACTGCCAGTTGGAGTGGAACTCCGTAGGGAAATCAGCGAACGCAGGATGATTAGGGTCGCAAAGGATACTCAGTGTCCCCGGCGCGATGGGCTTTTTCCCTTCCTCGGCCAGCTTCCTGAACATTCCATAATTCCAGAAATCAGAAGCGAACATACCAGGAAGCGAATTGTTAAGGTCGTTCGGTTCCGGTATGAGCAGAATACTTTTGCCGGCATTCAATGCCTCTCGCGTCGCATCGTCATATTTTCGGCTTACGATGATGTTGCCCGCGGATGTATCAACTTTATCAGGATATACCCAGATATTATATGAATTGGTGAACTTTGTGCCTTCAATCGCAAGCGTAAGCTTGAGTTTGGCCGGCGAAACAATGTCCTTAAGCGGAATATTGATGTCTCCAAGTGACGCAAGCGTCCCCTGAGATATATTTTGTGCAGGCCATCGCCCGGAGGCAAGGGTGTTCCCTTTGGAATTTTGCAGAGTCCAGACGCCAACGGCATCATTGATGTCAGATGAACCAAAGTGAGCAACCTGCGTCTTGGCATTAAATGTCTCGCCCACGGTCCATGTGTATTTGCTCATACGGATAAGAGGCACGGTTTCGGAACAAAACTCGCGCCACTTGGCCGGGGCAATGAGTCCCTTGGAATCCATAAATGCATCGAGTATGCCCACAAGCGCAGTGCCCTGCCCTGGGAAATCCTGCAAATCGAGAAGCTGGAAACCGCCAAAGCCGGGGGTTCGCAAAGCCGCTTCGATATCTTCACGATAGCACAGGACTGAAAGAGCCCCTGATGCCCGGAAGAAATCGTCTGCCTGGTCGAGCATGCCATTTTCTTTCAGGCGGTCGCGGAAAATCTCAAAATTGCGAGCCCGCACAACGCCCGTGTATTTGTCTATTTCGCGGTAGTCGGGGTATATCTGGTATTGGCCTATTTCGGTAGAAATTACAGGCACGGTAACGCCTTTGATTTCGCGGGTGTAATCTTTTTCTGTCCCAGGCGGACCAATTTGAATATGTCCCAGCGGAGTATCGACCGTAGCGTATGAGCCGCGGATTTTCTGCCAGCGAACCTGCCAGCTCACCCAGAAATCGTCGTTGGGGTCAACCATACCAAACCAGTTGTTGGTACCCTGGGCATAGAAATGGCGGGAGTCGAGCTGACGGAAGTGTCTCACGACCGGCGCCATCAGCTCCTGCTTGCCGCCCAGCTCATTTCCCAGCGCAAGCATCGCAAAGGACGGATGGTTGCCGAAAGTTTTCAGAAGACGTTCGCCTTCGGCCAGACAGAAGTTGTCGTGGTTTGGTTCGCCGAAGTTGGCCCAGTTGGGCAATTCCGGCTCCATATAAATACCGAGTTGGTCCGCGGCCTCAAACGCCGCCTCAGGCGGACACCAGGTATGAAAACGATAATGATTTATGCCGTAGGATTTTGCGATATTGAAAACCTTCAGCCAGCCATCGACTGTCATAGGCGGATAGCCCGTAAAAGGGAAAACGCAGGCGTCGTGTTTGCCGCGGAGGAATGTTGTCCTCCCGTTGATATTGAATTGTGTCCCTTTGGCCTTGAAATCGCGCAGGCCAAAAGTAACCTCCCGGCTGTCGGTAAATTTGCGGCCCATCAATGAGGCATTGAGAGAAACATTAAGTTTGTAAAGCACAGGAGTAAATTCATCCCAGCATTGCGCACTATCACCGAGGGGATAGTTGACTTCAACCACCGAGGGTTTGTCGTCAGCCGGGAAGGCAATCGAAAGGGGTTTGCCCTGCTGTATCCCGTCTGGTTTTAATGCATTAAGCGTCAGAGTGGAATTAGCCAGCAGCCCCGTCGTGTTGACTACTTCGACTCGAACTCTGATTGTTTTTGCAGCAACATTCGGATAAACCTGGACATCATCGATATAAACAGGGTCGGTCGCGACAAGTCCGATTTTCCCGATGACGCCGTTCCAGTTGGTTTGCGTATGGTCGCTAATCTGGTGAGGGTCGCCGATGGACGAGTGTTCGGTATTATTGATTCGCAGCGTCAACTGGTGTCTGCCTGGTGTTAAAGGGCCAAGCGAATAAATATGAGGAGCAACGAGCGAATTCTGCGTGCCGAGACCGTTGCCATCAACCCAAACCCTGCTGTTTTTTGTGCGTTCGAGAAACAGCACGATACATTTGTTTGACCAGTCGGTCGGCACATTTATATCCTGCTGATACCAGGCGGAGCCGGAAAAAGTGTAAACGCGGGTCAAGTGGCTTGTTTCGCGGGCGTTGTTGAGCTTGCCTTTGCGATTCTCATCTGTGGTGCCGGGCAGTTGAATGGTATCGTCTAAGGATTTCTCGAACCATTTTTCTTTCACCCCGGTGTTGTTCGGGTCGAGAGCGAATCGCCACTGGCCCGCCAGAGGAATCCAGTTATCCGCGGCAAAAACGGGTGCGGCACAAAAAAACAGTATCAGCACAATTAAGGTTCTACTTGCTGTTCTCATAACGCATCCTTTTATTGGCTGGCTGTGAAATTATAACTTTGTTTTGCCTCGGTTTTGAAGGCCACGACATTGGCTTCTGGTCTGGTTAGTTCAACGGCTTTTCCTTTTAAGGTGACATTTATCGGCACTGCTGTGCGAACGCGAACCGCGTTGCCGTTGAGCGATTTTATAGTTGCGCTGTCCAGGAGACCATCCTTCCACGCGATATCCACCTCGAACCCGCCTCTCGCCCTTAATCCTTTTACCGAGCCGATTGGCCAGGCCTTGGGCAGCGCAGGCAGCATTTCTATTTCACCATTTATGCTCTGGAGGAGCATTTCCGCTATACCGGATGTACCTCCGAAATTGCCGTCAATCTGGAAAGGCGGATGCGCATCGAACATATTCGGGTAAGTGCGTTCCGGGGTAATCAGCATACGGAGGATTTTATAAGCGTGCTCAGCGTCGTGCAGCCGAGCCCAGAGATTCAAACGCCAACCGAGTCCCCAGCCGGTGGCGTCGTCGCCGCGAATCTCCAGTGATTTGCAGGCCGCCGCGGCAAACTCAGGCGTCTTGCGCACTGAAATCTGGTCGCTCGGGAAAAGCGCGTAAAGAAACGAGACGTGACGGTGATGAATTTCCGGCGCCTGCATATCCCAGTCATCGAGCCATTCCTGAAGCTGGCCCGCTTTGCCGATTTGAATCGGCGCAAGACGCCCGCGGGCAACGACAAGCTTATCGCGAAAATCTTTGTCGATGCCAAGGATTTCCGATGCGTTTATGCAGTTTGAAAACAGGTCACGCAGAATCTCCATATCCATTGTCGGCCCCGCGCAAATGCTCACACCGCCGACTGGATGAATGTTTTCAGGCGACAGTGACGGACAGGTAACAAGCCAGTGACGATTCGGCTCCTCAACGAGAGTATCGAGGAAGAACTGGGCCGAACCTTTCATCACGGGATACGTCTTTGCCAGAAATTCCTTATCGCAAGTAAACTGGTAGTGTTCCCAGATATGCTGACAAAGCCACGCCCCGCCCGTAGGCCAAAAGCCCCACAACGGCCCATCGACCGGCGCAGAGGCACGCCACAAATCGGTATTATGATGACAAACCCAGCCGTTGGCGTCCCAGCACACTTTCGCGGTGTGTGCGCCGGTTTCGGCCAAGTCTGTTATCATTGCAATTAACGGCTCGACACACTCGGACAGATTGGTCGTCTCAGCATGCCAGTAGTTCATCTCGGTATTGATGTTAATTGTATATTTGCAGCCCCACGGCGGATTGGTGCTTTCGTTCCACAACCCCTGCAGATTCGCCGGCTGGTCACCCGGCCGCGAACAGCAGATAAGCAGATAACGCCCGTATTGAAAATATAAAACCGCAAGCTGCGGGTCATTTGCAGAAGCAAAGGTTTTGATTCGCGCGTCGGTTGGACGTTTGCTCGCTTCAGTAGTACCAAGGTCTAACTTTACCCGGCTAAACAGCCGCTGATGTTCGGCGATATGATCTTTGCGAATAACTTCAAAAGTTCTTTTTGTTGCATCACTGATATGTTTTTTGGTAATAGCGTCCGGGTCGCCGGTGACATCCTTGAAACTCTTATAACTTGTCGCGGCATCGACCAGCAGCATCGCAGAATCCGCTCCTGTAACAGAAATCTGGTTCTGGTCATTGCTGACCTGCCCTCCGGCAATAATCACTTTCAAAAGGGTCTGAAACTTCAACGCCCCCCTGATACCTGCCGCCTGCGGGTTGACGCCTCGCATTATCACTGTATCCGGCGATTCCACCATTACCGTTGCTTTTTGCGGTGTGCGCATCGCTGCGGCAAACGAAATCTTTCCCGGCTTGTCCGCTGTCAGGCGAATAACAATTACCTGGTCAACCGGGCTGGAAAATACTTCGCGTGTGAAATTTACATCACCTGCGCTGAAATCCACACGGGCAATGGCGGTATCAAGGTCAAGCTGTCGGCGGTAATTTGCGGCCCCTTCGACATTTTGGAACGTCAGGTTCAAATCTCCAACCGTCTGATACGGCATCTGCGTTATCGGCCTGCCCATCATTTTCGCGCCGATGAGCTTGTTGGCTTCGTTGAAGTCGCCTGCGAAAATCAGCCGGCGTGCCTCGGGCAGCGCAGCGAGAGCATTCGGATTAGTCGGGTCGTATGGCCCGCCCGCCGAAAGAGTGTCTTCGTTAAGCTGGATACGTTCCTTATCGATGCCGCCAAAGACCATCGCGCCGAGCCGGCCATTGCCGATGGGTAACGCCTCGACCCATTGTTTCGCCGGCTGCGTGTACCACAGCTTCAAATCCTGAGAGGTATCGACCGCATACACGGACGATGAACAAAGAACAATGAACACTAAACACCGAACACTGAATGCCGAACGCTGTTTGTTGAACCGCCCTTGTATTCTCATTTCAACGTTCTCCTGTCTCCATAAATAACGCCGGAGCAATTATGAACCCATCCGGTTCCGGCCCAAAAATACATTCACTACTTGAATCGCAGCCGATTATCTGGCATAATCAATGAAACGGCAAGTAGTAAGAAGCTGGAGCATTGCTTACTCTGACGATTATGAACAAACGCAGCGGGCCTGGATTTACATTAGTTGAACTATTAGTCGTCATCGCCATCATCGCTCTGTTGATGGCCGTATTACTCCCTGCGCTGAACCGGGCAAGAGAGCAGGGGAAACGGGCTGTCTGCCTTTATTATCAGAGGCAATTGACCTCCGCATGGATGATGTATGCGGATGATAACAGTGATAAAATTGTCTGCGGCGACTCGGAAGAATACGGGCAATATGGGGAACCGCCATGCACTGCAGCCGGCGGAACTTATGCGTCAGGTGGAATACATTATAGAGAGAGGCCTTGGGTTTTAAGGGACTGGGCGACTCCGCCATGTTGGCCGGCAGGGACTGTACTGACTACGGCTCAAAAAAAAGACCAGATAACAAAGGGAGCATTATTCAGGTATGTCAAAGACGTAAAGGCCTACAAATGCCCGAGAGCTAATGCCGACGAGACGAGGTCGTTTTCTGTAATTGACCAGATGAATGTCACAGTAATCGCGGCTGCTGTGTTAAATACCAACGTAAAGCTAATTAAGACCCGCCAGGATATTAAGAAAGCATACGAACGTATGATTTTTGTTGACGACGGCGGCGTAGAAGGAAGCACGGAGGGCGGCTGGACGGTCACTTTCCAAACCCCGCCGCAATGGTGGGACCCGCCATCGGCACGGCACGGCGACGGAACAACATTTTCTTTTGCTGATGGCCACGCCGAATACCACAAATGGCTGGAAGCCAGCACCCTCGGCTGCGCCAAAAAAGGACAAGCTGGCTGCCTAATAACCCCTACGACGCAAACCAAGGACATTCGCTGGGCACAGATTGCTGCATGGGGTTCAGCTACAGCAGCAGCGTTAAATCCTTAGTCAGAGGTTGGGCTATGCTCATAAAATCTTGAGAATAGTATTTCTATTCTCAATTGCTGGTTCCAACCCCGCCAAGCTTAAAAGAAGCGGCATTTCCGCTTCACATTGAAGAGGCAAACTACTTAGCTTTTTCGTAGAACAGCAATACCACCCTTCAAAATTTTACACGCCGAAAAAACTACCGGCTTTGGACGATAATGCCCGCTGAAGTCAGGCCGTCGCTTTCGGCGGTTAAACGGATATCGCCTGTTTGTTCTTCTTTAGTCCGCAAAATAAGCATCGCCTTGCCGAAGAACAGCTTCCTGTAATCCGCCTGGAACGGCTCATAAGAAAGAGGATTGCCATTATCGACTCCCGCGATTTCAGCAGGGCCATCGATTTTGAACTTAATCAGATTATCCGCCAGCGGACACAACGTATCATTGGCATCCATGGCCTCAACAAGGATGTAGCAGAGGTCATTGCCTGAGGCCTTCAGTTCTTTTCTATCCGGCGTAAGTCGGATTTTCGCCGGTTCACCAGCCGTGCGCATAACTTCCTGTCCAATCTCTTTGCCATCCTTATAAGCGACCGCCTTCAATTCGCCCTGCTCATAATTCACATCGTTGAAACAAAGGCGGTACTTGTCAATTGAACCATAGTAAGACGGCCCCGCTTCTTTTGCCTTGGTCTGTTTACCTAATGAATTGCCGTTGAGGAACAACTCAACCGTGTCGCCGTTGGTATAGACATATACGGGGACATTTTGCCCGACTCTGTCGGGCCAGTTCCAGTGAGGCAGGATATGCACCGTGGTAACATCGGGCCGCCAGTAACTGCGGTAGAGATAAAAGCGGTCTTTGGGTATGCCCGCGAGGTCAACAATACCGAAATATGAGCTTCTCGCCTGCTTGCTGTAAGGCGTCGGCTCGCCAAGATAGTCGAAACCCGTCCAGACGAACTCGCCCGCGACAAACTTGTCTTTTTCCATCAGGTTAAACTCACGGTCCGGTATATCCGCCCAATTCGCAGCGTTGCGGTCGTATGAATCGACCTGGAACGTGCTTGAGTACTGCGTCTTCGAACCACGCAAAGGCAGTTCGTAAAACCCGCGTGTGCTAAACGCGGAAGCCGACTCGCTGTAAATAATCGGCTTATCCGGATAACGAGTCCTGTATTGAGCGTATCTTCGCTGATAATTCCAGCCGGTAAGGTCCAGTGCATCGAATACCGATTGTGCCACCTGGTAGGGAAAACAACAGGCCATACCAACCGGCCGGGTCAGATCGCATTCGCGGACAAAATCGCTCATAAGTTTCACCCGCTCCTTTGTCAGGCCCTGCGGGTCTTTGGGCGGTGAGTCAATCTCGTTGCCTATTGACCAGACGACAATACTGGGATGATTGCGGTCGCGCATCACAAAATTGCGAATTTGCTTTTCACCATATTGCTCGAGCGGCGTTGTGTTTGGGTCAAATCTGTCCGCGGTCCTGTCCCACTTGTCAAAGCATTCATCCCATACGACAAACCCCATCCGGTCGCAAAGCTCAAGCAATTCCGGTGCAGGCGGATTATGACTTGTGCGAATGGCGTTTACGCCCATATCACGCATAATCTCTAATTGGCGTTCCATCGCGCGGGTATAAAACGCCCCGCCGAGAGCGCCCTGGTCGTGGTGCAGGCACACGCCGTGAAGCTGCACTCGCCTGCCATTAAGATGAAACCCGTCATCAGCAGTAAATTTGAATTCGCGTATGCCAAAGGTAGCAGTATCCGTATCAACTATTTTTTCGCCGTGGCGAATGATTGTTTTCGCCGTATAAAGTTTCGGGCTTGTGATGTCCCATCGCTGCGGGTTTGCAATCACAAACGACTGGCTGACATCCTTTGAACCACCGGCAGGTATGGCAACACCGTCGGTCTTGAAGGTCGCTACGGTCTTGCCGTCCGGGTCAAGCAAAGAAACCTCAACGCTGACCTTCGATTTGCCCTTGAGATGATTTTCAATAGTCGAGCGAACATTGACCTTCGCTGAAGCGTCGGCCACTTCGGGGGTCGTAACATAAGTTCCCCAGTGAGCGAGTTGAACCGGGTTGCAGACGGTCATCGTAACCTTGCGATAAATTCCCGCGCCGGGATACCAGCGCGTGCCGTGATTGCGCGTGTCGGCGTAAACCGCGATTGTATTGTCGGCGCCAAACTTCACATAAGGCGTCGCATCGACGCGGAAAGACATATAACCATAATCCCATTCGCCTGCTAATTGACCGTTGATATAAACCTTCGGAAACGCCATCACGCCGTCGAAATCAAAATACACTCGCCTACCAGCGTTGGCCCTATCCAGCTTAAAGCTCTTGCGATACCACCCCTGGCCCCACCAGGGCAGTTTGCCGGCGTAGCCGTCTTCCTTTGGATTAAATGGCCCGGCGATTGCCCAGTCGTGAGGCAGCCGAACCGCTTTCCACGATGAATCATTAAAATCAACCACCTCAGCCCCCTTCTGGCCGCCCTTGGCAAACCTCCAGTCACTATTGAAGTTGACTACATCTCGGCCAACAACAGGTGCAATACCCTGAGCCGTAGATTGCACGGGCTTTTCGGCGGTCTGGCAGGACATATTCAGAATCAGCAGTCCCGCCGTCATCGCCATCATTAAAAATCTTCTCTGCAAGCTCATTTTTTTCTCCTTTTGCCTTGGGATTATGAACTGCCAATTCAAATCAACTACATATTAATGGAAAATACAAGTTAATCAAGGGTGCAAATTAGAATTGACTTTTTCTTCTCCCTGATGTATATTAATTTCTAGTTCGTTCCCGACCCTTATGTAACGGGAGTTCGGCCTTAAATTCGCAGCGACAGCTGATGCTGTTAAGGAGGAAAAGATGAAAGGGGTTGGTTTTTTTGTCCTTTTAATGTCAATCATTGTATTCTCCGCATCAGGCGTCCAGGCAAATATCTGTGTTTATTATAGAATAGACACAGATGTCAACAGGGCGCCAATCAGCCCGTATATCTACGGCACAAACTTTGACTGGATTGAGAATTCCACAATAAGAAAAATCGGAGGCAACCGAACAACGGGCTACAACTGGGAGAACAACTATTCAAACGCTGGCACCGACTGGTATAACGTCAGCGACGATTATTTAGTATGGTCATTGGGCGTGCCTTGGGAGGACTGGCTGATTCCCGGCAGGTTTTTGACTTATTTTCACGACGAATCGCTTGCCGCCGGTGTGACCTCCATCATAACGCTTCAAATGGCCGACTACGTCTCCGCAGATGACGGGGGCGAGGTTTATCCCTCGGAAGTTGCACCATCCTACAGATGGAAACAGGTTGTTTACGCCAAGGGATCGCCTTTCAGCTATCCGCCTGACACAACGGATGACTACGTTTATATAGATGAATGTGTGAACTTTTTAGTTAAAACTTACGGCTACGCAAATGAGCCCAACGGCGTCAAAGGTTATGCGCTCGGAAATGAACCATCGATTTGGGACGGAAAGTTCCCGTTGATACAGCCGAACCATCTTTTATGTTCGGAGCTTATCGACAAGTCCGTCGCGTTGTCAACGGCGATAAAAAACGTTGACCCCAATGCCGGGATATATGGGCCTACCGAGTACGGATTCGAGGGCTACCTGAATTTTCAGAGCGCAAGCGACTGGTGGTCTGGTGGCCTTTATATGAGATATAGCTGGTTTATCGATTACTACCTCGACCAGATGCACAAGGCGGAAATCACTGCGGGCAGGCGACTTTTGGACGTTCTTGACCTGCACTGGTATCCCGAAGCCCAGGGTGATGGTCAGCGTATCGCTTTTGGCTCGCCTCCCTACAGCAGGGCCAACGCCTATGCAAGAATGCAGGCGCCAAGGACGCTTTGGGACCCGGAATACACCGAAGACAGCTGGATTGCACAATGGTATAGGGGATATCTGCCTCTGCTGCCTACGTTATTTAATTCCATCAATATTTATTATCCCGGCACAAAGCTGGCTATCAGCGAGTATAATTACGGGGCGGAAGACCATATCTCCGGCGGCATCGCCACGGCAGACGTTCTGGGCATCTTCGGCAAATATGGCGTGTATATGGCAGGATTCTGGCAGGTATTATCAACATATCCTTATGTGGAAGCCGCATTCAATATGTACAGAAATTACGATGGGGCAAACTCCACTTTTGGCGATATCAGTGTATATTCGGAAACTTCCGACAAGGTCAATAGCTCCATATACGCATCGGTATTCGACGGCAATGATTCGCGATTGCACTTGATAGTCATGAACAAAAATTTCGACTGCACAATCACCGGCACGTTCGACATCTCCAGCCACCGGAATTTCGTACAGGGGAGGGTCTGGCGATTCAACAACTTTACCTCCGACATCAACGAGGTCCCGCCGTCGAGGAGTTGCGTATCAGACAATTTGTTCGTTTTCAACATTCCGCCTTTGACGGTGTGCCATATAGTATTGCAGTCGCAAAATCCTCCGGAGGATTTGGATGGCGATGGTAAGGTAACCATAACAGACGTCGGTATCCTGTGCGACCAGTGGCTCCAGCAGACCGATTGCTCAGGTCAGGCCGGTTGTGCGGACTTCGATGGCAGCCATTACGTGGATTTCTTTGATTTTGCCCGGCTGGCCAGCGAATTATCCTATTGGTAAGCCGAAAAGGGCTTGATTTTTCACATCGGTATAATATATAATAGTATTGCCACACCGTGGAACCCGTTTACCTGCCAGGCAGAAACCGGCAATAAGCACGCCTTCAAGCGGGACGAGAATTGAGGAGTAAAGGTGATGAAACGGGTTAGGTTTTTGGCCCTGTTATTGGTAGCTGTTATGTTCTGTTCAACAGCAATCGCGGCCAACATAAACGTCACCTATAACATCAACACCGACGTCAACAGGACGCCTATCAGCAAATACATCTACGGCACAAACTCTAAAGGCGACGCAAATTACACCGTCGTAAGAAGCGGCGGTAATCGTCTGACCGCTTATAACTGGGAAAACAACTGGTCTAACGCAGGCGCGGACTGGTGGTGGGAAAATGACCAATATATGCCATCGGACGAAGGTGTGCCACCTTCACAGTGGCTGACTCCCGGCAGTACAATAACTCACTTCCGCGATTCCTGTATTACGAACCATCAGGACTCCATAGTAACTCTGCAAATGGCCGGCTACGTCTCGGATTCTGTCTTCGGAATGGTCGATTGTAATATCTATGCGGCGCCATCGTATTATTTTAAGAAAGTTGTTTTCGCAAAAGGCGCACCTTTCTGCAGCCCCGCGGGAAGTCCGGATACTACCGACGCTAATGTTTATATGGATGAATTTGTCAATTTCCTTGTAAGCACGTATGGTTACGCGGGCGACCCGAACGGCGTCAAATTCTACGATATGGACAATGAACCCGACCTCTGGTATGGCATGGATCCCTGCACCGTTCCTTATCATCCTCACCACGCGACGCACTGGGAGGTTCATCCATACATGACCAACTGTGCTGAATATAAGGACAAAAGTGTTGCGATATCCTTAGCCACAAAAAATGTTGACCCTAATGCACAGATGCTTGGCCCCGTCAGTTATGGGTTTAACGGCTATATGTCTTTCCAGGATGCTTGTGACTGGAAAGCCCCGCTTAGCACCGGTTATAGCTGGTTCCTCGATTACTACTTAGACAAAATGAAAGCGGCCTCTAATACGGCAGGAAAACGACTATTAGATGCCCTCGATGTTCACTGGTATCCTGAGGCGCAGGATACCCCCAATTTTGCCGATGGTAATAGGATTACAAATGACATAAGAACCACAGCAATGTATAACGCACGTATGCAGGCGCCGAGAACCCTGTGGGACACGAGTTACGTTGGGGCTAACGGTGAAAATAGCTGGATTAATCAGTGGTACAGCAGTTATCTGCCGATAATTCCCAGGTTAAAGAGTTCCATAAATACATACTACGCTGACACAAATCTCGCGATAACCGAATATAATTATGGCGCACAAACCCACTGGTCAGGCGGAATAGCTACAGCCGACGTTTTAGGTATCTTCGGTAAATACGGCGTATATATAGCAAGTTATTGGTTTGATGACGGCCCCGCCCCTTATGTTGATGCCGCAATCAAAATGTACACAAACTACGACAACAACAAATCCACCTTCGGCAACACAGAAGTTTACTCGGCGGACTCCAACAAGGTTGAAAGTTCCATCTACGCCTCTGTATTCGACGGCTACACCTGCGAGCTTCATCTTATAGTCATCAATAAGGACATCAACAACCCTGTCACCGGAACCTTTAATATCACCAGCCCGCAACATTTCAGGTCAGGCAATGTCTGGAAATTCGACAGCAACGACCCAAACATCACGGCCACTACGGGAATCTACTTCGTCACAAATAACTCGTTTACATACACCATACCCGCCACGACTGTTTGCCATATGGTCCTGCAGGCCGACCCTCCATCCTGGGATACGACCGGCCCGGAAGGGGTTCCAGATGGCTATGTTGATCTTTTCGACCTTGATGATTTCTGCAACCATTGGTTGCACAACTATATGTTCGGGCACTTTGCTTCATTTGCCCAGGCATGGGGTATGTGATAAGCCGCTAAGGCGGAAAACATAGCAGCTCTTTGTAAAAACAGGCAATTTTAGGTCTTTCGGCAAATCTTGTCTATATTAATGGGCAATAACAGAGGTTTTTAAGCCCTAAGTACAGTAATTAGAATATGTTACAGCAATTAAATTTTTATTTCATCGCTGATACCGATTCGCCATTATTACATAACATCGTGCTACACAAGAAGTTACGCACAATACTGGCAACTTATGGTCCCAAAAACTTTGCAAAACCACAAAAAGGCTTGATTTTTCAGTATTGGTCTGGTATGATGCTTGATGAATAGAGCTTGACGGCGTCCGCCAAGCATACATAAGTTTCATAAGTACGAAGTTTAGTGTTGTTTATGGTGATAAGGAGGAAACATAATGTTTAGGAAAAGTGTCTTTATTATGCTTTTTGTATGCCTGCTGGCATCATGTCAGATTGCCTGGGCATACCCGTTCGACAACCAGCTTGAATGGAAGTCAACCTCGAAGGACGCCAATTGGTATGAACCTGCCAACTGGTCGATGGAGGGAACTCTTCCATGTCCTAATGACGGTCCGGGCCCAGACTTTTATTGTGCGGTTCTTCCGAACCAGCCGGGCCCGCGAATCACTGGCAACGCCACATGTTCGATGCTTTCCCTGAATCCCTGGGATCCAACTTCATGGGGTGGCCAGGACTGCAACATGATAATCGACGCGTGCGCCCTTGACGTCAACTGTGGTGCGGCCATCCAAATCAACTCCCAGGTTGACTATGACTCATACTTAGGCGGCCCAACCCTTGTCAGCAGAGCCATCCTCAACGTGTATGGCGGCACCGTCCGAACGCCAAACCCGAACGGCGGCACAGGCAACCTGAACGGTGTTACAGTCGGTGGCGGCGGTGATAACTTCGGTATGTCCTATGGTATGCTGAATATATATGGCGGCGATGTCAACGTTCCCAGAGTCGTACTCAACTTCGGCGAAATCGGCCTTTACGGCGGCACTCTGCAAGTCACCGGTGACGGGAACTTTGCTGTGAACACGACTAACCCCGGGTCAGCGTTAAACAAAGTTAGAATCGACGGCGGCACGTTGATACTTGCTGGCGAACACAGGACCGATGTTAACACTCTTAGGACGAGCGGCTATATTGTCTGCGATCGCGGTACCCTTAGAGACCCCGTCTATGACGGCTCAGCGTGGACAACACTCGTAGCAGATATCAACTACTGCGTCTGGCAACCAACGCCGGCTAACGGCGCAACAAACGTTCATTACAAATATAATTCCTCTGATCCTAATGATCCCTGCAGCATTACGCTTAGTTGGACGGAGAGCACTCTTACCAACATTGACGCAAATGATGACATCTATTTCGGGACGTCCTCTAACGACGTCAATAAAGCAACAAAGGGAGACCCATGTTACACAAGTTACATGGGTTCCAGAAATGACGATAACAACGACCCGTGCAGCTTTACCATCAAAGACCCAAATAAGTTCCTTCTCGCTACCACCTATTACTGGAGAGTTGACGAAAATAGTGTTAGTAACGGGTTTAAGAAAGGCCTGGTCTGGAGCTTCACAACCCATGACGGCAAGGCCTACAATCCCAAGCCGGTAGACGACGCAAACACCGGCAGAGCACTGGACGCGGCGTTGCAGTTACTCTGGTCGCCAGGCGACTGGACACAACCCACCAACGGGCACAGGGTATTCTTCGGCACGAATTGGGGTAATGTCAACAACGGGAGCACCGGTTCGACGGATGGACGATACAGAGGCACGGTAAGCGACCCTTGTTATCCGCTCACCAGATTACTGGAAACCGGGCCCAACCCCCCTGGAGCATCTTGGACCTTAAACGCGGGCACC
>Ga0208192_1000018_pt1 | contig 216555 bp, 192 predicted proteins | sample June2015DPH_13_1_2_FD_184711 | JGI IMG/M metagenome (GOLD analysis project Ga0208192, IMG submission 184711) | Peatland microbial communities from SPRUCE experiment site at the Marcell Experimental Forest, Minnesota, USA - June2015DPH_13_150... | ecosystem: Environmental > Terrestrial > Soil >... | reverse complement strand
GTTGACCATCCTCCCAGCCTCCTGAGTCCCGCTCTTTCCGGCGCCTCGGAGGCTCATCCTAGCCCTAGGGAGGGGGGTCAATTTTCAACCGTTGGTACCTGGGTCATTATTCAACCGGTGGTGACACGGGAGCAAGAACCGGCTGGAAAGGGTCACACGAGGGACGCCAGATCCGTCCTCTGGCGTCCTCTCAGGGCAAGCCAATCCCCCCGCCCGAATGCACGACAAGACAGGTGAATCCAAATGACGGAGCGCCACCTGCGCCAAAGCCATAGGGCCGAGAAGCGGTTCAGGAGCCAGGTGCCGTGGCGGCGGAGGGGCGGCTCGGGCGGATGAGCCGACCAATCCCTGCCTGAGGTCAGCCCGACGGCGCCAATTGGACGTCTTTCGGGGACAAGCCTCACGCTCTCACGGAGGAGCGCGGGGAAGCGAGCTTAGTCCTCAGCGACTGCGATGCGCAAGACGCGACAAACTTCCTCGACTTGATCCTCGGTCATCACGCTCGAAAAGGGCAGCGCCAAGGATTGGTCGCCAAGCCTTTCCGCAACCGGGAAGTCTCCCCGTCGATAGCCAAAGCGAGACACGTAGAAGGGTTGCAGGTGGATGGGAGGGAAATAGCGCCTCGAGGGGATCCCCGCCTGCTCCAACCGCTGCTCCACCTGGCCCCGATCCGCCGGGGGGATCACTCGGACTACGTAAACGAACCACGACATCGTGGTTGTTTCGGGAAGCACTTGGGGGACGCGAATTCGTTCAAGCCGCTGGAGCCGGTCGGCGTACCAGCGGGCAACCTGACTGCGCTGGCGGATGAGCTCGGACAGACGGCGAACCTGAGCGGCGCCCAGCGCCGCGCTGAGCTCATCCAGGCGGTAGTTGTATCCCAGCCTCACATGCTCCAACCACGCCGAGGACGGCCCTCGCCCTTGATTACGAAGGGAACGGGCGACTTCGGCCCATTCGGCATTTGCGGTCAGGAGGGCCCCTCCCTCTCCCGTGGTCATCTGCTTGTTCGGGTAGAAAGCAAACACGGCCACATCACCGAGGGACCCCGCGGCACGACCCTTGTTGCTCGCGCCCACCGCCTCGCAGGCATCCTCGATCAGGACCAGCATGTGTTTCTGCGCTACGGCGTGCAACCTGTCGAAGTCTGCCGGTTGCCCGAAGACGTCCACGGAGAGAACTCCCTTGAGTCGCCTCGGCCTGCGCCCCCTTGCCCGCATCGGGCGGGGCAGCATCCGGCGTGCTTTTTCCCCACCCTTGGCCAGCGTGGCTACGGCCTCGGCCACTCCCTCCGGATCGATATTCCCATCCTCTTCGCGCACATCCACGAAGATGGGTACGGCGCCCTCATAGAGAAGGCAATTGGAGGAAGACACGAAGGAGAAGGGGGTGGTGATCACCCAATCGCCCTTGCCTATGCCGGCGGCGATAACCGCCAAATGCAATCCGCTGGTGCCTGAGTTGACGGCCACGGCATGGGGCACCCCTCCGATCCTGGCCATTTCCTGCTCGAAAGCGGCCACTTGAGGACCCATGCTGAGGGTGGGCGTCTGCAGCACGGAAAGAACCGTATCGATTTCGGATTGGGTGATATTCGGAGAGGACATCGGGATCTTCATGGGGCAGTGCCTCGGGTTGGGCGGCGCCTGGGACCGGGGGCCTTCAACTTATCCTCAAGCTCACCGAAAGTCCATCGTGCACGGGAAGAATAGCCGTCACCAAGTCTTGTGCCTCGAGCAGAAGACGCGTCAGCGAACGAACCCCTTCGGTTGCGGCATCTCCCCTTGCCTGAAGCAGCCGGCTTTTCCACAGCATGTTGTCACAAACAAAGTAGCCCCCCACTCGCAGCAGAGACCGAGCCACCGGCAAGGCGCGCGGATAGCTCTCTTTGTCAATGTCACAAGAAAACAATGTCAAGGGGCCCCGACAAGGCAGAAGCGATCTCCAGAGCGTTCCCGACTCGGTAGCCAATTCCGTCGCCCCATCCCACCACTTGGAAGTAGCGGCGCGCCGCTTCCTCATTGTCCCTGGAGTGATCGCCTAGGATCAGCAACCCATCTATCGGCATGCCCGGAGCGAATCATATCGCACTGTAGCCGAAGCCCGATCCCAGCTCCAACACTCGCTTGGCCTGGATGGAACGAGCGAGCAGCGGCAAGACGCCCCCAACCAAGGCACCAACCACCGGCAATCCAAGGCTTTTGCCGTGGTTCTCCATCTCAGACCAGACAGCGAAGGGCAGGGCCGATACCTGCTCAAGGCAGCGCTCAACCCGCGGGACCTCACCCGCCTTCTGGCGGCACACCGACGCTTATCTTCATCCCCTCGATCCCGCAACCGGAGACACCCGGGCAGCGGATCTCAATGGCCTGCGTTCGGCCCCCCCTCCCCCAGAAGTTCCTCCAGCTCGGAGAAGTCTGCGACCTCCCAGTCCGGAGCGTCTCGCGCAGAATTGGGCTCCTCCGAGAAGTGCAGCCCCCCCACGCAGCGCATTCGCACTGTGGCCAGGCCGAGATCGCGCGCGCCCAAGAAGTCCTTGGCGGGATTGTCTCCCACATAGAGGACTCGCTCGGGCGCCGCCCTCGTCGCCTCGACCAGCCGCTGAAATGGGCGGGAGCTCGGCTTCCACTCCCCGCGAGAGTTCTCATCGGAAATGACGGCCACATCGATCAGCTCGCCAAGCTGCAGGGCCTCTATTTTTGCATTCTGAATCCGCGCATAGCCCTCCGTGACCAGGCCGATCTGAAATCCCGCTGCCCGTCTCCGCACCAAGCATTCACGCGCTCCGGGGTACATCCCGATCCGCGGGATGTGGTTGCGGTAGACCTCAATCATGACGGGCACCCAGGACTCAGGAGGCAAGCCTCGTTCTTCGATCCACAAATCAAAGATCTTGCCACGAATCCCTGCATCAAAATAGCTTTGGAGCTCTGCCAGCCCAATCGGCTCGGAGATTCCCAGCACCCGGTCCGCCCAGGCCGCGACAGCCCGAAACCCGCCACGCGCGAACTGCGCCTCCGGATAAAGGGTGTCATCCAGGTCGAAGGCGATGACCTGCAAGCTTCTGGTATTGAGCTTCATCGATGAAAAAGGATTCGTCAAAGCGGGTCAGGTAGACCCCCAGGCGGTATTCCCCCAGCGCTGGAGGCTGCACGGGCAAGCCGGCGGCCTCAGCCAGATACCACCGTGGGGAGGGAACGCCTGCGGCGATTCCGAGCGGCAGTCCACCTCCAAACCTAGCGTTGATCTCGGTAAAGCTCGGCTCGCCCTCTCGGAGAATGCACTGTACGGTGATTGGCCCCCGGGCGGCCATCTCCCTTGCCACCGTGAGACAGTACCGGAGGATGTTCCGATCCCGCATCGTCTGGCCTTTGGCGACCTCCCCCCAGCGGACCTCAATCCTCTTGCGCGAGACCACGGCCCAAACCTCGCCGTCCAGACCGCAGCTAACATCATTGGTGATTTCCGGACCGGGAAGGTACTCCTGAACGATCGGATCGGGGATGTGCTTCGAGAAGAACTCTGCCTCCGCCCGGTCCTGGGCCCGGAAGGCTCCCTTGCCAGCACTTCCGTACCTTGGCTTGAGGAAAACCGGATAGACCACGTCCGCCCATGGCCTCCCTCCCGGCAGCCAAGTCATTGGAGTGGGAATCCCATGTTCTCGAAAGAACTGGAACGTTCGCCACTTGTCGCGTGCGATCTCGGCTGTCTCTGGGGAGACTACCACGACCCGGGCCCCCCGCTCCTCCAGCTGCGCGCGCCCCCGGGCGAGCACGGGAACATCCGGGTCAATGAGAGGGAAAACCCGGTGGATGCTCTCTCGGCGGATGACCTCGGCCAACTGCGGGAGGTAGTCGGAATCCCCCAGGGAAGGGAGCAGGTAAGCCTTGTCCGCGACCTGGAGAGCCGGCGCCAGGGGATCCATGTCGACGGCAACTACTTTGCCCTTCAGCCCCAGATCCAGATAGGCTTGCCGGAACGCGCGCAGCAGTTCCACGCGCCTTCCGGCACTCGTGAAGAGCAAGTTCACCTCAGTCCCTTTTCTTGGCGACGACAAGATACCCTCCGGGAATTCGATCCCTTTGCGGACTTTCCGTCAGCCATCCCTCCAGCCACTTCAGCGGGAAGAATACCAGAGAGGACGCCGCCTTGATGGGCAAGTATGCCCGGGACCAAATCCGCGCGGCAATGGTCGCAATGAATTCGACCAGGATTCGATAGAATCCCGTAGCCGGGCCCACACCGATCTGAGCCTCCCCACATTGAAGGCCCGAGCGTCGGACCAGCTCCCTCAACCCCATCCGACTGAAGCGCCAGTAGTCTTCTGGCCCGGGATGATAGCCGATGACAAAGGGCACTTGGAGATAGAGAGCGCCTCCGGGTCGAAGCACGCGAGCCATTTCCCGAACACCCTGAAATGGGTCGCGGAGGTGCTCGAGGGTCTCTTGTGAGACCACCAGACTGAAGGTCTCCTGCCCGAATGGCAAGGACAAGGCGTCCGCAACACAGTCGACGGTCGGGGAGTGAACCCGATCCAGGTTGACTAGGGCTTCGCCCAGAGCAGTGGATCCGGACCCAACATTTAACCCTCGCCCCCCGGGAGGCAATTCTGCCAGCAGCTGGTTCAATTGTGCGCGGATGAGCGGGGAATCGTTTTGATTCGCCCAGACCTTCCGCACCAGCCAGCGATAGGGCCCTGAGTGTTCAGCCATGCTTGGAAACGGCCTCCTCGTTTGACGCGCCCCCTAGGAAGGGCTGGCTGAACTCCGCCCCCCCGGGGCTGACCCCTTCACGGGCGAGAGTCTTCCAAACGCTCACCAGGAGGATCTTGAGGTCAAGGGCCACCGACCAATGATCGACATACCACACGTCCAGGGCGAAGCGCTCTTCCCACGTGAGGGTGTTGCGCCCGTGGATCTGCGCCCAACCGGTTATCCCTGGCAAGACGTCGTGTCTCCGTGCCTGTTCCAAGCTGTAGCAGTCCAGGTATTCCATCAGCAGGGGACGCGGGCCCACCAAGCTCATTTCCCCCTTCAATACGTTGATTAGACTGGGCCACTCGTCCAGGCTCAGGCTGCGAAGGAAGCGACCACAAGGGGTCAGGCGCTGGCCGTCTGGCAACAGGTTTCCCCCCGGGCCACGAGTGTCCCGCAGGGTCCGGAATTTCAGAAAGAGGAAAGGGTTGCCTCCCAGGCCGGGCCGCCGTTGGCGGAAAAGAATCGGCCTTCCCAGGCAAATCCAGACAATCAGGGCGGTAATCCCCAGAACGGGCAACAGGACCACAAAGCCCGGGATTCCAACCACCAGGTCCAGCAGGCGCTTGCTTCTAGGAATCCGCAGATCTCTGCCTTGATTCCTTTCCCCCCAGCCACCCGCCCCTTCCGCCGATACCACCCTGCACCCCGCTCTACGTCCCTGCGGAGAGATCCGCGGCTCTGCCCGCGGCCACCTCGACCAGGACGTGCTCCATGAGGGCGGCCAGCCGAGGTCGGTCAAAGTGGCTCTCCACAAAAGACCGACCACGCTTTCCCATTTCTCGAGCTTCCCCAGGAGTGTCCGCAAGTTTTCGAATCGCACAGGCCAAGGCTTGTGGGTCTCCGGGTGTCACAGCGATCCCCGCGGCGGCCGCCTCGACCACCTTGCGAATCTCCCCCTCAATCGCCAAGACAACAGGCCTCCCCGCGGCCATGTAGTCGAAGACCTTGTTAGGGTAGGTCGTCCCATAGAGCGGGATCGACTTCAGGATGGCGATGCCGCAATCCATGGCCGCCAGGGCTTCCGGGACTTCCATCTTCGGAACCGGGGGAAGGAAGAAGACGTTCTTCAGCTGCATCCGCTGTGCTTTTTGGATCAGGTCCGGTTTCTCCTTTCCTGAGCCGAGCAGAACCAGGGCAATTCGGGTATCGTCGCGGAGACGTGCCGCGGCCTCCAGGACCACGGGCAGGTCATTGGAAAGGCCGTGAGCGCCTGCGTACAGGGCAACAAACTTGCCGGTCAGACCGTGTTCCTCGCGAAACCCACGCCCATCGGCGTGCGGGTCAAACATCCGGGTGTCCGCGCCATTTGGAACGACGGCCAACCGACCTTGGGCACCCCCGCGATCCAAGATGTGCCTGACAAATCCGGGTGAGTTGACCACGATCTGGTCAGCACGCGAGTACAGAAAACGCTCCAGGAGTTCCGAGGCGGAAATCAAAACGGGATTCTTCAGAACCCCGACCTGGATTGCGAAGGCCGGCCAGAGATCCCGTACTTCGAAGACCCAGGGAATGCGCTTGAGGCGCGCCAGGAGCCAAGCGGTGACAACCTGCAACAGCGGGGGCGAGGTCCCCCAGATGAGATCGACATTGCGGACCGTCAGGCCCGTGGCAAGCGAGGAGACCAGGAAGGAGATAAACCCAATCGCCCGCGAGGAGAAACTCCGGGTAAAGCTGCCCGCCACCCAACAGTGCCGGATTTCCAAGCCTGGCTCGAGCGACTCGCGCCTGACCCGGGTCACTCTTTCGCCGGTCTGGTAGTTGTGAGAACTGGCCAGGATCGTCACGCGGTGACCAGATCGAACCAGGTGCTGAGCCAACTCGAAGTGACGAGTTCCCCCGGGTTCCTCCGGCCTCACAAACACTTGGTGAATTAGGAGAATGTGCATGAATCGACCTGAGCGGCAGGGATGCGCGCGCAAGCCCCAGGGACTAGGTCCGGACGATGGATCGAATGGTCCATTCCTCTTCCAAAGGAGCGAGTACCACGCTCCACCCCACAACTTGCCCCACGTGCCACCGTCCCGCCGGTTCGATGACTTCCACCCCGCCTCGGTCCAGCGACCAGACGCTGATCCAGCGCAGGGGCAGAGCGGCACGGGCACTTCCGACCAGAGATATGGCCGGGGTCAAAGAGGCGTAGCGGGTCGAGTGCCAGCCTCGAATCTCGGTCGGCATGGGTTCGGTTTGATCCGGCATGCCCGACAGGAGCTGCCCCGCGCTGGCAATGTTCCAAGAGGCCTGGGCCGACGAGCGCACTTGCAAAAGAACGGGGTCACCCTTGACCTGCGCCTGGACCTCTGCAAGCCAAGGCGTGGAATTCGGGCCGGACTTGAAGCGCGGGTCCGACAGATCGCCCAGCAGCCAGTGCAGGCGCACGGTATGAAGCCCATCTCCCAGCAGGTCGTCGACGATCACCCAGACCAGATCGCCCGCGTGGGCGACCGCACGCCGATGGCGGACACCCTGCAGTCGGTAGCCGGTATGAAATCCTTGCCAGATCTGGGAGGCTTCATCGCCGCTGAAACCCTCCACCTCCCCCTGCGCCACCCGGGCCCACAGGAATCGGCCCAGGCGGGACATCTGGTCCCGCCCGTCAATCACTACGGAATTGTGAGCGGCTCCATGCGCGTAAGGATTGTACCATGGCGGAGGCCCGCTGTAGAGATAGGTTCCGGCGTCACAGGCCAGATTCGCGCCCCGCCACCACAGGTCGAAGTGGAGCTGGTCGGCGTGGGCCGGTCGCGATCGAAACCGGGAGCATCGAATCATCCCCCAACTCTGTTGAGCCTTCAGGAGGTAGTTCCCACTTTCCTCCCGCGAGCCAGCCCTCCGGCGCGGCTCCTCTTGCCTGTGAACAACTCGCTGAACAAAGCCCGCACCCATCAGCCAGAGCCGATCCTCATCCCAAGGGCCCTTGGCATAGGGCAAGGGCAGACCCACGAGCTCGCACAGGGCCTGGACTGTCGGCCGAAAGTCCTCATACTCACAGCCATTCAAAGGCAGGAACAAGCTTCCGTCATTGTGTCCTGTGTTGGGGACGCGGCCGGACTCACGATCGACCCAGGCACCCAAGGAAGCAACGCTCCTTCTCAAGCGCTCATACAGGTCATCCGGGAAGGGCCGGCCCGCAATCTCACCAATGCGGACGGACCAGAGATAGAGCTCGAGCATGAGTCGCTGATAGTTGGCCGAGTGCTGGATATATCCTCCATCCGGGAAGATCTGCCGGCTTGCGGCCTCCAGAAGCAGATGCCGCCCTAGAAGTGCCCACTGCTTCGCCCGGCGAAGGAAGGGGAACAAGACCCCAATGGTCCAAAGCCCGGCGGCCTCGCTGACCAAATGGTTGTTGTTCTGGGCGCGGGCATAGTCAAGGGTGGCCTCAATCCGACGGGCACTAAGAGACAGCGCCGCGAGCATCTGTTCGACCCGAAGGTCCGTCGTTCGAGGTGAATAGGCAAAGGCTCGCAGAGCGAACACCCAGGCCATTGCGCGCAGGGCAACCTCTTGCGCCGACATCCAGTTCGGTCCGGAATTGAGAGGGTTGGCGTCGAGCCAGGACTCGAAAAGCAACCAGAAGGCCTCGCAGGCCTTCTCCTCCGCGGTGTAGGCGTATTCCCTGGCGAGCCGGAAGCCCATGGAGAACCTGGATAGCTCCCAGATTCCCTTGAGGTCAGCCCCGCCCTCTCGGATTTCAGACCAATGGCGGAGGGCTGAAGCTTGCCCGCTCGAAGGACCGAGCGCATTTCGGTGCCAAGCGGGTGGAAACCCAAAATCATGGTAGCGGTCATCCCAAAGCAAGAACCTTCCAGCCAGGCATTCCGCCAGGTCACGGCGCATGTCGGCCAGGCAGGGCTCCTGTTCCCTGGTCGGGCGGACATGCGCTTGAGCATCGTCGAAAAAGAATGGGAACTGCCTGGCCTCCCGCAGCGCGATAGGTCGGGAGGGTTCCCCTCCTTGAAGCAAGTCGCCCAATTGGACCTGCTCCCAGTGTCCGCAAGGCGTCCGCGCCTCGAGCCAGCCGCTGCGAAGCTTCAATTGGTAAAGTGTCCACCAAGCGGCGGATCGCATCCCAACCAGAGGCAGGGCATTGGCCAAGAGCCAGAGCTTAGTGAATGCCGTTGGGTCCGAGTTCATTCGCTGGAAGCAGAGGGCTTCTCGAGTGCGAGAGTCTGTTCCTGACCAGTTTGCAGCGACCGCTCCACGGCAAACACGGCCCGGGTCGTTGCGAACAGCTCGTGGAGGGGGATTGGATCCGGCCCTCCCTCCAAGACCGCTTGAACGAAGGCTTTCCAGATTGCCGCGTGGCCCTTGTCCTGCCCCCGAGGCGAACTGGCCACGCTGTGCCTCCCTTGCTTGACGATCTCGAGCCTGCGAAAGTCATTCAGGACCATCACCGCACCGCCGGCGTAGACTTCCAGGCGCTCCTTTTCAAAAGACGGGTCGCCCGCCGCGGTGTAGATCAGATTGGCCACCGCTCCGTTCCGAAATCGCAGAGTTAGGGCCAGATTGTCACGGCGGTATCGCCCTAGGTCCGGCAACCCGCTTGCAAAGAGCGCCTGGGGAAGATCGCCTGCGAGGTAGAGCAGCAAGTCGATGAAATGGCAAACCTCACCGAGAATGCGCCCGCCTCCCTGGGCGGGATCCTGAACCCAGTGGTCGGGTGGAAGGTGACCCGCGTTCACCCTCATCTGCATTATGGGGGGTTCGGCGGCCGCAACGATCGCCTGCTTGATTCTCACGGCCAAAGGCGAGAAGCGTCGGTTGAACCCAACGGTCAGGAGGGGGCGGTTCCCACCCTGCGCGGCGGCCTTGAGTGCGGACTCGACTTGCTCCAGCTCGCGCTCCGAGAGCGCCAGCGGCTTCTCGCAGAAAACGTGCTTGCCCGCCGCCAGAGCCCGCGAGGCCTGCCGCGCGTGAAGATAGTGGCGGGTGAAGATCGCAACGGAATCGATGTCGGCCGAGCCGAGGATATCCTCCTCTCGACTTCCGCAGCGCTGGAACCCAAATCGCCGGGCGGCATGCTCCGCCGACAAGCCGGATTTCGAGACCACGGCCACCTTCTCAACCCGATCCATGCGGGCCAGGATGGGTAGGGCAACCGCACTGGCGAAATTCCCGCTCCCCAAGACTCCCAGGCGCAAGGATTGCCTCTCAGGACGACCTGCTCGCGAGGCGCGGAGATCGAGGGAATGAACCACAATGCTGTCCGCCGGGTAGGTGAGTAATATGGCGCCAGCCGTCCCCTCTCCGCGCTGTCGCAGGACGTGGTAGGCCTTGGATGCCTCTGCAATGGGGTAACGGTGCGTCACCAACGGATCCAATACCACCCTCCCCTCCGCCACGAGCTGGAGAAAAGCCTGCATGTTCCGGTTCTCGGTCCAACGCACATAACCATAGGGATAGTCCAGCCCCCGCTCCTCATAGTTCGGATCGTACCTGCCTGGACCATAGGAACGAGCAACGATCAGGCTGATCTCTTTCTCGTAGTATGGGGTCCTGGGGATCTCCATTCCTACCGCCCCGACCACAACCACTCGGCCCCGGTCGCGGCACAGTCTGGGGGCGAGCTGAACCGGGTCATTCCCGGCCGTGTCAGCCGCTATGATTACGGCATCCGACCCGCGTCCCGAGCTGAAGCTTGCCCCTTCCTGCTCCGCCTCCTCGCGCACCGAGGCGGACACGGCTCCCAGTTTCCTGGCCAGCTTCACGCGATCCGGGCGAACATCCACCCCGAAGACGCGGCAACCTGAAGCGCGGGCGACCTGTGCAATGATCTGGCCCAGCAAACCCAGACCGACCACTGCGACGGAATCCCCAACCTGGCTCTCGCTTAGCCGAAAGGCGTGAAGGGCAATGGCCCCCACGGTCGCGAATGCTCCTTGGTCAAAGCTCAACTCCTCCGGCAAGGGCACGCACAGATTCATGGGAATCAGGTTGAATTCCGCATGGGTCGCATGTCCTCCCCCGGCACAGGCGACCCGGTCGAGCGGGAGGAAACCCGCGACCCCCTCGCCTACTTCGACGACCGTTCCCGCGGATGAGTAACCCAGGGCCATCGGCGCGCTGAGTCGAGCCGCTGCCGTCCGGACCGCGCTTCTCAGTCCGTCCCGTCGCGTCTTGTCAATCACCTGGCGAACGAGATCGGGCCGCGAACGAGCTTTTCCGACGAGAGACCTCCCGGCGAAGTCGACGACCATACGCTCCGTTCCCGAGGAGATCAGCGAGGCCCGCGTTCGGATCAGCACCTGTCCCGCGCTCGCAGACGGGACCGGAACCTCCACAACCCGCGTCCTGCCAGTCCGCATGTCCTGGATTACCTGCTTCATTGGCTCCCTCCCCTGCCCGCGTCCGAGGAGTCGTGGAGGACTCTCTCATAGAAGGATTGGACTCGTTCCATTACACCGGACCAGTCGGCGCGCTCAGCGATAATACGCTGGTTGGCAACCGCGGCACGTCTCCGCAGAGCCTCATCCCCAATGGCCAAGAGGATGGCCTCCGCAAGTTGCTGCGGGTCGGATGGAGAAACCAGCAACCCATTCTCCTGGTCCAGAATCCACTCGCGCAGAGGTTCCAGGTCGCCCACGATGGGAAAGCTGCCGCAGGCCATGGCCTCCAGAAGCGAATTGGGGGTCCCGTCATGCTCGGTGATGGACAAAGTAATCGCAGACGACCGCAGGGCGGCGGCCATCTCCAGAGCCGTCAGCCGCGGAAGTAAGCGCACTCGATTCCCCAGCCCAAGACGCCTGACCCACGCCTCGGCTTGCGGGCTCCCTTCCATTCCCACTGCCAGAACCCATACCTGCGGCGCCCGAGGGAGAACCCGGCTGACCGCCCGAAAGAAGGTGTCCGTTCGAGCGTAGGAGCGGATGCCTCGTGGGTTGACCAGAACCAGGGCCTCCCCCGGTATCCCCCAACTGGCGAGCAGACGGCTGTCGGGTGGCCCCGCAAAAAAAAGGTCCCCGCGCACGCCCCCGTTTCCCGGCGCTACCAGAATAGGTCGATCGCTCGCAAGCCCCCATCGCAGCGCCAGACGCGAATCCCTGATGCAGTCGGCATGGAGGGCCCTTATCTTTCCAAGCGTGCGCCGGGTTTGCCAAGCCATGACCGGGGAAGCCACGGCGTGAAGCGTCAGATCGTTCCCCCAGGTCGACAGGATCAGGGGGGGCCTCCGGGGGACCGCCTGGACTGCAACTGTACTCACCATCCCTTCCAACGGCAACCGCATGGCATGGACCAGATCCGGACGAACCCGGGTAATCTCCGCGGCCAGCGCATGACCCTTCTGCGAAAGAGAAAGAGGCAGGATCCAGTGGCGAAGGGAATTGGAAAGCCATAACCCCAGCGTGGATCCACGCAGGCCTCGCGCCAGGCTGTCTAGGGAAGCCCGGGAGGGCATCATAGGCAAGGTGGCAAAAGAGGAAAGGCCCTCCAGGGGAGGACGATCCACGGATCCGGAGGAGACCCAATGAACCTCCGCACCGTGCTCCGTGAACCAACGGATCCAGTTCGCGGCGATCGGGCTCCGTGCGTCGGCGTAGTATAGGAGTCTCATCCCTGTCCACGAATCAGCAGATTGCGCCCGCCGGGTCGGTCCGCCCGTTGGCTACGATCTGGCGATGGCCGGCGGACCGCTTTGCTCGAACCGGTGTGCCCAGGCCCAATCGATCGCTGAAAGAAACCCAGCCACCATCTTTTCGAGGGTGGCCATCTCCCGGACGATTTTCAAGGAGGCCGCGCCCATGGCTCGCAAGCGCTCGCGATCCGCCGAGGCCTGGGACAGTACGCCGACCAAAGCGTTCTCATCACCCGGAGGCAAGTGCCAACCGTTCTCTCCCGCCTTCACCAAGTCCATTTGGCTGCCGTCCGCTTGGGCCACGGCCACGGGTTTCGCGTACAACATGGCCTCCTGGAGAGCCAAGCCGCCGGTCCCCGGAAGTACCAAGAGATCAGCGGCCGCAAAGCACCTGCCCAGCTCCTCGCCCCTCAGATCTCCCAGGAACTTGCAGGCCGAGAGCCGTTTCCCCGCCAACCCTTCAAGCGCCTTGCGCTCCGGCCCGTCGCCCACGACCAGCAGCTGAGGGCTGGGCTGAACCCGCGCACAGGCTCGGATGAGCTGATCCACCCTCTTCCGCGCCTGGAGCCGGCCGACAAAAAGCACGGTCAGGCCTTCACCCAGACCCCACTGCTCCCGCCAGCGATCGACCCGACTGGGGTCAGAGGCCAGCTGCGAGCGAATGACTTCCGAGGTCGAGGATTGCACGGCATTGGGCGCGTGGTGGATCTTCTCGCGAGGGATCCCAATTCGCTCGAATTCGCGGATGCCCTGATGGCTGTAGACGACCAAGGAGTCAAAGGCGGCATAGTAGTGACGCAGGGGCGCAGCCAGAAGGCCTTCCCCCCTGGCTTGGCCCACCGGGCCCAGGGACCAACCGACGACGGGCCTGCGCCTGGACCGCATCCAGCGGGCGGCGAAGTGATTGGAAACATAACGGGGGTTGGCTTCCACGACAAGCAGCTGGGGATCAAATCCTCGAAGCCAGAATTGCCAGCCCATCTGCCAAAGAAGGTATCCCTGACCCCAGCCCAGATGGACATTCCGCGGGATCATGCGCACAACGCTGTCAAGAGGACCGGAGTCACGGATGCCCTCTTCCGTTCGAGGCCGGCCCGCGAAAACTTCCAGGGACCCCGGCAGCTCCCTGGCCAGAGCCTCGCAAAACGGGCCACGATAAGATGGCAGCACTCTCTGCTGGAGCCCCACCCGATCAGGCAGATAGCTCACCCGAGCCATTCCACCTTCCCTGCCGACCCGGCCACGCGTTTCATGACCCTCTGTGCGCTGTTCTCAGGCTGGAACCGCCTCGCCCTTCATCACGGCCAGATAGCGTTTGGCCGTATCGGCGATATCGAATCGCTCCATCGCGGTCTTTCGCGCCGAGCGCGAGCAATCCTTCCAGTTAAGAAGAACTCGATCCGCCGCGGAGGCCAACTCCTCCAGGTTGCTGGGAACCTCGAGTCTCCACGGATCACCCTGGAATGCAACGAGTTCCCCGGCGGCCGGGCCCACCAGCTCCTCCAGACTACCAGTCCGAAACCCCACGACGGGCAATCCACAGGCGAGTGCTTCGATCACCGAGTTGGGGCAGGGAGGCATCGGTTCCAGGGGCAGGTGCAACGCGGCGCTGAGTTGAGCAGCCCGCACCTCGCCGGGCGGCCTCAGCCCGCAGAGTTCAACCTTCGGAAGGCGGCTCAGTTTGGTCAACTCGCGAGGCCCAATTCGGCCGAAAACCCGCGTGCGGGAGATTCTCCCTCCGGCCAGCAGAGCACGGTGCGTGTTTTCCAGTATGTGGAACACGCTTTGGGGCAGGTGCACGCTCCCCTCCACAACCAGGAGAGAGCCGTCGTGGCTCCCTTCCCCCCGGAAGGGGAACTCCCAAAGGTCTAGGCCGTTCAAAACGACAAAACAGGGCCTCCCGGAACGTCCCATCGAGTCTTCCCACCAGCGCCGCACGAACTGACTCTGGTAGATGATCGCGTCTGCGATCGATCGACGGATGTGGCGTAACAGCAGGTTCCTGGCCTCTGCCCGAATGAAGTACAGAGGCCGAATGGGCCGATGCCTGTGAAGCCAGTTGATTCCGTCCAGTCTCTGGACAATCGGGATTCCATCATTCTTGGCGCGCCGCAGCAAGGCCAAGTTGCGAGTGCCCGCAAACAAGAGCAGGGCGCCCAAAGGTCGGGCGTTCGGGTCGTAAGTGATTTCCATCCCCAGCCCAATGAGAGCTTTCGCCAGTCTCGCCTGGAACGAGGCGGGGCCACCGCTGGAAACGCGAGGATAGAGGCACACCCTCATGGAGGATCAGGGCGAAGCCGCCGGAGGCTCAACTCGTTTGCGCCAGCCCAGCGCACCCGCGAGAAGAGTTGCGAGGAAGGTCAGTCCCGTGAGGCCCGCAATTCCCGCCAGAACGGGGAGCGCGGGGAGCTTGTAGTTTAGCCAATAGCGCCCGAAGTACCATGCCGTCATGGCGGCGACCGCCACCCAAAACGGAATCTGGATCCGAGCCAGCCAAGGGGATCGAGACTCGCGCCAATGCCAATAGGCCCAGCCCGCGGTCAAGGTCATCGGGGCCAGCGCGTACAGACGATAGCGAGGGTTGTCCCATTGGTCGCCCAGGGCACGGTAGGAAGCGATCAGCGCGACCGCCCAGAATACCAAGGCAAACGCCGCCTCTTCGCGCCGCCGCACGAGACCGCGCAGGCTGGCCAGAAGGCCATAGATGAGAAAGGGCAGGAGCAGGTACCAGCCCGCCGCCCTCAGGATCCCAATGATTTGGGCGATTCCCCCTCCAGTTGGGCTGGCACTGCGGTAGCCGATGGCGGCCGGCAAGACCGGTTGAAGCAGGCCATATACGCCAGCCACGACCAGCGCGAACGACTGCGGCAACGTCTTGAGCAACTGAAAGAGGAGGTCCGTGCTCGAACCGCTCGCCCGGAGCTTGTCATATTCCAGCCAGGCCTCTCCGAACAGGAATCTCCACTGACGTCCGAGCAAGTCGAATTGGGAGGCTACGAGATCGGCCCGTGAAAGGAAAAACAGGATGACCAAGCTCAGGACTCCAACCCCGCAGCCGATCCAGACGATTTTTCCCAAAGTCTTCCGAGGGTCCGAGAGCCAGAGGGCCATGACCACGACCACGGCAACACTGAGCAGGGTGAATTGACCGGAGATTCCAGCCGAAAGGATGAATCCGGCGACCGTGAACCCCAAGCCGGCGCGCCATCCCAGAGGGTAGAGACGCTCCCTCTGAGTTTCACTCCTCTGGCGAAGAAAGATACCGGTCAGCCCCCAAAGCATGACCGCCAGCAACATCGCCAGATAACCCTGCTGAAGATCGGAGGACCCAATCAGCACCGCCTCCGGAAAAAGGGCGACCAGCACGGCCGCAGCACGCGCCACCGTCTTTGAAAAGAGGGACTCCCCCAGCAGAAAGACGAAAAGAACAGTCAATGAACTGAAGGTTGAGGCCAGAAGACCCAGAAGCATCGGGCGCTCGTGGTCTGGGCTGAACAGCCGGAAAACGATCACCCCAAGCAAGGTAATGCCCCCGGTATTGTCTCCGTGGCCTGGACGCAAGGTTGAGATGGCGGAGACAGCCTGTTGGGAAAGGGTCCAGGCGGTATCTGTGGCATTGTAGGCATCCGTGGAGATGAACCCGCCCAGCTCCGCAGGCGATCGATACCCCCACTCCCGCAAGGCAATGGGCCAAAGGGCCACGGACACGAGGCGGACCGCCAAGGCGATCCAGACCCACTTGCGCACCCAGGCCCCCCCCTCCCCTGGAGCCAACCAGCGTCCCGTCGCCGCGATGAGAACTCCAAAAGCGATTACGGGCAGGAGGAATGCAAAGAAGTTGGGCCAGTAGAAGCTCGCCCACCACCAAGTCGGCCCCCAGAGAGTGTAACTCTGGGCGGCCGCGAGTCCAGCGGAAACGCCGCCCCAGGCGACCAAGGCCCAAACCCATATCCACCGATCGCGGTTGCGCAGTTTGCCCTCTAGCATCAGGCTGCCCTCCGACCGACCGATCCACGAGCCAAATGGGGAGGATCCTCCCCGGGTGCGGCCTTTTCGATCGCCCCGACAATCCGTTCCGCCGCCCGTCCATCCCCGTAGGGGTTGGTCGAATGAGCCATGCGGCCGTACTCCTCAGCATCGGCGAGCAAGAGACTTACTCCCTCAACAATGGAGCGGGGATCCGTGCCCACGACCCGCACCGTGCCTGCTTCGATCCCTTCCGGCCTTTCGGTCACCTGCCGCATCACCAGCACGGGCTTCCCCAAACCGGGCGCCTCCTCTTGCAACCCCCCAGAATCGGTCAGGACCAGGTACGCCTCCTTGAGCAGGTTCACCATGGCCAAGTACCCAATGGGGGGAAGCAGGGTGATGTTGGGAATGTTGCCCAGCAGACGGTGAACGGGGCGCCGGACGTTCGGATTCAAGTGTACCGGATAGACCAAGTGTACGTCTTCCCGATGAGTCTCTGCAATCGTGCGGAGCGCTTCGCAAACCCCCTCCAGCGGCAGCCCGAAAATCTCCCGACGATGAGCCGTCACCAGGATGAGCCGCTTCCCCCTGGGGACCTTCGCGAGTTGACCCTGATCCCAGTCGAAGGGTAATCCCGCCACCCATTGCAGGGCATCGATTACCGGATTGCCCGTCACTCGGATGTTCTCTGGGCGGATCCCCTCGCCCAGGAGGTTCTCCCGCGCGCGCACGGTCGGTGCGAAATGCAGGTCGGCCACCACGCTCGTCACCCGCCGGTTGATTTCCTCCGGAAAAGGCTGGTACTTCTCCCCCGTTCTCAAGCCGGCCTCGATGTGTCCGACTCTCACCTGGTGATAAAAGGCCACGAGGGCGGCCACCAACACCGTCGAGGTGTCCCCCTGAACCAGGACCCAGTCGGGTTGCTCCTGACGCATCACGGCATCCAAACCCCGAAAAGCCCGGGAGGTGAACTCTGCGAGGCTCTGCCCTTCTTGCATCAAGTTCAAATCGTGATCCGCCTCGATCCCGAACAGGCGCAGCACGGGGTCCAGCATCTGCCGATGCTGGGCAGTAACGCAGACCCGAGCATCAAATGCCTGGGGATTCGCACGGAGGCTGCGGATCACGGGTGCCATCTTGATCGCTTCCGGTCGAGTACCAAAGATGGAAAGGATCTTCTGTCTAGGCATGGGACTGACGTTTGGGCCCGTCTCGAGAAGCGCTATCGAACACTTGCCTCTTGGGGCTTCGGTATACCCAGCGAGCGCAGGGAAAACCCAGCCGCCTCCCATTGAGACCGGTGCCAGACGTGCTGGCAATCAACCGCCAAGGGTCGGTTCACCAGGGGTCGCAGGAGGCGTGGATCCAAGCTCTTGAACGTCTCGTGGGCCACAAGCAGCAGCAGGCAGTCGGCACCTTTCGCGCACTGCTCCACATCGGACGCGCGCATCCCCTCCAGAACATCAGCAGGTGCCCACGGGTCGTAGGCGCGCACTTTGGCACCTGCTTTCCTCAGCAACTCGATAATGCGGAGGGCCGGGCTTTCACGCACATCGTCGATATCGGGCTTGTAGGTTAGCCCCAGGGTGCTGATCGTGGCTCCCGCAAGATCTCCCAGTTCTTTTCGAACGACTCCCAGCACATAGGCCGGCTGATCATCATTGACCATTCGCGATTGCCGGATGAGAGAGGTGAGATCAGGAGCCGCCTCCACCAGGAACCAGGGGTCCACGCTCACGCAATGACCTCCCACGCCAGGTCCGGGCTGCAGGATTCTCACGCGGGGGTGTCGATTGGCCAGTCGGATCGCTTCCCAGATATCGACACCAAACCGCTCACCCAGTCGCAGGAATTCATTGGCCAGCGCGATGTTCACGTCACGGAAGGCGTTCTCCATCAGCTTGACCATCTCCGCGGTCGTCGCGTCCGTGAGGACAATCTCCCCCTGTACGAAGATCCCGTACAGATCCTTGCCGGCCTGCGCGGAGGCGATGTCAATTCCCCCAATCACGCGCGCGTTCTCGATCATCTCCTTGAGAATCTGGCCCGGCAGGACCCTTTCAGGAGAATAGGCCAGGTGGAAATCCGGACCGGCTCGAAGCCCAGACCGTTCCAGGGCAGGTCGGACCACCTCGACCGTCGTTCCGGGAGGCGAAGTGGACTCAAGCACCACGAGGTTCCCGGGCCGCAAGTGCGGGACGATCGACTCGGCGGCCGAGAGCACGTAAGAAAGATCGGCGGACTTGTCCGGTTGGACCGGAGTGGGCACGCAGATGAAAAACGCGTCTGCAGACTCGGGCTGTGGCTTCACTTGAAGGTTGCCCGAATGAAAGGCCGCCTGGACAAGCGTCTTGAGTCCCGGCTCTTGAATATGGATCTCCCCGTTCTGGAGAATCTGGACCACGCGGTCGTTGACGTCGACCCCGATCACCTTCAACCCATGAGTCGCAAACGTGCTCGCGGTCGGCAAGCCGATATAACCCATCCCCAATACACACAACCGGCTGAAGTTCACTGGAAGTCTCTGCCGCGGATTCCTTCCTGGTTGACCGGGCTGGATCCGAATTGCAAAGGGTCACGCTGGATCGGGCCCGCGCGGGAATTGACAGAGTGCCTCGCTTCCCGGTTCAGACCAAGCGCAACACGGTTTCACCCCATCCACCTGGGACCGGCAAGGCCAAGTTGTCTAGGTTTTCATCACGTGCACCCATCCCGAGCCATTGCAGGTCGGGCAGCGATCCCTATACTCGCCGACCTGACCGGTGCCTTCGCACCAGGCGCACTTGCGTGGCGGTTGCGCCACGAGCACGCTTCCTCTGCCATCGCAGGTCGGGCACTTGAAGTTGCCCTCACCAAATCGCCCCGTCCCCCCACACCATGCGCAGGTCTCGGGAGCATAGTTGATCGTGGGTTGAGCCATCGATCCTCCTGAGGGTCCGGGACAAGACAAACGCAGGCCGACCAATAACATTTACCTGCGAGAGGATCTGCCTGCCGTTCCGGAGACGTCCCTCGATTATACCTAGCTTCCTGGCAGGTATGGGACGGCCCAGATTCTATTTCCTGGTGCAACGGTGTGATCCGATAGTGCCTCGGCCGGGGTGAGGAAGTCGAGCCACTTGCGAGGTCGGCCTTGGGTTCACCCGTAATGGCCTCGAGATCCTCTCCACCGAGGCGGTGGATGTCAGTGGGCCGAGGAAGGTAGCGACGCACCAGGCTGTTCATATTTCCTGCCCTTTCGGCCAGCGTGCCCTGCAGCCAGTCCAGGGGACTGGCTCGACGCTGCCCTTCTCCCAGGAATGGCATGGGCAGCAGAGGAAGAACCCGATGGGCAGGATCTGGGAGATCTGCTCGTGCTCAGCTTGCTCGCTGCCAATGCCGGCTGTCAGGCTATACTGCGGTCTTTCCGCCAGTTGCCGGTTGGGGACGCAGCTCTCTTGAGCCGTGCGCACGGTGAGTTTGGTCACATGGGTGAAGCGGCTCTGGCGGTCCATCAAGACGCTGACGGCCTATTCGCGCGCACAGAGCAGTGAATCGGCCTCGCCGTGTCCCGGTTCCGTTCGATCATCGGCCCTTCGGAGTCGAAAATCGATGAAGACACGGTTGGAAATGGGCCTGACCTGGACAGGATGGCCCTGGCGGTGGCTACGCTTCTCCTTGCTCCAGCGCAGGCACAACCAGAGCTTTCTCCCCACGGCCGAGGGGCAAGTCGCAGATCAAGCCGTAGAGGCTCTCGTGGTTGATCGCGCCTTTTCCCTATTCCGCCCGCAGGCGACCCGCGATTTGCGCGCGGCCGCTGCCGCAGGCAGGAGCTAGTTCTGGCGACCAACCGCACCCCTGGAGGAGGAGGACGGTTCGGCGCAAGGTGCCATGGGCCAGACGGAATCGGAGATGGCAAGCGGAGGCGCCAGGTCGGGTAGCGGCCCAGGTGCATCGGGAAGGCCACCTGTCGGGAAAACCGCGTTTCCGGTGCCACTGTCCCAGCTGGCGAGCCACCTTGGCTTGAGAATCATGTTCGCGGATCCCTTGGAAGGGCAACATGCGCTCGCCCCTGGGCAGCCGATCGCAGGTCTTCATACAACGCTATTGTCCTCATAGCGTTGCACTTAGAATTAGAACTCGGGGAGCCCCCTCGCCAGAGCACTTTGTCTTAGAATAGAGGTCCTTGTCCAGGCCGGTAGCAGCCAAGGCAAGCGTCCGTCGGTCTCAACCCCTGCCCTGCAGCCAGGGACTAGGATCCGGCGGCCCGGACATGAAGCGGTTCGGAGGCTGACTTGAGGACTGACTCATCCCCCCAGACCCTGTGGGTCAACCGGTTGCTTGTCGTGGACGCGATCGGGCTTCTCTTGTTTCTTTTCGGGATGCAGCCTGGGTTGCTCGGCCTGCCACACCGGCCGGGCTTCGGTTACTTCAAGATCTTGGTTTTCCTTACCGCGCTGGCGGTGATCACACTCTCCTCCTACGCCGTTGCCAGGCTCATGCGGCGGGAGGATCACGCGCCGAGCCTATTCCAAGATGTGGGCGCCCGCTTGATGGCGACGGGCTACTTCCTCGCGGCATTCTCCAGCAACGTTGACCTGATTGGCCTGGGGAGCGAACGATTCCCCCAGCCGATGCATTTTGGCTATCTGCAATCCTCCGGACTCGTTCTGGGCGTGGTAATCATCCTGGTTGGTCTCCTCGCCTACTACCCCCGAAAGAAGAACAACCCCAGTTGAAAGAGCAGCGGCTAGCACCCAAGAATCCCTCCCAGACAAGCGGCAAGGCACAGGCGTGGAAAATGGCCTCTCACGCCAAACGGCATGCGCATCGCGCCCTTTTCGTCTTGCGTACGGCAGGCAACAAAAAAAGGCCGCGAATCCGCGGCCTCATGCCAAAGGCGCCCCCGGCGCGACTCGAACGCGCGACCCCTTGCTCCGCAAGCAACCCAACGGTTTTCGGGGTGAGGAACCTCAGCTCCTGTAAAACTCACCTTCCCTGATCAATGCCCGTCTCTCAAAGTCGGGCGGCAATTCTTTTACCACGTTTCCGCTGGTTAGTCGAGTGGCGATATCACTGGCGAGCGTTCGACTCATTGCCGAGGCGACGATCAAGAGCGGGGTCATGGAATGGTATGTTGACAATCTGATCGATAATGTTTACAATAGGACCTAGAATTGTTTAGAATACGGAGGGGTCCGCACTATGCCATCTCAACGCGCCGGCAGTGAGAAGATAAGAGCCTTTCTGGTCGCCAATGTGGCTGACCACCCCAAGGACGTCGTCTCATTCACGGCAAGTCAATTCGACATAAGCAGACCCGCTGTTCTTCGTCACATGCACCAGCTCATCCAAGATGGACAAGTGGGCGTGGAGGGTAGGACGCGGGACAGGGCATACAGGCTCCTGCCCATCGTCGACAAGATTTTTCCATATACCGTATGGCCCGGACTGCAGGAAGACATCGTCTGGCGCGACGACGTCCGCCCCCTGCTGGCCAACCTCCCCGAAAACGTGGTCCACATCTGCGAGTACGGGCTCACTGAGATGCTCCAGAATGTGGTTGACCACTCAGAGGCGATTTCCGCCTCGGTAGGCCTTACCTACACGCTGGCATCTGTGCGACTCGTGGTCTCGGACAATGGGGTGGGCATCTTCAACAAGATCCAGCGGGCTCTAAACCTGCCCGACCCCCGCGACAGCATTCTTGAACTCGCAAAAGGCAAGGTGACTACCGATCCCAACCATCACACCGGCGAAGGCGTGTTCTTCACCTCGAGAATGTTCGACGATTTCGTGATGATGTCGGGAAGCCTCTTCTTTAGCCATACACGACCTGTCGGCAAGCTCGAGGATTGGCTCTTAGAAGCCAATGGCAAGATCACTGAGGGCACCTACATTCGGATGTCGATCTCGACACGATCCCAGCGGACAACTCGAAAGGTCTTTGATCAGTTCACAACGCAAGATGGTGAGTTCGGTTTCACTCGAACCGTCGTCCCCGTTACGCTTGCCCGCGTCGGTGAGGAAAACTTGGTCTCCCGATCCCAAGCGAAACGTCTGCTTGTTCGATTCGAGAGGTTCAAGGAAATTGTCCTCGACTTCCGTGGCATCAAGACAATTGGTCTGGCTTTCGGCGACGAGGTCTTCCGCGTGTTTGCAGGAAGTCATCCCGAAGTCCAGATATTCCCAATTAACACCCGAAAGCAAGTGCGGGAGGTGATTGCTCGGGCTCAGTCGAAGGAATTGTAGCCGCGTCAGCGTGCTACCTGGACAGGGCGAGGTCCGAGCCCGTCGTGTTCTGTCGGATCCGAAGCTGAAGCGAGAGGTGATGAGCGGGGCGACGTCGTGGGAGTTTCAGCCAAGATGGCGGAAACTGAAGGATTCAAAAGGTCGCCCTTGCGAGCGGCCTTTGCTTAGGGGGGCCAGGTCAAGGTTCCCCACGGCAATGTCACCTTACAGCGGATCGGAGGCGAGGTCAACCGCGCAGCGGATCAAAAAAATGGCGAACGGCCGCCAGTCTTGGCATTGACTTGAGTGCTATCATTGGAATGTACGAAACCGCCCGCGTCGTTTGAGCGACCGGGCGGAGGCCAACGCAGGCGAGTGCGCGGCAAGGTCAGATTAGCACCGCCCGACCGCCTGCGCAAGTGGCAGACGGTTTTTGCTCCGGGGTGCTGAATGGGTTGGGCTTGGGATCGGCAGATGGAGAACTGGATTGACGAGCGCACTCCGGCGCTGATTCGTCTAGCAGGTTGCGGAAAAACGTCTGACTGAAGCCATTGAAAACGAATCTCTAACCCTCGACCGGGTGTTGTAGCCTGCTGCGCGGCCACTGCGTAGTGATCAAGCGATGACGGAGGTCGAGGGCCATGCGCGGAAATGACAGTGATGACACCGGGATGTGGTCGTATGTGTCTCAGGAGCAGAGGATTCCGGCCGATCATCCCCTGCGGTCCATCCGGAAGATGGTGGACGAGGTCCTCGAGCGCTTGTCGCCCCGCTTCGATAAGCTGTACTCCAAGGTGGGACGACCGTCGATCCCTCCGGAGCGGTTGCTGAGGGCCCTCTTGCTTCAGGTGCTTTACACCATCCGCAGCGAGCGGATGCTGATGGAGCAGCTCGACTACAACATGCTTTTCCGCTGGTTCGTGGGGCTGAGCATGGACGACCCGATCTGGGACCCCACCGTGTTCAACAAGAACCGCCGGCGGTTGCTGGAGGGCAAGATTGCCCAAGCCTTCTTCAAGGAAGTGCTTGCCCTGGCAAGCGAAAAGGGGCTTACCAGCGACGAGCATTTCACCGTGGATGGCACGCTGATCGAAGCCTGGGCGGGAAACAAAAGCTACCGGAGGCGGCACAAGGCGTCGAGCAAGGGGCCGGATGATTCCGGGGCCAGTTCGCAAGAGGACTTCCACGGCGAGAGGCGGACGAATGCGACCCACCAATCCACGACGGATCCGCAGGCCAAGCTGTATCGCAAGGGCCCGGGGAAAGAAGCCAAGCTGTGCTACCTGGGGCACGTCCTGATGGAAAACCGCAATGGGCTGGTGGTGGATGCCCGGCTGACGCAGGCGACGGGCACGGCGGAGCGAGATGCGGCAGAAGAGATGGTGCGGGCGGCCAAAAGAAGGCACCGGGGCGGCTGACGGTGGGAGGGGACAAGAGCTTCGACACGCGGGGCTTCGTGACGACGTTGCGAGAGATGGGGGTCACACCTCATGTGGCCCAAAACGAGAGCCATCGCCGCAGTGCGATTGACGGCCGCACCACTCGGCACAAGGGATACGAGCTCAGTCAATGGAAGCGAAAGCTGATTGAGAAGGTCTTTGGCTGGATGAAGACAGTGGGAGCCTTGAGGAAGACGCGTCACCGGGGTGCGCCGCGCGTGGGTTGGATATTCATCTTCTGTCTGACAGCATTCGACCTGCTGCGGATCAGGAATCTCGAAGCCGCGAGGGCCTAATCGCCAGGCGCTCGCAAGGCTGAAGATCCGAGGCACATGAGCTCCCCAAAAGGGTTTTTCGGGAGCCCTGACTTGGGCGGTTGACCAACTGAGGGTGGATTCAAGAACTGCCATGAAGGTCATTCGCTTGTTCGTTCCAGATTCTTCCGCAGCCTGCTACAGGAACGATATCACTGGCGAACGCCCGCCAGGGCTGCGACGTGCGCAGAAATGGATCGCCGGTATCAGGTCATGCAGTATGTCGCCGTGGTGAAGTCTACATGGGGCCGGTTCCGAGTCTTCACGTGTGGCGACCCGGCCTTCTACCTCTTCTCCCAGATCGACCCCGACGGCTGCGACACCGGCCTTCAGTTCCCCGTCAAGAGATCTGACCTTCGCCGCGAGGTGCGCTCCGCCTTAGCTCATGGCTGGGGCAACAGCCTGTAGATCCCCCGCGAACGGTTGCGGCCTGTCACGGCTGCGCCTACAATCGTGGTGGGGAATTTGGGCTTATCTCGGCACAATAGGAGGATGCATATGCCAGGCGCCAACATATCAGAATTGAAGGCCAAAGAGGACAAACTCGGGTCGAGGAGGAGGCAACTGCTAGACAGATTAATCCCGTTTCGCCAAGGTCTGCTTGAAACGTTGGAGCTGTTTACTCAGGAGGCCGAGGCAGCTGGCCTGAGGAGCGTCAAGCGCTACAAGAAAACCGCCGATGCCCAAGGAATGCTCCAGGCGACGCTGACATTGAACGGCTTCGACCTTTTCGTGCTCTCAACTGATGAAACCTACTATGACTTGCCGTCCCAAGTGGACCCCACCATCCATGATGAGTCGTCTCTCTCAGTGAAAGTCTTTTTCTATGAGAGCGCTGACGACGAAAGCACTCCATTCGTTGAGGTCTTCGCTAGGGAGGCCCCCAACAGCTCATATGCCTATGGCGCACGATGGTTTGGACAGGGGAAGCAACATGACATAACACGAGGCAACACCGTAAACAAGGAGGAAGGGGTCAAGACCGCACGGGCATTGCTCGATTGGTTCTACACCGTGGAGAGATACTGGCTAGACAAGCCGACAAGGAAGGCGGTTCTCCACAAGGAAGCTAACACGTCGAGGCCGATTGGATTCAAGCCCCCATCAGAATAGCCCCCCCGTTCCTCGCGTCGCCGTGCTGCCTAAGGCCACCCCTATGGCCAAGAGTCGAGCCCGTGCGCCTGGAGGAGGACCAATGGCCGAAAACCGACCCTCAATCAGACTCGATTTGGCAACCGAATACATTCGGACTCAGATGGCGCTTTGGGGGAGCTACCACAACCACAAGGAGCTAATGGCCTGGGGGGCTACCGCGCTCTTTCTGACGGGGGCTACTGCCCGCTCCCTCGCCAAGCTCCCCCGCTACGCCACTTTTCCTTGCTTCGACTTGATGGTGTTTCTCGCTCTCATCGTCTTCACAGAGGTGAAGGCGATCCGCTTTGTCTTCTGGCAACTGTGCCTGCGTGAGGAAGCTGCCAACGAACAGATGGCATGTGGGATCCTCGCTGTCAGATGGATTTCAAGCCCTCCCGAACGCTTCGATCTAGAGCTAGTCGAAAACGAAGACGGCCAGCCCATGCTCCAAGCTGTGCGGACCGAATTGGGCCGACTGCCCAAGCGAAGGAGTGGTCATGACCCCCGACTCGCCCGACGGATAACTATTTCGCTCATGGCCATGTGGGGAATCGCGGCCCTAGTCCGCGTGGTATGTGCCGGGTTGGCGTCGGGAGCCTTTCGGCCCTCCTGTTAGAGCCACGAGTCGAGATCGGCCTTTTCGTGCGCCCGGATCAAGTCCTCGTCGAGCAGCTGGCAAGAGTGTTGCGTCATGCTAAGGTCCGCGTGACCTAGCAAGCGCTGCAGCGCGAGCACGTTCATTCCTCCACGTAGGGTTTGAATGGCGAACGTTCGCCTGAGCGCATGCGGGGTGACGTAGAGTCCCTTCCGCTTGCCCAACTGATGAACCATGTGGGACAGCCAACAGGGCGCGAGTCGCCTCCCTCCCCTGCCCTGGATCAACGGCGACTCGGCGGTCGGCGCCGACTTGAGAGTACTGCGGTAGCGGAGTAGCGCTCGCCTTGCCTTCGGGCTGACCACCGTGGTGCGATCTTTGCGGCCCTTCCCGCGATGCACGAAAAGCAGGCCGGTCTGCATGTCCAGGTCTCCCCAAGTGAGATTACAGAGCTCAGCGGCCCGGACTCCCGAGCTGGCCAGGAGCATGACGATCGCCCTCTTCCTGGCGTCACAGTCCTTCAGGATCCGATGGACCTCATCCGCTTCGAGGCAGGGAAGTCGCCTCTTTTCGAGCCTGGGCATTTGCACTTTCACGAGGGTGGGAACAGTCTCTTCCGTGTGGAGGAAACGCAGGAAGGTGCGAACGCCCCTCGCCCTGGCATGCTGCGAGGTGTCTTTCAGGCGGCCTGCATTTTCGGCCTGCCACTGGCGGACGTGGCCAGCCGTGACCCCTTTCGGATCTGTCACGCCTTGGAGCTGGAGCCAGGTGACGAACACGCCAGCCGTATAGCGGTAGTGCTGCATGGTCGCGTCCGTGCAAGGCATGGCCTGCCGAGAGAGGAGGAAATCCTGGTACGCGGTGTCCAACGGGGAAAGCTGCAGGCCAATTCCAACCTGCCCAAGCAATTGTCTTTGGGACACGAAAGAACCTCCTTCCGCAGATACTTCAGCGGTTGCGAGGCTCCTCCATGAGAGTGTTTTCGCCTGGAAAATCAGGCCGATTTGGTCACTGACTTCCAGGTTTAGGCGCCCCCGGCGCGACTCGAACGCGCGACCCCTTGCTCCGCAAGCAAGTGCTCTAATCCAAACTGAGCTACGAGGGCATGTTCACTTGACGTTCCGAACTGCGACCCTTCCCTTGGCCCAGGAGCGTCCAGCTCCAAGGTCGAGCAGATAGCGGGGAGGCAGGGATTCGAACCCTGGGTAGAGCTTTTAAGGCCCTACAAGCGCTTAGCAGGCGCCCCCGATCGACCGACTCCGGCACCTCCCCAGAATGGCGGAGGGAGAGGGATTCGAACCCCCGGTGAGGTTGCCCCCACAGCTGTTTTCAAGACAGCCGCCTTAGACCACTCGGCCATCCCTCCAAAGCGCAGGTGGGTCTCCCTCGCCGAGCGCCACGATATTGTACCATACGGGAAGGCAGCGGAGGGATTCCAGATTCTCACGGCGCGGTTGGAGAAGGACTCCCCGCCCTCAACGCCCTCAGCTCATCATAGGCATCGAGGCGAAGAGATTCTGGCGCACCGTTGAGGCCGACAAGCTCATTCCAATCACCTTGGGCCAACCGAGCCTCCCCAAGAAGCTTGTAGGCCTCGGCGCGCAACGACAGCAATGTGCCTAATTCCTCGGGCCCCAGTCCCTGCCCCATGGCACGGGTCAGGACCGAAACCGCCTCTTCCCCATCCCCCGCTGAAATCAGTGCCCGCCCGTATTGAGCCAGAACGGCGGTGGAATTGGGAAACAGCGCGGCGGCCTGAGCCGCCACGGCGGTTCCTTCGCCGAATCTTCCCTCCATCCCCAGGGCCTCGCTCCTCCCGATCCAGGCATCGGCAATATGGCTGTCCAAACGCAGGGCGGCCGCAAAGGCATCGTCCGCAGAGCCGAATTCTTTTGAAGCCAGATAGACGTCCCCGAGATCCGTCCAACCCGCAGCATCATCGCTCTTGTAGACCGTGTAGACCTGGAGTTGCGACATGGCCTCTTTGGGAAGACCCATGGCAAGATATGCTCTTCCCAAAGCCAGATAACTTTCCAGCTCGGTCGGGTCGAGTGCCTGAGAGCGCGTGGCATCCCTCCAGGCCGCGTCGAGGTTTCCTTGCGTCACTTCCATCCCACTCAGAAGCGCCAGGGCCAGAGCGTTTTGGGGAGCCACCTGGACGGCGCTTTGAAGGTTTTCGAAGGCCCCCTGAGAATTGCCCTTTCGCCCCAACAGGTCTGCCCGCAAGAGATAGGCCTCCACGAAGTTGGGGTCAAGCTCGATCGCCCGGTCAGCCTGGTCAAGAGCATCATTGGGCTTGCTAGCCGCCAAGTCAAGATACGCTACCCCCAAGTAGGATGGGGCGAACCCGGGGCCGAGATTGACCGCGGTCGCGAACTCCGACAGGGCTTCCGTGGGGCGCTGCGAGCGGCGATAGGCCTCTCCCATCCAATAGTGAATGTCAGGCGAACTGGGATCAACCTCCAGCGCCTGCTGGAAATAGCTTTCCGCCTTGTCCCACTCCCCATCTTGGTAGGCTTGCATCGCCAGGGAATAGGCTCCAAGAATCGGATGGGGTGTGGCCGGGTAGAGTGAAGTGGGAGTAGTGGAGACGCCCAGGGATTCTGCCAGGGGAGTGCTTGCCGAGGGCGTCGTCTCGATCCGTGCCGTCGGCGAAAAAGCTGGGGAGGGAGTGAGAGAGACGGTCGGGAGCCTGGTTGCAGTCGGAGGGCCCATCGACACTCGCTGAGCCCACCCCAGGGCAACCGATCCCAGGATGAGGATCAAGGCGATCACCAAAACCAAGCTGATTGCCCCGATCCCCAGATTGACCCGGCTCCGTCCCTGGGCCCACCGCCTCTCAGGATTCTTTCTCTGCGCCGACAAGGGAATCGGTGCTCGAGCAACGATCTTTGAGGGTCCCTGGGGCTGGGTTGCGAGATCAGGACTTCTTGAACCCAGGATGACCAGCCCGCGCTTGATGAGTTCGTTTTCTGGGTCGAGCGAAAGTGCCTGCTCAAGACAGAACACCTTCTCCTTGCGATCGGCTGCGACGGAGCTCATCCATATCCAGTACTCTGGATTCTTCGGATCCCCCCGAATCAACCTGGCAAGTAGCTCCCTGGCAAGGGGCGCCCTGCCCGATCGGGCAGCCTCCAGCGCCTGCTGGAAGAGGTCTGTGCCTGGCATTGCCCGCCTCCGCTGGCCCTGAGCGAGCGAATCGAGCTACAGTATAATCGCGCGGCGAGGTTCCTGCGACTTGCACTCAACCCAGGCACGACCTTCGGCCGGTTCGGGACGGATTCCCCTCATCTCCCTCTTGCGCAGCGGAGTGGCCGGGGTGGCAGTCGTCTGTCTCCTGGCGGGATGCTCGCTGGCCTGGCCGCATCCTTTTCCGGTCCCCACTCCACCCACGTCAACTCCTACCCTTTCACCGACGGCCAGCCCCGAGCCGCTGGCTGCTCTCGTGAACGGCGAACCGATCACCCTGGCCGAGTTCCAGCGCGAGGTCAGTCGCTTCGAGCAGGCCCAGAGACAATCGGGCACCGATCTTGCAACCCTTGGGGACTATAGAAAAACTGTGCTGCAATCGTTGATCCAGGAGCGGGTAACGGCCCAGGCGGCGCAAAAGGCAGGCCTGACCATAACTCCCGGGCAGCTCACCCAGGCGCTGCAATCGGCCATTGAAGGGCGTGGAGGACCAGGCGGCTTCGATGCCTGGCTGGCGCAGGCGGGCTACACCCGCGAGGAATTCACCGCGGAATTGCAGAGGCAGATCCTGGTTCAGGAAATGACGGACAAGGTGGTCGGGCAGGTTCCAGCAACAGCCGAGCAGGTCCATGCTCGCTACATTCTGGTTGCGGACTCATCCCAAGCCGGGCAGTTGCTTAGTCGGTTGCAGGGGGGGGCCGATTTTGCTTCTCTCGCCTATGCCTATTCGATTGATGTGAGCACGAGAGCCAGCGGGGGTGACTTGGGCTGGTTTCCGCGCGGTTATCTGGCGCTTCCCGAGGTGGAAGCGGCCGCCTTCTCGATGAACGCGAATCAGATCAGTTCCGTGATTCAGACCAAAATGGGATACGCCATCGTGCAGACACTGGAACATTCGTCTTCCCAGCCTCTCTCGCCGGGCGCCCTCCAAACGTTAAGATCCGCGGCGCTGCAAGCCTGGCTGAGCCAGCAGGTTTCGGCCGCAAACTTGGTTATCCCGGCCGCACCATGAGGCCGGCTCCAGCGGCGAAGGGACGATGGGGGCCATCCCTTGGCACTCTCGCATAGAGGGCAGAAAGGTGAAACGAGCATGACCGACGACAACGCAAGCACCCCGACTGGTTCCGGTCCAAGTTGTGGAGGTGTGGCGCTCTATATTCTCAGCGGGCTGATCGTGCTATTCACCGTGGGGATGATTGCCTTGTACGGCCTCCTCTTCGTCAACCCGAATCTCCCCTTCAACCCTTTCCCGCCCGCGACGCTGCCCCCAACGGCGGCATTGCCGAGTGTCACGGCCACCTCCATGCTGGTGCTCCCTCCGACATGGACCCCGACCCCGACTTCCGCAGCGAAGGCCACCCTGACAAGCACCGCAACTCTCCCGCCTGGGACCTTGCCTCCCACGCAGACACCGGTGGTGGCGGTGAGCGCGACCCCCACAATCCTTCCGACCAGCACGGCCACGGTCCCTCCGGCGGCCACGGCCACTATCCCTCCAACGGCCACGTCCACTGGGCTGCCCACGGCAACTTCCACCATCGCTTTCACGCCCACGGCGACCCCCTACCCGCTCGCGCTCTCCACGAGCGGTGTGCTGGCAACCCAGGCTTCAGACCCCCGTGGGTGCTCATGGGCTGGGGTGGCAGGGCAGGTGTTTGGGCCCAACAACGGGGCACCGATTGCCGGATTGGTGATTCACCTTCAGGGGAAATGGGGCTCGAAAACCTTCAACACGGATGCAATCACGGGAAGTGCGACTTCCTACGGATCCGGTGGTTATGAATTCGTCTTGGGCACCACGCCTGTCGCCTCGCAGGGGACCCTTTGGGTCCAGGTGCGCGATGCCTCGGGGCTGCCGATCTCCGCTCAGGTCAGCCTGACGACATATGCGGACTGCGCCCACAACCTGCTGCTCGTGAACTTCAGTCAAGTTCACTAGAGGGGACTGGCTGTATAATCCCGGCGTGCCCGATTTGGCCGCCTGGGATCGCTTCATCACCCACCATCCGGAGGCTCATCTCCTTCAAACTCCGGAATGGGGGCAACTGAAATCTTCATTTGGCTGGAAAACCGATTGGGCGCTTCGCGATGACCATGGCGCCCAGGTTCTTTTCCGGCCTCTCCCCTTCGGCCTTAGCCTCGCTTACCTTCCCCTGGGACCGGTTCCCCCACCCCTGGCAGGCTTGGAGCGTCTGCTGCCCGAGCTCGACGCGCTTTGCAGGCGGCGGCACGCGTTCGCGCTCAAGATCGAGCCGGACCTGGCAGATGACCCCCGCCTGCAGGCTGGTTTGAGAGCGCTCGGGTTCCGGCGCAGTCCCCACACGGTGCAACCACCTCGCTCGATCATGGTCAGCTTGCGCGGCTCAGAAGAGGAGATCCTGGGCCGAATGAAGCCGAAGACCCGATACAACATCCATCTTGCTCAGCGCCATGGCGTTCTGGTCGAGCGCTCGCAGGACGTGCGATCTTTTTGGAATCTAATGAGGGTCACCGCCCAAAGGGACGGGTTTGCCGCCCACGCGGAACCGTACTACCGCCGGGCCTTGGAACTCTTCGCCCCAAGCGGCCGGGCTGAGCTGTTCTTCGCGTATGTCGAGCGGCAGCTCGTGGGCGGACTCATGGCTTTTCGTCAGGGCGCACGCGCCTGGTATCTCTATGGAGCTTCCTCCGATCAGCACCGCGAGAAGATGCCGGCCTACCTGCTCCAATGGCAGGCGATGAGGTGGGCCAAGGCTCAGGGATGCCATCAGTATGACTTCTGGGGAGTCCCGGACTTTGAGGAGGCAGACTTGGAACGGAGGTTCCTTGAGACGGAACGCGACCTCTGGGGAGTGTATCGGTTCAAGCGTGGGTTTGGAGGCACTCTCCACCGAACCGTGGGAGCCTGGGATCGGGTGTACTTCTGGCCTTTGTACGCCTTGTACGCGGGAGTCATGACCCGGCGCCAAGAGCCGCTGACATGATTGGCCCGCGAGATGTACTTGACCCGGAAGCCTGGGACCAGGCCATCGCCAGCCTGCCTGGGGCACATTTCCTCCAGTCCTGGCGGTGGGGCGAATTCAAGAATGCCCATGGCTGGAAGCCACGCCGGATTCTGTGGGAAGAGCTCGAGGGCGCGCATGCCCCTCGGGCGGCTGCACAGGTTCTGGAACGGGAGGCGCAGGCCGGACCCGTCCGTGCCAGGGTTGTCTATGTGCCCAAGGGACCGTTGCTTGCGTGGCAAGACGAGGCCCTGCGGTCCATCGTCCTGGCCGAACTGGAGGCCCTGGCACGCGAAAGCCACGCCATCCAGGTGAAAATTGACCCCGACGTGGTTGAGGGATCGGGCCTTCCCGGGAGCCCAGAGGCGGCGGAAGACCCCTTTGCAGGGGTCCTTCAAGGTGTGCTGAAAGCCCGGGGCTGGCAGTACTCAGCCGAGCAGGTCCAGTTTCGCAACACATTCGAACTCGACCTGCGCCGCACCGAAGCCGAGCTACTTTCCGCCATGAAGCAAAAGACGCGCTACAACGTGAGGCTGGCCCAAAAGAAGGGCGTCCGCATCCGCAGCGCCTCTGCCGAGGAGCATCCCATGCTCTACCAGATGTATGCGGAGACCTCGGCCAGGGACGGCTTTGTGATCCGGGACAGCGAGTACTACCGCACGGCGTGGGGGCTCTTCCTGCAGGCGGGCCTCGGCCACGCTTGGGTGGCCGAGGCCGAAGGCGAACCCGTTGCCGCCCTGATCCTATTCTGCTTCGCCTCCAGGGCTTGGTATGTGTACGGGATGTCCAAAGACACGCACCGCGACAGAATGCCCAATCACCTTCTTCAGTGGGAGGCAATTCGCTGGGCCAAGTCTCAGGGATGCCATACGTACGACTTCTGGGGAGCCCCGGATGAATTCACCCCGGAGGACAGGCTTTGGGGAGTGTACAGCTTTAAGCAGGGCTTTGGCGGTACCCTGGTGCGTCACCTGGGAGCCTGGGACACCACGGCACGGCCTTATCTCTACCGCGCCTATCACGTTCTGGTCCCGAGAATCCTCGGGGCGATGCGCATGGGCGCGCGCCGACGGGTGCGTGGGGCGGTTGAATGACGACGTCCCTCCGGCATCTGCCCCGCCCCTCTGGCGTTCCATCCGGCTGTCTCGTGGAGATCCGATGATGAAACTCGACGCTCTGCCTCGCCTGCACCTGGCCCAATTGCCCACCCCCGTTGAGGAATTGCCGCGCCTCTCCAGAGAATTGGGGACGACGATTCTGATCAAGCGAGATGACCAAACGGGCCTGGCCCTGGGTGGCAACAAGACCCGCAAACTCGAATTCCTTTTGGCGGACGCACTGTCCGCAAACGCGGACACCCTGCTGACGACCGGTGCCCCTCACTCGAATCACTGTCGCCAGACTGCCGCCGCAGCCGCCCGGGCCGGCCTGCGGTGCATCCTGGTGTTGCCCGGGGAGGCGCGTGCGACAGACAGCGGGAATCTGCTGTTGGATGAACTCCTGGGTGCTCATATCGTCTGGGCTGGCGACGAGCCGCGAGATCTGGCCTTGCAGCGAGCGTTCGAAAGCGAATTCGCCTCCCACCACAGACCTTACCTCATTCCCTATGGGGGATCCAATCCCCTCGGTGCCAGCGCCTACGTCGCGGCCATGCGGGAGTTCCTCGAGCAAAAGGTCCCGGTGGAGCTTATCGTGTTGGCTTCCTCGTCCGGCGGAACCCAGGCCGGCATGGCCGTGGGAGCACGCGCATTCGGGTTTCAGGGGTTGATCCAAGGGGTGAGCGTGGATCAGCCCAAGGCGGCTCTGGCCAGGCGGGTGGCGGACTTGGCCAATGAAACGGCTACGACTTTGGACCTGCCTCTCACGTTTGCACCGCCCGATATCATTGCGGATGATCGATTCACAGGAAAAGGGTACGGGGTGATGGGAGAGCCTGAACTGGAGGCCATCCGTCTTTTCGCGCGCACCGAAGGGATCCTCCTCGATCCGGTCTACACGGGTCGGGCCGCGGGAGGCTTGCTTCAGATGATTCGACTGGGCGAGGTGGAACCTGGCCAGAGGGTCTTGTTTTGGCACACGGGTGGAATCCCTGCCCTTTGGGCGTACGGGTCCCAACTCGTTGCCCGCTGAACGAGCGATCCTCCCAACCCATAACCCCTCATTTCCCTCTGAGCGAAAAACAACCCACGCGGGCCGAGGCCAGTGACCCCATCGGGCGGTTTTTGCCCGCCCCGCAATGACTGTTTCGGGCCGAGCAGGAATGGGTTCCCGTCCTCATTTCGCATAGACTGTGGAATGTTTGAGATTCATCGGCTCAGGTCGATCATCTCATCGTGTCTATGCGAAATGGACCCATCGCAACCCTCCGAATAGCTGCCTTTTCTTCCCTTCCTCTGGCTCCTTAGCTCCAACAAGGTACAACCGCACCTGGCCAGGGTGGGTTGAACGCCCCTGCCCTTCCCCGCATTCAGCTCGTAAACTATGGGTGAAATTGGGTCAAAGAAATCCACGAGGGTTTGTCAAGAGGGAGGAAAAGATGGCAACGGCAATCTCACGCAAGGGTGAACTTATTCAGGATCCACCTCTGATTTCCTGGCTTTTCAATGACACCCGGGCGGCTTGGCTCTGGCTTCCGGTCCGCATTTGGGTGGGGTACCAGTGGCTGAGCGCAGGCATTAATAAGGTCCGCAATCCAGCCTGGATGCAGACCGGCTCTTCCCTGAAGAGCTTCTTCATGAGTGCGGTCGCAGTCCCTGCTAGCGGCAAGGCTCCCATCGCCTTCGCCTGGTACCGCACCTTCATTCAGATGCTGATCAACACCCAGTCGTACACCTGGTTTGCCAAAGTGGTGTCGGTGGGGGAAGTCCTGGTTGGCGTCGCATTGATCCTGGGAGTTTTCACGGGACTCGCTGGCTTCTTCGGCGCGTTCATGAACTGGAACTACATCATGGCTGGGAGCGCTAGCATCAATGGTCTCCTTCTGGTGCTGGGCCTCCTCCTCCTCGTCGCGTGGAAGGTGTCCGGATACCTGGGCGCGGACTACTTCATCATCCGGTTGATCGGGACCCCCTGGTGGACAACGGGAACCACCAAGGAACGGGTACGGATCCCCACTAAGGCCCAGCCCGCTGCAGCTCGCGGCGACTGAGCCGTCCGGCCCAAGAGAATCGACGAGGGGCTGTCCCAAAAGGGGCAGCCCCGTTGCATTGGAGTCGGGGAAGAGTCAAGCAGGGGGGAAGGGGGGTTGTAGAATGGGGGCATCAAGAATGCAAGACCAAGCGAAGCGGTGGTGTTCAAGCCATGCGTCCAAGGGCAGCTGCAGATGCCGACGGACTTGGCCGAGCTGATTCCGAAGAAGCGCGTGGTGCGAGTGGTGGAAGCAGCAATTGAGCGGGTGGATATGCGGCTGTTGCCACGGGGCCACAAGGAGGGCGCGAAGAGCAGCTACCACCCGATGATGATGCTGAAAGTGCTGGTGTACGGGTACAAGCAGCGGGTGCACTCGTCGCGCCAGATAGCCAAGGCGTGCGGGAGACCGTGAACTTCAATGTGGCTGAGCGGGAACAGCTGGCCGGACTTCCGCACGCTCAACCGGATTCGGGGGGATGAACTGTTCGACATTCTTCTACTCAGGGCCATGACCGCATCGCCTCTATGCGAAGTTTTCTGCTGCAATCCTGCAAACTACTGCCTTTTCTTCTCCTCCCTGGCCTTCTCCCGCCCAACAAGGTACAACCGCACCTAACCAGAGTGGGTTGAAGGCCCCTGCCCTTTCGAGTGCTCAGGTAGTAATCTAACGGTGAAATTGGGTCAAAGAAATCTACGAGGGTTTGTCAAGAGGGAGGAAAAGATGGCAACGGCAATCTCACGCAAGGGTGAACTTATCCAGGATCCGCCCCTGATTTCCTGGCTTTTCAATGACACCCGGGCGGCTTGGCTTTGGCTTCCGGTCCGCATTTGGGTGGGGTACCAGTGGCTAAGCGCAGGAATTGAAAAGATCGGCAATCCAGCCTGGATGCAAACCGGCGCTGCTCTGAAGGGCTTCTTCACGGGTGCGGTTGCAGTCCCCGCTAGCGGCAAGGCTCCCATCGCCTTCGCCTGGTACCGCACCTTCATTCAGATGCTGATTAGCACCCAGTCGTACACCTGGTTTGCCAAAGTGGTGTCGGTGGGGGAAGTCCTGGTTGGCGTCGCGTTGATCCTGGGAGTTTTCACGGGACTCGCTGGCTTCTTCGGCGCGTTCATGAACTGGAACTACATCATGGCTGGGACCGCCAGCACCAATGCTCTCCTTCTGGTACTGGGTTTCCTCCTCCTCATCGCGTGGAAGGTGTCCGGATACCTCGGCGCGGACTACTTCATCATCCGGTTGATCGGGACCCCCTGGTGGCCGACGGGAACCGCCAAGGAACGGGCACGGACCACCAATAAGGCCCAGCCCGCTGCAGCTCACGGCAACTGATCCGTCCGGTCAAAGAGAATCCTAGAGAATCAGAGAATCAGGGAGGGCAGCCGCCCCTTCAGGCAGCTGCCCTCCCTCGTTTTCCCTGAGGACTAATCCGAACTGTGTCTTTCGAAAATCCGATTCTGAATGGCGAAGGTGGCCAGCTCCACGCGGTTGCGCAGGTCAAGCTTCTCCAACATCGTGCTCACGTAGTTGCGGACGGTAACCCCGCTGAGGCCCAACTCGGTCCCGATCTGGCGGTTGCTCTTGCCCTTGGCCACCTGCGCGAGCACTTGCACCTCCCGCTCGCTCAGGTTGCGGAAGGCGTTTCCTTCCTCGAGCTTCTCCAATTCCTTGAGGCGCTCCGCCATGCGGACGGTCACCTGCGGGTCCATGGCCATTTCGCCTCGGGCAGCCGCCCGGATCGCCCGAACCAACTCATCCCCGCCCACCTGCTTGAGGATATACCCTGAGGCCCCCGCCCGCAGCGCTTCGAAGATGAATGCTTCATTCGCATACGAAGTGAGCATGACCACGCGGGTCAAGGGGTAGCGTTCACGAATCTGCCGGCAGACCTCGAGACCACTGGGTCCGGGCAGGCGCACGTCCAGGATGGCCACATCGGGGCGGTTGCGCTCAACTTCGAGCAATGCCTCTCTGGCATTCCCCGCCTCGGCCACGATCTGGAAGTCCGCTTCGGCTGCCAGAAGAGCCTTCAGCCCCATGCGCACGACCTGGTGGTCATCCACTATGACCAGCCGAATAGCGCTCACGCCTCTGGCTCCAGAGGGATCTCGAGCGTCACCACCGTTCCCTTGGTTTGGCCGGGGCGGATCGCCAAGTCCCCTCCCAAGAGCCGAGCCCGGTCGCGCATGTTCCGAAGCCCAAAGCCCTCCCTCAAAGTACCCGGCAACCCACCGCCATCATCCTGAACGCTGAGACGAAGTTCGCCCTGGCTGACCTCCAGATCCACTTCGATCAAGGTGGCATGCGCGTGTCGTGCCGCGTTGGAGAGTGCTTCCTTCCCAAATGCAATCAAGTGGGCAATTCGATCTGGAGTGAGCCGTGGCTTGCCCCGATACTTCCAGCGCACCTCGGCACCCGAGGCGCGTCGGGCCTCGGCGATGATCACTTCCAGCGAGCCGACCAGATCGCCGGTGCGCTCGACCGGGCGCACTTCGCCCAGAAACCCCCTCAATTCCGCGATGGTTTGGCTGAGCGTGGAAACCAGGTCGTCCAGCCTCGTCGCGAGCTCACCTTGGGCCGTCCGCCGCAGGGATTGCGCCAGGAGCCCGGCGGCATACACACGCTGAAGGGCACCATCGTGAAGGTCGCGACCGATCCTCTCCCGCTCGACCGCTGCAACCTCTCCCTGTTCCATGCGTTCGATCAGGCGATCGGTTTCCACTTGGAAAACCTCGAGAGCCCGGATCATGGCCACGGTCAGGATCAGGCCAGCCAAAGAGCGGAACACGGGGGGCGGCGCAACCAGCACCTGAGAGAAAAGCGTCGAGTTCAATACACTGGCCGGGAAGAACGGAGCGGGGGAGGCGACCAGGCCCCCAAAAAAACCGTAGGCAACCAGCGCCCATCCCGCAATCTGCAAGGTGCGATAAATACGAGGCAACTGCAGGGGTTGAATCCGCAGGTTCGCCTGACGCCGCAGCCCGAACGCGGCCAACATCGCTCCCGGAAAACCGAGCAAGTACCGCGAGAGAGCCTCCCCCACCGCATGCCAGCCGCTGGGGTCGTGCGCAAAACGGGACCCGAGCCCAAAGGACAGAGCCGCCCACAGGACCAGAAAACCCATGGGCACCCCGGCCAGCCAGCCTCGCCCCTGCGGAAAGGGGCGCAACAAGTCAATTCCAAATTGGAATAGGGCGAAGAAGGAGACCACGATCAGCACCAGCTGGAACGCCTGCAACCCCACCACCGCGGCCGGCGTAAGAAAAGGGCTCTGGATCGGGATGAATAAGCTGCCCCACTCATTCATTCCGTGGCTGATGCCAAAGGTCGCGAGCCAGGGGAGGGACTTGGCAAGTTGCAGGCGTGAGTGCCTGCGCGACTGCAAAGCGATTCCCAGGCCCAGGACAAAAAAGACTTGGCCATAGACAAAGTAGATCAGAGCTTGGTTGGCCGCGATCCACTGCCGAAGTTGCTCAATCAACTGAGATTCTCCGGGCTCATTGTAACCGCTTCCCTGCCGCCTCCCCCTGCTGCTCGCCTCCCGGGAGGGGCAAGGGTTCCTGGCCAGAGCCTCTTGGCGGCTTCCGCTCCCTCCCTTAAAGCCGTCCTCTCCAGCGCAAATCCGTGCGCGCTGGAGAGGACGGCCGCGACACCCCTGAGCGAGAGGAGGCTCAGAGTCGTCTGTGAACGGAAGGCAGGGACTCAGGGCCCAGAGGAGGAGAGGTCAGCCTGAGCCGATGCTCTTCCTTCACCTTTCTAACCGCATCACGGAGCGCAGGACCCATTCGCTTCGCCGCCGATTCCCTGGCAAGGAGCTGGATTCCCCTCGCCTAGGACCTGCCCCGTCGCAGGAAGGCCGGGACGTCCAAGTCCTCCACCGAAACCGCCTGAGGCCGCAGGACCGGCTCGGGAACGGGAGCCATGCGCACCTCTTTCCCCTCAATCCTGGCCAGGTTGGATGCTTGTCCCATTCGGGCGACCGCCGAACGCGGGGCTGCCCGCTCCAGTCGGCGTGGCATCGCGCTTCGCTCAAAGCCAGTGGCAATCACCGTGATCCGCACCTCGTCTGCCAGGTCCGGGTCGATCACGGCCCCGAAGATCAAGTTGACATCCGGATGGGCCGTTTCCTTGATGATCGCGGCGGCCTCATTCACCTCGAACAGGCTCAGGTCCGATCCTCCGGTGACATTGAAGAGAATCCCCCGCGCGCCATCGATGGTGATGTCCAGCAGCTGGCTGGAGATGGCTTGCTCGGCCGCCTTGCGCGCCCGATCGTCGCCCGAGGCACGGCCCACCGCCATCAGGGCGGCTCCGCCCTCGGACATGATGGCTCGGACATCGGCGAAATCGAGGTTAATCAGGCCCGGGACGGTGATTAGCTCGGAAATCCCCTGGATCCCCTGGCGGAGCACATCATCGGCCAAGCGGAAGGAGTCTTGCAAACTGGCCTTCTTCTCGACGAGCTGGAGCAGGCGGTCATTGGGGATCACAATCAGGGTGTCGACATGTTCCTTGAGCTTGCCAATCCCGCTTTCCGCTGTCTGGGCTCGCCGGGTTCCTTCAAAGGTGAACGGACGGGTGACCACGCCGATGGTGAGGGCCCCAACCTCTTTGGCGATCTGAGCGACGATGGGAGCAGCGCCCGTCCCGGTGCCGCCTCCCATGCCCCCGGTGATGAACACCATGTCCGCCCCCTTGATCACCTCGTAAAGTTCTTCGGCGGACTCCTCGGCCGCTTTGCGGCCCACCTCGGGATTACCCCCCGCGCCCAGACCGCGCGTGCTCTTCTCACCGATCCTCACCCGAGTGGGGGCGTTGGCGAGCAGAAGGGCCTGGGCATCCGTGTTGACGGAGATGAACTCGATTCCCGACAGCCCTTCGGCCAGCATCCGATTGACGGCGTTCTGGCCGCCGCCCCCCACCCCCACCACTTTGATTCGTGCGAAGGTTTCGACCTGCTGAACAGAATTCACGGCTCCTCCTCTTGTCGGTTTTGGACAGTTGGGACGACGCTGGTGATCCATCGGTGACCATCCTCTCCGGTCGTTAGTCCTGGCTCAGGGCGCAAGACGCCTCAGGAACTCGCGCACTTTGCCCCAGTCGAGCGAGGGTCCCGCGCGATGCGAACGACGCCTGGCTTGCGGCTGAGGGCTAACCTCGGTGCGGGTCTCGTTTTGCAGCCAAAGTAGAAGCCCAACACTGGTGGAGAAGGCCGGGCTATTGAGCTGGTCCACCAAGCCGCGAAGTTCAGAGGGCCCGGCCACCCGCACCGGGAGGCTGAGGACTTCGCTGGCCAACCGCCGGACGCCCGCAAGGCGACTGCCTCCCCCGGTCAGGACAATCCCGGCGGGCAAGAAGTTCAACGCTCCTACTCTCTCGATTTCTTGGAGCACCAGCGAAAAGATCTCTTCCATGCGGGCCTGGATGATGGCCACCAAATCCGCACGCTGGACCTCAACCGGCGCCTCTTCTCCGAACGGCCGGACGAGGAAACTCTCGCCAGCCTGGATTTCGCTCGGAACACTGTGCCCGTGGGTCAGCTTGATCGTTTCCGCGACTTCATTGGGCATGCGCAATCCGTGCGCGATGTCCGCGGTCACGTGGTTCCCACCGACCGGCAATACGGCGGTGTGGCTGACCGTGCCCTCGTGGAACAGGGCCAGGTCGGTGGTCCCCCCGCCGATGTCGCAGACCCCCACGCCCATATCCCGCTCTGTGTCGCGCAGGACGGCCTCCGCCGAAGCGAGCGGGTTCAGGACAAATCCCTCCACCTCGACGCCGCAGGCCTGCACACACTGTGCCAGGTTCTGCAATGCCGTCGTGGCCGCCGTGATGATGTGAGTCTCGACCTCGAGACGGAAGCCGTGCATGCCCACCGGGCTGCGGATCCCCTCCTGCCCATCTACCACGTAGCCTCGCGGAAGAACATGGACAACCTGGCGGTCGTAAGGCACGGCGATAGCCCGTGCGGCTTCGTTGGCTCTTTCCACGTCTTCGCTCATGATCACGTCTCCCGCCACCCCCACGACCCCGCGACTGTTAATTGAGGAAACCTGCGCTCCGGCCAGGCTGACGACGGCGGAGGCGATCTCATACCCCGCCGTGCGCTGGGCCTTTTCTACCGAGGCGGCGATGGCCCGCGCGGCTTCCTCCACATTGACCACCACCCCTTTGCGAAGGCCACGGGACGGCTCGATCCCGACCCCGATGATTTGCGGAATGCCCTCCCCGACTTCCTGGGCAATCAGGGTGCAGATCTTCGTAGTTCCGACATCGATGCCTGTGTAGAGGTTTGCTGTCATGCTTTACCCTGTGCCCACCGCGACCCTAAGGCTGGTAGTAAGGCTGGCCGGGATTCTCCACGCTCACCAGCTTGGGCCGAATTCCCTTGGAAAGGAGGTCGCTCACCACCCGCTGATACAGGTCGGCCTTGGCCACCAGATCGGTTGCGTCGCCGAAATAAACGGGCCAACCACGGGGATCGGTGATGCCCAGGCCTCTCTGCTGATCGTAGACGACATGTCCTGCTTGCGGCAGGGCAACCATCAATTGAAGTGCACCCTGAACCACCTCCGGGGAGACGGCAGGTTTCGCGCCCATCGGAATCTCGGGGCCGTTCTCCGGCACCTGAACCCGAACCAAACCGCTCAGAGGCTTGGCCACTGGGAAGAAAACGCCTTCCGCGTCCACCCAGTACTCTTGCCCGCCCTGCATCCAGTCGAGAATCGGGGCTCGTTCCTGAACCGTTACCTGAACTCGGTTCGGCCAAAGCACCGAAATCGCCGCATTCTTCAACCCGGGTTGGCTGAGCACCAGTTGAGCCGCCACCTTGGAGGGTGAAAGCAAAAACACGTTCCGCCCCTGCAGCATCGAGGCGGAAGCGATCGCTTCCGACGGCACGAAGGTATTGCCGCGAACCTGCGGAATCCCCGCCTGGAAGGAGGAGGCCGTCAAAAGGAAGAGCAACAACGCGCCCAATCCCATCACGAGAAGCACGGCCAGCGAGCGCGCGCTGAAACTGATCGGGATCGAGGGGATCAGGACCTCGATGTTGGGCTGTCCGACGGTAATGTCATAGCGTCGCCTAGCGCGCGGCGCCGCCTTGCGGCGTTTGGGTTCCCACACCCGGCGCGGCAGGGGAACTGAGCTGGGCAAGACGAGCGGTCTCGCCTTGGCGGCCCTGTGCCGTCGGACCTGGTCCGCACGGCTCAGATTCAAATGCCTGGATCCGAGTAAGCCCATGCCCTTCCCTTGCTCCGCCCCCTATCCCCTCGAAACCTCGTAGGAGCGCTCATTCTTGGATTTGTCGATCTGCCTCTGCAGCGCCAGCTCGATCAACTTGTCCAGGAGCTTTGGATAGGGGAGGCCGCTTGCCTCCCACAGCTTCGGGTACATGCTGATCTGTGTGAACCCCGGAATGGTGTTGACCTCGTTTACCAGGACGCGTTCACCCTTCCGCTCCAGGAGGAAGTCGACTCGCGCCATGCCGGCACAATCAATCGCCTTGCAGGCCTGGACAGCCAGGTCCTGAATCTCTCGAATCTTTTCCTCGGAGAGCGAGGCGGGAATGAGGAGCCGAGAGGTCCCGTCCACGTACTTGGCCTCGTAGGAGTAGAACTCCCGGCTGGGGATGACCTCCCCAGGCAAGGAGGCTCTCAGTTCATCGTTTCCGAGAACGCTGGCCTCGATTTCCCTCGCGTCCACCCCGCGCTCAATCACGATCCGCCGATCATAGCGGGCCGCCTCCCGCAGGCCTTCCACCAAGTCCGAACGGCTCGAGCACTTCGTGATTCCCACGGAGGAGCCCAGATTGGCTGGCTTGGTGAAGAGTGGATAGGAAGCCAGCCCCTCCGCGCGTCTTATCACTTCGCTCATGTTCGCCTCGACCTCGCTTCGCAGGCAGAGGGCATATTCGGGCTGTGGGATGGCGTGGGCACGCATCAGGTCCTTGAAAAGGCCTTTGTCCATCGCGACGGAAGAGGCTAAGACCCCCGCCCCCACATACGGGACCTCGGCCATCTCCAAGAGTCCCTGCAAGGTCCCATCCTCACCGAACGTTCCGTGCAACACCGGAAAGACCACATCGACTTGCTGCCACAGATCGAGTCGCAGCGTCCCAGATTCCGGGGTTTCCTCGAAGGCCCAGATGCGAGCGGGACCCGGCTCCGCCAGGAGCGTCGCGCGTTTGGCCTTGGATTTCTTTTCGAGGAGTCCCACAATTCCCGACCCGGCGATCCATTGCCCTTCCTTGGTGATGCCGACTTCGACCACTTCATACTTGGTCCGGTCCAGCTGGGAAAGGATCGAGCGGGCCGACATCAGCGAGACTTCATGTTCCCCGGATCTCCCGCCGCAGATCACCGCGACTCGCAGCTTAGCCATGGAGGCCCCTGAAAGGAATGGGTTCCCAAGCGCCGACAAACTCGATCTCCGGCTCCAATTCGATTCCGGACCTTCTCTGGACCTCGGCTTGGGTTTCCTCCATCAGGCGGAGGACATCCTCGGCCTTCGCCCCTCCTAGGTTCACAAAGAAATTCGCATGGATTCGGGAGATCTCCACGCCTCCCAGCCGCTTTCCCTTTAGCCCGGCCTCTTCGATCAGCCTGCCGGCAAAACCTCCGGGGGGGTTCTTGAACATCGATCCCAGGCTGGCCCCGGGCGGCTGCGTTCTCTTCCGCTGCGCCACGGAATCCTCAGCCCGTCGACGGATCTCTGCGCGCTCTCCTGGCTGCATCCGAAACTCAGCCCAGAGCACGACACCCCAGCCACATTCCCGCTTCAGCCGGCTCGAGCGGTACGCAAATCCAAGCTCGACCGGGGAAAAGCGCGCGATGGAGGAGTCCGGGGGCCCACCATCTCCTTTGCTCACTTTTCCCCAGCCCGGATGTTGCAAGATTTCGGCCAAATACAAGGATCCCGCGATGTCACCCCCCGATGCCCCGGCATTTCCGACAATTGCGCCACCCACCGTCCCGGGCACAGCCACCGCCCACTCCAATCCCGACCATCCCCGCTGGACACACTGGCGAGCCACGAGCCCGATGGCCGCCCCGGACTCGGACCGCACCAACGGGGGAACGGCACCGGCCGCCCCGAACTCGACCTTCTTGGCACGGTTAATCAGAACGATCGCCCGACAGCCTCGGTCGGAGACCAGAACATTCGATCCTGCCCCCAGAATGAGGTAGGGCTTCTCCAGGGCCCAGAGCTTGCGAACCGCGTCGGCAAGCTCCAGTGACGATCTCACCTCGACAAGACCATCCGCACTTCCCCCGATGCGGCAGGAGGTGTATCTTGCCAGGGGCACATCCAGGCGCAGTCGCGGACCGAAGGTCTCCCGCAGTTCGGGGGCAGAGGCAACCGTCATGGGACGCTCCCCCTGTGGTGGGCCGGCCTTCCCGGGTTCCCGGACTCGGGGGAGGGTTTGCCTTCTGCAGGCGACAAACGATTCATCAAGAGGGTACCGACCCGGTTTCCTTCGCCTGCACTGAGGGTGATCACCAGGTCCCCGGGGCGGGCACGGGATGTGATCCACTCGGTTGCGCTTTCGACTCCGTCCAAGTAGGCCGCCCTCTCGCCAATCCGAGAGGCGATCCCCTGGGCGGAGTAGCCGGGGTCCTCCGGTTCGCGCGAACGAAAGATCGGCAGCACGATCACCTGGTCGGCGTTTTCGAAGGACTCGGCGAATTCCTGTTCCAGGGCACGGGTGCGCGAAAAGGTGTGAGGCTCCCAAACGGCCCAGACCCGCCTCCCGGGATAATGCTGACGGGCGGCGGCCAGCGTCGCGCGGATTTCACTGGGGTGGTGCGCGTAGTCGTCCACAACAAGCACTCCTTGCGTCTCCCCCAGGACCTCGAAACGACGTCTGGCTCCCTGGAACCTTGCGACCGCGGCCGAGGCGGTGTCAAAAGAGATCTCGCACAGATCCGACACGCACAGGGCGGCCAGGCAATTGCGCACGTTGTGCAGGCCGGGCAGCCGCGTGGCGACCTGTCCGAGAACCCGGGTCCGGCTTCCGGCATCTTTCCGCTCAACCAGGAACTGGCTCCCTCCTCCAACCTGCGGTTGCCAGCGAAGGGCCACCCAGTCCGCGCCCGAAGCGTCAATCCCATAGGTGCGGAGATGAGCCGAGACGCCGGCTGCAGCGCGCACCGCACCGGGCGCATCGGCACAGGGAACCACCCATCCCTTTTCCGGAATGCGCGCCAAGAACTCATGAAAGGCGGCCAAGACCTCCGTAAGGCTCGGGTAGCAGTCGGGATGGTCGTGTTCCACATTGGTGACCACCCCAATCTCCGGATCCAAGCCCAAGAAGGTGCGATCGTACTCGTCGGCCTCAATGACGAAGTAACGGCCCCGGCCGGCGTGGCCGCTGGCGCCTCCGAAATCCTGCAGCGCGCCTCCCACGACAAAGGATGGATCCAGTCCGGCCGCGGCCAGCAGATAGGCAATCAGCCCCGTGGTCGTCGTCTTGCCGTGAGTGCCCGAGATCGCAATGGTCTGGAAGCCCCTCGTCAAGTCTCCCAGGAACTCCGATCGCTTGTAGACCGGGAGACCCGCGCGCAGGGCCGCCTCAACCTCGGGGTTCTCCGGCCGAATTGCCGAAGAAACCAAGACCGCTTGGGCTCCCTTCAGGTGATCGGCGGAGTGTCCCAAAGACACGGCGGCCCCCAGCTCCTTGAGCCGATGGAGCGACGGAGATGCCACCTGATCCGAGCCGCTGACCTGATGGCCGCGCTCCAGCAAGACCTGGGCAATGGCAGATAGACCCGAACCCCCGATTCCAACCAAGTGATAATGCATGGCCTCACACAAACACGACGATCACAAAAACGGAAATGACCGCAACGATCACCAGGAGCCAAGTTTCTCCGAGCAAGACCGGCGGCATGAAGTGCATCATGGTCACGATCTGCGGGTCCTGGGCGGTCTGGCGGGCAAACTCGAGCCCGGGGAATGGATAGCCCGCCAGGTGCAGGAAATACCAAATGCTCCCAAAGATCAGAGCCCCATTGACGCCGCCGATGACCAAGCCCAGAAGCCCATCCTGCAGGTGTTCCCTCAGAAACCGGTTTTCCGGCACCCAGGGCATCTTTGGAGTCACGTATCCAAAATAGGCCATCAGCCCCACCAGTGCCGCCCTCAACCAAAAAAGGGCATCTCCCTTCAGAGAGGAGAGGATCCCCTGGCCGTACTTGTTCAGGAGCAGGTTGATGAACAGCGCAATCACCATGCTGAAACTTACAAGCAATTCCTTCGCCCAGCCTCGCATGGAGCCGATCAGGGCGAAGACGAAAACCAGCAACCAAAACACCAGGGCGATCGTCATCCCGGCTGACCCGCTTCCCTCGCCAACTGAAGGAATTCCAGCGCAAGACGGGAAGAGCCGTCCTCGACGCGGATCCTGCCCAGTGCCCTGCGCATCGGATCCAGACGGTCCCGATCCTCTTCAAGCTCCAGAATGGTCGCCTTCAGTTTCGTGGCCAGCTCCGAATCGGCCAGCTTGACGGCGGCGCCCATGCGGACCAAGTAATCCGCATTTCCCGCCTGGTACTGTCCCGCATGCGGATAGGGCACCAGAATCGAAGGCAGCTGGAAATGCGGATACTCTCCCAGAACCGAGGCCCCGGCCCGGGACACCGCCAGGTCGCTGGCGGCCAGGGCCATTCCCATCTCCTCATATAGGAATGGGAAGGCGTGATGCTTTTCTCGGAGAGCGGGCGGCAGGTTGCTCACCACCTGGCGCACTTCTTCCCAATCTGAACTCCCGGTGAGGTGAATGACTTCCATCTGCCCGAGCAGATCCGCCAAGCCGGCCTCCACCGCGCGGTTGATCGCTCTGGCCCCGCGGCTGCCCCCCAAGACCAGAAGCACAAACGCCTGTGCGTCAATCCGAAAATGGCGCCGCGCCTCTTCCCGGTTTGCAGCCATCAACTCCTGGCGCAGGGGATACCCGGTGATCACAGTGTCTGTGCTGCGCGGGAACCAGGCCCGGCTTTCCGCTGCCGACAGGGCCACCCTTCTGGCCAGCCGAGCCACAAACCGAAGGGCCAAGGCAGGTCGGAGATCCGGAAGGTATGCAAGGATGGGCACCCGGTTGGCCCAGCTCGCCAATGCTGTGGGGACCGCCACGTACCCACCCGTCACCAGGAGGGCATCGGGACGAAAGGCCCGCACCGTCTTGACGGACCGGAGGAATCCGCGCCCCAAGGTCAGGCTATTGGGCAGGATTCGGCTCAGGCCGACGCCATGCAGCCCAGCCGCCGGTATCGATTGGTAGGCGATGTGGTAGCGAGGCACGATGTCCCCTTCCATGCCCCCTTCTCCGCCGACCCAGAGAATCTGCGCCTCAGGGTCGCTTCGGAGAAGAGCCTGGACTACGGCGAGCGCGGGGAAGATCCCCCCGCCCGTACCGCCAGCGCTGATCAGCCCCCGCATTGGTCATCTCTTCCTTGCGCTGAGCATGGCTGGTGCGCGAGACGTTCAGCACGATCCCTGTGGCCGCCAGGGTCATGACCAGATTGGACCCGCCATAGCTGAAGAAGGGCAGCGGGTTTCCTGCAAAAGGCAGCAAAGCGAGAATCGTCAAGACATTGATCAGGGCCTCCGCGGCAATCCAAGTGGTGAATCCCGCGGCGAAGATCAAGCCCAGGGAGTCGGGCGCGCGCAGGGCGATCCGATATCCTCGCCACACCAGCACGGCAAAAAGAGCCAGCACAACCAGAGCACCCAGGAAACCCAGTTCCTCTGAGATCACGGCAAAGACGCTGTCTGTGTGTGCGGCGGGCAGGGAGAAATACTTGAATTTGCTGGCCCCCGCCCCGACTCCCACCAGGCCCCCGCTCGAGATGGCCGACAACGCCTCAAGAAGTTGCAGGTTGGACTCGCGAATGTCCTTCCAGCCCGCCAGATACTGCTCGATACGGGCCGGACGGAGGAGCATGGCCACCAAGACGCCCCCCGCAACCATGGTGACGGTGGCTGCAGTCACGTTGCGGTAGCTCCCCCCACCGAAAAAGAACATCGCCATTCCGATCAGGACAATTGTGGCTGCCGCGCTCAAGTCCGGCTCCAGCAGGATCAAGCCCGCAAACAGCCCGATCAGCACCGCGTAAGGAATCATGCCCAGGGACAGGCTGTCGAGGACCTTGGCTTTGGAGACCAACCAGACTCCCAGGTAGATCACCGTGGCAAACTTGGCCACTTCGGATGCCTGCACCGACTCCGCGAAAAGACCCCGGCGAATGGGGCCATTCCAATTGAGGATCACCACGACAACCAGCAGCACGATCGTAATCAACCCGACCGGCAGAGCCCAAGGCTGCCAGCGGTGGTAGTCGAGTCGAAAGGTAACAAACAGAAGCAGTAAACCGACAGCCGCCCAGGCGAGCTGTCGCAAGAAGAGGTACCAGACGGAGTGATTGGGAGAGAGCTCATAGGACGCCCCCCAGCTGCTGGAGGCGACGGTAATCAATCCAAAGACCAGGAGCGTGAGCACCAGCAGGAGATACACCGGGTCAAACCCAATGTCGGACCCGCGCATGCGCGTGCCGAGACCCGTCTTAATCACTCGCCGACCTCCTGCCGAAGCTGCTTCACCCAATCTCGAAAGCGCTCGCCTCGTTCTTCGAAGTCACGAAACTCATCAAAGCTGGTCCCCCCAGGCGCCAGGAGAACCACGGATCCGGGCCGGGCGACCTTCGCCGCCGCCCTCACGGCCTCTTCCAAGCCGGCACAACGCGAAACCGTCATCGGGCGACCGGTATTGGGGATGGAGGCCAGAGCGGACTCGATCAGCGCCGCGGCCTCGCCAAAAAGGATGAGATGATCCACTCGCGTTCGCACCCGTCGCGCCCACTCCTCCCAAGGGAGCTTCTTGTCCCTGCCTCCGGCCAGGAGGACCAAGGGCTCGGGGAAGGATTCGATCGCGGCAATGGCGCGCTCTGGTGCCGTGGCAATCGAGTCGTTGTACCAGTCGACGCCCCGGATCCGACCGACAAACTCCAGGCGGTGGGGAACTCCCGGGAAGCGGCGGATGGCATCCCCCATTTCCTGCGCGGCAATCCCGGCCAGACTCGCCAGGATGCAGGCCGCCACCACGTTCGCCAGGTTGTGGCGACCTCGCAGCCGTATCTCCTGCGACTTCAGGACCCGTACGTCTTGGCGGGCCCGGCGAAGGACGATCCAGCCTTCGTCCAGAAAGGAGCCGTCGATCCATTCCCTGGCCGCGAGTGGGTCGAGGCCGAAAAAGGCGATCCTTCCTTGAGCCCTTTCCAGAAGACCTCGAGCTTCCGGGCTGTCCCAGCCGAAAACAGCCCAATCCTTGCGTCCCTGAGCCTGCAGGATCCTGGCCTTGGCTTCCCGGTAGGCGGCCATCGTGCCGTGCCGGTCCAGGTGGTTGGGGGTCAAGTTCAAGATGGCCGCAATGTTCGGGCTGCGCGTCATCCACTCCAATTGGAAGCTGGAGAGCTCCATGACCACCAGGTCCCCGGGCTGGATCCGCTCGAGCTCCGCGATCAGCGGGTTGCCGATGTTTCCCCCCATCCACACTGCTCCGGGCTTCGCAAAAGCGGGGCTGGCTCTGCCAATCTCCGCCACCAGCGCTGTGGTAGTGGTTTTGCCCGCCGAGCCGGTGATGCCAATCGTTCGAGCGGGACAGGCTTCGAGGAACACCTGAGAATCATTGGAGATGGGGATCCCTCTCCGGCGGGCCTCTAGAACGATGGGCAGATCCCCCGGAACGCCCCCGGATAGGAAGAGCAAGTCGGCTCCGTCCAATAGCTGCAAGGGATGTCCGCCCAGGACAAATTCAAGGTCGAGTCCCCGCAAGGCCTCGAGTCGATCCCCCAAGGCCTCCGCCGACTTGAGGTCACTGGCGACCACATGCGCCCCCCGAGCCGCCAAGTAGCGGGAGAGCGCTGTCCCCTGCCGTGCCAACCCCAAGATCACGACCCTCATGCGCGAGTATTCCATCTCTCGATCCGATAGCCGCCTCGAGAGTCCCGGCTTGCAGGACAGGAATCAGCTGTGAACTACCTGGCGTTGTCTTTCCCGGGCGCCCAGAGAGGCGGGCAACGGGATCGGCCCGATCGGCTCCTCGACGCCGAGCCAGAAGTGGTTCGGCAAGACCGTGCGAGAGGGACGCACAACCATGCCCGCAACCAGCTCCTCGCGCTTCCCGCCCTTCCGGCCCGATCCATTGCCTACCGAGTCGATCGTGTTCGGATGGGCGTAGCAGGTATTCGCCCTGCGACCATACTTCTGGGAATAGTAGCGAGCGGCACCCTCCAGCCGCTCCTGCAGCGGGCGCTGTGTGTCCCCATCGAACCAGAGCATTCCGAGTTCCATCGCAATCCTCCTCCCCGATCTTGACTTCGAGTGTTCCTCACCCCGCCGGGCTCTCTGCTCAGGCCACGGCGAGTGCCACGCCGACCATTGCGGCGAGCAGTCCTATGAGCCAGAAACGCTGCACAATTTGGGTCTCGCTCCAACCCAGGAGCTCAAAGTGGTGATGGAGGGGCGCCATTCTGAACAGGCGTCGCCCCTTGGTCCACCGAAAAAAGGCAATCTGAAGGATCACACTGAGGGTCTCACTGGCCGGGATGATGGCGATGAGGGGCAGGAGAGGCCATTGGGCCGTCATGAGCGCGACGACCCCGAGCAGGGCGCCGATGGCCAGCGAACCGGTGTCCCCCATGAACATTTGGGCGGGGTAGGCGTTGTACCAAAGGAAGGCAAAGAGGGCCCCCACCACCGTGAAACAGAAGCGCACCAAGAACACCTGTCCTTGCAGGCCCGCGATGACTGCATAGGCGACGAATGCGGTCGCTCCGACCAATCCGGCCAAGCCATCCAAACCGTCGGTGATGTTGACGGCATTCGTCGAGGAGACGATGACCAGGACCGCCACGGGGAGATACCAAATGCCGAGATCAAAGTAGCCCGGAACGCCCGGCAAGAAGGCGCCTGGCACATTGAGCACGTACTTGAGGCCAATCGCTGCGATCAAAGCCACGACGCATTCGGCTGCGAATTTCTCCCGGGCCCGAAGCGGTCGTCGGCGCAGCCCCAGCCAGTCATCGACGGCCCCCAGCACCGAGAAGGCCAGCAGGACTCCCAGAGGCAGGAGAATCGACCGGCCCAAGAGGGAACGACCCACGATCGAGACGGTGTTCAGTATGAGAGTGATGATCACCACCGGGATGATCACCAAGAGGCCACCCATGGTGGGGGTTCCCAGCTTGGACTGGTGGCTGCGCGGGCCCTCCATCCGAATCTGCTTGCCAATTCCAAGCCTGCGCAGCGCTTCGAGCAACGGCCCTCCCCAGATCACGGCGAGGGCGAAGGTGACGCCTCCCAGACTCAAGGCCATCGGCATCCCAACGTTCACACGTCACTCTCCAGCGAGCTGACAATGCGATCCAGGCGCAGCGCGTGCGAACCTTTGACCAGAACCACATCGCCGGCCCCGATTCGCCTTTGCAAGTACGGGAGGGCGTCTTCCGCGGTCGCGAAACTCGAGATGTGCGCGGAGGAAAGACCCTGAAGGTGGGCTTCTTCCGCAATCCACCGGGCCCTTTCTCCGATCGTGACCAGTTCGCCAACCACTTCGGCTGCCCGGGCCCCAACCATGCGGTGCCCCTGTTCCTCAAATCCTCCGAGCTCCAGCATGTCACCCAGCACGGCGATCGGCTGTCGACCGAGCTCTGCCAACAGGTTCAACGCCGCGATCGTCGAATCGGGTGAGGCGTTGTAGGTGTCGTCTACGATCAGTGAACCGTTCGGACCTTCTACCGTGACGAGCCGCAATTGCATTGCGGGAGCCCCCAATCCCTCCAGGATCTCTTGCCACGTCAGACCCACGACCAAACCCACCGCAACCGCCCGGAGTGCCGTGTGGACCGAGTGCTGTCCCAGCAGGGGAACATGCAGGTGCAGGGTCTCTCCCCGGAAGTCCACTTGGAAGCGGATTCCCTCCAAACCCAACGAGGTGACATGGCTCGCTCTCAGCTCGGCCTCCGGACTGAGCCCGTAAAAGAGGACCTTGGCTCGGCTCCAGGACGCCATCCCGCGCACCCGTTCGTCGTCACAGTTCAGGATCGCCGTTCCACTTTCGGGCAGAGCCTCCAAGAGTTCTGCCTTGCCCCGCACAATCGCTTCCAGGCTGCCCGCGCGCTCCAGGTGGACGGGGCTGATCATCGTCACGATCGCAATCTCGGGACGGGAGATTTCACACAGCAGGCGAATGTCGCCGGGGACGTAGAACCCCATTTCCAACACGGCAAACCGATGCGAGCTCGTCGCCCGGAGCAGGGTGAGCGGAAGACCGATCTCATTGTTGAAACTGCTCTCACTGGCCAGAGTCGCATAGCGCGTGGAGAGCACATTGGCCACGAGTTCCTTGGTGGTGGACTTGCCGACACTGCCTGTGATTCCCACGACCCTCAGCTCAGACAATCGCGCGCGCCACCGGCGGGCAATCTTGTGCATGGCCTCCAGGGTGTTGCCCACCCGCAAGCAAAGATGAAGGGGCGCTTTCGCCTCCATCCCCGCCGGAAGGCCAACCGCCTCCGCCCCCGCCCTCAAATCCAGCGTGCGAAACCCGGGTATCTCCTCTTGCACCAGGGCGACCGCCGCCCCCCGCTCGAAAGCATCAGCGACAAACAGGTGACCATCGGATTTTTCCCCAGGCAGGGCGATGAACAAACACCCCGGAATCGCCATGCGGGAGTCAATCACGGCATCCGTCAGGACCCGCTGGCCGAGAGTCCCCAGGGCCGGGAACTCGGGGGCCGGAGCCCTCAATGCTTCAAGAACCACCGACAGGTCCAACATGTCTGTTCTTCGAGCCCCGGCTCCTCATTGCGTCGCAACCAGCTTGTGGCGGACCGCGTCCGGCGGGATGCCCAAAACGGCAAACACCCGCGGGGCTAGCTCGGCAAACAGGGGAGCGGCCGTGATCGATCCGTATTGCATGTCACCTGCCGAGGTGGGCTCGTCAATTCGGATGAGAATGAGTACCTGCGGATCGTCCGCAGGCCCCCAACCCACAAAGGAGGCGATTGTCTTCGTCCCGACGTAGGGAGGGATGTCGGCTGTCCCGGTTTTTCCCGCGACCTGGTAGCCTGGCACGAGGGCCTTGGAGTCCTCGGTCTGCAGGGATTGGGCGAGCATCTTGTTCAGTGTGTCGGCCGTCGCCGCCGAAATCGGCTGCCCCAATCGGACCGGGTCGATCTCCTCAACCGATCCGTCGGGTCGCACGATCGACTTGACGACATGGGGGATCATCATGACCCCATGATTGGCGACCGCCGCGATGGCGGCTGCTAGATGCAAGGGAGTCACGGAGACCCCTTGGCCAAACGCGTTGGTGGCCAGGGTGGCGTCGGTCCAATCGGTATCTCCGGGCCGGCGCAGGTCTCCAGCCAATTCGGGCAGATCCACGCCAATCGTTCGGCCAATCCAAAAACGATCCATGTAGCTGTAGAAGTCGGCTGGCCCCATCTTCTGGGTTGCCACCCAGGCCAGACAGGTGTTGATCGAGTTGGCCAGACAGCCCGTCATGTCCTGCAGGCCAAAGGCCTGGGGGGTCCAATTGTGAATGACCAGCCCGCCCACCTCTAGAGAGCCTTGATCGACGAAGGTCGTTCCCGGCTGCACCTTCCCAGAATCGAGCGCCGAGGCCATGGTCAGGACCTTGAATGTGGATCCCGGCTCGTAGGGGGCCTCTGAGTTGAGCGAGGGCACCTGCCCCTGGGGATCATCTGGCAACCTCCCCTTCGCATGGAAGATGGTCTCAAAGCCGCCCGGGTCGTTCAGGTCCGCGGCGGGATAGTCTGCCATCGCCAAGATCTCCCCCGTTTGCGGCCGCAGAACCAGGATCGAGCCTCGCGAGGCATGGCTGCGCTCGATGCCCTCGCGCAAGACCGCCTCGGATTCGGCCTGGATTTCCCGGTCGATCGTAAGAATCAGGTTGGCTGGAGGCTGGGCGCGATCAATGTTGTTGCTAATATCGATGGGGACGACCGTCCAGGTCACATCCTCACGGGTTCCCTGAAGGATGTCGTTGTAGTAGTTCTCGACCCCCCAGTCCCCCGTCTCGAGATAGTAGCGCAGCACTCCCTGCGCTGGATTCCCCGCTTGGTCGCCGGATTGGCGGCTGTAGCCAATGACCTCAGAGCCCAAGGACCCCTCCGGGTAGTAGCGGGTGTACCAGGCTTCGGAGCGCAGGTCCGAGAGCAAGGAATCATTGTGGAAATGACCATTGGCATCCGCGGTCTGGCCTTGCGCAATCTCGAGTTTGCCCTCCTGGGATTCGTCCAGCCAAAGCGGAACGGCAACCCGGGAGTCGCCCGCCCCGACCGCATCGCTCGACAAGGTACAGGTGCTCAGGTGCTCCCCGTTCGCCGATCCCTTGCTCAGACTGCGGTCCAGCTCCTGCAGGGATTGAACCACGGGGGGGATGTTGATCTGGGCTCCGGTCACCTGGACCAGTTCTCCCAGCACTCGCGCGATCGAGATGCTCGCCTGCCCGTGGTTGTCCGCCGGCAAGAGGTCTTCCGCCCAGAGATACTGCTGGCAGTTGTCGAGGTAGATGCGATAGTGGGTCACGTTGCCCGCCAGAAGATTTCCGTTGCGGTCGTAGATGAGACCGCGCGGCGTCTCGACATGGCGCACCAGCGGGAAGGGCACGGAAAACAGCGCCGATCGATCCGGGGTGGGAAGAATCTGAAAGCGCGTGAGCTGGACCAGGATGGCCGCCAGTGGAATCAGAAGCAGGTACATCGCGATACGCACACGCGGCGCCAGCGACGGGTTCAAGGCTGAGTGCTCCCGGCCTGTCGCAGATGATCGATCAGCCAGTCGAGCAGAGTCTGGCGATAGGCCGGCGAAAGGGCGAGCCCAGGCTCAACATAGAGCGTCCCGGTTGGGCCGAAGTAGGCCGGGGTGGCCTCGGGAGCGGGCGGGACTTCCACAAAACCCATTCCCTGAGGCGGAACTGGGCTGAAGCCCAGTTCCTTCGCCCGCGCGCTCATCCAACTCTCCGATTGCAGTCCCGCCAACTCGGCTTGCTGACTGTCGATCCGGCGGAGCAAGTCGTCACGCTCGGTCAGAAGCGATTGCACACTGAGCCCCGCCTCCGCCGCCTGGGCACCTGTGAAGATGAACAGGCTCAGGGTCGCTGCCAGAGTGAGCACTACGGCCAATCCCATGGCCAGCAGTCGCGTCTGGACCCGCCAAGGGGCCTGACGGTAGGCTCTGGCCCGACTCGCTTGCGGCCTTCCGGGAGTGGAATTCGGCGTGGTCATCATGGGCGGGTGCCGGCTGGTCCCAGTCGTTCCCTCGCGGATGTCCAGCCTCCCTCGACCTTCTGGGCCACGCGCAGTCTGGCACTCCGGGACCGCGGGTTGGCGCGCAGTTCGGCCTCCCCGGGACGAATCGGCTTGTGGGTGGGTTCGAATTGGAACCCGGGCTCTTCGCCCGCCGGAGGAGCTATCGGGCCGCCCCTGCGGTCGAAGCGCCTCGAGTTCCGCCGCAAGAATTGCTTCACGATCCGGTCCTCCAGGGAATGGAAGGAGATTACCGCCAGCCGGCCGCCCGGCCGCAGCACATTCCCCGCCTGGGGAAGCGCCTCCTCGAGAGCCTGCAGTTCCTCATTCACCGCGATACGCAGGGCCTGGAATGTCCGCGTTGCGGGATGGATCCTCCAATGCCCTCTTCGACCTGCCAGCTTGCGGATGACGCAACGTTCAATCACCTCAGCCAACTCAACAGTCGAACGGAGCGGTCGGGCACGCACTATCGCGCGGGCGATGGTGCGACTCAGTTTCTCCTCGCCATACACGAAAAGGAGCCTTGCGAGCTCCTCCTCCGAGAGAGTGTTGACCAACTCCCCGGCGGTCGTTTTGCCCCCCGGATCAAACCGCATGTCCAGCGGTCCATCCTCCCGAAAAGAGAAGCCGCGAAGTGCCTCGCCCAGCTGCAGAGAGGAAAGGCCCAGATCCAGCAAGACTCCGTCCACCTGCCCCCACTTCAGTTCTTCCACCAGCCTCTCCAGAAAACGAAAGTTCTCGTGGCGCAAGATGATCCGACTGGAAAACCGGACCAAATGCTGGCGCGCGAACTCCAGCGCCTGCGGGTCTCGATCGATTCCCAGGAGCAATCCGCTCGGGGACGATCGCTCGAGGATTCCCCAGGCATGGCCCCCGCCGCCGATGGTCGCGTCGATGTAGCGCCCTCCCTCTCGAGGGTCCAGCCAATCGAGTACCTCTTGGTAAAGTACTGGGTCGTGCGCCCTGAGGGGGCTGCCCCCTTCCCTCTCGGGTTGCCCTCCGGCTTTCGGGCGGAGGGCATCTTCACTCACGGGATCCCACCGGTCGCCAGATCCAATGAGACAAAGCGTCGCGAGTTGGACTCGGCATCATTGAGCGTGGCCAGCTGTTCACTCCACTTGCCCGCATCCCAGACTTCGATGTACTGCCCCGCTCCGACCACGACCACCTGGGTTGCAAGAGCCGCATAGGTTCGCAGGTAGGGGGGAATCAGGACGCGACCGACGGAGTCAAGGGCCACATCGGCTGCGCCGCCGAAGAGCAGTCGGAAGATCGCTCTGTGGGAAGGGTCCGTGGGGGTCAGCCCATGGGCCTTCTGCTCCAAGAGGCGGAAGGTCTCGAGCGGATAGACGACGAGGCAAGGCTCGAATCCCCGCGTTACCACGGCTCCAGCCGCAAACCCCGCCCGGAGTTTGGCCGGGATCGTGAGCCTACCCTTGTCGTCCAGAGCATGCTCAAACTCTCCCAAGAACATATGTTCGCCTCTTCTCCTTAAGCGGGGACGCCGGGGTTTTCCCGGCGCCCAGCCCACCGCCTTCCACTTTCTCCCACTTGCGCCCACAGTATATGCGTTTTCCCCCACTGGGACAAGTGGCAACGCAAAGTTTTAAGGCATGCGTCAGGAAACTAGGCCCGTTGCGGGTGTTGGAGTGTGGCGAGCGGGGTTCCGAGGGGGTTTGCGGCAGTCCTCAAGTGGGGGGCCCAAGTTGACCTGTAAGCCGCGTTCTGTGCCGGCCTTCTGGAAGGGGTTGACCCTCCAAAGCAGTTTACGCCTTGCGGCTTCGTCCTTCTCACAGGCCGGCGGCGATCATCTATCTCGACCGACACGTTGCCGTGCGGCTCAAGCAGCCTACCCGAGGCTGGGCGGGCCGAGCCAGCCCGCACCCATTGGGTGCTACCCCACTGGGATTCGCCTCTGTTTGGCCTTGCTCCAGACGGGGGTTGCCTGGCCGTCGACATTGCTGCCGACGCCGGTGGTCTCTTACACCACCCTTTCACCCTCGCCGCGTGGCCCGAGAGCTCCGCGGCAATCTTCTTCTCTGTGGCCCTCTTCCGGCAGGTCGCCCCGCCCCGGGCATTGCCCGGCGTCTAGCTCTCTGGAGCGCGGACTTTCCTCGGCGCACCGGGGCAAGCGCTCAGCACTCGACTCCGGCACGACGCGATCGCCCGGCCAACTTGGGACCCCGAGCTGAGTCTAATTGTTGGCTCAAAACCAGTCAAGGCAGAGATCCAGGCCAGGAATCCCCTGACCCATGTTTCCAGGCCTGACCGGAGGCATCCACATGATCCCGTGCAACGGGACTAGGCGGCGAGCAGGTCGAACTGCAAGAGGGGCATACTCAGCCCGCCCGCTACGCCCTGTCTCCGGATTCCGGCCAGGATGGAGGGTCCGGATCCTCCCAGGACTCGGGTCCGATCCTTGGACAACGCCTCCCGGGACCGAGAGGCAAGCAGTCGTCAGGCCGGACCGGAACCCGATCCGTCCACGCCCTCGATCGCCGTGGGCCCGATGGTTGCAGCGCCGGTTGTCAAGGGCCGGGCAAGGCGAGTTCGTTGGAGAAGACGGTGCAACTGCAGGCCGACATGGTGACCAGGCCTCTGGTCAGGGTACCGAGATAGGGAGTGCCCCCGCTGGCTGCCACCCAATCGCTCAGGTCAAACGCCAGGGGACCGGAGGCAGGAATCCATTCCCCGTTGTATCGGCGCGCCATATGCACGTTGTCGCCCGTGGCTCGCCCTCCCTCGCAGGAAGGATGACCGATGCGGTCCCCCTCCTTGAGGACGGTCCCCTGCGGGACGCGATCCTGGTCGGCGATGTGGTAGAAGAGGACAACCCAGCCCGTTCGCTCGTCCCCGTCCCCATCCAGGTCGAGGATTACCGTGGCGGGCTCACTTCGGGCCACGATCCCGCCGGCCGGGGCCACAACCCATTCCTCGCTGTCCGCACAGCCCTTGATCGTTGAGGGCGGCGCAAAGTCCAGCGCACCCCAAGGCAGGGAGTCGCCCCAGGCGGGATGCGGTGCGCCGGTGAAGGCCCAAAAGTGACCGGGCTCAAAAGGCAGCGAGAGGGTCGGTTGGCGGAGGCTCCCAGCCATCAAGGTAACGGCCTTGGAGAAAGGATCGCCGAAAAGAGACCGGTAGGTTTGGACAAACCCTTGAGGCCCAACCGCTTGATCAAATTGATCCTGGCCGAAATACTGGGCCAGCAAGAACTGCACGGCCACCGTTCCGGCGTTTTGGTACAGGTCGGGGCGCGTCACTCGACCGTCCGCAAGCTGAATCTGTGTCAAACTGCCAATCCGCCAACCGTAATAGCCATTGTTCAGCTGCTCGGCCGCCCAGGTCAGTTGCTGGGCTAGTCCCTTCCAAACCGGATCGTGAAAACCGAGAGGGTAGTCGATTTCTCCTTGGGTCGGAGAGGGATTGGTCAGCCACCCTGATCGGAACTGCAGCAGGGCGAGCAAGAGTCGCGGGCTGAGGGAGTAGGTCTGAGCAACAACCTGAACGATGTCCCACCCCGGCCGGGTCGAATCGAAGGCATAAGCCTGGTAGCGAGAAAGGTAGCCGGCCTTTTCTTCCACCACCGCCTGGAGGTTGAATCCCGCCAAGCCCGGGCTGTTGACTACCTCGCTATCCGGAAGGATCTTGAAGGAGGTTCCGGTGAAGGGAGCGAAGTACGCCGGGACTCGTAGGTCCTTTCCCGGGGCGAGGGTCGTGACATCCCGAGGCAACCACGAATTCGCCGCCCGAACCGCATCCACCGTGGTGTTAAAATGCGCGGCCACTGCCGGGAGTGTGTCACCGGACTGGGCTGGATAGTCCATGATCTGCCCGGGCACGATGGGCAGGCGTTGGGGCAGTGGTGTGGGCTGGTTGCTGCTCGGATTCGCGGGAACCGACACGGCTGGCTGGGTGGGGGCGGGCTGTTCCAGCAAGGGTTGGGGCAGGCAGGCGGCAAGACCCAGCAGGGTTAGGGCGATGATGAGATTCCCATGCCTAGCATTCATGTCACGCCGAATAGGCTCTCACCGCCAGACCAGAGTCTGGAAAGAGGCGCAAGCACATGCCACCGCCCTGTCATTCCCCCGCTGCAGGGACCCCTCATAGGGGTCGTTCCCGCCCTGAGCCACCCAGCCGCTGAGATCAAAAGGGAGCGGACCGGCGGCCTCAATCCACTCGCCGTTAAACTTGCGCGCGATGTGGACGTGGGTACCTGTTGCAATTCCTCCTTCGCAAGAAGGATGACCCAGGATATCGCCGGTCTCCACCCGCGTGCCGACCGGCACCCGGCCCTGGCTCGCGATGTGAAGATAAAGAATATCCCAGCCCGTCTCCTCCTGGCCGTCTCCGTCGAGATCCAGGACCACGACCCCACCCCCGCTTCTCACTACGAGCCCAGGGGCAACGGCCGTCGCCCACAGCGTTGATGGGGTGCAGCCAGGAGCGACCGCGGGTGGGGCGAAATCAAGCGCCGCCTGGGCACCCTCATGTTCCCAGGCACCATGTGGACCTCCCGTCAGGGCCCACCGCTGTCCGGGGAGAAAGGGCAACTCCAGGGTCGGTTGCTTCAAGTCTGGGTAGTAGAGCGGTTCGAACCGATCTACGTTCGCGAAAGGGTCCCCGAAGAACTTCTTGTGGGTGGCCAGGAATTGCTGCAGATCACGCTGCCAGCTGGCCTGGTCAGCCGCCTCCAGCGAAAAGTAATACAGGAGCGCCACGGAGCCTGCATTCAAGTTGGGCGCCAATCGCAAGGAAGTCCCATCCCCAAACTTGAGTTCAAGCAGGCTGGCATCCCTCCAGCCATAGTAGCCGATGCTTAGGCGGTTGGTGGCTTCCACGAGTTGGGAGACCAGCCCCTTCAGGTTTGGATCGAGGATGCCCATCGGGTATTCCCGCAGGGCTGGGGAGGGCGAGGGTTGGGTCACCCAGCCACTCCCCTGCTCCATCAGGGTCAGCAGGATCTTGGGATTGATCGAGTTGTCCAGGGCAAGATCCTTCAGGATCGACGGTCCGCTCCCGAGGTCGGCGCTGGTGTCCTGGTAATTGGCCAGGTATCCACCCATGCGCCGGGAGAAGGCCGACGGATCGAAGGCGGCGGCGGCTGGCGAGTAAACCATTTCGCTGTCTGGGACGAGCTGCTCCACAGGGGTGGTGGTCCCCAGGCGCGATGGGATGATCAGCTGCTGTCCCGGATTGAGAAGACCCTGACCGGGAAGGCCCCCGGCGTAGGCCTGAATATCCTGTGGCGCGACCCCAAAGCGTATCGCTACAGTCCGGAGTGTGTCCCCCGCTTGCGCGACGTAGAGCAGAGATCGGCTCGACGTCGCCAGGACGGTCGCGGTGGCGGGGAAAGTCGGGCTGGCGAGGGGGGGCAGCGTCCAGACCGGCATGGGAGTCTGGGTTGAATCAGCCCACGTGGCGGTCGCACTGGGGAGCGACAAAGGAGTGGTCGCAGTGGGCGCGGCTAGATCCAGCAAAACGGTGGGGAGCGGGGTTCCTGCCCCGGGCAAGACGACTCCTTCGCGAGAGCAAGCCAATGCCGCCGCAACCACGGTGAGCGCCGCCAGACCGAGGCGCGCTCGTCCCTGAGGACGTCTCGGGGATCTGGACTTCAAGTGCAAGAGCTCCTCCTAGGGAGTAATGGCATTGTCCTGGCCTCGGCACTCGCATGCTTCCAGGGTTGTGCCGGCCCGAGAAAAGTCGCCGTCGTACTCCTGACCTGTCCCACTCGAAACCCACCCGTCCAGGTTGAAAGGGATGGGGCCGTCGGCCGAGATCCACTCGCCGTTGAACTTCCGGGCGAAATGCAGATGCGTCCCGGTCGAGACTCCACCCTCGCAAGAGGGATGCCCGATCAAATCACCCGTCTTGACTCGGGTTCCGGCGGCGATCCGGTCTTGCGTGGCAACGTGCATGTAGAGCAGGACCCACCCGGTCTGCTCGTAACCGTCGCCATCCAGGTCGAGGATCACCTCGCCCCCGCCACTTCGAACAATCACTCCAGGAGCCGCGGCCACCTCCCAGGAGGCGGAGGGGGTGCATCCCAGGGCGTTGTCCGAAGGTGCGAAGTCCAACGCCCCCCAGGCCGACCCCTCGTCCCAAGCCGCGTGGGGTCCCCCCGTGAAGTACCATGTTACACCCCGTTGAAACGGCAGGTGAAGGACGGGCTGCTGCAAATTGGCTGGGACCAGAGGGTCAAGGGCCCAATCGAAGGGGTAGCCAAAGAGATCCTCATAGGTGGCGAATAGGCCGGTGGGCGATATGGCGGCTTCCCAGTCCGCCCTGGAGGAAATGAGACCGAAGAAATGCTGGACCGCCGCCGTTCCCGCATTGATTCCGGGGCCGACCCGAACGACTTGGCCATCGGCGAGATCCCAGTAGTCCGTGCCGCCCGCCCGCCAGATGTAATAGCCGCGATTAAGCTCGTTGGCAGCCCAGGTGAGCTGAAGATAGAGGCCACTTCGGCCCTGCAGGTAAACAATCGGGTAGTCCCGCCGGAAGGCCCCTGGATCAGCGCCGGTCACCCACCGGCTCTGGTACTCGAGGATCGAGAGCAGCAAGCGCGGGTTGACCGAATACTCTTGGGCCACCAGAAGGACGATCTCCGCTCCGGACTGATCGCGGCCATCCACAACCTCCCGATAGGAGGCCAGGTAGCCCCCCTTGGATTGAACGAATGCAGGCACGTCAAATCCAAGGGTCGAGGGTCCGTACACTTCCTCCGAATCAGGAATGATCTTGAAGCTTGGGCCCGGGGTTTCCGATTCGGGCACCGGGATTTGAATTTGCTCCCCGACAGCGAGCTGGCTGGGATCCGGCAGAGGGTTGAGAGCCTCCAGACCTTCCAGGCTCACCCCGAACTTCTGCGCAATGGAGCCGAGGGTGTCTCCCGGCTGGACGGTGTAGACGCTGGGGGCCTTGGTCGGCTCTGTGTAAGGCCGGGTGGCGTCGGGCGTAGGAGTCCCGCGGGAGCGAGGCAGAGGCAGAAAGGGCGTTGGCCCAGCGGTGCCCAGGCCGCTGGTCGTCGTGGGGAGGGTCCCGGCGGGCAAAGCCACGCCCGCGCGCGAGCAGGCCAGGATAGCTCCAGCTCCTGCCAAGAGCACAAGAACCAATCTTGCTCGCCCAGGCGTCACTCGGCTCATGCGGGGTCTGGCTCGCAGTTCTGGGGCCTCTTGAACCTCTCCCGCCAGCCCCCAGACTCAGTTTCTCCAGGCATGAGTTGGCCTGCTATTGTCTTTTTCTTCGCGGGCAGGTATGATTACGCGAGTGTTGAGGTTGCGAGGAGAATGCCAAGCCGACAAGAAAAAGTCGGTGGTTTCGCAACCACCGACACAGCAGAAGCCCCCTTCTTTCAGGCCGTCTTGACCAACGTGCGCAGGCATCTCGCGCAAAGGGTTTTCTGCAGCTTACGCTTTCCTTGCCAAATCGCTACCTTTTGTAAGTTCGGCCGAAAAGCCCGGCGGGTTGCGCGGTTCGAGAAGCTCCGATTGTGGCCGAACGTCAGAGTCTTCCCGCAGTTCTCACACTTGGCCATAGCCATAACCTTCCATTTCTGTCTTATTTGGCCTGATCTCGGCGATCTTACCACAGCGGGCGGATTGGAGCAAGATCCTCATCAACCAGGGATTGGGCTGAGGTGGGCATGACGACGGGCGAAAACGCTCCACTCGGCAACATCCGTGTCTCCCGACGGGCCATCGCGACGCTGGCCAGCCAGGCCGCTCTGCAATCCTATGGTGTGGTGGGGATGGCCGCGCGAGGCTGCTTTGAAAGCTTCATGCACCCTCCTGCCCGGGATCCTCGCCAGGGTGTGGAGATACGCTATGGCGGAGACGAGATCTCCATTGATCTGTACGTCATTCTGGAGTACGGCACGCGCATCGCCGCCGTGGCCCGCAGCATGGCCGACTCCGTTCACTACCAGATTGAGCGCACCTTGGGGCTCCCCGTTCGGGAGGTGAATATCCATGTTCAAGACCTGCGAGTGAGCAACCCAGATTCATGGGCTGAAACCTCTCGGGACCCAGCAGGCTTTCCCCATGGGCATCGACCCGGTTGAGCGACAGGACCCCCCCTTGGCTCGTTCCCGACTCGATCTGAGGCAGGTAGACGGCATCCTGCTCAAGTTCCTTGCCAACGCAGGACTTTCCTGGCTGAGCGCAAACCAGCAAACGGTCAACGCCCTGAACGTGTTCCCCGTGCCGGACGGAGACACGGGCACGAACATGGTGCTGACCATGCAGGCCGCCTGTCGGGAGATCATAAGTCTGGATGAACGAAATGTAGGCAAGGTGGCCCACGCATTGGCTCAAGGGGCGCTGATGGGGGCCCGCGGGAATTCGGGCGTGATTTTGTCCCAGCTTTGGCGCGGTTTTTCGCGCAGCCTGGATGTGCGCCCGAGGATGAATTCCTCCGACATTGCTTTGGCCCTGGCGACCGCCAGGGATACGGCCTACCAAGGGGTTGTCCGGCCCGTGGAGGGGACCATTCTGACCGTCGCCAGCGACGTTGCCAAGGCGGCCAATGAGGCGCATTCCAAGGCCGCCACTCCTCTTCAGATCCTCGAGGAGGTGGTCGGGGCGGCCGACCAATCGGTCCAGCGGACTCCCGAATTGCTGCACGTCCTGCGCGAGGCAGGTGTTGTGGACTCCGGAGGCAAGGGCCTGTTTTTCATTCTCGAGGGGATGCTGCGGGCCATTCGCGGCGAGTCGCTGGATCAGCCGGCGGCTACCGTTCAGCCTCTTTCGGCCATCCAGATCCGCGAAGCCGAGGAACGGGTCGAGCCCGGCCAGGATTACGAGGTGGTGGTGGACTTCCGCCCGGACCGCCCACTGGATATTGTCGCCTTCTACGACGAACTTCAGCAGATGGGGACCTCCATCCAGTTGGGGCAAGGCGAGGACATTTATCGGATGCACATCCACGTGCCTACCGAAAAGCGATATCGTCCTGTAGACTACATCATGAAACTGGGAAGTGTCTCCAAGGTTTCCATCGAGAATCTGCAGGAACAGGCGCTCCAATCGACCGAAGAGCAGTCCGCGAAGGCTTACCGTTTGGCATCCGTCTTGCCGGGCCAGCTCGCGTCAGTGGTCGTGGCGCCCGGAAAAGGCCTCGCTCGTGTCTTTGCCTCGCTCGGGGCCGCGGCCATCGTGCCTGGCGGGCAGACGATGAATCCCAGCACGCAGGAGATCCTGGGCGCGTTCGAGAATCTTCCGACCGATCAAATCATCATTCTCCCGAACAACGAGAATGTGCAGATGGCCGCCCAGCAAGCCAAGGACTTGACGGTCAAGCGGGTGATGATCGTGCCCTCGCGGACGGTGCCCGAAGGCATCGCTGCGATGCTGGCCTTCTCCGCCGAGGGGAGCATGGAGATGGTCGCAAGAGCAATGACCCAAGCCCTCTGCAGCGTTCAAACCGGGGAGGTCACCGTAGCCACGCGGGATGTGGATCTGAACGGCCTGCACATAGAGAAAGGGCAGATGATCGGCCTGCTCAACGGCGACCTGGCGGTCAGCGGGGAGACTCTCCAAGAGACGCTCGAGCGGCTTCTCGTACACGGGCGGGCCCAAACTTGTGAATTGATCGCTCTGTACTGGGGAGGCGAGCTGACCGCAGCGGAGGCGAAGAAAATCGAGGAGCAGATCCGCAAGAAGTTCCCTGCCCAGGAGATCGAACTGATCGAGGGAGGCCAACCCCATTATCCCTTTATTCTCTCCCTCGAATAGGCGGTGCGGGGTCCACTTGGACGAATGGATAGAGGTGTGACTGTGAACATGCCCAGAGCACGTATCGTGACGGATAGTTCGGCTTGGCTCCCTGATCCCGAATTCTTCTCCAAACACAACGTGGCGGTGATGCCGCTCACGATTCATCTGGGGACAAGATCCTACCTCGACGGGTCGGAAATCAACTCGCAAGCTCTCTACGATTTGAGCCGTCAGCAAGGAACTCTTCCGGTCTTGGCCTCCCCCAGCGTCGAGGCATTTGCCGCCGTCCTGGAGGGTCTGACCCACTGCACCAAGGACATTGTCTGCATTCACGTGTCGGGCAAGCTGAGCCGCACTTTGCGAAACGCGCGCGCGGCGAGTGAGGAGTTGCTGGGGCGAGCCAACATTGCGGTTATCGACTCCCAGACCACTTCCGCGGGCCTGGGGGTGCTCATCGAGGAAGCCGTACGATTGGCAGAGCAAGGCGCCACGCTCGAAGACATCGTCAGACAGGTTCGCTACCTGGTCCCCCGCCTGTACGCGGTGTTCCTGGTCGAGGACTTGGCCTACCTGCACCGAACCGGGCATCTGAGTCGGGCCCAAGTCCTCTTGGGAGAGATGCTGGGCGTCAAGCCGTTTCTTTCCTTGGAGGACGGAAGCTTCGTCCCGCTCGAGAAGGCACGCACGCGCGAGCAGGCGATCGAGAAGCTGGTTGAGTTTGTGAGTGAGTTTTCCAACCTGCGCAACCTCGTGATCCTGTGTGGACTGGAGGAGGCCCAACAGGATGGGCAGCAGCTGATCGAACGGATTCATGACCTCTTCCCAACCTGCCCTGCCCAGGTGGCCGAGCTGGGGGCCTCGGTGGCGGCCCTGCTTGGCCCACGGGCTATCGGAGTGATTGCCTTCGACTCTCCCGCGCGGCAGCAGAGCGGATTCTAGGAATTGCCTCCTGAATCGAAGGGAATGGCGATGACGGTTGGCGTGGTGACGGACAGCACCTGCGACATCCCCAAGGCAGAGGCCGACCGTCTTGGCGTGGAAGTGGTCCCGGCCATCCTGGTGATTGGAGGACGCGGGCTTCGAGATGGGATCGATCTTATCCGCTCGGAAATGTATGGGAGACTGGCCACGATCTCCCCCCTTCCGACCACAGCGGCGCCGTCCAGCGGGACTTTCGAAGCGGCCTATGCCAAGCTGCTCAGGAAGGGTGCGGCTGAGGTCCTCTCCATTCATATCAGCTCCCAGCTGAGCGGGATCTGCAATGCGGCGCGGGTGGCCGCGGAGCGCTTTCAAGATCGCGTCCATGTGATCGACAGCGGTCAGGTCTCGCTGGCTTTGGGTTTTCAGGTCATGGCCGTTGCGGAGGCGGCTCTAAAGGGCGCTTCCGGGAGCCAGTTGCTGGGACTTCTTCGCGATCTGAAGGAACGTGTCCGCTTCATTGCCCTGATTGATCAGCTGGAGAACTTGCGCCGGAGCGGGAGGATATCCTGGCTTCAGGCGGAACTCGGCACCATTCTGCAAATCCGGCTTCTGGTGACATTGGTGGGAGGCGCCGTGGAGCGTATGGGCCAGTTTCGTACGCGCTCCAAGGCCATCTCGGGGTTAATGACTCAGGCCGCCTCCTGGGGGCCCCTCGAGCAACTGGCCGTGCTGCACGTGAAGGCAGAATCCGAAGCTCATGAACTCCTGGCTCAATTGCGGGCTCTTCCCGGACTTTGGCCGGCCGGAGGCGCCCAGCCCCCCTGGGTAGTCGAAGCCACGCCGCTGATTGGTGTGCATGCGGGTCCGGGCGCCCTGGGGCTGGCCGCCTTGTCCTCGCCGGATTGAGCCCAGAGGGCGCGACGCTGCCGCCCAGACCGGGGATGACCTCCACGATGAATCCTGCTCTGGACAAGATTGACAAGTTCCTGAAGCTCGAGGCCGAACGCAGTTTCGACAATCGCGCCGTCCTGGGCGGATTGGACAAGATCCTCGACACCTGGACGAAAGAGGCCACAGAAAGCGGCCTGCCTCAGGAACTGATTCAACTCGTCATCAGCCGCCTCCAAGATTATGATCGCCTCACCCCCGAGTCCCGGGCCGAAGTGCTGGGCGGGATCCGCCACCGGCTGGGCCTGACCGCCATTCCACCCGTATCGCAAAGACCCTCCTCGACGCCTCCTGTTTCCAAAGGAGAGGAATCTTCCGATACCTCTGGCCAATCCGTCCCCAGACCGGATCGCGCGGACGCGGCGCTTCCTGCCCCTCCCGATTCTCAATCCCGCCCGACGGCGGAGGCCGACCTGAAGGCGCTCCAGTCTCCGCTGACCGTCATTCAAGGGATCGGTCCGGCGACAGCCAGGAAGCTGGAGCGCATTGGCCTGCGCACCTTGGGAGATCTGCTTTGGGACTTCCCACGCAGGTTCGATGACTACTCCAGTCTCAAGCCGATCCAGCGTCTTTGGTACGGCGAGGTGGTTACCGTCATCGGCCTTCTTGAGAAAATCGAATCGCGCAAGATCCATGCGGGTCAGGGCAGCCTGGTCGAGGCCGTCGTGAGCGATGGGAGTGGATCGCTGCGTGTGACTTGGTTCAACCAGCCCTGGTTGGCCCAGCGCCTGAAGCCCGGGGACATGTTGGCCCTCTCCGGTCGGGTTGACCAGTACCTGGGCCGATTGACCATGACCTCCCCGGAGTGGGAGCCCCTCGACCGCCAGCAGGTGCATACCCGGGGCATCGTTCCGGTCTACGGTTTGACCTCCGGCATCCACCAGAAGTGGTTCCGCAACGTGATGCAGAGCACGGTCCGTTTCTGGGCCAATCGGCTGCCGGACCCCTTGCCCGAGCCCGTTCGGCGGGAGGGGGAATGGATGCCGCTGAGCGAGGCGGTCCAGCAAGCCCACTTCCCCTCGAACTGGGACGCCTTGCGCTCGGCTCAAGCGAGACTGGCCTTCGACGAGCTCTTTTATCTCCAGCTGGGAGTCCTGCAACAGAAACGTGACTGGGAATCGGCCAGCTCGGCACGGTTCCCTCCACCCGAAGGATTCGATGCCTGGAAGGGATCGCTGGGTTACCCACTGACCCGCGCCCAGGAACGCACCCTGCAGGAAATCCAGCAGGACTTGAGTTCGGGCCGACCCATGAATCGCCTGCTGCAGGGCGATGTCGGATCCGGAAAGACCGTGATCGCCGTGGCGGCGGCCCACCTGGTCGCTTCAGGGGGCGGCCAAGTGGCGGTACTGGCTCCCACCAGCATCTTGGCCGAGCAGCACTACCAGACCTTTCTCTCCCTTCTCTGTTCAAGCGAGATCGAATCGGAGCCGCCTCGGCCCCGGCCGTATTCGCCCCAGGAGGTTCAACTGCTGCTCGGGTCCACTCCCGAGGGGGAAAAGGTGCGCATCCGCGAGGCGCTCGGGTCGGGGAGCCTCCGCGTCCTGATCGGGACCCATGCGCTGCTTGAGCCGGGGGTGAAATTCGCGAACCTGGCCTTGGCGGTTGTGGACGAGCAGCATCGCTTTGGGGTGGGACAACGGTCTGCGTTGCGATCCAAAGGGGCCACGCCCCACTTGCTGGTGATGACGGCAACCCCGATCCCTCGAACCCTGGCGCTGACCATCTATGGGGACCTGGACCTCTCCCTTCTGGACGAGAAGCCGCCTGGACGGCAGCCGGTGACGACGCGCGTGATGCTGTCAGGCGAACGGGAACGCGCCTACGGGTTCATCGCCAGGCAGCTCGAGCAGGGACGCCAGGCCTTCGTCATTTGCCCCTTGGTGGAGGAATCGGAATCCGTGGAGGCAACGGCCGCCGTAGAAGAACACGGACGCCTGCAGAAGGATGTGTTCCCGCGCTGGCACCTGGGGCTCCTTCATGGAAAGATGAAAGCGGAAGACAAAGAGACCGTGATGGAAAAGTTTCGACAGCATGAGCTGGACGTGCTCGTGAGCACTTCGGTGGTGGAACTGGGCGTGGACGTCCCTAATGCCTCCGTGATCATGGTGGAAGGAGCCAACCGGTTTGGGCTTGCGCAACTCCATCAATTTCGCGGACGGGTGGGACGCGGGCCAGATCCGGCCTATTGTCTCTTGGTGGCCGAATCGGAGGATGCGGCCGAAAATGAGCGCCTCAAGGCAATGGAAGAAACCTCCGACGGGTTCGCTCTCGCCGAGCGCGACCTGGACCAACGCGGGCCCGGTGAGTTCCTCGGCACCAGGCAATCCGGGTTCGCGGATCTACGCATGGCCAAGTTGACGGATCTGCACCTAGTTGAGTTGGCTCGATCCGCGGCACAACGAGTCTTCCGGGAGGATCCCGAGCTGAGGCGGCCGGAGCACCGTTTGATGGCCGAACGCCTCGCCGGGCTCTGGAAACCCGGACAAGGAGACATATCCTGATGGTTCGCGCTGTCTTCCCTGGCACCTTTGATCCCGTGCACTACGGACACATTGATATCGCCCAGCGCGCCTCGCGGCTGTTCGAAGAGGTGGTGATCGCCGTCTACGATCGGCCATTGAAGAGCCTGCTGTTTGCTCCGGAGGAGCGCTTGAACCTGGTGCGCAAGTGTTTTGAGGGGGACCGGCATTTCCGGGTCATGGGCTACAGCTCGCTGACCGTCCAATTCTGCCAGGAGGTCGAAGCCCAGGTGATCGTTCGTGGCCTGCGGGTGTTCTCGGACTTCGAGCACGAATTCCGGATGGCCCTGGCCAACCACCGCCTCAAACCCGGGATTGAAGTGGTCGCCCTGATCACGAGCGAGGAGCACACCTTCCTCTCGTCGTCCACGGTCCGGGAGATTGCCTCCCTGGGCGGGGATGTGAGCAGCATGGTCCCACCCCACGTCCGAGAAGCCCTGCTGCGGCGCTTCAAGGAGCTGGGTGAGGATAGCCAGCAGGTGTTTCCAATGGAGTCTCTCAGGGACTAGACCCAGGTTGGGCCGGGGCGATTTCAGGCCGGGGCTTTCGTCTGCCGGATTGACGTCCCGCAGGTTCCATTGTATCTTCGAGGGCAACCGCTCAAGAGGATATCCCCCTCACCTGGGCGGCGTCGGGCGACTCGCCGCCTCACGGGCACAGTCGCTCGGGCGCGGAGGCACCTGCAGCTCCGGAGGCTTGCATGGACATCCTTCACCTCATCGATCGGCTGGAGGAGCTGTTCAATCACAGCCGACACATCCCTCTGACAAATGAATCCATCGTCAACGAGGACCACTTTCTCGAGCTGGTGGATCAGCTGCGGGTCACGATTCCCGAGGAGGTGAAGAAAGCCCAGCAAGTTCTCGCCCAGCGGGATCGGCTTCTGGCCCAGGCTCAAGAGGAGGCCCAGAGAACGGTGGAGCTGGCGCGAGAAAGGGTCGAAGCTCAAGTGCAGCGAGACGCGGTCACAGTCGCCGCGCAGGCTCGAGCGGAGCAGATCCTTGGCCAAGCGCGGTCCGAGGCCGACGTTCTGCGGCGTGACGCCGACGACTATGTCCTGGAATCGCTTTCAAAGATCGAGACCGAGATGACCACCCTGCTGAACCAGGTTCGCAATGGGATCAGCAAGATCAACGCGGAGCGCAGCCTCGTCAGCCACCCTGCGGAAAGACCCCACGACTAACCCGTCTTGCGCAGCCTAGCCGCCGGCCGTCATAGTGCCGGGCTCAACACGTTCTGTGCGACTTGGGATTCCAGCCGCAAGGCTTTCGCGGGCGTGGGCGGCCTGCTCCCGCAAGCTTTGCCCTTCCGTGTTCCCCTGGGCGGATCCCCACGGCGGTGGGCCGCCGGGCCGGATCAACCCCTTCTGCCGAACTGCCGTTCGAGCAGGTCGACTGACAGGCGAATCATCGTCGGCCGTCCGTGAGGGCACGTCCGAGGCGATTCGCATTCCTCAAGTTTCTTCAGCAAGGCCTCCTGCTCGTCGACCGGCAGGGCTTGTCCGCCCTTGACTGCCGCCCTTTTGCAGACGCGAGCGATCAGGCGGGCCTCCCGGCCTTGGGCCAGAGGGGGTTCCTCCCCCTCCAAGTCCTCCAGCACTGCCTGAATCGCTTCCTCCGCCCCGAGGCGCTGAAGGGCTGGGGGAATGGCCCGGATGCGAAAGGCCTTTTCTCCGAAGGCCTCGATGTCAAAACCAATCCGTTGGAGACTGATCAATTCATCCCGGATCAATTGTGCGCTTGGCGCCGGAAGTTCTATCAGCACCGGCTGCAGCAGCGACTGGGCGAAGCCCTCGGCCCCCAAATTGCGCATCATTCCCTCGTACAGGACACGTTCGTGCGCGGCGTGCTGGTCGATCAGGTAGAGCCCATCCGGTCCTTCGGCAACGATGTAGGTTGCGCCTACCTGACCCAGCACGCGAAGCGGGGGAACCGAGGCCGGCGCCGAGGGATCCTGCCTCGGCCAGGCGGGTGCCCAGGCAGGAGCCGTTTTGCCGTTCTCCGTCAGACTCGGCCGAAACGGTCCCGGTTCCAGAAAGTGCCAATCGGGCGACACGGGCCGGTCGCCGTGTTCTCCCCGGCCCCAGGCGGCCCCCGCTCCCGGCTCTGCCGTTCCCGCGACCGGAGCAAACTGAATCAGATTCTGACGGATGGTTTTTTGGACGGCCGCGAAAACCGCATTCGGATTGCGGAAGCGAACCTCCTTCTTGGCCGGGTGGACATTGACATCGACCTCCTCGGGAGGCAGGGAGAGAAAGAGCGCCGCAAGCGGGTAGCGCCCCACCATGAGCAGGGTGTGGTAGGCCTGCACGACCGCGGTTGTGAGGGCTCCGTCCTGAATCCAACGCCGATTGACAAACAGCAGGATGTCCCTTCGATTCGAGTGCGACCGGCTGGGAGGGCTGACAAATCCCTCGACCGAAACCAGGCTTGTGGCAGAGAGGGGCTGCAGGGCGAGCATGCTCCGGGCGACGTCCGCCCCAAAAACGGCGGCCAGGGCCTCACGCCGGTCACCGCTTCCACTGGTCCGCAGAACCTCGCGCCCTTCTTGGGCCAATCGAAAGCGAACCTGACTGAAGGCGAGGGCGTATCGGCAGACGAGCAAGTCGATTTGCCGTCTCTCCGTCTGCTCGCTCTTCAGGAACTTCCGGCGAGCGGGGACGGAGAAGAACAGGTCCTCCACCGTCACGCTCGTTCCAGGGGGGGCCCCCGTCAGTTTCGGGGGGGTGGCCTGGCCCCCATCCACGGAGATCGAGGCGCCCCGCTCCTCCGAGGCAGGACGACTTATCAGCTTCAGTCGGGATACGGCCGCGATGGAGGCGAGGGCCTCGCCCCTAAACCCGAGGGTGGCGATCCGCTGGAGGTCCGCGGCCGTGCTGAGTTTGCTCGTCGCGTGTCGTTCCACCGTCAGGGGGATCTCTGCTGAGGGGATGCCGCTGCCGTCGTCGGTAACCCGGATCAGCCGCGTTCCGGCTCCCTCCACCTGAACCGTGATGTTGCGAGCGCCCGCATCCAGCGCGTTCTCAACCAATTCCTTGACGACGGAGGCGGGTCGTTCCACGACTTCTCCGGCGGCGATTTGAGAGGCGACTTCCGGAGGAAGGAGATGGATGGCCATCGGGGTGCCGAGGTGAGGTGACCTTATTCGCCGAACTCGAGTTCAAAGTCCGCGTTGTCGTCCCAGGTTTCTGTGGGCAGGACCTCGATTTCCCCAAACAGGTCCGACTGCCTCAGGATCACTTGCCGGCGTTTGACCAGTTCGAGCATGGCCAGGAAGGCCACCACCACCTCCATGCGCGTGCGGAAGCCACCCACTAAGTGATGAAAGAAAGCCCTTCCATCCCGCCGGATCGACTGGGCAATATGGCGAATCTGTTCGCGAATGGTAACCTGGGGCGGGCTGACAATCATGCTCAGCGGCTGGGCCTCCTCTTTTCGACTGAGGGCCGACCAAGCCGACCGGAAAAGATCCTCCAGGGTCAGCCCGCTCAGGTCCAGCCGAGGCGGAAGTCGGGGGGGCGGTGCCAGGCGGATATAAGTTCGCAGGCCGGACTCTTGCCGATCCCGAAGGAATCCGGCGGCCCTCTTGAATTCTCGGTAGAGGCGCAGCTGCTGAGCCAGCGCTTCGCCGGGATCCTCCTCCCCGGGTTCCCTTTCCGGGGGCCGGGGCAGAAGTGCCTCGCTCTTGATCTGGACTAGCTTGGCGGCGATCGCCAGGAAACCAGCCACTTCATCCAGTCGCTTCTCGTGCATCGAGTGCAGATAGCTGAGAAACTGGTCCGTCACCTGGGCCAGGGCCACCTTGGTGATATCCAGCTCTGATCGTTCGATCAAATGCAGGAGAAGATCGAGGGGTCCTTCAAAGACTGGGAGCTGAACCGTGTACGCCTGACCGAGCAGATTCATGTGTTGTTATCCCGCCCTCAACTCAGCCGCCGTTTCGATTATACCTTCGAGCAGGGTCCGGACGCCCCGGGGGGATGATCTGCGGGTCGCCCGAGGTTCCCCGTGGGCGCCAACCCACACGTGCTGACGGTCCAATCGAGAGGCCCATCGGCGGTGGCCTGATGCAAACCTGGCAGAAACAGGGCCAGGGCTTGTCCGTGATGATCACCTCGCAGGACGGCATGACCGTTGTCATGCTTCTCATCACGCCGGGATCTTGACGAGGCGTATACCGATCCTGCCCGTGATTTCTACGGTCGCGACGTAGGCTCACCCTGCTTGTGGGTTCGGGCAACCCGCTCCGGGTGAGCCTACCTCCTTCCTTGCCCCTGGGCCATTCCCTGACGCACCCGAACGCAAACAGGCCCTTGAAGGAGGCCAAGGATTATGCTACAATGCATTTCTGGTAGAAAGTGGGCGATCGCATTCGTTAAGAAAAGTGGGTAACCCCCACTTTTCTGCGTAATAGACAGGGCGACTCACGCCCGGATGGAGAAAGTCAAAAGCATGAAAAGCGAGTTCTTGCTGGCCTTCAACGAGGTGCTCGAGCATTACGGATTGCCACGGGAGGTCGTGTTGCAGGTCCTGGAGACTGCGCTGGTCAACGCCTACCGCCGAGCGGTCAACGGCTCGAATGCCCAAGCCGTGACCGCCAACATTGACCTGGTCAAGGGCACGATCCAACTCCTCGCCGAAAAGGAAGTGGTCGACGAGGTCCAGGACGGGCGCACGGAGGTTTCCTTGGAGAACGCTCGTGCCGTGGATCCCAATGCGGAGCTGGGAGCTCTGGTCATGGTGGACAGCACTCCCGAGGACTTCGGTCGCATTGCGACCCAGACGGCCAAGCAAATCGTCCACCAGCGATTGCGGGACGCAGAGCGGGACAAGCTGTACGAGGAATGGTCCGCCCGCAAAGGGGAGATTGTGCACGGCACCATTCAGGCTCTCGGGGCCCAGGCGATCACCGTCAGCCTGGGCCGGGCAGAGGCGGTTCTGCCCAAGCGGGAGCAGCTTCCCACCGAGCGCTATCGCCAACGAGATCGAATCCGGGCCTATCTGATGGATGTGAGCAAGACCTCGCGCGGACCGCAGATTCTGCTCTCCCGAGCCGACCGGAACATGTTGCGCAGGTTGCTTGAGTCGGAGGTGCCAGAGATCTATCAGGGGATGGTTGAGATCAAGGGCATTTCCCGCGAACCCGGGATGCGCTCCAAGGTCGCGGTGGCGGCCGTCCAGCCCAATCTCGACCCGGTGGGCGCCTGTGTGGGCATGCGTGGCGGGCGGATCCAGGCGATTGTCAAGGAGCTCAACGGCGAGAAGATCGACGTGATCGAATGGAACCCCGATCCGGCCGCATTTATCGCCAAGGCTCTCAGTCCTGCCCGAGTGTCAGGGGTTTATCTGGACGAGGATCCCACTCGCGGCAAGACGGCCCTCGTGGTTGTCCCCGAGGATCAGCTCAGCTTAGCCATTGGGCGCGAAGGCGTGAATGCTCGCCTAGCCGCAAAGCTCACCGGCTGGCGGATTGACATCAAGAGCGTTCCCGAGGCTACCGCAGACGCCGTCCAAAAAGTCACAAGCGACCCGGCCTTTGCGGAATTCGCCCAGAAAGATCCCGCTTTGATCCAGCGGGTTCAAGAGGCCCTCGGCAAGAAGGCCGAAGGACACCCGTTGCCCCCCGAAGACTACCAAGCCATGGACCTACTGGTGCGGACGGTCGAAACCAGCCTGTCCCAAATCCGAGACAGCCGGCGAAAGGCCCAAGCTAAGCGATTGGCGGAGGTGCGCAAGAACATCCCTCAGTCGGCGTATCAGGTAACTCTGCCCGAAACGATGGTTCCTGAGGCATTGGCCCGACCTCTGGCCCAGGCGGGCTACGCCTCCTTGGGCCAGCTGTTCGAACAATTAACCCTCGACCCGGATGCAATCCTGGCCCTGCCGGAGATGGGGGCCCGAAACTTGGAGGAGTTGAAGGAGGTCGTGCAAGCGGCGATCCTCGCCAAGCGCGCAGAGGAAGCGGCGGCTCTCGCCCGGGAAGCCGAGGCGAAAGCGCAGGCCGCGGCGGTCGTCGCGCCAGAGCTGACCGCGGAGATCCAATCCGTGGCCGAGGCTCCCTCCCCAGCGGAGGCCGTCCCTGGACAAGGCGAGGAAAAGGTTCCAGAGCTCGTCGCCGAAGGAGCCCCTGCCGCCGTAGGCGTTGAAGTCGAGGAAGAGGAGGAAGAGACCGAGGAAGGAACTGCCGCCAAGAAGAAGCTAAAGAAAAAGAAGAAAGCCGTTATGGTGGAATACGATCCCGTCCTGGGCGTGACGGTGGCCCGAAAGAAACATAAGCCCGGCCGGGGGCGGGAATGGGAAGAAACCGAGACTCTCGAAGAACCCTAGGGTCCAGGCCGCACGGCGAGCGATGAGCAAGAAGGGTGGGCCGCGAGTTCGCCCTGTCCCCCAGCGGACCTGTGTGGGGTGCCGTGAGGTGCTGGCCAAGCGCCAGTTGATCCGCGTGGTGCGCACACCCGAGGGCATCCGCGTTGACCCGACCGGCAAGGCCGAAGGTCGCGGGGCCTACCTGCACGATCGGCGCACGTGCTGGGAGCAGGCTATGCGAGGCCCCCTCGCGCAGGCGCTGCGGACGGAGTTGACGGAAGCCGACCGAGCCGTGCTGGCGACTTGGATGGACCGATTGCCTGCGGGAGCCGGCTCCAGATCAAACCCGGCCGCTCCGCCACCCCCTGGCCGATTGGCCGGGTCCCGCAAGCCGGAGGGGCATTCCCAGTGAACTGCCCGCCGAGGCCGAGATGATCTAGGCGCACGGCACGACAGGTATCTGTCCGCCTCGCCCCGGGTCGACGGCCAAGTACCAGAGTCCTTAGTGGGAGGTGTGGAATGGGCGAGAATGGACACAAGGTGGTGGAGCTGCCAAGCTCCCTGACCGTTCGCCATCTGGCCGAACTGATCAACGTCAGCCCGATTGATGTCATCAAGCAACTGATGGCCAATGGGGTAATGGCCAATATCAATCAGCAGATCGATTTCGACACGGCGGCCGTGATCACCCAGGAAATGGGCTACGAAGCGCGGCCTGAGCAAAAGGAAGAAGAGGCGGCTCCCAGCCCGGAGCAAACTCCCGCTTGGCGGCTGGCGGTGGAACACGAAGATCCTTCCCAGCTTTCCTCCCGGCCACCCGTCGTAACCATTCTGGGTCATGTAGACCACGGCAAGACATCGCTCCTGGACGCTGTTCGCAAGACAAACGTCGCCGAAGGCGAGGCCGGTGGAATCACCCAGCACATTGGCGCCTATCAAATCCTGCACAAGGGGCGCCCGATTACCTTCCTGGACACCCCTGGCCACGCCGCTTTTACCGCCATGCGTGCCCGCGGGACGCAGGTAACCGATATCGTGATTCTGGTGGTCGCGGCCGATGACGGGGTAATGCCCCAAACGCGCGAGGCTTACGCTCACGCCAAGGCGGCTGGCGTCCCTATCGTGGTCGCCCTGAACAAGATCGACAAGCCCAACGCCAACCCCGAACGCGTCAAACAGCAACTCGCCGACCTGGGATTGACCCCCGACGATTGGGGCGGGGAGACCATGGTCGTTCCGGTTTCCGCAAAGAAGAACCAGGGAATTGATGACCTGCTGGAAGCCATTGTCCTGACCGCCGAATCCACCAAGATCCAGGCCAATCCGAGAGGGCGCGTCGTCGGTTCCGTGATCGAGGCCCAACTGGACAAAGCCAAAGGCCCGGAGGCCACTCTGCTGGTCCAGAATGGCACCCTGCACGTGGGCGATGTTCTGGTGGCCGGGCGGGTCTCCGGCAAGATCCGGGCGATGTTCGATTTCCGGGGAGCGCCGCTCAGCGAGGCGGCCCCTTCGACCCCAGTTTCCGTCCTGGGCCTGAGCGACCTTCCCGAAGCAGGTGAGCTCTTCGAAGCCGTGGCCACCGAACGGGAAGCTCGATCGATTGTTTCCGGTCGCAGAACCGAGGCCCAAGAAACACGAGCCCAAGCTCAGAAACCGATCAGCTTGGAGCAAATCTTTGCCAAGTTCCAGGCTGGCGAAGTGCACGAACTGACCTTGATTCTGAAGGCCGATGTGCAGGGTTCGCTCGAGCCGATTATCAACTCCCTTAAGGAGCTGGGCACCCAGGATCTGAAGGTCAACCTGCTCTATGCCGAGACGGGTAACATTACCGAAAACGACGTGATGTTGGCCTCGGCCTCCAAGGCGATCGTCATTGGCTTCAATGTCAACGTGGATCATGCCGCGCAACGGGCGGCTGAGACAGAGCGGGTGGACATTCGTCAATACGAGGTCATCTATCGGCTCACCGAGGATGTCGAAAAGGCTCTCAAAGGTCTCCTGGGCCCAGAAACCCGGCAGGTATCCATCGGCCGAGCCGAGGTCCGAGCGGTGTTCGCGATTTCGCACATCGGCAAGATCGCAGGGTGCTCGGTTCGCGAGGGCGAGCTGCGACGCTCCGCCTTTGTGCGTGTTTGGCGAGGAACCAACGCGCTGTTCGAGGGGGAGGTCGCCTCTCTCAAGCACGAGAAGGACGACGTCCGCGAAGTTCGGCAGGGTTTTGAGTGCGGGGTTGCAATCAAGGGGTTTGAGGAATTCCAGGTCGGTGACATTCTGGAATTCTACGTGAAGGAGACGGTGTGAGGCGATGCCCAGCCTGACACGGGCCCAACGCCTGGCCGATCGAATTCGCGAGGTCCTGGCGGAGCTGCTCTTGCGAGAGACCAGCGACCCCCGATTGAGCCTCGTGTCGGTAACCGAGGTTCGTGTCGACCGGGAGTTTGCATACGCCAATATCTATGTCTCCGTGCTCGACGCAGACCTCGCGCGCCGCGCCGAAGTCTTGAAAGCCCTGGTGGGCGCCCGCGGGTTCCTGCGCCATGAGCTTGCGGGCCGGATCCCGATCCGCACGTTCCCACAACTGCGGTTCCTGTGGGACGATATCCCGGAGCGCGCCGAGCATCTCCAGACTCTTCTGGACTCGATCGAACCCAACCCGGACCGTGGGGAGAAGGACGATCGCAAGAATGGATGAGCTCAGTGCCAAGAAGGCGCGCGAATTCCTCCGTCGCTCTCAGCACATCTTGCTGGCCACCCACGAAAGACCCGACGGGGACGGGCTGGGCTCGCTTCTCGGGCTGGCCTGGATGCTGCGCGGCAAGGGGAAGACCCTCCACCTGCTCAGTAAGGACGGCGTCCCGGCGACCTTCCATTTCCTGCCCGGCTACAAGGAAGTCAGTTCGCAGATCCCCGCCGAAGTCGACCTCATTGTCTACCTCGACTGCTCCGACGCCGACCGGGTAGGAGAATTCTCTGCGCCTCTGCCTTCGGCTCCGACCGTCAATATCGATCATCACACGACCAACAGCCTTTTCGCAGAGGCAAACTTGATCGAGCAGGAGGCTGTCGCGACGGCGGAAGTCGTATACGACCTCGTGAAACCGCTGCGCCTGAGCCTGAACCTCAATGCCTCAACGGGTTTGCTCACTGGGCTCGTGACCGATACGCTCGGGTTCCGCACCGCCAACGTCAATCCCAAGAGCATGCTGATCGCCCAGAAGCTGATGCGAGCCGGCGCGAATCTTTCGGAAATCGTCGAATGGAGCATGAACCGGCGCAGCTTCTCCGCGGCCCGGTACTGGGGCCCAGGACTCTCGCGAATCGAGCGGGAGGACCGGATGGTCTGGACTTGGCTCAGCCTCGCCGACCGAAGGCTGGCCGGGTACCCCGGTCGAGACGATGCCGACCTGATCAACATCCTGAGCAGTGTGGAAGGAGCCGACCTGGCGATGATCTTCGTCGAACAGGAGGGCGGGACGGTGAAAGTGAGCTGGCGGGCTCACAACGGACTCGACATCACCCCGATCGCGAAACGCTACGGCGGCGGAGGCCACCCGGCCGCCGCCGGGGCCACAGTGCCCGGCTCGTTGGAGCAGGTCGCCCACACCGTTGTGGAGGCGACCCACAAGTGGTTGTCTGATAAACTATGACGGCCGACGGGCTGGCGCAGGCCAGGTCGGCACCCTCCCCAGAACGCCACCGATTCCGGTAGCATCGATCCGACCGCCATCTTTCCCTTGGGAACCAGAGGCGGGAGGTCTTCAAGGGGGGTTCATCCCGGCGCCCGGGAGGATCGAATTGGTGCACCCGGCCCTACTGGTGGTTGACAAACCAATCGGCCCGACCTCGCACGATGTGGTCAATGTCGTGCGCCGCGGAACAGGCATTCGCAAGACCGGCCACACGGGGACCTTGGACCCCTCCGCTTCGGGAGTGCTTGTGGTGCTCCTGGGCGGGGCCACGCGTCTGGCGGAATACTTGCTCGAAGCCGACAAGGAATACCAGGCCGTGGTTCGGTTCGGCCAAAGCACGACGACCCTCGACGCTACGGGACAAATCACGGGCACAAGCCCCGTCCGCTTTTCTGAGGAGCAACTGCTCGAGGCCCTCGCCGCCTTTCGGGGAGAGACACTGCAGGTGCCTCCTGCCTACTCGGCGGTCAAGGTCGAAGGGCGAAGGGCTTATGACCTGGCGCGAAAAGGCGAAACGGTGGAACTCGAACCGCGCAAGGTCCAAATCTATAGCATCGACCTGCGCGAATGGTCCAGCCCGGAAGCAGCGATCCAAGTGCGATGTTCGCGGGGAACCTACCTGCGCGCCCTGGCGCGAGACCTCGGTGAGAGGCTTCAATCCCACGCCCATCTCATTGCCCTTCGCCGGCTGAGACTCGGCCCCTTCCGGGTCGAGCAGGCGATCCCCTTGAGCGAATTGCAAAGCCGATTTGCCGATGGCGCCTGGCAGGAGGTGACCCTTCCGGCCACTGCGGTTCTGGAGGGATGGACACGGGTTGACCTTTCCGCCGAACTCGTGGACGCGCTCCGCCGGGGCATCTCGGTCCCTGGGGGAACCGAGGCCGCCGGCCGGGCGATGGGCGTCGGCCCGGGCGGGGAACTGGTTGCGATCCTGGAGGGAGACCCCCGGTCCCAGGCTTGGCAGCCAAGAAAAGTGTTCATGGACCTCTGAGACGGGATGCAGCCTTACCACAGCATTGAAGAAGTCCAAGTCCGCGGGGCCCATCTCGCGGTCGGTTCATTTGACGGCGTTCATCGAGGGCACCAACGCCTTTTGAAGGCAATGGTTGCCGAGGCTCACGAGAACGGAGACCCGGCTGTCGTCCTCACCTTCCACCCCCATCCCTCGGTCGTGCTGGGACGGCGCTCCTCGCCCGGCTACCTTACCGCACCCGAGGAAAGAGCCGGGTTGCTCAGGGACCTGGGGGTCGATGGCGTCATCCTTGAGCCCTTCACCCTCGAGTTGTCCAGGGTTCGGGCCGCTGAATTCCTAGATCGTCTCGTCCGCCATCTCGGATTGCGCTCCCTCTGGGCCGGACCGGATTTTGCCCTCGGCCACAACCGAGAGGGGAACCTCGAGTTCTTGAGGCAATACGGGGCCCAGGCCGGGTTTCAAGTGCACACGGTCGAGCCACTGGAATTTGGCGCGGAGGTGATCTCATCGACGCGCATCCGCCGGTATCTCTCGCAAGGAGACGTGGCTTCGGCTGCGGCATGCCTGGGCCGAGCCTATCGTCTGACGGGTAAGGTCACGCCAGGAGCCCACCGCGGGGTCACGCTGGGAATCCCGACTGCCAACCTGGAGGTGTGGGAAGAACGGGCCATTCCAGCCCGGGGGGTATACGCCACCTGGGTGTGGGTGGAAGGCCAGAGGAAGCCCGGCGTGACCAACATCGGAATCCGCCCCACCTTTGAAGAGACTCCCAAACTGACGATCGAGGCCCACCTGCTCAACTTCCGGTCGGATCTGTACGGCCAGGAGCTGCGCCTCGACTTCATTGCCCGTGTTCGGGACGAGCAGAAGTTCCCCGGGCCTAAGGAGTTGCTGGACCAGATCGAAAGGGACGTCGAGATCGCCCGGGCCCGCCTGCGCGAGTCGTCTTCTGCGAACCCTGACCCCAACTGAGCCCACCTGTGGGTGCCCTCCCCGCAGGAAAGGAGGACGAGATTAACCCGCTGCGACGCATCTACCTCCTGAGCCCGCGCCGTCTCAGCCCGGAAACGATCGCGGTCGCATTTGCAAAAACATCGCGCTCCCCCCAGTCCTTCTCCGACATCGCTGCGGCACTCAGCGAGCAGGATAGCACGAGATTCCACGAGCGCTGGGTGGTTGGTTTCGGACATGCCTCCGTCGCAGAGCATGCCGTCCTCCACATCGCTCTGGAGAACATTTCGCGACTGGCGATTGAGTCCCTTGAGTCCAACCGGCTGGCTTCATACACGGAGAAAAGCACGCGGTATCAGAAGTGGTCCCCGGGCGCTTATCACTTGCCAACCGAATTCAAAGGGTCGCGCCTCGAGGGAGAGTATCGGGCCGCCTGCGACTTCCTCCTGGAAACATACCAGGCTTCCCTGCAAGCCACGGCCGCCCTGGCCCACGAACGGTTTCCACGCCAAGAAGATGAAAGCGAGGCGAAATGGGATGGGCGGATTCGTTCGCGCTACGCCGATGTGTGCCGCTATTTGCTGCCCGCGGCTTGCTTGGCCAATGTCGGGGTAACCATTAACGCACGGGCCCTCGAACACGCTCTGCGCAAGATGCTGTCGCATCCCCTGGTCGAGGTCCGCGAAATCGGCATGGAGATTCGGGAAGCCGCCCAGCAGGAGACACCCACCCTGCTCAAGTACTCCGAGGCCTCCCCTTATCTTCAGCGGTTGGCCGCGAAGATCGAGGCGCGCCCCCTGAACCGCGCACCGTCTGAGGCTCTTCCCTTGTCCGGCTCGGTTCGGCTCATTCAATACGATCCGGAGGCGGAAGACCGCGTTCTGGCGGCCGCCTGGGTTCGTTCCTCGGGAATCCCCTACCGGCAGGCATTGGCGGACATTGCCGCCCTGCCTCCGGCCAAGCGAGGCGAGCTGGCTTCAGCACTACTCGGCTCCATGAGCCCGCGGGATGTCCCGGCTCGCGAGCTGGAGCATCTCTCCTATCTGTTCGAGGCCGTTCTCGATCAGGGTGCCTACTTCGAAGTCAAACGTCATCGAATGATGACCCAGACTCCCGCGCCGCTCACCAGCGACCTGGGCTATGTCACTCCGGTCTGGTTCGAGCAAGCGGGAGTCCTCGGCCGCTTCCGAGAGGCAATGGATCGCGCCGCCCAAGCCTATCGGGATCTCGTCCAACTGGATGAGAGGGCCGCCTCCTACGTGATCCCAAATGCCTTCCGCCGACGGGTGATCCTGACCCTCAACTTGCGGGAGGCATTCCACTTTTGCGAACTGCGTTCCGGGGAAAACGCTCACTTCGCCGTTCGCCTGATCGCGCTGCAAATGGCCGACCAGATCCGACAGGTGCATCCCTTGCTCTCGGCCTACATGCGGCTGGCCGGGCGCCCATCCTGGCAGGAGATTGAGACCAGCTACTTCGGCTAGCGGGGATAGGGACGCAGCCAAGCGGCCACCGGCCGGAGGCAACAAAAGAGCAGACCGGGGATTATCTTCACTCCCCGGCCCGCGCCGCTTGAGGTCTAAGAGAAAGGGGATTCTGAACCGGATGGGTCTTCGCCCTCCAGAGAGGCCCCCGGCCCTAGGCCTTGTCCTTCCTGGCTTCAATATACTTCACGGCTTCACCGACCGTAGTGATGCTCTGAGCATCCTCGTCGGATATTTCCGCCCCGAATTTCTCCTCGAACGCCATTATCAGCTCAACCAGGTCGAGGGAATCCGCCCCCAGATCCTCACGGAACCGAGCGCTTTCAATAACCTTCGAGGCATCCACACCCAACAACTCCACAATGATGTCTCGCACGCTGTCGAAGGTTGTGGCTGACATGGAACATTCCCTCCCTTGGGTCTCTATTCGGCCAGCCCCAGTGAGCTGTCGACGGGCCTTCTGCAATCGCGCGGCGCCCCCAAACGTGAGCCGGGCGGTATTGTACTGGCCAATGCCTCCCGGGTCAAGGCGCAACCCCCCTGCGCTGTTGACACATGCCTATCGGGCTGGTACCATGCTGCGTACTTGCCAATAGGGGAACACCTCCTCATGTCGGAAGTTGCGCCCACCTCATCCCGCAAGGCCGACCACATCCGCATTAACCTGGAAGAGGACGTCCAATCGGGGCTCAGTAACGGCCTGGAACGGTACCGCTTTCTCCATCAAGCCCTCCCGGAGCTGAATTTGCAGCAGGTCAGCACTCGCGCGAGGTTCCTCGGCCACGCCCTGGAGGCGCCTCTGCTCATTTCTTCCATGACGGGGGGGACTGAGGAAGCTCGCCGCATCAACCGGACTCTGGCAGAAGCGGCACAGGCTCTCGGGATTGCGTTGGGATTGGGTTCGCAGCGGGCCGCCCTTGAAGACTCAGCACTCCAGGACACCTTTCAGGTGCGGGACTTGGCTCCCGAGGTGTTCCTGCTGGCCAACCTTGGTGCCGTTCAACTCAACTACGGGTGTGGACCGGACGAGTGTCGCCGCGCCGTCGAGATGGTGAAGGCGAATGCCCTCGTTCTTCATCTCAATCCTCTCCAGGAGGCGTTGCAGACCGAGGGGAACAGTGATTTTTCCAATCTCCTCTCGCGAATCGAGGCGGTTTGCCATTCCCTGCTCGTCCCCGTGATCGTCAAGGAAGTCGGCTGGGGAATCTCGGCGAAGGTCGCCCACTGGCTCGCCGATGCCGGGGTGGCAGGCATCGATGTGGCGGGAGCCGGCGGGACATCCTGGTCGCAAGTTGAGATGCACCGGGCCCGGTCCACCCAGGCAGCGCGCCTGGCGGCCGCGTTCGTCAACTGGGGGATCCCCACCGCGGAGGCGTTACGACAGTGCCACGCAGAATTGCCGCACTTGCCGCTCGTCGCTTCCGGGGGCATCCGCGATGGCGTGGACGTCGCCAAGTGCATCGCCCTGGGGGCCAGCCTGGTCGGCGCGGCCCGCCCATTTCTCCAAGCGGCCTCTCGTTCGGTCGAGGCCGTGGTCGAGGCAGTCCAACTCGTCGAGCAGGAACTGAGAATCGTGATGTTCGCAGTGGGCGCCGCGGACATCCCCAGCCTCCAAGCCACTCCTCTCCAGAACCTATGAGCTCCGCAGGAATCATCCAAGCCGTGCTCACCGATCTCGAGGAAACCCTGCGGCGGGCAGTGGCGCGTCCCGAGAGCGGGTCCGCCCAGGGCTTGTATGAGATGCTCACCTTCCACATGGGCTGGACCGGCGAAGGCGCGGGTCCCGAAGCCGGAGGCAAGCGCATTCGGCCGCTGCTCTCCCTGTTGTGCTGTGGGGGCGTCTGCGGAGATTGGCATCCTGCGCTCCATTCCGCTGCGGCCGTCGAACTGGTCCACAACTTCTCATTGATTCATGATGACATCCAAGATCAAGGGGCGATGAGGCGCGGCCGTCCGACCGTCTGGAAGCTTTGGGGAACGGCTCAGGGGATCAATGCCGGTGATACCCTTCTCGCTTTGGCGCTGCTCTGCACGCTGAAGCCTCTGCCGTCTCAAGAGCCGGATCCCTCCCTCGCCTCGGCTTCCGCGAAGGTCCTCCTGGAAGCATGCGTCCACCTTACTCAAGGCCAATACATCGACCTGGCTTCTGAAAACCTTGCTGCCTTCTCGCTCGATCGTTACTGGGAGATGGTCGAAGCCAAGACCGCTGCACTGCTCAAGGCGGCCTGCCTCTTGGGGGCGCTGGCGGGAAGGAGTGACCCCAAGCGCCTCGAGCAATTGGGGGAGTTCGGCCGGCTGGTCGGGTTGGCCTTTCAGGCGCGAGATGACTGGCTCGGCCTTTGGGGGGATCCGCGCGTCACAGGAAAATCGGCCAGCGACGACCTCACCAGCCGCAAGAAAAGCCTACCCGTGGTATTCGGGCTGGAAAACTCCAGTGAGTTTCGCGAGTTGTTCGCCGCCCCATCTTCCGGGCAAGTCGAGGCCCTGCTGCAGGCACTCGAACGGGTGGGCGCGCGCGAGTTTGCTGTCTCTCAAGCCGATGCGCTGACTCGCCGAGCCTTCGCGGCCCTTGAGCAGGTCCCCCTCGCTGAAGAGTACAAGCAGGCCCTGGAAGATCTCACGGGGTCCCTTCTCACCCGGGCGCGCTAGCGCCCCCAAGCCGCTCGCCGGGGTCGCCTGACAGTCCCTGGCGTCGCTACACAAATTCCACGAAAACCCGGTTGCCGAGCAATCTGCCCCTGGGGGTCAACTTGATTCTCTCCTCGGACTTCTCCCATTCCAGCAGGCCGTCCTCGACGAGGGATTCGATTTCATGTCCAAAGATTTCGAAACAGGAGAAACCAAACCGGGCCGCGAACGCTGAATCCAGCACGCCCTCCCGGGTCAGCCTCAAGCCTAACCACATCGTCTGGCGCATCTCCTCGTTTGCGTCGATGGTTTCCGAACGCGCTGCCGCGGGGGAGAGCGGGAAGCCTCGCCGGCCTCCTTCCCCCACTCGACGGATGTAATTGCCGGGGGCCAGGACATCGGAATAGCGAACCCCGGCGGCAAAGCCATGAGCTCCAGCGCCCAGCCCCAGGTAGGGGAGATTCCTCCAGTATTGAAGGTTATGCCGGCAGGCCAGGCCCGGCGAGTCGTCCTGCGGATGACTTGTCCTGGCCCAGTTCGAGATCTCGTACTGGGCGAATCCTGCGCGGTCCAAGGCCTCCGAAGCCCAGCCGTACATGTCTGCGGCCTGATCATCATCAGGCCAAGGGTGCTTCCCTTGGAGCACGGCCCGGCGCAAGGGAGTTCCGTGCTCCAGGGTCAGGGCATAAAGCGAGAGGTGGTCCGGATGCAGCTCGAGCGCGCTTCTGAGAGTCTCCTGCCACAGGGACATCGACTGGCGGGGAAGGCCGTAGATCAAGTCCAAGTTGATGTTCTCAAATCCGGCCCGGCGGGCCCATTCCATCGAGCGGATCGTGTCCTCATGGGTGTGCTGTCGTTCCAGGAGCTGCAGCTCCTGGGGCTGAGCCGATTGCATCCCGAAGCTGAGACGGTTGACCCCCATCCCGCGCAAACCCGAAAGGTATTCTGCTGTGACGGTGCCCGGATTCGCCTCCAGGGTAACCTCCACCTGCGACTCCAGGACAAAGGAGGTGCGCAGGGCATCGAACAGCTCCCTCAGGCTCGGCAAAGGGAGCAGCGACGGGGTGCCGCCCCCGAAGAAAACCGTGATCACCTGAGGGCGGCTCCCTCCGTCTCCCACCAGGCCTATCTCCTGCCGGAGGGCTTGGGTGTAGGGCGCGATTAGGTCCTGCATGCCCTGGTAGGTATTGAAATCGCAGTACCCACACCGGTGCCGGCAAAATGGAATGTGCAGATACAGGCTGTAGGCGGGTCTTGCCTGGTCACCCGCCCCTTGGGGCGGGCTCGCGAACCGGGGTCCGCTCCCTTCCGTCGTGTCCATTGCGCTCAAAGTCTCCAGATCCCCCGATTTGCGGCCTGCCCGAGGCATGGAACAGAATGGCATCGAGAAGGCCACAGGCAAGTGAGAGAGGCCCGAGGATCGAGCAATCTGGCTTGGCCGCGATGACAATCAGGGTCAGCTCGGCAGCTTGTCAAAGATCGGATGATGTACCTGGACCCTGACCTCCCTTGCCTCATGACGTCAGGCGAGCAGAAGCTGCTGGTCTTCGTTCATTCGGGAAGCGCCATGGAGGGCGCCGTCTCTCGGGCCAGCCTGCGGCTCTTCGTCCCCAAGCACCGAGTCTACCATCCGCGGTCCGCCTCTCATTGCAGCTAGAATCGGAGGACCCTGAACGACCCGGCGTGCTGTCGGTTCCCTGACGATCCAAGGTCGCTCTGCTCCGGATCTTGCCTGGCAGGCCGCGCATTCCTCCCTAGTCCCTCGCGGATGGAGAGAACCCAGCCCCCTGGGTAATGGAATAGCCGGAGGAAACGGGGCTTGAGGGAGGCGGCCCCCGCATGCTAAACTAGAGGATCACCGAGCCTGCATTAGCCTCGTGGCCAGACGCGGGTTTTCTGGGCACAGACAGGAGCAAGCTGGACGGAACCCCGAATTATCGACCGGACTCCCCTGACGCCGGCCAGGGCCCCAGGCTGCGCCTGGGAAAACCTCGAAGGAATCACCCCAGCCAGAGGACAACATGACCTTGGATGCAGCCGTGGTAGGACTGGGTAACCCCGGCCGGCAGTACGTCCGGAACCGGCACAGCGTGGGCTTCCGTGTAGTTGACAGAGTTGCCAAGCTGTCAGAGACACGGTTCTCGCGCAGGGGTTTTCACTGCCTTCTGGCCAGTGTACACGTTGAGGGGAAGACCATTCTCCTGGCGAAGCCCCAGACCTTCATGAATGCAAGCGGACAGGCCGTCCTGGCGCTAGTGCGCTTCTACGGTATTCCTTACGAGCGTCTGCTGGTCTGCTCGGACGACGTCGATCTGCCCTTGGGTACGCTCCGCTTGCGGCCGGTTGGAGGCTCAGGCGGGCAGAAAGGGATCCAATCCATAATCGACGCCCTGGGATCGCAGGAATTCCCCAGGCTGCGAATCGGGATTGACCGGCCGCCCGAGAACATGGATCCGGCGGCGTATGTCCTTCAAGACTTCGCCCTGCAGGAGGAACCGAAACTGAACGAGATCGTCGGGCGGGCGGCCGAGGCAGTTGATATGTTCATTCACTCCGGCCTACAGGCGGCGATGAACCGATACAACGGAGAGCCTGACTCGGCAGGAAGCTTGCGTGTCGACTAGCCTGACCCCTCTGCTCGAGACCATTCGGTCCCAGCCTGCGTACCAGGCCCTCCAGGCCCGCCTGCTGGGCCTGAGAGCCTCGAGGCCCACACATTTCCGGACTGTGGCTCTGGCCCTTCCTCGGTCGGCGCGGGCACCGGTGCTGGCTGCACTCGCTCGGGACGTTCGAGTCCCACTCGTCCTGGCGCTTTCCCGGTCGGATGAGGTCCTGGCCTTGAGAGACGAAATCTCGACCTGGGATCCCACCCTGCGCATCCAGCTATTCGGAGAGCCCTCCCCGCTTTTTTACGAGGCCGCCCCGTGGGGCCAAAGAACCATTCTCGAGCGCATTTCGACCCTGTCCTCTCTTGCCGAGTACTCGACCGGCTCCCAGGGGACTTGGTCCCCGCTTCTGGTCTTGACCTCCTTGCGGGCCTGGATGACGCCGACCCTCCCTCGCCAGGAGTTTGTGGGAAACACTCGGGTGGTCGCTCCCGGAGCCAAGGCCTCCTTGGATGAACTTCTCCGCTTCGCAGTTGACTTGGGCTACCAAGGCTACCCCTATGTGATGGAGCCCGGTCAGTTCAGCCGGCGCGGAGGAATCGCCGACCTGTGGCCTCCAGCTGATCCGCAACCTGCACGGATTGAGTTCTTTGGGGAGACCATCGAGACGCTTCGGCATTTCGATCCAGCAACACAGCGCTCCACAGATCCGGTCTCCAGTCTCAGCATCACCCCTGCGAGGGAAGCCTTGGACCGCGATCTCAAACCCCTCCGGGCCCAAGCCGGGGGTCCCTGGTCAACGCTCTTGGATCGCAACCCGGAGGTGGATGAGTTGGGTCCAGAATCCCGCCCCTCCGTCGAGTTCTTCATCCCATGGCTCTATCCCCCCGCGGATCTGTTGGATCACCTGGCACCCGATGGCATTGTGCTCGTGGAGAACTACGAGGAGCTTGAGGAGACCGCCGCCGATTTGGAGGCACAGAACCTTCAGCTTCGCGCGGAAGCCCTCGAAAACGGGGAAATCCGACCCGAAGATCCCCCGGCCGCTCTCTCGTGGGACCATCTCAGGGAATCCCTGGAAACCCGCCTGTTGATCGAACTGGGGAGACCGGGCGCCGAGGCCGACCTGGTCCCGCTGGGCGAGGCGTTCGCCCCTGGGCCGCGCTTCGGTGGTCAGATCACGCCCTTGATTGAGCACCTCCAGCAGGCCCATCAGGCTCAATCCCGAACGGTCGTCGTGTCTCGCCAAGCGGCACGGCTGGCCGACCTCTGGGGTGAACGAGGGAATTTTGTCCCTGCGGCCTCCGAAGTGCTCACCCAACTCCCTGCGGAAGGAGCCCAGGTCTTCATCCTAGGCGCGCTCCAAGAGGGGTTCGTGCTGCACTCCCCAGGCGAAGCGGGGCCATCGTGCGCCCTGGACCTTCTCACCGACGGAGAGATCTTTGGTTGGGCCAGGCCCGAACCGAGACGGCGAATCCACGCGGGGGCGACGGCTCCGGAGGCGGAATACGCAGACCTGAAGCCGGGCGACTTTGTGGTGCACGTGGAATACGGAATCGGTCGGTTCGGTGGACTGGTGCACCGCACGGTGGACGAGACCCAGCGGGAGTACCTGCAGGTGGAATTCGCGGGTGGAGATCAAGTCTATGTGCCGGTCCACCAAGCAGATCGTTTGACGCGATACGTGGGGGCCGATGAGCGACCTCCAGCCCTTTCGCGTGTTGGATCCGCTGACTGGGCCACCGCTCGCGAGAAGGCCCGCAAGGCGGTCGAGGAGATCGCCCGCGAACTCCTGGACCTGTATGCGAAGAGGCAAACGGCTCTGGGCCATTCCTTCGGTCCGGATACTCCCTGGCAAAGCGAGCTGGAAGCCTCCTTCCCATTCGTCGAGACGGAGGACCAGCTCCGAGCCATTGAAGAGGTCAAGCGCGACATGGAGCGCGCGGGGCCGATGGACCGCCTGATCTGTGGGGACGTCGGCTATGGCAAGACGGAAGTGGCCCTGCGGGCTGCCTTCAAAGCCGTGATGGACGGAAAGCAGGTTGCGATCCTGGTCCCTACCACCCTATTGGCCCAACAGCACTTCGAAACCTTTCGCCAGCGTCTGGCGCCCTTCCCGGTGCGCGTGGAGATGCTCTCGCGCTTTCGCACGCCCGCCGAACAGGCCTCGGTCCTGGCCGACTTGGCCGAGGGTCGAGTCGAGATCATCATCGGGACTCACCGACTGCTTCAAGCCGACGTGCGCTTCAAGGACCTCGGTCTGGTGGTCATCGATGAGGAGCAGCGATTCGGCGTCGCTCACAAGGAACACCTCAAGCATCTCCGAACCGAGGTGGATGTCCTCACCCTGACGGCCACACCAATCCCACGCACCTTGTATCTTTCTCTGACCGGCGTCCGAGATATCTCCACGATCAACACCCCTCCCGAGGAGCGACTGCCTGTCGTCACCCGAATTCGCGGCTACTCCGAAAGCGTCGTGCGCAGAGCGATCCTGCGCGAGTTGGACCGCGGCGGACAGGTTTTCTGGGTACACAACCGGGTGGAGACGATCGCCGTGGCCCAAAAGAAGCTCGCGACACTCGTCCCGGAAGCCCACATCACGATGGCTCACGGGCAGATGCCCGAGAACCAGCTCGAGCGCTCCATGCAAGCCTTCATCTCCCGGGAGGCGGATGTCCTGCTGTGCACCTCCATTATCGAATCCGGGCTGGACATCCCCAATGCCAATACCCTCATCGTGGAGCGAGCGGACACCTTCGGCCTGGCTCAGCTCTACCAGCTCCGGGGCCGGGTCGGCCGAAGCGCAATGAGAGGCTATGCCTACTTCTTTACCGACCGCAAGCACCATTTGACCCACGAGGCCCGGGATCGCTTGGAGACGATGGCGGATCAAACGGAGCTGGGGGCCGGATACGGCATCGCGATGCGCGACCTGGAGATTCGCGGGGCGGGAGAGATTCTGGGATCCCGGCAGCATGGGCATATTGCCGCAATTGGCTTCCACCTCTACACGCGGCTGCTCACCCAGGCTGTCCGCCATCTCAAAGAACAGCGGGAGGGGGCGGTCCAGCTGATGCCCCCCGTCCTGGCCACCGTGGACTTGCCCTTGAACGTGGGCCTGCCTCCGGACTACGTCGAGGACCGAGACCTTCGATTGCGTCTCTATCGAAGAATGGCCGAAATCCAGGAGGAGGCGCAATTGGAGGCATTCTCGGAAGAGTTGAGAGATCGGTTCGGGAACCCGCCCCTGGCGGTGGACAACCTGCTCTATCAGCTGCGGGTCAAGGTGCTGGCCCAGAAAGCGGGCGTGGAGAGCGTGACCATGGAGAATGGCAGCCTTGCGCTCCGTCTGGTCGGCTTCGCCGAGGAACAGCTGACCGAGCCCCCCCCTCTTTCCCGATTCAGCCGGGGGTCGCTGTACCTGCAGAGAATCTTATCGGAGGACGGGTGGCGTGACCGCCTCACCTACGTGCTGCGCTGGCTGGCCCAGTACCGGCCAAGCGGCGGCTCCTACCCGGCCACCGAACCAGCCCCCCCAATTCCTGCTCCGGAGGCATCCGCTCGGAGCTAAGTGGGCTTCGGGTTCTGCCCGACCGGTGCCCCCGGGAGGGCTCGTGTCGGAGGAAGCCGGTTGCGGTTGAGGATTGGGGTGCTTATAATCGGAAAAGGCCCTGGGCAGCTGGCAATTCATCAGGAGGAGATCCGCACTGGAAACCAATCCGATCCGCTCGCGCCTACCTAGCAAGGCGCCAACCGCCTCGCTGCCGAACGGAACGACGCTCCAAAGTCGATACCTCATCCAGCGGGTCCTGGGAAGAGGGGGGATGAGTTCCGTCTACCAGGCCCGAGACCTGCGATTCCCCAACGTGAGCCGCCTGGTCGCGGTCAAGCAGCTCCTTAATCAGAGCACGGACGCAACCACCCGCCGAGCCGTGGTCGAGAACTTCGAGCGCGAAGCCAACCTCCTGGCAACCCTGGATCATCCCGCGATCCCGCGAATTTTCGATTACTTCTCCGAAGAGGAACGATCGTTCCTGGTGATGGAGTTCATCAGCGGCAAGGATCTTGAGTCGATCCTGGGGGAGAGCAAAAGCCTTCTCCCCATTGACAAAGTCATCGAGTGGGCCATCGAGATCTGCGACGTTCTGCAGTTCTTGCACACCCATGATCCTCCGGTCATCTTTCGAGATATCAAGCCGTCCAACGTGATGATTGATGACCATGGGCGCGTCCGCCTGGTCGATTTCGGGATCGCCAAGCTCTTTTCCCCGGACCGCAAAGGCACGATGATCGGAACCGAGGGCTACGCGCCACCGGAACAGTATCGCGGGGAGGCGGGTCCTCTTTCGGACATCTATGCGCTGGGGGCCACCCTTCACCATCTGCTTACCAACCGGGATCCGCGCATCGAGCCGCCCTTCACCTGGGCGGACCGGCCCCTGCGGGACCTTAATCCGGCGGTGCCGGAATCTCTTGAAAAGGTTGTCGATCGGGCTCTTTCCTATAACCTCAGCGATCGATTTGCGACCCCGGCCGAGTTGTCGCACGCGCTCGCACAGGTCTTGAAGGAGATGCGCGGTGACGTGGCCGAGCCCGCTGCCTCGGAGCGCAAACCTTCTCATCCGGCCGCGGGCGAAAGCGAAGAGGGCCCATCCCCCCTCTGGGTCTTCACCTGCGAAGATGAGGTGCGGGGCACGCCCGCGCTCACAGAGAGGATGGTCCTGGTGGGGGCCTATGACCACAACCTCTATGCCTTGGATGCCGAGACGGGGCAGTTCAAATGGAAATACGCGACGGAGGGAGGTCTTCCGGGGCGGCCCGCCTTGCGAGAGGACTCGATCTTCCTGGGGTCGGAGGATCATCGGTTGCATGCCTTGAGCCTAAATGGCGGCAGGCTTCTGTGGACTTACTCTGCCGACAAGCCCATTCGCTCCTCCCCGGTCATTGCGGTGGGTCATATCTTCGTGGGCTCTGACGACGGCGCGCTTCACGCCGTGAACGTAGCCACCGGCCGTCGAGCCTGGCGCTACGAAGTCGCCGGCCCGGTGCGATCCACCGCTCTAGTGGTCGGCGATCGTGTCTACTTCGGCTGTGATGCAGGGGACTTCCATTCCGTTACCTTGGGGGGCGAGTCCAAGTGGCAGTTCCGCTCCCGGCGAGCCGTGGTCTCCTCTCCCGCGGAGGCTAACGGCCTTGTGTACTTCGGCTCTGTGGATTACAGTCTTTACGCGCTGGACGCCACATCGGGGTGGGTCGTGTGGCGGTTTCGGACCGGAAAATCCATTGTCTCCTCACCGGCGGTTGGCGAAGACCTGATCGTGTTCGGCTCCGCGGATGGGCGGATCTATGCGGTGGACGCCAAGAGTAGCAAGGAAAAGTGGCACGTGGACACAGAAGGTCAGGTGAATGCTTCGCCATTGATTCACAAGGGACTTGTCTATTGTGGGTCGGTTGATGGCCGTCTATACTGCATAGAGCTAGTGAGTGGAAAGCTGCGCTGGAAGTTCGCCACCGGGGGAGCTATTACCGGGGCCCCCACGGCGGGTGAAAACGTGATTTGCTTCGGCTCAACCGATCACCGGGTCTACGCACTTCCGGTGTAGGCCGGCCGGAGAAGGAGCGATCATTGACTCCCTTATCGAAGGGCCGTGGGGATCGACCCTCTACGCGCCCCCTGCCGGGGGACCGCAGCGGGCCGCCAGCGTTTCACGTGGGCATCGGCCATAACATCGGCCGCGTGCGCTCCACCAACGAAGACAGCCTGATCGCGATCACGGCCCTGCAGCAGGCCGACAGCACCCTGCCCTACTTCGGCTTGTTCATTGTCGCCGACGGCATGGGCGGACACGAGTTGGGCGAGCGGGCCAGCCGCCTCGCCGCGCAGACCTTTGCTCGGGAGGTCATGGGCCAGTTCGGGGCGCTTTGGCTGGGGGGATCTCCGGGGGAGGAACAGGTATCCATCCAGGAAATGCTGCAAAACGCCATGCGGAAGGCCAACCAGTCCGTCCTGCGGCATTTTCCCGGAAGCGGGACAACCCTCACGGCCTGCCTGGTCTTCACCCAGCAGGTCTTCCTGGCTCACATCGGCGACAGCCGCGCCTATTTCGTCAAGGAGGAGCTTCATCAGATCAGCCATGACCACTCCTTGGTTCAGCGGCTCATCGACGTCGGCCAAATCAGCCCGGAGGAAGCCACGCGCTATGCTCAACGCAACGTCCTGCTGCGCGCCATCGGGCAGACAGATGACCTGGAGCCCGAAATCGTCACCTATCCCTGGGAACCCGGAGCCCGGCTCCTGCTCTGTTCGGACGGATTGTGGGGAGCCATTCCGGAGAAGGAAATCCTGGAGACGATTCGCAAGTCGCCCTCGGTTCAGGCCGCCTGCACTGCCTTGGTAGACCTGTGCAATGCCGCCGGAGGCCCGGATAACATCTCTGCGGTGCTGGTGGAGATGACTGGCGGGGAATGAACGCCAAGCCCGGGACGAACGGTCAGCCTCTCTCGGTTGAGCTCAGCCACAGTCGGCCCTCGCTGTTGGCGGTCGATGAGCCCCAGGTACTCTACACGCTGGTGAGCATTCGCCCCGGAAAGGAGCCGGACCGACCGCTGGCTCCCGACTTGAACCTGTGTATCGCTCTGGACCGTTCCACCTCCATGGCGGGCGAGCGCTTGGACACGGCACGCTCCTCGGTGGCTGAAATCCTTCGCCGCCTTCGTCCCCAGGACCATCTCAGCCTGCTGACCTTCAGCGATCGGGCGGAGATCCTGGTGGGCGCCAGAAGCACGGACTCTGCGGCTTCCGTCGAAGGCCGGCTCAATCAGACCCAGACCAGCGGAGGAACCGAAATCTTCCAAGGTCTCCAGGCGGCTCTCGCAGAAATCCGGGAGGGAAGAAGGACTGGCGCCATTGATCACATCATCCTCATTACGGATGGTCAGACCTACGGGGATGAGGAGAACTGTCGTCAGCTCGCCGAGCAGGCCGCCCAAGAGGGGACGGAGATCACCGCGGTCGGGATTGGAGCGGAGTGGAACGACGTGTTTCTCGACGGCCTGGCCTCGCGGACCGGAGGGCAGGCCGTTTTCATCGACCAGGTCTCCACCCTGGCCCACTTCATGCGGGAGAAATTCCACGGATTCGGGCAGGTCTATTCCGACCGTCTCACCCTGGAGATCGCGACCAACCCCGGAGTGATACTGCGGGCGGCTTTTCGCATTTCCCCTTCTCCCACCCCCTTGCCGACCCAGACCTTCCTGCGACTGGGAACTCTCTACCAGGGCAGCACCCTCAGCCTGCTTCTGGAGTTTCTCTTCTCTCCCCTGAGTGCGACGCCCTCCTTCGAGGTGGGGAATCTTACCTTCGGGGCGCACCTGGTTCCCCAGAACGAAGAGCTGCAGTCGGTGTTGTCCTTGGCTTTCCCCGTCACGGAAGAGGTGGTGCCGACTCCGATCTCCGGGCCACTGCTCGCAGCGGTGCGGAGCGTGACCCTGTACCAATTGCAGGAGAGAGCGGTCATCGAAGCCAAGGCCGGTCACGTGGAGCGGGCCACCCGCAAACTCAACCGTCTTGCCACCCAGTTGCTCGAACTCGGCGAGAGCTCCGTCGCCAACACGGTCATCGGGGAGGCCGAACACCTGAGCCTGGAGCACCACCTTTCGGAGTCCGGGCAAAAACGAATGAAGTACGGGACGCGCAGCCTGATAGAGGCTCGCAGCGAGGTCCCGCGATGATCGTTTGCCAGCGATGCAAAGCCTCCGTGTATCTCGGGACCCTCTTCTGCCCTGAGTGTGGCCTGCTCGTGAGCAGCGATGCCTCCGCTCCGACCATCGCCCTGGCGCAAGAGGAATCAGACGATTTTCGCAGTGAAACGGGCCCCATGGCACGTCCGGCGGTCCTGACCCGGCAGGATTCAGTGGCGCTGCGCGTTGTCGGAAGCACGGTCTCCATTCCCCTGGCGGGTCAGCAGGACTACATTTTGGGCCGGGCCGAAGGGACCCAGGCCATCCTGCCGGACATTGACCTGAACCGTTTCGGAGCCCATGAAAGAGGGGTTTCCCGCTTGCACTGTCACCTGAAGTATCAGAACGATCAAATGGTGGTCGTCGATCTTGGCAGCGCGAATGGAACCTACTTGAATGGGACCCGGCTTGCGCCCGACCATGCCGTCCCCGTGTCCGAAAACGATACCCTCACCCTGGGCAGCATGAAAGTACGGGTGATCAGAAAGCTGTAGCGCGGGAGGCCGGCATGCCGACGACCATTCTGATCCACCTGCTTAACGAGGACTCAATCGTTGGAGAAGTTGAGACCCTGCCTCCCCCGGAGGCGAATTTTGTCACGATCAACAACCCGCGCCGGCGCGACGGCAAGGACATTGAATACCTGCAGGAGAATGTGACCAGCATCGTGATTGCGGGGCACCGCATTACCGTGATCGAGGTCCTCCCCAGCGCCGGAGAGGAGCAGTTGGTCACCTTCATTCGAGAGTGATTCCTTGAATCCGGAAACGAAACGCCGCATTCTGGTCGTCGACGATGAACCGCGCATGGTGCGGTTCATCCGTTTGAACTTGGAGCATGACGGCTTCCAGGTCAGCGAGGCCCAGTCGGGAACTCAGGCCCTTGAGCAACTCCGCAATCAGCTCCCGGACCTGGTTCTCCTCGATATCATGCTTCCGGACTTGGACGGCTTCGAAACTCTTTCGATGATCCGCGAGTTCTCCAACGTGCCGGTCATCATGGTTACGGCCAAAGGCGAGGAGAGCGAGCGAGTTCGGGGGCTCGAGTTAGGGGCGGATGACTATATCCCCAAGCCCTTCAGCCCGCGCGAACTGGTCAGCCGGATTCGGGCGGTTCTCCGGCGCACCGAGGCCCCTGCCCCCGGCTCGGCCCACGGCCCGCTGGTCATCGATGATCGCCTGAAGATCGACTTTGACCACCGCGAGATCTGGGTCGAAGGGCGCCAGGTCAAGCTGCGGCCGACGGAGTTTCGGCTGCTCTATCATCTCGTCCAGAATGCCGGCTGGGTCGTCCCTCACGACCAGCTGCTTGCCAAGGTTTGGGGGTATGAGTATCGCGGGGAAACCCACTACCTGAGGCTTTATGTGAACTATCTTCGGCAGAAGCTGGAGAAGGATCCCTCCCATCCCAAGTACATCCTCACCGAGCATGGGGTCGGCTACCGCTTTGTCGACTTCCGCCACACTTCGCCGGAGCCGGACCAGGACCGCAGGACGGGAGGCGAAACCTGAAGTGCGGCACCTCAAACTGCTCATCACCGGGCCTTTTGGGGCGGGCAAGTCGCGGATGATCCGGACCATTTCGGAGATTGCGGTGGTCTCCACCGAGCGCCGCTTGACGCGGCCCGGCTCGAATGGCAAGGAGGAGACTACGGTCGCCATGGACTACGGGCGGGTGACTATGGGCGACACGGTGATCCACTTGACGGGGACCCCCGGGCAACACCGATTCGATTTCATGTGGGACATTCTCTCTCAGGAAGCGGACGCCTATCTGCTGGTTGTGGACTCGACCGCGCCGGCGACCTTTCGGGAAGCGGAAGGCCTGCTGGCCCGGTTCCAAGAAAAGGGACGGCCGTACATCATCGCCGCCAACAAGCAGGATCTGAGAGAAGCCCGGCCTCTCCGCCAGATTGAACGGGCGCTCACCCCCGGTGAGAGCGGCCGAGTGATCCCCTGTACCGGCACCCGGGCTTCTTCCGTGCGACTGGTTCTGTCCCGCATCCTCGAGGAACTGCCATGAGGAATTGGCCCGCACTCCTTCTCCGCTCGATGAGGCCCAGGCAGTGGACCAAGAACGTGTTCCTCTTCGCGGCTCTCGCCTTTGACCGTCAGCTCCTGCATCGTCTGGCCCTGGAACGGACCTTTGCCGGCTTCCTGCTCATGTGCCTGGCCTCCGGAACCGTGTACCTGATCAACGACATCGCCGACCGCTCCCAGGATCGCCACCACCCCCTCAAGCGCAATCGGCCTATCGCTTCCGGCCAGCTCCCGGTGTCGGTGGCCCTGGTCACGGCGGTTCTGCTCGCCCCGATTTCGCTCGGGCTCGCTTACCTCTTGGCTCCTGCCTTCGCCGCCCTGCTCCTTGGCTACCTGGCTCTCAATGTGGCCTATTCCTTCTACCTCAAGCATGTGGCTATCGTGGATGCCTTGGCGGTGGCGGCCGGCTTCGTCTTGCGTGTCGGCGGCGGCGTCTTGCTGATACAGGTGGTGCGGTTCTCCCCCTGGCTTTACGTCTGCATGACCCTCTTGGCCCTTTTCATCAGCTTCGGGAAGCGGCGGGCGGAGCTGGCACTGCTCGTCGATTCCGCCGCCGATCATCGACCGGTCCTGGATGGATACACGATCGCCTTGCTGGACACGTATATGGAGATCGTCTCCGCCGCCACTATTGTTGCCTATTCCCTCTACACCTTCTCTGCTCCCAACCTTCCCGCCAACCACTCGATGATGCTGACCACCCCCTTCGTGCTCTACGGGGTCTTCCGCTATTTGTATCTTCTGGAGGTAGACAAATCGGGAGGCGCTCCTGAAGAGGTCCTGATGGCCGACCGCCCCCTGCAGCTCACGATCGTGCTGTGGGGATTGTGCGCAATGGTCCTGCTCTACTTGCAGACATGACCTTCACGGCCTCGGCCTGCGCCAAGGTCATCCTGCTCGGCGAACATGCCGCGGTTTATGGGATTCCGGCCCTGGCCGTCCCCGTGAGCCAGGTGCGAGCCACGGCCAGCCTGACCCCGGGAGAAACCGCGTTGCGGATCATCGCGCCCGCGGTTCAATTGGAGACGACCGTGGGCGAGCTCAGCCCTCAGGATCCCCTGGCAGCGACTGCCCGCCTGGTCAGCGCGCACTACCAAAGAGACCTGCCTGGAGGCACCCTCGTACTCCAGTCCGAAATCCCGATGGCCGCAGGAATGGGCTCGGGGGCGGCCGTGGCCACCGCCGTCGTCCGGGTTCTGGCCCGGGCCTTCGGCCGAGAGGCGAGCCCCCAAGAGGTGTCGGCCCTTGTATTTGAAGTCGAACGCATCCACCACGGCACCCCGTCCGGCATCGACAACACAGTCATCGCCTTCGAAAAACCAATCTATTTCGTGCGCGAACGGCCTCCCTCGCTCCTCAGCGTGGGTCGGCCTTTCCAGCTGGTGATCGCGGACAGCGGGCAGAAGAGTCCGACCCGGGACGCAGTGGCCGGCGTGCGCGCGCGCATGAGGCTGTCCCCGGCCAAGTACAACGCGATTCTGGGATCCATCGCAGCACTGGTCGAGACTGGGAGAAGGGCGATCGCCGCTGGAGCTGAGGAAGATCTGGGCCAAGCGATGACAGCCTGTCACGGAGAGCTTCAGGCCATGGGCGTCTCCAACCCCAGGCTGGACCGCTTGGTGGCGGAAGCCCTGTCCGCAGGCGCTCTGGGCGCTAAGCTTTCTGGAGCGGGCCTGGGGGGAATCGTCATCGCACTGGTCCGGCCCGCCCAGCAGGAGCAAGTAGCCGCGGCGTGGAGATCTTTGCAGGTAGCCTGGTTGCGCTCCACTCAGGTCACAGAGCAACCGAGCTCTTGGCCCCCGAGCGCCACAGGAGTCCCTGCGCCAGGCGCAGGCCAGCGCGAATAGCGAGGTCCGCCCCCCGGAGGGGGTCAGGACAGGGCGGGGAGAATTCAACCCATTTCGGGTGTGAATCTGGCCTTGCGCAAGGTGACGCGCTGAAGGAGATCCTTGCGCACGGTGACCCCGATTCCGCTGCGGGTCGGCACAGGCAGGGTGCCGTCCGCATTCAGGACGAAGGGCTCGTCCACGAGATCCTCTTCATAATAGCGGTCGGAAGCAGAAATGTCCCCCGGCAGCTTGAAGTTGGGCAAAGTGGCCAGGGCGATATTGGCTGCTCGGCCAATCCCCGTCTCCAGCATTCCGCCGCACCAGACGGGGATCTCTCGTGCCTTGCAGAGGTCATGGATTCGGCGTGCTTCGGCCAGGCCACCCACTCGCCCGGGCTTGATGTTGATGACTCGACAGGAACCCAGTTCCAATGCCCAGCGCGCGTGGTCCAGGTCGCGGATGCTCTCGTCCAGGCAAATCGGCGTTCGCAACTGCGACTGAAGCCGACTGTGGTCCAACAAGTCGCTTTCCCCCAGGGGTTGTTCAATCATTTGCAGATCGAGCTCGTCCAAGGCCTTGAACAAGGAGACATCCTCCAAGCGATAAGCCGAGTTGGCATCGACCTGGAGCATCAAGGTTGGAAACGATCGGCGAACGTCGCGCACCTCGGCCAGGTCTCGCCCGGGACGGATCTTGATCTTCACTCGCACGTATCCGGCCTGCACGAATTGGCCAACGGTTTCGACCAGCTGCCGCCGGTTAGGTTGGATACCGACAGACACACCGGCGCGCACGGTTCCAAGCCTGCCCCCCAGGTACTCGGCCAACGGCTTCCCAGCTCTCCTCGCCAGAAGATCCCAAAGGGCGATCTCGAGCCCGGCTTTCGCCATGGGATGGCCTCGTAGCGAGCGGACGGCTTCTTCGTATTGAGCCACGGTTTCAAGATCCTGGGATAGAACGGCGGGCGCCAAGAAATCGGTGAGCAGGTGCCAAGCGGTTACCGTGGTCTCGTAGGAGTAGTCCGGGCGGGCGCCGGCGACGCATTCCCCCCACCCCTCCAGGCCTTCGCAGGCCACGCGCACAAGGATGGCCTCACGGTCGAGCGTGGCCCCAAAGGAGGTCTCGAAGGGAGCGCGAAGCCTCATGCGGATGTGATGGAGTTCCACTAAGTCGAGACGCATGGGTGCACCTCTTCCAGTCTTTGGCGATGCCTATGGCTCGGGCGTTTTCCTCAGCAGGTAGCGGGCTCGCGCGGGATCCTCGCGAGTCCGGTCCCAGAGCTCCTCGGCAACCCATCCTTCAGCAAACAGGGCCTCGAAGATCTCGCGCAGATGAAGCCGCCATTGGAGAGCCAGGCTTCGGCTTTCTTGAGTCATCCTTCGGAATTGAGCCGGGACCTCGACCGCCACCGGATCGCCCCGCGTGGGAAGTTGCCAGGAAACAGGACGCAGATCCCCATCGACCAGCCGGGTCAAATTGACGCAAGGAGCCTGCTCTTCTTCTGGGAGGGGTGAGTCAGGCAGGCGCCGGGAAACGCGCTCGCTTCTGATCCACCACTCCACCTCGAACCGATCCGAAGGCATTCCGCGATTAAGATCATCGCGCATTGAACCGTAGACCTCCCGGCGGTAGCGCCGGGCGATCGCTCCGAGTCGAGTCAGATTGAGATGCGCATTCCGTGACTCGAGGGGATCAAAGGTCCAGGTGATCAGATCGATCCCCTGTCCGAGAACGAATTCTCGCTGCGCCAGCTTGAGCAGAAGGCCAATCCCACGATCCCGGAACTCCGGGAGCACGCCCAGCAGATGGGAACAGTGCTTCAGCTGCCGCCCGTGCGGCCCATTTTCCTCGATCCCGGGAAAACCAAAGACGAATCCCACCAGCCGCGGGGCGGTCGGCCTCCCGGGCAGAACCTCGCCAAGGGGTCGGCTTCCCTCAGGCGCGCCCTGCTCTCCACCTGGGTCCGGGCCCCCCTGCTCGCGCAGGAAGGCGCCCGCCAGAAAACCTCCGTTGTGGGCTGCGGTCGCGAGCAAGTGGGTGGGAACAACTTCGAGATCAGATCCCACCCAGATGCTCTGCTGGGCACGCTCCACCTCGACGAAGTCGGCTGGCGCGTCAAGAAATCGGATCGTGACGCTCGCTGGCACTCGCAGCCTTCCCGTGCAGGTCGGGCCCCCCGGACCGTGCCCGGGGCCGGCTTCTTCTTCCCGCATTGCCAATCCCACTTCTGGATTCAGCCGGGCGATCCTGCCTGCATGGAGCCCCGCCCCCTCCAGACATAGCGAACCAGCTGTCCCATCCCGCGCCCCTCCCCAAGATAGCCAGCCTTTTCCGCCAAGCTCGCCGGTTGGAGCCCGAACTGGCGGGCGATGCTGTTCGCCTCGCAGGTCCGATTCACCAGCAAGTAGTCCAACCAGAACGGGGTCAGAGGGGAATGGGGCAGGAATTGATCCAGGATGCGCGCCCCGAGGCGCAGATAGGGGGGCCAGACTGAAACCAACCTGCGGTGCATTCCGCCTGCCTCCAACACGAGGCGGACAATTTCACCAAACCCCAGGTGCTCCGGCCCGCCGATCGAGAGAATCTCGTTTCGGGGAGGCTCCGCTTCCAGGCTGAGCCCGAGGCAGGCGACGAGATCCTCTACCCACAGTGGCTGGAGCAGCGCCGAATCCTCCGGGAGCCAGAAGGCGAAGGGCAACACGCGAGCGACCAGGGCGATGACATTGGTGAAATTGTCCTCCGGGCCAAATAAAACCGAACTGCGCAGGATCAAGGTGGGGATCCCGCTCTGGCGCAACATGGCCTCCACGATTCCCTTGGCCTGCAGGAAAAGGAAGGCTGAGTTGCGATCGGCTCCCAGATGGCTGAGGTAAACCATGTGGCGCACGCCAGCCGCCCGCGCCTGTTCAACCAGGTTGCGGGTTCCTTCAATGTCGGTCGACCACAGATCGCGCCGCCTTCGCCCTCCTTCCGCGCTGGCAAGATGGATGACCGTATCAATGCCGACCAGGGAGGCGCGTAAGGAACGGGCGTCGTTCAATGAGGCGACCGCCACCTCCGCTCCCGGATAGGGAATGCCGTGAATGGACGGCGAAGGCCGCAGGAGGAGTCTTACCGAACGCTCCTGCCTGCGCAGGCCGCGAGCAACAGCCCGCCCAACAAAGCCGGTTGCGCCGGTGATGAGAATGGATCTTTCCATGCGAGGGAATGCGGACGAGATATTCCGCAACGCGGCGATTATAGCATCCGCACGCTGTGACCTGGCTTCGGGCCAGTCCTCTCAGGGGCCCACCGATTGGGGCAGAAAGCGACTCTGAAACCGATTTCACAGAGGACGCTGTCCCCCCAGCCGGGGAAACCGCCAACGGCCTGCGCCCCCTTCGCCCATGATGCAGCAGACAGACCAGCAAGCCCCCCTGTGACCTGGCTTCACAGGCGTCGGGCGGAAGGGTCCGGAGCTGGGCTTCGCCAATCTCTTCCTGGATCCCTGTCTCCGGTCGATTGGGCACCCCCTGCCAAGCCTTCCCTAGGCCGGGCTGTACTTGTCTTGCGAGCACGCGATCGCCCTCTGGAGAGCGGTCGGGGCGAGGGGGTGGAGGCGGACACGGTATTGGACCAGCACGCCGACAAGGAGGGGTGGCTGCTGCCTGGCTTCTCACGCGCCCACCTGGGCATCGAATGGGCTGACCACCTGGGGCTTTTTGCGGCGTTTGGGAATCCCATCCATGGCGGTGAAAGCTGCCAAGCTCAGGGCCCTGAGTTCCATGGGCCGAAACCCATCGTCGGCTCCCCCGACCTCCGCACGGGTCCCGAGCGGAAGGCGGAAGCCTGTTCCGGACCTCGCGACGAAGCTCATGTTCCCGTCCCAGATGCCCTGGGCTTGGACCACTGCCTCCTTGTGGAGGGCGAGGCGGAATCTTCGAAGGCGATCCGAAGAGAAGACCCGTCCTCTTTGAGAAGATCAGGCCGGAGGTCTCGGTCGTCCCGTGATCAATCGAAAAGACCGACGACCCGATTCTCACGTTTCTGACCCTGGGCGGTGCAAGAAGATCAAAGCCAACCGCCACGGGAGGGCAAATTGCCGGACCACCCCATGCTCAAATCCGGCCCGGGAATCACCCCCCGAGCCATTGAGCCGCCACTTTGGGTAAGGTGGCCAGAGAGCCCTCGCGGATCGTGCAGGGCGGCAGCGATTGGATGAAAAAGTGCCCATAAGCCTTGGTGCGCACCCGTCGATCCAGGATCACGGCCACCCCACGGTCGGTCCGGGTCCGAATGAGTCGCCCGAAGCCTTGACGAAAGCGAAGGATCGCTTCCGGCAGCGAGAATTGAGCGAAGGGTTGTTCGAAGGTCTCTGAGCGCGCCGCAACGATGGGGTCTGTGGGAACATCAAAGGGTAGACGAACAATCACGAGCACCGAAAGCGCCTCCCCGGGCACGTCGACGCCCTCCCAGAAGGAACGCGTGCCGAGCAGAACAGCCTGCTTGCTGGCGCGGAAAGATTCGAGCAGGGCATGGGGCGAGGCCCCTTCTCCCTGTTCGTAGACCACGATGTCAGCCTGTGCCAGCGACCCCGAGATCGCCCGCGCGGTCTGACGCAACTGGGCGTAGGAGGTGAAGAGGACAAGGGCCCGGCCTCGCGTGGCCTTGCACAGGCTGACCAGGCAGGACTCCAGGGAGTGCTGGAAGGCATGCGCCTCAGCTGGGTCAGGCATGTCGCTGGCCAGGTATACCAGTGCGGAATTCTCCCAGTCGAAGGGCGAGCCGACGGCCAGTGTCTCCGCTTCATCCGCGTTCAGCTTCGACACCAGATAGTCGAATTGGCCTGCGGCGGTCAGCGTGGCGGAAGTCATCACGATCGAAGACTTCTCATGCCAAAGATATCGCTCGATCAACGGGCCCACCCGCAAGGGCGCGGCATGCAAGGAGGCCGTGCCCCGCTCTCGGTCGACATCCACCCAATAGATCAGATTGGGGGAATCTCCGCTGATCACACCCGAGGTCTGATCGCCCATTTCGGCGGTCCGCCGGGCCCAGGCCGCGACGGCCAAGGCGGCCTCCTGAGTCTCCTCCTCCGAGCCCCCCTCCTCCAGGATGGCTTCGCTCAATTGATGGGCCCCGCGCGAGAGCCCAAGCAGTTGCTCATGGAGATTGTCCCAGGAGATCTCAATCTCGTCCCACCCGGGTTGGGTGCGCGTCGACGGCTGGAGGCGTACTTGCAAGGCATATTCGGGGCGCGAAGGGGTCTCCACGGTCTCCACGAATCCGCGCAGGGCCTCGAAAAAGCGCTGGCTGTCCAGAATCGCCTGCTCATTTTCCTTGGACAGATCGCCCACGGTCTCGCGAAGCCGATCCCGAGTTTCGGGGGGAAGTTTCTTGGAGACGAGCAGGCCGGCAAGCAGTCCCCTGCGTGCGTTGCCCAAATCTCGCAGATTCCTGTCCAGTTCCGCCTGGGAGAGATGGAACGCCAAGCCCTCGGTTGCGGCTGATTCGAGGTGATGGGCTTCATCCACAACCAAGTAGTCATACTCCGGCAGGAGGCGACTTTCCATCGCAATGTCCGCAATGAGCAAGGAGTGGTTGATGATCACCAAGTGAGCCGTCTCGGCTCCCTTTCTGGCGCGCAGAAAGGGACACGCCCCCCGGCCGAGCGACTCACAAGTCTCCAACGTGCATTGCTCGTCCTCTGCCGAGAGGCGATCCCACACCTGTCGCTCCGCAGGGCCGGAGAGATTGAGTTCCGAACGGTCCCCACTCTGCGTCTCGCGCAACCAAACGAGCGTCTTCCCCAGAACCCTCATCTCCTCGCGTGTCTCTGGCCCGCGATGTCGGTACAACTCGAGTTTGCGTGGGCACAGGTAATTGGCACGTCCCTTGAGAACCGCCGCCCGCAAGGGAAGCCCAAGGGCCTGGCGCAGGTCCGGAATGTCTTTGTGGATCAGCTGATCCTGCAGGTTGATCGTGTTCGTGGAAATGACCACCCGCCGCCCGTTGCGAGTCGCCCAGTAGGCCGCTGGAACCAGGTAGGCCAGACTCTTGCCTGTCCCAGTTCCCGCCTCGACCAGCAGGTGGCGCGACTCTGAAAAAGCGTTCGCCACGGCCGCCACCATCTCCAGTTGCTGGGAGCGTCGCTCGTAAGCGGGGAATCGGCTGGCCAAGGGGCCGCCCTCGTCAAGGACGGCGATGATTTCATCGCGGTCCAACGCCAGGGGCTCGGCCCGAGGTTTCAGCGGCGGACCGGAAGCCTCCTCGAGCGGGCCGAGGAATGGGGTCGGGCCCGAAGGGCTTTTCTTTGCGATCGCTCCCTCGCGCCGAAGACGTTCCCCCAAAAGCTCCTCAAGAACCGCGCCCCCGCCCCATTCGACTCCTTCGCCCAGGCGAACCAACTCCGCCAATAGATCGATCGGAAGCTCTTGGGCTCGCTGGACCAGGCGCAGGAAAACGGAATGGGTTGCCCGGGCGTCGTCCAGGGCCCGATGCGTGACCGGCAGAAGCACGCCGAGCGAGAGGGCGAGCGCGCCAAGGCTGTAGCGCGGAGCACGCGGCAGCAAGACCGAGGCCAAGTCGAACGTGTCCAAGGCATCATTGTTCTCGAAGAGCTTCCAGCGCTGCAGAAACCCCAGGTCGAATCCAACACTGTGGCCAAGGACGGCGCAATCCCCCACAAAGGAACGAAAGGGTTCGATGCAGCGGTCGATGCGCGGCGAATTCCCTACCATGGCATCCGTGATGCCGGTAAGTTGGGTGATCTCCCCTGGAATGGGGCGCCCCGGGTTGACCAGTGTGTTCCACTCCTCCTCAATCCGGTCTCCGCGAAATCGAACGGCCCCAATCTCCAGGATGGCATCCTCATGAGAGCTGAAACCCGTGGTTTCCAGGTCTATGGCGACAATGGGCTTGGCAGGCACCATCGGGAATCTGAGCGCTTTCTAGTGGGGAACCGAGGCAACCAGCAGGTCGGGAGGATGGTTAAGAAAGTGGATAGATGCGATTATATCACTTGGAATTCCCCTCGCCTGTGGTAGACTTCCCCCTCTGTGCGGCTTTCTTCAGGGGGGAGGCTCGATCCGGGGGCGGTCTTGCTCATGGGCCCCCCAGGAACCCCGACCCGAAATGCTGCTGGGCTGTCGTTCCCAACCGAAAGGATATCGATCCCAATTCAGGGGATGGATCCCTTTCCAACAGGCCGGGGGAGCTCTGGTTCCGGGGTCTCCTGGCGTGCCAGCGGCAACAAGTACTTTGCAACATGAGCGCGCTCTCAGCATCCAATTCTTGAGAGGGAGCCATGCGAAACAGAATCACTATTATCGGTGCAGGTCAGACGGGATCCACGATCGCTCACTGGCTGGCCGCCAGGGAAGCGGGAGACCTCATCCTTCTGGACATTGCCGAAGGGTTGCCTCAAGGCAAAGCGCTGGATCTCCTGGAGGCCCTGCCGATTGTCCACAGCGATGTCATGGTCAAAGGGGTCAACCGCTACGAGGATACCGCCGGGTCCGATGTGGTCATTATCACCGCCGGGGTTGCACGAAAGCCCGGGATGAGCCGCGAAGACTTGCTCAAGACCAATGCGGAGATAGTCCGCTCGGCCGTTCTGAATGCCTACGCGCAATCCCCCCATGCCATCTTCGTTCTCCTGACGAACCCCCTGGACACCATGGCCTTTCTGGCCAAGCAAGCCACCGGACTACCCAAGTCCCGGGTGATCGGTCAGGCCGGGATCCTCGACTCCTCTCGCATGCGGGCCTTTGTGGCGCTGGAACTGGGCGTCAGCGTGGAGAACGTGCACACCTACGTGATGGGCGGCCATGGCGATGAGATGGTCCCCCTGACCCGCCACTCGAATGTGGCGGGAGTGCCCCTAACGGAGGTTCTTTCTCCGCAGCGCCTGGAGGCCATCATTGATCGGACTCGCAAGGGGGGTGGAGAAATTGTCGCTCTTCTCAAGACCGGCAGTGCCTACTACGCCCCGGGGGCGGCCGTCGCTCAGATGGTGGATGCGATCCTCAAGGACAAGCATCTGATCGTACCTTGCTCCGCCTACCTGGAGGGCGAGTACGGGCTGCGGGACATCTACTTCGGGGTTCCTGCGCAACTCGGCCGAATGGGACTCGAGAGGGTGGTCGAATACAAATTGAATGATGAGGAAAGTGCGGCACTCAAGAAATCGGCGGAGTCTGTGATCGACAGCATTGCTCACCTAAAAAGGATTCTGCAGCGAGTCGAGAACTGAACACGGTCAGGCATTCCATTCTGGATATCGACCAGGGAAGCTTGCAGTTGAGCAGAGGAGCAGCGGATGACCACGTATTCCGAGGAGATCAAGCTGGTGGCCAGGCCTGGAGAGATTGCTTTTTCCAAGGGCCTGGAGGGCGTTGTCGTGGCGGAGAGCACCAAGAGCTTCGCGGACGGCCTGGGTGGAAGGTTGGTTTATCACGGGCATCCGATCGAAGAGCTTGCGGAGAAATCTACTTTCGAGGAAGTATTCTACCTTCTGATGCACGACCGCTTGCCCACGGGGGGCGAGCTGGAGGAGGTCTCGCAGCTTCTCAGGCAAAACCGGGAGTTGCCTCCGCAAGTCTACGCACTGGTCGAGGAGTTGGCCGGACTCCAAGGCGTTCACCCGATGACCGTCCTGCGCACGGCGGTCTCCATCTTGGGGGCCTTTGATGAGAACGCCGAGGAGGATTCCCCTGCGGCGGACCAGCGACACGCCATCCAGATTGTGTCCAGGATGGCCACTCTCTCGGCCGCGATCGGCCGCGTGCGCCAGCACAAGCCGGTCCTGCACCCGCACCCCGATCTTTCGCATGCAGCGAACTACTACTACATGCTGTTCGGTAAACCGCCGGATAGTTACATGGGCGGGCTGATGGACGTCCTGCTCATCTTGCATGCCGACCACGAAAGCAACGCGAGCACTTTCGCCACGGTCGTGGTGAAATCCACCCTGACGGACACCTATTCAGCTGTGGTCGCAGGAATCGGGGCACTGAAGGGACCGCTGCACGGCGGAGCCAATGAGCGGGTCATGGAGATGCTCGAGGAGATCGGGTCGAGCGAGAATGTCGAGGCTTGGCTTGACCAAGCCATGGCCCAGAAGAAGCGAATCATGGGATTCGGCCATCGGGTCTACAAGACGACGGATCCCCGGGCCACCATTCTGCACAGCTATGCCCGGGAAGCCACTCGCCGGGCGGGTACCGAGCGCTGGTTACGGATGGCCGAGAAAATGGAAAGGATCATGGTGGAGAAGTTCGGCCAGAAGGGCATCTACCCCAATGTCGACTTCTTCTCGGGAGTTGTAATGGCTTCCATGGGGATGGAGACGGCGATGTTCACCCCCACCTTTGCGGTGGGACGAAGCGCGGGCTGGGTCGCCCACGCGTGGGAACAACGGCAGGACAACCGTCTTTTCCGGCCGCGTTTTGTATACATCGGGCCCGAGTCCGAGCCCTATTTGCCCTTGCCCGAACGTCACTAGCCGATCCCTTTCCTGCAAGAATCCGGCAAGGGGCCAGCTCCGAATGGGAATTGTATAATGAGCAGGCCCCTTGTGATTCACCGGAGCCAGAAGGACTGATGAGCGCCCATATCCTGATCGTTGAGGACGACCCGAGCCTCCTGGAAGGCATGGCTCTGATTCTGGGCGAGGTCGGATACAGCATTCAAACCGCTCGCAACGGCCGCGAGGGACTGGAAGCCTTCCGCCAGCAGATCCCGGATCTGGTGATCTCGGATGTCATGATGGACGAGATGGATGGCTTTCACATGCTGGACGAAATGCGCCGGGAAAGCAGCGGCCTGCCCATGCCCTTTCTGTTTGTCAGCGCCCGTTCCAGCCGCGCGGATCTGGACATGGCTCGACAGAAGGGGGCCGACGACTTCTTGCCCAAGCCCTTTGGAGCGGCGGAACTGCTAAACGCGGTCCAGGCCCGGCTTGAGCGCTGGCGTGTGGTTCACCTGTCCGGGACGCGCGAAGCCCATCTGCAAACCGTCACCCTGCTGGCCAACGCAGTCGAGGCACGCGACCTGTACACGGGGCGGCACGTCGAGCGCGTGCGCCGCTACGCCACCGCCCTGGCGCGGGAGCTCAGCTGGGATGAGGAAGCTCTGGCGATCCTCGATTTCGGCTCCCTCCTGCACGACCTGGGAAAGATATCCATCCCTGACGCCTTGCTCAATAAGGCGGGCCCACTTTCTAAGGAAGAGTGGGATCTGATGCGCCGACATACGGAAATCGGCGCCAACCTGATTTCCAAAGTGGAGCATCTGCGCCCAGCGGTCCCGTATGTCCTCTTTCATCATGAACATTGGGACGGATCGGGCTACCCCAAGGGGCTGAGCGGTTCGGAGATCCCCATCGAGGGCCGGCTGATGGCGGTGGTTGATGCCTTTGACGCCTTGACCACTTTTCGGCCCTACTCCTCCGCCCGCACGCCCGAAGAGGCGATTCAGAGGCTCCGCGAGGGTGCCGAAAAGCAATTTGATCCCGTGCTGGTCGAGACCTTCCAGGACATCTTCGAACGAGGAGAACTCAGTCCAATTCTGGAAATGACGGACGAAGGACCGGGGTTCGATCCGGGGCAGACTGCGCCCCAGCCAGGTCGCCCAGGCCCTGCGGGAAGCGGAAAAGTCACCTAGCCGGGCCCATTCAGTCCTTCCCAGTGTTCCTCTTCGTTGGGACGGTCCCCCGGGCCGCCCCTTTGATTTCCTCGGGCGGAGCACCCGGAACAACCCTCACGGCTCGGTCCTTCAGGAGGCAGAGAAGCTCCTGCCACAGGTCGAGGTTCTCCACCGCCCGGCCCGCGGCAGTCTTCCAACCCCGCCGTGGCCAGACCGCCAGACCGTGTTCAATACCCTTGGACAGATACTCGGAATTGGTCTGCAGGTTGATTCGGGCGGACTCCTTCGACCGGCGCAGGCCCTCAATCGCAGCCCGCAACACAAGCTGATTGGCTGTCGCACGGGGAAGCTCCCCGCATCCGCGCAGGTTCTCCGGCCCTCGCCGTAGCAGATAAACCCATTCGGAGCGGGAGGGTCGAGCGGACCCCCAAACGAACAAATGCCATGTCTGGCGGGATGCCGGGGACGGCCTGGCGGCAGGATCCAGGCCGGCCTCCGTGGCGAGCTTCCGCGCGCAGCGATCCGCGCGCTCATTGAGGGCATTCCCTGAGTGACCCTGGATCCAGTCCCACTCGACCTGGTGCGCGCCCATCACGGCGAGCAATTCCTCCCACAGGTCCTGATTCAAGACCGGGTTCCCCGTCTTTGTCCGCCATCCTCGGCGACGCCAATCACTGACCCAGCGCGTAATGCCCAGCCGCAGGTACTCCGAATCGGTGTGCAGCCGAACGTGAGCCGGCCGGGACAGTCCTTTGAAGACCTCGATAGCCGCCCGAAGTTCCATGCGGTTGTTGGTCGCATGGGCTTCTGCCCCTGACAAGGTCCGAGTACGCCCATGGACCACAAGGAGGGCGCACCAGCCACCGGGACCGGGGTTGGGGACACTTGATCCGTCGGTATAGGCGTCCACTTGCAGCACTTCCTTCTGACCCACGAGAACCTTTCCTTTCCCCCGTAACCCTCTTGGTCTGGACCGATGCCTGTCCCTTCGGTCCGGCCGGTCTCCCGAGGGGGCCGTGCCCCCGATCCAGTCTATCCTACTTTTGTCCCTTGTTCGGGTGGACGCCTCCTTCCGGCCTCCCACGCTCCGATCTTCAATCCTCACCTCGGAATGCAATCCGCACCCCCTGGGGGGCGGCCAAACCTGCAGGAAAAGGCCTGCCCCCTCTCACCCAAGTGCTTCCAGCATTCAAGAAGCCGAGCTGGAAGAGACCTCCTCGGGGGACTACGACCGCGACGGACAAGAAGGAGCCCTCGCGGGCGAGTTCCTCACACAAACCTTGCTGACCTCCGCCCATTTTCACCCGAGGGCAGGGTCGAGTAGCGAGCCGCTTGGCGAGCCCTTCGCGTCTTGCAGGAAGGCGGGCCCTCTGCTTGGCGGCATGCCGCGGGTGAGAAAGCTGCCTGGCCGCCGTTTTCCTGCAACAGGGGTTGGGCCGCTCGGGCCGGTAGGGTTGCATCGTGCTCTGCGCAGAGCGAGTCCCGCGCAGGACAGGGTCAAGTCGGGGGTTGTCCGGCGGGCCTTGGCGGCCCGCGCCTCTGCTGGGTGCGATGCACTGGGAGCCATCTGAAGCGTTTAGTCTCGGGTGGCCGCCTTCAGGGCGCGAGCTTTCGCGCCCATGGGCGTGTGGCCTGGGAATTGCAACCGCAGGGACAACCACCGCGGAGGAGCCTCCATGGCTGAGTACCAGATTCTGCTCCTGCCCCGCCAAAGCTACTATCAATGGGTTCGGGCCGCAAGCGACTACGTTCAAGCGTTTGGAGCGAATCTCACCGCGGATGCCGATCGAGCCGGGCAGTTCATGCGTCCCAATCAGGTCGTCACGATCGCCGACGTCCCGGACGGGTACGCCGGCGCTCCTTTTGGGGGGGACATAAAGTCGTGGTTCCGACGCTGCTACGCTGATGTCCGCCTCGACCCCGTTCCCGCGAAATCACCTGATGATCTCAAGTCAGCCTTGGCCTCCCGCATCGCCGCGCAGGACCGCTATGGGCACCAAGCGAGCCCCTTCTCTTTGAAATGGCCGACGGACTACCCCGTGATCACCCAGGCGTTTGGGGCCAACCCGACGATCTACCGGCGCTGGGGTTTCCCAGGGCACGAGGGGGTCGATATTCGCGCCCCCACCAATGCCAACGTGTACGCGTGCGCGGAGGGAACGGTTTTGGAGGTCCATGATGGCAGCGGCGGGCACCCTTACGGCCGCCATATTCGCATACAACATCGGGACGGGTACCAGACCGTCTATGCGCACCTGAAAACGCCCTTGGTGGCAGAAAACCATTTGGTGCGCTTGGGAGAGAGAATTGCCCTGGCCGACTCGACGGGGGACTCGACAGGAAGGCACTTGCATCTTACCCTCAAGAAGCAGGGGGCCACCGAGCTTGGTTTGACCAAGTATCCGAAGGACGTCGTAGACCCGACGCCCTACTTGGTTTGGCCCGGGTCGGCCTTCCCCTCCGCCCCCAGCGCCTTTACCCTACCCACCTCGAGCTATCCTTGGCCGGCAGAGAAGTGCCTTGCCGGCGTCCATGGGCGAATGGACGGTCCGCTCTCAGAGGCAGACTTCTCGGCGATTCGGAAGTCGCGGGTCGAGGCCATCAAACTCCAGTCGAACACCAGCGAGGCCAACGTGACCCAGCTTCGCAAGCTGGACAGCAAGTTGTTCATTCTGGTACGGCTTTTCGCTGATCTGTCCTTCCAACCTGTGACGGCTGGGGACTTCGTGCAGTGGGTGCAGGCCGAAGTACAGCGAATGTACGCGCAGGGGATCCGCTACTTCGAGGTGCACAACGAGCCGAATCTGGGAGTGGAGGGCTGCCAGCGTTCGTGGGCGGACGGGGCCGGTTTTGGGCAATGGTTCCAAGAAGCGGCGGCCCGTCTGCGGGCCCGTTTTCCAGATGCCAAGTTCGGGTTCCCCGGGTTGGCTCCGGGTGATTCGGTTGAAGGAAAGCGCCAGGACGCACTTCTCTTCCTTCAGCAATCTGAGGAAGCCGTCCAGGTGGCAGATTGGATCGGCGTTCACTGTTTCTGGTCGCGCGCGGAGGACATGCTCTCGGCCTCTCAGGGGTGCCTCTATGAGGCCTACCGAAAGCGGCACCCGGGGAAATTGCTCTTCATTACCGAATTCAGCAACCCCTCCCCGGAGGTCGAGCCGCGGTCCAAAGGCGCTCAGTACGTCGAGTTCTACCAGCTGGTCCGTGACCTTCCTGGAATTGGGGCGGCTTTTTGTGTCGGGCTTTCCGCAAGCCACGGCTTTGAGGCGGAGGTCTGGCGGACCGAGAATGGCGAGTTGACTGAGATCCCGTCGATCATCGGGAGCCGGAGTGAACCCTGATCCTATCGGCGGGTGAGCGCAAGACTGGAGGCAAGGGCCGCGGCAACCGCCCGCGGCCCTTGCATTGTGCTACGAGCCTTCCGGCCTCAAACATAGCGGACACGGAACCGAGTGAACTCGGAGGTGGGGGCCAGCCACTCGGATTCCACTCGGTCCACCTCGGCCGCGCGCGGACCCTTTCCCAAGTCCCCTAACAAGTCCACGAGAAGCGACCGGGGGCCTTCGGCCACAACCTCCACAGATCCGCCGCTCAGGTTCGCCACCCAACCGGTTAGGCCGAGAACCTCGGCCCGGCGAATGACAAAGGCCCGAAATCCCACACCCTGGACCAGCCCGTGGACTCGGGCGTGGAGGCGAGCCGGATCATCCCTCATGGCAACCTCGAGCGCGCTCAGAGGGCGCGTTCCAATCTGTTTCCGACCTGGACGGCTGGGGCCTCCCTGGCCTTGCGATCCCTGAAGTTCCTTCCAAACCCCCGCCGGGCCAGGCGCCTCCGCCTGGCGTGGAGGGGCTACCACGTAACCGGCACGGATCTCAGCCGGAAGCCGCGGTCCCGGAAGGAGACCTCGTGGTGGGCCCGTCCGTGTTGATAGAGATGCCAGGTGAGAGCTACGTCCTGCTGGCAGTAGTCGAGGACTCGGTCAATCTGCCCCTCACGATACCAAGCCACCGCCTGAATGCCGTCCGCCAGCTTCTGCGAGCCCAGGGTTGCTGAAGCCACCGCCTCGAGGGACAGACGAAACCCGAGCGCCTGATACAGATGTTCCAGCAGATCGATGGTGGGCAGCCCCGCGAGGTCGCCTCCCCCGTAGGGCTTCAAGACGCGGTAATCGAAGCGTTTCACGTTGTAGCCGATGACGCGGTCCGCCGTGCGCATGAGGCTGAGGAGCAGCTCGACTTGATTCTCCACGAAGCGGTGATACCGGTCGGACTCGACCTCGTAGACCACCGCGGCCGCCATCCCCAGTCGATCGATGAAATTCCAGCCGCCCACGTCCTCCGCCAGGGATTTCGTTTCAAGATCAAACACGAGGGTCGGCTTCTGAGCCACTTGCGGTCCCAAGAGAGCCAGAAGGAAATTCGTTCTGCGGCCGAACCGGTCTCAAACCGCCGGGGGTCGGTCTGTCCATCGGCGTGTGCCGCCTGGCCTGCCCCGGGAGGCTCCATGCCAGGGGCTAGTTCAGCTCTTCTTTTCCCGGGTGGAAATCCAAGAGGGTGAAATCGCCCAACCCGCTTCCGAATTCGAGACTGCCCATTGCGTCTTCGACGAGGTTTCGCTCGCTTGGCGTTGCACGGGCATGGTAGTTCTCCAGGGCCCTGCGCGACCTTCCTCCGCCGATTTCTCCCAGCGCCCAGATCGCCCGCTTGCGCACTTCCGATTCCGTATCCTCCAGCAGTTCAATCAGGTCCGGGACTGCCTTCTTCAGCTCCAATTCTCCGGCAGCCCGAGCCGCCTCGCAGCGAACCATGGCGTTCAAGCTTCGGAATTCCCGGGTGACATAGCTTTGCCATGCGTCTCCATCGGCCGTACGGCCCATGGCCAGGAGCACACTGCTTCGGACGACAGGATCCGGATCTTCGTAGTAGGCTCTCAACACCTCGGGAACCTCGTCCCGCGAAGAATATCCCAAGGACTCCACGGCCCTCCGGCGAAGATTCATGGGCAAATCGCTACGAGCCAGGCGCAGCAAGCAATCTCCGATGCGACGCCCGAGATCGGCCGAGATCTCTTCGTACTCGGACAGGAGCAGGAAACTGCCCAGTGCGATCACAGCCTGCAAACGCACCTGCAGGTCCGGGTCGCCTTCGACCAGCTCCAAGAACTTCTCCCCCAGACGCCAGTCCTTACTCTCCCACAGACCCCGGATAGCGAGGGCGCGAACCGAGCCGTCCTCATCAGAAAGAGCCAGGCGCGCAATCGCCTCAAAATCCAGTTCAATGCGCTGACCCGCTGCCTCGACCAAGCTTTCCAGCAAGCCACGCCGCACCTCCACCGGCATTTCCCGCATGACCGCATGCAGGCGGCGCGTCTGATGAGAGTCCAGGTCGGACAGCCACACCAGGCAGCTGCGGCTCAGCCGGTGTTCCGCCTCCTGCAAGGCCCGAAGGGCCGACTCGAACTGCTCCGCGCTAGCCATGCCAAGTCACTCAGCGAGGAAGGATCGGATGGACCAGGTCCAGATAACTGATGTAGAGCATCAAACCGATCAGCAGCGCGAAGCCAATGGCATGAACGGCTTGTTCCCTTTCGGGAGGGACGCGGCGACCGCGAACGGCCTCAATCACGACAAACAGCAATCGGCCCCCGTCCAATGCAGGAATCGGAAGAAGGTTCCCGAGTGCCAGGGCCGTGCTGATCAGGCCAGCCCATTGAAGCAGGATGACCCATTGGTCCGTCTGCTGGGCGGTTTGGACCGCGCGCACGGTCAGATCGTAGAGGCCTACCACCCCGATCGGCCGAGCCTGGTCGGGGGCAACTTGACCCTGGATCAGCTTGATGGGAAGCGTTACGATCAGGAGGGTTTGCTGTTCGATCGTCTCCCCCGACCTCTGCAGAGCCTGGCCCCAGGAATAGTTGTTGACCAACTCAGCTTGCATCTCAATCCCCATCGGCCCCTGATTCGTGGGCCAAGAGGTGCGGGGCGTAATTCTCAGGCTCAGGCGCTCGGAGCCGCGCCCCACTTCCAGGAGGATGGGTTTTCCCAGATTGCCGTAGGTCAGGGAGGATAGGTCCTCGGGTTGATGAATCGTCTGGTTGTCCGCCTGGAGGATGACGTCTCCCTGTTGTAAGCCCGCGGCTTGCGCAGGCGAGGCCGGGGAGACGGAGGCCACCGCCACGCGATCAGGCCATCCGATCTTGAAGCCGAAGGTGAACACGATAAGGGCGGTGAGAAGGTTGGCACCCACACCGGCCAACAGGACGGCCGCACGCGTGCCCCGTCTGGCCGAGGCAAATCCGCCTGGCACACCGGGATCGTCTTCGCCCGCCAGCCGGACGAATCCCCCAAAAGGGATGGCGTTCAAGCTGAAGAGCGTCCCTCCTTGTTCGAACAGCTTGAGCAGCCGGGGAGGATATCCAAACCCGAACTCGGCAACGCGCACGCGCGCAATCCGTGCCACAACAAAGTGGCCGAGTTCATGAATGAAGATCAGGGATCCAAGGAACAGGATGGTGATCAGCCATCCAGGAATTGACGAAAGCATGAGACACTCCGGTCCGGAGAACCAATCATGGCACCATTACACGAATCATATCACTGAGCCCGGGTGAGCTGCCGTCATGTTTTCCTGTGCGGGAACCGGGTCTTTCTTGCGATCCGCAATACTCGTGGAGGGGCTTGAAGATCCCACCGGGTCGACCCAGTCGCTTCGCAGGTGGCATTGACCTCAGGCTAGGGCGGCCGGGCCGCCCGGTTCCGCTTGGAGCACCTCCAGGACGCCGGGCACCCGTCGCAATCGATCCAAAGACTCGCGAGCCGAATCTCCCGTGGTCAAGCAATGAACGTTCGCACCGGCGTCAATGCTAAACGCGATCGGTAGGCCCTGCGCTCGCCACCGACGAACGGCCTGGATGATTTCGACGGTCAGGGGCTTCCAGTATAGAAGCGGAGGGGTGGAGGTCATGATGACGGAGTGGAGCAGAAGGCAATCCTCTTCCACGATCTGGGCCAGCGCCGCGAAATCGCAGTCAAACAGGGCCCTGCGGCAGGCATCCAGCCGCATCGGGGTGGAATCCACTCGCAAACGGTAGAGCGGGCTGCTCCACGCCGAGCGGTGACCCTCGGAAGAGGCCACGGCCTTTGGCTGGCGGTCGACGACGACGATCAGATCGGTCAGCTTCCAGTGCTCCGGCGGCAGGATGCTCGTCGCGAAGGAATCCAGATCGCCAGAGCCAGCCTGCCATTCGACGAATCCCCCCGGGATGGACCGGCAAGCTGAACCCGAGCCCTGACGGGCCAGGCGGGAAAGACCCTTCTGATCGAGGCAGAGGCCGATGGCGGCCGAGGCGGCCAGGGTCAGGGCGGCAAAGGCCGAAGCGGAAGAGGCGATCCCTGAGGCCAGAGGAAAGTTATTCTCCGAGTCGACCCGCGCAAAAACCGAGCTCTTCGCCAGAGCGCGAATTCGCTCCAAATGATCCACCACCCGTGCGGACATCTCGGGCGAGGCTGGGCGACTTGCGAAGAACACCTCGTCCGCGCCCAGTCCCTCCCGGAAGTCTACGGTGGTGCGCGTGAATAAGGCACCCAGACTCATCGAGATGGATCCATTGGCTGGCAGGCGCAGGCGCTCGTCTCGATTTCCCCAGTACTTGATGAGAGCAAGGTTCGGGTGGGCGATGGCGGTCGCCCTCATGGCGAGATCCAAGTTCCAGCAACGGGTTTTCCGAGTAGTGCCGATGTGACGGCTCCTGGTTCCTCCCCCGAGAAGATCAGGGCCTGCAAGTCGGGCAACTTGCCGACGAGCTCGAGCATGAGCTCCACCTTTCCCGCCATGCCGCCGGTGACATCGGCGTCAGCACTGCCCCCCACCCGACCGCGATGTTCCCTCCACGTGGACGGGGTCAGCTGGGCGATGACCTGTGTTCTCCGTGGGAAGTCGGCATAGACCCCGGATTCGATTCCCGCCAACAGGATGCGCTGGGGCCTGAGCCGCTCCGCCAGGTAGGCAAACACGTTCTCCGTGGAAGCGATCGTACCCCCTCGTTCCCGGTCAAACATCACGTCCCCGTAGACCATGGGCACGAGACCGGCGTCCAATGCGGCCCGGATGGGCTCGCTCGGCATCGCCACAACCCGCCCTGACTCGGCCAGACCCCCTGCGGAGGGAGAAAAACGCACGACCGGGATGGCCTCCCGGCTGAAGGCGTCCACCGCCATCCGCGAGAGCATGTCCGCAACCCGCCACACCTCCGCAAAGCCGAGCCAATCCGCCGAAGTCCTCACCCCGTGGACGGTTCCATGACGCTCCGCCTCTACGTGTCCAAACGAGCCCGAGCCGTGACCCAATAGGATCTGCAGTTCGGGAGCCTGGGATCGGGCCGAGGCGACCTCCTGCGCCAGCCGCCGGAGGACCTCAAGCCGCGGGGTCTTGGGCTTCGATTTCTCTGTGATGAGGGAGCCGCCGAGTTTGAGGAAGACCAGCATCTTGTTTCCGAAGGGGAGATGGGGAAGGTGGTCCTATCGCGCTGGGAGGTTGGTCAGCATGTCATGAATGCGCGCGATTACCATGTCCAAGGCGACCCGGTTAAACCCGCCTTCAGGGATCACCACGTCGGCATAGCGCTTTGAGGGTTCGACAAACTCGAGATGCATCGGGCGAACGGTGGTCAGGTACTGGCGGATTACGGATTCCACCGTGCGCCCCCGCTCGCTGATGTCGCGCTGCAAGCGTCGGATGAAGCGGATGTCCGGGTCAGTGTCCACGAAGATCTTGACGTCGAACAGTTCTCGCAACGACCGGTCCGAAAAGATCAGAATCCCCTCAACCAGCAGGATCGGATGGGGGTCCACGTGCCGTGTCATCTGGGTTCGCGCGTGGGTGGTGAAATCGTAGACGGGCATTTCAATCGCCCGCCCGGACTTGAGTTCTTTCAGGTGCTCAATCAGAAGGGGGGTGTCCAGCGAGTCCGGATGGTCAAAGTTGACGATGTCGCGTTGGGACCGCGCGAGGTCCTTCAGATTCTTGTAGTAGCCGTCATGCGGCAAATAGGCTACCGCTCCGGCATCGGTGTCGCCCAGGATCGTCTGAGCCACGGTCGTCTTGCCCGAGCCCGAGCCGCCCGCTATCCCAATGGTGATGCACCGGAACTCACTCACGCGGCCATTATACTCATGCCTTTGCCCGTGTGCTCTGCTCGCGCCTGGCTGGGAGAGGCGGCCTCTTCTCACGGAAACAAGCCACCTGCCCCACTCGGACTCCACCCGCTCCCTACATCCGCCGGAGGTATCTTCCGGCCTCGGCGCGCTTTCCGAGCTTGAGGAAGATATCGGCTCTCCCCGGGTCTGCCGGTCCAATATCCTCGCTTGCCTGTACCAGGATAGTCTGGCCACACTCCGGAATCCTCGCACCTCCCCAGCCGCCTGCGCATTCATTTGCGACCTCAACGGCCTCGGGGACCGGGATAGGGAAAGCCGGGCACGAAACACCGGCTCCCGCATGTTTCCTGTGCGCAAAGCAAGGCCGATTGACCAGGCGACAAGGCGTGATATAGTTCGCTGTGACTGTAATTCTGAACGAGTCATAAAGAAACAGGACAGGACATGCCCAGAGCGTTCAACGAACACGACAAGGAGCTGATCCGCAAGAGGCTCCTGGAGCATGGGTACAAGCTGTTCTCTGCCTACGGGCTGAGGAAAACCAGCATTGAAGAGATTGCCAGGGCGGCTGGGATCTCCAAAGGAGCGTATTACCTCTTTTATCAGTCCAAAGAAGCTCTATTCATGGATGTAGTCGAACTGGCCGAAAGACGTTTCCGCCAGGAACTGTTGGCAACCATCCATCTGCCAGGGCCTTCGCCTCGAGCCCGTTTGTTGGCCGTCTTGAAGAAGGCTTTCGCCCTTCTGAAAACGGTTCCCGTCCTGCAGTTCTTTACCGGCAACGATTTTGACCTTCTCATGCGCAAGATCCCTGAAGAAAGACTCCAGGAGCACCTCGCGGGCGATCGACAGTTCTTGGAAGAGTTGGTCGCTCGCGGCAAGGAGGCGGGCATACCGATCCGCGCCCAGCCCGAGGAGATCAACGGCTTGCTGTACCCACTCGTGTTGACCGTCCTGCATGACGATGCCCCCAGGCCGATCCGCCTGGGCGGAAACATTGACTTGCTTCTGGAGCTGGTTGCAGCTTTCTGTCTGGGTGAGGTCGACCTTCAGACTCAAGACCCAATCCATGCCAGGCCCCAGAGGGCAAAGGGATACCCAGCATGAACTTGCCGATTGAGACAGAGCATCTCGGGAAACGCTACGGAGACGTGGCGGCCGTCAAGGATCTCTCCTTGCGGGTGGCTGAGGGCGAAATCTACGCCTTCCTGGGCCTGAATGGTGCGGGGAAGACGACCACGATCCGCATGCTGTTGGGGATGATCCGGCCCACCACCGGATCGGCCAGGGTGCTCCACACCAGGGTTCGAATGGGCAGGCGAGAGCCCTGGGCTTCGGTCGGTTACTTGGTGGAAATACCCTACGCATACCCTGAGCTGAGCGTCCGCGAGAACCTGGAGGTCGCCCGCCGCTTGCATCCGGGCACGGCACCGGGGGCGGTGGGGCGAATCATCGAACGCTTGAGGCTGGCCTCTTACGCCGACCGTCGGGCCGGCACGCTCTCCCAGGGCAATGCGCAGCGGCTGGGGTTGGCTAGAGCCCTCTTGCATGATCCCCCGTTGCTCATTCTGGACGAGCCGGCCAACGGTCTCGACCCGGCCGGGATTGTCGAGATCCGATCTCTCCTGCTCGAGCTCACCCGCGAAAGAGGCGTGACGGTCTTTATGTCGAGCCACATCCTCGCCGAGGTTTCTCGCCTTGCCCGACGGATCGGGATCATCCACGAAGGCCGCCTGCTCCAGGAGCTCGACGTCGATGAGCTGGAGCGAAACCGGCGCCGGCGGCTCCTGCTGCGGGCCCGGGACGTTGAGGCGGCCCGCCGGGTGTTGTCGGCCGCCGGGCAGCCGACCGAAGTCCTGCCGGACGGCACCCTTGAGCTGAGGGATCCTTCTTCACTCGACCATCCGGATGAAGTCAATCGCCTGCTGGTGCAGGCTGGCGTCCCGCTCACGCAATTGGTGGTGGAGGAGGAAGAGCTGGAGCAGTACTTCCTCAGGCTGGTGGGTTTGGGTGGAGATGCGCAATGAACTACGTCGCGGATATGGTTTGGATAGAGTCGCGTAAGGCTATCCGCTCCAAGATGCCTCTGTTCACAGCGCTCGGGTCACTGCTCATGCCTCTGGGAATAGGATTCTTGATTTTCCTCGCCAAGAACCCTGAGCTTTCACGAAACCTTGGCCTGGTCGGCACCAAGGCCAATCTGACGGCCTACTACGCAACGGATTGGCCATCCTACCTGGTATTGTTTGCCGAGATCATCGCGGCCGCCGGCTTCTTTCTGTTCATCCTGATCATCAGCTGGGTGTTTGGCCGCGAATTCGCCGATGGCACCCTGAAAGACATGCTGGCTGTCCCAGTGCCGCGGTCGAACATTCTCCTGGCGAAATTCGTTGTGGTCGGACTCTGGTCCGGTGTGCTGACGTTGGGCATCTTCACCCTCGGCCTCGTCATGGGTGCCCTGGTCAAGCTCCCCCACGGATCGATGGGCATTGTTCTGCAAGGCGGGGTCAGCGTCGCGATAACAGCCGGTCTGGTGTTTGCGGTCGTTGCGCCGTTTGCGCTCCTCGCCAGCGTGGGGCGGGGTTACCTACTACCCCTCGGAACCGCGATTCTCGCGCTGATCATGGCAAACCTGCTTGCGATCGCTGGGTGGGGGGATTACTTTCCATGGGGCATTCCCGGCATGTATGCACAGGGGAAGAACTCCCTGCCCCCGATCAGCTACGTGATTGTGATCGCGACGGGACTGGCAGGAATGATCGCAACCTACTTGTGGTGGAAGTTCGCCGATCAGAACCGCTAGGCAGGGCGGACCACACGCAACCAGAGGATGAGCACAGGCGACAACATGCAAGGTGGCCCGGGCGAGTAAGCCGGTTGCCCACTTCCCAATGGCTGGAACGGAGACCCTGCCAGAAGGATCGATCGCAGGATTTCGTCCTCGAGGTAGCTCCAGCGACGAAACAAAAATGCCCCGTTAGGGGCAGGAGCCACGGAAGGGAATCGAACCCTTAACCGATCGCTTACGAAGCGATTGCTCTACCGATTGAGCTACCGTGGCGCCGTTGTCATTATAGCAGGGCCCCGTTGGCTCTCACAAGCCGTGCGGGCATTCTTGCGACCGCCCGCGGAGGTGCCTCCCCCCTTCCGCCCCGGTCTCGGCGCCCAGCCGCCCACCCAAAACCCTCACCCGCGGAGCCGTCGCACGTACAAGCGATCGATCAGCAGGTCCATCATCCCAGGGAACAGCGTGTTGAGCCAGACGATGGGGAGAGCCATGCGCGGCAAGACAACGACCCGCCGCGGATGAGCCGCCAGACCGACAATGCACTGGGCCACTCGCTCAACCGGCAGCCGCCAGCGCTCCGCTCCCCGAACCTCCGTCTCCGCGGAACGACCGACGTGGGATCCAAACTCAGTCTCTACGGGACCCGGGCAAAAGGTGCAGACCGGGATGCCCAGGCTGCTGACTTCCCTGCGCAGGGCTTCTCCGAATCCGCGCAGACCGAACTTGGCGGCCGAATAGACCGAATCGGTCGGGGTTCCCAGCAGGCCAGCCAGCGAAGAGACATTGATAATGCAACCGGATCGCCGCCTAATCATGGACGGGAGGATCTCACGGGTGAGCAGGATGCAACTCGTCAAATCGAGGCGGACTTGCTCCTCGATGTCATGGACCGGCTCCAGTTCATCGAGCCAGCGCATGCGGCCGAAGCCGGCATTGTTGACCAGGCAATCCACCTGCCCTTTCCAGGCCACGGCCGATGCGGCAATGCGGCGAATGTCCTCCAGGCGAAGCAGATCCCCGGCAATCGTCAGGGCCTCCGGGGCCCCGGGCTGCTCCGCTATCCGCGCGGCGAGTTGACGGAGACGGTCCTCGCGCCGCGCCGTGAGGATGACGTGCGCCCCTGCCCGGGCGAAAGCAATCGCGGTGGCATAGCCGATTCCGGAGGAGGCTCCGGTGATCAGAACTACCTTTCCATGCATGCGACTGGGCATTCTCCGCTGTCCCTGCGGATCTCGTCCGAGCTCGCGGCCCGGAGGGTACTTCCAATGCAGTCCAATCGATCGGGGGCAGCGGCCCTGCGGAGAGGGATCCAATCTGGATCCCTTCGGCCTTTGCAAGCCGCCGGACAGGCCTAAGTCCGGGCCGGTGTGGATTTTCGCGGTGCGCGCCGCGAGCGCGCGGCTTCCCGGACCGTGCGAGAGGCCCCATTCCTCGAATTGCTGTCCTCCGCCGGGTGAATGGCGACTGCCAACACCTCGTCCATGTGCCCGACCAGCTTGACGGTCAGTTCGGCTCGCACTTTCTGAGGCACCTCTACCAAGTCCTTTTCGTTCCGGGCCGGCAGGATGACCGTCTTGAGACCGATGCGATGTGCGGCCAGCACCTTCTCGCGCACCCCGCCTACGGGCAGGACCTTGCCGCGCAGCGTGATTTCGCCGGTCAGGCCCACTTCTTTGTGAACCCGACGCCCGGTGAAGGCGGAGATGAGGGCGGTGGCAATCGTGATCCCTGCGCTGGGTCCATCTTTTGGAATGGACCCCTCGGGAACGTGAATATGCACATCCGTTTTCTCGAACCGCTGAGGATCAATCGCCCACTGGCGCGCGCGTGTTTTCAGGAAGGATATGGCCGCCTGAGCGGATTCCTGCATGACCTCTCCGACCTGGCCGGTGATTTGAAGGTTCCCCTTGCCTTCCAGCAGAGCGACCTCGACCGGCATGGTGTCCCCGCCCGCTTCGGTCCAGGCCAGGGCAGTCGCGACCCCCACCTCGTCTTTCTTCTCCGCCTCGAGCATGAAGAACTGCGGCGGACCCAGAAAGCGCGGCACGCTGGCCAGGCCTACTCGGCGTGGGACCTCCTGCCCCTCCGCTTTTTTCCGCGCCACCTTTCGCAGGACGCGACCGATTTCGCGCTCCAGGTTGCGAACCCCGGCTTCCCAGGTGTACTCGCGGATGATGCGCCGGACGGTCGCCTCGGGCAGGGTGAGCTTCTCCCCCTCCAGCCCGTTTTCACTCTTCTGCCGCGGGATCAGGAACATGCGGGCAATGGCAAGCTTTTCCTCTTCGATGTATCCCGGGAACTCTATGACCTCCATGCGATCCTGAAGGGCCGGCGGCACGGGAGCCAGAATGTTGGCGGTGGTGATGAACATCACCTTGGATAGATCAAAAGGCACATCCAGATAGTGATCCTCAAAAGAGAAGTTCTGTTCTGGATCCAGTACTTCGAGCAGAGCCGCCGCGGGATCACCGCGGAAGTCGGCGCCCAGCTTGTCGATCTCGTCCAACATGAAGAGGGGGTTCACGGTGGCCGCGCGCCTCATGGTCTGCAGGATCCGACCTGGCAGGGCCCCAATGTATGTCCGCCGGTGCCCGCGGATCTCCGCTTCGTCCCGCACTCCGCCGAGGGAAACCCGCACGAACTTCCGGCCCAGCGCCTCGCCGATCGACTTCCCCAGCGAAGTCTTGCCCGTCCCCGGCGGGCCAACGAAGCAAAGGATCGGCTGTTTCTGCTTCTCTGGGGCGAGGCTCCGCACCGCGATGTATTCCAGAATGCGCTCTTTCGCCCTCGGCAGGCCATAATGACGCTCGTCCAACACGCGGGCGGCGTGCTTGACGTCCAGGTTGTCCTGCGTGCCCTTGCTCCAAGGCAACTCGACCAACCAGTCCAGGTAGGTCCGGACGATGGCGACCTCCGGGGCCATGGAGGGCATTTGGCCGAGACGTTCCAGCTCCTTCACAGCCTTTTCGTGGACTTCCGATGGCATGCCGGCGGCCTCGATGGCCTTGCGCACTCCAGCCAGTTCCTTGGTCCAGCTATCGGCCTCTCCCAACTCGTTCTGGATCGCCTTGATCTGCTCGCGCAGGTAGTACTCCCGTTGGGTTCGATCGACCTCGCTCTGGACGCGAGTATGGATGCGGTTCTCCAGCTCAAGCACATCCAATTCTCGGCCGAGAAGAATGCTCAAACGTTGAAGCCTTTGGCCCGGATCGATGATCTCCAGGACCTGCTGCCGCTCGGCGACCGGGATTCCCAAGGCCGAGGCGATCAGATCGGCGAGCCACCCCGGCTCTTCGACATTCATCGCAAAAACATAGGCCTCCTCCGGGAGGCTGCGGTTGAGTTGGACGACTTTCTCGAACAAAGCCAGCACGGCCCGCATTAGGGCTTCGGTCTCGCGGCTCTTTTCTTTAGACTCAAAGATAGGGCGCGCTCTCACCCGCAGGTAGGGTCGGGTTTGCACGAATTCTGTGACCGCTAGGCGCCTGCGCCCTTGGGCCAGGACCGTGGTGGACCCATCGGGCATGTGCAGAATTCGACCGACCGCCGTCTCCGTCCCAAGGGTGTGCAGGTCCTGAGGGTTGGGTTCGGAGACCTCTGGATCGAGTTGGAGCAGTGCCAAGACCGTTTCCCCCGCCGCCTGAGCCGCCTCAATCGCCGCCAGGGTAGACTCGCGCCCCACAAACAGGGGACTGACCATGCGCGGGAACATGACCATGTCCAGCAGCGGAAGCACGGCGCAGGTGACCAGGCCTTCCGCGTCCAGCGGCGCATCATGGACTCGCTGCAGCTCTTCGGTTCGGTTCCCCAAGACCTCGGTAAACTCGGACCGCAGCTGCCAATCACGAAAGTCCGGACCACTCATCTCCCGATCCTTCCAGCGGCAGGCTCGGCACGATCCTCTGCTGAACCCGACGGCTGGCATCCCCTTCCCATGCCTCGGGCCAGGCCGCAAGCACCGCCGCCGAGACAAACATGCTCCCGGCTGAGAGGACGACATCTTCCTCTCCGGCCAGTTCGAGGGCGCGCCGCAAAGCGTCCGCCACCGGCAGGCGGATCTCAACCGGGCAGCCGCGAGTGCGGATCCGCTCCGCCAAGTCCTCCGCTTCAGACGCCCGCGGATGGTCGGCCTGCGTGACAACCACGCGCGAGATGCGAGGGATCAACTCGTCCAGGATCCCGTCAATGTCCTTGTCCACAGATGCCCCAAAGATCAGGATCACCTTCCGGGAGGGGAAGTAGTCGTCGAGCGCGGTGCGCAATCGGCTGGCGGAGTCCCGGTTGTGGGCCGAATCAACCACTACGAACGGGAAGCGGTGGAGAACCTGGAACCGGGCCGGCCACTCCACGCTGCGAAAACCCTCTCGGATCGCCTCCTCCGTGACCGGCAAGCCCCGATCCTGAGCCGCCTGGAGCGCCGCGTAGCCCACGGCCGCGTTGATCACCTGGTGGTAGCCAAGCAGCGGGATCTCGTAGCGGGGCGGGACCCATTCCAGTTCCTTCCCATCGTCCAGGTAACTGTTCACCCGCTCCTGTTCGGCCGCCGACCAGATGAACAGGGACTGGCCGTCGAGCGAATGGGTGCGCGGAGCGAAGTGCCAGTCGCCCCCCACCTGCACCAAAGGGGATTGGCGCTCCTCCGCGATGGACTGCAGGACCCGAAGCGCCTCCGTGCTCTGGGGCGCGATGACCACAGGCACGCCGGGCTTGATGATCCCGGCCTTCTCCCGGGCGATCTCCGCCAGGGTGTGCCCAAGGAGATGGGTGTGATCCAGGGAAAGCGAGGTGATCACGGAAACCAGAGGACGGACCACATTGGTCGCATCCAGGCGCCCACCCAACCCCACCTCAACCACCGCCGCGTCGACCTTCTCCCGGGCAAAGTGGAGAAAGGCCAGGGCCGTTGTGATCTCAAAGGTCGTGAGCCGCGGCACCGTCTCCACGGCGGGCTGGATCTCCTCCACCAGCTCGGCCAGGCGTTCGTGAGGAATGTCGTGCCCGTCCACCTGGATTCGTTCCGCGTAGTCCACCAGGTGAGGCGAGGTGTAGAAGCCGGTCCGGTAACCCGCGGCCCGCAGCGCCGAAGCACAGAGAGCCGACACCGATCCCTTGCCTTTGGTCCCTGCGACGTGGATCACTTTGTAGGAGCGCTCGGGATTGGAAAGCTTCTGGAGCAATTCGCGCATGCGGGCGAGATCGAAGGTTGCCGGGGAGTAGCGGTAGGAACGCTGCAGGCTGTAGTCTACAAACGAGTAAAGGTAGTCCAGCGCCTCATCATAAGTCATCGGGGACATGGAGGTCATTCTAACCGTTCGGCTGCGAAGTTACAAGGAGAGCGACCCTGAGGTTGTGAAAGCTTGCCCACTTCCTGCGGGTCCGGGGATGGAACCGCCTCAGAGGATGTGGAGCTCAGCCCAAGAGCGGCAGAGACAGGTAGAAAGTGCTTCCCTTCCCCAACTGGCTCTCGACCCACACGCGGCCTTGGTGCCAGTCGGCGATGGATTTGACGATCGCCAATCCCAGGCCCCAGCCCGGCGGAGAAGAAGGATCGCGGTTCCGTGCGTGGTAGAACCGTTCGAAGATCCGGCCCTGGTCGGCGGGAGCAATCCCGGAGCCGGTGTCTTGCACAGCGATCAACATCTGCTGGTCTCGAACTTCGGCCCGCACTTGCACGGATCCCCCTGCCCGGTTGAAGCGGATAGCATTGTCCATGAGATTCCCCAGCGCCCGCTCCAGCAGCGCCGCATCCGCTTGGATCTTGGGCAGCTGATCCGGGAGAGACACGGCCACCTGGACCCCCCGCGACCCAGCTTCGCTGCGGAAATCCTCAACCACCCGGACCACCAGCTCGCGGATCTCGACGGCCTCCCGTTTGGCTTCGACTCCCCTTTCAATCCGACTCAGGTCCAGCAGGTCCTCGACCAGACGCGTCGTGTTCTGCACAGCCGCGCGAATGCGGCCGATATACTCCTGCTGGGCGGAATTGACTGGGCCAAGTACCTCGAGCATGTTCGCGAGGCCCCCGATCTGTGTGAGCGGCCGACGCAGGTCATGACTCACCGTGTGCACGAATTCCGATTTCAAGTCCTCCAGCTGCTTGAAGCGGGTCACATCTTGGATCAGACAAACCTGGCCCAGCGAGCCCGAGCCTGTCCCGGGCACGGTTCCCACGGACACCAGCAACCTTCGCCCGTCCGCTCCAGGCATCTCGAGATTCCCCCCACCGGGGGCGGAACCGCGCAGCACCTTGGACAGTCCAGCCAGGGCGCCGTGCTCCAGCAGAACCTGGCCCGTTTCGGGCAGAGGGGTTCCCAGCAACTCCCGGGCGGCAGCGTTGGAGAAAAGGAGCCGTCCATCGGCATCGGTCATCAGCACCCCGTCCGGAATGGCTGACAGAATGGCCTCCAGCCTTTGCCTCCCGCCCTCAGAGGCCTCGAGCAGTCGAGCATTTGAGGCAGCCACTGCCGCCTGGCTGGCCAGCCCGGCCAGGAGGTCCAGTGTGCTCTGATCAAACACTTGGGGTTGGGCAAAGGCCAGCCACAGGGCGCCGTAGAAGCGATCCGATTGCATAAGGCGGAAGGCGAGCAACGCGCCCAGCTGGGCGGTGAAGTAGGAAGGGAAGAGATTTCCTTCCCGACCGAGGTTGCCGACAGCCCAGGGCGAACGCTCCCTCACCAGAGACACCACGTACTCGTCCAGCGAGGCCATCTTCTCGGCCAGATCCCCCTGGGAGAACTCGCGGTAGCCAGAGGCCGAAGCGGGGGAAGAGACCAGGACGACACGGGCGCCGCCCGCCCCGCTGGCCGCGAGAGCCCCCTGCAGGATGGCCCGGCAAGCTTCCTGCAAGTCGAGCTGGCTGGCCACGGCCTGACTTGCGCGCAGGAGCAGGTCCTGATCGCGCGCTTGCCTTTTCAAATTGTGCTGCATGGTCTCGAAGGCGCGGCCCAGGACGCCGAACTCATCCTCCCCCTGCACCTCCACCCGTCGATCCAGATCGCCAGCAGCAATCCCCTCCGCCGCCCGGACCAGGCCCCTGAGCGGCTGGGTGATCCGCTGCGCAATCAACATCACCAGGAGCTGAGTCATCACGGTGACCAGGAGAATCAGCAGGCCAACCCGTGTTCCCACGCCGAGAGAAACCCGAAACGCATTCTCCTCGGGCACGCGGATTGCGACCTCCCAATTCGGATACGACATCGGGGAAAGGTAACTTAGCCTGCGGCGTCCATCCGAAGTGGTATCCAGATACCATGAGCCGCCTTGTTCGTCGTGCCCGACCGCGTTCTGTTCAATCCAGGGCTCGGCCTGGGCAGGATAAAGGACGTTCCCTTGCGCGTCGAGCAAGAGACCTTGGGAGCCGCTGATCCACTGGAATGAAGCCCGGACCGGAGAAAGGAGAGGATTAATCTCAAGCGAAGTGCGTCCGATCAGAAAACCGAGCACCTGTCCTTGAGAGCCCAAAACGGGCTGGATCATGGAAAGCCAAGGGTTGTCGGAACCCTGCATGTCAGTCCAGCCCAGCCAGGCTGCGCCCTTGAGCGCTTGTTGGCATCCCTGATTCTCTCCGAGTTCGCCACAGAGGGGATCGGGCAGCGAAGGATAGACGGCAACCACGTGGTTTGAGTTGGTTAGGTAGGCGAGTTGCTGAAAGTAGGCCGGCTGCTGCAACCGGTCCGACAGGTAGGACTGCAAAACGTCCGGCGAGCCCTGCAGGCGCAGGACATCATTGCCCATTTGCTGGAGCAGGGTCTGTCCGGTCATCAGCGAGACGGACAAGGCGCTTCCAGCGCCCTGGGAAGCCAGCCGGACCTGCTCCAGAAGGGCATCCTCGGCCTGGACCCGCGACTGGGTGATGGTCGCAGCCAGGATCAGGACGGCCATCAAGGCCAGAGGCAGGGTGAGCCAAAGGCTCAAGTGCCAGACGAGGCTTCGTTGAAACCAGGCAGGTCGGATCCTCGAGGGCACCGGCCAATATCTCCCCAGGAGCAATCTCAACCCCTGCGCGATAAGCCCGCCCGCCGCGAATTCGATCACGACCGCCAGCATGTGGCCGGGGAGCCGGGAGAGAACAAAATCCGTGCTCACGACCAGGTCGCCGCGGGCATAGCCGTAGTCGGTCAGGAGTCGAAGCACGAGGGCAAACGGCACAGACCCCAAGCAGGCGCCGATCGGGAGCCGCAGGAAAGCGAAGAACCGTCCGGCGTAGTCCTGCCGCAGGAACCAGGCCACGCTCCAAGCGACCAAGCTGTATTCGAGGAGGGTCAAGGCCTGGTGCGTGTCGAGCACAGCTCGCTCGCCGCCGACGATCAAACCCAGCGTGATGGCAGGTAGAGGCCCCAGAAAGCCGGCTCCCAGGGCGATCGGAACAACGGCCACCAGTCCTGCGAGGGGCCCAGGGGGGGTCAGGGGAATACCCGGCAAGGTAGGCAGACCAGCCACCGGGATGCGCACGACGGCGACACCTGCCAAGCCTGCGGCGAGAATTGCAAGAACCAGCCAAAGGCCCCTCTGAGCCCGCCCGAGATTCCTGGCGTCAGGCAGCGACTGAATGGAGGCGATCGCCAGGAGGAGAGCAAAGAAAAGGAGAATCGGAAGTTGGAAGGGCAGGATCGGGATCTGGGGGATCCCCTGGAGCCAGAATTCAAAGGTCATGGCAATCCCAGGTGCAAGCCGTGTGCCGCTGCGCTGCGACTACCTCGGTTGGCCAAGCGGGAGGGCATTTCAGACAGACCGGAGGCATTTCGTTCTTGGAAGATTATATGCCAAGGACGGCAAGGCAATAGCCCCTGAAACTTGTCTGGCCTCAGTGAATGTGCTAGACTGGGTTGCTGCGCGCGGGAGGCCTTGGCGAATGCCCGAGAAGATCCTGATCGTGGACGATGATTTAGACACGCTCAAGCTCGTTGGGATGATGCTGCAGCGGCGCGGCTATTCCATCGTGGCCGCGGTCAACGGGACCCAGGCGCTCAGCAAGGCCGCCAGTGAGCGTCCGGATCTCATCCTGCTCGATGTCATGATGCCGGATCTGGACGGATTCGAGGTCTGCCGCCGCCTGCGGGCGGATCCCCTTTTCGCTTCCGTTCCGATCCTGATGTTCACCGCCAAGGCCCAGGTCGATGACAAGGTCCAGGGTTTTGACGCGGGCGCGGATGACTACTTGCCCAAGCCCACTCACCCCGCGGAGCTTCTGGCGCACGTGAAGGCCTTGCTGGGAAGATCGAAACCTGCGGCAACGGTCGCGCCCAGCCAGCGAGCGAGGATTCTGGCCTTCATTGGGGCCAAGGGGGGGTTGGGCACGACCACCCTGGCTGTCAATCTGGCCGTCCTCTTGGCCAACAAGAGACATGACGTCATCCTCTGCGAAATCCGGCCGGGACAAGCGATCGGCTCGTTCCTGCTGGGAATCAACCGCCCCTCCGGCTTGACGGCCTTGCTCCAGAAGCCTCGAGACGAACTGGATGCCCGGACCATCGAAAAGGAGATTGTCGTCCACTCCAGTGGCGCCCGTTTCCTCCTGGGCTCGGCCGATCCGCACGACTACGCGCTGCTGAAGGAAACAGATCGCTTGGAGATGATCATCCGCCGATTGGCGATGATGACGCGTTTCTTGCTGTTGGACCTGGGCAGCGGCTTCTCTCTTTCAGCGCTGCGGATTCTGCCCCTGGCGGACCAGATTCTCGTGCTTCTGGAGCCGGTGCGCTACACGGTGCTCATGGCTCGTTCCCTTATGGCCGACCTGGAGGCGGCCGGTGTGTCTCGGAACAAGGTCGATTTCGTGCTAGCCAACCGGGAGCGCTCGAGCCTGCAAATGGCGCGCTCCAAGATTGAAGAGATGATTGGAAAGCCAGCCCTGGGAAGCATTACCCCCGCCCCGGAACTGGCCTTTCAATCGGCAGAGAATGGGGTTCCCCTGGTGCTGCACGATCCCAACGCTCTCATCTCCGATCAAATGCGGCAGCTCGCCGACCGCTTGGCAAGCAAAGCGCTTGCATGACCCTCGACTCGAATGCCTGCGGCGATGTCCCCCAAGCCCTCCAGCTTGCCCGGGAATTGATCCTCTCCTCGCCCTACACCGTAGCTCTGACGGGTGCAGGCATCTCGACCCCTTCGGGGATTCCGGATTTCCGAAGCCCGGGGTCGGGTTTGTGGGAGCGGGTCGACCCGATGGAAGTAGCCTCGCAGACCGTCTTTCGCTACCATCCGGAACGTTTCTACGACTGGATACGCCCGCTGGCGCAGGGCTGGATGAACTCGAGACCCAATCCCGCGCATCGGGCTCTGGCCCACCTGGAGAAAGCCGGGCGCCTGCAATGCGTCGTTACCCAGAACATTGATGACCTGCACCAGAAGGCTGGCTCGTCCCGCATCCTTCAGATCCACGGGAATCTCCAGGAAGCCACCTGCATCAGCTGCTACCAGCTCTGTTGCTCCGATGTGATCAGGCGTTGGCTGCGCGAGCCGACCGGCGTGCCGCGCTGCGAGATCTGCGGCGGGGTCCTCAAACCGAATGTCATCCTCTTTGGAGAACAGCTTTCCCAGCCCCTTCTCCAGCAAGCCCGTCAGGAATTCCGCAAGGCCCGTCTCGCGCTGGTCGTCGGTTCATCCCTGGAGGTGACTCCGGCGGCGACGCTGCCTCTGGAAGCACTTCAGCATGGCGCTCACTTGATTATCGTCAATCGCCTCCCCACCTACCTAGACTCTCGGGCGGACGTCGTCTTCCGGGAGGACGTGGCCGAGGTCCTTCCCAAGCTCTCCGATGAGATTCTCCATGTCGCTCTTTGAGAGTCGTCCCGTGGGCCCTGACACTGCGGCCCGCAACTACCCCGAGCTGTTGCGGCGCTACGTCCTCCTGCTCGACTTGGTGCGAGACCTCAGCTCCGCCCTGCACCTCAGCGACCTGCTTGAGAGGGTAGCCCTGGCGGCCACTCGCCTGCTGGAATGCGAGGGAGCGGCCGTCCTGCTCCTGGAGCCTCTCTCCGGGGATTTGCATGTGGAGGCCACGACCCATCCGGGCCTGGCCGTGCTTCGCATCCGGGAGGTTCCGCCGGATCGAAGTCTAGCAGGCATGGCGATCGCCTCCGGGGAGCCGCTGGTCATGGGCGCCGAGGGCATTACCCGGGCCGTGGAAAGCGGCCCGGTGCCCTACGAGCTGGCCCTGCTCGCCCCGAACGTTCCAAGCGCCTTCATCGGGGTGCCGCTGGAAGGGAAGGTCCAAAAGATTGGGGTCCTGGAAGTGTTCTCCCGGGAATCCCAAGGGTTCACTCCCGAGGATGTGGCGGCGCTGCAAGCCCTGGCGGGCCAGGCCGCGGTGGCCATCGAGAGCATGAGGCTTTTCGAGCAGAGCGACCTCATCACCGAACTCGTGCACGAGATTCGGACGCCTCTCACCGCCTTGGAAACCGCAGCGGCTCTGCTGGAGCGCTCGGACTTGAGGGAAACGCAGCGCAACTCGGTGCTCGGCACACTTCGCCATGAGATCCAGCGGTTGGTGGAACTCACCGATGAGTACCTTGACCTGGCCCGGCTGGAATCAGGGCGCAACCGCTACCAGCCGGAACGCTTCCAACTTGGCCCGCTGCTGTCCGAATGCGCCGAGATCGTGACCCCCCTCATGCATGCCCAGGAACTGCGATTTGTCCGCCAATTCGAGGCCGAGCCGCTCGAGCTTTTTGCGGACCGAGCGAGGATCAAGCAGGTGGTGCTCAATCTGCTTTCAAATGCCGTGAAATACAACCAGCCCAACGGTCTGGTGCTCCTGCGGGCACGACGCGTAAGCGCCCTCTCCGAAGGCGAGGCCGATCAGGCTTGTATCGAGGTCACCGACTCCGGCCTGGGAATTGCGGAAGACAGCATGGGACACATCTTTGAAAGGTTCTTTCGCGGCCAGGTTGGCGAGTCGCGAGCGCCTGGCTCGGGATTGGGGCTGTACATCGCACGCCATATTGTCGAGAGTCACCGGGGCCGGATCGATGTGACCAGCAAGCTGGGAGAAGGGACCACCTTCACCATTTGCCTGCCGGTGGCACCCCTGGCCGGAGTCCGGCCGGCCGGGGCTCAGCGCTCCATCCTGGAGCGCTGACCCTCTCCGGGATCCAATTGGGCTAACGGCCTGGCAAGGGATCCGGCGCCTGCGCGGGGGGGAGGTATTTCTCGACGGCCCAGCCTCCCGCCCGGAGCAACTGCGGGGTGACCGCCGGATCCTCGGGCCGGATCCGAAGCGGATTGGTGCCTTGCAATGCGCTGAGGACGTCCCCCATGGCGTCGCCCAGGTAGACCGGGACACGCAGTTGTCTTGCCAATTCAAGGGGAGAAACGTCGTCCAGGCTCAAGGCTTGCGGATGGTCAAACATGCGTCTGGGCAGCACCAGGAACTCTCCGGGATCACCACCCCCCAGCGCCTGGACGACCTCCCGGCCCATCAGCAGCCCGGCAACCGTGACCGTGGGCCCCAGTCGATCATTCGCCACCCCGACCACCTCGAGCGCCGTGCCGGCCAGGTGATTGAATTCCCCCGCCGCTTTCTCGAGAATCGGCGCGAACAGCGCGCCGGTTACCAGTGTGGCGCGACGGCCCCTCAGCTTCCCTGACCCCCTGCGCACCTCCGCCCGAATCGACTCCCACTCGTTGAGAAAGTCTCTCACCATGCCCATTCCGTTTTCGCGTAAGTCCAGGTTCTCGTAGTACGCCTCGGGGGGAATGGCACGATCAGAGACCAAGTACCATTCATCCGTGAGAAAGGCAAAACGAGAACCCAACTCAGCCAGGAACTCTCGCTGTCGAGCCTCCACTTGGTCCAGAATGGCCAGAGATTCTGCTGAAGTGAAGGGCCGATGACCATACTTGTGATGGCGCGTCAGCCCCACGGGCACCACCGAACAGGACCGCACCCCCGGGTAGTACCGGGCCAGATCGCTGAGCGACCGATCCAGGTGCTCCCCGTCATTCCGGCCTGGAACGAGAACTAGCTGAGCATGTAACTCGATCCCTTCTTGGACGAGAAAACGGATTTGGTCGAGAATATCGGGGGCAGAAGGGTTGGCCAGGCAAGCCCGTCGCAACTCGAGTTCGGTCGCGTGGACGGAGACATACAAGGGCGAGAGGTGCTGCTCAACGATGCGCTTCCAATCTCTCGCCTTCAGATTGGTGAGGGTCACGAAATGTCCGAAGAGAAACGAGTAGCGGTAATCGTCGTCCTTGATATACAGGGTGCGCCGCATGTGCGGCGCGGTCTGCAGCACAAAGCAAAAAGGACAAAGGTTGTTGCAGCGGCGGATATCGATGTCGAAGGTCGGGTGGTCGAATTCCAGGCCGAGGCTTTCCCCGGGCCGACGGTCCCCCTCCGCACGCCGCGAGGTTCCTGCGCGATACCAAACCAACTCCACCCGGTCTTCTGCAGCATAGAACTGGACATCCAAGACGTCCTCGACCGGGTGGCCATTGACCTCCGATAGCAAGTCGCCTGGTTCCATCCCCAGGCGTTTCCCCAGGCTGCCTTCCTCTACTGCCAGGACTCTGCCCATCACCTGGTCAGGCACAATTCAGCCTTCTTTCCAATGAGAATACGGTCCGCAGGCGACAGGCCAGCGCAGAGATGGCTCCTTTCTAAGGAGTCCAATCGGGTCCGGAAACGGAAACGCGGGCTCATCCCTCCGAGGGCGGTGGGCTCGGCCTCAGAGAAGGGTGAGATGCTTGGGAAGGGATGGGTCGCTGGCGGCATAAACCCCCCTTCGAGAAGGAGGAAGCATCGCAGCCACCTGACCCATCGCCTCGTCTGTCATTTCCCGCAGTTGCTCGCGAAGCGACTCGCCCGGCGCGGCGTGCAATCGAAACGGCCGCCCGAACGTGATCTGGGCTCCCCCTCCAGCCCAGCGCCTGGGGTCCAGGGAGGGGTATCCCACCGTTCCGTCGATCGAGACCGGGACGACGGGGGCGCCCGAGCGGATGGCCAGGAAGGCCATGCCTTCCTTTGCCTGTTGCAGAGCCGGGCCTCTATGGCCTTCGGGAGCAACCAGGACGATCTCTCCCGCCTCCAGCACTTCCAGCGCCATGGCCAACGCCCGCCGATCCACCTCGAAGCGTCGGACCGGGATGACCCCGTAAAGCTTGGGGAAGAGGCCAATGACCGGAAGGCTGTACACCTCGATCTTTGCCAAGGGTACAACCAGCCTTGGGACCACGGCCATGACGACCAGCGGGTCCACGAAGGCAATATGGTTAATCATGAGGATCGCCGGGCCGGAGGCAGGAATGTTCTGCAACCCCTCGACGCGCTCGAGACGAATGAGCATCCGGCACGCAAAGTTTCTCAGCAGGAAGTGCAGGACGGTCCGGATCGGTACGTAGCGGGCATGGTCATACGGGCGCCCCCCCCATGCAAAGCGCCTTTTCCCTAAGATCGCTGCCTGATTCACGCCAATAACTCCCTATCCGCACCTGGTGTTGGCGCCCGGACGGCTCAGCCTTTCGCCTGGCCAGACGGCTGCGAGCCCTCTGTGGCTTTTCCTGCCCGCCCCGGCTGGGCAGGCCCTGTGGAGACCAAAGCCTCCACCAGCTCATAGACCTCTTGGACATTGAGCCGGGTGGAGTCGATATAGAGGGCATCTTCCGCTGCCCGCAGAGGGGCCACCGAGCGCCCCGAGTCGATCCGATCCCGTTCCGCCAGCGAACTGCGCACCTCTTCCAGCGCGGGAGCCGAGCCTCGGGCCTTGAGCTCAGCGTGGCGGCGCCTCGCGCGTTCCTCCAAAGAGGCGTCCAGGAAAATCTTCAGATCCGCCTCCGGCAGAACCACCGTCCCAATGTCTCGCCCGACCATCACCACGCGCCCACGCAGGCCGATGCGGCGTTGTTGAGCCGAGAGCGCCCGGCGGACCCCCGCGAAGACGGACACGGGGGAGACGAGCTGATCCACCTGCTCCGACCGAATCAGCCAGGTCACATCTTCCCCATCCAACAGGACCGTGCAAGGTCTGCCATCCTTCTCGCTTGGAGCACGAACGTCAATCGTGATTCGCTCGGCCAGCTCCGTCAGATTCGCCTCGTCCGAGGTTGACAGTCCCTTGCGCATGGCGGCCAAGGTGAGGGCGCGGTACATCACACCGGTGTCAAAATAGAGGTACCCGAGATGCTCTGCCAAGCGACGGGCAAGCGTGGTCTTGCCGGAGGCTGCCGTCCCGTCGATCGCGATGATTCCGGAGTCTCTTACCCCCCTTGCCATGCCTGTCTCGGCTGCTGCCTTACCCCTTTCCGGCGTCCGGGTTCTCCACATCTTGGCGAACCCACAAGATGACCCGCTCGGCTCGTGTTGGACCCATTCGGTAGATCCACCAGGCAAACAAATCCGGGGGGAAATCGGTCCAGGCCCGATATACTTGGACAGTGAAAGGCTCTCCCATGTAGGAGGCCGGGAAAGGCGGCGCAGGTTGATTTCCAGCCACCTCCATGGAGAGATACACCGCGGGGGCCGCACCTCCGCTCTGGACATCATAGGATGCCCTGGGGAACGATCGGAGCGCCCACCCCAGCGCACCGTCAGGATTGCCCGAGACCACGATGGGCAAGTCCTGAGCCGTGCCGGTCTGCCATTCCGAGATTTGCTGCAAGTTGCTCACCAGGAAGCTGAGTTGATTGGTCGTGGCAGACGGCCACCACAGTTCATTGGCTTCCCCCCGCCGGTTCAATCCGAGACCGGCCGCCGCTGAGATCTGGCCAACCAGGAGGAGAATCCCCACCGCCAACCCCAGGCCGGCGGCCGCGACACTCACGTTCTCGTTCCAACTCGTGGCAAAAAGGCCAGCGATGACGATCATGGCCAGGATCGCCACCGCGCCGACGCCAAGGCGAAGGGCCGCGGAGCTGTCCGGCACTCGTCCTCCCAAGACCGCGTGGCCGGCAAAGCTCTGCCAGGCGAAAACACCCAGCGCGAGGCTCACCATGACCTGGCCCCGGCTCGCCCAACGGCTGCGCGAGGCAGCGAACGCACCCAGGATTCGGTAGGCACCCTTGCCCGCCAAGAGCGCCATGGCAAAGATAACCCAGATCCCATCCGCCGGGGATCGCCCGGGACGAAAGAGCGACCAGGCCGCCCCGAGGGCAAAGAAAACCAGAAGCAGGGACCCGCCTCGACCCGGACGCTCGCTAAGTAGGATGACTGCCGCCGTGAGGCAACCGACAAACGCAAGACCTTCATATCCCAGCAGCAGGAGAGCCATCTGGCCAATGGAATAGCTGCCCGGTTGAACCAGCTCGGCGGCCCATTTTTGGAGCCCTGAGGCGAATACCCCCAACCCGGCTGGGAAAATGAGTCCGCTAACGGCGATTGCGAAGGACAGGGCGCTGGCCACCCAAAAGCGCGACGATCGCCACAAGGTTGAGGCATCTTCCCGAAGGAGGGCCTCCCAGCCCTCGGCCGAAATCCTCACCTTGGCCAAGAGGGAAACGATCACGACCGACAGCAGGAGCAGCAGCAGTCCGGTCAGGCCATCCGCCCCGGCGGCCAACGCTATGCCCGCGCAAATCCCGGCCAGTCCGGGCCGCTTCGCCAGTTGTCCCTCCACGGCAAGCAGGAGCAGGATGCCCACCGGGAGAAGCGCAAGGGTTGCACCCCCCGACAGGTGCGAGATCGCGGTGATCCCCGGGGAGAGCGCCAGCAGGAAAGAGGCCAGAATCGCTTCCGTCCTGGCCAAGACCTGTTTCATCCAGAGAGGAAGAAGGACCACGGCGCTCCCCGCCAGAGCGGGCCACAGCCGAGCCCAGAAGTTGCCCGCTCCGACGACGAAAAACAAAGCCGCCGTGAGGACCGTGTACAGAGGGTTGAAGGCGCCTGCCCCTGCCGTGATCTGGCCTTGCGCCATGCGAAGAGCCACCCAGGCCTGGGCTGCCTCCGAATCGCTCAAAGAAGGCGCGGACAGGCCTGCAAATCGCAGCGCCAAAGCGCTGGCCATGGCCACCGCATACAGGGCGATCTCATGATCTCGGACAAACGCCTCGAGCGCTCCCGCGCCTTGCGGCCGCGGCTGGATCGGGGACCACGTTTGGCTCACTGCGTTCATGGGCTACGAGACTCCGGAGGATGCAGATGACCCGACCTCGAAGATGCTTACTTGGTCCGTGTGATACACCATGCGCAGGTGGGCCCGGAATTTCGCCAGCCCACCACTCCCGTACGACTCGACCTCCAGGGGGCCATAGTAGATGTACTGGATTTGATACCGCTGAATAACGTTAAGCGCCGTAGTCCAGTCCTCGGAGCGGTAGAGTTGTGCAATGTCGCCTTCGCGGGAGCCGACCTCATTATAACCACCCCTCCACTGCCCCTCATGGCCGGGCCAGCCCAGAACGGTGGGAATGCCCGTGTAGGTCGAGATTCGCGCGAAGTCGCTGTACTCTCCGCCCACCGCTTCGGCAATCGGGCCCCCGCTCAGATTGGAATTGATCCAAGCGATGGCCTGGGCGTCGGCTGGATCGTCCGCTTCCAAGTGGGCCGAGGCATCGAGGGTCGCTGAAAGGCCCAGACCAAAACCGGAGGTCTTGGTCCAAACAGAAAGGGGAGTGTAGACGAACCCCAGCAGAAGCCCAGCGGCGGCCAGATAGGAACCTAGCCGAGCCCAGGGGAGGCTTCCGATCTTTCTCCTGAAGGCGGACTCCCGCCGCGTTCGATCTCGCCCCCAACGCCAGAGGATCACGAGGCCAAAGGCTGCGGCGACGCTCCAGAAGGCCCATGTCTGGAAATAGAACTTGAAGATGGTGTTCATTCGCGTCCCGAACTGATCCCGCAGGTACACAAACTCGGGTACGAGAACCAAGACCGCCCCCACCGTCACCAGCAAGAGCAGGAAAACCTCCTCTGGACCAAACGCCCCGGGCGCGAGGGAAGGGCCTTCCTCAGTCGGATCAGGCGCCGTAGAGAAAGCCCCAAGGGCTCCCCGCTCGCGATCTTTCTGCAGGAGCGCTGCGATCGCCAGCGCCAGCAGAGCCGTGAGAGCGAGCAGCGTTCCTGGCATGAGGAGGCGCCGCTCCAGAAGTGCGGCTAGCGCCTGCCGGACGCCCATCGGCTGGATGAGATCGCTGGCCAGGACGGCCGCGTAAGGATTTTGCAGCAGCAGCGCCCCCAGGAATAGCGAAAAGGCAAACAGGGCGAAGGTGAAGCCGAAGGCCAGCAAAGAACCCCGCCCCCAGTTCAGCTGCCGCCTGCGAGACCACCCCAGGGCGCCAAGCCACAGAACCACCGGGACCAGCAGCGGCCCGAACATCAGCGCGAACTGCTGACCCTTGGTGACAAAGATCAGGTTGGGGAGGACTCCCCCGGCCTGGGACGAGAAGCTGAGATAAAAGGGGAGGTACAAGAGAACACCGAGTGCCAGCACCCCTCCCCACCGCCAGGCCAGCCTCCCTAGCCCGGCACCTCCGCGCCTTCTCCAGGCAAGCCAGGTCGCGGCGGCACAGATGACCAGGTAGACTGGAAAGTCCCAGGTGTTCAGGAAGGCGAGACCGCCAAGAACCAGCGAGGCGAATCCCACCAAGGGAAGCGGGAACTGGGCGGCAAGGCCAAGCCCACCCCCCTGCTCACCTGGCTTGGGCCAAATCCGCAAGAGAAGCTCCAGCCCCAACCCCAGGACGGCCAGCCCGACCGGAAGGGCCAGCACATGCGGGTGAAGATCGCCGAGCATGAAGGAAAACGACGGGAACTCATCAATGGGCTGGAGACTGATGCTCCTTCCGAGCAAATCTCGATCCTGGACGACTCGCGAGGCACGCCACCACCACCAGAAACGATACTGGGTTGGGTCCAATGTGGTCGGGCCGTTCGGAGCAGAGGAAAGGTCAAGGATATCGAGCCATTGCCAAAACCTGCCGCTTTGGCCGCTCCACCCGATTCGGAGGTTATACAGGACCTCCAGAAACCCCTCGAAGTTCCCAACCCAAAGCAACGTGAGGGGGGCTACGAGACCCGCCCAACGGAAGCGCGTTTCGCTCGCATCCCTTGCGCGCTCCTGCAGCTGCAAGAGATTGCTCAGGAGTCCATAGGCGGCCAGCGCGGTCAGCCCATACCAGGAGGAGACTCCCAGATTGAAGGCATACGCACCACTTACGGCGGCCATCTTTGCGAGCATGGCCACCATGACATACCCGAAATAGTAGTAGGAAATTGCGTAGCCCGAAAGCCACGGGTCCCGGGGTGGAAAGGTCGGCGAGCGCAAGATCGAGTTGAGGAATGCCAGCTCCATCGGTTTTTCGGTCTCGATGGCGCCAGGATTGTTTGCTCGCACCCAGGCCCAGACGGCAAAGGCGAAGAGGAAGATCGCCTCTTGGGCAAGGGCCATCCGCCGGTGCCGGCCCAGCCAAGCCCAAGGACGGAGGCCCGCCCGGACGCAGGCGGCCATCCCGACCGCGAACACCGCGATCGCCGCCGTGCAGGCCGAACCGGCGTTGTTGCCCCAGAAACCGAATGAGGCTCCGAGCCAGAACAGGTAGCCTACTAGCAGAAGCCCGAAGGGCCGGACCAAAGTCAGGCCGCGGTCCGGCAGCTTTCGGAAGAGGTAAAAGATCAGGGGCCAGGCGGCCGCACCCAAGAGCAGAAGGGCCGCCCACCACTTCAAGAAATCGAGCAGATCGACACTCATTTAGGTCGTGGAATAGGACCGCGAGAACACAAGGACCTGGGAGGAGGACAACTCGGTCTACATCCGCGCCGATAACGGGCTCAAAACCTTGTAGATGATGGTGTGCCCGGCCGAATACACACTCTGCAGCAATCCCTCGGCCTGCATCTGAGAGAACTTGGCCAGTCCGGCAGGAGGATAGTAGGCCTGCTCCAGTTCTCCGACCACGATATAGCTGACCTGGTACTGGCTGAGGAATTGACGCGTCCAGGCCTCGTCGGTGGTGCTGTAGAACTCGCCAACCTCCCGCACTCGCTCCTCCACCTCCTCGGGCGAGACCACTCCACGCTGCTGACGCTGATGCCAGTTCCAGCCAACGACCCCCGGCAGGCCCGTGTAGATGGTGAAGCGCGATCCCCAGTGATATTCGACCGTATTGGCCTCGACGATGACCGGCGATCCGGAGACGTTCTCCTGCATCCACTGAATGGCCCGAGAGTCATCGCTCAGGTCCATGGTCTGCCCCTGATCGGCATACTGGGCATAGGCCATGTAGGTCATTCCATCCAGGGTGTGCGGGGCATTGGGGGCCATGCGGTCCTCCACTTTGGAGAGGCCGGCCTGGTAAGTGTAAAAAGCGGCTCCCAGGACCAGCAGGGTCAGGCCACCGGTCCAAAGCGAAACCAAGCGAGGGCTCCACTGATGGCGAGTCGCCACCATCCAGGCCAGGGCGGGTCCGGCCGCGACAGCAAATAGAATCCAGACCTGCAGGTAGAACTTGAAGACGGTGTTCATGCGGCTGATGTCGCCCGAGAGAACCACAAATTCGACCAACACCGTCAGCGTCAGGGCAAGGGCCATCATCACGAGCAGGATGCGCTTTGGTTCTGATAGGTTCTCCTGAAGCGCCAACAATCCGGCCCAAAGAATGAGCGGGAGGGCGAAGGCCACCGCCTCATACTTCATTATCCAGAGCAGCACGACTGCGACCAGAAGGGCGACCAGCGCCACGACGGCATATCCAATCAGACCATTCTCTATCCAGCGCCCAACGGCCGCCAGGGGCGTGCTGGCCAGCCAGTCCTTCGTCAGGAGAAGGAGAAAACTCACCAGGACAAACAGGAAGACCCCATGGATGATCAGGTAGGAATCCAGAGGCGTCTTCGAGCCCGTCCAGAAATCGAAAGAGGTGTAACCCTGAAGGTACCATTGGGAGTAGGGCTGATAGAGAAGAAAGGACAGCCCGATCAGGGCCGCGATTTCGCCCGCTCCCAGCGCCAGGGCTCCCCAGGCCCTCCCGGTGGAGTGGCTGGGCGGGCGCGCTCTCCAGTTCGCATACCCAAGCGCCAGAACCCCGAGCCCCGCGTAGGTCGGGAAGTCCCAGGTGTTGGTGGGGCGCAGGGCTCCGATCACCAAAGATCCCAGGATCAAGGCCGGCACAATCTCAGACCATCGATGGGTCTGTTGGGGTCGAAGGACCAGGGAGACCGAGAAACCGATGGCCAGCACCGTGAGCGGCATCGCGATCATGTGGGCGTGCGGGTCACCGTAAAGGAACGTAAAAAAGGGGAACTCCGTGATGGGCTGGGTCTCCGTGGGGACCCCGCCTGGGCCGTTTGGAACCGAAATGGCGCGCGAGGCAATCCAATACCAATCCCCGGTGCCATAGGGAAGGGTCGCCTGCTGGGTGAACACCCGCCAGGCTCCCGTCAGCGCCTTGAGGACGCTGCCCAGGCCGAACAGGAGGTCGTTTGGGACACCGAGCCCGCTGGCCCCAATCCATCCTTGCCAGACCATGCGGACCTCCCCCAGGTTTCCGATCAGCACCAATCCGACGGCCGTCGCCGCCCCGGCCAGAAGGGGAGAGACGGACACTTGGCCGCTCTCTCGCAAGCGGGTGGCAAGGCTCCAGGCAATGCCAAAGCCGGCCAGCCCCAGCATCGCAAACAGCGAAGGCAGGCTGAGGTTGTAGGCGAAGGAAGGCAAGATGGCCAGGAGTTTGGTTGGGATGGCAAGGAGGACGAATCCAAAGTAGTAGTAATTGATGTACCCCCCAGCAAACCAGGGATCATAGGGCGGGAAGGAAGTGCTCTTAATGACGGCGTTGAAATACGAAAAGTCCATCGGCTTTTCCCCCCCAAACGAGGGGTGCCAGAGATCGGAGTTTCCATAGCGGAGCAACAAGTCAAAAAGGAAGAGCGCCACGAATACAACCTCCATCGTGGCCCAGGTCCGCCAATGAACGCGCAGCTTTTCCTTCCACTCCCGGCGGCCGATGAGAATCAGCGCTAAGCCGACAGCGATCAGGCCGATCCACAAGGCCAGCAGCGTGATTCTCACGAAAGGCACCTTGTAGCTTCCCAAGATCCAGGCGAGCCAGGCGACCAGAAGCCAACCAGCCACCCTGGCGAGCGAGTATCCCAAATCGGGTAGCCCTCTCAGGGCCAGCGAGACCAGAGGAAAGGCGGCCCAGCCGGTCAAGAGCACCCAAAGGAACCAGAGGGCCACCCCCACGATTTCGATCGAGTTTTGAGCCGCGAGTCTCGAGAACATGGAGGACCATGTTCCTCCGGCTCGCTGCTCAGCCAATCGATCCGGCGGCAACATCAGCGTGTTTGGGGCCGGGACCGGATGGCGCGGATCGGCCGGAACGACGTTCTGGAGGTCCACCGCGTCCAGGACGGCCTTCACCTTGTCGAGGTCAAAGGTGGGACTTTTCTTGAAGATCCACACGGGGGCATGGTCGTACACACTGAAGGCTTCCTCAGCCGCGAAGAGGTTGTTGTTGTAGACGGGCAGTGTGGGTTTCTGATTCCATCCCACCGTTCCAGCGACATCCGACAACACCAGTGGCCCGATTTGAATGGGCTGCTGGAACTGAGCCACTAGATCGAACCCGAGACGCCCGTCAAGAAGGGCTTGGTAATACGCGACCGTGAGGGGGTAGGAACGCGGCAACCGGGTTGGAGTCCAGATCCCCCTTTGGCTGGGCAGGAAGATGTAATCCGAGGCGGCCAGATTCTGAATGAACATCTGACGCTTGTTCTGGTCATCCGGCCAACGCACCTCCATCGTAATGCCTTGGTACAGTCCGCCGAAGGCATCCCGTCCTTCGATCCGCAGCGGGAGCCCCTCGTCCCAACTCTCGTTGGCAACCATGGCCCCCGAAACATTGATCGGGGCTCCCTGTGGGGCAGTCACCAGAAGATAGTAGACGCGGGTGGCTGTGAGAGCCGCGGCGTTCATGGGAGCGCTCAGCGACTGTCCGCGCGGGTCCGAGCCAACGGCGGGAACGAGGAGGGTTGCGCCGGCTAAAGGCTGCGAACCATCCGGGGTACCTGAAAGGACGACGTTCAGTTGCCCCGAACCGTCGCCCTCGCTGGAACTTCGGGCGTGCCCAATCGCGACTCCGGTCACCTGCCCATCCACGTGCGCCTCGAAGGGGATCACCAGGGGGGCATCCGCCGCGATCTGTGACCCATACGGAACCGATATCTGCTCGTTGTACAGGCCGGTAGAGGTTTGGACTTCCAGGGTGAAAGGCCCTGGAATATTCTGGTAGATCCAGCGGGAAGCCTGGATCCTCGTGTTTTCATGCCGGTAGATTCCCGTGAACCCCCAGGCGTAGAGCAGGGTCCCGCCTAGGACCACGACAAAGAGGCCCGCCACTCCTGCTTGCCCGGCCCAGCCGAATGCGCTTCTTGCCTTGCGGTCTTCAACTTGGGCGCCCACCCGATTCCACAGCTCGACGAGAGCCCAGGCCGCCAGGAGTGCCATAAAGGGATAGATCGGGAGAAAGTAGCGGATCGACTTGACGAATCGGGTCCCCATGAAAAGGAAATACCCACCTGCCCAGGTTATCGGCAGAAGGTGCGACTCCCACTGTCCCTTCCACAAGCGCCAGAGGGCCCAAAGGAACCCCGCCCAAGCCATCAGCCCGAGCGGGAGACCAAGACCCCACAGAATTATGTTCACCAGCGGGAAAATGAGAATCGGACGATTTGTCCATTGCTCGCCGGGGGGACCACCGCCTATACCGTTCGACTGCTCGCGCGCCACCTGCATGCTCGCCACCCACTCGGGGTTCAGGTGGAGGGTCAGAAAAGTGGTGTCTCCTTGAAGAGCCCGGAAGGACATCGGCTGCGTGACCCGGAAGGTGAGAACCGAGACGACCCCTGCGAGGAGGAGCCTGCCTGCCACCCCTGCCAGAACCCTTCCCGATCCAGGGCCCGAGTTCCTCAATCGTTTGTAGTGGGAGATGCCAGCCGCAACAACAATCTCGGCGGCCAGAGGGAGCAGATTCACCCTCGAGGCCATGGTCATTCCAAAGGACACGCCAAACAGTGCGTACCAGACCCAGCTGGAAAGCTTGCGCGAATCCGACTCGCGTTCCTTCGACGCCTGCACCGCGGCAAACATCGCCGCCGTCGAGAAGAACAATGCGAAGTTGTCAACGGTCAGAAAATGCGAATACTGGATCTCGAGTACGGCCAGGGCGCCCAGGGCGGAGGCGAGCAGTCCTGTCCGCCGGCCATACAAGCGCCGGCCGATCAAGAACAGAAGCAACAGCGTGAGGACGTCACAAAAAGATGAAAGCCGGCGGCCCAAGAGGCGCAGATCGTCATAGCCAGTATTGCTGGTCTGTTCGGCAAACCAGCGGAGGATGGTGATCGGCCACTGACCCCAAACAAAGCCGTTGTTCGCGCCGGAGGTAGTGGGATTCCCGAGGACATCATATTTCTGATATGGGCTGATCGGCGACACCCGCGTGTTGAAGTAGTCCCCCAGCGATTTAGGAATGGACAATTGCGTGAGATTGCTGGTCAAGCCGTACTCATCGGGATTCAAGTCCGTGCTCTGATTCCAGTTGACCCAGCTGAAGCGCCAAGCGATCCCGATGCAAATCAGGGCCAGCAAGACCAGGTCGAAAAGGACTCCTCCGAGCCGCCGGCAACGCGAGCCCGCCGCGGGACGGAGGGCGGCAGCCTCCTGAGGAGGGATTGGGTCGCGGGGATCGAGGTTAGCTTGCGCCTTCACTTCGAGCTCAGGTTTGCTCATCTTGTCGACACCTGCCTACCCCGGCTTGCCCAAGACGACGCGCTCTGGTCTGGACGAGGCCGACCTTGCAGGCTACCCTCCCGATTGAGTTGGGCTCCCGGGAATGAAGTAAAGGAAGAAATCATGGCCGGCGACCTGGGAGGTGAACCTTTGCAGCCGCCCGGGTGGGAATCTGGCGGCCAGGACATTCAGCGTATCGTGATCATCCTTGTTGAAGATCACCAGCAGTGGCTCCCCCCCAGGAGTAAGTGTTTCCAGAGAATCCCGGGGAAGCGCGTAGTCCCGGGTGGGATCGCCCGCATACATTCCCACTAGGCGAGTGTCCACCCAATAGGGGTAGGGAACGACATAAGCGTCTGGGTAGCTACCCACCGAATGGGCAAAAGCGCTCACCAGCGCGCCGATCTCCGAGGCGTTTTGAGCGGCCAGCCGATACTGCCCCGGATACTGATCAAAGGTAAGGAAGTAGTTCTGGGCTATTGATCCCACCAGCAGCAGCCCGGCGCAGGGCAACACGAGGAAGCGATAAGTTCGTTTGGACAAATGGGCTTGCAGGGTGTCCAGGAGCATCACCGCTCCGATGGCGGCAACCACGAACACGATCGGAAAGGCTCCGGAGGTGCGGTTCATGGCCGGATTCTCGAGCGGGAAGGCAATTGCGAGTGAAGACGGGAGCATCAACAGGGGAATGGCCACCAGCACGAACAGATCCAGCCAGTTCCGCTGGCGCAGGTACCTTGCCAACAGGAAGAAGGCTCCCAGGATGAACAGCACGGCGCTTACTACATCGAGGGCCGGCCGGCCGGGGATGCCCAAGAACCAGGCCGTGCCTCCACTCCAATTGAACATGAGCAGCGCATTGACCTGGTTTTGAAGGAAGATGACGAGGGGGTTGCCGGGATACGCGGCCTCACTCTCACCGATGCGCGTCAAGGTGCGTTCCCAGAAGATGAACGGATTGCTCGTGGCGTAGTGCAAGAGCGGCAGGCCCAAGACGAACGCTGGAATGAAGGCGGCCAGCAGGCCTCGCCAGGTCCATCCCCGCAGGCCGCTTGACTGCCGATGGAGGCTGAAGACGAGGACGGCGGCCAGCATGACGAAGGGCAGGATGCGGATCGGCGAGTACCCGTTGAGGCCAAGGCCCAGAGCGAGGCCCGCCCACAGGAAATCCTCTGCCCGCCGATGTCGCAGGGCGCGCATCAAGTAGTAGAGAGCCGGGGCTACGAAGAGCGGAAGAAAAGGAAAGCGCAGCCCGATCCGGCTGTTCACATTCGGCCAGTAGGCAATGCCGCTCAAGACCATGGCGACCAAGCCCACTCTCCGATCCGCAATCTCCTTCCCGAGGAGATAGACGTAGGGGAGCGTCGCGAATCCGGCAGCCGCCGTGACGATCTTCAGAGTGAGGAAGGAGATTCCCGTGCCAAAGGCCGTGGCGACAAAAGCTGCCAGGTAGAACTCGATGAACTCGCGTCCGGTGTTGCGTGGAAAGTAGGTCGAGTACTTGCCCGCCAGAACATCCATGACATCCAGCAGCTTCTCGGCGTGGTCACTCGTCATCTCGGGAGCAACTAGATCAAGCCGGTAGAAGCGGAAGAATGCGACCAGGAGAAGTCCGGCCAAAACCAGGAGGGTCCATCCGGAGAGCTGGACTCCCTTTCCCGCGCTTTTCAGATGCGTCCACAGCTTCTGAACCCCCTCTTTGACCAAGCGCAGAACACGCGGAGATCCCGATTCTGCCGGAGACAGGGCAACAATCCAGAAAAGAAGAGCAAGGATCCAGAGGGTCAGGTTCGTCGCGGTGAAAACGTCGCCCTCGAAGGAGAGAAAGGCGGCCATGCTTAGACCGACCCCCAACCAGGCGCACAGCACCGAGGCCAGCGAAAGGGCCCAGCGACCCGCAGGAACCGTTTCCTCTTTCAATTCAAGCAACCGCAGATCGCCAGCCCGCCAGGACCAAACCAGAAGCGAGATCGGAAGAATATAGAGAATGCCGGCCAGTCGGGTGCTGGCGGGGTACCCGCTCGGCCGGAAATCCATGACGGCTTGGGCGGCGAGCGCCAGCAGAAGAACTCCGCAAGGTCGAAGAATCCGACCCCATGCCGCGGCGGGTTGAACGGCCTGGACCCGGATCTCCGCTGCGCGGGAGGACTGCGGCACAAAAGCCGTCAGCGGGATCGGGGCAACCGGGATCGCCTCCGCTCGAGTTCGGAGCGCCCACACGACCAGGCCGGCGGCGACCAGCAGAAGCAGGTACCCTTCCGGAGAGAGAGGCCCGCGCAGGACCAGATAGGCCAGCCCGATCAGGGCGGCTACCGACGCTAGGAATCCGCGGACGGCACGCTTCACCGCCGGTTGCTTAAGCTCCGCCCGAATCCAGTCCAGTAGGGAAGGTGTGCTCTCGCTCATCGATGGTCCGCACCGACAGGCTTGCGCCCAATCGCAATCATACTCTCCCCCCAGCGGAGAGGAAGGAAGATCCACCCGCTCATGGCTTGAACCCCGCCCAGCGACCCAAAGACGATTTTCTGGACGATCGCTGGGAGGACGGGAAGATAGGGGGCATCCCAGAACCCGTCGCTGAGAACCCGGAGCACCCGCACCCCGGCGACTCGATTGACCAGCTCCAACCACTCATCGGGTGGCTTCAGGGAAATGTGGGTCGGATCCCGAAACCCGATCCACCCCTCCCCTTTGAGCGGACGCAGGAGTGAGCTCAAGTTGGGGGTGGAGAGAATCAGCGTTCCTCCGGGGACCAAGACTCTGCCGAGTTCGTGCACCGCCTGATCCGGGTGAACCAAGTGTTCGACGATGTGCTTTATGATCACGACATCGAAGCTTTCTTCCCGGTAGGGGAGACACTCAGCAGAGGCCTCATTGACCCGCGTGCGAGGAGCAACTTGCCGGACCTGGCCCAAGGCCCACGGGTTTACGTCAACGGCATGAGTCTCAAAATCCCTTTCTAGCTGCCCGACCAGGTGACCCAGACCGCAACCGACCTCGAGCAGGCGCCCACCTGGGCGCCCGTAGCGCCGTGCCAGGCCGGCGTAAAAGCGATTCGACCACCAATACTGGCTCAAGCGCGCAAAAGATACCCTCTCATAAGTGTGGGTGTGAAAATAGCGTTTGTCGAAGGGAGTCATGCTCGCGTGGCGACGTAGAAGGTGAAGGCCCCCTGGGCGGGCGGCGCTTCATGAAAATGTGGCGAGACAAGCTGCCAGGTCAGCGCCAAGTTGAACTTGGACTTCCAGAGAATCCATCTCCCGGTGAGCTTGCGGGCCACCAGGCAGGGCAGTCCCAGGTAGTGTCCCCATTCCAGCGTCCGCATCGAGGATTCCGAAAAATAGTCCCAGGAAGATTCCAGGACCAACCCGGCCCGATCCAGCCGTGCCCGCCAGCCATCGGCCTCTTCGAGGTGATGCACCCGGGACATTCGCCGGAACCAGTCCCGATAGGAGCCGGCCGCTCCCTGCAGGCCGACAGCCGCGAGCATTCGCGCCACGGAAAGATAGGAGAGGTAGCGCGGATTGGGAACGCAGAACACGAAAGGAGCTCCGGGCTTGAGCACCCGACCGATCTCCAGGATTACCTCGTCCACCCCTGGAATGTGCTCCAGCACCGAGTTGCTCATCGCACTGGCAAACCAAGCCGCAGGAAAAGGAATCCGCTTTCCTTCCCCTTGCACTACCAGGCGATAGGCCCCGCGCCTTTTCGCCTCAGGCAGGACCGAAAAGGATGGATCTAGTCCCACGTCGATGCGCCGGGAGAAGGCGACGGAGGCAAAATGCCCGTCTCCGCAGCCGATGTCCAGCGTGGGCTCCGGAAGCGCCAAGCCCTGGTAGTAGCGATCCTCCACGGCTCGGACGAGCGCACGGAAGTAGGGCAAGTCCCGGAGATGGTTCCAAAGCACTCGATCGTTTTCAGATGGCCTCACTTCACCTGCCTTGAGGGGCCGACGACGTGTCGCGACCCGTGGACGGCCAGCCTACGCTGCAGTTCCAAGAAATGCAGTTCGTACTGGGCGGCTACCGCCTCCGGCGAGTAGAGGGCCTGAAGATCCTGGCCGGACTGGCGGTAGGCTTCGGGATGGTCGAGGATCTCCAAGATGGCCTCGGCCAGGGCCCGTCCGTCTCTGGGGGGGACAATGCGGCCCATGCCTGTGCTGCGGACCGGTTGTCTCACCCCGGGCAGAGCCGAGGCCACGACCGGAATGCCGCACATCATCGACTCAATCTGAACGAGGCCGAAGCTCTCGGTGCTGTTGATGCTGGGCAGCACCGTCACGTCACAGGCCCGAAAGAACGTTGCCATGGCTCTTGGATCCAGCGTGCCCAAGAACTTCCAATGGTTCCCAAGGCGCGCGATGATCGGAAGCAGCTTTCGTGCGTAGGCATCCTCCCCGAGCACGTTCTGATGCGGCCCGGCAAAAAGGACTCGCAGGTCCGGGTACCTCTCCATCACAGCCGGCAGGGCTTCGAGCAGGTACTCGACCCCTTTTTCGGCCGCCAGTCGGGCCGCCATCCCAATGACCCGCTGATGGTTCAGGCCGTGGCGCGACCGGAAGATTGCCACCTCCTCCTCGCTCACCTCAGCAACCTCTACGGGTGGCGGAATCACGGTTACCTTGCTCAGGTACCGGGCCAGAAAAGGGGAGTTCTCGGCATAGTCGCGGGTGTAGGCGACGATCTGATGGGCGGCACCGGCCGCAAGATGATTGGCCGCGTGAACGACTTGATTGGCGACGCGGTTGAAAACCGTGGGAGGGAGACTCAGGTCACAATGGTAGGTGAGGATGGTCGGCTTTCGGAAAAGGCGCCCGCGCAGGGCAATGCCAGGGGCATCGAACTGTGGCAGGTGGATGCTGATCGCATCGTGGGAGCTGACGAGCTGCGTGGCCCACCAACCGATAGTGGGCATGAGCACCCCTTTGCTCACCCTGGCGATCACCCAGGGGCGAATGATCTCGACGCCCTCGAGGCTCTCCTGAGCGGGAAGGCGCCGGTCGAATCTTGAGGTTAGGACCGTGACCTGGTGCCCGCGACGGGCCAGGGCTCGAGCCACGCGCTCCGTGTAGATCGTCAAACCGGAGATGTGGGGGCGGTAGTAGGTGAGGACCATCAGGATGCGCATGGGAGTTCAGCCTCCGCCGGTCTTGTCCGGAGGCGCTTGCGTGCCCGACGCCTCGCCGGGTTGCTTCGACCCACGGATCTCCATCACGGCCGTCACCAATTCCCCAAGCGTCTGCCCCTCCTGGAGCAGACCCCAGGCCCCAAGGACAATAACCCCGATCGTATTCAGGAAGTGGATGGAAAGGGCAAAAGCCAGCGCGCGTCCCGGAGACATCCCCGCCACCGAGAGGACGCCCACCACCGCGACTTCATAAACCCCTACCGCATTGGGCGAGGAAGGGAGCATGGCTCCCAGCGCGCCTCCCGCCAGGGCAGCCAGGGCCAATTTCCAGCTCGCCCCGGGAACAAATCCTTCCAGAATGACCCAGTACTCCAGGATCCACGCAAGCCAAGCCGCCAGGATCCCTGCCACGGCCGGGACCGCCACACCCCACTGGCCCACGACCTGGATGCCCGCTAGAAACTCGTCCAAGCGGACCACCCAAGGTTCCAGCCACGCCACCCTCCCTAGCCCTCTCCGCGCCGCCTTCACGATCCCGGCCCGCGTGACGGCCAGGGCAAAAAGAGCCAGGGTGCCCAGGACGGCCAGAGCCAAGGTGACCTCCAGGGCTCGACTGACCCAGGAGGCACCGGCGAAAAGCGCGATCGCGGACAAACCGAGGAGCCCCGTAACCAGCAGATCAACGACCCGCTCGACGACCACGGCGGAGAGTGCCGAGCTTGCGGAGAGAGGCGACACCCCCGCCTTGGGCAGCCCCGCCAAAACGGCCCGGCCTAGATCTCCAAGGCGCAAGGGCAAGAGGCTGTTGAGGAGATAGCTCACATTGAGTACGGAGAACGATCGCGATAGGCCCAGCTTTTGACCCACGAGGTACCGCCAACCCATCGCGCGTGCCAGCTGGGCTAGGGCCATCAGGACCAGGGCCGGGACGATGACCCAGGGACCGGCACTGGCCCAAGCGCTCCAGACCTCCTTCCAGCTCACAACGCGCAGGAGGATGACAATCGCCAGAATACTCAGCAACAGGCCAGGCCACCAGGTAATCGACGATCTGAGCCATGCGATCGCCCGCGTTATGGCTGTCTTCCCGTTCTTGTCCAGAGCTCGAGATTTCACGGCCGCAGCTATTCGGTTTCTATTCGAAGGACCGCCATAAAGGCTTCTTGCGGGATTTCCACTCGCCCGACCTTCTTCATGCGGCGCTTGCCGCGCTTCTGTTTCTCAAGCAGTTTCTTTTTGCGGGTGATGTCACCCCCGTAGCATTTTGCCAGCACATCCTTGCGCAGCGGCTTGACATTCGCCCGCGAGATTACTTTCCCCCCCGCGGCGGCTTGGATCGGAACCGCGTACAACTGCCGAGGGATCAGCTCTTTGAGCTTGGAGACGAGCGCCTGGCCTCGGCGATAGGCTTCATCGCGGTGAACAATTGAGGCCAGGGCATCCACGGCCTCCTCATTGATCAATACGTCCAGACGCACCAAGTCTTCGGAGCGGTATTCGAGGAAGTGATAGTCGAGCGAGGCATACCCGCGGGTGCGCGACTTGAGTTGGTCATAAAAGTCGATAATCAACTCGGCCAGGGGAATCTCGAAAGTCATCTGGATGCGCCCGGGGGAAGGGTAGTCCTGAGCGCGAAAGACGGCCCGGTGCTTGTTCGCCAGATCCATCACGGTCCCATAGTATGCCTCGGGGGTGAAGATCTGGATTTGCATCCATGGTTCGCGAATCTCCTCAACCTCCGCTTCCTCGGGCAAATCCACGGGGGAAGAAACGTGCAGGATTTCCCCGTCCCGCCGCAGGACCTCGTATTGGACGGAGGGTGCGGTGGCAATCACCTCCAGATCATATTCACGCTCCAGCCGCTCCTGGATGATCTCCATGTGGAACAGGCCCAGGAAACCGCAGCGAAAGCCATAGTTCAGGGCCTGGGAGGTTTCCGGCTCGAACACAAGCGAGGCATCATTGAGCTGAAGTTTGTCCAGAGCATCCTTGAGGCTGGCGTAGTCCTCCCCCAGCACTGGGTAGATCCCCGCGAAAACCATGGGCTTGACCTGGCGGTAGCCGGGCAACCGTTCTGCCGCTGGCTGGGAGGCAGAGGTGAGGGTGTCGCCCACCCGGCATTCGCGGACTGTTTTCAGCCCGGTTGCCACATAACCCACCTCCCCTGCGCCCAGAGCCGGCCCGGCGTGCATCTCCGGGGCGAAGTAGCCAACCTCAATGGGCTCAAACCGCGCTCCCGTGGCCATGGCTATGTAGGGCTGGCCGATCCCAAGAAGACCTTCGCGGACACGCAGGTAGGCGACAACCCCCTTGTAAGCGTCGTAATGCGAGTCGAAGATCAGAGCCCGCAAACGGCCCTCGATCGCTCCCGAGGGCGGCGGCACATGGGCGATGATTTCTTCCAGCACCTCCTCGATGTTCTGCCCGAGTTTGGCGGATATTCGCACCACGGATTCTTCGGTGACCCCCAGCAGCGCCGAAACTTCCTCGCTTACCTCCTGAGTTCTCGCCGAGGGCAAGTCAATTTTGTTCACGACCGGGATGATCTCCAGGTCTGCGTCCAAGGCCATGTACAGGTTGGCCAGAGTCTGGGCCTCGATCCCCTGAGAGGCATCCACGACCAGGACCGCACCCTCACAGGCCGCCAACGCCCGGCTGACTTCATAGGCGAAGTCCACATGGCCAGGAGTATCGATCAGATTGAGCTCGTAGGTCTGGCCGTCCCGAGCAATGTAGCTCATGCGCACGGCGGAGGCCTTGATGGTCACCCCGCGCTCCCGCTCCAGATCCATACTGTCAAGCACCTGGTCCATCATCTCTCGATCCGGCACGGTCCCCGTGCGTTGGAGCAGCCGGTCGGCGAGCGTGGATTTGCCGTGGTCCACGTGAGCGATGATACAGAAATTCCGGATATGCGAGGTGTCCATTCCAGGGGCCAGCATGCGACCCTCCCGCAGCGGGCGGGAGGGTATCCGATCCCATTAGTATACCCTAATCGTTCCCGCCCTCACCGCGTGGGGACGGCCTGATCCAGCAGCGTCTCCAAGGGAATGCCGCTGGGTTCCCGCCTTAGCCAGAGCAGGAACTCGCGGTTGCCGGCCGGCCCGACCAGAGGGGAGAGGAGCAGACCATGGGCGATCAAACCGAGCGAGCCGGCCGCGCGGGCGACTTCTGCAATCGCGCGCCGATGAACCTGTGGATCCCGGACGACCCCCCCCCGTCCCACTTCCCGGCGGCCCGCCTCAAACTGAGGCTTGACCAGGACCACAATCTCCCCATGCGCGTCGAGCCAGACCACCATGGCTGGCAGAAGCAGGCGCAACGAAATGAACGAGGCATCCGCGGTGGCCAGTCCGACCGGCTCAGGGAGCGACTTCAGATAGCGGGCATTGACCCCCTCCAGGACCACAACCCGTGGATCATTGCGCAGTTTCCAGTCGAGGATTCCCCGCCCGACATCGATCGCGTAGACTCGACCGGCTTCATGCTGAAGCAGACAGTCGGTGAATCCGCCCGTGGAAGAGCCGACATCCGCGCAGGTCTTCCCTTTCACGATGACCGGAAACATTTGTAGTGCGGCCTCGAGTTTCTCCCCTCCCCGAGAGACAAAGCGGAGCTTTCCAGCTAGCTCCACGAGACTCTCCGGATCCACCGCCCTTCCGGGCTGGTCACAGGCCTCTCCATTGAGCCGGACGCGGCCCTCGCGGATCAGCAACTGTGCCTGGGCACGCGAGCCGGCCAACCCTCGCTCGTGGACTAGAAGATCAAGGCGAACTTTCTTGGCCATACTTTTGCGGCACCCCGGGTGAAATAGCCGAGGAAAGCTGACGCTTTCCGGTACCGGCTTTCCGAAAAGGAGCCGCAGGGGATCTCCCACAAGGGGACCGACTTGCTTCTGCGCGCTCCCCTGGCTGCCGTCGCGGGGATGGAGACTCCTCGCTGAAGTGTACTCCCCGATCTCAACTTGCCCGTGGCTGGCCGCCTTCCGCAGGCGTCATGGCCGGCTCGGGTCAGGAACCCAAGCGCTTTCTCAGGTGTTATACTTGGCAAATCGCGTCCAGGTCGTCCAACATGCCGACCTGCAGGTTTGGAAGTCCATCCATGGCGGATCCCTCTTCCCCGGTCACCGCCGCAAACATGGAGAGGTCGGAGGCCCAGTGCGATCCCGCGTCGTGATCACCGGTTTTGGGTGCATAACCCCTCTCGGCAACGATGTACCAACCACTTGGACCAATGCGACCCAGGGCCGGTCGGGTGTCGGGCCCATCACGCTCTTCGATGCCAGCGAACTGGAGAGCCGGTTCGCAGCGGAGGTCAAGGGTTTCGACCCCATTGCGCTCTTTGGCCGGAAAGAGGCCCGGCGCCTGGATCGCTACAGCCAGTTCGCCCTGGCCGCGGCCGAGCAGGCGGTAGAGTCCGCCCAGTTGCGCATCGACGACAGCAACCGGGCCCGGGTTGGCGTTCTGGTAGGCACGGGCATTGGAGGGGTTGGAACGCTGCTGGAAGGCGCCGAAGTCTTGGCCAAGCACGGGCCACGGCGGGTGAGCGCCTTTCTGGTCCCCCTCATGTTGCCGGACAGTGCCGGAGCCCAAATCGCCATTCATTTTGGGATGAGAGGCCCAAATCTCGCAGTCGTTTCAGCTTGTGCCACAGGTTCAAGTGCCATTGGTGAAGCCGCCGAGGTGATCCGGCGAGGGGCCGCGGACGTGATGGTTGCCGGCGGAGCCGAGGCAGGGATCGTCAAGTTGGCCATCGCAGGGTTCCTGACCATGGGCGCTCTCTCCCGAAGAAACGACGCTCCGGAAAAAGCCTCCCGCCCTTTTGACCTTCATCGCGACGGGTTTGTGGCTGGGGAAGGCGCGGGGATCCTCGTCCTGGAGTCGCTCGATCACGCCTTCCGGCGCGGAGCCAGGATCCTCGCCGAGGTGAAAGGCTACGGGATCAACAACGATGCCTACCACATCTCGGCTCCTCGCGAGGACGGTGCCGGAGCGGCGGAGTGCCTCCGGCTCGCGCTGAAGGATGCAGGGCTTGCCCGAGAGGACATCGACTACATCAATGCACACGGGACGAGCACCCTGCTCAACGACCGGAGCGAAACCGCGGCCATCAAGGAAGTGTTCGAAGAACGAGCGTATGACATCCCCGTCTCCTCGACCAAGTCGATGACCGGACACTTGCTGGGCGCGGCCGGGGGATTGGAGGCGATCTTTTCAGTCCTGGCTATCCGTGACGGCGTCTTGCCTCCGACGATAAATTATGAAACCGCGGATCCGGAGTGCGATCTGGACTACGTACCCAATCAATCTCGCCGGAAGAGGATCCGCCATGTCATGTCGAATTCCTTCGGGTTTGGCGGGCATAACGCCTGTCTGGTTTTCGGCCCGCCCCCCGGAGAGAGTGAGACCTCAGAATGACCCGCTACGCGCACATTGTCGGCTGGGGCATGAGTGTCCCCAGCCGGGTTCTCACCAACTCCGACCTGGCTCAGATGGTCGATACTTCCGAGGAATGGATCCTCTCGCGCACCGGCATTCGCGAGCGCCACATTGCAGAACCCCATCAAACGACCGCAAGCCTGGCGACCGATGCCGCTCGACAGGCCTTGGCACTGGCCGGTCTCACCCCTCTCCAAATTGACCTCATCATTGTCGCCACCTCTTCGCCAGAGCACATTTTCCCCGCCACCGCTTGCCTAGTCCAGGATCGACTGGGCGCGACGCATGCGGGTGCCTTCGATCTATCGGCCGCGTGCACGGGATTCATCTATGCCCTAGCCGTTGCCACCCAGATGATCGCCACCGGAGGCCACGATCGCGTCCTGGTCATTGGGGCGGAAACCCTCTCCCGAATTGTGAACTGGCAGGACCGGGCCACCTGCGTTCTCTTCGGGGACGGGGCGGGCGCTTTCGTGCTGCAAGGCAGTACGGAAGAGGGTGGACTGCTGGCCCATACGATGCACTCGGATGGATCTGGGGCCGACCTGCTCTCCCTCCCCGGCGGCGGGAGCCGCTTCCCAACGAGCAAGGAGACGATTGAAAAGGGGCTCCACTATGTGTCGATGAACGGCCCCGAGGTCTACCGATTTGCGACACGCGTGATGGCCTCCGCCACAAGAGAAGTCGCTCGAAAGGCCGGCATTCGCCTGCGAGATATCGATCGGATCGTCCCTCACCAGGCAAACTTGCGCATCATCGAAATGGCAGCCAAGAGCCTGGATCTACCTTTGGAGCGGTTCATCGTGAACGTCGACCGATATGGCAATACGTCGACCGCCTCCATCCCGATCGCCGTTTGCGAGGCTGTGGAAGCCGGGAAAATCCAGCCTGGCAACCGCGTTGTGCTGGTGGGATTTGGCGCCGGCCTCACCTGGGGATCTGCCATGATCGAGTGGGTCGTCGCCGGCAGGGCTCAACCGGCCCCATGGTGGCGCTCCGGATTCTTCATTTTCCGCATTTTGGCCGTGTTGCGATCCTGGCTGCTCCGGGCACAGCGGCGAGTCGAGTCCTTCTTCTGGCGTGATTGAGCCGGGCCTCACTCTTTCGCCCCAGCAGGAACCGCGCCCGCCGACTGGACAGCAGCAAGGCAATACGGTACAATCACCGCTTGTTTGCGAAACGCTGGTCTGCATCTACGGGAGGTTTCATTTGGCAAACACGGACTCTGCCCTCAAGCGAATCCGCAGCAATGAGCGCAAACGGAATCGCAATCGACTCGCCGTGAACCGATCGCGTTCAGCGGTCCGCAAGGCTCGCCTGGTCATTCGCTCGGGCTCCAAAGAGGAATCGGCGCGAGCGGTCAGGGAGGCTATTCGTCAGCTGGACCGAGCTGCAGAAAGAGGACGCATCCACAAGAACAACGCGGCAAGAAGAAAGAGCCGGCTGATGAAGGCATACAGCCAAACGACGGAGAGCCAGAAGGGTTCCGAGTAGAACGGGAGCTTAGCCGGATGCGAGGACGGAGAGACCAGGGCCCCTTTTCGGGGGCCCTTTGCTTTCCTGAACCGTGCTGGATCCCCCTGAGCCTTCGTTTATAATCGCTGGGATTGCCCTCTCCCCTTTCCGGCCAGCAGAATCCGCAGGAAAAGGGCGCACGCCCCGGCAGTCGCGAGGATCGAATCATCAATATGTACGAATCCGAACTTAAAGAGGTGGGATCCCAGATCCGCGCCGAAATCGAACGGAAGGGTGGCCCCTCGCACTTGACGGTCGAATGGACTCCGATTCCTCTCTCCCACCAGTGGGGGATTGGAACCTCGGTCTGCCTCAAGGCCGCAGCCGCCCTCGTGCGCTCGGGGCGCTCCTCCCTGCCGGTACCCGAGCAGGCCCAACGCCTGGCAAAGGGAATCGCTGAAGGGCTTCGCCTTTCCGAGGACTTCGCGCAGGTCGAGGCCTCGCGGGGCTACGTGAACCTGTATTTCGATACCCGACGCTATGTCCGCCATGTCCTCCAGCAGGTGTTGCAACAGGGCGCGGAGTTCGGAAGAGGAGAACCGAGAGGGGAGCGGGTGATGGTGGAGTTCGCCCAGCCCAACACTCACCATTCGTTCCACATCGGCCATTTTCGCAATGCGGTGCTTGGCGAATCGCTCGCCCGGTTGGTCGATTTCGCCGGGTTCAACACGGTTCGGGCCAGTTATCCGGGCGACATCGGTCTGGGAGTGATCCGTTGTCTGTGGGCTTACCTCAAGTTCTATCAGGGCCAGGAGCCGACCGGGGTCATGGAACGCGGACGGTGGCTGGCCAAGATTTACACGGAAGCTACCGCCCTGCTGGAACATCAGAGCCCAGAGACTGAGGAGCAACGAGCGCGCCGGGAAGAATACGACTCGGAGGTCAAGGACCTTTACCAGAAGTGGGATGCCGGAGACCCGGAGACACGCGCCCTGTGGCGGCGCACTCGCCAATGGAGCCTGGATGAGCTGGCGGAAATCTTGAAACTGCTCAGTATCGCCATCGACGTGTTCTTCTTCGAAAGCGAAGCGGACGAACCGGGCAAGGCTATCGTTGAGGAGCTCATCCGCCTGGGGATCGCTGAGGATGAGCGGATGCAGGGAGGTCCGGTCATCGTCCGAATCGACGAGAAGCTTGGCTTGAAGAAGGAAACCTACCGGACGGCCGTTCTCTTGCGGAGCGATGGAACTACCCTGTATCTGACCAAAGACCTGGCCCTGGCCAAAATCAAGTTCGAGAATTTCCGTATTGATCGATCGGTTTACGTCGTGGATTTCCGTCAGAGCCTGCACTTCCAGCAAGTCTTCAAGATCCTGCAGTTGTTGGGATTTGAGCAGGCTTCGAAATGCTTTCACCTGGCCTACGAAATGGTCACCCTGCCGGAAGGCACGATGTCAGCCCGTCGAGGGCGAGTCGTTTACTTCCTGGACGTGGCCCAGGAGGCTCAGCGCCGCGTTCTGGACATCATCGCGAAGAAAAACCCGGAGCTCACCGGAAGTGCACGCGAACAGGTGGCCTGGCAAGTCGGGCTGGGTGCCTTGAAGTACGTGATGCTTTCGGTGGACAACACAAAGCAAATCACGTTCAGCTGGGAATCCGCCCTCAACTTTGACGGACAAGCCGCTCCCTACATCCAGTATGCGCATGTTCGCGCCTGCAGCATTCTGGACAAGGCCGGCCTGCCGCCCGGGCCGGTCTCTGTGGACTATTCCCTGGCGCCCGCAGAGATCGACTTGGTGGATCTGATCTCCCGGTTTCCTATCGAAGTGCAGCGGGCCGCTCTCGAATACAAACCTCTCCACATGGCCAACTATGCGTACAGCCTGGCCAGAACCTTCACGGAGTTTTATCAATCCTGCCCGGTTCTCCAGGCCGACCCGAACGAGCGCGCCGTGCGGCTCTCGATGGTTGCGGCCGCTCGGCAGACCCTGGCCAACAGCCTGAGACTATTGGGGGTCGAGGCGCCGGACGCGATGTGAGTCCAGCAGGAAGGGAACGGAACGATCCAAGCCCGGTTCCCTGAAAGCCAAAGGAGCTGCGATGCCGAGAAGACGAGTTCTCATCATGGGCGCGGCGGGTCGCGATTTCCACAACTTCAACCTGGTTTATCGCCACAACCCGGAGGCCGAGGTGGTTGCCTTCACCGCCACCCAGATCCCCAATATTGAGAACCGAATCTACCCGGCGGAGCTGGCGGGCCGGCTCTACCCGCAGGGCATCCCGATTTATCCTGAGAGCGAACTCGAGCAGCTCATCCGCGATCGGAAGATCGAAGAAGTGGTCTTCGCCTACAGTGACATCTCGCACGAAGCCGTCATGCATCGAGCCTCGCAGGTAATCGCCTGCGGCGCGGATTTCCGAATGCTGGGAACCAGGGCTACTCAGCTGAAATCGAAGCTGCCCGTGGTTTCCGTCTGTGCCGTGCGGACGGGCTCGGGGAAGAGCCAGACTTCCCGCCGGGTGGCCACCCTCCTGCGCGGCCTGGGGTACCGCGTCGCCGTGGTGCGGCATCCGATGCCCTACGGAAACCTGGTGGCCCAGGCAGTCCAACGTTTCGCCAGCCTGGACGATCTCGACGAGTTCAACTGCACCATTGAGGAGCGCGAGGAGTATGAGCCCCATCTTGCGCTCGGGGTTGTCGTCTTTGCAGGAGTGGACTACGAGCGAATCCTTCGGCAAGCGGAGAAAGAGGTCGACGTGATCGTGTGGGATGGCGGCAACAACGATCTCCCGTTCTTCGTCAGTGATTTCAAGATCGTGATCGCCGATCCCCTCCGGCCCGGCCATGAGAGCCGCTACTTCCCCGGGGAAGCGAACGCGCGGTCGGCCGATGTGCTCATCATCAACAAGGTCGACACTGCTTCCAAGGAATCCGTCGCCGCCGTGCGCGAGAACCTGACTCGTTTGAATCCTTCCGCCCTGATCATCGAGGCGGCCTCCCCTCTGCGGGTCGAGGATCCAGCGGCGATCGCGGGCAAGAAGGTGCTGGCCGTGGAGGATGGCCCGACCCTCACCCACGGCGAGATGGCCTTTGGGGCCGCTTGGCTTGCGGCAAAACAGTTCGGGGCGGCGGAGATTATTGATCCCCGGCCCTATGCGGTCGGATCAATCCAAAGGACCTATGAGAAATACGCGACGACCGGCGCGGTCCTGCCCGCCATGGGATACAGCGCGGAGCAGATGCAGGAGCTGTCCCAGACGATAGACAACTCTCCCGCCGAGCTGGTCCTGATCGGAACACCCATTGACCTAGGTCGAATCATCCGGATTAACAAACCCTCGCAACGGGTCCGCTACGAGTTGCAGGAGATTGGACAACCCACCCTTGCGGACCTCCTGACGGCCAAGTTCGGCCTGCGGGCAAGCCGTCCCTCCTCCTCCGGATAGGCAGGAGAGGGAGTCCCCTCCAGGTTCCGCATGACTCGAGGCCCTTCCATTCAGTTGGATTGGTCCGGCAAGGGGGAGATCGAATACCCTCCGGGTCAGCTGGCACTGCGGGCCGAGGTCTACCCCGGCGTCCCCCCGCCGCCCCCCACCGAATACAGCCACCTTATCCTCGGCGACAATCTTCTGGCCATGACCGCGCTGCTCCCCCAGTTCAAGAGCCAGTTCCGCTTGATTTACGCGGATCCCCCGTTTGGAACAGGAAAGGGGTTCTCGCGTCGCATTGGGCAAGGAGAGGACTCCCGGAAACCCGAGTCCTGGCGGCTTGGGGACGGCTACCAGGACATCTGGTCAAGCCTGGAGGAGTATCTTTCCTGGCTTTATCCTCGACTGGTTCTGATGCGGGAACTGCTGGCGGAGGATGGAACTCTCTACCTGCACCTGGATTGGCGGTTCGTCCACTACGCCCGACTGCTACTCGACGAGATCTTCGGCCGGGATCACTTCCTGAATGAGGTCATTTGGGTCTACCACGGGCCTTCGCCGGTCCGGGCCTACTTCAACCGGAAGCACGACACTCTGTTGACGTACCGGAAGGGCGATCAACACCTGTTCCGGGCTGATCGAGTGCGCGTCCCCTACAATCCGTCCACGCGAAGAACCTTTGCCTCCTCCAAACGCGCAGGTTTTGGCAAAACGCCGGACCTGGAGCGAGGAAAGGTTCCCGAGGACTGGTGGTATTTTCCCGTGGTGGCCCGACTGCACCGCGAGCGAACGGGTTACCCCACCCAGAAGCCAGAGGCCTTGCTGGAGCGCGTTCTCCTGGCTTCCAGCGATCCCGGAGACTGGGTAGGCGACTTCTTCTGCGGATCAGGGACCACCTTGCGGGTGGCCGAAGGTCTGGGGCGCAAATGGGTCGGGGTCGATCTTCTTCCCCAGGCCATCCTGATCGGCCTGCGCCGCATGACGCTCGCTCGAGCCGCGCCGTTCGTCCTAGAAGAAGCGCTGAAGGCAGGGGTTCCCAAGCAGGCGGCCGCCGAGAGGCTCGACGGCAAACTGAACGTGGCGGCCGAGAGCACCGGGGAAGGGATCCGTGTTCGTCTTCAGGACTTCCGGCCCTGCGAACCACAGGGCTTTCCGACTTCTCTCGACTTCTGGGAAGTGGACTTCGACTACCGACCGCCCGTTTTCCGCAGTATGGCGCAGGGAGCTCGACCCTGGCGCGGGGGATCCGCTCCCACAACCCTGGAGCATGTCTATCCGTCCGCCGGCCAATACACGGTCCGGGTCCAAGCCTTCAGCGCGGGAGGCAACCTCGCGGCAACGCAGTTCGGTTTTCGGTGGAAGGGTGATTAGGTCTTGCGACCCGCCTCGGGCACATCCAGGCGGTAGCCCATCCCGCGGATCGTCTTGAGGTAGCGAGGATGATCGGGATCCGCTTCCACCACCTGTCGGAGCCAGGATACGTGCACATCCAGGGTCCGGGTGTCACCGGTGTAGTCGGTTTCCCAGACGGCTTTGAGAAGGAACTTTCTGGTCAGCAGCTGGCCCGGGTGTCGCATCAGGACCTCGAGCAGGCGAGCCTGCTTGGGGGTGACATGATCCTCTCTTCCACCACAGCTCACCTTGCCCTGGGCCAGATTGAGTTTGATGGGGCCCACCTGCAGGCAACTATCTTCGTCCCCCGGCATCAATCGCTGGACGGCGTTGATCAACTTGCGAGGGGTGAAAGGCGGAACGAGTACCGCGCTGGCGCCCGCCTCGGCTAGATTCTCGAGCTGGGCTCGGGTGATCAGGACGATAGGGCACCCGTTCAGTTTTGAATGCAGGGTGCGCGAGAGACGCACCCCGCTGGTCCGAAGCGAGACGGCATCCAATACGACGACATCGGGAGCGGTCGCGCGCGCACGTTCGATCGCCTTGTGGGGGGAATTCTCCACCATCAAGGCAAAACCTTTTTTTAGCAAAGCCGATCCCTGAGACGGGATCGTGGTTCGCTCGCTCTCGATGAGAAGGATCTTCGCCGACGGCATTCAGTTTGTGGACCCGGGAATGGAGCAGCGCTCCATTCGACCAGATTGTGGATGGAGCCGCTGTAGAGGCTATTATATACTTTTCGCCAAGGGGCATGCAAGGCAGCAAGAAAACCACAACAATCGCTCGACCTGTGCGAAGGAGAAATGGCTGGAATCGAGATTCCCGAGTTGGTCATGGTCGGCACGCTCAGCGAAAGCTACACCATCTCGCCGAACGGCGAAGTCTTCCTGGCGCTTCCGGGCGGGAGCGCCCTGTCGTCTGCGGTCGGAGCTAGGGTCTGGACCCACCTTCCGGTCGGCCTGGTCGCGCGGGTGGGCGAGAACTACCCCCAGGCCCGTCTGGCCGAGATGCGACAACGAGGAATCGACACCAGCGGAGTCCGCGTTCTGCCGGGTTCGTACCCCTGCGCCTCCTTCCGCTGCTACCGTTCGTGGGATGAACACTCCGAGCGCGATCCGGTTCGGCACTTCGCAAGGCTCGGGGCACCCTTGCCCAAGGATCTCACCCCCTACACTTCACCCGAAGAAGGGGAACAGGCCCGGGAAAGTTTCGCACCCACGGCCGTGAGGCCCGCAGATTTTCCATTGAGTTACCGGGGAGTCCGCGGCGTGCACCTGGCACCCGGTCACCTGGTCACTCATCTCACCCTACCCGTCAGCCTCCGTCAAACCGGCTTGGCGACACTCACCCTCGATCCCTCCGCGCGCTATATGCAGCCGTCTCTGCTACGTGACCTGCCCATGCTTCTGCGAGGCTTGACGGCCCTGCTCGTCGCCGAGGGAAAGGCGCGTGTTCTTTTCAGAGAGTTGACCCGCGATCCCCAAGAGATGGCCGAACGATTGGCCGAGGCCGGGCCCCAGGTGGTCGCGATCAAGCGCGGCCCGCTGGGGTGCTGGCTTTTCGACTCCCAATCCGGGGAGCATTTTCAATTGCCGGCTTACCCGGTTGCCTCTCCCCGCAATCCGACCGGCGTCGGGGATGCCTTCTCGGGGGGGTTCCTGGCGGGATGGTGCGAGACCTTGAATCCGCTGGAAGCTGCTCTGCGGGGCAGTGTTTCCGCCTCGCTGGCCATCGAGGCCGCCAGCCCTTGGGAGGCTCTGGAGCGAAGCGCAGACTTGGCAGAGGCAAGGCTGAGTTTCCTCCGGTCCCGAGTGGCAGCCCAATGAAGTCAACTCGAACCGATCCGTTGGATGAGCCGGCGGACTCCGCCCGGGCGGATGCGGTCCTGGAGTGGACGAGGTAGACACAGCGCATCCCGGCTCCCACGGGATGCGAACCGCAGCGGGCCCACTTCCTTCTCGACCATCTTTCCATCGACCGTCTTTCCAAAACCCAGACAGATGAAGGCGGATCGGCGTAGGCCTTGAACTGGGGGCCGGGTCGACCGATGTCAATATCCGCTGGCGCCTGGGATTGCCCTCCCTGCGTGTCGGCCTAGCGAAGGGCGGGGAGGCTCACCCCCCGGAGTCGAGTCAGTGTCCCTCTCGCAAGCGGCGTCTCCGTTTCTCGGTCTTGGACTTAGGCGAGGCTCTTCCAGGGACTCCCTGAGGGCCTTATGGATCGCCCGCGCCGAGGGTGGCACGGACATCGACTGCAAATGCCCCTTCCCCCTGCCCCAGGACGATCAAGGGGTTGATCTCGACGGATTCCAATGCGGGATACGTCAACAGAAGTCCGCCGAGCGCGGCGAGGGTGCGGCTCACCGCCATCCGGTCGCCAGCTGGGATATCGCGGAAGCCCTTCAATCTCCGACCTGCCCAGGTGTCGGCCAGGAGAAGGTCCACATCGCAGGGCCGAACCGGAGCAAGGGCAAAAGCCACATCGCCAATTCCCTCCACTTCCTTTCCTCCCAGTCCGAACATCACCAGCGGGCCAAACTGCGGGTCGCGCAGGGCGCCTACGATCACCTCCTGCCCCGGGGTGATCATCTGCTGAACCAGGAGCGGCCCCGGGCGGTCTTTCCCGCCCAAACGAATCTGCATCTCGTGAAAGACCTTGGACACCTCCGCTTCGCGGCCGACCCCCAGCCGAACCCCTCCCTGTTCGGACTTGTGAACAATCTCTGGACTGGCCGCCTTGATCGCCACGGGGTACCCAATTCTCGCGGCCGCCTCCCGGGCTTCTCGCTCTGAGCTGACCACTTCCCACTCGGGGATGGACACCCCGCCGCTCTCCACGAGCCGGAAAGCCAGGGCGGCAGGGAGAGGCCCCGCAGGCCCTTCAACCGGCAATCCTTGAATCCCCGCGGACCGCGGTGCGGGCACCGCGATGGCCGGTTCGTCCAAGACGGCCAGCATGCTGCGCCGGGCCCAAAGCGCGCCGACCGCCGCTACCGCACGCTCGGGCGTCGGATAGTCGGCGATCCCCGCCTTGCGAAAGACTGCCCTGGCCGGCTCCGCCAGGGTCCCCCCCAGGACGCACACGACACAAGGTTTGGCCGCGCCCTGCAGCACCGGGACCAGGGCGCGAGCCACTTCTTCGGTCGAAAACATGGGCGGCGGAACGATCACGACCACCAGCACATTCACGTTGGGGTCTTCCAAGAGGATCCTTGCGCAAGTCGCATGCTGCTGCGGACCTCCAGAGGCCAGCGTGTCGATGGGGTTCTCGAGACCGGCGGCCGGAGGCAGGAGCGTGCGGAGCTGATCTTGCGTCCGGCTCGACAGTCCTGACAGCTCAAGGTGACAGCCTTCGCACGAATCAGCGGCGATTACCCCGGGACCGCCCGCATTCGTGAGGATTGCCAGGCCCGGGCCCTCGGGCAGGGGCGTCTCGGCAAAGCAACGGGACCAATCGATGAGTTCGTCGAACGTTCGCGCCCGGACAATTCCACAACGGCGAAAAGCGGCCTCGTACGCCCGATCGCTGCCCGCCAGCGCGCCTGTGTGGGATGCCGCCGCGCGGCTGCCCGCACGCGTTGCCCCCACCTTCATGGCGACCAGGGGCTTGGCCCGCGTCACCTGGGCGCATGTCTGGACGAACCGCTCTCCAGAGCGCACCCCCTCCAGGTAAAGTGCGATGCTGCGCGTGTTTCTGTCCTCCGCTAAGGACAGCAGCGCATCACATTCGGTGAGGTCCGCTGCGTTCCCCAGGCTGACCAGTCGGGAGATTCCCCAGCCCTCGTGGTGGGCCCAATCCAGAATCCCCGCACAGGCAGCTCCCGAGTGGGAGATAAAAGCCAGGCCGCCCGGAAGGTGCTCGTAGGAAAACAGAAAGGTGGTGTCCAGAGGAATACGGGTATCGATGACCCCTATGCAGTTGGGTCCCATGACCCGAATGTTGTGCGCCGCGGCCGCAGCGATCAGATCTCGTTCCAGCTCAGCGCCTTTGAGGCCGGACTCGCGAAACCCTCCGGCTTGGACGATGGCCGCCTTCACCCCATGATCGCCACATGCACTGAGGACCTCCGCAACGCTTTGGGCCGGAACCAGGATGACGGCAAGATCGACGGGCGCCTCGATCTCGTCGAGGGATCGGTACACGCGCACGCCTTCCCAGCTTCCTCCCTCCGGATGAACCAAGAAAACGGGCACAGGGGATGTCCTCAGCAGGTTGCGTGCGAGGCCATACCCGAGCTTGGTCGGGCTGCGCGAGATGCCGATGGCCACAATGGCATTGGGATGGAAGAAGTATTGCATCGGGTCGGCAGGCAAGGTCCTCACCCCAGGGGTGTTCCCCCTTGCAAACGAAATCCCAGTCAGCCCCTACTCATACCAGACCCGCAGCACCGCCTGCTGGTCAAAGGACAAGGCGAACTCCCAAGTGCTCGAGCCGCGGTCTTTTCCTTGGACCGCCTGGCCGTCGATCTCGGCACGGATAGGCCGGGTTGGGATCGCCAGGAGCACTTTTCCTTCCGCCTTCCGGCCCATGCGAAGTTGGCAAACCGCCACTCCTTCCTGCGCAGTCCAGATCGCCACCTCGCGCCCCTGGGAGGCATGGAGCGTGCTCCCAACCCAGGAGGCCGTCCCTCTTCTCGGGAAAGCGGCCAGGAGTCGACATCCATGCGGTTCAATCCCCTTCAGCGAGATCCGCTTCCCTCGCAGTTCGTATAGCTCATCGTCCCAAAAGCTGTGGACGAACATTCCCTCCAGCCAACCCATGCGCTCGAGCGGCACCTCCACGTCTTCTTCCTGGTCATTCCAGTTGAAGACCGCCAGAGTGGTCCATTCTCCTAGCGCGCCCTGGTGATTGACGAGGACCAGCGAGGGGCAGTCACGATCCGCCCAGTCGAGGATCCGGCCCGCCTCGCCTTGAACAGGAAGCAGCGCCTGGGCCATTCGAAGAGAAGGCTCCGATAGGAACCGCAAATCATCCGAAAACACAATCATCCCGCCCGAAACGGCCAGCGCGGTCGCAAGAGACTGCCTTTCCGCCCTAGAAAGGTTGCTGTCGATTTCGCGCACGATCAGACAATCCGGATCATTGAGCCACCATCGGTGGCTGAGCACGCTGCGCGTGAGCGCGTTGCGGATGGCATTCCTCGCGGCTGGAAAAGCAGGATCGTCGCGAAGGTAGCGTGTGAGCGGCCGGAATCTAGGGTACCAGTTTCGATCTACGTCCTCCCCAATCCGCATGGCGTCGAACACCCCGATTCCCGAACCCAGTGGGCAACCACATCCGACCAGAAAGGTCTCCTCTCCGGCTGCCTCGCGAATCACCTCAAGCGCTCGGCGCAACGCCTGAGCTCTCGTCCGCGTGGGGTCCGCGTACCTACCGCGCAGGGCCCCGGCGTAGAGGAAATCAAGCTTCAAGTATCCAAACCCCCACTCCGCCACCGCGGCCCGAATCAGTTCTCGCAGGTGTCCCAGGACCTCGGGGCGGGTGGGGTCGAGCGCTCCTCCAAAGCTGTCAAGAGCATATCCGGCAGAGGCGCGGCCGAACAGTCTGCCCCGCAGAAGCCATTCGGGATGTTGCCTGGCCAGCTGCGAAGAGCCCTTCGCCAAGAAGGGGGCCAGCCACAAGCCGGGTGTGAACCCCGCTTGGCGGATCTTTCCTGTCAGCCAGCGAAAGTCGTTGGGGAACCTTTCGTTGCGCCTGCCCCAGTCTCCCACCTCGGCCTCATAACCGTCATCGAGTTGAATGACGTCAATCGGCAGACGGGACCGTCCCTGTCTTGCTGCTTCCACATTGGCGAGCAGGTCGGCTTCGCCTATCTTCCTGAAAAACTGATACCAGCTGCACCAGCCGACGGGCTCATCCTTCGGAATTCGTGCCTGATTCGCCGCGCCGACGCACCCCAGGTATTCTCGCAGGAAGTCCTCTCCGCCGGCGCCCAGGAGCAAACAGGCCCAATCCGTGGCGAATGCGCGCCTCGGATCCAGGCGCACGCCATCCCCGCTCTCCCGCAACCAGAGGGAAGGGGCGAACCGATCCAGCCAAACCTCGGCGCTGCCGAAAGCTTCTTTTTGGGAAAGGAACCCTGCGACCAGGTTGGCGCCCCCGCCCAGGTCATTCAGGCTCGTAAACATCTCCGAGAGGAAATGGCCGGGATGCCCAGGGATCCGGGTGCCTCCGTTGTCATGCATCGGGGACTGCAAGGGGCCAAGCTTGAAATGCGGCATGCGCTCGTGCTCGCGCAGGCTTCCAGCAAAGCTCCAACTCTGCCATCCGTTGACAAAGCAGCTGAGGGGACCCGGAGAATCCGAAAGGCGCAAGGCGCCTGGAGACACAGAGGCCAGGGGTCCGCGCAGCATGCTCGTGATCCAGGAGCGCGAGGCCTCGCGCAGGGCCCTCGGCCCCACGCGCAACAGGTCAATACGATCGAGCCAGACCTCGTGCGCTCCACGGTTTTCAAGACGCGCACGCCAGAGAAACAGCGGTTTCTCTCGCGCCAGGGCAAACTCCACGCAAATCCACAGCCCCTCCCTTCCCAGTTCACGGTCAAGAAGCAGGTTGTCGACCGGCCCAACCCCGCCAATCTCGCCTGATTCGGAGGAAACCGAGCTGCCCTCCAGCGATCCCACCCACGCGGCTCGGCCTTTCTGGTCGGTCCAGGCGGCTCCCATCCTTGCCCCCTCCACGAGCGGGACCAGGCGGGTCTTCCGGTAGAGGCTCCACGTGCCTTCTTTCGGCCGCAGATCGAATTGATAGAGGGGACTGGAGAGGGAGACAGACATAGGTGCGGGACTCAGGCCTGAATTGACCGATGGCACGAGTATACGCTCGCCCACGACCATGTTGCAAGAAAGGCCGAGCTGAAGTACTATGGGTTGGCCGCAGCTCATTGATGATACAGGACGATGAAAAGGAGGTGGTTACCCGGAGTTACTCCTGGCGACGCGCACGACCTTGCCGCGCAACTGGAATTAATCAAGAACTGAGGAGAAAAGGAGTACCCAATGCGCAATCGATCCCTTCTGCTAGTCGTGGCAACCCTTCTGGTCGCTGTCATGGCCGCTTGTGCCCCGGCAGCGACCCCTGCTCCAACAGCTGCCCCAACGGCTCCACCTGCTCCACCAGCCGCGACCCCCACGACGGCCCCAGCCGCTCCCTTCGGCACTGCCGACAACCCGATCGTGGTCGCCTTTGAACCCTCGGCCACTTCGCAATCGATCACGACCGGCGGGCAGGAAATCCTCACCCTGCTATCGCAGGCCACGGGCCTGACCTTCAAGGGCGTGGTTCCGACTTCCTACGCCGCGCTGACGGAGGCGATGGGTTCCGGAAACGCGCAGGTCGGCTGGATGGCGACCTTCGCCTACATCCTTGCCCATCAAAAGGGTTATGCGAACGTCGCGCTGATCACCCAGCGCAGTGGCTCGGACCACTACGGTTCGCAATTCATCGCGCGAGCCGACGCAGGCTTCACCCCTGCGGCTGACACGCCGGCGACCGATGCCGAGATCACGACCTTGCTGCAATTCAAGGGGAAGAAACCGTGCTTCACGGACCCGCAATCGACTTCCGGATACGTACTGCCCTTGATCTTCCTGAAGAAGGCGGGCCTCAACACGGACAAGGATATCAAGGCCCCTGTCTTCGTGGGAGGTCACGACCAGGCGGCGCGGGCCGTCTACGTAGGTGGCATTTGTGACTTCGGGACCACTTTTGTGGACGCGCGGACGGACGTCACCAAGGACCTGCCGGACGTGATGACCAAGGTGGTGGTGGTCTTCGAGACGCCTCCGATCATCCCCAATGACAACATGTCCTTCGCTCCCGACCTGCCCCAGGACCTGCAAGCCAAGATCACGAGCGCCATGCTCCAGATCGCCGGCACCGATGCTGGCAAGAAGGGGCTCAACGACCTCTACCAGATCGGCGGGCTGACCAAGGCCGACGACACATTCTACGATCAGTTCCGCTCCTACCTGCAGGCCTCCGGTGTTGACCTCAGCCAGTACGTGAAATAGCATTCCCTGCGCCGTGCACTCGAGAGGAGGAGGGGAAACCTTTCTCCCCTCGAGTTCCTTTGGCCAGCCGGAGGTGTCCCTTTGCTCCGAGTCGAGCATCTGACCAAGGTGTACCCCAGCGGAACGGTCGCTCTGAAAGATGTGAGCTTCACCGTCCAGGACGGGGAATTCCTGGTGGTGATCGGCCTCTCTGGCTCCGGCAAGTCCACCCTGCTCCGCTGTATCAACCGGCTGATCGAGCCGACTGAGGGTCGCATCCTCTTGGATGATCTCGACCTCACCCGGGCCTCCCCCGCGGAGCTGCGCAAGGCCCGCCGCCACATTGGCATGGTGTTCCAGCAATTCAACCTGGTCAAGCGAAGCAGCGTCCTCACCAATGTCCTTGCGGGAAGGCTGGGATACGCCAACCCGCTGTTGAGCGTGATTGGAATCTGGCCCAGGTCGGACCGCGAGCTTGCCCATCGGGCCCTGGACCGGGTCGGCATCGCCGACAAGGCCACGGTCCGGGCCGATACCCTCTCCGGGGGGCAACAGCAGCGGGTGGGCATCGCTCGCACCCTGATGCAGGAACCCAAGCTGATCCTGGCCGACGAGCCGGTGGCCTCGCTCGACCCGGTTCTGGCCCACTCCATCCTTCACTACCTGGAACTACTCAACCAAGAAGGCATCACCGTAATCTGCAGCCTGCACTTCCTCGATCTTGTCCATCGATATGGGACTCGGGTGATCGGCCTCAAAGAGGGCCTCAAGGTCTTTGAGGGACTCCCGCGCGAGATCGACCGGGCGAAATTCAAAGAGATCTACGGCGAAGAGGCTCAAGAGGTTCGCGCGACGACTGTTGAGGAGGCCTAACATGTCCGAGCCTCCCTCGGTCGAGAGACCGCACCGCTCCCTCTACTTGGCTGCAGCACTTTCCCTTCTGATCCCTGGCCTGGGCCAGTATTACGCGGGACGCAGGTACCGCGGGGCGGCGGTGCTGATCAGCGTGTTGGTCGCCCTTCTGGTGACCGCGTGGTACGGGGTCAAGGGCTGGTATCTCATTCCCGGCACCCTGTGGCTGTGGAACGTGTGGGATGCTGCCAGCCTCGGGCTCGGCAAGAGCCGTTCGGCGGCCTTCCCCATCCTGGCTCTCCTGGCCATGGGTTACGGGATCGGCTGGCAGGTCACGCAGATCAATCCTTCAGCCCTGACCGAGAACATCGCCCGGGCCGGACTCATCCTCGCCCCCATGCTCCACCCCGACTTCGTAGTCCATCGAGAACTGACGAACACAGCCTGGGTGGAGGTCGAAGTGCCGTGCGGACCAAATGTCCCTCCGGCCCTCAACAAGGTCAACAACGTTCAGATCCAGGTCATGCCCTCCTGCGGGAATCTCAACGAACCGTTGATCGTGAAAGCCAGCGGCCTATGGCCCAGCTCGCAGACCGAAATCGATTGGGCTACCCCCATTGGAGACCGGCTGCCCCTGGGGGCGCAATTCGCCGCACAGCTCATAGCGACTTCGGACGCGCAGGGGGATCTCACCGTGCTCATTCAGATCCCGCCCGATGCTCTCACCGCCGTCCCGAATCCCAGCATGCCGCTTGAGCATCGGGTTTACCTGACGCAGACGCGCCCACTGCCCGGGTACGAGCTCTCTCAGAACGGCTCCTACATTGTCCAGGGAATCGTGCAGACGATTTTCCTGGCGCTGATGGCGACCACGCTGGGAATGGTGGCAGCCGTGCCGATCAGTTTTCTGGCGGCCCGCAATTTGATGGGCAGAAACCTGGTCACCCTGGCCCTGTACACACTCACCCGCACCGCCCTCAATATCCTGCGATCGATCGAGCCCTTGATCGTTGCCATCATCTTTGTGGTCATTGTCGGATTGGGCCCTTTTGCGGGGGCCATCGCCATCGGCCTGCACACCATCGCCGCGCTGGCCAAGCTCTACTCGGAGGTCATCGAGGGCATCGATCCCGGGCCGTCCGAAGCCATTCGAGCCGCCGGAGGCTCCTGGCCTCAAATGGTGCGGTATGCGGTCATCCCTCAGATCGTGCCTGCTTTCACCTCCTTCACCCTGTATCGCTGGGACATCAACGTGCGCACTTCCACCATTATTGGGTTTGTGGGGGGCGGCGGAATCGGATTCTATCTTTACCAGTGGATCACGAAAGGTGATTTTCGTCCGGTGGGATCCTGCTTCATTGCCATCGCCGTGATCGTGCTGGCTCTGGATGCCGTCAGCGCCCGAATCCGAGCGCGGTTGGTTTAGGATGACCCCCCACAATTTGAGCCTACGCCGCGGGTTGGTCACCGGTTTCTTCGTGGTCCTCGCGATCGGAGCCTACGTCGTTGGGTATCGGGTCACCCAGATCGACCTCCTCAAACTGTTCACCTCGCTCCCCAAGAGCCAAGAGCTCCTCAGCGAGCTCCTTCACCCCGACCTGTTCACGCGCAAGAGCGTGAATACCACCCTCGACCTTGTTTTCCCTGTCCCCTGCGGCTCGGCGGCCGCCACTCAGCCTCCCTCCCAGGGGCCTCGCATTGTCCCAAGCGTCTCCTGCGCCAACCCGAGGGACGTGATCACCATCCAGGGCTTGGACTTGCCCCCCAAAGCGCAGGTGAAGATCCAGTGGCTCCTGCCCGACGGCAACGATCTGTTTTCCGAGCTGGCCCAGACCGATGCGCAGGGAAGATTCAGCCAACAGGTTGAGGTTCGTCCGATCAATGCCACCACGGCGGGCAAGCCCAGCCATCTGCAAGTGGTGACCTCGGTCCCGATCGGGAGACTGATGCCGAGCCAGGCCCTGAATGATGTGATTGGGCTGCTCGTCCAAACGGTCTTCATGGCCCTCCTGGCAACGACGGCAGGCACGGTGATCGCCGCACCGGTCAGTTTTCTGGCCGCTCGCAACATCATGGGCAGCACTCGCTTGGGCGAGGCCATCTACGCGATCGTCCGCGCGATCCTGAACCTTGTCCGCTCATATGATTCCTTGGTGCTGGCGACGGTGTTCGCCTTCTGGGTGGGTTTCGGGGCATTTGCTGGGGTGCTCGCTTTGTCCGTGGTCACGACCGCCTCCCTGGGCAAAATGTTCTCCGAGGCGGTTGAAAGCATTGACCCCGGTCCACTCGAGGCGGTCACCGCCACCGGTGCCAGTCGTCCCCAGGTCGTTTTCTTTGCGGTGGTGCCTCAAGTCGTGCCAGATTTCATCTCGTACGTCATCTACCATTGGGACATCAACGTCCGCATCAGCACCATCCTCGGGTTCGTCGGCGGGGGAGGCATTGGCTTCTACCTGAGCCAGCAGATCAATCTGCTCCTGTACTCGAGGGCCGGAACGGCCATCCTGGGAATCGTCATCGTCGTGTGGGTCATGGACTTTCTCAGCGCGGAGGTTCGAAAGAGGTATACCTGAAGACCGGGTGTTCCCCCCCGCTTCTCGGGTGGCCGGCTGGCGCAGGCCTTGGCCTTCCGGCTTGGGCAAGCTCCCCTGGGCGCCTCTCCCAATTTGTCGCAGGCGATGCACCCGGCCATTCAGGTCCCTCCGCAGGGAGGGGCCTTGACTCTTGTCGATCCTGCGGCGGGGGTGCTATACTCGCTCGCGATGGCCGGAGGTTTGGGTGAGTGAACTGGTCCTTGTATTGAACGCAAACTTTGAGCCGCTCCACGTGTGTAATACCCATCGGGCTCTGAACCTGATCGTGGCCGGAAAGGCGCGGATGCTGGCCAACGGCCGGGGATACGTGCGGACCGTGCGCCTGACGTTCCCGCGCCCATCGGTCATCCAGCTCGAGAAGATGATCCATCGGCCGCGTCCCCGGGTCCGCCTGAGCAAGCGCGAGGTCTTCCGCCGGGACGAATTCACCTGCCAGTACTGCGGACGCCAAACCCCGGGCCTGACCGTGGATCACGTCATCCCGCGCCATCGCGGGGGCAGTCATTCCTGGGACAATCTGGTGGCCGCGTGCCCGAGCTGCAACCGACGCAAAGGAGGGCGCACATCGGACGAGGCTCACATGCACCTCCTTCACGCGCCGCGCGAACCCTCCGCGACCGCCACCTTCCTGTTCGGTCGTCATCTGACCGACAACCAAGACTGGGGCACCTTCCTGCGAGGGTGGTGAAACCCAGCCGGTAGCGGCCCGGCCGGGCCAGGGTTCTCTTGGCCCTCCCATCGGCAGCCTGGAATCAAATCGGGCGGGATCTTTTCCCGCCCGATTCTTGTCCCTCAGGAGTTGGTCCCGGCAGGGTTGAGATTACTTCTTACCCTCCAAAGCCGCGTGGGCGGCCGCCAGCCGTGCAATCGGGACGCGGAAGGGCGAGCACGAGACATAGTCCAGCCCGATCCGGTGGCAAAAGGCGATCGACTTGGGGTCGCCGCCATGTTCGCCGCAGATCCCGATCTCCAGGGACGGGCGCGTCGCCCGGCCCAGCTTGACCGCCATCTCCATCAGTTTGCCCACGCCGACCTCATCGATGCTGGCAAAGGGGTTCTCGAGCAAGATCCCCTTGTCCAGATATTCCATCAGGAATCCGGTTTCGGCATCGTCGCGCGAGATGCCGAAAGTCATTTGGGTCAGGTCATTGGTGCCGAAGGAAAAGAACTGCGCCAACTCGGCGACCTGGTCCGCCGTCAGGGCGGCCCGGGGAATCTCGATCATCGTGCCGAACATGTAGCTAATCTTGATCCCCTGCTCTTCCATCACCCGCTTGGCCTCTTCCTCCAGCGCGGTCTGCTGAAGGCGCAGTTCGTTGATGTGGGAGATCAAGGGAATCATCACCTTGGGGATGACCTTCAGCCCCTCCCGGGTGCATTGGCAGGCCGCCTCGAAGATCGCCCGCACCTGCATTTGGGTAAGTTCAGGAATGTGGATTCCCAGGCGCACCCCTCGCAGGCCGAGCATCGGGTTGTCCTCACGCAGGGCCTCCACGGCCGACATCATCTTTTCTTTTTCCGCCAGGAGCGACGGATTGTTCCCCCGAACCCTCAGCTCGGTAACCTCCTGAAGCAGGGACTCATAGGAGGGCAGGAACTCGTGCATCGGCGGGTCAATCAAGCGGATGGTCACCGGCAACCCATCCATGGCGCGGAATAAGCCCTCAAAGTCAGAACGCTGGAAGGGCAACAACTGATCCAATGCTTTCTTCCGCTCCTGGCTGGTCTTGGCAAGAATCATCTGCTGGACGATCGGCAGGCGTTCCGTCTCGAAGAACATGTGCTCGGTCCGGCAGAGTCCAATTCCCTCGGCCCCGTTCTGGCGGGCGCGCTCCGCGTCCCGCGGATAGTCGGCGTTCGCCCACACCCCCAGGCGACGCATCTTGTCGGCCCAGGACAGCAGCTCACTCAGGAAGGGATCCGTGATATCGGGGATGACCGTCTTGATCTGGCCCGCAAACACCTCGCCCGAGGTGCCGTCGATCGACACGTAGTCGCCCTCTTTGAACACCCGACCGCCCACTTTGAAGTTGCGCCGCTCCAGGTCGACCTCGATCGCGGCCACACCCACCACGGCGGGCTTGCCGAACTGGCGAGCCACCAGGGCCGCGTGGCTGGTCCGCCCGCCACGGCTGGTCAGGATTCCTTTGGCCGCGAGCATGCCATGCACGTCGTCCGGCTTGGTCTCGGGGCGGACCATGATCACCTCTTTTTTCTCGACCTTGGTCCAGCGCTCCGCGGTGTCCGCATCAAAGGTGATCTGGCCGACCGCGGCACCCGGCGAGACGTTCAGTCCTTTAGCTATCAAGTCTCCCCTTGCCTCAGCCGACCGTTTCTCCGCAGGATCAAACTGAGGATGCAGGAAAAAGTCGACATGCTCCGGCCTGACCCGCTCGACGGCTTCCGGCCTCGAGATCAGGCCCTCCTCGACCATTTCGACCGCGATGCGGATGGCCGCCTGAGCTGCCCGTTTGGCATCCCGGGTCTGCAACATCCACAGCTTGCCGCGTTCGATCGTGAACTCGACATCTTGGGTGTCGCGATAGTGCTTCTCCAGTTTCTGGCAGACCCGGACGAATTGGGCGTAAATCTTGGGCATTTCGTCTTTCAGGGCCGAAATCGGCCGGGTGGCCCGAGTGCCCGACACCACGTCCTCGCCCTGGGCATTGGTCAGGAAGTCGCCCTCCAGCTGCTTGCTGCCGTCGGTCACGTTGCGGGTGGTCACCACGCCCGTGCCCGAATCCGAGCCCATGTTTCCGAAGACCATGGTGACAATGTTCACGGCCGTCCCCAGGTCGTGGGAGATGCCCGCGGCCTTGCGATAGTCGATGGCCCGTTTCCCGTTCCAGGACTTGAAAACGGCCTCCGTCGCCAAGCGCAATTGCTCCAGGGGTTCGGACGGGAACTGCCGGCCAGTGTGTTCATGGACAATGTCCTTGAAGCGGGCGGTGATGGCCTTCAAGTCCTCGGTCGTCAGGTCGGCATCGGAAGCAACCCCCCGCCGCTTGCGGAAGTCCTCCAGAACCTTCTCAAACGGCTCGTTCGGGACCCCCATCACCACGGATCCGAACATCTGGACCAGGCGCCGGTAGGCATCATAAACAAAGCGGGGGTTCTCCGTCAGCTGGATCAATCCCTGTGCCGTATCGTCATTGAGACCGATGTTCAGCACGGTGTCCATCATCCCCGGCATGGAGAATTTGGCTCCGGATCGACAGGACACCAGCAGAGGATTGACCGGGTCACCGAACTTTTTTCGTGCCTGCCTCTCAATCTTCCCGAGAGCGGCCAGCTCTTGATCCCACATGCCGGTCGGGAATCTGCCTTGGCGCGCCAGGTAGGCATTGCACGCTTCCGTGGTGACCGTGAACCCGGGAGGTACCGGCAGGCCGACGCGAGACATCTCGGCCAGGTTCGCCCCCTTGCCCCCCAACAGGTCCTTCATCTTCGCGTTGCCTTCAGGGAACAAATAGACCCATTTCTTGGCCCGGGAGGGGCCTGCCTTCTTTGCAGGCCTCTTGGTTGTCTTCGGTGTTGAGGTCCTCCTCGCAGTCTTGCTGGCCATAGGCTCCGAACTCCTTTCATGCTTGATGCGGACCGTGCCCGCGTCCGCCCCAAGGAATTTTGCCAGGAAAGATTCGCGCAATCTTACCACGTTCGCATTTTCGCATTCCTCACATGCGCCCGCCTCCGGTGACTTCTCTTCTTCCTCGGTCTCGCCATGGAGATTGCGGGCCGCTTCGCCCACGGGTTCAATGAAGAACCGCCGGCCTGACAACCTCCCCGGCCCGCGGCTCAAAACGTCCGTTTGACACACGGCTTGCATTCTCGCGACTCAGGTCAGGAGACAGCCTCCCGGGGCACCCCGATTTGCACCTCTTCCCCCACGACCCGTACGGGGTAGGCGGGGATATCCATGACGGCCGGAAGGCGGGTGGCCTTGCCAGTCCTCAGATCAAATCGGCCGCCATGCCGGGGACACTCCAGCTCCAAGCCCTCCAGAGTTCCCTCCCCGAGCGGCCCCTCATCATGCGTGCAGATATCCGCAATGGCGTACCAATCTTGGGCAATGCGAAAGAGCGCGATCGGGTGCCCGTCAATCTCAAACAACCAGCGGTCGCCGGAGGCGAAATTACTCAGTTTTCCCACCGGGACGAACTCCGCCTCTTTCTCAGCCAGCCTGAGGTAGTTGTACATGCCGTAACTCCAACCTGCTGCCCACGGCTCAGCCTGGCCGCCGGGATCGGTGCCGGGGCGTGTCCGCGCTTCAATCCAGGTCTTTCGCTTCGGCCAAGCCGTAGGCCCCGGCCTTCAAGACCTTGAGCGAAAGCAGCGCACACTTGAGGCGAACCGGGCTCAGCTCGATGCCGAGCATTTCCAGAATGTCCTCTTTTCCCAACTTGCGCACTTCCTCCAGCGACTTGCCCACAATCGATTCGGTCAGGAGATCCGCCGAGGCCTGAGAGATGGCGCAGCCCTCGCCCGAAAAGGCCGCCTCGTGTATTCGTCCCTCCGCATCCAGCCGCAGGTCAATCCGCAGATGGTCGCCACACAGCGGGTTGTCATCTTCATAGGAGATATCGTGAGGATCCAGCGTTCCTCGCATCCGCGGGTTCTTGTAGCGGTCCAGGATCAACTCTCGGTAAAGATCGTCCACCGCGCTCCTTTTCGACTCCTTTCTTGTCGGGGGGGAGCTGACTATGCGAAGAGCTCGTTGACCTTGCCCAGGGCTTCAATCAGGCGATCGACCTCCTCGCGCGTGTTATAGAGATAGAAAGAGGCTCGGGTCGTCGCCGCCAAGCCGTAGCGTTCATGCAGAGGCATCGCGCAGTGGTGACCCGCGCGGACCGCCAGACCGTAGCGATCCAACACCTGGGCAACGTCGTGGGGGTGGGCCGACTTCATCGAGAAGGAAGTCACCCCGCCCCTCGCCTCCGCGGGCGGGCCATAGACCCGCAATCCAGGAATTTCCGACAGCCGGTCCAGGGCATACGCCTCGATCTCCTGTTCATGCGAATGAACCGCCCCCATGCCGACGCTCTCCAGAAAGTCGATCGCCGCCCTCAGCCCAATCGCCTCGGCGATCGCAGGGGTTCCGGCCTCGAACTTGTGCGGAACCTCGTTGGGCTCGAACCCGCGCAGGTGCACGCGGCGAATCATTTCCCCACCGCCCAGGAATGGAGGCATCGCCTCGAGCAGCGCCCGCTTGGCGTACAGGACGCCAATCCCTGTCGGCCCACACATCTTATGGCCCGAGAAAGCGAGGAAATCAGCGTCCAGGGACCTCACGTTCACCGCCATGTGGGGGACCGATTGGGCTCCGTCCACGAGAACGAGCGCCCCCGCCTGGTGCGCCTTGCGGGCAATCTCCTCGACCGGGTTGATCGTCCCCAGCACGTTGGACATTTGAGTGAGGGCAACCAGCCCGGGCCTTTTTTCCTCCAGCAAGCGCTCCAGGGAAGGATAATCGAGCTGCCCCTGCTCGGTCACGGGGACGAACTCCAGCTTCAGACCCCGCTCGCTGGCGAGCATTTGCCAGGGCACGATATTGGAGTGATGTTCCATCTCGGTCAGGAGGATTGTGTCTCCCGAGTGAAGATTCGCTTTCGCCCAGGTCTGCATCACCAAATTAATGGATTCGGTGGTGTTGCGGGTGAAGATGATCTCCTGCGGCTGCTCGGCGCCAATAAAGTCGGCCACCCGCTTTCGGGCCTGCTCGTACTCGGCCGTGGCCTCTTCCGCCAAGTGGTGGACCGCACGGTGGATGTTCGCGTTCGTCTTCCGATAGAAGTGGTCCATGGCTTCGATCACGGCCGCCGGCTTCTGCGAGGTCGCCGCCGAATCCAGATAGACTAGCCTAACGCCCGGGCGCACCTCCTGGTCAAGAATTGGAAACTGCTCTCGGATTGCTTGCCAATCGAGGGGTGCCGGAGCAACAGACCTGGGGTTCATCCTGAACCTCGCCTCGGCGGGAGCACCCGCCGGATCATTCTCCACGGGCATGTCAGTTGCGCCGCCGCGACCGCGACCCCGCAGGTTTCGGGTGGGGCCGCCGCACCGGCCGGATCTTCTGGGAGCCGCGCGTGAACCAGAGGATGCGATCCGGCACCATCCAGCCATCCGTCAGGTACACGTCACTCCGAAACTGGACCGCGGTCATGCGAGCATCCGCGTGCACGATCACCCCCTCCACCCAATCCCGCACGCGTCGGCCGCTTTGCTTGTGGTCACAAAGGACTTCGACCGGCTCTCCCACGTTGAAGGTGTGTTCCGCCATGCTTTTCGGCTGGTGCGAGCCCACCCAGCGACCCTCCCTGCGCATAGTATTCACCTCAATTGGATAGATAAACACCACTAATCGCTCGAACGTCTGACCATTTTAGCATCGATCGCCAAGCGAAACCTTCGCTGAACCCCTTCAAAAGGGATCCTTTGCATGATGGGATCAAAAAACCCGTCCACCACGACCCGCTCCGCCTCTTCGCGCGGAATCCCTCGGCTGAGAAGGTAGAAGATTTCTTCCGCATCCAGTTGCCCAACCGTGGCGCCATGGGTGCAGCGGACGTCGTCCGCCAGGATTTCCAGACCCGGGATCGAGTCCGCGCGCGCCTCCTTGGAAAGGATCAAATTGCGGTTGGCCTGGTAGCCATCCGCCTTCTCGGCTCCTTGGGCCACGTAAATCATCCCCTGCCAGACCGACCGGCTTCGACCGAGGAGGGCGCCCTTAAACAGCAGGTCGCTGGTCGTGTGGGGAGCTTGGTGGTTTTGCTGGGTATCGTGGTCGAGATGCTGGATCCCATCCGCGAAATAGAACCCCGACATCTTACCCACCGACCCTTCCCCCAGGAGATCCACCGTCATAAAGCTCTTGGTCAGGCGGCTGCCCGTGCCGCCGAAAACCCAGTCAAGGTTTGCCCCTTGCTCGACCCGGGCCCGCTCATGGGTGAAGTTCCAAACGTTAAGTCCCCAGGATTGCAACTCGACCAAGCGAAGCGTGGCGTTCCGGCGAACAATGGTCTCCACAAGACCCACGCGTACGGCCGCCTGCTTTCCGTCCGCCGAGGCATTCTCATGCACATAAGTCAGGTGAGCACCCTCGTCGACCACCACCAGCACGCGCCAAGCCCGCAAGCCCAGCTCGCTGGTCCAACATACCGAATGCAGGGGCAGGGTCACATCCACTCCGGGTGGCACGTAAGCGAGCACCCCGGTATCCGCAAGCGCCGCGGCCAGAGCGGAGAATTTTCCTTCCCGCGGCGGAACGGCCTGGCCCAGGTAGCGCTGGACGATCTCCGCGTGATTGCGGGCGGCCGCACCCAGGGGTTCGAAGATCACGCCCTGCCGGACCAAGTCCGGATGCAACGGGATGATTCGCGGTTCCTCGTCGCCGATAACGATTTGCCCCCCATGCTCCTTGCCCGCCAGGGGCCTCAAGAGGTCGGCCTTGGGCCGCTTGACCCGTGCGAGGCGACCCAGGGCATTGATCTCCAGATCGCCCAGGGATAGTTCGGACAGATCCGTGCGGCGCCAGGCCTCGTCCGAGTGGATCGGTAGGGCCGTGGACTGATAGACCTGCAAAGCCTCCCGGCGCAAATCCGTCATCCAACCCGGCTCCCCCAGCCCGCGGCCCAGGGCTTCGATCTGGGTCAAGCTGAGGGACAGGTCTTTCGGCTTGGGAGTTTCGCGCACGGGCACTCGGCCGGTGCGTATGACCACTCGTTCCAGCATCGTTTCCAATCTCCGTTGTGCGCCGGCAATACAAGTTTGGGGAGGCTAGCCGACGGACCCCGCCATCTGCAATTGGATCAGCCGGTTCATCTCGATGGCGTACTCCATGGGCAGCTCTTTCACCAGCGGCTCGATAAACCCCGAGACCACCATCGTGGTGGCTTCCTCTGCCGACAGCCCGCGGCTCGTCAGGTAGAACAGCTGCTCCTCCCCGACCTTGCTCACCGTGGCCTCGTGACCGATGGTCACGTCATCCTCGTCGATCTCAATGGTCGGATAGGTGTCGGTCCGTGCCTGTGGATCAATCAGCAGCGCATCGCAGACCACATTCGACTTGGCTCCGTGCGCGCCCTTGTAGACCTTGAGCAGCCCGCGGTAGGAAGCACGGCCTCCGCCCTTGCTGATCGATTTGGACGTTACCTTGCTGGTCGTGAAGGGCGCGGCATGAATCACTTTGCCCCCGGCGTCCTGGTGCTGTCCGGGACCGGCAAAGGCCATGGAGAGAATCTCCCCTCGAGCTCCCTTCCCCACCAGGTAACAGGAGGGGTACTTCATGGTTACCTTGCTCCCCAGATTGGCGTCCACCCATTCCATGGTGGCGTCCTCATGCACCACGGCGCGCTGCGTTACCAGGTTGTACACGTTGGTGGACCAGTTCTGGATGGTCGTGTAGCGAACCCGAGCGCCCGGCCTGACAATGATCTCAATCACCCCGCTGTGAAACGAGTCCTTGGAGTAGATCGGGGCCGTGCAGCCCTCGACATAGTGAACCTGGGAACCCTCGTCGGCGATGATCAGGGTTCGCTCGAACTGGCCCATGCTCTGGGCATTCAAACGGAAGTAGGCCTGCAGAGGCAGATTCACCTTGACGCCCTTCGGGATATACACGAGGGATCCGCCCGACCAGCAGGCCGTGTTCACGGCCGCGAACTTGTTGTCCGTGAAAGGAATCACGGTGCCGAAGTACTGCCGGAAGATGTCCGGATGTTGCTTGAGTCCATCGTCACTGCTCAGGAAGATGACCCCTTGCTTGGACAGGCTTTCCTGGAGGCTGTGATAGACCATCTCCGATTCGTATTGGGCTCCGACGCCAGACAAAAATTTGCGCTCGGCTTCGGGAATGCCCAAGCGATCGAAGGTTTGCTTGATGCTGTCGGGGACCTCGTCCCAGGATGCCTCGGTCCGCTCCGAGGGCCGCACGTAATAGAAGATCTCGTTGAAATCAAGCCCGGACAGGTCGGGGCCCCAGGTCGGGACCGGCCGCTGCAGAAAATGGGTCAGCGCTTTGAGCCGGATTTCTAGCATCCAATCTGGTTCACCCTTCTGAGCCGAGATCGCCTCGACTACCTCGCGACTCAGCCCCTTGCCGGACCGATAGACGTAATCCTCGGCGTCACGAAACCCATACTTGTACGAGCCAAGCTCTTCCAGAGTCTTGGCATCCGAACCAGCCATATCCCTATTCCTCCTTCACCTCGCTTGGATGTCGCTCCCTCACCCACTCATAACCGTGCTCTTCCAAAGCCAAAGCCAGTTCCGGCCCGCCCGACTCGACGACTCGCCCGGCGTACATCACGTGCACGACGTCGGGTTTGATATAGTTCAGGATGCGTTGGTAATGTGTGATCAGCAGGACCCCAAGGCTCGGCCCGGCAAGTGCATTGACGCCCTCCGAGACGATCCTCAACGCGTCGATGTCCAAACCCGAGTCGGTCTCGTCCAAGATGGCCATCTCGGGCTCCAGCACTGCCATTTGCAGGATCTCGGCTCTCTTCTTCTCCCCGCCGGAGAAGCCATCATTCAAGTAGCGGCCCGCGAAGTCGCTGGCCATCTGCAAGAGCTCCATCTTCGCCTTCAGCAGCTTGCGGAACTCGGGCACGGCAATGCCCTTGTCTTGGGGGTCTTGAGCCCGACGATGGGCATTGATCGCGGTCCGCAGGAAGTTGGCCACGGATACCCCGGGAATGGCGACCGGGTATTGAAAGGCCAGGAAGAGACCCAGCCGCGATCGCGCATCAGGCTTAAGCTCGAGCAGGTTTACTCCCTTGAAGAGGACCTCGCCGGCCGTGGCCTGGTAGGCGGGATGGCCCATCAAGGTGTATGCCAGGGTCGACTTGCCCGTGCCATTCGGGCCCATCAGAGCGTGAACTTCACCTTGTGGGACGACCAGGTTGACCCCCCGCAAGATCGGGCGATCGTTGATGTTCACGTGGAGATTGCGGATTTCCAGGACTGAGGACATGTGTCTCCTTGCCGCTTCAGCTTCGGTGCAGGGTCGATTGGAGCCCGCTCCCGTCCATGGAACCTGGGAACCTGGCTATCAAGCGCGATTATATCACCCACAGGGGAAAAGGTCAATAATTCATATAAAAATATCACATATTGACGAAAAGCTCTTCAAGTGCTAAGATTCGGGGCAAATGGAAGCAAATCGAGAACCGAATTCCAGGGAGACCATTCTCACTACCCTGCGCCGCCGGGGCCAGTGTTCCATTGCCGAGCTGGCCCAGATGGCAGAGATCTCCACCGTGTCCGTGCGCCACCACCTGGGGACACTCCAGGCCGAAGGATTGGTGGAAGCGCGCGAGGCGCGCCATGGGGTTGGAAGACCTCGCCTGATATACCAGCTCACCGAGGCGGGCTTGGAGCACTTCCCTACACGCTACCTCACCCTGACCAATCGCCTTCTCAAAGAGATGAAGGAACACCTGCCCGAGAGCGTTGTGCAGAGGCTGTTTGCGGAGATCGCCGCAAGCATGGCTCGAGACGTGGGAGATGAACTGGCTGGTCTCCCCATTGAAGAGCGGCTCCCGCGTCTGCTGCAGATCCTGGCCCAGGAGGGCTTTGAGGCCAAGGCGGAGGCGACAGACAACGGCGACTTCCGGGTGACGGAACTCAACTGTCCCTACTATCGAATCAGCGTGCGCCACCCCGAAGTGTGCACACTGGACGCCTCCATCATCTCCCAGGCTCTGGCCAGCCCGGTACGGAGACAATCCTGCATCTTGAGTGGGGACCAGGCCTGCAGCTTCATGATCCTTTCTGCCGCCAAGCCGCCGCCAGCCCCGGCGACCCCGCTGGTTGCGGGTGTGAACTCCGAGGGGAACTTATGACCGAGCAGGAGAAGACTACTTACAAAGTCCAATGGCAAGCGGACCAGGACCAGCCCGAACTGGCCAAAAAGCTGCGCGATAGCTGGGGCCAGATCATGGACCCGGAAATCGGGCTCAGCATCATTCAGCTGGGACTCATTCGCGATGTCAACATCCAAGAGGATCGGGCTCAGGTCAAGATGCTTTTGACCACCCCTTTCTGTCCCTACGGCCCCGCCATGGTGGAAACAACCCGCCACTCGGCGGAGGAGGCCATTTCCCGACCCGTCATGATAGAAATCGGTGAAGAAATGTGGGACATGTCGATGATGGAGGGGGATTCCGAGCCCAGCTGGGGCTTGTACTATTAGTTCGATGCGGATCCCAAGAGCAGGAGGTGAGCCTTCCCACTCTTCCCGTGGGGTGCCAGATTGCGGGCATCCCATTTCGTTTCCGGGCCCGGCGAAATGGGTTTCCCAAAATTCGATCGAACCTCAACTGGCTGCTCGAGAGCCGAGGGGTCCCCTCCCGCTGGCACGAAGTCGAGGCCACTCAGAAACTCTGCGCCGTCGAAGTCGCGGACCGGTTGGGCCTTGACCCGCGCTGACTCTATGAGACCCTGGGGGTTGTCCTGGAGGAGAGACGCGTGCCCTCCCGTTTTTTGTCCCGGGAGACAAGGGACATGACCGGAACGGGTCGCCCGCGCTTGATCCTGAAGGACTTGAGGGAGGCCACGCAATCCGAGGCGGAACCCCGCACGGGGCTTCCCACTGGCGGAACCCCGCCTCGCGCGCTGCTCCTCCGCGGTCTCGGCATCCATTTCGACGGACTGGCAGGCGATACCCTGCAGATCCGTGTCAGCGCCGGGCGACGAGGCAAGATCCGCTCTCTGGCCGCGGGACTTGCGGGCGTTGACCGGCGCCCGGACATTGGTTGACATCACGCGGCCCACTCCCTTGAATTGAAGCAGGCGCGATCGGTTGTGGTATCCTCCCCACCCTGAGGGTGCTTCTTGGCCAGCCCGCACACCATGGCTCGCCGGTGTCTCCATCCAGCCCGATTGGGAGCGATCCGACGCTCGAGGCCGGGCCAACTGGCGGTCTTCCTGGTTGCGCTGGCCGCTTGCGCGCCTGGCCCAGCACCCGTTTCCTCTCCACTCGGCTTTGCTCAGCCTTCGGCCTGGATTACCCGGCCTCCCCCTGCTTCTCTGTTCCCCCAGGCCAGCCCGACGATACCCGCCCAAGGAGGTGAGACCATGCCCTTTCAGTTGCGCAGCGACTCTTTCACCGAAGGAACAGCCATCCCCAAGAAGTTCTCTTGCGACGGACAGAGCATCTCGCCCGCTCTCTCCTGGAGCGGTGCTCCAGCCAACACGAAGAGCCTGGCGCTGATCATGGAGGACCCAGATGCGCCCTCGGGCACATTTACCCACTGGGTCCTTTACAACATCCCGACCGGCGTCTCTTCCCTGAGGGAGGCCGTGCCTGCCACTCCTGAGGTTCCCGGCCTGGGAACACAGGGCTTCAACAGCGCAGGCCGGACGGGCTACGCCGGTCCTTGCCCTCCTTCTGGAACCCATCGCTACTTTTTCAAACTCTTTGCGCTGGACGCGGGCCCGCAGTTGAAACCAGGACTGAATGCCGCGGAGCTGCGGAAGAGCCTGGAGGGGCACATCCTGGAGCAGACACAGCTCATGGGGCGATACAGCCGCTAGCGCCCCAAGGGTTTGGGGTGAAACCGATTTGGAACGTGAGCGCATCCCTCTCGCCGATTGCGACCCGCCAGCTAGGGGATCGGGCGAAGCAAGGTGATGCCCTCCGTCTCTGCGCGGGGGGAAGGTGGTCATCCACCCGGGACCGGGATCCGGTCCGTTCGAGCCCAGAGCTGCGCCGTGATGCCTGGAATCCAACGCCGCTCCGCTAGGCGCGATCGCGCCTGGCTGTCGCCTTGTCACTCGCAGGACAACCCGACACGCCATCGAGGAGGCTCAGGACGCGCCCAAAAGCCAACCGTGGATAGCGGTCGAACCGCCTCTTTGAGGAATCGAAATCCGGACGGTTCCCTGGACTTGGGTTCCCCCCGCACCGGAGCCTCGAACGGAAGTTTGGAAGTCAGAAGAAAACGCGGGGAAGGGCCCCTGGACCGGAGGGGAACTATCTTCGCCTGGTGCAGATCAGCACCGCAGCGATTACCCCCGGAACCCAACCGACCAGGGTCAACGCGGTCACCAGCAAGATCGACTCGCAGCCCTGATCGATCACGGCCAGGGGCGGCAGGATGACGCAGAGAATGGCTCTCCCGAAGCCCAACCCGGGTAACTCCTTGCGGGAAGCCTCCGCCCGGGCCCAGCGGGTCTTTCCATGCCCCTAGCGGCGCACGTCCTCGTCAGTCAGGGTCAGCCCTTCGTCCACAATCCTGAACCCCTCGTCCAACTGCCCCTCGGTGACCACGAGCGGAGGCGCAACGAAGAAGTTGTTCCAATGAAAGAAGGTGTACAGGCCGCGTTCTCGAAAATAGGCTGACAGCCTTTGCATCTCGACGCTGGTTCCGTTGAACGGCGCTAGCGGCTCATGGGTTCGACGGTCGCGCACGAGCTCGATCATCCCAAACAAACCGATCGAGCGCACCTCGCCGACCGACGGGTGGCGTTCTTCCATTTCTGCCAAGTGCCGCGAGAGCACCTTGCCCATCTGCGCCGAACGTTCCACGAGTTTCTCATCGCGGATGACCTCGATGTTTGCTATGGCGGCGGCCAGGGAAAGAGGGTGGCTATTGAAGGTCAAACCGCTCTGGAAAACGCGATTGTCAAAGGCCTGTGCAATCTCCGCGCGCATCGCCACGGCGCCCAAGGGCGCGTAGGAAGAGGTCAGTCCCTTGGCCATCGTCATGAGGTCGGGCACCACTCCCCAATGGTCCACCGCGAACCATTTTCCCGTTCGCCCAAATCCCGTCATCACTTCATCGCACACCAGAAGAATCCCATACCGCGTGCAGATGTCGCGCAAACCTTGGAGATACCCGACCGGCGGGATAATCAGCCCGTTGGTGCCTGTAACCGTTTCGATCAAGACGGCGGCGATATTTCCCGGCCCCTCGAACTGGATCACCTCCTCCAGATGATTCAGGTAGTCTTGACTGAATTCCTCCTCCGGGAGGTCGGCTCGGCCGCGGTGGAAGACGCTGCGATAGCGGTAGGGATCCAGAAAGTGAACCACGCCGGGCAGCGCGGGCTCCCAGGGCCACCGCCTTGGGTCGCCCGTCAGGCTCAAGGCCCCGTGAGTGGCTCCATGATAAGAGCGATAGCGGGCGAGGATTTTGCTGCGGCCCGTGTAGGCCCGTGCGATCTTGATCGCGTTCTCATTCGCCTCGGCCCCGCCCAGCGTGAAGAAGAAGACATCCAGGTCTCCGGGGGTGACCTCACTGAGAATCTCGCCCAGGCGGGCGCGCGGCTCCGAAGCCATGGACGGGGCGGCATAGGTCAGCCGCCCGGCCTGTTCCTGGATGGCCTGGATTACTCGCGGGTGTCCGTGGCCGATGTTTACGCAAACCACAAGTGAACTGAAATCCAAATACCGCTTGCCATTCGCATCCCAAAAGTACACCCCCTCTCCGCGGGCCATCGGGATCGGATCCACCTTTGACTGAGCCGACCACGAGAACAGGGTGTGGGCGCGACAGAGCTCGATCATCTCCCCCGCCGAAAGCGGGGCACTCGGCGCATTCTTCATAGGCGGTACTCCGGATCTAAGTAGAGCTCCCTTATCCAAGGGGCGACAACCGTATTCCGTCCGGCACTCACCGGCGCGCCTTAGACAGCCCGGGAATGAAAGCCACTCCAGTCCACGGCCCTCGACGGAACCGCGTGAACTCAGCCCTCGGCTTGCGCGTGCCGCCAAACATGTTCTCAGCGGCGGCCTTATCGCAGGCTAGATCGGCTGGGGGGCTGCCCTGGGCTGAAACTCCCCCCCTCCCCTTCGCCCAAGCCAGCGCTCTCCATCCACAATCATTTGGCCGCGGAGAAAAACCTTCTCCGGAATTCCAACCAGCTCCCAGTCCTCGTATAGGTTGTAGTCCGTGCGCTGGTGCCAGGCCCGCGCCAACACGCGCTTTCGCGCGCTCGGATTCCAGATCACGATATCGGCATCCGACCCGGGCTCGAGGGTCCCCTTCTTGGGATAGAGACCGAAGATCTTGGCCGGGTTCGTGGCCGTCATCGCCACAAATTGGTGGGGCGTGATGCGTCCTTGTCCCACCCCATAGGTCCACAGGATCGGCAGGCGATCCTCCACGCCGGGAAGGCCGTTGGGGATCTTCGTGAAGTCCCCCTGCCCCAATTCCTTCCCTGGGATGGCTACCGGCTTCCCCTCATAGACGATCGGCGTGGTGCCATCGTAGAAGAAAGGACAGTGATCCGTTCCCACCGACTGCAACCACTCTTGTTTCAAGCCTTGCCACAGCGCCTGGTTGTCCTCCGGAGTCCGCAACGGCGGAGAGCACACCCACTTGGCTCCGTCCGGGCGGCGCAGCTCGTTGATCGAAAAGAAGAGATACTGCGGACACGTTTCCCCCATCACGGGCAGCCCCCTCTGACGCGCCTCGCGGATCGCCCGCATGGCCCCCGCACAGGTGACGTGGACGACATAGAGAGGCGACCCCGCCATGGCGGCCAGAGCGATCGCGCGGGTTGTGGCCTCCTCCTCGCCCCACGCTGGACGAGTCAGGGAGTGCCACTCGGGTGAGGTTCGTCCTTCGGCCAGGGCCTGCGCGACGAGGATGTCGATGACATCCCCGTTCTCGGCATGGAGCATGGGCATCAAGCCGGCTTTGGCCGCAACCTGGAACACCTGGAAAATCTCGCCGTCCTGGAGGCGCATCCGGCCGTTGTAGGCCGTGAACACCTTCAAGCTTGGCACTCCCTCGTCGCGCAACCTGGGCAACTCTTCGAGAATCCCCTCCCCCAGCCAGGTCACATTCATGTGGAAGCTGTAGTCGATCGGAGACCGGGAGGCCTTCTCCTGCCAGGACCGCAACCCGGAGAGAAGCGAATGTCCCGTTTCCTGCGGGACGAAGTCGATCACCGTCGTGGTGCCCCCGAAGGCCGCGGCCTTGGGGCCGGTGTAGTGATCATCCGAGGAAACGGTTCCAAACATCGGCAGATCGAAATGGGTGTGAGGGTCCACCCCACCGGGCATGACCAGGCGGTCGAAGGCATCGATGACCTCTGCCCCCCGCGGATCGAGGCTGGACCCGATCGCCTTGATCTTCTCCCCCTCCACCAGAATGTCCGCCTGGATGTTCTCAGCCGCCGTGATCAGCCTACCATTGCGGATGAGCAACTGGGTCTGTGCCATCTGGTAATCCTCACCTCCCCTCTCCCCTCCACTCCTCCGCTCTCATCCAAGAACTTGTGTCTTGGGCAAAATGCCCCAGGGCCTCGAGCTTCTCTTCGATTGGCTGGAGCCCCTCCAAGACACCGATCACCTCCCAGGCCCTGGCCGAGGTCAGAAAGCGCGATCCAGATTCCTGGGGCTGACCTCCCCGGCCGCGAGGCGTGTCTTCCCAAAGAATGGGATCCTCAGCCCTTGGCTGGTCTTGGCCGGTGAGCACTGGCGAGCCCCCTCCGGCTTCCGTTCCCGGTCTTGGGTGCCCGGATCCGGCCCGTTTGTCGAGGTCAGGAGCACGCTTTCTTTCCCCGCCGTCTTCCCGGCTCGCAAGACCCTTCCCTTCCCGGAAAAGGCTGGGCCCTTCTCAGATCGGCTAGGGTTGCCCGCAGTCAACGACACCCAGCCTCTCTGCTACGACATGTTCCACGGGCACGTCCCGATCCCCGTGAGGAAAGTCATCCAGTAACAATGCCTGGTAGCAGACTCCCAAGGTTACTGCGTGGGTGCCTCCGGAGAGCAGGCGGTCGTAGTAGCCCCCTCCGTATCCCAGCCGGTATCCGTGTCGAGTAAAGGCCATTCCAGGAACAATGATCAGATCGGCCGCAGCGGAAGGGATTTCCGGCAGCGTTGGATCGGGCTCAAGCATGCCGTAGCGATGCCGAACGAGGCGGTCGTCCCGATAGGAGTGGAATTCCAGGTGCTGCGAAGGGCCCTCCACAACGCGAGGGATGGCCCAGCGCTTATGCGGGAACTTCAAGAGAAGCGGGCGCAGGTCAACCTCCCCACGCATCGGAAGAAAGGAGAGCACCACGCCCGCGTATCGAAAAGGTTCCCAGGCCTCAATCTGGGCACAAATCAAGTCGCTTGCCTGCCGTTGGTAGGCAGCCCCCAGCTCGTCCCGCATCTGCTGGCAGAGGGAGCGCAACCGGCGCTTGGCTGCCCGCGCCTGCTCGGGAGAGGCGGCACTACCCGGTGCGGAGCTCTCGAATGCGTTTGTCAATCTCCCCCACCCTTTGCTGATGACGGGCCCACCACTCTTCGCTCCACTGCGCATTCAGTTCCTCGACGGTCTTGCCCTGCTGCTCCACCCAGGTGTAGTACTTCAGATTGTGCCATTGCCGACGCATGCCGGGAGTGCCGTCTTTGATCCAGTCGGTCTTTTGCCCGAGGAAAATGGATTCCGCCCGAGCCTGAGCTTCCGCCCCATTCATCCGGCCGTGGGTCCGGGTCATGTCGGCCATAACCGAACGGTAGCGCTCAATGGTGTCCGTGCAGATGGTGACGATGACGTCGGAGGACCCCAACCCGAAGTGTTTGGCGGTCTTGATCGACCCCAGCAGGTTGCACACCCCCGAAATCCCGAAAATGGTCGAGAGCTTCTTGATTTTCACCGCGGGGACCGAAAGCCGGTCGGCCAGGATCTTCCAGCCCGCCTCTTCCGTGAGGAGTTGAAGCCCCTTCTTGCACTCGATATCGTCGATGCACATGATGGCATCCAGGTTGCCCACGTGATGGATCCAGGTCACGTGCTTGTCGCCGATTCCCTGGATGTCGTGGCTGCCATACCCGTTGTTATAGAGCGTCGAGCACTGCACCGGCTCCAGGCCCACGATCTTGTGGTCCGGCCAGACCTGCTTGAGGCGGTCCCCGGCCGCGATCGTTCCTGCGGAGCCCATGGCCGAGACGAAAGCGGCGATCTTGCCTTTTCCGATTCCTTGCTTGTGCAGTTCTTCGGCAAGTTCGACGATGGTGTTCCCGGTCACGTGGTAGTGGAAACGGTAGTTCCCCATCTCCTCAAACTGGTTCAACACCCGCACCTTGGGGTCCTTGCGCAGCTCCCAGGTCTTGTCGTAAATCTCCTTGACGTTCGACTCAGAGCCCGGCGTCTTGATGACTCGCGCGCCGTAAGAGGCGATCTGGTCGAATCGCTCCTTGCTCATCATCTCCGGCAGGACCACCACGCTGTCGAACTTCATCCGGCACCCGACCCAGGCCCCGCCGATCCCATAATTCCCCGTCGAAGGCCAGACCAAGGTGTTCACGGCCGGATCGACCTCGGCGAAGATTTCCTTTTCAACCAGGCAGCTGTAGGCTGCGCCGACCTTGTGCGAGCCAGTCGGAAAATCCCGGCCGTAAAGAACCACGATCGGCGTCTCGACCCCGGTCAGCTCGGGCGGAATGACCTCATACATGATGCGGTTGCGGCCGTCGCGCCAAGTGATGTTGTACAGATTGATCGGATCCAGCGGGTCTTTCTTGAGCAGGCCCAGGGCGCGCTGCCTGCGGGCAGGCTCAATTCGGTCCGGGTGGAGCATTTCCTCGAAAGTCGGTCCAATGACGAGCTGGCTCACAATTCTCCTCCACTACTCAAAGAAACTGGCGGAATTCTCCCGGTCCTGGTCCAGGTCCTCGCGCAGGAGATAAAGCGGGCGACCCCGGACTTCGTCATAGATGCGGCCCAAGTATTCTCCAAGGATTCCGAGGCTGATCAGTTGGACCCCTCCGAGGAAAAGGACGACCGCCAGGGTGGAGGCTTGCCCAACCAGAGCGCGCAGACCGGTGAGGCGCAGAACCACGACCAGGGGGATGGCCAGCAGGCTCAGCCCGGCCGAGGCGAATCCAAAGTAGGTGGCTAGCTGCAACGGGAAGTAAGAGAAGCCCGTCACGGCCGTGAGCCCAAACCGGAGCATCTTCCGCAAGGGGTACTTGGTCACGCCGGCGTAGCGGGCCTGGCGTTGATAGGGAACCCCGACCTGCCGGAAGCCGACCCAGGAGGCCATGCCGCGCAGGAAGCGGTGGTGCTCCCGCATCCGGCTTATCGCGACCACCACCCGGTGGTCCAGGAGGCGAAAATCTCCAGCGTCTTGCGGAATCCTCACGTCCGTGATGCGATAGACCAACCGGTAGAAGAGCTTGGCCGTCACCCGCTTGAACCAAGTCTCGCCCTCTCGCTCGGAACGCACGGCATAGACAACCTCATAACCTTCCTGCCAGCGCGCCGCGAGCTCCGGAATGACCTCCGGGGGGTCTTGCAGGTCCGCATCCATGATGATTGCGGCCTCGCCCCGAATGTGATCAAGTCCCGCCGTCACAGCGATCTGATGCCCGAAATTGCGCGTAAAGGTCAAGACCACGACTCGAGGGTCCTGCTTGCGCAATTCCTGCAGGATGGCGTTCGACCCATCCGTGCTGCCGTCATCCACGAATACGAGTTCCCAGGGTTGACCCATCCCATCCATCACCTGGGAAACGCGGCGGTGAAGCTCCCTGAGACTCTCGGACTCGTTGAACACGGGAACGACAATGGAGTATCGAAGGGAGGGCATCCTTGCAGGCCTCCATAAGAGAATGGCCCAGGCGGATTTCAAGTATACGCGATCATCTAAGGGCCAACAAGACGCCCCCTGGGTCCTGGCCCGAGAGCCAGGCAGAAGGCGGAATGCAAGGAGACGCAGAGAAAGGAAGCCAAGATTGAATCTGGGCGGGAGCTCGGATACCATCGGACCGCGCGCAGAATCCGGTGGACGGCGGCGCCGCCGCGAGTTCTTTGATTGTAGGGGCATGCCGTGGCGCGCTCAGGCCGACCCCCCATTGCCGTGGGGCGGTTAGCGGCAACGACCTCAACCAGCCGCTCTGCTTCCCGGTCAAGCAGCCCAATGGATCCCCTTCACACGGGTGACGCCTTCACCTTTTGGTACCGGGGCAGGCACTCCCGCCAGGGTGCGGCTGAGACCCTCTTATAACTCATTCGGCCCATGGAAGTGAAGTGGATTCGAGCGACTTCCTGATGCCAGCCGGGGACAACCAGCACGAGGGGATCCGGTGCGAGCCCTTGACGCCCAACCATGGATGGTATCCGAACCCCTCGGAGGCCGATTTCCTCCAGCTGATTACATGTGAGAACCGCTTGGGGCCCCGAGTGATGCTCAAGCCTCGCCTCAACCAGTCGGCGGGCCCAAACCATTGCCGGGGACGGATCGATTTGGGCGAGGAGGATTTGGCCGGGGCAGCTTATCGATGAGCTACGGCGACCTCATCGTTGGGCCAGCTTGGCGGGTTGAGCGGGTGCAGAAGGGCGGATTGGTCTCTTCCACGCTGAACCTGCCCAATCTTGGTGCGACCCGGGCAAGACCCGGCTCCCGATTCACGGGGAGGGCTGATCGCGCCCTCTCAAAGGCGCCAGGGGTGGCGGTCCGTCCTGCCTACTCTGACGGATGGAGTCCGGTGAACAAGGCCACACGATTCCCGCTCGGATCCTGGAAAAAGGCGAACCATCCCTGTCCGGGGATCTCCCTCTTAGCGTGCACCATTTTTCCGCCCAACTTCTCGATCTGTTTCAAGGACGCGTCGATATCGTCTGTTTCGACATAAACCACGACGTCGCCACTCCTATACAAGTTGCCGTCAATTCGGGGAAACCCCCCGCCCGGCCCCGGCTTGGCCTCAAAGCTTACATAGTCGAATTGGGGCATCTCTTCCATCTTCCAGCCGAAAGCTCCCGCATAGAATTGAGACAACTTCTTTGGGTCCTTCGCTGCAAACTCTATGTGAACCACAGGGTGACCTGGCATCTTCCCTCCTTGGGCTGGACCACGGACACAAACCGAAACGAGTGTTACATTCTAGGCGCCCGGACCCGATCGTCAATCCCCCTCGCCCGGGAACGCACGGCGAGGACAAACCTCCAACGGAAGGAACGATTTGAACGGTCCGCCCCGAAACGCCTTCCGAAGGTGGACGCCGAAATCAATGTGGAGCGGGCCGAGGAGTTTGTGGGAGAAGCGCGCGGCCTGGCCCCGCCCGAGGGTAGCCTTGCCCCAATCCGGGGGTATTTGATTTGCCGGTCTGGCTCATACCAGCCGCGAGCCTCGCAGGATTGACGAGGAGAAGAGTTAGGGCTATCCCTCTCTTCCTCATGGTGTGCTCAAAGGCCCGGAGACTGCATCAGGGGAACGGGTCGACAGCCCCGGACCACACTCAGGGGGCACATGAATCCCGCCAGACGCCAACCTGCAGGATGCATCCTGCGCGTTGACGGTGGTTTTCTGGGCATGCTAGAATGGCTTGCTGCGGGCCGTTAGCTCAATGGCAGAGCAGGTGCCTTTTAAGCACAAGGTTGTGGGTTCGAGCCCCACACGGCCCACCTAAGGAAACAGCCGAAAACCCGCATCTCAGCGGGCTTTCTTGTTCCCAAAACGTGATCAGGTGCCAAACGAGCACTTGGTCATCTTCACTTGCGCCCCGCTCCTCCTCCGTTCAGACGAAAAACCGGACTAAAGCGATCATGCTCCCCTTTCAACTCTCCAGTGCTAAACATCGCACAGAATTGCTTCGTCACGGAGATTTGAGTATGCCCAAGGATCTGAGAAACTGTTCCAGTGTGGCTTTTGAGCACAAGTGATTGGTTCGAGCCCCACACGGCCCACCTCAAGAAACAGCCGAAAACCCGCATCCTGGCCGGCTTTTTCATCCCGGTTTCCAGGATCGGTCCCACCTCAGAAGAGGTTGGGCGCCCCCGGTGCCACCTGAGCGTTGCGAAATCAGACACTCGGACGAGCCGTACCTCGAAGAGGTCCGTTGCGGCGATCTCGCAGATCGAACCCTGATCGGAACGGCTGCCGCCAATCGCTTGAAATCCTAGGGAGGCCCTCAATCCGACATCGGCTCGGCCTTTGTTGGTGGCTCAGATCTCCCTTGAACTTGCGATTCTGTACATCCTCCGAAGTGACTCCTTTTGAAGAGGCGATCCCGCTGTACAATATTGTGGCAGCTCGTTCGTACTTGGGCATGGTCCGCCCTACGGAAGGAGGCGTATTATGTGTTCCTGGCATTCCTTCGCCCCGGCCGCGACGCTGCGGATCACAATCGCCTCAGTCCTGCTTGTGCCGCTTCTTCTCGGATGCAATTTCCCGATAAATCAGCTTGTTGGTGGTGCACAGCCAACGACCGGCCCAACGTATGCCACCCAGCAACAATCTCTGTCCAACGAAAGTCCGAGCGGCTCGTCCGCTATCACGCCCTTGGGGCCTGCGGCCACGCAGGAAAGTAAAGACATGGTCTGGTCGAAATGCCCGTCCGGCGAGACAATAGACACCTTCCTCTGCTTTAAGCACGACTGGTGGTACCCATGGGTCGGGGGGAGGTCTGACGTTAGATTCAGCACACCCTACTGCATCGTTCTTCATATCAGTACGGAAGGCGGCGTCGATTATGACCCCCAGGACCTCCGCTACACCGTTGTAGGTCACGGGGCTGACCCAGTGGGGACGGTTGACATGAAGGGCTACGTCACCGATCGACCCCAGGTCACTGGCAAGTGCATTGCCAATCCCGACCACAACAAAGGGGACTATCTGCACCTGAAGATACATGAGGTCTGGGGGCTGCAGTTCGAGCACATGACATACACAATGAGCAACACTGTGACTCAGCAAGACCTTACCCTTCCGGCTCCAGCAACCCCCATGGACAACGATCTTGACTTCAAGGTCATCTCAAAAGGTGTGATCACGGAATCCATTCCCATTCCTAACGGCACCCTTGTCTACGAGCTCTACAGTCCCCTCGAGATTCCTCTTGAGCCCCTGGTGACGCCCTGAAGAAAGCCTCCCGGCCCGCTGCACACCATGATCCTCATGCAATCCTCTCGTCAGCCCAGTTTCGCTGGGGGAAATGTCCTCGGGTAAAACAAGCAGCTCCAACAATACGAACCGCGATCCAGTGGCTTTTAAGCACCTCGTTCGGCGTTCGAGTCGCCCACGCCGCATTCTTGCGGCTGTACGCCCAATTGCATTCTTGACGGCGGTCGTATGTGGAAATAGACTATTTAGAAAAGGGGCCCAACACCGGCTCGAGCGGACAGCAGCTCCGCCGCTCGACCAGCAGCGCCTTTCCGGAAACGGCGCAAAGATGAGAAGGAGTCTCGCCGGTCCCACCGCTGGCGCTGAGCCCATCCGTTGGGCGTCTTGGCTCGCTTTGCTCTACGTGCTTACAGGAAACATAGCAAACCAAAGCTGAACCTCAAGCACAGAAAGGAGCGTCGCCATGGAGGCTTCAAAGGCATCCGGTCAATCAACACCTGCTTCCAGAGGTCCGCAGCAATGGATGCGGCGGCATCCCTTGTTCTTCTTCTTTCTCATGTCGTATGCCTTCTCCTGGATCATTTTGATTCCCTACCTGCTCTCGGTCTGGGGCATCTTGAAAGGGAATTTCAGCTTCTTGTACATCCTAAAGCCGTTCGCGGGACCGACCTTGGCCGCCATCATCATGACCGGCGTCACCGAAGGGAAAGAAGGCTTGCTTCGGTTGCGGCAACGCCTTGGACAAAGGCGGGCCGGCTGGCAGTGGTATCTGCTCATCCTGCTGGGCATTCCAGCGCTGATTTTGCTTGGGATCGTTATCCAGCCCGGAACGCTTGCCAGCTTTCAAGGTCTTACACCCCGCTTACTGGTGACTTATCCGCTGTACTTTTTCGTCGTCTTCTTTGGCGTTGCGCTGCCCGAGGAAATCGGCTGGCGCGGCTTCGCGCTGCCGCGCATGCAACCGCGCTATGGGCCTCTGTGGGGCACCCTGCTCCTTGGCGTCTTGTGGGCCTTCTGGCATTTGTTATTTTTCCTGACGCCGGGTCATGGGGGTGGGCCGGGCACCAGCGTCGCCACTTTCCTTACAAGCTTCTCCTATTTCTTCCTGATGGTAATGGCCTTCGCCATTCTCTTTACTTGGGTCTTTAACCATACCCACGGAAGCGTTTTCATCGCCAACTTGCTGCATGCCGCCATCGACACCCCGCAACTTGTTTGGATACCCCTCTTTCTCGCCGTGGACGAGACCCGGCTGAACTTGGCCTCCCTCATCGCCTTTGGGGTACCTGCCCTCCTGATCCTCCTCCTGACACGCGGCCGGCTTGGCTACCAGCCGGGCCAGGAACAGCCGTTGGGGCCAGGAGAAATCAAGGCGCAACCCACTCTTTGAGCACTTCCCTGCCGGTCGGAGAACGCGCGCTCACCTGCTGGCAAGTCAATGTGAAGGCCCACCGATACCCAGGGACTCTCTGGCGCGGCGAATTTGCCCGCAAGCGGTAGGCCTATGGCCATCAAGTGGCTTTTAAGCACAAGGTTGTGGGTTCGAGCCCCACACGGCCCATCAAGAATCCCACGGAGAACAAGCACATTCCGGGGGATCTTGCTTTTGTGCCGCTAGCACTTCATAACCCCGTAATTGATTGCCATGAGTTTTGGCACCTGATCTAAACGCAGGTGCGATAAAGACCAAGATAGACGGTTCGAGCCCGTCACGGCCCACGTGGATCTCGGTCCTTCGCCTTTTCCCAATACGCGCCCTCGTAGTGCTCCACCCTGACCTTCAGAGCCAATCGATCGCCGAAAGCCAAAGCTGGCAGCAAGTGGTTCAGCACCTGTTCAGCAGTCGCTCGGAATATGCGTCCTCGCGTGCTGACCTTCACCCACCCGCTCTGGTCGCGATAGTAGGATTCACTTGTCCCCTTGCCTTGAAACACGATGCGGTAGGTGTCATTGGTTATTCTCATATGGCGCCTCATGAGCCGCCAGATCCGCGTCCTCGGTGGGGTTGAATACACCCCCTTCTGCAATCTGCCGAGGGATGTCCTAAGCGCCGCCGTGACTTCCCCTGCGAGGGGCCTCATGGCTGGGCGACCTTCTCATCGTATCTCAGATGATGGAGGAAAGCTCGGTCTTTCTGACAAAGGGTATTTGCATGTTTTCACCATCGAAGAACTGGCCTTCCAACACGACAAGTCCAGTCCAACATCACGACTCTGCAAGTAGCAGAGTCTCGTCCGTGATCAACGACCCTTTTGAGCACAAGGTTGTGGGTTCGAGCCCCACACGGCCCACCTCAGAAGACAGCCGAAAACCCGCATCTCAGCGGGCTTTCTTGTTCTCACAACATAATCACGTGCCAAGCTGTCCCCAGCTCATCTTCGATTGACGCCGCGCGCTTGACCGTTCAGCCGGGAAACCGGACTGAACCTGTCATGCTCCCCCTTCAGTTCGTCGGTCGTGAACATGGCACAAAACTGCTTGGTCACACCAATCTGAGTGTGTCCAAGGATCTGTGACACCGTTCCAATATCCCCGCCGTTCAGAATGAACTCCCTTGCAAACGCATGTCGGAACGCATGAGGATCTACCCTCCCGCTCACACCAGCTCTCTTGCCCATCCGCCTCAGCATTTGAATCACGGTGGACCCTGTCATCCTCCGGCCGTCTCTGATAGACGTGAAAACGAATTCCGACTCGGGCAGTGGCCTCGCCCTCAACCAGGCACGTATCGCGTCTGACGTTACTTGAAAAACAATTCCATAAACTTGACTTGAAAATTGGGAACCAGATAGGCATGAACTCTATTCTAGGTATCAGTTTTCCTATTGAAATAAGTGTAAAATGAATCAATCCAACAAATCCCGAGGACCAATTTATGGACACCATTGAATTTATCCGGCAATTGGTCGCGGCTGCGCGCCGCCAGACTGACGAATCCATGAAAGATATGACTGTTGAACAGTTCAACTGGACGCCGCCCGGAACCGCCAACCCTATCAGTGCTATTTTTGTCCACTTTCTGAACTCAGAAGATGCCTTCGTCCAAACTTTTATGCAGGGGAAGCCAAAGCTTTGGGACCAAGGTGGCTGGGCTGAAAAAACGGCCGTGAAGGTCCCGCCTGGTTATGGTGGCGGCTGGGAGGAGGTCAAGAATATGACTCTGGCCCTGGAACCCATGTTGGCTTACCAGCAGGTAGTGCGCGCTGCCACGGATTCCTACTTGGATGAACTGACTCCGGATGGGCTCGATCGTGTGGTGAAATCAGCGCGCGGGGATCGTAGCGTAGCAACCATGTTTATACACTTGGTCAATCACGCTTTAGTACATTCGGGTGAGATTGGCGCATTGAAAGGCATCCAGGCAGGCAAAGACTTGCAAGTCTAAAAGGATGGTTTTTGGAAAGCCCTCGCGCAATCTAAAACACATAACATCCCGAATTAAGTAGTACCTGTTTCCAAATACGCTCCATCTAACAGTGTCTTATCAGAAGATGAGTGGTATTTTCGTAGGTACCACTGGATTCTAATGAGCGCCGGTCCATTGCATCGGGATTCCCGCCAGCGCCTGGGGCCGCGAGAATTTCTGATTTTGGAGACGGAGAGGATGACCCAGGAGCGATTAACCTTGCGCAAGATCCGTGATATTCTTCGGCTGAAAGAAGAGGTCGGACTATCTGCCCTCAAAGCCTGATTACATCTCCCTCGAATCAGGTGGCTTTTGGGCACAAGGTTGCGGGTTTGACCCCTGCCCTGCCCACCCCCCCGATCCACGCTCAAGAGCCGCTGGTCTCCCGCACAATCCTGGACGCGCTGTCCGGCAGCCGCGTACGGAATGCAGCAAGTCGAGTTTGCCCTTGAATTGATCCTGGAATAGACTTCGGTCGGCAGGACAATCCTCCGACGAACGCGTCCCCCCTGCCGTCGAATCGCCCGCCGAGGGACACCAAGACGGCTATTCCCATCCGCGAATCGCCCCCTTTGGAGGTCACGTAGAATCACGAGTTCGGTGCTCGAAAACAGACAATTCACTCGTCAATTCGAGGAGTGGAATAGTATGTCAACCAGTCAGGATAGGGCTGGTAGAACTTCGCGCCCCCTAAATGAACTGATCCGACTATGTTTGATATTGCTGCTATTTGGATGTAGGTTGTCGGCTAAGAGTCCTGTGGCTACCAAGTTTCAGACTTCATCGACAACACCTCCTTCAACCCTAACACTACCTCGGCTGACATCCAAAGAGACTCAACTTCCCGAGATATCATCATTTGCAACAAATCCCAGTCGCCAGTTCATATTGGATTCCGATGGGCTTGCGATGGTCTCTCGCACCTATCCATTCTTCGGAAGTGGAACGACATGCGCCCACAGAGGCGCCCATTTACATTTTCGAGGAACGGGTTCTCAATATACGGTCAATGTCTACGCCCCGGCCGACGGTATCATCCGTTTAGTGATCTCTTGCTTGAATATCGGTGCCACCGATCGGTATGGGTTTTCACTTGAATTTGCTCGTGTTGGAAACGATCCACTCGTATTCGATTTCAGCATTGAACCTCAAGATGGGACCCCTTGCGCCACAAACCCCAATATCTACAAGCCATACATCTATGTGAGAGAAGGAGAACAAGTAAGGAAAGGACAAGTACTTGGACAAATGCTGAAGACGGCGCTACCTTCTGATGGAGCTCATATTCACTTTGATATCCAAAACGAAAGAACCGGCAGTTTCCATTGCCCCAATATATTCGACCAATCAATAGTTGATAGTTTCGCTTCCCGTTTTGACACGAATGCGTGTGGTGGAATTCTCCTTCCCAAAACGTTCTGTTATAAACCTGGGCCTGGTGAAGACCTCATCGGTCTATACAGTGTTCCATAATGGTGATTGTGTAATCCCTGCTTGAATCTGTAGATGGCATTCTTCATTAGTGAAAAGCAGATGCGCCCAACACGCGCGTGTAACTGACCTGGCCAACCTCAAGCTTGATGTAGCCATCATCGCCGACCGGGATACTGCTCTGGCTTGCCTGGGCACCGAGCATGGTCCTCGGGCTGGTCTGTATTACTGGGGCCTACTCAAATCCAAGCACGACACCCGCCGTTGCCAGCTGCGCTCCAAGACCAACCTCCACGCTCGGACCCTGGACAGGACACTCAGGCGGATCACTGACGCCGGGCTTGCCCTGAGCCTTGCCGACAGCGAACCATTGCCACCTCTCGAGATCAATCTGTGATCCGTTCCCTTGAGCTCGCTACTGTTTCAAAGTCCCACTAATGGCCGCCCTTGTCCATGGCGCAGGGGGAAGCAAAGTTGTCTTCGACTGCCTTTTAAGGACAAGGTTGTGGGTTCGAGCCCCACACCGCCCACCTTGGGAAACAGCCGAAAACCCGCATCTCAGGGGCTTTTTTGTTTTTCAGACTTGATCCAATGGCCTCTCGCCCTGAAACTATAGGTGCCAGCCGTTACGCCCGACATCAGGACACATCCTAGATTCTGAACTTCCACCGGCCAGCACAAGGAGCCTCAGTGGCTTCACCCTCCAGCCAGGTTGGTCCTACAATCAATTGTGTCCCAACAGAGGGAGGATGCCATGAGAGAGAAGGCTCTTCCGATTGGCCTGGCCATCCTGCTCGGGATAAGCCTGGGGGTCAACGGACGTCAAGCTTTGATAATCGTGCAGAAAGATAACGACATCGCAGCCTTGCAGCAGGTCACGAAGGAGCTGATGACCCAGGGCGAGGGCCTTGGCTCGCAGGTGACCAGCGAGCGCCAAGCGAACGCCGAGAAAGACGCAGCTCTCTCTGCCCTGCAGGCACAGTTCAATTCGGTTAGAGCCGACAACACCTCGCTCAACAAGCAATTGGACGACGCGCAACTTGCTCTGAACAGCATGACCTGCCACTTTGGTGAGGGCACTTTCTTTCCCGATTACAGCTCGCCCGCAGGCATGGAGCAGGCGCTAGTAACATTTATGCCGGAGATAAGCCACGGGGCACCAAGCGGCAGTAGTTATGAGTGGGTCTTCGGCTACAAGTCGATAGCTCTCTATACGATCACCATGCTCTATCAGGGGAAAGAATATCCCTCCAAGTTCCTGGTCTATTTCAGTGAGCCAGGCTCGAATTATCGGTCCGGCGTGCTCTTCCTTGATGAGGAGTGTTGGTTGGACATGCCAAAGTAGATCCGGATAGAAGAAACAAGGTGCGATGAGGAGGGTTGTTTTAAGCACGGGAATTGGATTGCGGCCCCAGAGGCCCTCAGCCTCAAGAATTGACCAACTCTTAGCCCCCTCCCGCAATCTGCCCGCACCACGTGTCTTGAGGCCAGCGTAAGATGGCTGTGAACGTGCACCCCATAAGTGCACAAGTCTTGCATCCCAAGCAATAAGGTCGCACTTGCCGGTTTTTCGCATGGCATGGAGGCACAGGTGGCACCACTGTCACCGCGGGCGAACAGATGTCGACCATAGAAAGGATTTCACTGCCCCTCTAAGATGAAGGGGTGGATCGGAGTTCCTAGTGTCCAAACGCGATGCACAAGAATCCTAGGTGAAATCCAGGCCTTTCCGATTCCCATTAGTCATTTCCATTGAAATGACGAATAATAGCTGGACAGCGACATCCATTTCGTAACTTGGGGCGTCAAACGACCGATCCGGATCACAGGGAATGAAAGCATCGACCCTCGCGCAGCTCACCGATCGCCGTAATTTGCTGATCCTTACCTACGCCCCGGCCGGGCTAGGGCATCTGCGGATCACCGACGCTCTCTACGACGGATTGCCGAAGCCGATCAACCCGGTCGTCCTGGGCAGCCAGGATAGATCCATCCAGACCCTCCACCGGATCACGAGCATCCATCCGCTCGGCCGCGCGATATTCGACTGGCTGCAGACCGGACCGCTGGCGCTCCAGGCCAACCGGCTTTACCGGTACATCCTGCGGATGAACACCGGCGTAGTCTACAACGAGATGGTTCAGCTCATCGAGGAGCGGCTTGACCCCCCGAAGAAAATCCTGGTCGTCTCCACCCATTTCGGGCTGGCGCACAAACTGGCGGTGATCAAGAAGCGCCTGCAGAAGGAGAAAGGAGTGCGGATTGTACTCGTGGTGTTCGTCTCCGACGACACCTTCCAGCACATTTGGTTCGTTGACAGCGCGGACCTGGTGGCCGTGACGAGCAACTTTATCAAACGCAAGTACGCCGCCTACGGCCAGAGCCTCGGCCAGGACGTGCGAATCGAAGTCGTCTCCTATCCGCTGAATCCTCAACTCGGAGTTCCGCTGAGCGCGCGGCAGAACACGGACCGCAGGAACCAGCTGGATGCGAAACACAAGACTCCGATCCGGGTTTCCATCCCGATTTCTGGTGCGGCGGTGGGCACGCTGTACGTCTCGCATCTAATCGCCTCGCTGCGGGAGAAATCCAACCGGTTCCATTTCCACATCGTTTCCAAGGACGCTCCCTTCACCCACAGCTTCCTTTCCGACCTGGAGGGAAAACCCTATGTCAGCCTGTCTGTCGGCAAGCGGGATCGGGAGGTGGTCGACCTCTACGACGATCTGTTGAACCGCGAGGTGATCTCGCTGGAAGTAACCAAGCCGAGCGAACAGGCCTTCAAAGCGCTAACCGGAACGCAAACCCGCGGCGGCCTCATTCTGCTGTTCGCCGAGCCGGTGGGCAGCCAGGAATCCGATAACCTGGATTTTCTCGAGCGGCACAAGCTCATCCCGACCAAAGAGGATAATGCAAGCCTCTGGGACACCGCCGGAAGCAGCGCCGGCCTGAAGACCCCGCTTGGTAAACGCCTCTTTGAGGAATCCCGCGCCTGGCGCGGCGTCCGACTCCCGGGCGGTTCCAAACGCTCCGCGGATTTCATTTGGTGGATGTTGAATTCCGGTTTGTTCGCCCGGATGGCGTCAAACAATCGGACCATCCATCTAACCGACGAGGGCAAGCCGATCAACGGATCAAAAGGGGTTTCGGAATTCTGGGACCTGGCGACGTCTATTTAGGGTTGTTGTGGCAACCGGTTCGCTGTAAGGCGCCAGATCCTCGAGATTAACTCATACGCCGAGGAGCTCTGGTCCCAGATTGCCAGGTGATGATGCAAGACGCCGCAGGTCAATCGACCAGCGGCGTTGGCTTTGCGGCAACCATGGTTCTTTCGGGCCGGTTGCCAGCCCCCGATGGTTCTTGGGCTCACTCGCAAGCCCACCCCCGGTATGGGCCGTTGGCTCAACGGCAGGGCAGTTGCCCTTTAAGCACAAGGTTGTGGGTTCGAGCCCCACACGGCCCACAAAAGCCCACGAATCAAGACGAATCCGGTGCCTCGCGCTCCCCCACACAAGGAGGAGCGATGGAAAATGGACACGTGCCTTTTTCGTCGGGAGCCGACGAGTTGGGGGCACAGCGCAGCGATGCGCAGGCGGAAGGCGTGGGATTGGCTGCGGCCAGACGCGGCGAGACCATAGCCCACTCGGTTGCGATGTATGTCATCGCGAAGACGAACGAGGGGCTGGCCCCCAACACGGCCAGGATTTACGCGAAGCACCTGACGCCCTTTGTGCGCTTCGCCCAATCAGTGGGAATGCGCACGGTCAACGGGATCACCGCCGACGTGATCCGCGCCCATCTGCTGGCGCTGCGGCAGGCCGGACACGATCCGGGTGGCCGGCACCAGGCGTACCGATCCATCAAGTCGTGGATGCGCTGGGTGTGGGGCGAGAACGATCTGACCACGATCAATCCCATCAGCAAGGTGAAGCCGCCGCCGCTGCACGAGAAGTATCTGCCGCCCGTCTCGATGGAAGACGTCAACGCTCTTGTGCGGGCCGTGAACCACGGGCCGAGCCCGATGCTGGGGGCGCGCGACAAAGCCCTGGTTTTGAGCCCGTACGACACGGGTTGCCGAGTGGGCGAGCTGCTGGCCTGGAACACTGACGACCTCGACGAGGCGAGCCGATCCCTCGTCATCCGGAACAGCAAGACCGGAAAGGTTCGCAGCGTGTTCCTCGGCCTGACCGCCGGGCGGGCCATGCGGTCGTGGCTGCGAGTTCACCTGCAGCACGCAGCCGCATTGTTCTGCGATGTCGCAGGCCAGCGCCTGACCTACTCGGGACTGCGCCGCGTGCTCCAGCGGCTGGCCGAACGAGCGGACGTGAAGACTCCGTCGCCTCACAGTTTCCGCCGTGGCTTCGCGACCCAGTTCCTACGATCCGGCGGCAACGTGGTGGACCTCCAATGATTGCTGGGCCACTCGTCGCTGCATCTCATCCTCAAGTATGCAACCCGGACCACCGAAGACTTGAAGGCAGCGCACAACGCATGCAGTCCTGCCGACCAGCTGTAGTCACATCGACTCGCTTCATTAGATGAGCAGGCCGACGCAGCACGAGGCGGCCCTCGTCGTTCAGCCCCCCCGTCAGCGGGTCCTCCAGTACTTTTGCTCATCCGCCAAATGCAGGTTCACATTACCTGGCGTGTGCTCTGGAGGTTTTGGCTGTATCATCATCGCACATGAAGATGGAGGCTGAGATGATACCAACCAAGTGGACGGAGCACGACCGGGTCGCAGTGCCCAAGGCGACAGTGTTGAAGCGGATCAAGTTCCTGCAGGAGGAGCTGGGGGCGGTCAAGAAGGAGATGCGATCGGCGGACCGTGTGCAGTCGACGAGCTATGTCTTGCCCATTGATGGGGGCAAGGTGAAAGAGACAACACCCAGGTACACTTTGGAGCAGTTCCTGCGCCGGATGGGTGTGCTGCACGAGTGGGAGTTTGTCAAGGGCATGCGCGAGAAGTAGCCGGGTCAGTTATTGGTCTTGCGCAAAACTGTGCCGCCCCAGTTGGGGCGGTTTGCTTTCGACCCCACGGCCTCCGACGGTGCGGGGCCATGAGAGCATCCGTCTTGACTGCCCTGAGGGTAGGCAAATCTGCTCTAGACCATTTGGCGCGGCGACGTTGCATGACCGGTGCGGTGCAGTTCTTCAGCCGGTCCGGGTCTAGAACGGAGAGGGTCGTTGCCACACGAGGCGGTTCGGGCGGCCAAGGTGGCTGATCGGAGGCGCATGTCCAGCTATCCTGCAGAGCATGTGGGGCCGCTGGAAAGAGCCGCGGAAAGCGTCTCGAAGGTCGTGTTCAGGCTCGAAATAAACAACAAGTGTTGGGGCACATGCTTTGCCATTTCGTACGCTCAACCGCGAGACCCGCCTGTCCATGGCCTAATGTTGGTCACCGCGTACCACGTGGCCAAACATCGAAAGCCACTCCGTCGCGCCTCAAGCGCCCCATGGCCCGGGCTGACTTGGCGACGCGTCAAACCATTGTGCAAGTCTTGCTCAGCTTGATTTCTGTCTACCCTGAACACGCGGTCGCCTCCGCTGGGTTTCCCTTCGACTCCAATATCCCCGATGCCCCTCAATTGCGTCTTCCCCCGGCTGTAACAACAATGGTACGCTGGCTTTTGAGCACAAGGTTGTGGGTTCGAGCCCCACACGGCCCATCTCAGGAAACAGGCGAAAACCCGCCTCTGAGCGGGCTTTCTTTTCCCCCCCCGTGACCTTGTGCCAAATGGTCACCTGATCATCCACCCGAACCTGTCCCTTCCAGCAGATTCGTGGGTCGCGGGCGTATGAGTTATTAGCGATGTTTAACGCCAAACCCCAATGGCCCGAAGCGACTCTGGCAAAGTATGTGTCTGAATTGAAAGGGGCGGGACTGACTATCACAAGGTTGAGGTTCAAGTCTTTGTAACGGATTCACCCCCTTGCCGTGTACCCCCACGGGGGCAAACATAGAATTGAGGTATAGAGGAAGCAAACGCCCCGGTGGAGGGGCGCTTGTCAATCTTTGGAATCATTTTGCTTGATCATTTCTATCAAGGTATAAACCATCACCTTCACGATCAGTCAAGTTCTAGTATGTAACAACTCTGGGCAGTTTTTTCGCCTGCTTGATCCAACCCTCGACCTGCTTGATGCCCGGCATGCCATTAACCAGGTTCTTGGCCGTGTTGACTTCAACCATCTTGCCATACAGGTTGTCGGCCACCCGCTTGGACAGCTCTACCACGGTGTCCACTCCGGCGTTTTCGAGCAGGTCAGAATACTGGCTGCCGACCCCTTTGATCCGGTATAGGTCGGCCCGGTTCACCCATTCCAAGATCAAGACATGACTGATCCCCGTTGTGGCCGCAATTTCCTTGCGGCTTCTGTCAGAAGCGCCCTTTTTTAGGAGCGCTTCCACGGACCGAATGCCAGCCTTGGACAACTTGGCAGCATATGCCGGTCCTATTCCTTCAACATCGATTATCTTCATGTTCTTCTCCCTATCTAATAGGTGAGAGGTTTCTTGGGGCTGAAGAAAATCCCTCTAATCCCCCTGAAAACTTCAACAAGATGCTGATCTGCCTTCTAGGCCGGTCAGACCGGACTTAGAAGGCAGATCATTTCTACATTGGGAAAGTGAACCTCCCCAAAGATCAACATGGAGGTACTTTCCCTAGCCTAGTGCCTATTTCTTCTTCCCGAACTTGGATGCCAGGTTGCTTACAACGCTTTCACCCGTTTTGATAGCGGCTTCATTGCTCAGCAAGCCGTCGATTTGTGCACCGATGGGGGCGGGCAGCTTCTTCTTGAGGAAATCAACAACCATATTGACAATGGTCGTTGCCGTCGCGGCCGGGATCCCGGTCTTTTGGACGATGAGGTTTACTAGTTCGTTCATGTGATCTCCTTTTTTGAGTAAGAAGCGGATTCTAAGAGCACAAGTTCGGGACTACAAGCCAGCATCATTGCGGAGCCAACCAACTGCCAGCTTGTACCCCCCAATGACCTACAAGCCGTCAATCACGTTGCCCAACAGCAAGATTACAAAGGCGATCACGACCAGCCAAAATGCAAATCCGGAAAGCACAGGAATTGTCACAAGGCTGGCGAGGATGCCAATGACCGCCACGACTACGGCAATCCAGAATGTGATTTGCTTCGGTGCACTGAGTTTCATATTCCCCTCCTCGGAGAAGAAAGAGTGACCTCCTTGGCTCCGTAGCAGTTGTGCATGTATAGAAGGTTCTCTTTGTATAATCATACACCCTCGCTTGCGGAATCTGGCACTCAATCCTGACCAATCGGAAAACGGGCCGAAACACACCCACAATCCTTCTGGATCGCACAATTGGAGTTACACCTGCAATCAATTGGTCCTCGATATCACTGTGCAGGTCGACCCGCAGGCGGGGACTGAGTTGCCTGTCCAGGTCGGATGAGCAGTGCCTTCTAAGCACTTGGGTGTGTGTTCGAGTCACCCACGCCGCCCTCTTGCGCCTGTATGCTCAATTGCATTCTTGACGGTGGTCCTATATTGAAAAACTCTGTTCAAAAAAGCGGTCCAACACCGGCTCCAGCGAACAGGGGGTCCGCTCCTCGGCCAGCAGCGCTTTTCTAGAAGTGGCGTAAGATTCAACGAAGAGTCTTGCCAGTCCGACGCTGCCGCTGAGCCCATCCGTTGGGCGCCGGCAAGGGTCGATCGGTGCTTGGCTCGCTAACAAACCTAGCTCAAACGAAGCGGCTCATCATCCGCGCTCCCCAGGTGGGCGACTTCCAGGGCATCGCCGCGCTTTGGACCGACCCCGAGGTCACGAAGTACGTTGGTGGCCCGCGAGAGGTGTCTGCCCTCTGCGATCACTTTGAGCAGTACGCGGCAGATCCTGAGCGGTTCTTCGCGCAAGAGCACGAATGCTGGTGGTCCGTCATTGACTTGTCTTCGCGGGCGTTCGCAGGGCTTTGTGCGCTCATCTGGAAGGACGTTGAAGGTCGCACCGAGACTGAACTAGGCTACTTCCTGTTTCGGCAGTTCTGGGGTCGTGGCTATGCTGGTGAGGCGGTCCGCGCCGTGATCTCGTATGCTTTCGGCGGGCTCGGTCTCCCGAGCCTGGTCGCCATCATCCACCCAGACAACAAGGCGTCGAGAGCGGTGGCCAAGCGGCTAGGGATGCACCTGGAGCAGGAAGTCCTCCGGCCGGATGGCGTTGTCCGTCAGGTGTACCGTCTGTATTCGCCGGACCATCAATAGCTGGCGCCCAACAACTCACTTGTGCCGGCGCAGCTTCCACCGCCTGGAGAAGGCGCACTCGCTTGCTGCAAAGCCAATGTGAAGGCCCACCGATACCCAGGGACTCTCTAGCACGGCGAACATGCCCGCAAGCGGCAGGACGAATGCGCTCAGGTGGCTTTTAAGCACAAGGTTGTGGGTTCGAGCCCCACACGGCCCACCTCAGAAAACAGCCAAAAGCCCGCCTCTCAGCGGGCTTTTTTGTTCCCAAGGCGTGAGCAGGTATCAAATGGTAACCTGCTCATCCACGTCTCTTCGCTGCGGCCCCCCCGTTCAGACGCGACACCGGGCTGAACCTGTCATGCTCCCCCTTCAGCTCCTCCGTGCTCCAGACCGCATAGAATTGCTTTGTCACCGTTATCTGTGTATGCCCGAGGATCTGCGACACCGTCCCAATGTCCCCGCCGTTCAAAATGAACTCCCGGGCAAACGCATGACGGAACGCATGAGGGTTCACTCTCCAGCCAACGCCCGCTCTCTTGCCCACACGCCTCAGCATTTGAATCACAGTGGACCCCGTCATCCCCCGACCGTCTCTGATAGACGTGAACACGAATTCCGATTCAGGGAACGGTCTCACTCTCAACCAGGCACGCATCGCATCTGACGTCTCTTCCGCGAAAAGCACGGTGCGAACCTTGGCACCCTTCTCAACAACCTGAGCCTTCCCTCCTCTGAGGTCTAGGTCCCGAACCTTCAAACCACACAAGCCCCCCACCCTACAACCCGTGTCGAGCAGGAAGAGAATCACAGCCTTGTCCCTCTTCCCAATCGGCGACCTATCACACGCTTTCAGCATCGCCCTCACGTCAGCCAACTCAACTGCCTTTGGAGGCAATTGGGGAAGCCTTGGTGGCTTGATCCGCTTGTAGAGGGCATCGTCGATTCTTCTCTCCTCATAAAGCCATTTGAACAGACGCCGAGCCACCCGGACCAAAGAGAAAACGGTATATAGAGCGTAGTCCAATCCCTGAAGGGACACGATATGTGATCTGACATCGTCAATACCGACCGCCCGCACATCGTGATCCCCAATAATCCGTATCAACCGTGCCAGCCGGTGCCGATACCATCTGACCGTTTCAGGCTTCACCCCATCCGCCTGCAATGCAAGCAGCATCAGCTCAACACCCCTACTCACACTACAATTCTCAACTGAGTCCCTCATTTCAAACCATCCAACATCTCGATTTTTAGTCAGTAGGCATCCCCCTGGCTCGCACTGGAGCGTTGCGAATGCCTTGCGGAAGGGGAATGAGTACAAGTGCCTAGTCGGCTTGTCCGAGGGGAGCGCCCCGGAGGTGGGGAACCAGGGGGCAGCACTTGGCGCTCCTGCGGCTCAGGTCCATCTGCTTACGCGGTCACCGGCGTGGAGCACCGCCACCGCGTAGAATGAAGCCGTGACCACCCCCACACCTGCTCGTCGAGTTGCGATCCTCACACCGATGCGACTCGAACTGCGTCCCCTCGTGCGCCCCCTCTCCCTCAGCCGGCAGCGATCCGGCGATGGCGCCGTCCTCTCGGGCGCGGTCGGCCGGGTAGAAGTCATCGCCACGACGACGGGGATTAGAACCCGCGCCGCCGCGCGCACGGCGGAACGTGTCCTCGACTCCACCTCTATCGATCATCTCATTGTGGTCGGGATTGCGGAGGCCATCGGACCGAGCGTCGACATCGGGGACCTCGTCGTACCGGATCTCGTCATTGACCTATCGACCGGCACTGAGCATCGGCCCACCCTTCTTGACTTCACCGCCCCCCGAGGAACGCTGGTCACATCGGACGAGTTGCTGGTTAACCTGGACAAGGTGGTCCGCCTCGAACGGCAGGGCGTCATTGCGATCGACATGGAGACCGCCGCGATCGCCGCGGTCTGTGAAGATCGGCACTGCCCGTGGTCGGTGTTCCGGGCGATTAGCGACCGCGCCGACGATGGCTCGACCGACCCGGCTGTATTCGCCTTGGCTGGACCCGACGGCAGCCCCAATTTCCCTGCCCTCGCGCGCTTCGTTATGAGCAAGCCGTGGCGCCTTCCCGAGCTGGCACGCCTCGCGCGCGGCATAAAGCACGCCACGAACACGGCTTCGTCCGCCGCCGTTAGTGCCCTCGAAGAGATGTAGGCGGCCGGGCGGGACCCCCGGCACCTCATTCGAGCCGACTCGGCGGGCTGCCTTCAGTCTGATTCCGCCTTGCCTGCAATCTTGTTCTAGAATGAAGTGATGTTGCCCGCGTCCGCCCAGCAGGCCAAGGACAATGCTAAGAATGAAAAAGTCTAGTGACCTACCGTTACGACTATTCGCAAAAAATGGAGGTAACAAGGTGAATGACAAAGTTGCTACACCAATCAGCAAGCAAGCCGCGTTTGACAGTGCCCAAGCGCTCCTGGAAGAATATCGGGCGGATCTGGAGGCCGTGGAGCTGCAACTTGGACTAGCTCAGGCTGCGAGAGAAAATGCCTTGCCCGGCCAGGTGGGCGAGAGGGTGGAACAACTCGCAAGAGCAGAACGGGTCGTCAAGGTGAAAAAGGCCGAGGTCAAGGCTGCCGAGGACTTGGCGGAGCACGCCCATGAGGCATGGCTGGCCGAGCAACGGGTCGACTCCGATGCGCAAGCGTCGCAGGAAAACCTGTCCACGTTGGCCGAGTTTGATTCTACGAAAGCCGAGTACGACACGGCCATAGCCCGTGCCGGAGATGCGCTCTTGCGCCTTGCGGCGATTTCAGCGACCCTCGACGCTCAAGCTCGGGCTGCTGCAATGCATCCAGGGGCGAGAATCACCGGGCGCGATTTCGACTGGAGCTTTCCGGCCGTTTGGCCCCCAGCTGGCATGGGCCTAAGCGAAACTTATCATTGGTGTCCGCCCGGCGGGGAGTTTCGTCGCAAGGTCCGCGAGGCACTCAAGAGGTGACAAGTATGAACATATCCGAAACGAGTGTGCCCGGACGTTGGCCCCACTCATGGCATAAAGTTTGTTTGACATCACAGGGCGCCACGAAGGAAGAGCAGCGCGGCGAGGTCGGTCAGGCTTGGGGCATGGCCGCTGTGCAAATGTCTTGGGAATCGAAATATCTTCAGCGGCGTGCCGCAATGCTGTCCGAGCGCGGGAAAGTCGCATCAGCTGAGCGCCCTGCCCGCGAGCTGTCTGGCTTGGCCGCGCCGCCGTGCTGGCCAAGGCAACCCCTTACGTCCCCGCGGTTGTGCGATTCGCTTGATGAAGCTGAAGGTCAAGCAGTGAGCCCGCGAGTGGCGGCGAGCGAGGGGTAGGGGATCGCGGAGGCGGAGGGTGGTCGGGGAGGGGAAGACGGTCCAGGAGGTGATTGCGTCTTTTGTGGCGAGTCTTTGGAAAGGGAGGGAAGGATGCAAGGCATGGAAAGGGAGCATGAACAGCAGGGAGGTGAGCAAGGTGAGTGTGCGCGTTTCGGAGGAGATCTGACATGAAGAAAACCATAAAATTCCTCGAACCAATCTCTGTTGATCCTTCAATGCAGGGGCTGAGGCACTCTTTTGGTCGTTCATGGGAGCGGGACTTCCACTTCAAGATGGTTGATTCGTCCCTCGTCGACCGGCCTGAACAAGAGAGCCGGACCTCCATACACGATCTCAGGGTCAAGGCTTCAGTCGAACTAGTTACGATATGGCGCTTTGACACGTTTGAAGCCCCTGGAAGAGGCCCACGCGAGCTGGTGAAGGTTCTCTACAAATTGGGGAAAGAACGCTACATCATCCACAAGCTGAAGGCTGAGGGAGACCTCCCCAAGTCGGGAGAGCTTGTGTTGAATATGAAAGATGACGCGATATGCCCCGACCCAAATGAAATCGAAGATCCTGAGGGCGCTACGTTCGAAGTCGAGATGGGCGATGCATGGGGTCTGATCGGGCGAGCTGGGTCTTAGCCTGAGCCGCCGAGTCGTGCGGCAGAGTTCGATGCAGTTGGGTCGCTATGTCAAGGAGGCGATATCAAGTTGCCGATACCCATCACTGAGCCAGTGCGCGTGTGGCTCCAGGAAGTCGATCGGCGCCAGAAAGCCGGGGAACCACTCAATGTGATGAGCATGAGAATCGCGCTCATAGACAGGTTGCCGAAAGACTTTGGCTCTAAGCAAGTGGACACCAGGTTCCTCCACCGAGGCCAACTCTCTCTGCTCGGCATCCTTACTATTGATCCTCTCAGCCCCCGCATTCGGGATACTGAACGTGTCATCCTAGCGATCCGGGACTTCCTTATCGCACATCCAGAGACAAGGACCATATCCGCGGCCCAGATTGCCGAGAAGTTAGAGCTCGATCTAGACTACACTCAGGACCTCTTTGACCTCATGTCGTCTGCGGGTCACTTTTGGTCGTCGTCCTTTGGCCGCCTTCCGGACATGGCCTTGCAAGCGCAAGCGTAGATACCGAGTGGTATCTTCAAGAGTTCTTGGACTTTGACAACTTGGAAGCACAGCTTCGCCGACATGTCGAAGAACTTCGGCCAGCTCCTGCAGGTGGAATTCCTGCAACTGCGGCGGATCTTCTCGCAAATGAACCACGGTACGCTGTAGAGCCCAATACCGCCTTCATCATCATGCAGATGAGCCGCACCCAGCCCGAACTCGAGGACATATGCAATGCGATCAAAGAGGTCTGCAGCAAGTTCGAGATTCGCGCTGTTCGAGCTGACGATATTGAGCATCAGGAGAGGATCACAGATGTAGTTCTAGACCACATCCGCCGATCAGAGTTTTTGATCGCGGACCTCACGGGCGAAAGGCCGAACGTGTATTACGAGGTGGGCTACGCACACGCGCTCAACAAGAAGCCGATTCTTTATCGTCGCGCTGGCACTCCTCTTCATTTCGACCTAGCCGTCCACAATGTCCCTGAGTACGAGAATTTGACCGAACTAAGTTCCCTACTGACACCTCGGCTTGAGGCTATTCTTGGCAGGAACCCGGCTGCGGGTGGAGCTTGAAAATACCAGCAACCTAACATCCTTGAAAGCGCTGCCCGCTTCCGCCGCGCGGCCCAGTTCGAATCCGTCAGCCGTGCCAAAGCAGCATATCAAGGAGTACCTAGCCGGACTTTCCCTATTCGCAGCACGAATTGACCAGTTTTGGCAGGTTCAACAAGTAAACCATCGAGGAATATTGTGATCGGGATGGATTTGGGCAATGGTGCAGACCTTGGTACTTGAATAGAG